>Ga0070741_10000040_pt1 | contig 470804 bp, 391 predicted proteins | sample Coa_R1_4_FD_66440 | JGI IMG/M metagenome (GOLD analysis project Ga0070741, IMG submission 66440) | Surface soil microbial communities from Centralia Pennsylvania, which are recovering from an underground coalmine fire - Coalmine... | ecosystem: Environmental > Terrestrial > Soil >...
CGCTTTGTCTCCTGCCTCAATGCTGCCGTCCACTGTGATGGTTCCGGTCGCAAAGCTGGACGCGTGGAATGCGATTGCCGCGCGCGGCTCATCGCCATCAAACGCGAAAATCCCGGGATTCGCCCCATCGATAGGCACGGCGAGCGCAACGCTGGCCACCACGCGGCCATCGGCATGTTGGATGCGGAGATAGCAACTGATGTTGTTCGAATCCAGGATTTCGAAGGGAATCTGCCCGTTCACCTGGGTCGGCGAGACATAAAGCAGCGGCGACTTGATTCCGTCGCAATAAAACTGGACTCCGCCGAGATCGAGCGGAAGATGATCCTGGCTGAGATCGGCTGCCGCGGCGGCGTCCGCCATGTCGTGACCCAGCAGCGTGACCAGAGTGCCGGGGGCAATGATGGCCGCATTTTGGCCGCCCTGGAGTTTCGCGCCGCTGGCGGTGATGGTGAAGGTGGCATTATCCGATCCGCTGACGGCGAGCTGAATATCGTTGCCGGTTTCGCCCGGCACGCGGGCCACCAGGCCGATCACTCCCAGCTTAGGTTGAAATTTGGCGAATACCGACGGATCGCCGTTGCCGGAGTTGATGGACGCCGCCAGGCCAACCATGGCTGTTTGCAGCGTGTCGTCCTTGACCATCGTATAATCGTGCTCCACGGCCGTGCCGGAAGGCGTAGTGATCGTCACCTTCACGACGTCGCCGGCGGTGATGGTTCCTCCCAGGGTGAGCGAGCCGAGCGCGAAGATCTCCCGGCTGGCGGCGTTGCGGACGCCGTTGATCGGGACCAGGGGCTCCGCCGGCGTGAACACCAGAATGCGGCGGTTCGCGGAGTCGGTGACGTACAGATTCGTTCCATCCCAGGCGAGCGAGGTGGGCGTCGGCGTGATGTCCGCGGCGGATTGGCGCAGGAGCGGATGAAACAGGTCCGTTGTGCTCGATACCACGCTGGCGTTTTCGTCCGGCTGCCCGAGAATCACGTCGGCAGCCGCCGCATTTTGCGTGGGAATGCTGTTGTAGACCAGGACGCGATCGTTGCCGCCGTCGGCGATGAACAGGCGTTTGCCGTCGGAAAGCGCGAACCGCGGAAAATCCATCGTTTTCCCGCAGCGGGCCGGATACGTTGGATTGCCATCCTTGTCGGTGCCGTTCGACGGGCACAGGTCCCGGGCGTCATTGGAAATAGCTGTGTCGAAATCTTTCTGCCCTACCACCACATCCGCGGGCTGCTGGTTCTGCGTAGGAATCGAATTCCAGATGAGCACGCGATTGTTTCCGAGGTCCGCCACGAACAGGTGGATTCCGTCGCTGGTGACCGACACCGGATTCAGCAGCGTGTTGGCATGCGCGTCGGTCGTCCCCTTGGTCAGGTCCGGCTCCACGGCGACGTTAAAATTCGCCTGGCCGAGAACCACATCGGCCGGCTGCCGGTTCTGCGTGGGGATCGAATTCCAGATCAGCACCCGGTGATTCTGCGTGTCGGCCACAAACAGCTTGCCGTTCTGGATCCACACGCCTTGCGGCGCGCGGAAGCTCTTGTTGTCCACGACAATCTTCGATCCCTGCAAGACGGTATTGAAATCGGGCTGCCCCAACTCCAGGTCCGCGGGCTGGCCGTTGACCGTGGGAATCGATTTCCAGAGCAACACCCGGTTGTTGGCCGTGTCCGCCACGGCCAGGATCGTTCCATCCGTCGCGACTGCGGTCGGCAAGCGCATCCCGGTTTGCGAAATGTGGTAATCGGTGCTGGTGAAGTCGGGCTGGCCCAGCACGACGCTGGCTTTCCCCACGCACACCGCGCAACGCGCGATGTAGGGTCGAATCGGATCCAGGGGCTGGGGGAAGCCTTGCGTCGGGAACAGCAGGACGCGATTGTTTAGCGGCGTGAGACCGGTGCGGTTCGAATCCGCTACGAATAAGATTCCGTTGGCGTACGCCACGCCGCCCACGCCGCCCAGCAGCGTATCAGAAGCGCCCGGCGTCTGGCTTGTAAAGGTGGTCTGCCCAATGACCAGCCGCGCGCCCTGGCCAGTGACGAAATCGGCGGCCAGGCCCAGGCAGGCACACAGTGAAATTAGGGCACAGGTTTTGAACATTCTAGATGACGGGAACGCGGGTGTTTCCTCAGTATAGCAATCTAGTGGACGCGTGCCGGAAAAGCACGTTTCGGTCCAATGGAATGCCTTGAGCGCCCGGACTACCGGTGCGCTTTTCGGCCAGGCGCGCAGGAGACATCGGCCAGAGCGCAGCGCGTGTGCTCGAACTGAATCGTGGTGTGATGAATCCCAAAACGCTCCTCGAGCACATTGTTTACAGCGCGCAAAATCGATTCGCTCGCCGAAGGCGGCACATCTTCAATCAGGACATGGCAGCTCAGCGCGCGCTCCTCCGCGCCCACATTCCAGACATGCAGATCGTGGACATCGATGACGCCGGCGACGCTCCGGATTCCGGAGATCACCTCGGTGAGCCGCAGACCCTTGGGCAGGCCTTCCAGGAGAATGTTCAGCGAGTCCTTGAAGATGTCCCATGCGGTCCAGACGATCACCAGCGAAATCAGGATCGACAGCGCGGGATCGATTTGCAGCCAGCCGGTGTAGTGAATGACGGCCGCGCCCGCGATGATCGCGATGCAACTGGCCAGATCGCCGATCTGGTGAATCCAGGCCGCGCGGAGATTCAAGTCATGGCTGTGGCCGATGGCCCTGGCAATGGCGCCGTTCACGACCACGCCGGCGGCCGCCACCCACAGCATGACGCTTTCGGAGACCGGCTCGGGATTGAGCAGGCGCAGGTAGCTTTCCCAGAGCAGGGCTCCGGAGAGGATCACCAGCAGGAGCGCGTTGAGAAACGCCGCCAGCACGCCGGTGCGCTGGTAGCCGAAAGTACGCAGGTGATCGCTGGGCCGCGCGCCCCAGTAGTATCCCGCCGCGGCCAAGGCCAGGCCGAACGCGTCGGTGAAGTTATGGCCGGCGTCGGAGAGCAGGGCCAGACTTCCGGAGCGCAGTCCCGCGAGCGCCTCGAGGGCCACAAAAGCGAGTGTCACCACGAGCGACACCAGCAGTACCTGGCCCGTGGCTTTCCCGTGAGAATGCGTGTGGAGATGGGCACCCACCAATCCCATCGTAACGCGGGTCACGCCGCCCACGGGTCCACGATTCGCAGCCCCGCAATTCTCGAAATCCGCCGTATTCCGCGTGGCCAATCCCGCACCGCGCGAACGTGCAATCGCGGCGATCATCGCGTCAAATTGCGAAATCGGCCGGCCCGCAGCTTCCCCCTGCGGCAATCTTGCCAAAGACGCACGCCGCATCTTCATCGAACGCCAAAACGCGGCCGGGAAACTCCTCTTCAACATATTTTCAATGGCGATTTGCAGCATCGAGCGACGCTCGCCTGCCGGCAAGGGTTCCAGCCCATAGAACATCTCCGCCTGGGTCACGGCTGTAGTAAACACGCAAAATGGCGTCGAATCCCGGCCGCAAGATCATGTGGTTTCGGTGATCTCTCAAATGGCAGCCCGCAGAATCTCGCGAGCCTCCTGTTCCATAAAGCGGCCGTGCTGTGCGGCTCTGATTCGCAGGCGCGCCTTCAGTTTTTCGTCCAGCCGGCGGATGGTGATGCTGGCCATCACTGATAGCAGCATGGATGATGGGCGAGCGTCTCGAATAAAACCGCGGTAGAGCTTGTGTTGAGCGGCGTGCGCCACGCTACTTCGCCAGCGCCTCGATGGCTTCCAGTTCCTTCCCGGCCTCCGCCCACTTGCCTTGCGCCGACAGCGCCCGGTAGCGTTCCAGGTGCGAGCGGATCTCCTGAATGCGCGTATCGGCTCCGGTTGCCGGCGAGGGAGCGCGCGAAGTGGAGACGCTCAGCCCGGCCGGAGCCGCGGGCGCTTTCCGCTGCAACGCCGCGAGCTGCATCAGTGCCTCTTGGTAGGTATCCGCGTAGACCAGATCGTTGCCCGCCGCCAGCGCCACTTTTTCAAGCTGGGGCATGCGCGCCTGCGCCGCCTGAATATAAATGGGCGCCACGAACAGAATCGTGTTGTCGATCGGCAGCACCAGAAGTTGCGAGCGCAGCACCTGCGAGCCTTGCTGGTTCCACAGCGAAAGATCCTTCGAGATCACCGGATTTTGGTTGATCAGCGCCTCGATCTGCAACGGCCCGGGGATGATTTCCTGCTTCGGTAGCTGAAGGAAAACGATTTCGCCCAGATGCTCGCCATCGCAGCGGGCTACCATCAGCCCGATCAGGTTTTGTTTGTTATGCGGCGTGAAGGGAATCGTCAGCAAAAACTCGGGCTGCGATTCGCCCGGCAGCGTCGCCACCATGTAGGTCGGCGTCACTTCCTGCGGCGCGGATCCCTGGGCGCTGGTATAGGTGGCCAGATCCCACAGGTCGGCGCGATTGTAGAACGAATCCGGGACGCGCATGTGGTAGGTGCGGTACATCTCGGCCTGCACGCGGAATAAAAATTCCGGGAAACGGGCGTGGCGCCGCAGGTCCGCGGGCATGGCGGACGCCGGGCTTAGCAGGCCCGGAAACAGATGCTCGTAAGCGCGGATCAGAGGATCCTGGTCATCGAACAGATACAGCTTCACGCTGCCATCGTAGGCATCGATGGCGGCTTTGACTGAGTTCCGGATGTAGTTGAACTCGCCCATTCCGGAAGCTTGTATGGGCCGCGAATAGGGATGCGCGTCGCTGGTCGTATAGCCGTCCGCCAGCCACACCAGGCGGCCGTCTTCGGTGATCACCAGGTACGAATCCGGGTCCCAACTAAGGAACGGAGCCATTGTTTCCAGGCGCTCGCGGATGCCGCGGCGGATCAGCATCCGGCTTTCAGGCGTAAACGCGTCCGACAGCACGATATTCGGGTCGCCGAAAGCCCACGCCGATGCCAGCCGGATTCCCATGCCGCCCACGTCGATTCCGCCCTTGCCCTCGTACCGGGTGTGCACCTCTTCGGAACCGGAAGGATAGTTGAACTCGGGTTGCGTGGTCCGCACGAACACCGGATCTCCGGGTTGCTCGCCGTAGTAAATTTCCGGACGCGTCAGCTTCAGGCTGTCGGTCAGAACCTGCACGGGTGCATCCTTGATCAGCAGCTCCGGAAGCCCGCTGGGCGTGATCTTGCTGGCCTCGGCCAACACCAGCCCATAGCCATGCGTATAGATCGTGTGGGCGATCACCCAGCGGTTCCGCGCTTCTCCTAACTGCGTCAGATCGAGCTCGCGCGGTGCGAGCAATACTTGCCGCATCTGGCCGCCGATCTGGTATCGGTCCACATCGGTCTCCGCATAGGCATAGGGGCGCAGCGGCTGGCTCTGGCTCAACGTGTCATGGAACGGACGCCAATCCCACAGCCGTACGTTGTCGAGCATGGCCGCGTTGCGCGTGAAGTTGATCGGCGCTTCCTTACGCGCGGAAAACTCCGTTTCTTTGGCGCGCCGGTTCAGGCCGTAGGCTGTGCGCGTCGCTTCGATGTGCCGTTCGATGAACGGCCGCTGGAGCGCCAGTTCGTTGGGGCGCACCTGGAGCGCGTTGACGGCCGGCGGGATCACTGCATCGACTAGAAGCACCAGCGCGCAGGCCAGCGCGAGTTTTCGCCGCCCCGCCAGCACCAGAATCGCGGCCAGCGCCGCCGCCGCGGCCTTTGCCGTTTGCAGCGGAAGCCCGAGGTGCTGCTGAACGTAATCGATTCCGGTCATCAGCTCGCCATGATCGGTGTAGAGCAATTCGTAGCGGCCCAGCCAGAAATACGCCCCGAGCCCGATCAGAAACAGTGCCAGCAATGCGCGGAAGATTCCGGTTTCCAGGCGTCCCAGGCGGCGCAGGTCATCCCAATTCAACTGTCCGGCGGCCCAGAGGTCGGGGAATTGCAGCTTGATCTGCCAGATGCGCGCGGTGAGGTAATAGACGATCGCGCCGGCAGCGGCGCACACTTCCAGAAACCCGGTCAACTGCGTGTAAAACGGAAGCTCGAAGAAATAAAATCGTAGCGGTCGTCCGAACACCGGGTCTTGCCATGCCGAATCGACGCCTTGTCCGCCGAGATAGCGCGCCACAACCCAACTATCGATGGAAGCGGCCGTAAGCACGGCTGCGACGGCCAGGATTCCCAAGGTGACCAGCGCGGTATACCGCGGGGAAGCCCGCAAGCGCGCGCCAGAGTACCGCATCCCGAGCGCGTGCGCAACCCACAGAACGATCGCCAGGAACAGCCACTGCGCGAAATCAGGAACGTAGCGATATAGCCAGATGCGCCGCCAGGTGTCTACCTGGCCCACTTCGCCCCACCATTTGTAATCGATCAGGAGGGAAAAGAGCGAGCGCCCGAAAAGCAGCAGCAGAGCCAGAGCCGCGAGAATCAGAATCAGCCCCGGCCGGCGGGATTGCGGACGCGCGGACACGGCAGTATCAAGCGTAGCACTTGTAACTGCCCCTGCCGTGACGAGCGGAACTGCTTACCGGCGATTCTATGAGATATGTAGCCCCAGCCGGTTAGGCGGGGCGAATTACAGGAGCCGGAAGTTGACTTCGATGTTGGCGGAAACCGGAACCGGTTTGCCGTCCTTCAGGCCGGGCTTGAAGCGCCACTTCTGAACGGCTTCGATCGCCTTCTGATCCAGGCCGAGACCCAGCGAGTGCACAACCTTGATGTCCTGCGGAACGCCGTTTTCGTCGACGATCAGCGAGAGCAGCACCGCGCCCTGCCATTTGAGTTTGCGCGCTTCTTCGGAGTACTCGGGCTCAGGTTTGAAGATGGGAACGGGAGCGCTGACGCCGCCTCCGATTCTATAGGCTCCGCCGCCGAATCCGCCACCGCTGCCCGGTCCCACGCCGGGGCCCTTTCCGGAGCCGATTCCGGTTCCGATTCCATTGCCGGCCGACGGGATCCCCAGCTTCCCGAGCGGGTCGCCGTAGTTGCTGGCCTGAATGTTGGGAAGGTCCGGAGCGACGATGGTCGGCGTCACCGCAAGTTTAGGCTGCTCCACCGTCTGAATCGGCGGCACGAACGACTTCGGCGCGACCTTCGGAAGCTGTCCCTTGGTTTCGGCAAGTTTTTGCGGGCTGCCGCCGCCGCCTTTGGATTGCTCGGGCTTGGGCTTGGGCTGATACGGCTTCAGGTCCGGAGCCACCAACGGGACGAATTCCTTCACTGCCTGCTGCACCGGCTTGAGCGAACCCACGAACAGCAAGAGCGCGATAACCGCGACGTGGACTACCACCGAGCCGAGTCCTGCTGCGGCCTCATGGCCTCCGTACAGGCCCTTTAAACTCGGCAAATCCTCGACCGGTTTCGAAGTGACTTCGAGCGGCGGCAGCTTGGGAGGATTTATGAGTTCTCGGATCCCCTGAATGATGCCCTTGTACCAAGGCATCTCAATCGACGCAGGGACGATGAAATGCTGAAGGTGTGGGTCGGTTTCGTCGCCGGGAGCCCCGAATTGCACCGGCTTGGAGGTGATCTCCAAGGGAGGCAACGCGGGGGGATGGATCAGCTCCTTGACGCCCTGCACGATGCCCTTGTACCAAGGGAGTTCGATCGAGCTGGGCACGAGCAAATGTAATTCGTCGTCGGGATTCGGCGTTGCGCCGCCACCCGGGTTTACCTCTTTTTCTGGATGTTGCTCGGACACATTCGCTCTCTTCGGCCCGCGATCCGGGTCGCTCGTATTGACGTTCTGAGCCGGGCCGGGGTTTCAGTATTTGGAACTGCTGCCCACTCGATCCAGCCCTGGTTCGAGTTTATCACAGCCCTAATCTATAGATACTCCAATAGACCCTGGCGTTATGGATTCTGGAACACCCAGGAAATCGGCGACTTCAAGCCACATCCGGTCGAGCACGTCGGTCAGTTCGTGGCCGGATTCGAGCAGAATCAGGCGGACGCCCGGGCGGGCCGCGGCGTAGGCTGTGGAAATTGCTGCCGGGACCACATTGTCGCGCGTCCCGTGCAGGATCAAGGCGGGCTGGGAAAAACACGGCTCCTCCTCATATTGCGCGGCATCTTCCACAAACTGGTAGCCCAGCCGGCGTTCGCGTCCCTCTCCGTAATGGAATACGGGTGTAGAACCCTCCTGCTGCCAGCGCTCCCAATCCTGGTCGGAATAACGTTCGCGCCACCGCCTCGGGAACTGAAACGCGGGCGCCAAGAGCACCAGACGTTCGATTTCCTCCGGATGGCGGGATGCGTACAGAGCCGCGAGGTAACCCCCGAGGCTCGAGCCCATCAGGGCGGCCGGCTGCCCGCCTACAGCCCGGTCCATCACACCAAGCTGGCCGGAAATCGTGAGGTGTTCGAAGCGGCCCTCGTCCAAGCGGGGAATTTCCATGCGGACCCCCGCTTCGGCGAATTTTCGCCGAAAGAACTGCGCCTTGCTGGACTGGGGGCTGGACGCAAAACCGTGAAGATAGACGACGCGCATCTCACTTAACGTCGAACTTGATGTCGCTCGATGCGCCGAACTTGCGGAAATCCGAGTAGGAGAATTTATTCTCGGCGACCACTTTGCCGCCGCGCAGCTCGCGATGTTCGGTCCACAACGGCAGGAGGGCGCCGTAGGGGGACATCGTGTAGTCCACGGAAGCCTCTTCGCGAACGAGCCCTTCGTTTTCGCCCTGGCTGGTGGCAAGCGTGACCCGCACGGGAATAAAGTTGTTTTCGCGCACCCAGACTTCGCCCCCGATGCGCATGTTCCGCGCCGGATCGCCGCGCTTGGCGTCGATTACGGTCAGTCCTTCCGGGCCATCGATCTGCTGGTACGCGAAAACCAGCAGTTGCGCGGCGCCCTGGTTCTCGACGCGCTTGTAGGTGAACTCGTAATGCTGCACGTCGCCGGACGTGAATAACAGCAGGATCTGGCCGAAATCCGTCACCGCGCCCAGGAGCCCGTATTTCTCGAACTGCTTCAGCATCTCGTTCTTGCGCTTGTCGTCGGGCGCGGTTACGATCGCCGCCAGTTCTTCCTGCGCTTTCTTGCTGTCCTGCACCGGACGGCCGTCCACGGACGTAACGCGGCGCAGCTCGTGGATCGCGCCGCCTTCGCCGGCGAAAGCGGCGAAGCCGTACTCGGAGACGATCCGCCGCTCCTGCCAGACAGGTGCCGGATCTTTTTTGGCGCTGGCGCCCACGCGGATGTGAAAACCGCCCTTGGGAGGCTTGACCGCGCGCTGGAACAGCGTTTCATGTGCGACGACGTTGGGGGCGAGCTTCTGGAATGCATCCGCCTCATGGCTCAGGCTGGCAATAAGTTTTTGCGTGCGCTCGTCGGCTCTAAGCGCCATGCAAGATAGGGCGAACAGGATCCATACCCGCATGTTTTCAGGATATCGGTTTCGGCGGGAGACCGGATTTTGTTAGCATGAGTGTTACTCCCTCCGATCATGATTCGCAGTTTCCGAGGCATTACGCCCAGGATCGCCGCCTCCGCCTACGTTGACCCCGGCGCCCACGTCATCGGCGACGTGGAAATCGGCGAACGTGCGAGCGTTTGGCCCTGCGTGGTCCTGCGTGGCGATATCGAGCCGATCCGCGTGGGCGGGGAAACCAACATCCAGGACGGTAGCGTGATCCACACCGATCGCGGATTTCCGGCCATCATCGGCGATCGCGTAAGCGTGGGTCACTCGGTGATCCTGCACGGCTGCACGGTCGAAGACGATAGCCTGATCGGGATGGGGGCATGCGTGCTGACCGGCGCGAAAATCGGCCGCGGCGCAGTGGTCGCCGCGGGTGCGCTGGTTCCGGAAGGCATGGAAGTTGCTCCGGACACGCTGGTGATGGGGGCTCCCGCCAAGCCACGGCGTACGGTCAGCGCCGCAGAAAAGGCGCGCTTTCAGCAAGGCGTCGCTGGATACATGGAGCGCGCCAGGCAATTCAAGGAAGAAGCGGAGCAAACCAGGTCATGATCCGCGCCGTGCGCGGCACGCGCGATATCCTTCCGCCTTCGAGCTCCGCCTGGAACCAGGTGGAGGCTCTTGCGCGCGAAATCTTCCGCACCTATAACTACCAGGAAATCCGCACGCCCTTGTTTGAGGAAACCGCGCTGTTCGCGCGCGGAGTCGGCGAAGACACCGACATTGTCGGGAAGGAAATGTACACCTGGCAGGACCGCGACGGCAGTTCGCTCACGCTGCGTCCGGAAGCCACCGCTTCGGTGATGCGCGCCTACATCGAACACCGCCTGGACCAGATTCCGGGGGTGAAAAAACTCTACTACATGGGCCCGATGTTCCGCCGCGAGCGCCCGCAGAAAGGCCGGTTCCGCCAGTTCTACCAGATCGGCGCGGAAGCCATCGGGTCGGAGTCCCCGGTTGTCGATGCCGAAGTGATCGAGATGGTGGTCGGGATGCTGCGTTCGGCGGGGTTGCAGGGCTTTCATCTGCTCATCAATTCGGTCGGCGACTCGCATTGCCGCCCGGCCTACCTGGCCCTACTGCGGGAAAAAATCGCCCAAGTTGCCTCGCACCTATGCGAGGACTGCCAACGCCGCGCCACTACCAACCCGCTGCGTGTGCTGGATTGCAAGGTTCCGGGAGACCAGCCCTATATCAACGAGCTTCCTTCGATCCTGGCTCACCTCGACGACGCATGCAGAGCGCATTTCGAGAGCGTGCGCGCGCACCTGGACGCCCGGGGGATCGCCTACGAAGTCCGCCCGCGGCTGGTCCGGGGCCTGGATTACTACATGCGCACGACGTTCGAAATCACGCACGGGGCGCTCGGAGCGCAAAACTCCGTATTGGGCGGGGGGCGCTATGACGGGCTGGCCGAAGCGATCGGCTCCAAGGTTCCCGCGCCGGGCATTGGTTTCTCGATCGGCGAAGACCGCCTGATCATGATTCTCGAGGAAACCGATCCGAGCCGCTTCAAGCCCGCTCTGGACGTGTTCCTCGCGCCGATGGGCGAGGCCGCTGAGCGGCATGCCGGCGAGCTCGCGGCCGAACTTCGCTCACAAGGATTTTCTGTCGAGCGCTCGGCCGACCGCAAACTGAAGCGTGCGCTTGAGGTCGCCAACAAGATGGGCGCACGGTATGCGCTAATTATTGGTGAAAACGAAGTCTCGAGCGGCTATGTCACGGTGAAAGACATGGGCGCCGGGGATCAGTGGTCAGTTCCGAGAAACGAATTAGTCAGATCTCTGCGCGAACGGCTCACGGTGCAGAAGAGCATCGAAACCGAATTGGATAATGCATAAGACATGGATCAAGTACCTCTCGACTTTTTAGGCGAACTGCGCCGCACACACAGTTGCGGGGCTCTGCGCGCCTCCGACGCCGGCCAGCGCGCCGTGCTGATGGGCTGGGTGCATCGCCGCCGGGATCTGGGCGGCGTGCTGTTCATTCACTTGCGTGACCGCGAGGGCGTTACGCAGCTCGTTTTCCGCGCCGACGGAGATCTCCAAGTGCACGCCAAAGCCGAACTTCTTTCCGCCGAATACGTCATCGCCGCGGAAGGTCTGGTAGAGCGGCGTTCGCCCGAGACCGTCAATCCGGCCATCGAAACAGGGGAAGTCGAGCTGGTGGTCGACAAACTCTGGATCCTGAACACGTCGAAAACGCCGCCGTTCCCCATGGAAGAAACGGTGGACGTGAAGGAAGACGCGCGCCTCAAATACCGCTACGTCGATCTGCGGCGTCCGCACATGCAGCGCAACATCATCCTGCGCTCGCGGATCGCCTTCGCTGTCCGCGAAGTCCTGACCAACCTGGGATTCCTCGAGATCGAGACGCCATTCATGGGCCGCTCGACGCCCGAAGGCGCGCGCGATTATCTGGTTCCCAGCCGCGTGGAGCCGGGCAAATTCTACGCGCTGCCGCAGTCGCCGCAAATCTTCAAGCAGTTGCTGATGGTTTCCGGATTCGAGAAATACTTTCAGATCGTGCGCTGCTTCCGCGATGAAGACACGCGCGCCGACCGCCAGGCCGAGTTCACGCAAATCGACCTGGAGATGTCCTTCCCGCAGCAGGAGCGGATTTACGAGACGATCGAGCCGCTGATCGTCGCGGTGTGCAAAGTTGCGGGCTACAGTATTTCCGCGCCCTTCCCACGCTTGACGTACGCGCAGGCCATGCGTTCCTACGGAATCGACAAACCCGATCTGCGCATTCCGCCGTTCCATTGCGTGGAGGATTTGTTCCAAGGCGCGGGCCTCACGCCGGAAGGTTTGCCGCTGGTCGCCATTCGCATCCCGAAGGTCGGCCAGATCAGCCGCAAGGAGCGGGACGAACTGAAGGCGTTCGGCCAGGAACGCGGGCTGAGGGTCTACGACGATCCCAAGCGCCTGGATCGCGATTTTCCCGAACCGATGAGCGAGGTCCGCAAGCGTACCGGGGCCGCCGAAGAAGACTTGTTCCTTCTGGCGGGCTGGGGTGGCGAGCCGAAAGGCCAGCGTCCGGAAGAAACGGCGCTGGCGGCGTGCGGACAATTGCGCCTGGCCGCGGCCCAGAAGTACGCGGATCGCCATCAGCTTCTGGATCCCAAGAATCTTCAGTTTCTCTGGGTGGTCGATTTTCCGATGTTCGAATGGGACACGGAGGAGGGCCGCTGGAACGCCGCGCATCATCCCTTCACTTCGGTGCACGACGAAGACATCGACAAGCTCACTACGGATCCGGCCCGCTGCCGCGCGAAATCGTACGACCTGGTACTGAACGGCACGGAACTCGGCTCCGGATCGATTCGTATCCATCGCCAGGACGTGCAGTCGAAGGTATTTTCGGCGCTGAGTTTCACGGAAGAAGAAGCCCGCAAGCGTTTCGGATTCCTGCTGGAGGCGCTCGAATACGGCGCGCCTCCGCACGGCGGCATCGCCCTGGGACTCGACCGGCTGGTGATGATCCTGGCGGAGGAGACATCGATTCGCGAAGTGATTCCGTTCCCCAAGACGGCCAAAGGCGTGGATTTGATGACCGGCGCGCCCAGTGAGGTTCCCGAGCGGCAGCTTCGGGAGTTGGGGATTACGTTCCGGAAGTCCTAGCCTTCGTTTACGCTTCGTTCACCTCGCGAGCCGCCCGATTGCCCGACTGGAGCGCGCCCTGCATCCACCCGAACCATGGCGACGTGTGCTCGCCCGCGAAAAACACCCGTCCCTCGCGGCGGGCGATGTGCGGCAGCAACGCCGACATCTGCCCGCGCTTAAACCAGGCGAACGCGCCGCGCGCCAGCGGGTCGGAGTCCCACACAACCGAGACTGATTTCCCGTAGCCGGCGTCGCCGAACAGTTTTTCGAGATTCTCGACCGCCGTGCGAACGCGCCGCGGCTCGGACAGCGCGGCGAGCCCGCGAGCGCGCTCGCCCGACGTGTAGCACTCCAGAATCCCGCGCACGCCCGGCTGGCCTTCCGTGCAGTCCCACACCGTGCCGATCGGGAGATCCGTGCTGGCGAATCCCGAAAGCCCCTGATCGATCCAGGCGCGGGTTTGCGTTTGCACGTAGACGCGAGTCACAGAGTTATAGCTCAGCTCGCGGATCGCTCGCTGCTTGCCCGGGCTGAAAGCCGGCGAAATCGGGATCGATTGCAGCACCGGAAACGGGATGGCGCAGATCAGGTAGTCCCCTGAAACCTGGCTGCGCCGGCCCCCGGTTTCCACCGTGATCGTGACTCGTTGGTTGTTCTGCTCGATGCGCCGCAGCGTAGCACGATGGTGCACCCGATCTCTCAAGCTGCGTGCCAGGGCTCGCGGCAACTGATCGTTGCCTCCGCGAATCCGGAACGATCGGCCCTTCCGCGCGATGGCTTCGTCGCGCAGCAGGCACAAAGCGGAATCGGGCGTGGTTCCGTTGTCCCAGGAGTCGCTATAGTCGACCGCGAGCGAAGCGATCTCCTCGGGCGAGGCTCCGCGGTTCCGCAGCAACTCGGCCATCGACACGTGATCGAACTCGCGCAGGAGTTCGTCGGACGGCCAGCCCGGGGCGAGGGGGTCCCCAATCTCTTTTACGGCCGGCTGAATGTATTTCCGGAGCAGACCGGAGTTCGCCGGAGCGCGTGTGCCGCCTACGAAGCGCAGCGACGTGAGCTTGCCGTAGTTCCAGGCGGGCAGCGTATCCAGCCCGAGCGACTGTACGTAGTGTTGAACGAAGTTATGGGCCTCTCCGAAGGTCTCGGCGCCGGCTTCAGCGTATTGGCCATCGGCGAAGGGATCCCGCAGCGTGAGGACGCGCCCGCCAGGCCCGTCGCGCGCTTCGAAGACGGCCACATCGTGGCCTGCCTGGGCCAGTTCGTAAGCTGCCGAAAGCCCTGCGAGCCCGCCGCCCACGATGAGGATTTTCTTGGGAGGGCGCCCCGCTCCCCGCAGCGATCCGGCGCCCGGGCCAAGGATGGCCGCTTTCAGCAGTTCACGCCGCGTGGGAGTCCCGAGTCTCACGACGGGACGGGCGGGCCGACTTTGGCGGCCGGAGGCTTGCTCTTCTGCGCCGAGGGGCGGAACGCCCAGCACCAGATCAGCACGCTCGCCAGATAGGTGACGGTTTTGAAAAGATTTGCCAGGTCGCGTTCCATTCCGCCACCGGTCGTGAACTTTCGCAGGCCATATGCAATCGCCGCGCCGGTCACGGCAATTCCCAACCCGGCGCTGACTTTAAGGAGAAGGGGATCGCGCTTCTTTGTTCCGATCAGCGCCGTCCACAGTCCGAGGTTCATGATTGCGGCGCCGAAGTTGAGCAACTGGCTGGTACTGTTGTACCAGCCTGTGCCAAAACGCCTTGAGCTAAAAGCGACGAACGGGACAATCAAGACGATCACGACAACGGCCGCCAAGAACCGACCGATTGCGGATCGTAAGGGACTTCCTTCGAGCGCCCGAAACGTCAATGAAATCACCATCAGGAACAAGACGAGGTCCAATACCACCTCATCTGTCCAATACAGCATTCGAAACAGACTCGAGTCGCGAGATGCACCGAGCACGCGCCACACATACTCTTCTGAAACAGTGGCAGTCAGCTGCAGCAGGCAATAGAGGAGCACAAGAGGATAGCGGCGATAGGAACTCCGGAGGAGAAAAACGATTACGACAGCGAGGAGAACAGAGCTTACAATTTCGAAAACGAGCGAGACATAACCAACTAACATACTCCGGCCTCGCAAATTCCTGAGCTAAGGCCGGAGCTGTTAATTCTACCTTTGGGCTGAGGCTTAAATGAAACGAACGTTGCCGCCGTTCGTGTCATCATCGGGCGGAGGTACCGGTCCATGTCCGATGATGTTGCCGCCATTTGTATCATCGTCAGGCGGAGGAACCGGGCCGTGGGCGATAATGTTCCCACCGTTGGTGTCATCATCCGGCGGCGGAACTGGCCCGTGCGAGAGCAGTCGAAGGCTGCTGCCATTCGTCACAGCGCTGATGGTCAGCGCGAAAACAATTATCGCGCAAATTGTCGCGAGGAATACTACCGAACTACGAAGTTTTCTCATCACCTGGCACCTTTCTAGACACAGTAGTCCGGGCTCGGATAGACACCCTAGACATAGCTAAGAGCTTCGCCTTAGATGATAAGAGGTACTTTAGTCCAGGTCAATAGGGTTACCCCTAGTACCCTCAAAGGGTAAAGGGGGGTATGCAGAACTTAAAATTATGATTTAATGAGACTTACGGAATACTCGGACGACTTCCAGACAGGCCACATAGAGGTTCACCAAGCCCAGCCCGGTGATCGCTCCGCGAAAATATGGATCCTCCCAGACGTTTTCCAGCACTGGGAGCCACTGGGAGAAATAGTTCAGGCTCCAGATATCCACCCACGGGAAAATCGTCAGGAACAGGCCGATTTCGAAGGTGAAGATCGCGAAACAGAGGCGCAGCAACCGCGGTGTCCGGGACAATCGAGGCTTGGGAGCCGGGGCAGGGATGGGAGGAGGCGTCGAAGCCGGTTCAGGGGTCAAGGACATGCGAACAATTCGCCTTGCTGAGGTACGGGATAGCCGGACCAGGACTCGAAACGGCTCGCCTTGCGTACCGGTTCGAAACTGAAGCGGTGCAGGGAAGTTGGTCCGAGCCGCTCCAGGGCGGCCAAGTGGTCTGGCGTGCCATATCCCCTGTTCTGTTTAAGGCCGTACTCCGGAAACACTGCGTCCCAGGCGTCCAGGGCGGCGTCGCGTGCGACCTTCGCCAGGATGGAAGCCGCCGCAATCGAAAAACAGAGGGCATCTCCGTGAATCAGGGAACGCTGCGGAAGGCCCACATCCAGCCGCACTGCATCTACCAGGAGGCAGTCGCAGGGAGCCGGCAATTTTTCCACGGCGCGACGCATGGCCAGACGAGCGGCCTCGAGAATGTTCCAGCGGTCGATTTCGAAGGCATCCGCGGCGGCCACGGCCCACGCACAGGCCCGTTCCCGGATGCGACCGGCAAGAACCTCGCGGCGCTCTGGCGCAAGTTGTTTGCTGTCATCCAGCCCGCGAATCGGCTTTTCGGGATCGATGATTACCGCGGCGGCGAACACCGGGCCGAACAGCGCTCCCCGGCCGGCTTCATCCAGCCCGGCAACCGCCCGGTATCCAGCGCGCCTGAGGGCCCGTTCGTGGCGGCTGGTTGGCATGCGGAAGGTCCAAAGCGGTCAGGCCTCGCGTTCCCGCAGGCGAGCAGCTTTGCCCTTGAGTCCGCGCAGGTAATACAGCTTGGCGCGCCGAACCCGGCCCGTCCGGACCACATCGATGTGATCCACTACCGGAGCGTGCAAGGGGAAAATGCGCTCGACGCCCTGGCCGAAGCTGACTTTCCGCACCGTGATGGTCTCGCCCAGTCCTTTATTATGGCGTGCGATGACCGTGCCCTCGAAGGCTTGCAGCCGTTCCTTGTCGCCTTCCTTGATCTTTACGTGCACCCGGATGGTGTCTCCGGGACGAAACTCGGGATGGCTGCCCTTCCGGTTGCGAGCCGTGACCTTCGTTAGCACTGCGTTTTCCATGATCGATTCCTTCCAGCCTACATTCTCAATAAATCCGGCCGCTGCCGCGCCGTTTTTTCGCGCGCCGCTCGCAGCCGCCACTGCCGGATCTGCTCATGATTTCCGCCCAGCAGAACCTCCGGCGCCTTCCAGCCGCGGAATTCCGCCGGCCGTGTATATTGGGGGCAATCGAGCAGGCCGTTCTCGCCGAACGACTCGTACACCGCCGAGTCCCGATTCCCCAGCACGCCTTCCTTCAGGCGCGCCACTACGTCAATCACCATCGCGGCGGCCAATTCGCCGCCGCTCAACACAAAATCGCCTACCGAAATCTCCTCGTCGGCCAGATGCTCGGCCACCCGCTCATCCACGCCTTCATACCGGCCGCAGATCAGCAGCAGCTCGCGCAAACCCGCAAACTGGCGGGCCAGGGCCTGGTCGAACTTGCGGCCCTGGGCGGACAGCAGAACCACTCTTCTCTGCGTTTCACCCGCCCGGCGGTCCGGCCAGACCGTTTCGACGGCTTCAAAAATCGGCTCCGGTTTTAACACCATACCTTCGCCGCCGCCGAACGGCCGGTCGTCCACGGTTCGATGCCGGTCCTTAGTCCAGCTTCGCAAATCATGCACCCGGATGTCGATCAGGCCAGCTCGCCGGGCCCTCTCCACGACGCCATGCTCGAACGGCCCGCGAAAAAACTCGGGAAAAATCGTCAGCACATGAAACGTCATACTCTACAAATCTTATTTTCTACAGATCCGTCAGCCCCTCGGGCAACTCCGCCCGGATGAGCTTCCGGGACACGTCAATCTCCGTGCAAATCGCGCGGGCGAACGGGATCAGTATTTCTTCCCCGCCAGGCTTTTCGACGCGCAGCAGCGATGGCCCTCCATAATCTTCAATCCCGCGCACCACGCCCAGCCGCTGGTTGCCGGAAACGCTCCATATTTCGCAGCCAATCAGGTCGGCGTGCGAGTACTCGCCCTCAGCCGGACGCACGCGCTCGCTCTCGGGAGCGAGTAGATCGGCGCCTCTCCATACTTCAGCCTCGGATATCGAATCGATCCCGAGGAACTTGAACACCGGCCGACCGTGGTGATGCCAGACGCGCTCGACTTCAGTGCGGCGCGTGCGGCCACCCGAGCGGAGTGCGACGCTCTTCAGTCTTTCCGCGCGCCCCGGCTGGGAACTGTGGATTTCGGCCAATAGTTCACCCTGACGCCCGCGCTCGCGGACGATGCGGCCGACCCGAATCCAGTTTTCTTCCAAGCACAGCTCCGCCGGCGAACTGTTCTCCACACCCGCCAGGCGAGCGGCCAGTTCTATTCCAGGATTTCCAGCGTAAAACGCCGGTTCAATTTCATCCCCGCAGCACCTAAGAGCGTCCTGATCGAACGCGCCGTCCGGCCTTGCTTGCCGATCACTTTCCCCAAATCCGTCGGCGCGACGCGTAGCTCCAGCACGGTAACCTGCTCGCCTTCTACTTCTCGAACAGTCACTTCATCAGGAATATCAACCAGTGCTTTGGCGATCTCCGTTACCAGATCTTTCACCCGTTTTCACCTCTATTGGATCGATTCTAGCACTTGCGTGCAAGAAGCGCCGGGGTGCGAATTCAGGCGGCGGGGGCCGGCGGATAAACCTTGATCAGACGAGCCACGGTTTCCGAGGGGCGCGCCCCGTTTTTGATCCAGTGCGCGATGCGCTCGTGGTTCAGGTTGACCGCTTTGGGCTTGGCAATGGGATTATAGGTACCAACCACTTCCAGGGCCGTGCTGTCCCGGGCGCGTTCTTTATCGATCACCACCACGCGATAGGCCGGCTTCTTTTTTCCGCCGAATCGCGCTAAACGAATCATCAGCATCGTGCTTGTAGCTCCATCCTTTTAATTGTTCCCGATCTTTATATTGTCTATGATCCGAAGCCCATCGGCAGTTTCAGCTTCCCGAGCCGCTTGCCCAGGAACCCGCCACCGGTGAAGCTCTTCATCATCTTCCGCATCTGCGCGTACTGTTTGAGCAGATTGTTGACTTCCTGCACCGAGGTGCCCGAGCCCTTGGCGATCCGCCTGCGCCGCGCTCCGTTGATGATCATGTGATTGGCGCGCTCGCGCTCCGTCATCGAATCCACGATCGCGACCAGACGCGTGATTTCCTTCTCGTCGATTTTCGCGTTCTTCAGGTCCTTGAGCGGGCCCAACTGGGGCATCATGCCGAGGATCGACTCCAGCGGCCCGAGTTTGCGCAGTTGTTTGATCTGGTCGCGGAAGTCGGCCAGCGTGAACTCATCCTCGATGAGCTTGCGCTGCATCTCTTCCTGTTCTTTCTGGCCATAGGTTTCTTCGACTTTCTCGATCAGGCTGAGCATGTCGCCCATGCCGAGAATGCGCTGTGCGACGCGGTCAGGATGAAACGGTTCCAGCGCGTCGGGTTTTTCGCCCACGCCGACGAACTTGAGCGGCTGGCCAGTAACGGCGCGAATGGAAAGCGCCGCGCCGCCGCGCGCGTCACCGTCCATCTTGGTCAGGATGACGCCGGTGATTCCCAGACGCTTGTGGAACTCGTCGGCCGACTTCACAGCGTCCTGACCGGTCATCGCGTCGGCCACGAAGAGGATCTCCACGGGATCGAGCTGGGCTTTGAGTTCGGCGAGCTCGGTCATGAGCTCCTCGTCGATGTGCAGGCGGCCTGCCGTGTCCACGAGAATAACGTCGCGGCCGGTCTGCACGGCTTCCTTGCGCGCGCCGCGAGCGAGCGCAGAGGGTTTGGTCTCCTCCGGCGTGCCCTCATAGATGGGGAGTTTTAAATCGTGCGCCAGGACGCTCAACTGCTGGCGCGCCGCGGGACGATACACGTCCACCGAAACCAGAAGTGGCGAGTGCCCGTTTTTCGAGAGCCAGCGGGCGAGCTTGGCTGTCGAGGTTGTTTTGCCCGAGCCTTGCAGGCCCACGATCAGGTAGACGCTGGGCGGTTCGTTGGCCGTGCGCAGGCGGGCCTGATGCTGGCCGAGCATCTTGACCATCTCGTCGCGGACGATTTTGACCACCTGCTGGGTAGGCGAAAGCGCGGTGAGCACTTCCTGGCCCATGGCCTTTTCCTTGACCGCCTCGATGAACTGCTTGGCGACGCGGAAGTGGACGTCGGCCTCGAGCAGCGCCAACCGGATCTCCTTAAGGGCGCCTTCCATGTTTTCGGGCGTGAGTTTTCCTTCGCCGCGAAGGTTTTTGAAGACGCGTTGGAGCTTGTCGCTAAGATTCTCGAACATGGTGCGGCCGGGCCGTGAAATCCAGGGATCCCTGCTGGAAGGCAGTCTTTTTTATTTTAGCGCAGGCGCTGGCCTGGCGTTCGCGGCTGTTGTAGAATGGAGTCTGCCCGCCACGTTGCTCCTCAGTAGCTCAATGGTAGAGCATTCGGCTGTTAACCGAAGGGTTGTAGGTTCGAGTCCTACCTGAGGAGCCAAATTCACAGCCGTAATTTGGATAATACGGAGTTAGCTGGGACCCATGGCTGTGCGGAGAATCACCCCTCCGCTCCGAGCCGGGTCAGCCCACGGCGTGACAAGTGCGTGCACAACATGCCGATCAACAAACCCACCAGGTAGCCGTAAGGAAGCGAACTGGCGATCACGCCGACCAGGACAGCGATTAAGAAGTCCATCCGGCGCTCGGAAAGATCGCGGAGCAGCGCCAGAAGAGTGATTGCCTCGAAGAGCAGCAGCACCCCGAGAATCGGCAGCGGAAATACTTGGATCACCGTCTGAAAGCCAGGGCCGAACAGTGCTCCGAGCAGCACATACATCGCGCCGTAAATCACCACGGAACCGCCCGTTCTTCCGCCGAACGCGTAGTGACCAGCCATGCCGCCCGACCCGTGGCACGTCGGCACGCCGCCGACAAACGGATTGATCAGATTCATCGCCGCATAGGTCCAGGCGATTCCGCGCGCTGTGGTTTGTTTGGCGGGGAACAAATCCTCGGAAAGCTGGCGTGTCGCGAGTACGGAGTTCGCAATCGAGAGCGGGATCTGCGGCAGCGCGAGGATGAGAAATCCTGTCCAGACATCCGCCGCGGCAGGTCGATGGAAGTTCGGCAGGTGAAAGCCAATCGCGCCGGTCAGGGCAGAGCCGTCCAGCTTGAGGGCCGCGGCATAGACGACTCCAAGCGCCACAAGGATCACGGCCGATGGAATCCGCCTCCGCCCAATCAGGACGACGGTCACAACGAACCCAAGGCCCGCAAGCCACAAGCCCCTCACCCCGTCGGCCTGCACGTAATCCCGGAGTGCAATCCCCGCCAGTTGAAGTCCGAGTCCGCACTGGATGCCCCGAACCACGGGTTTAGGCACAACACGGTTGATCCACTCGATCATGCCCGTAGCCGAGAGCACCAGCATGCTGATGCCGATGGCCAAACCGCCACCGTAAAGCACATTCGCTGGCAGCTTTTGAGCAATTACGATCGCTGCCATGGCTTTGAGTGGCTGGACTGGCATCGGTATCCTGTACCGAATCGCCGTCGCGATCTGCATCAGACCGAAGACCGTCAGAACGCTGGTTGCATCGAGTCCCGAGGCCAGGATCATGCCGACCAGCAAGGGCAGGTCAGTGCCCATGTCGCCGAATGCACCTGACCACTCGTTGCGGCCGAAACGCAGCCGTCGTTGGGGATCGGTGACGCTGGGCGTCGTTGTCGTGGCGGGGTTGGACACGAAATCCGGCGGCTCTGTCGTGTTAAGATAACACAGTCTCGATTGGCGTACTTCCATGGAACCAAACACACCAGTGGAAAGTCGGCTTTCTGTGGTCCGCCAGGCCCGCGGCATCGCGGCCGTCGATTTGGCCAAGCGTGTAGGCGTGAGCCGCCAGACGATCTATGCGATCGAGTCTGGCAGCTACGTTCCTAATACCACTGTCGCCCTCCGGCTGGCGCGCGAACTTGAAGTGCCGGTTGAGGATCTCTTTGCGCTTGCCGAACCCAATGAAGCGTGTCCTTTGACGATCCACGCCACAATGCTTTCCCCTGCTCCAACGCCGCCCGGCAGACCGGTTCGACTGTGCAGGGTCAAAAAACAGTGGATCTGCGCGCCGGTGGAGAGTATTCCGTACTACCTGTCGGAAGCCGATGGCATCGTGACGCAAACCCGAAGAGGGTCCGGCGAAGCCAGAATCCGAACGCTGGGCGCCGACGAGCCCATCGACAAACGCTTGGTCGTCGCTGGTTGCGATCCGGCGATTGGACTGCTGACCCGCATGGCCGAACGGCTCGCCGGAGTCGAAATCGTGGCCGTGCCCGCTTCGAGCCGTCGCGCCCTGGAATGGCTCAAGCAAGGCAAGGTGCACATCGCCGGGAGCCACCTGGAAGACCCGCAGAGCGGCGAATTCAATGTGCCGTACCTCCGAAAACTGATTCCGAACGAAGATCTGAGGGTCGTCACCTTCGCCCGATGGGAGGAGGGATTCGTAGTCGCCCGGGGAAATCCCCAGAGCATTCGCCAACCAAGCGATCTGGGGCGATCTAGGCTCCGCATCGTGAACCGCGAGCCTGGCTCGGGCAGCCGTGCTCTGTTGGATATGCTGCTTCGCGGAGCCGGGATGGCATCCGCAGAGATTGGCGGGTACGATCGGGTCGCGAGCGGTCACCTGGCGGCGGCATACGCAGTGTTCACGGCCGAAGCTGATTGCTGCGTGGCAACACCATCCGCTGCCCGAGCCTTCGGGCTTGACTTCGTGCCCTTGCGCGGCGAGCGTTTCGATTTTTCGGTGCGCCGCGAATTCGTCGATCTTCCGGCCGTCCGAAGCTTGCTCGATGTCTTGCAACGAGCTTCACTGCGCCGAAAGCTGGAATCCGTGGCCGGCTACGACACTTCGCAAACGGGTCGAACGGTCTGTCAGTAGCGAACTTCTGCCAGCAATTGCCCATTGTAGAATCTTGTTGGGTTGCCAATGGTGGTTGCGATCCTCTCTGACATCCACAGCAACATGGAAGCCTTGAGCGCGCTCCCTCAGGGCTTTGATGAACTCTGGGTCCTTGGCGACCTCGTGAATTACGGGCCGGATCCCGCTCCAGTGATCGAGTACGTGCAGGCCAGAGCGAGCGTCGTGGTTCGGGGGAATCATGACCATGCCGTCGGCTTTAACGAAGATCCGCGATGCTCCGAGGCGTTTCGAGAAATGGCCGCGGTCATGAAGGAGTACACAAGGTCGGTTCTTTCGCCTGCGCACAAACAGTTTCTCCGGGAATTACCATTGCGCGCGAGCCGTGAGATGAACGGCCTGCGAGTCGCATTCTGCCACGCGATCCCGTCCGATCCGCTGTTTTCGTACCGCCTTGCAGATGCAGACGCGTGGCCTGACGAACTGAGACGCGCCGATGCCGACACGCTCTTCGTCGGACACACGCACGTCCCCTTTGTGCGCAAACTCGATGGCCGCCGGGTTGTGAATCCTGGAAGTCTGGGGCAGCCGAAGACCGGAGACCCGCGTGCCCGGTACGCCGTCCTGCAAGACGACAAAGTCGAATTGAAGGCGCTCGAATATCCCTTCGAGGAAACGATCCGCAAAATCGCGTCTCTTCCCATACCGGCCACGACCCAACAACTCCTCGCCAGTGTTTTGCGGAACGGTGGGCTGCCCCAAGGAAACGCTCCTTGAGCGCTTGCGTGCTGCCCGAGCCACTCCAGCGTCGTGTTCGCGAAGATACAATGGAGTTAGCAGCAGTGTGGTGATGGGGCTCTACCATTAACCGTCCCGCTCAGTTCTCGGGAACGATGGCTCCTGCGAACGTGGAGGCCTTATGCTCTCGACCACGACGCCAGGCGGGGATGCGGACAGAGATGGGGGATCCAGCCTGCTTTCACTGCCACAGGAAAACGGGGCAAGGTCCGACGCGGAATTCGACCCCGCAATCGAGTTTGCCGCGAATCTCGTCCAGCGCTACGAGCTATCGTCCGTTGCCCCTCTGCTAGGTTCCTGTCGTTTGGCCGTTTCGCAGCACGAGGTCAGCGTTGCCGTTGTGGGGCGCTTTAAAGCTGGCAAAAGCAGCTTTCTGAATCACTTCACGGATCGTTCGATCCTTCCGGTCGGCGTGGTCCCCGTCACCACGGTCGTCACCGAGATTCGGTTCGGGCCCACCGAGAGAGCCACCGTTCACTTCATGGACGGGCGTGTAGAGGAAGTTCGAGCTGATTCCATTGGCCAGTACGTCTCCGAGCGTGAGAACCCCGGGAATTTCAAGCGGGTGAAACTCATTACAGTGGAGCTCCCGGGGCTGGAACGCTTCCGCGGCCTCAAGTTCGTCGACACGCCGGGACTGGAAAGCGCGCTCCTGCACAACACGGAAGAGGCGCTGAAATGGCTGCCGAATGTCGGACTCGCGCTGGTCGCCGTGAGTGTTGACCCGCCGCTCTCTCAACACGACATAGATCTGCTTACAAGGCTCTACCGGTTCACGCCGAACGTCGCCATTCTGCTTACGAAGGTTGATTTGCTGAGCCCCGAAGAACGCTCTGAAGTCATCGGGTTCGTCAACGAGCAGCTTCACCGTGCGTTCGGGATGGCGCCCCAGGTAATCCCTTATTCGATTCGATCCGGATACGAGGAGCTCAAGGAGTCGCTGGAACGACGTGTCTTCCAGCCCATGCTTGCAAGGTTCGGCCAGGAGCGGCGCGCGATCATTCGGCGGAAGATCGATACGCTGCTTCGTGAGTGCTCAGACTACCTGACGCTGAGCCTCAAATCGGCCGAGTTGGCCGAGGCGCAACGGAAGGCGCTTAAGGAACAGCTCGTCGGCCAGCGTCAGGTCGTTGACGACGTCAAGTCGCAGCTCCGGTTGATCGCGCACCACGAGGCGGCCAGCACGCGCACGTTTCTAGAGATTCGCTTCCAATCGCACCAAAAACCGATCGAGCGCCGCCTCCTGAACGATCTTGCCGTGGAGTTCCCGGCCTGGACCAAGAGCCTGGCTTTTTTGCTTGACTCGTTTGATCGATGGCTGGGCCGCGCGCTGGCGGAACGTCTGGCCGAGGCGTCGTCAATTGAGTGTTCCTGTCTGTTAGAACCATTGGAACGAACTTCCAAACAGGTGCGCCGCATTCTCCAGGACTTTCGGGATCGGCTGTCGGAAGGCGCGCTGCGTGCAGTCGGGGTTCCGCTGAGAACGACGGAGGTGGACGTCGAGGTCCAAGAGCCTGAGCGCCCGGACATCCGCGTCGGGAAGATCTTCGATACGAATTGGGAACTCTTGTCGCCGATTGTCCCCGTGGCGCTGATCCGAGGGCTGGTGCGCCGCCATTTCGAACGACAGGTTTCCTACAAGCTGTTCACCAACATCTCCCGGCTTGTATCGCAGTGGGAGGAGCGAATCCACTCCGCTGTGCTGAACATGGAAAAGGAAGCTGAGCGCCGTCTGGACGAGTTAGTGGGCACGGTCGGGCACCTGTTAGAAGCGAGCGAGGGTGAGCGCCTTCCGGCAATCCGGGAGGATCTCGAAAGGATCGAAGCCCTCCGGCGTGAAATCGAGAGCGCCCCATGAAAATCACAAAAGTTGTCGGGCGGGAGATTCTCGATTCCCGTGGCAACCCGACGGTCGAGGCTGATGTCTGGCTCGAAGACGGCAGCATGGGGCGCGCCGCCGTTCCATCGGGAGCCTCGACCGGCGAGTTGGAGGCGGTTGAGTTGCGCGACGGAGATAAGGCTCGCTACCTCGGAAAGGGCACGCGGAACGCGGCGGCGAATATCAACGGCGAGATCGCAGGGAATCTACAAGGCGCCGACGTCTCACGCCAGGCCGCACTCGACCGGCGGTTGATCCAACTCGACGGGACGCCCAATAAGGGAAACCTCGGCGCCAACGCGATTCTGGCCGTGTCCATGGCTGCTGCCCGCGCCGCGGCGATGGCGCACGGCCTGCCGTTGTATCGGTATCTGGGCGGTGCGAATTCGTGCATCCTCCCGGTGCCTTGCATGAACGTCCTTAACGGCGGCCGGCACGCGGACAACACCGTAGACTTCCAGGAGTTCATGATTGCGCCGCACAACGCATCCTCGTTCGCAGAGGCGATTCGAATGGGAATGGAAACCTTCCATACCTTGAAGCAGGTGTTGAAAGCGAAAGGGTACAGCACGGCTGTCGGCGACGAAGGCGGCTTTGCTCCCGACCTCAAGGCGAACGACGAGGCAGTCGATCTGATTCTGGAAGCGATCACGAAGGCAGGCTACAAACCTTCCATCGACATCTCAATTTGCCTCGATCCGGCCGCCAGCGAGATGTGGGATGACGGGAAATACGTCCTCTTCAAATCCACCAAGCAGGCGATCACGTCCGGCGAGCTGGTCCGTTTGTGGGAATCCTGGGTGAAGCAGTATCCCATCGCGTTGCTGGAAGATGGCATGGGAGAGAACGACTGGAGCGGCTGGCGAGATCTGACGATTGCGCTCGGATCGACGATTGAGCTGGTTGGAGACGACATATTCTGTACGAACCCGCAGATCCTACAACGCGGGATCGATACGGGAATTGCGAACGCGATCCTGATCAAGTTGAATCAGATCGGCAGCGTGACCGAGACGCTCGACACAATGGAACTGGCCGGCCGGAATGGCTACAGGTGCTTCATCTCCCACCGATCGGGGGAAACTGAGGACACTTTCATTGCGGATCTCACCGTCGCTACCGGCGCGGGTCACATCAAGACAGGATCAGGCTGCCGGAGCGAGCGGGTGGCCAAGTTCAACCAGTTTCTCCGTATCGAAGAGGAACTAGGAGCCTCCGCGACCTTCGCTGGGGCGCAAGCGTTTGCGCGATGCACCTTCCGCGAGGCGACGCGCCCGATCCCTTCCTAGCCGATTGTTTTCGTCGTCACAGGTACAGTATGCTGTTGATAGAAAGCGGTGGAGTCCGCGTAACGCCGCGCAAGCGGCCAATGACTCCTATAGCGGAAGCGCTGTAGGAGCCGCCATCCAGCCCTCAGCGGTTTCCCTAAGAACGACGGTCGAAGAGGAGGCCATGGAACAGGTCTGGCTTGTCGCCGCACTTTGGCTGGTCTTGGCGCTGGTAGCCACGCTCCTTTCAATTTGGTTTGGGATTTCCACGGCCCTCTCGGAGATCGTCGTTGGGACCGTCGCGCAACTGATTATCGGGGCCTTGATCGGAACGCAAGCGCTGAGCGCATCCTCCTCGTGGATCACGTTTCTCGCAGGGACCGGGGCGATTGTCCTCACGTTCCTGGCCGGCGCCGAACTCGACCCTGGGATCTTCCGAACGAAGTGGAAAGAGGCCTTTGTAGTAGGTCTCGTCGGCTTCTTCGCTCCGTTCCTGGGAGCGGCTGCCGTGGCGCACTTTCTGCTTCATTGGTCGATCCTGGCCAGTTGGCTCGCAGGCGTTGCGCTTTCGACAACGTCGGTTGCCGTGGTCTACTCCGTCATGCTCGAACTGGGCTTTAATCAGACCGACTTCGGCAAGGGTATCCTGGCCGCGTGCTTCATCAACGATCTTGGGACGGTCATTGCGCTTGGGCTCATCTTTTCGCCATTCACGATACGGACGCTGATCTTCGTAAGCGCCAGCGTGGTTGTGTTTGCGATCCTCCCGTTCGTGACGCCTTGGTTTTTCGAACGCTTTGGGGGCCGGGTATCGGAGTTGGAGGCGAAGTACATTCTGTTCCTGCTATTCGCCATGGGCGGCCTGGCGGCTTGGGCGGGGAGCGAGGCAGTTCTGCCAGCTTACATCATCGGCATGGTACTCGCTGGAACGGTGGGCAAGGATCACATCCTGATCCGCCGGCTCCGCACACTGACGTTCGGGCTGCTGACGCCGTTTTATTTTATCCGCGCCGGGTCGCTTGTTTCGGTCCCGGCCCTGATTGGCGCGCCGCTCGTATTTCTTGCACTGCTGGCGGCGAAGATGCTCAGCAAGATGATTCCGCTGGTGCCCACGGTGAGGGCGTTCAACTACCTTGGCCACGAAGGCATGTACTACTCACTGATGATGTCAACGGGCTTGACCTTCGGCACGATCTCCGCGCTTTTCGGCCTGAATCACCAGATCATCGATCAGACGCAATACTCGCACCTCGTCGCTACGGTGATCGCCAGCGCTGTAGTGCCTACTGCGATTGCGAACGCGTATTTCATGCCCAGGCACCTCCTGCCCGGCGCTGCATCGAAGCCGGCCGTAACTGCGAAGATCGCAAGTAAGCCGACCGAACCGGCACGAGGGTAATTCTATGATTCAAGGGAGGGTCCGCTGGGCGCGGCGCTTGCCGGTACGCAGTAAAGGAGGGTGACATGCTTTCGAAGGGTACAGCAAAGAAGGTCACGATTTATGTCAACGAGGACACGCAGGAACACTTCAATTCGCTGTATGAGAGAATCCTCGTCTTCCTGATGCATAAGGGCGTGTCTGGTGCAACCGCCACGCGAGCAATGGCCGGGTTTGGTGCTCACCGCGTGCTGCATACACCGAAGATCGAAGTTCTGGCGGAGCATCTTCCCATCCGTGTCGAGTTTATCGAGACTGCGGAAAAGGTGGATGAGCTTCTCCCAACCCTCTACGACATGGTTACGGACGGCCTAATCGAGGTTCACGATACGACGGTAGTGAAGGTCGCAATGAAAGAAAAGCGAAGGCAGGAGCCGAAACAGCCGCATGAGCGGAAAGCGGGTAAGGCGAAGCTGATGCGGATCTTCATGGGGGAGGCGGATCGTCACGACGGAGAGCCGCTGTACGACGCAATCATTAAACGACTCCGCATGATGGATATTTCCGGCGCCACTGTCTATCGCGGCATCCTGGGATATGGCGCCAAGGGGCACACGCACAAGCAGAGTCTTCTGCACACAAGCCGCGACCTCCCGGTCATGATCGCCGTGGTGGAAGCCGAAGACAAACTGAGTCAGGCCGCGGGGGCCGTTGAGGATATGTTGCAGGACGGGCTTATCGTTGTATCGGATGTAGACATTGTTCGTCTCATTCACCCCCACTCCCTTGCGGAAGCAACGCCGGAGGCTACCGATGGAAAACTACCTGCCAGCTAAACTGCTTCGCCTGCATTTCACAGAGCGTGACCGCTACCAGGGCAAACCGCTCTACGAAGCCATCGTCAACAAATGCAAAGAACTCAAGATCGCGGGCGCCACGGTCTTCCGCGGCCTGGAGGGGTACGGCGACACCGCGGAGATTCACCGGTCTCACATTCTTACGCACGATCTGCCCGTTGTCGTCCAGATTGTCGATTCAGCGGAAAACATTCAGCGGCTGCTTCCAGTGGTGGAAGACATGATGGACAAAGGGCTGATCGCGATTTCCGACGTGAATATCATCCGAGTCCAGAAGACCGCAAAGGCTCAGAATGTTTGAAAAGATCCTGGTTGCAAATGATGGCTCCGATGGAGCTCAGAAGGCCTTCGATGCGGCTGTCGAACTCGCCGCGAGACTCCAGGCCAAACTCCACATGATCAGCGTGGAGGAAGATCTGCCTCGGTATGCCGAGACAACTATGGCCGAGGTCGATGAGGAGAAGGAAGCCGAGGATACTTACTTTGGTCAGCTCGGAGCACAGGCAAAGCGGCGGGCCGCGCTGCATTCCGTACCATTGGAGTGCTCGATCGTCGCTGGCCACGAGGTCAAGGCGATCGTTGATTTCGCTGTGCAGGGACGTTTTGATCTCCTCGTGGTGGGGTTCACGGGCCATTCCGCTGTCTACGAACACTTGTGGGGCGGAACGTCACATAACTTGACTCGAATGGCTCACTGTAGCGTGCTTGTCGTAAAGTGAAACCGCTCTCACCTGGTCCCGTCGGCTTCCCCTTGACTGGCCGTGCGAGCGAATTGGAGCGTTTCAAGAATGCGCTTCGAAGGGCGGAGCCATTGCTCGTGCTCGGATCCCCAGGTTCGGGTAAGACGGAACTGGTTCGCGTCGCCATCGCGGGTTCAGCCAGGGGGCAAGACATCGTACATTTGCGGTACGTCCCGAGCCTGCATCGCTTGTTAATCGACTTGGCCGGCACTTTGCTAGAAACCGGCCATCGGAGCCTTCGAACTCTTGGCCGGCCCGGCAGGGATTGGAACGCGTGGCTCTCACAACAAACCAGCCTTCATTTGAAAGGTCTCCTATGGACGTCGTTGGAACGGGAACCCCGAACCATCGTCGTGGATGGGGTCGACCGCGCGAGCTTCCCCGTATACCGATTCTTACAGCGGCTATATTTCATGCGGGGCATGGCTCTCCTTGCGACGGCAACAGATGCGGCTTCCCTTGGCGCACTGGACCGCCTGTTCTGGGACCCCCGCGCGATCCTGCATTTGCTTCCACTGAAGCAGGTGGATGCCGAGCATTTATTCAACATGGCGGCGGATCATTTTTGTCTACGCCATTTGGATCTTGAGGACTTTCGAGATAAGGTCTTAGACTCGGCGGGAGGCAACCCAGGGCAGATCATCGAAATGTGCCGCATGGCATCCAACCCGATGTATGTGACCGGCAGGCACGTCAAATTTGCGCCGCTGCGAATTGACGTCCTGATGCGCTTTCCTCCCACGGCTGCCGGCCCGCGACTGAGGGAATCACGGTCCGCCGGCCCCGACGGGTATCACGTAACGCGTGATTACCCAGCCCGCCAGCAGGGAGAACATGACGAAAAACAGGAAAGCTGTCAACGCGCCTCGAAAGGCCAGCCCGCGAGCTCTGGCGGCGGCGAAGTGGTGAATGTACTCCCGATAAAAGATGATGTAGGCCGTAGCGCTTCCGAATGCTCCAAACAGCACGCCAAACCCGACAAAGAGGAGTAGGGGTGTCATCAGGTGAGCTGCCGGTGCGCTGGTGGCGCGTCCACGCGAGGCCCGAAAATGCGCCGGTACAAATCCTCGCCGTGGCTCGTCGGTAAAGGTTCACCTTCAACCAGACGAAATGTCCGCCGGCCATCGGCGAGCCTTTCCGCGCGAAGGAATAGCGCGCGCTCCATCCTTGCTCGATAAAGACTCTGAGCCAAGTCGAACATATGGGTTACGTAGGATACTTTGACGCCGCTCTCCAGAAGAGCCCGGACAATTTGCCTGGCGATCTCCGAACCCTCCCGTTCGTTTGTGGAGGCGAAGGATTCGTTGAACAGCACAACACTGCCTGGCGTGACCTTGTCCACAATCGCGCTCATTCTTCGAAGCTCTTCGTCGAGTTTCCCACTGTGCATTGTGGCATCCTCTTCCCGCTTATAATGCGTAAAGATACTGCGAGCGACGTTGGCACGGCAGGACTGGGCGGGCGTGAACATTCCGCATTGCATCATCAGTTGCGCGAGGCCGAGACTCCGCAGAAATGTCGACTTGCCTCCCCGGTTGGCGCCGGTGATCATCACCAAAGCCTTCTGATCCGCGGCTACATCATTTCCAACGGCCCGGCCGTCCAGGCTTAAGCTCAGGCAGAGATCGTAGAGACCTTTCGCGGAAAGCTTCAGATCGCCCGTGGGTGCTGGTTCGGGAAAGCATACAGGCTCGCCCTTACGCGCCAACTGTTCCTTCAGATTCAGGCAACCGATGTAAAAACCCAACTCCGTACGCAGCATGCTGAAGAAGCTGAGAATGTGGTCGGTCGATTGAGCGAGCGCGGCTGCGACGAGGCCGATTCCCTGGCTCCTCAGCTCGGATAAAGCCCGAAGCCCGGCTTCGTCCCGATCGGCGATTTCGTACACGTAGGCTGAGGCCTTCTTGCCGGTGAAGTGCTCCAGCCAACCCTGAATCCGCTCGACCCAGCCTCGTCGGATCTCCCAGGGTTTGCGAAGGACGTAATGGACGCCTTTGCTGCCCTTGCCGAGTTCGGCGCTCATCAAGATGCCGTCGCGAAACGCAAGCCGCTGTAGGTGGTCCTCAACGGTCGCGAGGTATTCGTCACCAAGCTCGCGGGCAAACATATCGAACAGCCGCCGAAAGCCTTCAGACCTGAACTTCGAGGCGTGCTGGTCGGCCGTTTCCCTCAGCCTCCCGAGGAGGGCGATAAAGATTTTCAGAACCTCGATGGCGTGGTGCAGAGTTCCTTCGGGATACCTGACGGACATCCAGCCCCAGACCTTCCGTTCCCGCTCAATCGCCTCGAGAGCGATGCCGTACATCTCCCGAACAATTTCAGCATGGTCGAGGCAGTCGGCCAGGATGTGCTGGCGATAAAGGATCGCTTCCGGATTACAGAGGCTGGCCAGGACCGCTTGTTTTGCGACTTCAAATAAAAAGGCGTCGCCAGCCGACATGGCGTGGACAAGCGTTTCAAGCTCGAGGTCCTGGATCAGATCCGCAGCATTTGATGGCAGTTCAGCTTTGAGATCGAAATCCCGATCGCGGTACATCAGCAGGGCTTTCATCCAGCGGCGTCCTCCTTGACCCGTTCGGCGATACGGGATTTCACGCCTCCATAAGTCAGACGGTACTTCGCGGCGATCGCCACGGCGTAGGCGAGTCCGTCAGCGGGTCTCCGAATGATCTTGAACGTCCGGAGCGCCGGATCTTTGGGGTCGACCGTGCTCACCATGCTCACAGTGGCCTTGCTCAGGGAAGCCAGTTCATCCAGGAACGTCACGGATACACAGAGCATGTCCCGGGCAAGGATTCGCTCCAGGACGTGTTTGCTGAGGAAGAGCGCATCATCAAGGGTTGTGGAGAGGAAGCTCTCGTTCATGATCAGGATGCTGTTAGGCGTTGCCTCCTCCAAGATCCAGTGAATCCTGAGCAGCTCGTCCTCGAGCTTGCCGGTCAGCCTGCGGATGTCTTCCTCCTTTTCGAAGTGCGAGAAGAGTCTGTCGAAAAGAAAGAGTCGCGCCTCTTTGGCGGGCACAAGACAACCAATGGTTGCCAGGTAATGGAGCTGTCCGAACATCCGGGCGAACGTGGTCTTGCCACCCTGATTAGGCCCGGAGACCACAATGATCCGTTCCGGACCCTGCAACTCGAAATCGTTTGTCACAACGGGCGCGTTCTCGTGGATGAGCCGGTTTGCCAGAGCAAGGTCGAACGCCTCGCGGCCATACACCTCCTTTGACTGGCTGCTAACGCCGGGATAGCAGAAAGGCAGTCCGGCCCGCTTGAGCTGGCTGGCGTACTCCAGGCAGGCCACGTAGAACTGCACCTCACGGTCGAATCTGGCGATTGTGGGATCGAGATAGCCCTTGTAACGATCGCAAAAGGCATCCGAGAACGAGAAGATTTCCGGGTAGAGCTGCGCGACCAGATCCAGGATGGCCGCTTCCACGTGGTTCATATCGGGCGAGGAATGAAACTCGAATCGATACTCTTTGGCCGAGTTCTGCTTGAATTTCTCGAACGTCTGCAAGACGTCGGCGCCATAATCTGGTTCTCCGTCATACTTGCCGACCGTGATTCGCTTGCCATCGATCCGAAGAGAGTACCGGATACTCGAAAGGTCAGTTTTCAGCTTCTCTGTGTCCGCGGCGAGCGAGACGAACTCAGCGGATTCCGTGTACCTCCTAAGGAACTCGCGAAAAGCCACGAAGCCGCGAGAGCGGAGACCGGCAGGTGCCAGATCACCGGAAAGGCGCCTCACGGCCCGGCAGTAGATTTCCGCCGCGTCGAGGAACCAGCTCTGCTTCTGACGGGTGTAGTAGAGTTTCTCGGCCTGGGCCAGGCAGGCGCGCATATCCCGCATCGCCGCTGCAAAAGACAGGACGTATCCGAACAGGGTCTCGCTCTCGAGATCCCGCAAGATCTCGTGGCGGTAGTAAATCGCGTCGGCACTCTTCAGGGGTGTGTAGAAGAAGGGCTTCAGTTGATATTCGTCACGGCCAGCAGCAATGGAGGCAACGACCTGGTCCAGGTTGAGATCGGCGAAACACTCGGGCTCTTCGCGTTTTTCGATATCCGCGGCGCTTTCGGGATTCTCGAATAGGATGCTCTGAAAGGGACGGGAAGCCCCCGAACTGGCTGGCCGCCCATTCCAGTCCTCCACGATGAGGCCCGTCTCCGAACTCAATCGATTCTCCATGGCCCGGCGATCCCTTCACGCGCTTCTGTGCTCACATTCACGTTTCTGGCGCCTTGGACCGGCTCTGCGCAGCCTTGCGACGAACGCCCTCGATCAGCCGAAGGGTCGAGTCCATGACGCGCTCGACCTCCGGTAGTCCGTTTCTCTTTGCATATTCCTGCTCAACCGCTGGGCCCGCCTCGGGATAGAGGTTGAGGAGGCAACCCTGAATCTCCTCGCGAAGAAACCAATCAGCCGTTGGCAAAACGGCCAGTAGTCGGCGAACCGTCGTAATCCTGTCGTCGGAGTCCCCCAGGACGACCGCGAGTCTCGCTGTGGCCGTGATTATGGCGGCATCGTCATCGTCGAGGAGGCGCCTGAGGAAGGGCCAGCTACTCGGGGATGGCCCGATTTCGGTGAGTAGTTCCAGCGCCTTCGCGCGCCGGCGGCGGCTCGAGGGTCTCTCCTCATCCGAGGAAGGAAGACGCGTCAGCGACGAGGTCACCAGCGCTAACTCCGCTTCTCGGCCAAACCTTCGGAGACCGTCCATGGCCGCAGCCTGGCATAAATCGTCTTCCAGCGCTCGCAGGAAATAGGGAATCGCCTCTGCACAGACGAATTGTGCCAACGCCTCGACAACTCCCGGCCGCGAATGAGACAACGCAAAGGCGAGTAACACATCCAAGACGTCCTTGGTCTGGAATTTCGCGAGTTCGCGCGCCGCTGCGTTCCTCACAGAGTCTTCACCAAACCGCGTTGCAGGATCTTCGATTTCTCGATTCCACGTGAGGTACTGAATCAAAACGTCTTTCGCGCCCAATCCGCCAAGCGCCTCGACCGCGGCGCGGCGTGGCTGGTAAACGACGCTCGGCCTTCCCTCAAGCAAGAATCGCCTCAGCGCCGGAATCGCCTTGGCACCGCACCGGATCAGCCTCGCGGCGGCTTGGTCGCACTCGCTGACCGTATTGAGTTGCTCGATCAAGCGCTCCACGATCTCTGGGTCCGCGCCGCAACAGGCTTGCTCACTCCCACGAGTTTCGGTTTCGCGTTTACACTTCATCGCTCTCGCGCACTCCGGCGCCAGTTTCTGATGAGCAGTAAGGTTCCGGCGAGCATCACTGCTCCGGCACACTCGAAGGCGACCGCTGGTGACACGACAGTCCAGAGAGTCCCGACGAGAACGCTTGCGGTGAGGTCGCCGACGCCATTCACCGTCCCCATGAGGCCATAAGCGGTTCCGCGAGACTGTGTGGGCACAAGGTCGGCGGGAATGGCGCCTTCCAGGGAATCCTGAATCGCAATGTAGATACCGGCGCAAGCAAACACAGCGGCGAGGCGGACAAGGCTTGGAGCGTGCAACGCAAGAGAGCCGGCGATCATAGCGGCGGTCAACACTGCTAGCAGGTACCCGGTTGCGAGCAGTTTGGTTTTGTCCATCCGATCCGCGAGTACGCCGATCGGGAAAGATGCTGCCGCATATACCGCATTGCGCAACACATAAAGCAACGCGGCAATCTGCGCAGCACGCACAGCGCCGTGCACCGGCGTAAGGAGCTGGGTGGCGGCCAGAATCAACAGTGTATGGGAGAAATCCCCGAGACCAAACAGGCCAACGCCCTGTAGAAAACGAGTATACGGTTTAGGCAAGTCACGAAGAGCGCCCCAGAAGCGGAGCAGATGGTTCGCGGGACGCCGCTTCTCGCTGACCAAAGCAACGAACGACAACACCGACGCTAGGCCGGGCGCCAGCGACAGAAGAAAGGTAGTCCGGAATGGCGCGGACGGATTCGCTTGCGGAAGCACAGCCAGCAACCACACGCCCAGCAGTGGTCCAACAATCGCGCCAAGCGTGTCGCCGGCGCGATGTAGCCCAAATGCCTTGCCGCGGACATCCGGAGCAACCGATTCGGCCAGCATTGCGTCACGAAGCGGTCCGCGAATGCCACGTCCGAACCAACTGATTACTCGTCCCAGAAGCACCAAGGGCCAGGAAAGGGCCGCCGCGAACAAAGCGAGCGCCGTGCCGGTCAGGAAGTAACCTATTGAGACAATCGTCTTTCGATGCCCGATGCGGTCGGAATACCACCCAGCGCCGAGCTTGACAAAGCTAGAGGCCGCGTCCGAGACCCCTTCAATCCATCCGAGAGCCGCGGCTGCGATTCCGAGAGTCGTCAGGAATCCCGGGAGTACCGCCGTTACCATCTCGTGGCCAGCATCCGAGAGGAAGCTGGTAATGGTCATTCCAATGACGTTTCGATTCCGCCACCGATTTGCGGCGGGTGGGGCGCTGATGATTTGGACGCGGCCGTTCGCCATGAAGATCCTATGGAACTGGAGCCATCTGAGCCGATTCTTCCAGTGGCGTCTCGCCGAGCGAGACGAGATCACGAATTATTGCATCTGGTTCGCCACTCCCAGTCGCGCCGCTCGCGCTTAAGCGGGAGACGTGGGCGCGGTATCGATCCGCCTGCGCTTCAAATTGAAGTTGCAGCTCACCTAAAGTGCGGCGTGCCCATGAGTCCAGCCTCCTTCCGAGATTCGCAAAAGCCTCTTCGACCTGCGCCCCAATCTGGCGCCTGAGGACGTTATGAATATGACGCACCGAGAGCGCGTCCGAAACCTTGGCCAGCAGGCCCGGTCGAACGTCAATCCGCAGGTTTCCCGGATCCAGCCTTGGCATCTCTTTGATCGCGGGCTCAAGGTTGTCTTCATAATCTGCGTTCCCGTATCCAAGCGTGCGGGAAGCAAGTTCGAGCGTTCGAGAAAGTTCATTTGCGAGATCCTTCAGCCCGTTGGAGATCGTCCTCGCCTGTTCCGCCGCGACACGTGTCAATTCATTGGCGACCAGAGTTGACAATGATTCGGCACTGCCGTTCAGCCACGCGTTCGACAAGGCGCTCGCTGCTGCCCAGAGAGATTTGTCCCCTTGTTGGCGGATCGCGTGAGTAGTCTCAAAGGAAAGCTGGCGAATCTCGGCAATCCGGCCGACGGCTTTTCGGATCGCGCCATCGATCTCGTCTAGGTTGACGGAAACTCGGTTTTGAACTGCCTGGCCGTGTTCCGGTCCACGGCCAAGCCGGAGTTTCAGGGCGGTCACGATGCCTTCGCGCAGAGAACCGATCTTTCTCGACAGGGACTCTTGTGCCAATTGCTGGTGCCGATCGTACAGTGGCAGGAGCACTTCTTGGAGCCAGGTTTCGAGCAACGCCGAGTGCGCCGCTTGTACGCTTACGGGATGTACAGAGATCGCCAACCCAAGCTGTGAGCGGATCTGCTCGGAGATATAGGCGGACGAACGGATCCGATCTTCACTTGCGAGAAGGTCGCTCTTGCTCAACAGCACTGAAGCAGGAATTCCAGCTTCATAAAGAGTTCGAATCGTCGCGAGGTCATCCTCAGTCAACGTCGATCCAGCATCGACCAGCACAACGCCAAGATCGCAGCGGGGCAGATAGGCCAGAGTTTCCGCCGCGCCCGACGTTGCCAGCGACCCCAGGCCGGGAGTATCGACCAGCGCCACTCCTTCACGCAATCGAGCCGACGGCAATTCCACCACGATTCGCGTGACGTGCCTGTAATTTCCGGGGTTTTGCTGCTCGCTCACGAGTTCCGGGAGGCGGGCTAACTCAGCCTGCTCGGGGCTGCGGTCCGCATACCATACCCTCAAGCGGGACGTTTCGCCATAAACCAGGCGGGTCGGTACGGCCGTAATCGGCGTTACGCCCACGGGCAGAATATCTTTCCCCACGATGTGATTCAGCAGAGACGACTTGCCGGAACTGACACGCCCAAATAAAGCGATCTCGAAGCTCTTCGACTCGAAGCGATCGAGAATCATCGAGAGCGTTGGACGGAACTCAACCAAGCCGTGATCGTTGATGATTCTCTCCAGATTCTTCAGGAGTCCCACGTCTGCGCCAGCCTTGGCCAGCTTCTCCAGCCGGGCCTCCAAGTCCTGTCCTAGCCCTTGTGCGAGGTAGAAATCAAGCTTTTCGACAGCCGCCACCATCTCGTCGACCAAGCCGTTCAGTTCCCGAACTTTGCCTTCGGGAAGTTCGCCATAGCCACGCATCCGTTCGGGCGTGCACTCCTGGAAGGCGATCCTGATAAACGCGAGCGTCACGCGGATGGAATGGACCGATTCAAAACTCGGAGTTGGAAGACCGATGCCCTGGGATTCCAGAACCCGCACCAGTTGAGTCCTGATCCGGGAAATATAGTCTTCGACAATTTTGGATTGGGAGGGCGAAAGAGGTGTCTTGTACTTACGAAATGCGGATCTTGACCGGGAAGCGGTGAGAATCGACTCGACCTCGGCCAGCAGCTTGTCTGCGTGTTGGGAACTACTGAGCAGGTGGCGCCGTTGCGATGAGTTCAGGCCCGCAGCAGCGTTTTCAGATCGCATGTCTGCTCGATCCAAACCAGCCATGTCCACCACCCCGCCTGCCACCTGCGGCAGCAGCGCAAATTGCACCGGGACTCTCTGAAAGGGGCTTGGGTTAGAAGCGACCCCGCCAGAGCAATTCCCTGGTAGGAGTCATCTTCCCCGGGCGGGGCGGTTAAGGGCGAACTCCAACGCCACTTTTATTGTCGGATGACCGGAGGGGAGCCGTCAATGCTTGCTTCCGTCGGCTTGCGTAGGGCGGCCTTGCCTGCCTCGGCGCCTTGCGCCCGATAGGGATAAAGGTCCATCTCCCAAGCCCGGAAGAGTCAATTGGAGCAATCCGGAGTTGCTCTGTTTTCGAGTCCATCCTTGCCACGCCCGAGAACCTTGCACCGCTCGTGCGGGCGTATTGCGAGGCCAACGCTGCGTGGATCGCCGGGGGCGGCCCTCGATCATGCCCGAGTTTGTACACGGATTTAGCGCACTACGCTGACCGGAAGTTAGGAAAGGTGGGATGTTTCCCAGGGCGAAGCCAGTTTTCTTAAATCCCGCGGCTGCGCAGCAGGTAGAACAGCACCGGCGTGATTACAAGCGACAACAGCATCGAAACCGCAACCCCCCCCATCACGGCAATTGCAAGTGGCTGAAGGAGCTGAGCGCCGGAGCCGATGCCGATCGCCAGGGGCAGCATTCCGAAGATTGTCGCAAGAGCAGTCATCAGGATCGGCCGGAGGCGGCGCCGGCCGGCATGAAAAATCGCTTGCCGCAGTTCATACCCTTGTTTCGTAAAATGCTGCTCCGAATCGAGCATGAGGATGCCGTTCTTCTGGACGATCCCAACCACCATGATGAGGCCCATGAAGGATGAGATGTTCAACGTTGTATGTGAAGCATACAAGGCCAGCAGCGCCCCGGAGCCGCAAAGTACGGTGGCGATCAGGATCGAGATCGGATGCGAGAACGACCGGAATTCAAATACCAGGATGATGAAAATCAACACCATCGACATCAGCAAAACCTTCGTCAGGCCTACAAAGGATTCATGCTGAACCTGGTACAGCCCTCCAAACTCGACGTCCGAGCCGGGAGGGATCGCCACTTCCTTGAACAAGCGGGCCTTGATCTCATCCATCGCCGACCCGAGATCCCTGCCTTCGAGCCTGGCGGTCACGGCGCCGAGGTTTCGCAGGTTCTCGCGACGAATCTCCGGTTGGCCTTCCTGCATTTCCACGTGGGCCACGCTCGACAGGGGAAGTGTCTGTCCGGTTGGCGAGGTGATCAAGAGCCGTTTTAAATTCTCGGAATTTGACCGGTACTCGGCCGGGTAGCGTACGCGCAGCCCGATGAGCCGGTCGCCACGGATCATATTAGATGCCAGTTCGCCATCCAGGATGGCCGATTCCAAATCGGCTACGTCCTGCACCCCGAATCCGGCACGCCGGGCCTTCTCCGGGTCCACACGGAAATTCATGGATGGACCGATCACGACATTCTGATTAACGACGTCGACTACTCCCTTAACCTTTGGGAGCCAGTCTTCGATTTCTTTGCTCGCCATTCGAAATTTCTCAGGGTCATCGTTGTAGACCTTGATCTCGATGGGCTGTGGCGACCAGGCGAGATCTCCCACCAGGTCTTCCAGAATATGCGGGAACTCGACTTCGATTGCCGGTTCCGATTGCACGATCTTACGGCGGAGTTCGGAGGTGACATCCTCCAGGGATCTGCTTCGTTTCTGCTTGAGCTTGATCAAGAAGTCGCCAGTATTTGGCTCGGCGATCGCGAGCGCGAGCCGCGCACCGGTTCGCCTGGAGTAGCTCTCGATTTCGGGAGTCTCGCGTAAAAACTGTTCGATGTGGTTGAGGACCCGATTCGATTCCACGAGGGACGTGCCGGGCGGCATCAGGTAATCGAGCACGAACGCGCCTTCGTCCATGTCCGGAAGAAAGCCGCTTCCCAACTGGAAGTAAACCAGAACCATGATGGCCAAAACGCCCGCAGCCGCCGCCAGGATGCTCTTGGTATGGTGAAGGGACCACTGCAAGACGACCTCATATCGTCCGGTCAGCCAGCGGAGGATCCGCCCTTCGCCGGCCTGCTCGGCTGCTTCGATGTCAGGAGTCGCCGCGCCGGCGCGCGGTCTGACGAACACTCCCGCCAAAACGGGCGTAAAAAAGATCGCAATCACGAGTGAGGCGAACAGCGCCGTCACCAGCGTCATTGCCAGAGCCCGGAAAAAGACTGCCGTAATGCCGCCTAGGAAAACAAGCGGAACGAACACAACGATGGGCGTCAGCGTGGAGCCGATCAACGCCGGCGTAAGCTCCTGGATGGCACTCTGGGATGCCTCCCTCGGAGTCTGCCCCATGGAGAGGTGGACCATGATATTTTCCACCATCACAATCGCGTCATCGATCACCACGCCAATACAGGCGGCCAGCCCTCCCAGCGTCATCAGGTTGAAGCTCATGTGGAACAGATCCATGAACACGATCGCGATCAGCGTAGCCACCGGAATCACCAGCGCCGCCACGGCCGTGGTGCGCCAGTTCTTCAGGAACAGCATGAGGACCCCAACCGAAAGGAGGAGGCCAATAATGATGCTCTCCGTCACTCCGGAGATCGATTCGCGTACAAGTATGGATTGGTCGTAATAGGTGGAGAGATCGATATCGGGCGGAAGCGTTTTCCGGATGTCCCGCAGCTCCGCATTCACGGAATCCGCAATGTCGACGGCGTTTCCATCCGGCTGCTGCAAGACATTTACCAGGACCGCTGGCCGCCCGTTCGCCGTAACGATGTTGTAGACGGGTTTTTGATCCGCAACCACACGCGCCAAGTCCTTGACCAGAACGGGCGTGCCCTTTACGACGTCGACCACGGTGTTTTCCACCTGATCCTTGCTTTCCAGCAGCCCGGTTACCGTGGTCAGGTACAGGTGATAGTTCTCTTGCATCATTCCGGCGGGCTGGATCACGTTGCTGCTTCGAATTGCGTCGACAACCTTGGTGAGCGGCATTCCATACCCGTTCAATTTATCGGGGTCGACCAGAATGTGATATTCGGGCTGCCGGCCGCCGACGATTCTGGTTTCCGCAACTCCAGGCAGGCGGTACAAACGAGGCGCGAGATCGTAATAGGTGAGATCCCAAAGATCGGCCAAGGTCCGCGTTGGCGACGTCACGCTGAACCCGATCATCGGAAACACAGAGAACGTCAGGCGGTTCACGTAGAAGCGCGCACCCGGAGGGAGGCTGGGCGTGATTTGAGAGATCCGGCCCTGCACCAAATGCAGAGCGTTCAATATGTCCACGTCCCAGCGAAAAAATACGTTGATCTCCGTGGATCCGCGGCTCGTCACCGATCGGATCGTGTCGATGCCCGGGACGATACGAATGGCTTCTTCCAGGGGGCGGGTCACGGTCAGCATCTGTACGTTCACTGGCGCAATGCCGTTATCCACAAGAATGACGATGCGCGGGAAATCCGTTTGCGGAAAGATGGAAATCGGGATGGCGGGAATCATCACCACACCCGCAACCGCGAAGCTCAAAATCACCAGGACAAGCCCCCGGCCGTGAGCCTGGGCGAATTCGGCAAGCCGCTGTGTCACTTCTTTTCTCCCGGGGACTCTGCAAAGTTCACCTGCGTGCCATCCGGCAGGCCGTAGCCGCCCTCGACAACCACCAGTTCTCCGGCGGAAACGCCGCGCATGACCTGGACTTTTCCATCTGGTATGGGAACCGCTTCGACTTCTCTTGTGTGAGCGATGCGTTTCTCATCTACAACCAAAGCCGTGCCTTGGCTGCTTCCTTCCTTAAATTGCACGGCCGACTCCGGAAGCACGACGGCATTGGACGCTTTCCCGACCTGCACCGTCACCGAACCGAAAGCTCCGGCGCGGAGACTCCGGACGGGGTTTGGAATTTCACACCACACCTCCGTGGTCCGGCGGGCGGGATCCATGGCCTGGTTGACGACAGTGATGATGCCTTTCCCCGCCACATTCGGCTGATCGGGCTGCTGGAACCAACAAACCTGGCCTCGTGACACCCGGCGGATGTCACTCTCGGCAACCTGAGCGCGCGCGATTGCGGTGGACAGGTCCATCACGGTGAACACAGGAGCATCTGGCTTGGCCATGTCGCCCGGGTACATAAATTGTTCCGTAATGGTTCCTGTTAACGAACTCTTGAGCTCGGTGAACTGAATTTGCGCCGCGGCAAGAGCCTGACGTGCTTTGGCTTGCTGCACACGGCTTTCGGCTATCTGAATGTCCCTCTGACTGGATTGCTGTTGCAGCAGTTCAAGTTGCCGCCGGGCAACTTCATAGGCGGACTTGGCCTGAGTCAGCTCGGTCTCGCTTGCCAAGAGATCGCGGTTAGGAATCGCGCCCTGCGCGAACAGATCCTTGCGGCGATCATAATTTTTCTGCGCCTGGTTCAGCGCCGCCTCCGTAGTTTGGACCTGGCCCCGAGCCCGGTCAAGATCGGCGGGAAGCGTGCCTGCTGAGAGCTTCTGCAAATTTGCTTCTGCGTCCGCGAGATTGGCCGTGGCTTCCGCCTGTTGCGCCTGCACGTCTTTGTTCTCGAGGACCGCAAGAACCTGGCCGGCGGCGACAGCGTCACCCTTCCGGGCTTTCAAACTGAGAATCGGGGCCGTGATCCGCGCCGAGATATTAGCCTGCTCCCGGGGAAAGATGCTGGCCGGGGCTTGGATCGTCAGTTGCACGTCCGCTGTTTCCGCGCGGGCAGCTTTCACCGTCACGACGGGTGTTTGCGGCAGTTCCTCCTTCTTGTCGCAGGCCGCGATGAAGGCAAAGAGCGTAAGGGGAAGAATTCGTCTCATTGGCCTCTCGCCACCTCAAGATCCGCCTGTGCGATGAAATAGCTGGCTCGCACCGTGTAGTAATTCGTTCGTGCTTGCACAACTTGCCCCTGAGCCACAACCACGTCCAGTGCCGGCCCTTCGCCGCCTTCGTAGCGCACACGGCTCAATCTCAGATTATCTTCGGCCAGCTTCACTTGCGCATCCGTTTGTGCGATTTGCGCGTAGATAAGTTGGACCCGGGCGAGTGCATCCTGATACTCCTTGGAAAACACGCGCTCCGCGATCTGCCTGTTCGTATCGACCTGCTCCGCTTGCACCTGGAACTGCTGGGAGGCGCTTCTGGCACGGAACCAATCGAACACAGGAACGTTCAGATGGACAAATCCAGCATAGCCCCGGCTGCTGAAGCTGAACCGGTTGGAGTCGATTCCGTATTGGAAAACTAGGCTCACTTGCGGGAGTAAATCCGCCCGGGCTCGGCGTGCGTCCGCCTGGAGGCCCGTGCGCTGCGCGTCGAACAGCCGGAATTCCGGCCGGCGCAAAAACGGCGCTGGGGTCGCCGGACTGGGCGTCTCGGGAACTGGCGGGGGCTGATCCAGCACGTCCGCTAACGGCAACAGGGTGTCTACATCCGTCGTCCAGAACGAAGCCAGATCGTGATTCGCAAGCCGGGCGTCCAATTCCAACGCTTGCTGAGTTTGCTCCAGGAACGCCACTTGCGAGGAAGCTTTGACCAAGTCGGCTTGCGAGGCCTCGCCATCGCCGACCAGGCGTCGTACGCGATCTTCAAAGGCTCGGGCTTCGCTGAGGTTCGCACGGGCTGCTTCCACCAGCCTGCGCGCAAGCAACACGTTGTAATAGCTGGCCGCAACGGCGTGCTTGAGGTCGCGTTCGGAGAGCGCCAGATTTGCGTTCGCCAATTCGCGGTCCGCCCGGGCGCGGTCGAGGATCGCACGCAGGCGGCCGGACGTGTCCAATTCCTCGATGGCTGTTCCGACAGTGGTGTACTCGCGAATTCCGTTCAGCGCGACAAAGCTAAACGTGCCGCGGTCATAGGGGAGCGGGCTGTTATAGGTATATGAGCTGGCCGCGGAAACCGGCGGCAGGAAGTTCGCGCGGGCTTGCTTGACGCCGTATTGAGCCGTATCGACCTGCTGCCGCGCAACCCGCACCGGGGACGGAGCCGCTTGCGCCAAGCGGACGCAATCCTCTAACGTGAGCTGGCTGGGCGCGGGTTGGCCCCAAGCAATGATCCGTGAGAACGCCAGTGACAGGCTGACGAAGGTCAATCGTCGCACGAGAAGGGAACCTCCAGGATGTGAACACTTCATGTTAAGGGGTAAAGCTGAAAATACGCTGAAGCCGCGGAGGGAAGAGCTAAATGCAAGGCTCACACGAACATCCGCAGCACCATACCGATCCTACCTATCGTAGGAGCTATCGTTCTCCCTTGCTCGGGAGGGAGGCCCGCGGCTGGGATGGCGGTTTATGTGTTATTTGCCGGCCATGTGCTTCACATCGCGCTCGTTTTCCAGGCAGACGTACTCGAGCAGGTCCGTGTCGAGAACGATCGCCTGGTTCAGGGTGACGGTCCACGGCTTCGTATAAGCTTTGGGGTCATTCACCGTCACCTGGATTTCGAGATTGCCGAAGTTCGGACGGCGGAAGCGCTCGGTGATGTGCGCTGCATCGGTGAGCGGGCTGCCGTTGTAGTCGGCCCACAGCCCGTCCCGGAAGCCGGTGGTTTCCACCACCAGCGTGTCTCCGTCCCATTTGCCCGACGAGTAGCCATTCCATGACGGCTGCGGATCTTCGGGCAGCGGCCGGCCGTCGGTGAAAATCTGCCGGTATTCCATATTGCGTTCATGCAAAATGGCCAGATAGCCCGGCGTCTGGATCATCCGCCGCATGAAAGGATGCGTCTGCATCTGGAGAACGCCGATCGGGAGGCAGGCGACATCGGGGTTATCCTTGCTGAAATCTGCCATGCGCGTCTTGTGCAACTCGGCGGCCCAGGGCTGGTATGGAAGTCCTCCTTCCAGGCCTAGGCCGATATCCCAGAACTGCGTTTGCCGCTGGGCTTGGCCTTCCAGGCTCTCTGGACCCCGATTCCGGCTGATGGGTTGCCACACTCCGGAGAAATCCGGTTTACCGTCGGGCGTGCGTGGGGTGGGGGCAGCGAGATCCGGCTTGCCGTCTTTCGTCTGAGGGACGCCAGTGGTCGGATAGTGAAACCACTGCGCGGAAACAACCGGCGCCGCGAGGAGGCCGAATGCGAGGACAAAGCTCTGGGTCACGGGTTTCCCCTGCCTGAGTATACCGGAATTTGACGATTTTGCCGTGTTTTCCGCTAATTTCCGTTGCGCGAGGGCGCGGGTGTCCGTATTCTTGGTGGGCAAGGAGCAACCAGGATGAACTTTCAGCAACAGAAACAGGCGGACCGGGCGACGCTGGAATCGTGGAAGGAGATTGCAGGGTACCTCCAACGCGACGCGAAGACGGCGCGCAAGTGGGAAAAAGAAGAGGGGCTGCCCATCCACCGGCACACCCACCAGTCGCGCAGCAGCGTATACGCCTACCGCGATGAGATCGACCGTTGGCGGGCGACGCGGAGCGTGATCACCGGGCCGGCCACGAGGCCGCTGTGGAAATTTCCGGCGTTTGCCGCGACGCTGGCACTGTGCCTGGTGATGGTCGGCAACGGCGTCCGGCCGCAGGCGGCCGCGGCGCAGCAGGGTCAGACGCGGACCATAATCTGCTCGGGCGAAGGCTGCCTCACGGGCGCCATTTCTCCCAGCGGGACATACTCGACGGCTCTCGTAAACGGCAATCTGGTTCTAAGAGATTTAGCCAACAAGACCACTCGCACGCTTGTTTCGGCGGTTCCGGGCCTGCGTATTTTTCATAGTGGCGTGTTTTCCCCCGATTCCGCACGGGTCGCGTACGCGCGAGTCCCGGCTGGGCAGGAGCCAGAAGTGGTGATCGTGAAGGTGGACGGCACCAATCCGCGCACTGTTTTTAAAGGCGGGGACCCCTACGGCTGGTCTCCGGACGGGAAGCGGCTGTTGGTGACGACGCAGTACGAGCACGTAGGTGAAGCCCACTACTCTTCTCATCTGGCCTGGGTGGACATCGGTACGGGCGCAGTCCAGAAGCTGCCTACGGTTCACTTTCACTTGGATGTCGCCGCGGTGTCGCCGGACGGAAAGTCCATTGCCTTCAGTGCCAGCAAGGATGGAGACGCGCAAGACAACGTGTACATCATGGGCAGCGATGGCTCCAATGAGACGTTGGTCTCTCCCAGCGCCGCTTACCAGGAACCCGTGGGTTGGACTCCCGACGGAAAGTATCTCTTGTACGCGCAGTATGGAACGACAGCCACGATGTACGCCATCCCCGTCTCCAACGGTAACGTTCAGGGGCGTCCCATCAACACCCACGTAGAGGCCCCGCGCGGCGCCTTCATGAATGTATCGCGCTCGGGGGCTATTTACTATAGGAGCGTTACCGGCGAAAGCGACATCTTCTCCGCTACCATGGACGCGTCGACGGGAAAGGTCACCGCGCCGCCGATTCCCATACCTGTCGACCGGGGCGGAGGCAACGTGCTCCCGCGATGGTCGCCCGACTCTCGCCGGCTGGTTTATTACTGGGCATACACTCTTCCGTCGGGAGGGGCTGTCCGCGACTTAGCCGTCTACTCGTTCGATACGGGCAAGCAGGCACGTATTGCCCGTGAAGCAATGCCGGCCACCGGCGGCGTCTGCTGGAGCCGGGATGGCGCGTCCATACTATTCAACAACGGGGAGGACGCCAGGCGCGCACATCCCGTTCGCTACACGATGTCCACCAATGAAATTGCGCCTCTGTTTCCGACGGCCGCGCCATTCCTTTTGCGGAGTTGCTCGGCCGAACTCGTCGCCGGCTTCGACACGACTGGCATCAAAGTTCGCGATCTCATGAACGGTTCTGAAAAACAGGTTTACAAATTCGGCGGATCTCCGGGTGTTGTCCTGCCGGTTCTTTCCCACGATGGCCGAATGATCGTATTTACCGAGGGGACCTCCGCGCTTCGCATCATCTCAAGCGATGGCGGGCCGGTGAAGGACCTAGCTACCGCGAAGGCCCCCGCAGAGTTGCAGACGCTCTGGGGTGCGGCTTGGTCGCCCGATGACCGCTTCGTTTACTTCGCCCGCAGGCCTGACGGCAAGTCACCCTTCGAATTGCTGCGCGTGCCTGTCGCGGGTGGAGCTCCGGAGAGCGTCGGGCTGAAAGTCGAAGACATCCGCTACCTCGACATCGCGCCTGACGGGACACGGATCGCCTTCTCAATCGGCGCGGTCAACCGGCCTGAGATCTGGGCCATCCGCGGCTACATTCCAGCCAAGTAGCACGCTATTTCTTCGGCAGCGCGAGAGCAAGGTATCCGCCCGGACCTGGCGGAAGGGCTTTCGCGCTCGCCGCTCGCTGAGGAGTCTGGCCGGCGCCGCCGACCGGAATCACAATATACTCGCGGCCCGCCGGTTTCATACACTGCCGGGATGCCATCGGATCCCGCAGGCAGGTTGTATTCCCAGGATCACCTTGCCGTTGTCCTGATCGTAGGCGCGGAACTTGCGGTCGGACGACGTGGCGACGAAGATCAATCGCCGCCGGCGACCACCATGCCTCCGCGTGGGAAATGTGGTGAAGGTGGGTTGTTCGGCGAAGATCAACAGGGCGGCCGCGCCGAGTACGGCCGTCAGGAAAACGCGCTTGCGCATGGGGTGCTCGTTGCGAGACTTCGGTGCAAGTATACACCGAGCGCGGCACGCAGGAGTGCAGTGCGTGCGCCGCGTGCCGGTTTGCATGATAATGATCCAATGCCAATGAAACGAACGCTACTCGCGCTGACGCTCGCAGTCGCCGGATTCGGCCAGAATATTCCCTACGGCGCTTCCATCTCCGCAGATGCGGCGAAGAAGGTCGCGGCTGCCGCGATCGCTGAAGCGCGCAAGAATAATTGGGCGATGGCGGTGGCCGTGGTTGATACCGCCGGATACCTGGTGTACTTCGAGCGGATGCAAGATACGCAGCTCGGCAGCGTGGATATCGCGATCGAAAAAGCGAAATCGGCCGCGCTGTTCCGCCGCCCGACGAAAGCGTTTCAGGACATCGTGGGCGGGGGCGGGGAAGGACTCCGCATTCTTCGCCTCACAGGCGCGGTCCCGGTCGAGGGCGGAATCCCGCTCATCGTGGAGGGCAAGCTCATCGGCGCGGTGGGAGCGTCCGGGGGCAGCAGCGACCAGGACGGCCGCACGGCCCAGGCCGGCGCAGCCACGATGAAATAAGCGGAAGACGCTATCGCGTCGCGCGCTGAATCAGCTCCCACAGGAAGCCGTTCACGTCGCGGACGAACACATTGCCCGCTCCGTTCGCGCGAACGATCGGTTTCCCGCCGGTGGTCGCCACGGTCCCTCCAGCTTTCGTCCATTGATCCACGGCGGCGTTGATATCGCGGACGACCATGGTGAACGCGGGGGATCCTGGATCTTCCGCGCCCGCCGCGACCTTCGCGCGCGGCACGCCGGAATATTCGATCAGCCCGAAATCGAGAGCCGTTCCAGGGATGCCGCCGTGGGTAAGGCGCCATTGCGCTCCCGGCAGACCGATCAGCTTCGCCACCAGGGCATTCGTCGCGAGCGGGCTTGTGGGCCGCGCATGGAAGCCGATCGCCTCGCGCAGGAAGGCGATCGTCTTGGCCGAATCTTCGATGGAGATCTGCACCGACGCCCCAAGAATATCGCCAGCCGCGTTCACGGCCGACGCGGGCGGCGCATCGGGCTGCTGCAATTCGACAAAGAAGCCATCGGGATCGCGGATCACAATCTCGCGAAGCTTGCTACTCGGATTGTTGGTGGGATTCACCGGCGCGCCGCCGGCGGTAACGATCGCCGCGCCCGAAGCCGTTACTTTCGGCAGAAGCTTTTCGATATCCCGAACCTGTAGAACCAGCGTCGCGGCGCCTGGGTCCTGAAGGTTCGGGCGCACTGTCTTGCGCGGCCCGCCCGTGAATTCGGTCAATTCAAACCCGAAGGCTGCGTTCGGAATGCGGAACGCCGCGGCGCGAAAGCTCATGCCTTTGGTGGCCGTGAACTTCGACATGTCTTCATCGAGCTTCTGCGGCTGCTGTGCGAGCGGGTCGCGCGTTCCGTTCACCGGCAAGCCCAGAACATCGCGGTAAAACGGCACGGTCTTGTCCAGCTTGTCCGTGGTATGCGCCAGATTCTGCAATTGGACGACGGGAGTGCTTTGCGTTTGCGCGAACGCCACGGCGGCAAGCAGGCTTGTGGCGGCGGAAACCTGGATCGGAACGGGAAGCGGCATCCCCGAAGTATAGCTCCTACGCCGCGACCACCCGAGGCGCCGGCATGAGTGCCGACGCGGCACACAGAGTGTGTGCGCCACATGCTTACCGCAGTGTTTCGGTTTTCGGCTCCTCAACGAGCTGGTCCAACTCCGCGCGTTCGAGGGTTTCCTTGCGGATCAGCTCTTGCGAAATCCGCTCCAGGGCGTCCCGGCGCTTCAGAAGGATTTCCGTCACCCGCTTATGGGTTTCGTCCACGATGCGGCGCGACTCTTCGTCGATCTTCTCGGCGGTCTGCTCGCTGTAGTTGCGCTCTTCCGTGTCAAACCGCGATTTCAGGAACTGCCCTTCGAGCGAGCGGCCATATGTCAGCGGGCCGAGCGGATCGCTCATGCCGAACCGTGTCACCATCTGGCGCACCAGGGCCGTGGCACGTTCCAGATCATCCGCGGCGCCCGTTGAGACCACGCCGCGATAGTGGATCTCCTCAGCGGTCCGGCCGCCAAGCAGCACCGCGATCTGATCCTCCAGTTGGGGCTTGGTCATCAGGTAGCGTTCTTGCGTGGGTAGCTGCAAGGTGTAGCCCAAGGCGCCGATGGAGCGCGGAATGATCGATACCCGATGCAGGGGATCGGCGTGCTTCACGGAGAGAGCCACTAAGGCGTGACCCGCCTCATGAACGGAGACGCGCTCCTTCTCCTCGGGAGTCATGACCCGGTTTTTCTTTTCAAGCCCGAGTGTCACGCGATCCGTGGCCTCTTCGAGGTCGCGTAACTCCACCTGCTCGCCGCCCCGGCGGACCGCGAGCAGCGCCGCCTCGTTCACAATGTTGGCCAGGTCGGCTCCCACCATGCCGGGGGTTCGAGCTGCGATCGTCTCCAGATCCAGGCCTGGGGCCATGCGGATCTTGCGTGCGTGCACCTTGAGGATGGCGACCCGGTCCCGGAGATCCGGGCGATCCACCAGCACCTGGCGGTCGAAGCGGCCCGCGCGCAACAAAGCCGGATCCAGGACTTCCGGCGTGTTCGTAGCCGCCATGATGATCACGCCCTCGGAGGAATCGAAGCCGTCCATTTCGGCCAGAAGCTGATTCAGGGTTTGCTCGCGCTCGTCGTTGCTGAAGCCGATCGCCCTTCCCGCGCTACGCGACTTGCCGATGGCATCCAGCTCGTCTATGAAGACGATGCACGGCGCCTTCCGCTTGGCCTGCTCGAACAGATCCCGCACGCGCGCCGCTCCGACTCCCACGAACATCTCGACAAACTCGGAACCGGAAATCGAGAAGAACGAGACGCTCGCTTCGCCCGCCACCGCTTTGGCCAGAAGCGTCTTCCCGGTTCCGGGAGGGCCCACCAGCAGAACCCCCTTGGGAATCCGGCCGCCGAGCTTTTGATACTTTGCGGGTTGGCGCAGGAAGTCGACTACCTCCGCCAGTTCCAACTTGGCTTCGTCCACGCCGGCGACATCCGCAAAGGTGACTTGCATGCGCTGGGACTCATCGTGGATCTTGGCGCGGTTTTTGCCAAAGGTCATCGCGCCGCCTCCCTGAGCGATCCGGCGCATGCCTGCGCCATAAATCAGCGCGATGAATAGCAGCGGGAAGAGCCAGATGAGCGCACTCCAAATCCAGGAGACCTGCTCGATGTGCCCGCCGAATTTCACATGCTGAGCTTCCAACTCCTTCAAAAGGAACGACTCGTCGACGCCCGGCAACCGGGTCGCCCTGATGGTAGCCTGGCGACCGGGCGGATGGGAGGAATCGCTCTTAAGCACGCCGATCAGGTCCCTCTCGGTGACCTGCACCTCCGTGAGATCGCCCTTTTGAAGCTCCGACAGGAACTCGCTGTAGGAGACCTGCTTAGGGGCGTTGGTTGTGTAGAACCTGTTGGCCAGGTACACCATGGCCGCGATCAGGACCAGGTTCAGGCCGGTAAATATCAGGCGATGCTTGTGTTGCCGGTCCACTCCAATAAAGCCTCGTGCATGTAACGGACCACTCCAGCGAGGTGCGGGCGGCTACGAGCGAAAAAATCGCGATCAAGCGACAACAACCGGAATCGATGGGAGCGTCAACTTCTCCGGTTCGGCGCGCTTGTGGTTCCGGTGTTCACTGACGGCCTGAACGGTGCTCATGACTTCGTCGTAATCGATGTCAAACCGTTTGCGGCTGGCGGCGAGCACAAGGTCGTTAAGCGCCAGGATGCCTACGAGCTTCCCGTCCTTGTCCACAACCGGGAGCCGGCGCACCTTGGCCCGGCGCATCACCGCCATCGCGGCGTTCACTTCTTGGTCCGCCGTGCACGTCTGCAATTCGCGCGTGGCGACGTCTCGGACGGCGATTTCTGTCGCTGGGCGGTTGCGAGTCCCCAGCGCGATACAAATATCACGGTCCGTGATGATTCCCGCCAGCTTCCCATTCTCGACCACGGGCAGGACTCCACAGTCGTTTTCCCACATCAGTTTGGTCGCGGTGGCCAGATTTGTATCCGGCTCGCAACACTTCGGTTGCGGCGTCATGATGTCTCGTACTTTCATAGAACTCCTTCCTCCTGTGCGGCGGCGCGGCAGGCCCTTTCATCGGTTTGCAAGTAGGCCGCCGGGCGGGCCGATGGCAACAAAAGGGTTTAATTCCCATGCTTCGGTCTCAGCGCGCTGTGAGTGTGTCAAGAGACCCAACGTTGAGCGATATACCGTGCGTCCCGAACCTGTACTGGCCGGTTCGCTGGCTCGGTCTTTGGAGAGCGGAATGCAGGAGTTCGACGTGCTGCATGCTGTATACGATCAAATCCAAACGGCCCATCGCTGAGATCCAGCGCGGCTTGGAAGAATCGGCCGCGCGTCATCGCTTCGGAATTCTGACCATCCATGATTTGCGGGAAACGATGAAGAAAAAGGGCGTGGACTTCGCCACCGGCTGCTGGATCTACGAAGTATGTAATCCAGTCCAGGCCAAGAGAGTCCTGGAAGCCAACGGAGCCGTATCGACGGCGCTGCCATGCCGGATTTCGGTTTTCGGGCAGGAAGGCGACTACACGCTCGCAACGATCCTTCCGACCGCGCTGATGAATATGTTCGATTCGCCCGAACTGGAACCGGTGGCCCGGGAAGTGGAAGCGGTGGTCAAGGCCATGATGCAGGATGCGGCAGGATCCGGAAACAATTGATGATGCGATGTCTCCGCATCGTGTTCCTCGCCTTTGTCGCGTCAGCCGCTTCGGAGAGAGGTGATGCGCAGACCTGGGATATTACAGCCTTGCGATCGTTCTCCGGTCTGACGCCCGATCAATGGAAGGCTGTCGAAGGAGGGGAAATCGAAGCGCGGGTCCTGGACACTGAGCGAAAAAACGAAGTCGCCGTGGCCGGGGCCGCGCGCCTGCGGGCCAGTGCTGCGTGCTTCGTGGAGAGATTCCAGGATATTGAGAGCTTCAAAAAGAACGCGGCGGTCCTGAGGATTGAGAAATTTTCACCGCCGCCTAGCCCCCTGGACCTGGCGCACTTTGCCTTGGAACCGCGGGACCTCGCAGACCTGGAGAGCTGCCGTGTAGGAGACTGCAAACTGAAGCTTTCGGCGGAAATTATCGAGCGTTTGGGCCGGGATGTGGATTGGTCGCGCGCCGATGCCGCCATGAGAGCGCAAAGCGTAATCCGTGACGAGCTGTGGCGCTATCTGGAGGCGTACATCCGTGCAGGCGATTCAGCGCTCATGGTGTACCACGACAAAGAGAAGCCTGTCCCCATGGCGAGCGAATTCCAGCCCGTGCTCGATGCGCGGCCTGGGCTGGCGGGACTGGCGCCGGATTTTCATGAATACCTGGCGCGGTATCCTCACGACGCGCTTCCGGGCGTCCGCGATTTTTTCTACTGGTCCGTGGAGACTTTCGGCTTGAAGCCGGTGGCGAGCATTACGCAGGTTTCCATGTATGTACAGCCCGGACAGGCGCTAACCGCCTCCAAGCAGCTTTACGCGAGCCATTACTTCGATGCATCGCTGGGAATGTCGGCGGCGTTAGACGATCCAAGCGACGCTTCGGAGCCGCACATGTATCTCGTGTATCTGAATCGCTCCCGGGTGGACCTGCTGAGCGGATTTTTCGGCGGGCTGCGCCGCGCCATCATGAGGGGCCGGCTTCGGGATGGAATGCAGAAGAATCTGGCGGAGGTTGTTCACAGGCTGGAATCCGCGTGCGGACAGTATCCGGCGGTCAATTCGGCCGTTCCGTAGGGAATCATGCGTCGCAGATTGTCGCAAATTTTATTGCAAACGCACAGGCGGATTTGAAAAATCCGCCGCAGGCTGCAAGCCTGCCCCACGATTGCCCGTGGAACGCAAGCGCCGAAGCGCCTGAGCCTCGATCTGCCGGACGCGTTCGCGACTTAGATTGAATTTGCGGCCGATTTCTTCCAGCTTGTGCTCATGGTCGTAGCCGATTCCGAAACGCATGCGAACAACTTGCTCTTCAGCCGGTGAGAGAATCCTGAGCGCCTGGAGCATGCGATCGCGAGCGTGGTTCTCGAGCATTGCGTCGAGCGGAGAGGCCGCCTGGCGGTCCTCCAGCAGATCGCCCAGGAACGATTCGCCATCCTTGCCGACTGGCAGATCGAGCGACACGGGATCGCGCGAGATTGCCTTCAATTCCTCCACTTTCTGCACCGGGGTGTCCATGCGGCGGCTGATCTCTTCGTTCGTCGGAACCCGGCCGAGCTCTTTCTCCAGATCGCGCGAGGCTCGCACGAACCTGGTCAGGCTCTCGTTCATGTGCACCGGAATCCGGATCGTGCGGCTTTGATCATCGATGGCGCGGCTGACGGCCTGGCGAATCCACCAGGTCGCGTAGGTCGAAAACTTATAGCCCAGGCGGTAATTGAACTTATCGGCGGCGCGCATGAGGCCGATATTGCCCTCCTGGATCAGATCGAGCAGGTGCAGCCCGTGGTTCACGTATTTCTTGGCAATCGAAACCACCAGGCGCAGGTTCGCTTCGACCAACTTCTGCTTGGCCCGCTCGGATTCCTTCTCGGCATCCCGGATCACTTGAAGGTTCCGAAGCATGCCGGCCACGTTCCACCCGGCCGCCTTCTCGCGTTCGCGAATCGCGCGCCGCAACTCCCGGACCTGCACCTGGGATCGTTTGGAGTCGAGTCTCTTCAAAGCGGCGTCTAGCCCGACGAGTTCTTCCCCGGCGGCCCGGAACAGGCTCGCGAACTGCGCCCACTGGCTCGAAGAAAATGGAACCTCGCGAATGGCTTTCGCTAACTTCAGTCTAAGACGCAGTAGTTCCCTTCGCTTGCTCGCGCGTACGTGCACGTGCCGCCGCGGAATGGCGGCCAGGCCTTCTTCAAGCGCCGCGCATTCCCGGTGAAGTTTCCAGGCTCGGGCGAACCTCCGCATCGCGTTGGCGCGTTTTTGCTCCTTGGCGGCGGCATCGGGAGCGCCGGTTTCCACGATGTCGTCCAGCTTCGCCCGGCCGTGGGTTACTTCCTCGTAAAGGGCCATGGCGTTCTGTTGCACCAGCAGGGAACGCGAAAGCACTTTACGCACCCTGAACTGTCCCCGCTCCATCCGCCGGGCTAACTCCACTTCGCCTTGGCGGGTGAGCAGCGACACCGATCCCATCTCCCGCAGATAGACCCGTACGGGATCATCGGTGTACGATGACTCCTCGAAATTCGTGGAGGCATCCTCCCCCGATTCGGGTTCGGCCTCGAAAGGTTCCGGAGATTCGTCGGGTTGATCCAGAACAAGCTGGAATGAACCTAGCGATTCCACCGCCGTGTCCTCGTGAAATGTTTGCATGTTCTTCTCGTGTGTCCTACGGAGCTGGCCGCGGCGTGGGCTAAAACCCAAATCTTTTCTTGGAGTTACGCAGACAAAGGTTGGCTGGTCACACGATCCGCAGTACGACTCTACCTGGTTGGATGCAAAAGCAACTGCGTTGGTTGCACCGAGATATCTGTGCGGACTCGCTCAGCTATCGGGCGTTGTCTGCCGGGTTAAGAGCCCAATGGCGCCACTGGAGCGTCCGTTCTTTCGATCGCTCCGGTAGCGGCCGGGAGGCTGGCCGAACTCACGCTTGAACGCTCGATTGAAGGCGGCTTCCGACTCGTACCCGATCTCCGCGGCGATTTCGGCGATGCCTCGCGATGTCCGTTCCAGAGATCGCGCCGCCAGTTGGAGCCGCCAGCGGGTCAAGTAGGTCATCGGCGGCTCCGATAGATAGCGAGTAAAGCGTTCCACCAGGGCGGATCGTGAGATACCCACTGCATCCGCCAGCGCCTCAATGGTCCACGGATGCGCCACGCGGCGATGGAGCAATTTCAGGCTCTTCCCCACAATCGGATCACGCGCCCCGGCGAGCCACCCCGTCTGTTGCTCCGGCAGGCTGGCTATATAACGGCGCAGAGTATCGATGAACAGGGCTTCAGAGAGCTTGGCGAGCATGGCGTCACCGCCGACGCGCGCCGAAGCTGCTTCTTCCACCAAATGCAGAATCGAACTTTCCAGCCACTGCCCGGATCGATCGGCGCGGATATGAACCTTGAAGATCGGCGGCAAGCCACCGAGTATGGGACGACTGAGATAGGGGTCGCAGGACATGTATCCGCAGACGAAGCGTGAGACTTCGCCGCCTCCCCCGGCTTTCAATGTGCTCAGGTCGCGCGACTTGATCTTGGACCAGATGCCGTAGTTGGTAAAGGGAGTCCTGGCGTCTTTCACACCGGTCATGTCGTGAGGATCGCCATGCGGAAAAAGACGATATCGCCCGGGCTCAGCTCAACGGATTCCCCATTTGGCAACCTCGCCAGCGCTCCGCCATCAATGACGAAATGGTAGAGGATCAGGTGTGTGCCGCCCAGACCGAGGATATCCGCGGTGGCGTTGGACCCGGGCGACGTAAATCCCCAGGGTGCGGAAAATTCCGCGCTGAAGAACAGAGCGCCGTCCAACTTGACTCCACTCAGAATCTCGGAAATCGCGTCCATGGGAGCCTTTCGGGCAATTCCTCCGGATTTTCTGGCAATCCTTTCTAATCTAACGGGCTGGCACAGCTATCGGCGCCCGGGAGCCTTTTCGAGCACGACATGGCGACTCCCGGATAAGAGCGTTCTAACCAGTGCCCCGCACAATTGTAGCGTTCACCGGGCCGTGGGTGGTTGGTCCGGATAGATTAAGCAGCGCCCCAAAAATAAATCGCACACTCAGCTTCGTTTATGGAGTGGCAAGCTACGCTGCCAGTTTTGTCACGTTCCTTTGCCTTGCAGGTTTCCCTCGGGAATTTCGGCGGAATCTTCTGGGCTAGCCGCAAGCGACTTGAAATTCACGCATCTTCAGCGGCGAGATCCGAGGCGAGATCCGAGCGCTCAAGCAACCTATGAAAAAACCGTCACCCGATGATCGTGCCCGGGATGGCGAAACGGGTCCACGCTCCATTCCCGCCGCGGCTCTGCCTTGATCCTGCTGAGCCGCGAGCGGTAAGGAGCGTTAGGATCACGCCAGAAAGCCGTCAATTGGTCGCGAAGCAGTAGAGTTTTCCGGCACCGCCGGTCGCAACCAGATTTTGCTGGCTGCATCCCTGGCTGGGATGCACCGAATTCCAGGATGCGTTCGCGCCCCCTAGACGGTCGAAATGGCCGAGCTGGGCGCTTCCCATGCCGTTGCTGGTCCAGTTATTGCAAGTGTGGTCGGCATTATCGGTATAGGCGCGGCCATCGGGTTGGGATCCGGTGAGGATATCGTGTTCGTTGGGCTGATCACCTACGCCCTTGAGGATTTCGCCCTTTTCGTCCAGAGCCGTAGTTTTGGTAATGCGGTTGCCCATGCGGGCCTGCTCCAGCGTATCGCCGTGCAGCTCGGCGACGTTCGCCGCGATCTGCTGGCCCTTGGCGTTATACCAGGGACCGCTGCCGATGCGGTCGCGGGCGTTCACGGCGTTGGGACCTTGCGTGCTCAGGTAGGCGTGCCAGGTAGCGCTTCCCCGGCCCACGGCCGCGGCCAGCATCTGGCAGTGGGCGTCGGCTCCGGCGAGACCGCCCAAGTTTGCGCCATCGCCCTTGCCGACGCTGGTGACGAAGAAGCTCATCGGCGGAGGCGGACCCTTGGGAGCGCCCTTGCCCTTGCCGTCTTTGGCCTGCCCGAATGCGATAGACGCCGACAGCAATACCACGGCTGCGGCTGCGATAAATCGACTGTGGTTCAATTTACATTCTCCTTTCGGTGGTGAAATGATGCCGTTACTCAACCGAGAATGCCAATAGTACATTTCCGAAGTTGCTTCCACTCACTGCGTATCCGGAGCCAAGGAACAGCATCCCGTTCGCGATGGTCGGTCCGATGGAATTAATACCTCCCCCGTGGGCGGGGATTTTGTTGACAGTATCAAACTCGCGAGCCGTATTGTACTCCCAGAGAATTTTCCCGTCGGCAGTGGACAGGGCGTGCAGCACGCCATCCGATCCTGCCACGAATGCGACGCCGGGGATCGCGCTCACTGCGGCGGCGTTATTGGCCCGCGTACCTTCCTTGGAAAGCGGAGTGTACCAGACCTTCTCGCCTGTGGTCAGTCGGAGCGCGGCCATGCCTCCCGAACTGAGGCCGTAGTAAACATTGCGGTCGTCCGCGGCTCCGCCCCACACGATTCCGCCCAGCCGTGCGAAGAATCCGGTCGTGCCCGGAGGAGGCGGCGGCGCTGCGTTGGTCATCCACACCAGCGCACCCTTTTTATCGGGATCCAGCGCAAAAACGCGGCCGTCCTTCGCGCCGGTCAGCAGGATTCGCTTGCCGTCCGGTAGGGTCTTCAAGATAGGCGAATTGCCGATATCGAGATCGGGCCCGAGAACAGACGGGCAGTTATCGGATTTGTTCTGCCCGCCGCATCCGCCCAGGAACGCGTCGTTCTCCTCGATCTGGTAGTGCCAAAGCTCCTTCCCGGTTTTCAGATCCAGGGCCATGATCGCGTCGCTGGTCTTCGCGGCGGGCTCGGTTTCTGCATCGCCTGTGCCGAAGTAAATCGCGTTCAGTTTGGTGTCGATGGTGGGGGAATTCCATACGGATCCGCCGGCCGGCGCGTACAGCTGCACGCCTTTCGAATTCTTGCGCGTGGGTTTCGGCTCGTCCATCACGTAGGTTTTCCAGAGCCGCTCGCCGTTGCTGGCGTCGTAGGCGACCACGCTTCCGCGGGAGGTACAGCACGGGTAATCAAGGTTCGCGGCCTGAAACTCTTCCGAAGATGAAACGGGCACATAGAGCTTCCCGTCGTAGAAGACCGGTGCCGCGGTGATCCGAGCGATGAAGTGATCGTCGGCTTTCGTGACCCACAGTTCCTGGCCGGTTTGTGCATCCAGGCCGTAGACGTACGTGCGGAAATCGCCGAAGAAGACGCCGTATTTGGTGCCTTTGCCTTTCACCGCTCCGACGCTCAGCGCGCCGCGCACGGCGGCCTTGGTCTGGTACGACCAGTAGACGCAGCCGGTCTTAGCATCGAGCGAATAGACGTAACCGGTGTCGGTGCCGAGGAAGACGCGGCCGGACGCGATGGTCGGCTGATTGTACGCGGACAATCCGGTCGGAACGCCGAAGGCCCACTGGAGCTTGAGATTCGGAACTTGCGCCGCGGTCAGTCCCGCAGCGCGGGCCGGCTGGAAGCGCGTATGGGCCAAATCAACGCCCCATCCATTCCATGCCGGGCCGGACGCCGGATCGGCCATGGGAGGATTCGATGCGCAGCGATTGGGCATGTTTTGCGCCGCGCCTTCGTTCAGGCTGCCCAGAGGACGGCCGGCCATGAAAGTGGCCGTCATGCGGCGCTGATCCTCGGTGAGCGCGTCGCCCTGGGCTTTCATGACGCCCGTGGTGAGCGCGGCGTAAATCCGTTCGGGCGTCATCTGGCGGATCTGCTCAGGGGAAGGCGCACGCTCCACGTTCGGATTCCCGTGGCAACCCATGCAGCGCGTCTGGAACACGGCGAATCCGGATTCAGTTCCGGCTGATCCGCCCTGCTTGCCCTGTTGCTTGGCTTTGCCTTGCGGCGCCTGAGCTCCGGCCGGGCCTAGCGAAGCAAAATAGCCGATTCCAGCGGCCGCGAGCAGAGCTGTAACGTGGAGAATGCGTTTCATGTGGCGTTCCTTTGCCGCTATTTTACTGCGGCGAGTCCTTCGCTGATCTCGATGTAGGTGCCGAACGGATCGGTGATCAGGCACACGGCCAAGTCCATGTTTTTCGCCTTGGTGTAGCCCTTGCCGTCGAGCTTGAATCCGCCAGCATCCAGTCTCTTGCAGAGATCCTCGAGGTTTCTGGCTTCGAGTCCGATGCGGTCGAAGGCGCGCCCGCGCGTTCCGGCGACCGGCGTTTTCGTTTCCGCGAAGAGGATGCGGTGGCCGGGAATATCGGCGTAGGTTTCCTTGCCTTCCTTGACCAGCTTCGCGCCGAACCACTTCTCATACCAGGCCTGGGCTTCGGCGACATTGGGAACGTCCATCTGGATCATGTCCGATGCCACCGGCGTTGCCAGCTTGCGGTCTTCGACCAGGCGGACTTTGATCGCATCAGGCGTGAGGAGGAAAGCTTGCGTCGCGGTGGATCCTGGCATCGGCTGGAATCCGGCGGCGGCCATCTTTGCGAGCGTCTCTCTCAGGCTTCTCACTTTGTATCCGAGGTACTCGACCGAGGAACCTTCCGTGCCCCCTTTGTTATCGCCCTGGCGCATCAGGTACAGAACACCGGGGAGCTTCGTCAGTTTCAATTGCGCAAGCTGGGCAGGCTCGCCGCCGAGGACGGTCCAGAAGCGGTTGGCGCCTTCCAGATCTTTGACGATCATGATGTCGTGTCCGGCAGAGACGCCGGCGGCGTTGGGAGCCGGGAGCTGCGCGAGCATCGCGAGCGCGGCCAGAGGAAGGGCAAGCAGCAGCCGAGTTTTCATACTCAGGCAAGCATATCACCCCGCGTTCGGATTTAGCGGGAAGACGCGACATGCGCCGCCCGGTTCGCAGCGCTTGCGCAGGCGGACTTGCAGGTCCAGTACGGATTCCAGTGGAGGGTGACCGAGACGCGTTCGACGCGCAGGCCGTCCCGGAATCGCCGGGACCAGGCCGCGCGCTCATCCATGACCAGGTCGGAGCCTTCCCAGCGGCCGATCAAGTCGAAGTAGCCCGCCTGCGGTTGGCCGATGTTCACAATGGTCGGTTCCAGCAGGCGAATATTCATCAGGCTGCCGTCGGTGCCGGACCAACCGCCGTAGAGGGTGCCGCTCAGACGCAGATATTCGAATTTCTCAGACGACGTGCAGAGGCAGCCGGAGCCTCGCACGCCGCCGGTAGGGCGTTGGCCATCGAGGCGAAGCCTGGAAAAGCTCGAGGAAGGGTACAGCATGACAAAGAGCGGATACTCGGCGCCGCTCTTGGTGACCAGCCTGCCGGAGCCCCACCAGGTGAGCAGCGGCGTCCACCGATTTCCGATGTGGAACGCCCAGGGCATAATAAGAGCCGCGGCCGAGGCTAGAGCGATCACAAGTAACAACAGCAACGCCCGACGCGGCCTCCGAGTATTTCTGAACGCAGCAGATCCCACCGGGACTCATTCTATACAAATTGAAGACGCCAGTTGAAACCGGCGCGCAGCTTAAAAAGCTGCCCCACAATCGGATTTCCGGCGGTATGCTTGGACGGAGCGCACAGGGCGCGGTTTGCCGCGCTCCGTTGTGCGCGATGAAGTTGTGCGCGATGAAAAGGATAGGCATGCTGCTTGAGACGGGCGGAGCCCGGACGCGAGTTTCGAACGCTCGAAGAGTGGTCCGGGTGGCCGCTGGAAACGCTCTGGAGATGTACGATTTCCAGATTTTCGGCTACTACGCCGCCGCGATCGCAGTTACTTTTTTCCCGAGCGGCAGCGAGTTCGCTTCGCTGATGCTATCGCTGGCGACCTTCGGGGCCGGGTTCCTGATGCGCCCGCTCGGGGCGGTCGTGCTCGGGGCCTATATCGATCACCACGGCCGCCGCAAGGGTCTGCTGCTCACGCTGGCGCTCATGGCAGCCGGAACGTTGTCCATAGCGATCCTGCCCGGCTACGCCGTGATCGGGCTGGCGGCCCCGCTCCTGGTGCTCGCCGGGCGTCTGCTGCAAGGATTTTCGGCTGGCGTCGAGTTGGGCGGCGTTTCGGTTTATCTCTCGGAAATCGCCACGCCCGGACGCAAGGGATTCTTTGTCGCGTGGCAATCCGGGAGCCAGCAGGTGGCGGTGATGTTTGCCGCAGTATTGGGCCTCGTCCTCACCTCGACGCTTTCCGCCGGTCAGATTCAGCAATGGGGCTGGCGGATTCCATTTCTGGCGGGCTGCACTCTCCTGCCGTTCCTGCTGTTGCTCCGCCGATCGCTGGAAGAAACCGAAGCCTTCCTCAATCGAACCCACGCACCGCGTCCGGCGGAAATTGCCCGGTCGGTGGCGGCCAACTGGAAGCTGGTGCTCCTCGGTATGATGATGGCCACCATGACCACGGTGAACTTCTATTTCGTCACGGCATACACGCCGACCTACGGGTCCAGCGTGTTGCATCTGGCGGCTTCAGGAAACCTGGTGGTGACATTGTGCGTGGGCGCGTGCAATCTTTTGGTGCTTCCGCTCTCCGGAGCGCTCTCCGACCGGATCGGCCGGCGTCCGATTCTGATCGCGTGCACGCTGGCCGCCTTGGCGACAGCGTATCCGGCGCTGAGCTGGCTGGTGAGCGCCCCTTCGTTTCCGAGATTGCTCGCGGTCGAGATGTGGCTGGCGTTCATCTACGCCGCCTACAACGGAGCGATGGCCGTTTATCTGACGGAGATCATGCCTGTGGAGGTCCGCACGTCGGGATTTTCGGTCGCCTACAGCCTGGCGACAGCAGTGTTCGGCGGATTCACTCCCGCGATCTCCACGTATTTGATCCATGTCACGGGAAATCCTGCAATGCCGGGCGTGTGGCTTTCGCTGGCGGCCGCCACGGGGCTCACAGCCGCGCTGGCGCTTTCGTCCGCCAGATTCCGCGAATCCGCCCCTTGACGTCGTGCTTGTACTGTTCGTGCTCGGCGCCGAACGGCCGGATCATCTCGCGTTCCTCCAGCCCGTAAGCCCAGACCCGGTGTAGGGGGCTGCGGGCCCGAACGGGCGTGCCCACATCGGGCGTTCAGCGCGCCGCTACCGCCGGTCTCGGTCGCACCAGCTCCACCGGATTCCTGTTCACCGGAATCGCCAGATCGACAAATCCTGCAAACATCTCTTCCCAGCTCTGATCGCCCCAGAAGACTTCCTTGTTTGGATCGGGATTGTACTTGTTATTGGCCGAGTTGTCGTAATAGGCGGTGGCGGCTAGCTGCGTTCCGGCCGGCAGCGCGATGGGCTGATCCAGATAATACGTGAGCTGCCAATTGAAGTTGTACTGCGGAACTTTCAGCAGCGTCTTCGTCTCTCCGCTGGGGAAGGTCACTGTGTACTCGAAGGCTTTCCCGCGCAGGTGCATGTGCGGGAACAGCGACAGCAGTGTGGCGTCCTGCTGGAGCGTCACTTTGCCGTCGACGCGATGGTTCGGCTCGCCCGGCGGGATTCGCAGCGTCTGATTCATCAGGAACGTGTTCACCACGCGCTGCTTGGGAGGCTCCTTGGCGAAGACGATCCCGACTTTACTGCGGTCCACGGCTTCTTTGCCGTTGGCCGTGTAATGCATCTGGAAGATCAGGTCTGCGCCGGCCGGAATCAGCCTCGCCTGGCCCGGCAGCGTGCGGTACGCGACACCTCCGGGAACATAGACGGCAGCCATTTCATACGCGCCGCCGTTGATGCCGTAGAGCTGCGCCCGGTCTCCCTGCGGCGGGCGCTGCCGCGGCGCCAGGCCCGCGTTGGGAGGAACGTAGGCCTCCCCAGGCTTCGCTTCGGCGACAAATCGCGATCCCTTCGGCCGGGCATAAAGGACAACGTGGTGGACCACGGCTCGATTGCCCGGGCGGACTTCGATTTCCGTGACCCACTTGTCCTCGGTGAAGCCGGTCGGCACGACGAAATAGGTGTATTCGATGGTGCCCTGCGCCGGAACTTTGAAATCGACGCCGGTATCGAGCACCAAATCCGGCTTGCTGATCTGCCAGCCTTCAGGGAACGCGCGCGGGGGCGGGGCAGCATTGGGATCCCCTTGCGGCGCGCCACCGTCTGCCCATCCAACCAGCGTGCTGATTTCGGCTTGCGACAGCGACCGGTCGTTCGAGAATTTGCCGTAGTGCGGATCGGCATGCCAGGGCGGCATGCGGCGGGAGATCACCGCTTCCTTGATCGCTTTGGCCCACGGACGCGCGTCCGCGAAATTCAGCAGCGGCATCGGGCCGATCTCACCAGGCCGGTGGCATTCCTGGCAATGTTTTTCGAGGATCGGTGCAACGTCCTTATTGAAGGTCGGAGTCTGAGCGAGAGTAAATCCAGCCGTTACCGCGGCCAAAGCCACCAGGCGCATATGTCCTCCAGCAGATATCTTGAGGCTAACACGGCCAAATGGCGTAGAAACCGCGCGATCGAGCAGCGCCGTCTGTAGGGCGAAAGGCACAGTATGCGGCTCAGCAAAGGACTTGTCGCCGGCGCCGGAGTCTGTCTCGCCGCGACGGGATCCTGGTGGTATTCGCACGCGGCGAGCGCCCAGCGGTACCAAACAGAGGTGGCGCGGCGCGGCGCCATTCAGTCCACGGTTTCGGTCACGGGAACCTGCAGCGCAGTCGTGACGGTTCCGGTTGGCAGCCAGGTATCGGGAGTAATCACGGCGCTGTACGCCGACTTCAACAGCCAGGTACACAAGGGGGAACTGTTGGCGCAGATCGATCCGCTGCCGTTCGAGCAGCGCGTCAGACAGGCGCAAGCCGCACTGGACAGCGCGGAAGCCGCGGTTGCCGCCGCGAAGGCCGCCTTGGAAAAAGCCGAAACCGATATTCGAGCAGCGCAGGCCGCGGCCGAAAGTCAGCGTGCCTTGGTCGCTTCCGCGGCGGCCGTGGAGCGCGAAGCCAAAATCACAGCCGACCGCCAGCAGCGGCTCGCGGGGAACTCGATCGTCTCCGACGATCAGTTTGAATCGGCTAAGGCGGCCTTCGAGGTCGCAGCCGCGGACCGGGAGTCCGCCGATGCGCAGGAGCGCGTCGCGGACACCACAGTGGGAGCCATGGTGGATGCGCGCGACGAAGCCAAGGTTCAGGAAGTTTCGGCCGAAGCGCAGGTCCGGCAGGCCGAGGGCGCTTTGGAACAGGCCAAGCTCGACCTGGAACACACGCGAATTGTGTCGCCGGTGGATGGAGTCGTGATCTCCCGCGACGTGAACATCGGCCAGACCGTGGCTGCCAGTTTTGCTGCTCCCGAACTGTTCCAGATCGCCCAGAACCTTGCGAAGATGCAAGTGGACGCGGATATTGACGAGTCTGAGATCGCCAAGGTGCACGTGGGTCAAGGAGCAGAGTTCACCGTGGATGCGATGCCCGGACGGATCTTCCGCGGGACCATCCGCCAGGTGCGCAAAGCCGCCACGAATATCCAGAACGTAATCACTTACGACGCGGTGATGGACGTTCCAAATCCAGACTTCGCGCTGCTGCCCGGCATGACCGCCAACATTCGGATCCCAGTGTTGGTTCGCGAGAATGCACTGCGCGTTCCCAATACGGCGTTGCGCTTCAAGCCCGGCGACGGGAAGTCCGGCCGCGGTACGCCGGTCAAACCGGAGCCGGTTTCGCAGCAGAAGCAGACCGCGCAAACCGTGTACGTTCTGAACCCCGCCGGAGCTCTGGAGCCGCGCAAGGTCCAGGTTGGAATTTCCGATGGGCTCTACACCGAAGTCGTATCCGGCGAGTTGCGGGAAGGGGAGGCCGTGATCCTCTCGGAACTTCGGTCCAGGTAAGCGACGGGTCCTCCCTGCACGCTGCTAGGGACGGACTTGAAGTTCTTTCTCCGCGGCGCGGATCGAAGCGACGCCGCGCTGGAACCGTTCGGCATGGTTCCGTTCGGCTTTCGCCAGCGTCTCGAACCACTCGGCGATCTCGGGAAATCCTTCCTGGCGAGCCGTCGCGGCCATCTCCGGATAGAGCTTTGTATATTCCATGGTCTCTCCTGCGACGGCGGCTTCGAGGTTTGCCGCGGTCGTGCCGATTGGCAACCCGGTCACCGGGTCGCCGACCCTGCGCAGGAAATCCAGGAAACCCTGAGCGTGGCCGCTTTCGCCCTCGGCAGTGTCCCGGAATAATCCTGCAACTTCCGGAAATCCCTCAACATCGGCTTGGCGGGCGAAGTACAGATATCGCCTATTGGCTTGCGCCTCCCCGGCGAATGCAGCCTTTAGATTGTCGTGGGTCTTGCTCCCTTTCAGCGTTGCCATCGTTTTGTTCCGGCTGCGCTAACGCACGCCGGCTTCCACCGGTGTGGTCACGCTGCCGCTCCTTTCTTCTAATTGCTGCTGGTCGCGAGCAATGTAGCCCTGCTGGATCAACTTGGCGACCAACGCCGTCCAGCCCTGGTGTCCGGCGCCTAAACCTCGTCCGTCGTCCGCGTGGAAGTATTCGGAAAAGACCAGGTAGTCGCGCCAGTGCGGATCGTTTTGAAACTTGCCGGCACTTCCGAAGACCGGCCGCCGCCCATGCGCGTCCCGGAGGAACAGCCGGATCAGTCTCCGCTGGAGTTCCAGGCTGACGTTCCATAGATCCATCAAGCGGCCGGAGCGCGCCGGGCATTCTACCGTGAAACCGGGCCCGAGGAAGTAGTCGAATTTTTGCAGCGCCTCGATGATCAGGAAATTGATCGGGAACCACACCGGCCCCCGCCAGTTGGAGTTTCCGCCAAACAGACCCGTTTGCGATTCCGCCGGCTGGTAGTCGATCCGGTGTTCGCTTCCGTCGATGCGCAGTTCGTATGGGTGCTCGCGATGATAGCGGGAAAGCGAGCGAATGCCATAGGGAGAGAGAAATTCCGACTCGTCCAGCATCAGGCGCAGCACGGAGCGCAATTTCTCCCGGTTCACCAGCGAGAGGAAGCGCCGGATGTTGGTGGGGGTGGTGAGCGTCTCGATATAGTCTCCGAACTCCGGAACATTGTCGATGAAATACTGCATCCGGCGCTTGAAGCCGGGCAGCGTGTCGATGAGCTCCGAATCCAGAGTCTCCACCGCGAACAAGGGAATCAGTCCGACCAGCGAGCGCACGCGCATGGGCAGGCATTTTCCGCCCGGCAGGCGCAGCACGTCGTAGTAGCAATGATCCTGGCGGTCCCACAGCTCGATACCTTGGCCGGCAATGTTGTTCATCGCCCTGGAAATGTACACGAAATGCTCCAGGAACTTGGAAGCGACGTCTTCGTAGGCCGGATTGTCCTTCGCCAGCTCGAGCGCGATGGTCATCATGTTCAGGGAATACATCCCCATCCAGCTCGTTGCGTCGGACTGCTCGATGACGCCGCCTTCCGGCAGAGTCTTACTGCGGTCAAGAACACCCACGTTATCCAGACCGAGAAACCCGCCCTGAAAGATGTTGTTGCCTTCCGAGTCCTTGCGGTTCACCCACCAGGTGAAATTCAACAGCAGTTTATGGAACGCCCGTTCGAGAAAGCCTCGATCCCTGCGGCCTGAGTGCTTTTCCTCGATCTTGTACACGCGCCATACGGACCACGCATGTACCGGAGGGTTGACGTCCGAGAAATTCCATTCATAAGCCGGAAGCTGCCCGTTCGCGTGCATGTACCACTCCCGGAGCAATAACAACAGTTGCCGCTTGGCGAACTCGGGATCGACCAAGGCAAGAGGGACCGAATGAAACGCCAGGTCCCAGGCGGCGTACCACGGATATTCCCACTTGTCCGGCATGGAGATTACATCCGCGTTGTTGAGGTGGGTCCATCCGCTGTTACGCCCGTGGCGGCGTTCCGGCGGCGGTTCGGGTCCCGCGGGATCTCCGCGCAGCCAGCGGCGAACGTTGTAATGATAGAACTGCTTGCTCCAAAGCAGCGTCGCGAAAGCTTGTCTCTGCACCAGGCGCTCATCGGGAGTCAGCTCTTTCGGCGCGAGGGCGCGATAGAAATCGTCCGCTTCGCGGACACGCGTCGCGAACATCTCCTCGAAAGGCCGGCCGAAGGCGTCCCCTTCGGGTTTTGTGGTGAGGCGCAAGCGGACTGTTTTCGTCTGGCCTGAACCAAGCTCACATCGATAGCGGACCGCCGCTTTCGTTCCGGTCCGGTGCGGGTGGATGCCATTTTTGTTTCCCGCGACAAGGTAGTTGTTGATCCCGTCCTTTACATACGGACCGTGATTCGGGACGCCAAAAAGCCGCTCGAAGTTCGTTTCGTTTTCCGTAAAGAGAAGCTCGGGATCCCCTTCGTATAAGAGCCAGCGCTCGCCACTCTCGAAATGATTCACACGAATGCCGCAAACCTCGGCGATTTGATCGGCGGCCATTTGAGGTTTGCGTGGGTCCCATCCCCACGACCAGGTGTTCCGAAACCAGATCGTCGGCAGAAGATCGATGCGGGCGGACTCGGCGCCCCGATTGATCGCCGTGATCCGGATCAGGATGTCTTCCGGAGAGGCCTTGGCGTACTCGATGAAGACGTCGAAGTAGCGGTCTTGATCGAATACGCCCGTGTCCAGCAGCTCGTACTCCGGCTCGGCGCGGCTGCGTTGCTGGTTGCCTTCGAGCAGCTTCATATAGGGGAAGGGAGCCTGCGGGTACTTGTACAAATACTTCATGTACGCATGCGTGGGGGTCGAATCGAGATAGAAGCGGTACTCCTTGACATCTTCTCCGTGCCTGCCCTCGTTGCCGGTGAGCCCGAACAAGCGCTCTTTGAGGATCGGATCGTTCCCATTCCATAGAGCAAGAGCGAAACAGACTAGCTGCTGGCGGTCGCAGATGCCGCCGATTCCGTCTTCGCTCCATCGGTATGCCCGGGAACGGGCGTGATCATGGGGAAAATACTCCCACGGCGTTCCGTCGCGCGAGTAGTCTTCCCGGACCGTTCCCCAAGCTCGCTCGCTCAGGTACGGCCCCCACTTCATCCAACCAATGCCGTCCCGCGCTTCCTTCAAACGTAGATGCTCTGCTGTCATCAACTTGGCCCAAGGGAGCGACCCGCGCTCCTGCGCTTAGCTCTTGTAAATACAGTGCAAGAAGCGGGCCAGAAACAAGCCAGATGTAAAACCGAGCGCGCGCGGCTCGAGTTGCTGCCATGCCGGGCATGACCGCAAGCGAATAGATCGAAATCGAATGCAATCGGCACGGACCCACCAAACTCCAAAGGCCCGCCGGAGCAGCGCCGGGAAACCGAACCATGCGCGATTTGACCCAAGCAGGGCAAACGCCGGGGAGGCGTCGCAAGCGTCAGCTCGGCCCGCTCATAGCCAATTCTGTCCCGCTCACAAGATCTGTCTGGCCATCCGTGAGATTTCCTTAGATGTGTGCTGGCGCTGCACCCATACTGGTGCAATGAGGAGAGTTCTCGCTTTGTGCGCCCTCGTTCTGGGCTATGGCGCCAACAGTCCGGCCCAGTTCCTGGGAAATGCCGGAACCGTCGAAGGGACGGTTGCGGATTCCTCGGGAGCGGTCTTGCCGGGCGCGACCGTAAAGATTATCAATCGCGTCACGAACTTCACTCAAACGGGCACGACGGACAGTAACGGGGCGTTTCGGCTGGTCAACGTTCCCCCCAATCGATATCACATGGAAGTCAGCGCGCCGAATTTCGAGAAATCCGAGCAGGATATCGATGTGCGTTCTACCGTGCCGCTGAGCGTGAAAGTGATGCTGTCGGTCGTAGGGGTCGCACAGAATGTGACTGTCGAAGCCAAAGGCGCGGACTTGCTGGAAAACGTTCCGTACGCCCATAACGATGTGGACATATCGAGTCTTTCGAAGCTTCCCGTGACCTCGCCAGCATCCGGAATTAGCGATGCTGTCACCTTGAGCAGCGGCGCCGTGGCCGCCGATTCCAACGGGTTCTTTCATCCGCTCGGCGATCATGCGCAGACGAGCTTTTCCGTGGACGGGCAGCCGATTTCCGACCAGCAGAGTAAAGCCTTTTCCACGCAGATTCCGCTGAACGCCATCCAATCCATGGAGCTGATCACGGGCGCGCCTCCTGCCGAATACGGCGATAAAACCAGTCTGGTTGTGAACGCCGTTACGCGATCCGGCTTAGGCCGAAAGCCCTTCGGGAGCTTAGAATTGCAGCGAAGTTCGTTTGCCACATACTCCGAGGAGGCCACATTCGGGGCGGGCAGCGGCAAGCTCGGCAATTTCGTGACCTTTAATTCGCTCCGGTCCGGGCGTTTCCTGGATTCGCCTGAATTTCAGCCCATCCACGATATCGGAAACAGCGGCACTGTCTTCGACCATTTCGATTTCAATCCCACCGGGCAGGATGCCTTCCACCTGAACATCCTCGGCGCCCGCAACTGGTTCCAGACCCCGAATACCTACGACCAGCTGGGACAAGACCAGCGCCAGAAAATCACCACTTTCAACCTTGCGCCCGGCTATCAGCACATATTCAGCGCCAGCACGCTTCTCTCGATCAACCCGTTCTACCGGGCTGACCGGGTGAATTATTACCCCAGCCCTGTTTTCTCCAACGACCGGCCCGCCACCATCAGCCAGCATCGGACGCTTACGAATTGGGGTGTAAAGGGGGATCTGGCCATTGTCAAGGGCCGCCACGATTTTAAAGTCGGGACGCAGATGATGCAGACGCGTCTTCATGAGCAGTTCGCGTTCGGTATCACCGATCCGGCAGACAGCGCGTTCCTGGATGAAAGCGGAAAGTTTTTCCCTGAGTTGATCCCGTACGACTTGACACGTCCCGGTGGCACACCGCTTCACTTCGACCAGAGCAAAAACATCAATCAGTACGCCTTCTACATTCAGGACGCGATCAAGTTCGGCAACCTGCAACTCCAAGCCGGCCTGCGCATCGATCGCTATGACGGGATCGTGTCGGATAGCAGCGCGCAGCCGCGCGTCGGGTTCTCCTATCTCATCTCCGCCACCGGGACGGTGATTCGGGCCTCGTACTCCAGGACTTTCGAGACCCCCTACAACGAAAACCTGATTCTGTCGAGCGCCACCGGCGTCGGCGGACTCACATCGAACGCGTTGAACGCGGTCAGTCAGCCGTTACATCCGGGGACTCGGAATCAGTACAACGCGGGTCTGGAGCATTCGGTCGGGCGATGGCTTGTGGCCAGCGCGGATTATTTTTGGAAATATACCGACAATGCGTACGATTTTGGAGTCCTCTTCAATACACCAATTGCCTTCCCGATTTCCTGGAACAAATCGAAGGTAGACGGAATCGCCGCGCGCATCGGTACGACGGATCTTCGCGGATTCCAGTGGACCACCACCATGGGACATACGCGGGCGCGCTACTTCCCGCCGGAGACCGGCGGCCTGGTGTTTAACAGCAACGTGGGGCTGGGGGGCTCGGTATTCCGGATCGACCACGACCAGGCGTTCCAGCAGACCACGGAGCTCCGCTACCAGTACCGGAAGCATGGTCCGTGGATCTCGTGGACCTGGCGCTACGATAGCGGCATGGTGGCGGGTTCGGTAGGCAGCCTGGAAGATGCGCTTGCGCTGACGGGAGCCCAGCAAGCCGCGATCGGCTTCTTCTGCGGAGAGGCCCGGCCCACGATTACGAATCGGCTTACCGATGCGGAATGCACCGTCTCGAACTACGGAGCGACGCGTGTGGTGATCCCGAAAGCAGGGACGGAAAATGACGACCACAACCCGCCGCGCCTCGCATCGCGGCACGTCTTCGACATCGGAGTAGGCACGGACAATCTTTTCAACCGCGATCGCTTCCGCACGACGCTGCGGTTTGTGGTGACGAACTTCACCAACAGGGATGCGCTCTACAATTTTTTGTCCACATTCAGCGGAACGCACTTCGTGCAGCCCCGCGCGTATCAGACGGCCATTGGCTTCGCGTTTTGACATCCGCCGGGGCTATCCAAAGAAAAAGGCCGGATTGCTCCGGCCTTCTCCTCTTCTCGGATTTCGTCAGACGCGAAAGATTATTTAGGGGTCACATGGATCAGAGCGCCGGGGTTCGCGTCCTCCAGCAGCCACAGTGAACCGTCCGGTGCTTCTGCGACGTCGCGAACGCGCTTGCCGATGCTCCAGCGCTCTGCCATTTTGGCTCCGCCCTGGCCGTCAACAATGAAGCGGTTGAGCGATTGGGTCCCCATGCCACTGATGAAGCCGTTGCCGTCCCACTGCGGGAAAGTCTGCTTGCCGCGGTAGAACATCAGATTGCCTGGCGCGACCACGGGCACCCAGTAGATAACCGGCTTCGCGAAGTCGGGACGAGTGTCGGGCCGGGGAATGGGGACGCCGTTGTAGTTGTCGGCATATTCGACCAGTGGCCAGCCGTAGTTCTTGCCCTTCTCGATCAGGTTCAGCTCGTCGCCGCCGCGTGGGCCATGCTCGACCTCCCACAATTCCCCCGTCGGCGAAAAAGCCAGGCCATACGGTGTTCGATGGCCCATGGTCCAGGTTTCCGCGGGCGTCAGGTTCTCCGCCGGGAAAGTATAAGTGCTGACGACTTTCGCGGTCTTGGCGGCCTCGGTATCCGCGGGCGGGTCGATAAGAGAGATCGTGCGAGCGCCGGTCTTTCCGGCGTTCGGATTGTCGGGGGCGGGCTTACCGTCCAGCGTCAGATGCAGGATCTTGCCTACCGGCTGGTTCGGATCCTGAGCCGGCGTGAAGCGCTGGCGGTCGCCGACCGTCAGGAACAGGGAGTTGCCGTCGGGAGCGAAGGCGAGAGCGCCGCCTTCCTGGCCGCCCTTGCCCTTTGGCATCTGGCGCCACAGCACCTGGAAGTTCGTCAATCGCGCGCCGGGGCCCCCTCTGCCGCCGGGGCCGTTGATGGTCAATCTGCCGCGCCCCAGCGCCAGGCCGCCGCCGTATTCGCCCGGTTCGGAATAGGTGAGATAAATAGTCTGGTCCGTGGCGTACGTGGGCGAGACGTAGACGCCCAGCATGCCGCTCTGGCCCTGCCAATAGACGGCCGGCGTACCGGTCAAGGGAGCGATTTTCCGCCCCTCCTTGGACACGAGCCAAACAGGCCCGATCTTCTCGGTGACCAACATCTGGCCATCCGGAAGGAAAGCGATCCGCCAGGGCAGTTCAAAGGTGTCCGTTGTGGTCATATTGAACGGCACAGTGGGTTCAGGCTTCTGTTCGCCTGCATTGACTTGCGCCCAGGCCGCCATCGATGCCAGAGTAAGCGGCAATACCGCTCTCGCTAATTTCATCTTCAGTTCTCCTTAATTCAAGGCTCCACCTGCGCGATTCGGGGGCGCCGTTATTCATGTATACCACTGTGGAGATCGCCCCAAAAACTGCGCCCACGTGCGCCCGCCATAAAAACCAGCAGCCGGAGAGTCCTGGCGAGTCTTCCCGTACCACACGGCGCGTGCGATACGGGGGTTGGATATCGCGGCGTTTGTTGATAAGATCCCCTAGAACTCGGAGCAGTCAAGGTGGGGAACGGTTTCAGGGAGGTGCACATGCGCACAAGGAAACTGCTATCGCTGTCGTTGCTCGGAATCGCGGCCGCTCTCGCACAAGGCGACCGCGGAAGCATCACAGGAACCATTGTTGATCCGGCGGGAGCCGTGGTCCCTGGCGCTATGGTGGAAGGCAAGAACATTGGTTCGGGCGCGCTTTATCAGACCGTGTCCACCAGCACGGGCAACTACACGCTCTCCGAGTTGCCGCCGGGCAGCTACGAAGTCAAGTTCACCGCGCAAGGTTTCAAGACTTTCACGCGCGGGCCCCTGGCGGTGGGAGCACGCCAGATCTTGAGAATCGATGGGACGCTGGAGGTGGGCACTGCCTCTGAATCCGTCACGGTGACCGAGTCCGCGCCGCTGCTGATCACGGAGAGTTCTGAGGTCAGCTACAACGTCAACACAGATCGACTGAACGATCTGCCGGTGGGCAACATGGGGAGCGTGCGGAATATCGCCCGCACCGCGGCCAGGCTGATGCCGGGAGTCTCTTTTACGGAAGGCTTCTTCGGCGGCGTGCGCATCAATGGCACTCCCACCGACGGATACAATCTGCGTATCGACGGTATGGACAACACCTACACGCTGGGCAATCTGCTCGTGACGCAGGTGCAGCCCAGCGTGGAAGCGATCGAGCAGTATTCGATACAGACCTCCAACTTCGCCGCTGAACTGGGGCAGGCCGGCGGCGCCATCTTCAACGTCACCATGAAATCGGGAACGAACCAGTATCACGGCAGCGCCTTCGACTACTGGGCCACCGATACCTTCTACGCGGCGCATCCCTACACCAAGGTGAAGTCCGCCACCTCCAACTACGACTGGGGCTTCACCATCGGCGGACCTGCATCAATCCCCGGGGTCTACAACGGCAAGGATAAAACGTTCTTCTTTTTGAGCACCGAACTGCGCCCGCAATCGGGTACCGCCCTGAACACCTTCAACACGGTGCCCACCGATGCGTACCGGACCGGCGACCTCAGCGCGGCGATGTCGGCGGTGAACAACCGTGTGTTAGACAAGGACCCTCTGGGCCGCAACATCGTCCAGAACATGGTGTACGATCCGGCCAGCAATTTTACTCAGAACGGTCAGGTGCTCCGGAATCCGTTCGATAATAACCAGATTCCGATTACGCGCTTCGATCCAGTTGCAGCCAAGGTGCTGGCGCTGGTTCCGAAAGCCACCGGAGCCGGGCTGATCCAAAACTACAACGTCCCCTACGCAACCGGCAGCAACAACTATTTGCCGTCTTTCAAGATCGACCACAATTTCAGCGCGGCGCACAAAGTCAACTTTTTTTATTCGTGGACCGGAACGCGAAGCCCGATCGATACCGGCGAGGGATTTCCTTCGCTGATCTCGGCCGGCACGATCTCCACCTGGACCAACAAGAATTACAGGCTGAACTACGACTGGACGATGACGCCGACTATTCTGCTGCACCTCGGCGCCGGGTACCAGGATGCATTAATCGAGCAGGCATCGTTTGTCACCCCGTATGACATTACGGCAGCCCTGGGACTCAAGGGGCCGTTTACCTCCGGGAAAGGCTCGGCGTTTCCCAGCTTCAACGGCATCATGAATCAACAAGGCGGCCTGCAAAACATCGGGCAAATGAGCTTTAACGGGCTCCAGGACACCATGAATCAGAGGCCGACGGGAATCGCGACCCTCACCTGGGTGAAAAACAACCACACTTACAAGTTCGGCGGCGAGCTGCGAGTCGACGGCTTCCCGAATTACAATTTCCAGGATTTGAACGGCTTTTATACGTTCAGTGCGGCGCAGACGGCGCTGCCTTATCGGAACACCAACATCATCGCCGGCAACAGCATCGGATTCCCGTTTGCGAGCTTCCTGTTAGGCCAGGTGAGCGCCGGAAACGTCCGGATGCCGGCCGCAGCGAAGCTCGGGCAGCACGCCCTCGGGTTCTACGCGCAGGATACCTGGAAAGTCACCCGCAGACTCACGCTGGACTACGGACTACGATACGATTACTCGACCTATCAGAAGGAACAATATGGGCGCCAGCCCACGCTGGACCCAAAGGCGCCGAATCTGGCTGCGGGCGGGCATCCTGGTGCAACCACGTATGAAGCCACCTGCGGCTGCCGGTATGGGCCGAATTATCCATACGCGTGGGGCCCGCGCCTGGGCGCTGCGTACCAGATCAATTCGAAAACCGTGGTTCGGGGCGGCATCGGGCTGATGTATAACACTTCGGCCAGAATCGGCATCGCAACCCGCGCGATCGGATCTTCGAATCCGTTCGAATCTCCAGCGTTTGCGCAGCCTGCCATGGTGCTGGGGACCGGCGTGCCTCTGACGCTGGAGCAGATCGCTTGGCCCAACTTCAATCCCAGCTACTTTCCGGTATTCGGCCGGAGCCCCGGCGCCGGCCCTCCGAACGTATTCGACCAGAACGCCTCTCGTCCGGCGCGCCAAGTCCAGTGGTCGGTCAGCCTGCAACGCGAGATCATCCGGGACCTGGTGATTGAGGCTGCCTACGTCGGCAATCGCGGCGTGTGGTGGCCGGCCGGCGGAGCGGTCAACTACAACACCAACCAGCCCCAGTTCTTGAAGTCCCTGGGGATCGACATCAACAATCCCGACGATGTCACTCTGTTGAATTCGCAGGTGGGATCGGCCGCCGTAAAAGCCCGGGGATTCGGATTGCCCTTCGCAGGGTTCGCATCGAATGCAACGCTCGCCCAGGCGCTGCGCCCCTATCCGCAATTCAACTCGGGCCTGACGCCTCAATTCGCGCCGTTAGGGTCCACCTGGTACAACGCGCTGCAAACCAAAGTGACCAAGCGCTTGTCTCACGGGATCGACTTCAGTTACGCGTTTACTTTCCAAAAAAGCCTGAGCTCCGGTTTTGCGGGCATCAACGACGTCTGGAACCGTCCGGTGAATAAGGTATTGGCGCCCGAGGATCAGAAATTCCAGAGCGTGATCGCCTTCACCTACGTCGTGCCTGCGATGCGCGGAATCAATCGGGTCCTGGCGTACGCGCTCTCCGATTGGCAACTCGGGGGGATACTGTCGTATGCGAGCGGCTTCCCGATCCCCGCTCCGCCCGCAACCAATAATCTTGGAACAGTCTTGTTCCAGAACACCTTTGCCAACCGGGTGCCCGGCGTTCCTCTGTTCCTGAAGGATCTGAACGGCGGAATCGATCCACGTAAGGATTTCGTGCTGAATCCGGCGGCCTGGAGCGATCCAGCGCCGGGTCAATGGGGGACTTCGGCGCCCTACTACAGCGACTACCGCTACCAGAGGCGGCCTAACGAGGCCATGAATTTCGGACGCAACTTCCGGATTCGAGAGCGCGTGAACTTCCAGGCGCGCTTGGAGTTCACCAACATCTTCAACCGCGCCCAACCCGCCAATCCCAACGCGACGAATCCTAGCGGGACGCGGGTGGTTGGCACCGGGACCCAGCCCAACACCGGATTCGGCTCGATCAACTATACACAGACGGGCCAGGCGCCCCGGCAAGGGCAATTGGTCTTGCGCATGACGTTCTGATGCTCGCCGGCTCCAAATGCCTCGGGCCCCATTCAATGAGGGTCCCGGGGCGCTGCATTGTCCCCTAAGGCGCCACTTCAGCGGAAAATCCGGCACTCTGGTGATACACTCGACCTGGTGCGCCTTCTATTCGCAGTGCTGCTTGCGATGGCGTCCGGCGCCAGCGGGGCGGAATCCGTGGGGAGCCAGGCGTGCGCCTCTTGTCACGCCTCTATCTACCGCAGCTTCATGCGAACCCAGATGGCGCATAGCAGCGGGCGGGTGGGAACCGCCGAAGTCAAGGAGCAATTCGATCGGACAGAGTTTCGGGACGCCTCCGGAAACTACACATACAACGTGGGGCACGACGCCGGGACCTACTATTTCGATTTTCGGCAGCAGGCGGCAAACCAGCCGGTTCAAGGACGCCGCACGCTGGACTACTACGTCGGAAGCGGAACCGCCGCGCGCAGCTATCTGATGAACGTCGGCGGATTTCTGTACGAAGCGCCGGTTTCTTACTACAGCCGCTCGGCTGCGTGGAACTCCGCGCCAGGCTACGCCGGAATCGACTACCCGTACTTGACGAGGCCCGTGCTGCCGGGATGCCTTCAGTGCCACTCGAGCGGAGTCCGGCATATTGCGGGTACCCAAAACGGCTACGCGTCGCCGCCGTTCTCGGAAGGAGGCGTGGCCTGCGAGCGATGTCACGGCCCGGGAAGCGACCATATCGCCAGGGGCCAGCCCATGGTGAATCCGGCGAAACTCGCTCCCGCCGCGCGGGACAGTGTCTGCGAGCAATGCCACCTCTCCGGCGAAATTCGAGTTCCCAAGACGGGAAGGGACGAAGAGGCGCTTCCTCCCGGCCAGACGCTCGCGGATCGCTTGATCGTTTTTGTGCGCGCCGGTTCGATGTCGCAGAGAAAGGTGACCAGCCACACCGAAAACCTCGCGCAAAGCGCGTGCAAGCGGGCCAGCGGCGAAAAACTTTGGTGTGGGACCTGCCACGATCCTCATTCTGTCCCCGCCCCAGCCGCGAAGGCGGCATACTTTCAAAGGAAGTGCCTGACGTGCCACCGGACCTCCGATTGTGGAGCGTCCCCGGCGTCCCGGCAGGCAAACGGCGACGATTGCGTGAGCTGCCACATGCCGCGCAACCCGGTCAGCGACGTGGATCATGTGGTCTTTACGGACCACTCCATCCAGCGTCACCCGGTACCCGCCAGTTACGAGCCGCCAGCGAACGCCGATCTGGTGGTGTTCCGCGGCGGCCCGGCCAGCGCGCGCGAGCTGGGGCTGGCTTATGTCATGGTCGGTTTGCGCGAGCAGAACCAACTTTACCTCGACCGCGCGTTCCGCCTGCTGCAAGAAGCGCTCGCCCAAGGCGCGCGCGACTCCCAGACGCTGCTGTACCTGGCGCAGCTCTATCGCGACCGCCGGGACGACGCCCACGCCCGTCCGCTCTATGAAGCGGCCTGGCGCATGGACCGGGAACAGTATGCAGCCGGCGCGGCCTTGGGCGCGTACCAAATGCAGGCCGGGAATGTCGAAGAGGCCATCCGTCTGTGGCAGGAGACGCTCGCGATCAGCCCCGCTCTGCCCCTCACGCGCTTGAATCTGGCCGCTGCGCAACGAAGCAGCGGGCACGCCGAGGACGCGCGGGCCACGTTGCGGAAAGCTCTGGAATTCGATCCGGCCTCCAAGGACGCACGGGAACTCTTGGACAAAATCGTAAAATAGTTGCCTTGAAGCGGCGAATCTCAATCGGGGCTGCTCTGGTTGCGGCCGGCCTGGCGGGAGCTTGGTGGTACGTGAAGCAGCCGCGGCCGTCGGCACCCGCCACCGCTCAAAATGCGTATGTAGATCCCGCCCTGTGCGCGGACTGCCATTCGGACAAAGCCGCCGGGTTTGCCAAGACGGGCATGGGCCGGTCCTTCGCGCGCGTGCTTCCCGAGAACACGCCCAAATTCGGAAAACCCTTCTATCACCGAGCCTCGGACAGCTACTACGCCATGATCACGCGGGATGGCAAGGTGTATCAGCGGCGCTGGCAGATTGGATTCGACGGCAAGGAAACCAACGTCGACGAGAAACAAGCGGACTACGTCGTGGGCTCGGGAAATCATTCCAAGACGTATCTGCACCTCACCAGCCGCAGCGCGCTTGAGGAGTTGCCGCTGAGCTGGTACTCGGAAAGGGGCGGCTCTTGGGATATGAGCCCAGGTTACGATCAGCCGGACAATCCAGGGTCGGTGCGCCCGGTGCACTACGAGTGCATGTTCTGTCACAACGCCTATCCGAAGATTCCGCAAGAGCTCCAACATATCCAGAGCGGCGAAATGACGTTCGCCCAGCCGATTCCGCAGGGCATCGATTGCCAGAGATGCCATGGGCCCGGACAGCGGCATGTGACACTCGCGTCGGCGGGCGGCAATGTGGAGCAAATCCGGGCCGCCATCGTCAACCCGAAGCGCCTTGCGCCGGATCGGGAGTTGGAGGTGTGTCTGCAATGCCACCTGGAGACGACCAGTCTGAATCTGCCGCACTCGATCCGGCGCTTTGGCCGGGCGCCGTTCTCCTATGTGCCCGGGCAGCCGCTGGGGGATTTTCTTGTTGCGTTCGATAAGGCGGGCGGTACGCAGGATCGTTTCGAGATCGCGCACGGGGCGTACCGCCTGCAACAGTCCCAGTGCTTTCTGAAGAGTGCGGGCAAGCTGCGATGCACCACGTGTCACGATCCGCACGATATCCCGCGCGGGCCGGCGGCGACCAAGCACTACAACGGCGTTTGCGAATCGTGCCATGCGGCAACGCTCCCGCGCGCGTCGGCTCCGCACGCCGCGGGCGCCGATTGCGTGAGCTGCCACATGCCGAAGCGCAGAACGGACGACGCGGTGCACGTGGTCATGACGGATCATCTGATTCAGCGCCGCAAGCCCGAAGGCGATCTCCTGGCGCCCAAACCGGAGCTTCTCGAAACCGCGGCAACCGCCTATCGCGGCGAGCTGGTTCCGTATTATCCGAAGCCTCTTGCGGATACTGCGGAGAACGCGCTCTATACGGCGGTCGCCCAGACACAGTATCGAAGGAACCTTACCGAAGGTTTGCCGAAGCTGGCGAGCCTGGTGGGTCAAAACCGCCCTTCGCAACCCGGCTTTTACACGGAACTCGGCCGCGCTTATTGGGCCGCGGGCGATCTGGCGAAGGCGATTCCGCAGCTTCAAGAAGCCGTGAAACGGGAACCGAGCGCGTTCACACTGAACATTCTTGGGAACGCACAAATGGAAGCGCGCCAATTCCCGCAGGCGGAAGCCACGTTGCGCCGCGCCATTTCCCTGGCTCCGGAGGATCCGGCGGCGTGGGGAACGCTAGGTTGGGTTCTGTGGCAACAGGACAAGGGGGCCGAAGCGCGTACAGCCTTGGAGCGCGCCATCGCGCTCGATCCGGAAACTCCCGAGCAGCACAACAATCTGGCTTCGGTCGCGTGGGGGATGGGAGACCAGGCCACAGCCGAGCGCGAATTCCGCGAGGGGCTCCGCATTCAGCCCGGCGTCGCGGAATGGCGCTTGAACCTGGCGCGGGTGCTGGCAACGCGCGGCGAAATCCCGGAAGCGCGCTTCCAGTTCGAGCAGGCCATCCGGCTAAAGCCCGATTTGGCCGAAGCACGGCTCGACTATGGGAGACTCTTGGCTGATCGCGGAGAACTGGCCGCCGCCATCGGCCAACTGCAAGCAGCCGTGCGCTTGCAGCCCCAACTCTGGCGGGCCCATTTCGAGTTGGGTATGGCCTTGGGGCGCAGCGGCAATACGTCCGCCGCGGCAGAACAGATCAGGATTGCGGCGAACGGCTCCGACCCCCAGGTGCGCGCCGAGGCGGCCGATGTGCTGCAACGGTTGAGATAAAAGCGGGCCCAGGGCGCCTCCTACTGGACGTAGGGGGCGGGCTTGCCCGCCTCCAGTTAGAACGTAAAGCGCGCCACGGCTTGGCCGGACCTCGGGATCGCTCCGGCGCCGGTTCCAGTGGTGGTGTTGATGGTGCCATAGCCACCCGTGATCAGGCCCGCCGTGTTCCTCGAAGGAGGGGCCGTAAGGCTGCTGAACGTGAAGAAACCGGGAGCGCCAGTGGCGGGCATCGCATAGAAGTGCCGGTTGAACACGTTCTGGAATTCAGCGCGGATTTGGAGATTAAATCTTCCTTCCGGGCCGATGCGGAAATTCCGGGCGAAGCTCATCGCCTCGGAAGGTTGCCGCTGCCACCGGTACCCTTCGTAGAACGGAGCGGAGACGCCCCACTGGCCAACGGTCGGTTCCGACCAGGCGGCGGGGTTAAGGAGTTGCTGGACGGCAGGGTCGAAGGATTTGGAGTTCGGATCTATATTGAGCCGTGGCGCACCCGTGTAGTTGTCGAGGTTGTAATTGGGGTTGAAGCCAGCGCCACGCAACATCAGATTGGCGAGCTGGTTCACTGCGGCGCCTGGGGTTTGAATCAGAGCGCCGCTCTGGTAGCGCAGCACCCACCCCAGTTGCCAATCCCGCACAATCTGAGAGGCGATCCGCATCCCGGCGCTGTTGCCGGGCACTCTGGGTGTGACGTACGTGCCGGAGATCACCAATGCCAGCGGCCGCGTCAATTGGTTGAGCTGTTTGTTGTTCGCGTAGTTGAACATGTCGGTGATGACGGGCAGGCCGGTGACAAACTGCCCGGTCTCTGCACCCGTTCCGAGGTTCATGGCATGCGACCACACGAAGTTTACATTTGCGGACAAGCCATGCGAAAAACGCTTTGTGCCTTGCACTTGAAGCGAGTCGTACCACGTCTTTCCGATGGGAGGTCCGAGCCAGGAGCCGGGCGTATTCCACTGCGGTACCGGGCGGAGTTGCTGGTTCAAGAATTGGTTTGGCGGCATCCCCGCATAGGCTGGCAAAAATCCGCGAGCGATGACTTTCGGATCACTGATCCGGGAGCCCAGCAGAGCCATATCGTCCGGGTTGTTGCGACTAAGACCATAGTTGGAGAGGGTCGCGTCACTGATGGAATTCGACCCGATTTGATCCAGGCCGGGGGCGGCCCACCAGACTCCCCGGTTGCCGACATAGCTCGCCTCCACCACCAGGTCCCTCGCGACTTCGCGCTGGATTCCGATGCTCCACTGCAAGGTTCGTGGCGGCCGGGCGGATGGATTCCAGAAGAACGGCGCGTTCCCGGGCGGCAGGTAGCCGCCAGCCGGAGTCGGGTATAGGCCCGGGTTGAATGTAGGCCACACCACGTTGTAAGGATTCGTTGCCGGGAAACCGTCAGGGAAGGGGCTGATGCCATAACCGGACGCGTTATAGCTCTGGAAATCCGCCACCTGGTAGGAAGCGCCCGCTGGAGTTTGGACCAGGCCATACGTGACACCCGCGCCGGCGCGCAGCACGGTCTTCGGGTTGATCTGATATGCAACTCCGACTCGCGGCCCGAACGCGAACGGGTAATTATGCGAGAACTGGCAACCGCAGCGCCCGGGACCGTTGCCTTCGTAAATGCCTGCGCCAAGGCGGCCGCCCACGGTTGGATTGGGTGTAACAAACGAATTCATCTGTTGACGGCCCCAGGACTCCTTCAAGTACGTCTGGTAATCCCAGCGCAGGCCGTAGTCCAAGGTGAGCCGGCGGGTGACCTTCCAGGTGTCCTGCGCGTACAAGCCCAACCCGTGGCTGCCAAGCCTGGTCTGCGTAAAGGCGCTTTCCTGCATCTGATCCAGCGTGCCCAACATGAAGCTCGCGTAACCAAAGCCCGTGGGGTTTGCCACGGCCAGCGGTTGGAGATTCTGCCAGGGATCGCTGGTTTCCGCGTTCGAAAAATTGAACTGTCCGTTGGAGCGCCACCGGCTGTACTCGGGATAACCCTCGATAATCAGTTCGCCGCCGAACTTGTAAGTGTGATTGCCCTTGACCCAAGTCAGGTTGGTGTTGGCCGTGGGCTTCTCTTCGTAGATGAAGGCAATGAATGCCGGACCAATGCCTGGGGCGTATCCGCCGCTGAAGATATCGCTCAACCCCGAACCGGCGCCGCCCACGGTGAACGCGCCAATCGTGGGGAAGCGGTTGTTGGTGGGATACCCATGAAGACCAATGGTGCTCTGATCAAATTCCGGGTAATCCGTCGGCTGGCGTTGCCAGATGTAGCCGATACCCACATGCAGCAGCAGCGTGGGCCGCAGAGTGTCGTCGAAGTTGATGCGGCTGGTCCAATTCCGGTCTCCCTGGGGGTTTGGCGCCGAAGCGATGTAGTTGAAGCCATTGGCATTGGGCGAATTGTTGATCAAGTGCGAGAGGTACCCGGAGATTTTGATGGTCGGGCTGAGGGAGTGATCGAACTTAGTGGACCAAGTGGTATTGTGCAGCCAGTTAGTGTAAGTGGGGATCGCGTAGTTGAACGTGAGATTGGGGTTGGTCGCGTGCGGGAAATAGTTCTGAATGGCCTGAAACACCGGGTCCATCCGAACTCTTGGAATCATTTGGTTCACGAAGGGATCCCGCACCAGGCCTCCATTTACGGTCCGCGTGGTTTTGGGATCGAATATCTGACCGTTGAAGAGCGACCGGCCGGCAGGATCTACCGCGAGAGGGCCCAAGTTGGGGCGAAAGGCGCAAGTGCTCGTGGCGGCGACCCAAACATAGCAGCCGGCCGAGGTGAAATCGCCGTTCCGATAGGCTTCCGTCGGAACGGTGGTGATGCCGTTGGAAACCGTCCGGTTTTCCCGGAACTGCTCCAAACTGAAAAAGAAGAAGCTCTTGTCCTTGCCGTCGTACACCTTAGGAATGCTGATCGGCCCGCCGACGGTGACTCCATAGTCGGTACGGCGCACGGCGTTCCGGATGTGCTGGCCGGCTTTGGCGGCATTCGTCGTGCCGGCATCCGTGTACGGCAGCCCGGCGTTCAAAGCTTCGTTGACGAAGTAGTCATAGACGCTTCCATGAAACTGGTTGGTGCCCGATTTCATGGTGAAGTTGAAGTAGCCGCCGCCGACCTGGCCGTACTCCGCGGCAAAATTGCTGGTCTGTACGGAAACCTCCTGGATCGCGTCGACACTTCCGGGCTGGCTTCGCTGCTGTATGACCTTCCAGATGGTCCCGGTGGCATCCTGGCCGTCGATGTGGATGGATTCGCTGTTGCTGGGCATCCCATTCACCACCATCGCCTGGTCGTTGCCGAAGGTTACGCCGGGAAGCAGCGTTGAAACCGCCAGGGGATTCCTAAGGTTGCCCATGGCGGTAGCCCCGAAGAAGGACCCGCCCGAAATCGTAAGCACCGGAAGATTGTTCGCGTCATCCGTCGTGACGCGATGGCTTACTTCGCCGCTCTCGGTCTTGAGAAGGGGCGCTGTGTCCTGGACCGTGATCACATCCGTGGCGGCGCCGACCTCCAGCTTCACGTCTCTTCGCGTGCTCACTGCGCCCACTACCTGCACGTTCTGCTGCACAAACTTCTTGAAACCCATCACCGCCACGGTGAGTTCATAGGTTCCGGCAGGAACAGAAATCACGTAGTTTCCGGTTTCCGAAGCCCCACCGCGATAGACGACGCCTGTGTCCGCGTTCTTGACCTCGACCGTGGCGCCGGGCACGACTGCGCCCGCGGGATCGGAGATTGTTCCGGTGATGGTACCGTTATTGGCCTGTGCGAACGCACCTACCGCCAAAAGGCATACAGCAAAACATATCCACAGAGACCGCATGATGTTCTCCTCGTTACGACAACCCAGTCAGAAACCCAACTGAAACTTAAACCCCAGAAATGATATCAACGATCAAGCCGCCGTCCTATACTGAAACGCTGATATCCGCTATCCGATAAATTGATAGAGGCAGGCGAGCCGCCAGCGGTGACGGGGACGCTCGACTCTCAGGAGGAACATACATGAGAAGGTCAGCCGATTGGGTCCTTTGGACTTTCTTGGCTTTCGCGGCTGGGACGGTGGCGTGGGCCGACGACAGCGCCGCGCCCGTGCGTCTTGACCGCAACAAGATTGCAGGTCTCGGGTTGATGGCGATCCCGCCCGACGCTTACAAGGACATACTTGTCAGCGGCGAGCTGAAGATGCGTGTGGCGACTCTCTTTGAGGGGAGGGAACTGCGCGTATCCATTTTCGAATCGACGCCGGCGAAAACGAATCACCGTACGCGGCCGACCGAAGCCGATGAGTTCGTTTACGTGCTGAGCGGCAAGTTGATTCTCACCGAACCTGACGGCAAGTCTCAGGAATATCTGCCGGGCGATTCCCTGGTGCTGCCGGTCGGCTATACCGGCACCTGGGAAATGCAGGGGGACTACCGGGAGATCGCCATAACGGCGAAAAAGAATCGTTAGCGGCTGTGAGGCAGGCTTGCGGCCTCCGGCGAACTTTCAATCCGCTCGCTGCGGCGGTTACAAACCACCGCGCAGACTGAAAATCTGTCCCACGAGATTACCGCAGCGTGAATGTGTACAACGCGTTCCCGCACTGGACGCTCACGTACTGCTTGCCGTTGACCATGTAGGTCATTGGGCCGGCTGAAACCGAGGGCCCGAGGTTCGTCTCCCACAGCAGCTTGCCATCCTGAGCATCCAAGGCGACGAATTGTCCGTCGCGCCCGCCGGCGAACAACACGTTCGAAGCCGTCGTTAACACGCCGCCTTCGGTTGCCGCGGCGGACAGCCGGAACGTCCATTTGCGCTCTCCTGTGTCCGGGTCCATCGCGATGATCGCGCTGAATATTTCGTCTGTGGCTCCTCCGCGGCCCGGACCTTGCCCGGTGAAGCTCTTGCCCTCTTCGAATTCGGGAGGATCTTCGCCCTTGCGGTACAGGCTGGAACTGTTTTCCCACGCAGGGATATAGAACAAGCCGGTCACTGGACTGAACGATGGGTTGTACCAATTCGTTCCGCCCTGATTGCCTGGATAAACCAGGGTCCCTTCCTTCGTTGGCAGAATCCCGGGAGCCCGCATCGGCCGGCCCTTTTCGTCAAAGCCGGTATACCAGTTGGTCTTGGTGAACGATTTCCCTGAGAGAAACTGGCCGTTCGTGCGGTCCAGCACATAAAACACCCCGTTCCGATTCGCCCACATCATCACTTTGCGCGGACTGCCTCGGAAATCGATGTCGGCCAGCACCGGAACCTGGGTTGCGTCCCAGTCGAATTCGTCGTGCGGCGAGAACTGGTAGTACCACTTCAGTTTCCCCGTGTCGGCATCCAGCGCGATGACCGAGGAACTGTACAGATTGTCCCCGATGCGATTATCGCCGTTATAATCCGGGCCCGCGTTTCCCGTGCCCCACATAGTGAGGTGCGTCTCCGGATCATAGGAGCCGGTCACCCAGATGGGCGCGCCGCCGTGCAAATAGGAATCGTTCGGCTTGCCGTCTTTGCCGAGCCAGGTCTCGTAGCCCGCTTCTCCCGGGCCGGGCACTGTGTTGAAGCGCCAGACTTCCTTGCCGGTGTTTACGTCAAAAGCAGCCAGAAACCCGCGCACTCCGTGCTCGCCGCCCGCCACGCCCGAGATCACTTTATCTTTGACCACCAGGGGCGCGACGGTCATCGCGTACTGCTGCTTGTAATCGGCGACCTGGGTCGACCACAATTCTTTACCTGTTTTCGCATCGAGAGCGATCATTTTCGCGTCGAGCGCCGCCAAAAAGAGCTTGTCGCCGAGAATCGCAACGCCGCGCGTCAGATTCCCGCAACAGGGATTCCGGGTGCCTTCTGCCGGCTTGTGGAAGTATTGCCAAATAACTTTTCCGGTGGACGCGTCCAGCGCGATCACGTCATTCGGGCTCTGGACGGTGTACATGACTCCGTCCACCACCAGCGGAGTGACTTCGTGCTTGTCGAGCGACCGGGATTGGAACACCCATTTCAGCGTGAGATCCCGGGCGTTCGCAGGACTGATCTGAGTGAGCGCGCTGTGGCGCTGGCTGTTCAGATTGCCCGAATACGTGAGCCAGTTTTGCGGTTCCTGATTCGCCCGGAGGATCCGCTCAAAAGGAACGGGCGTTACGGGCGCTTCGCGATTCTGTGGTCCGCCGCGTCCTCCCTGGGCCCAGGCTGTTGCGGCGACGGCGGCGAGCAGAAAAAAGCGGATCGTCATAAGTAGTCTCCGATATCTCCCGGCAGGGTATCGCCGGTATCTTAACATTTGGAATTGTCCGATGCGGGCCGTTTCCAGGCGCCCAAGCCGTTGGGATCTCACTCGCTTTCGCCAAGCGGGACCAACCCGCGTTGCAGCGCGAAGCGTACAACTTCGGCCGTGCTGCGCAGTTTCAACTTCCTCATGATCCGGCTGCGGTGAGTGTCCACCGTGTACACGCTGATCCTCAGCTCGCGGCCGATATCCTTCGAGGTTTTGCCCTCGGCGAGCATGGCGAGGCAACTGAAGCTCGCGGGGCGTGAGCGCCTCGACTGGATCGCTGACGTGTTTCCGGTAATCGTTCCAAACGAAACTGGAAATGGCCGGGCTTAGGAACGAGTCGCCGCGGGCGACGGCGCGCACGGCCGTGATCAGGTCGCAATCCGTCGGGTCTTTAAGAAGGTATTTTTTCGCACCCACGCGAAGAGTCTCCCGCACGTAGGCGCCATCACGGTGCATCGACAATATCAGAATGTGACACTCCGGACACTGTTGCCGTATGAGCCGCGTTGCCTGAATTCCGTTACAGAGCGGCATGCCGATATCCATCAGAATCAAGATGGGGACGGAGGCGGCAGGCCCATTCCACGGCTTCGCGGCCGTTGGAGGCTTCGCCCACCACCTGAATGCCCGGATCCTGGGAAAGAATCAGGCGAAATCCTTTCCGGACGATCGCATGATCGTCCACCAATAAGACGCGAATGGGTTCCTGGCCACGGCGTTCCATCTGAAAACCGGTAATCGCACTAGGAGGAATTCAGGGATTTGGGCATCGGCAATTCTGCCGATGTGCTGCATCCGAGGACCGTGATGATTATAAGCGGGTTTTCGCGCCCCGCCTATTCCGATCTACCGCGACAGGCGCGAACGAACTTCTGTGAGTGGCAACAGATCCCGCGTACGAAAGGCGCCGAAATCACTGTAGTCTCTGGACAGGGTGCAGCGGCGCATCGCAAGCTGGCAGTGTCCATGCGGCAAACCGGTCTTCGCCAGCCAAATTGAGGAATACTCCCGTGCGGTCCATCTTTTCAACCCAGACACTCCGCCAGGACGCTCTTGCTTCGATTGTGGTGTTCCTGGTCGCGCTGCCTCTTTGCATGGGCATCGCCATCGCCTCAGGGGCTCCCCCGGCTGCGGGGCTGATCACCGGTATCGTCGGCGGATTCGTGGCGGGCTCACTTTCCGGGTGTCCTCTCCAGGTCAGCGGGCCGGCCGCGGGGCTCGCCGTCATCGTTTACCAGCTCATCCAAGAGTATGGGATCGCGGGCTTGGGCCCAATCATCGTCGCGGCTGGGCTGCTGCAAATCGCGGCGGGCGCGCTCAAGGCCGGACAGTTGTTCCGCGCGATCGCTCCGGCGGTTGTTTACGGGATGCTTGCCGGAATCGGAATCCTGATTTTTGCGGCCCAGTTCCATGTGATGGTGGATGACGCGCCGCGGGAAAGCGGATGGCAGAACCTGCTCGCGATTCCGCAAGCCGTCTGGAAAGGAATATTTCCGCTGGATGGCGCCAGCCATCACTTGGCCGCGTTCACGGGGATGACGACCATCGGAGTGCTGCTGCTGTGGAGCAGGTTCGCCTCCATGCGGCTGAAGTGGGTTCCAGGCGCGCTGGTGGGGGTGGTGGCCGCAACGTCGCTCTCTCAAGGCGCCGGTTTCCCGATCAAGTATGTGGACTTGCCCGCCAACCTGTTCCGCTCGCTTCGCTTTCCGGGGGTGGATTCCTGGGCAAGCCTGTCGGACTGGCACTTTGTTGTGGCCGTCATAACTCTGGCGTTCGTTGCCAGCGCGGAGACTCTGCTTTCGGCGACCGCTGTGGACCAGATGCACGACGGGCCGCGTGCGAATTACGATCGCGAACTTCTGTCGCAGGGCATCGGCAACACTCTGTGCGGGATGATTGGAGGCCTTCCCATGACGGGGGTCATCGTGCGAAGCGCCACCAACGTGGCGGCCGGCGCACGGACCCGCGCATCGGCGATTCTGCACGGTGTTTGGCTTCTGGTGCTGGTCGCTGCGGCGCCAGGCGTCCTGAGGCTGGTCCCCACGGCGAGCCTTGCCGCCGTGCTGGTGTACACCGGATACAAACTGGTGAATCCGCAGAATGTCCGCCGCTTGCTGACCTACGGAGGCGCGCCCGTTCTGATCTATGCGGCCACGGTAATCATGATCGTGGCGACGGATCTCCTGACCGGAATTTTAGTCGGGCTCGGCCTGTCTTTGGCCAAGCTGGTCTATGCGTTATCCCACATGTCCGTCAGGGTGCGGGAGGACGCGGCGCGCGGACGGGTGGAAGTCCACTTGATCGGAGCGGCGACCTTCGTTCGCCTGCCCCAACTGGCCGACGCCCTGGAGCGCCTGTCGAGGGAAGCGGAGGTCCATGTCCACATCGAGCAGCTTGAGTATATCGATCACGCCTGCATGGAAGCGATCGCCAACTGGGAGCGGCAGCGCAACGAAAGATCCGTCCGTACGGTGGTGGAATGGGACGAATTGCGAACCAAGTATCTGACTCGCAATCCCAGCCTCGCTGTTATGGCTCCCAACCGGGCCCGTGTGACCGCCGAGCGGGCCGCGGGGTAGCGTGTATGCATCTCCGAAAAATTCTGTGCCCTGTGGATTTCAGCGACGCCACCGCGGCCGCCGCGCGATGGGCCGACTCGCTGGCCGGCCATTTTGAAGCCGAGGTCACGCTGCTTCATGTCGCGCCTGCCCTGGATTTGGAGTTCGCGGCGGCGCAGCCCCGGCCGAGCCAATTGCTCCAGATCGCGGAACACAGGCACCGGTTGGTCCGGCAGACCATCGCTCAGTTTCCCGGCGGGCCGCCGCTGGCTCGTTGCACGGAGCGCATGGTATTGGAAGGCGATCCAGCGATGGAGATCGCTCGCGCCAGTAAGGACGGCTACGACTTGATCGTGATGCCGACCCGGCAGAGCGGGCTTCAAACCTGGCTTACGATCGGCTCCGTGACCACCCACGTATTGCACGCCGTCGAATGTCCCGTTCTGGCTTCCGTGCGCTTCGATACGCTCTACCAAATCCGCGGAGGCGCGGTCCTCTGTGCTCTGGATCTCGGTCCGCAGAGCCGGAGCGTTCTTCAAGCGGCGGCGGGAATCGCCAGGGACCTGGAAGCTCAGCTTGCCATTGTTCATGCGGCGCCGGCGTTCGGAGATGCGCTCGAAGATTTCCTCGACGCGAACTGGCGCGCGACCCTGAAGACGCGCCTGTGTCAGAAAACCGCAGCTTTGCAGCGTGAGGCGGGCGCCGAGGGGCCGATCATCGTGGAGCCTGGCGACCCGCACCGCGTCGTGGCGGACGCCGTGCAATCTCAGGGAGCGGGCCTGGTGGTGATCGGACGCGGCGCCCGCGATGGCTTGTGGGGCCGCCTTCGCGCGCATGCCTACGCCATTATCCGGCATTCGCCGTGCCCGGTCCTGAGCGTATGACAGCGGGCGTTTGACGGAATCCTGACCGTCCGGGAGACGATGGGCAATGACGACACTCTCCGGGAGATCTTTCGAAACCAGGGCGCGCTCAACTGAGCGGGATTGGGCCCGGACAACCGTCCGTTGATTCCCAGATGGTCCTGTAATTCCGTTCCTAGTGGAACTCCGCTCCGATTTGTAGCCTTGTTCTGGGACCAACTCCGGTTTCCGTTGACGAAACGCCAGTTCCGGCGTCTCCTAGATAAATACGCGTGTCTTCAAGGCGAAACCGAACATCTCCGTCCGCGTGTGAAACTAGGCTGAATGACGCACGATCAAGTAGGTGACCGCCACTTTCTCCCGGTGTTGATTGCCGGGTTCACCCTGCTCGTGCTCTTGCTGCTGGCTTCCGGATTCGTGGCGTTGGAATCGATGCGCCTGACCGAATCGGACGCCGCCCGGCTGGTGACGGAGCAGCAATCGGCCGTCCGGCTGGTGGATGAGATCCAGAGTGAAGAGGGTAATCTCAGCAGCGTGTTTTACTCTCTGGCGACCGGGCGCTATGCGGACCGCGAGGTTCTGCTCCATCGGATGAACGATTTGGAAACAGCCATCCGGAAGACCACGGATATCGGCATGGCTTCGGCCGACGCCACGCTCTGGAACAAGGTGAGGAAGGCCGCGGACGCTTTCATCGCGGAGGGGCGGGAGACGGTGCGGTCTCACCGCCAGCCGTCGGAGGAATTCTTTCAACGCCATCAGAACCTGTTGGCGGCGCTGGCCGATTTGACGAATTCCAACTTCGCGGCGCGCAAAGATGCGCTTTCGAGCCAAAGTAACCGGGCCTCCTCGCAGATTCGGTCCGTGCTGATTCTTCTCGCCACGGCGCTGGGCATCGCCATTATCGGGGCATTTTTTACCATACACAGCGTCAACGGGGCGTTTCGAAGTCTGAGCTGGCACGCGACTGAGTTGAATCATCTGTCATCGAGAGTGATGTCGGACCAGGAGGAGACGGCTCGCCGCCTCGCCAATGAAATGCACGACCATCTCGGCCAGATGTTGAGCGCCATTGAAGCGAACCTGGTGGCCATGCAATATGCCCGCAGCTACAATCCGGGCCGGTTGGAAGACTGCCTCGGCCTGCTGAAGGATGCGGTGCAGAGCGTCCGCGAAGTTTCCCATCTTCTGCGGCCGAGCATTCTGGACGACTTCGGCCTGAATGCGAGCCTGCGCTGGCTGGCGGACCGTTTCTCGGAAAGGACCGGCGTTACGGTCCGGCTGGATGCGCCTTTCCACGGCCGGCTGAGCGATGAACAAGAGACGCAGTTGTTTCGCATCGCGCAGGAGGCGCTCACAAACGTATCCCGTCATGCGCAGGCGACCCAGGTGAACATGCAGCTCGTCGCAAGCAAGGGCGTGCTCCGGCTGACGATTGCGGATAATGGCCAGGGAATGCAGCAGAAAGAGGACCACGCCGGGCTGGGGATGATCGGAATGAGAGCTCGTGCGCGGACGGCCGGCGGACGGCTGGATGTGGATTCACGCCCGGGTCAAGGCGTGAAACTCACTGTGGAGATTCCCTACGAACAATCAAATCATGTCTCGAAAGTATCGGATCCTATTGGCGGATGACCATGCGGTGGTACGGCAGGGCTTCAAGCTGATTCTGAACCAGCAACCCGATCTGGAGGTTGTGGGAGAAGCCGGCAACGGCGAAGAAGCCGTGAAGCTGGTTCTGGCGCTGAAACCGAATCTGGTGATCATGGATATCGCCATGCCCAAAGTGGGCGGCGTTGAAGCGATCCGGCGAATCGCGGAAAACGCGCTGGATTGCAACATCCTGGTTCTCAGCATGCACAAAGATGCCGTCTATGTTCGCGAGGCCCTGCGGGCCGGCGCCAAAGGATACCTCCTCAAGGAGTCGATCGATCAGGACCTGTTGCGGGCGATTCGAGCAGTTGTCAGCGGCGGTGGATTCCTGAGCCCCGAGGTTTCCGGAACCGTTCTTGAGGAGTATCAGCAGACCCAGGATCCGTTCGACCTCTTAACCGCGCGCGAGAGGGAAGTGCTCCAGTTGCTCGCCGAGGGAAAAGTCGCCAAGGAAGTCGCCACACAATTGGACATTAGCATTTATACTGTGGACGCCCACCGGGGACGCATCATGAAGAAGCTGGGCCTCCACAGCTCGACGGAAATCGTCCGTTTCGCGATGCGCCGCGGCCTTATTCAGTGAAGACTCTGGCGCTCTTCGCGAAAGAGTGGAGCGACGCTAAAGATCGAAAACATCAACGTGTGATTGGACTCCAGGACGCTCCCCGGCCGGCGTAAGAGCGCCTGGTTCATGTAGCCCAGCTCGATCCGCAGCGTGGGGCTTAGAGGGAACCCAACCGCCCCGTAGGCGCGATTTTGATCGAAGACGGAACGGGCGACATACGGTTTCACGTAGATCCAAAATTCGTCATAAGCCGTAAGATACGTTCCGCTGTTGAGGGGTTTGGTGACCTGCTGGTACAGGCGAAGCCGGTTCTCGTACCGGAAGGTTGCGCCGGCTGGGGACCCAAGGAACCGGTTCTCGAATCTGATTCGCGTTCCCCAGTTCAGACTCTTGCCAGAATACCGCCACCAAGCCTGCTCCCATAGCCGGTGCTCGGGAAACGATGGCGCGGGGACGGTGAAGTCGCCATACGTAAAACTACGGACGTAGGCATACCCGGCGGTGAGGGTCAAAGACCTGTTTACCTGGTAATTGACGCCCGGCCGCAGCATCAACTGCTGCCATTTCTGGACTACGTCATGCCGCCGCCACTGGGTTTCCAGATGGACTCCCCATTTCGAATCCCGGATGGGGTGATCGCCGAAATAGATGTACCAGCCGTGCGCATTGTGATCCACCCGGCGATCCTGAACTTGCGCCAGCAGGGGAGCCGCCAGACCCGCCAGAAGGAGAGCAGGCCTCACGGCTGAAGGTAACCGCTGCGTGCATTGACTCGATAAGATTTCGGTGAATCGACGAGCAGCTTGACGGCGATCTTATGCCATTTCCCCGGACTCGAGGTCTGGCTGTCGGGCTGGTATCCAAGCATATATGCGTGTTTCATGGCATCGGTGACGGTCTTGGCCGCACCCGCGAGTTCCTGTTTACTGCGCGCCGCCAGATGCAGTCCGCCAGTGACCTTGGAAAGATCTTCGAGCAGGTGATACCCCCGCACCTCCTCTTTGCCTACCAACTCGCCGTGGATCGAAATCGAATAGATCTGCGTGTCCGCCTCGCGCGCGTAGGACATAAGCTCGGATTGCCGCATGCGGCTGGCGTTATCGCCGCCGTCAGTCACCACCAGCAGCGCGCGGCGGATCTGCCGGGCCGTTCGGTTATATTGCAGCGCCGCATGAATGGCATCGATCAGAGCGGTGCCGCCCTTCGGCCAGGGCAGCAGATTCCGGTGGAAGCGCATCTCGATGTCCGCGGTCCCCTCCGATTGCAGGACGACGCGGTTGCCGAACGTCATCAGAAACGTTTGATCTTCGGGTCCGATGCGGTTCAGGACGGCTCGGACCGCTGCGAGTGCGGCCGGAAGTTTATCCTCCATGCTGCCGCTCACATCGAACACAACGCCGAGCGAAACCGGCAATGGTTCGCTTGCGGCCAGTACGATGTCCTGTGGTTTCGAATTGTCCAATACCTGGAAGTGATGACGCTGTAGGCCTGAAACGACTCGTCCGTTCCGGTCCGTTACCGTCACCGGCACCAAAACCAAGCGGGTTTCCGAGGAAAAATCGGCCCGGTTGTCCGCAAAGAGCGGAGTGGCGTGGCACACCAGGAGCGTTGCGCCCAGACAGGCAAGCGGACTCCAGTTAGCGATGGAGTTTGGGCCGCGCCGGAGCGTTCGTCGTTTCAGGAACCCGATACATCGCATGCCTTCTCCCAATACGTGAAATCTCTGGCATTCGCCCTTCATCGTCCCAGGAAGGCCGGCGCGCCAACAAGCGAGTAGCTGTACTCCAGGGCGATCCGTACCCTTGTTCTGTATGTACAGCCTTTCGGTATTGAAACCTTGACGCGCAAGAGCGCAGTGTGAAGAAAGACCGTTCTGACGCGTGAAGCTCAAACAGGTCGCGCACACGCAAGGAGATCACATGCAAAAAATCCTTCGGGGCATTCACCACTTTCAGCAGCACGTGTTTCCCGAGAAGCGGGAGCTGTTTGAACGGCTGGCTTCGGGTCAGAATCCGGAAACGTTATTTGTGGGCTGCTCGGACTCCCGTATTGCTCTCGATCTTCTGACGCAGACCGGCCCGGGCGATCTGTTCGTGTGCCGGAATGCGGGAAACATCGTACCGCCCTACGGCGAGCCCGATGCAGTCTCGGCCAGCATCGAATATGCGGTCTGCGTGCTCGGGATCCGCGACATCGTGGTTTGCGGCCACTCTGATTGCGGCGCAATGAAAGCGCTCGTGCATCCGGAAGCGCTCGACGAAATGCCTCACGTCCGGGATTGGCTGCGGCATGCAGAGGGAGCCAAGCGCGCGGCTCGTGAAATTGCGCGGGGTCTGAGCCAGGGAGAACTGCTGTCCTCGATTACCAAACTGAATGCGCGGCTTCAGTTGGAACACCTGGGGACCCATCCGCACGTCTTCGCCCGTCTTCAAACCCGGCAATTGAGCCTGCATGCCTGGTGCTACGACATCGGATCGGGTGCCGTGGAGAGATGGAATGGAGACTCCCGAAGCTGGGAGCCGCTGTTGGACGGTGTCGCAATCCCCACGGCTGCCTCGGTGCTGGAGGCGCAGCATGCCTGAAGCCCAGACTCTTGCAGCTCCCGCGGCTTCAGCCGACGCGGTTGGACTGCTGGCCTGAGATATTTTCTGAATCCATCGGAGGGGAGCGCGCCTGCCCTTACGGCAGGCGCTGGCGGATGAGCGTCTCCGGCGCCGTCCCGGCCTGCGCTATAGCGGAACCGGCTCCGGACTCACAGCATCTGGTTCTCTTTCCTAGCCTTGTTCTGTACATCGTGCGTTTTTGTATTGACCCGCGATTCGTTTGATCGTCTTCTATTGTGGAGAACCCGCCGCGAAGCGAATCGCGCACCGGGACTCACAAACCGAGGACTCACATATGAAAAGAACCATGCCGCTGTTATGGATGACTCTGGGCTTGGGAGTCACGCTCGCCGCCCAAAGCCCGACTTGGGCCGAGCAGCTCCACAAGACGAAAACTGGGGTTTGGCCCGCCGGAGTCGAAAAACGCTTGGCCCAGGAGCGGCAGGCCCGCGAACAAGCGCGGCAGCAGCAAACCGTCGCGGAAGCAATCGCCAAACTGGACGCCGACGGCGATGGCGTGGTCAGTAAGGAGGAGCGGGAGAAGAGTTCGAAGCCGGCGGAGAACGCCCCTGCCGGCCCAAACGAGTGATCCGATAGCAACTGGACGCGCGACTGCACACGGGCTGCGCAAAAAGCAGCGTCCGGCCACTCCCGATCGGCCGGTGATTCGGGACGCTGGGGCGAACCGAAACGCCCAACACCGAACGGTGCGCCTCTGTGGACGGCTGAGCGGCTTTTCCCTCCTAGTAGCAGCCTGAGTGTGGTCGCGCCTACACCCCTTGTAACCGATTCAGGCTACACTTCTTGCCGAAGATCTGTTAGATCATTGTCCCGCCAGCGATCCGCTGGCATTCTGGCATAACAACAAAGCCCTACTCGCAGGTCTCCGCCCCGTCAGCGGACCCATGGCTGGTTCCGACGCGGTTACCGAAATCAATCCTAAGGAGACAAGTTCTACAGGCCTATGATTCGCGAAAATGCAGCCGCTCTCATTGTCTTGACGCTGGCGATTGCGGCCGGCCAGGCGCGTGGGCAGGGGGCCCCGGCGCCTCCGCCCGTCTGGTCCGTAGGAGCGATCGACTTCAGCGGCCTGATCGATGGCTACTACAGCTTCAATGCCAATCATCCGGCGAGCATGTTCAACACCCTGCGCAATTTCGAAGTGAAGGCGAATCAGTTTTCGCTCAATATGACGAAGTTCTCCATGACGCATTCCGCTGACCCGGTAGGCTTCACGCTGGATCTCGGCTGGGGGCGCGCCTGGCAGGTGTTTCATGCGACGGACCCCGCGGGCAGCATCGTTCAGAATATTCCGCAAGCGTACGTAAGCCTTAAACCTCCAAAGTGGGGCGGCTTTCAATTCGACTTCGGGAAGTTCTATACGTCGGCCGGAGCGGAGCTCACGGAGAACAATCTCACGTGGACGTACGGCCGCGGCTATCTGTACACAAACGGACCTTACTACCACTTTGGCGCTCGCATAACGAAGCCCCTGAATGACAATTTCGCCGTCGGTTTCCAGCTCGTCAACGGCTGGAACAATGTTGAGGACAATAACAGCGGAAAAACAATCGGAGTCACCACGGCTCTGACCACAAAGAAGTTCTCGTGGTTCAACAACTACTACTCGGGGCCGGAAAAGAATGGCACGAACAAGGGCTGGCGGAATTTTTACGATACCGTCCTGAATCTGAACCCCACCGAAAAAGCGAATTTCTACGTGAACGTCGATTACGGACGGGAAAACCTCGCGTTCGGAAACAGGGCCGCGACGTGGGTTGCAGTAGGCGCGGCGGGACATTTTCAAATCACCAGGCATACGGCGTTTACCGTCCGCTATGAAAACTACGATGACCGAGAGGGATTCATCACGGGGCAGCCGCAGACTCTGAATAGTTTCACCCTCACGGGCGAGTATAAGTGGGCGCAAGGACTCTTATCGCGCCTGGAATATCGCCGCGATTGGTCCGACAAGCCGTTTTATGAGCGCGGATTCGGCGGACTGAACGAACACCAGGATACGGTTACGCTCGGCTTCGTCGCCTTCTTCGGACCGCGCTAGAAGCAGCGGCGGCCGCGCGCGACGCTCACGTCCTCGGCCTCGGGTTCTCGGCTCTTCAACGAGCGATCAGAAGTTGTATGATGACGAGCGGATCGGCCGGGATTCGGCCGTTGAGGAGGCTTGACGACGATGCGCAAAAGAACCCTTCGGTTGGGAATCGGGATCGCGATGGCCGCGCTGTTGGCCGTTACATTGGCCGGAATGCTTCTGGCCCAAACAAAAAGTGAGGCCGTTCGGGTCGGCAGCGCCGATCTGGGTGGCGTCGTGACGAGCGCGAATGGCCCCGAAGCCGGGGTGTGGGTGATTGCCGAGACTACGGAACTGCCAACAAAATTCGTCCGAATTGTCGTCACGGACGATCAGGGACGATATCTCGTGCCGGATCTTCCGAAGGCGAATTACAGTGTGTGGGTTCGCGGCTACGGCCTGGTGGACTCGCCTAAGGTGCAGACGGCGCCGGGTAAGAATCTCAATTTGAGAGCCGTGATTGCGCCAGACAAGAAGGCGGCGGCCCAATACTATCCGGCGCTGTATTGGTTCTCGTTGCTCCAGGTGCCGCCTCAGAGCGATTTTCCCGGCACGGGGCCCGGCGGCAACGGCATTTCTCCCAGCGTGAAGAGCCAGGGCCAGTGGATTCGGGACATCGTCAACACCGACGGGTGTACGGGCTGCCATCAGATGGGCGGCAAGGCCACGCGGGAGATCCCGCAGAGCATCCTCAGTCAGGCTAAGGATTCGAAAGCCGCCTGGGATCTGCGGGTCAAAGCCGGCCAGGCGGGCGCCGGCATGAGCGCTCGCTTCAACCAGGTGGGCCATGACCGCGCGGTGGCGATGTATGCGGATTGGACTGACCGGATCGCCAAGGGAGAGTTGCCCACAGCCGCTCCTTCGCGCCCTCAGGGCCGTGAGCGCAACGTCGTGGTCACGATGTGGGACTGGGCGGATCCCAAGGCGTATCTGCATGACGCCATCGCGAGCGACAAACGCAATCCGACGGTGAATCCCAACGGCCCCATTTACGGCGCACTCGAAGAGAGCGCCGACTACCTGAGCGTGATCGATCCCAAGACCAATACGGCGAGCAAAATTCCGGTGAAGGTCCGCGATCCGCAAACGCCAAGCTCTTTCTTGACCAAGCCGGCTGGACCTTCGCCGTACTGGGGCGACGAGGCGATCTGGGACAGCAAAACGACGGTTCATAGCTTCTCGATGGACCAGCAGGGTCGTGTGTGGGCGGCGGCGCGAATCCGCGGACCTCAGACGCCGGCTTGGTGCCGGGCGGGATCGGATCATCCGTCGGCGAAATTGTTCCCGATCAGTAACGGCCAGCGCGGCCTGGAGCTGTACGATCCGAAGACCAGGGAGACGACAACCATCGATACCTGCTACACGTGGGGCCACGTGAATTTCGATGACAACGGCGTGCTGTGGTCCTCTTTCGGGCCCTCCGGGGTCGAAGGGTGGTTCGATACGAAGATCTGGGACAAGACCCATGACGAGAAACAGGCGCAGGGGTGGAGCGCGTTCATCCTGGATTACAACGGGAACGGAAAGCGCGACGCCTACACCGAACCGAATCAGCCCGCTGATCCAACCAAGGACAAGCGGCTCAATATTTCGTTCTACGGCGTTGCGCCTGCACCGGACGGATCGGTATGGGGATCCGTGATGGGAATGCCGGGTGCGCTGGTTCGCTTCATACCGGGATCTCATCCGCCTGAAACCGCGTTGACGGAATATTACGAAGTTCCTTGGAACAACCCGAAGGCGCCGGTGCAAGGTTTCGCGCCGCGAGGCATGGATGTCGACAGCAAAGGCGTTGTGTGGGCGCCGCTTTCGAGCGGACATTACGCGAGCTTCGACCGCAGAAAATGCAAAGGCAAGCTGAACGGTCCGGAGGCGGCGTCCGGCCAGCATTGCCCCGAAGGCTGGACGCTATATCCGTTCCCGGGCCCGAATTACAAAGGAGCCGTGGAGAACGGGAGCGCGGACTCTGCCTATTACAACTTCGTCGACCGGTTCGACATGCTGGGCGTCGGCAAGGATGTTCCGCTTGCGACCGGAAATCTCAGCGAAGGATTGCTGGTGCTGGATAACGGCAGGTGGCTGACGCTGCGCGTTCCGTATCCGATGGGCTACTATGCAAAGGGCCTCGACGGCCGCATCGACGATCCTAGCGCGGGCTGGAAGGGGAAGGGCATCTACACGCCCATCTCCACCCGAGCGCCGTTTCACATGGAAGGCGGCAAGGGAACTACGCCGAAGCTGGTGAAGTTCCAGATGCGTCCGAATCCGCTGGCGAACTAGCGCTCTTCGTAGGGGAACCCGGATGATCCGATTCAAGACGTCTTACTTCAATGGTGTTTTTTCGGCTGTCGCCTGCGCCTTTCTGTGCATGCCAGCAGGGGCGCAGCAGCCGGCGGGAAATCAGAAGGCCGCGCCGGCCAAACTCTACAACACCGCGAAACAGAAGCTTCTGGAAGGCAAACAGGTCTTCAGCTTCACCCAGTCCAGGTTCGACATTCCGGCCTATTGCGAGGCGGCGAAGCATTACGATTTCGTGTGGTTCGAGATGCAGCACAGCACTCTGGAGTTCAAGGATGTGGAAGCGATGATCGGAGCCTGCCCGCACGCCGGCGCAACGCCTATGATCCGGCTTCCGGATGCGCAGGAGTGGCACATTCAGCACGCCACGGATCTGGGCGCGCTGGGCGTCATTATTCCGACCGTGGACGATGTGGACCGGGCCAGGGAAGCGGTGAAGTGGGCGCGTTTCCCTCCCGTCGGGCGGCGCAGCTCGGGTGGCGGCCAAGGCGGCCAGATATGGGGCGGCAACGGCGTGAACTATCGTCAGACCATCAATGACAATATGCTGGTGGTCATCATGATCGAGACGCCTACCGGGGTAGCGAACGCCTTTGATATCGCCTCGGTGCCGGGCGTCGATGTGGTGATCATCGGAAATAACGACCTCAGCTCGTTTTCCGGATTTGCGCAGAGCGACCCGCGTTATCAGGAAATGATCACGAAGGTGCATGACGACACGTTGCGCGCGGGCAAGATCTTCGGACAGGCAAATGCGATGTATGCCACGGGGCATCCGCTTAGCAAGGATGCAAGGTTCTTTCAAAACGGTCCTTCGAATGATGGCTGGACGCCTCCCGGCCGCGGCGGCCGAGGAGTGAATGTGAATGCCCCTCCGCCGGGCGAGGAGGAAGGGACCGCTGCGCCGGGCGGGCGGGGAAGAGGGCGCGGCAAGCTGTAGCCACACCGGTGGAGCGGAATGCAAGTCCGCCTCACCACTCCGGGCGAACTAACAAACGTGCGCGAATGCAGAGGAATCCAGCGGCGATGCGGGCCCCCGCCGGGGACCGGGCGCGCCCCCCGGTGTAAATCCAAGAGGGTGCTTGCGTTGCTCGTTTTTGAGGTATATCTTTGGTGTGAGCAAACGGGGAGGAGTGGCGATGCAATCGTCGAAAACAGCGAGTGCAAGACTCAGGCGGCAGATGTGGTGCCTGCCTCTCGTGTTTGGGTTCCTGGCGGCTGGTTCCAGCTGCCTGCATGCAGCTTCCAGCGCAACCGCTGTGGTGGATGCCGCCAGGGCCGATGATCTGCCCGAAGTCCTCAAATTGATCAAGGACAAGGCGGATGTCAATGCGCCCGCCAACGACGGCTCTTCCGCGCTTTTGTGGGCGGCCTACCATTCCGACCTCGAGATGACGAAAGCACTGCTTGGGGCGGGAGCGCGGGTGGAGGCAGCGAACCGTTACGGTGTAACTCCGCTGCTCCAGGCGAGCCGCAATGGCGACGTCGAGATCATCCAGGCGCTGCTCGAAGCCGGAGCGGACCCGACTCGTTGGCATCCCGAGGGCGAGACCCCTTTGATGGCGGCGGCGCGCACGGGCAAGGTGGAAGCCGTCAAACTGCTGCTTGCTAAGGGATCGTTCGTCAACGCGGTCGATGCGTTTCAAGAAGAGACGGCGTTGATGTGGGCGTCAGCCGAAGGCCACCTGGAGGTGGTAAAAGCGCTGCTGGCAGCGGGCGCTGATCCCAATCTCAAGGCGCGCGTCTCCACGATCACCACTCGCAAAAACGCGGACCATCCTTCCGGCGGCTTCACGGCGCTGATGTTCGCGGTCCGTAACGGACACGAGGAGGTCGCCAAGGCGCTCATCCAGGGCGGCGCGGATCCGAAACTGACCAACGCGGATGGCGCCACCGCCACCGTCATCGCTATCGTGAATGACCGTTTCGATCTCGCGAAGGAACTGCTCGATTTAGGCGCGGATCCCAATGACGGATCCTTATACTGGGCCGTTGATATGCACGACGCCACCACTGACATGCGCGCGCACGACGGCTCACGTCTGCAACCAGACCATCCGAACAAGCTGACGGCGTTAGGGCTGGTCAAGGTGCTGCTCGATCTGGGCGCGGACGTGAACAAACCCTTCATCGGAGCGCTGCACTCGACGACGCTGTGCTGCGGCGCGCAGGTCAACAGTTCGCCGTTTTACCGCGCAGCGACGGCGGCTGACGTGGAGGTCTTAAAGTTGCTGCTGGCCAAGAGCCCGCAAATCGAATGGAGTCCGAGCGAGGTCAGGCCTAAGGACGGCCGGCCTGCCGGGCGCGGAAATCCGAATGCCGGCCGGACACCCCTGATGGCCGCTCTCAAGGGCGGTATGGGTGCGCCGCTCGCCGGAGGGCCTGGCTTCACGCGCATGACCGCGCCGCAATTCCGCGAGCCCGGGGTTCGCGATCCGCTCGAGGCCGTGAAATTGCTCCTGGCATCCGGGGCCAATCCCAACGCGAAGGCGCCCGATGGCTCCACCTTGCTCCACCAGGCGGTTCAAGAGCAGCAAGTGGCGATTATTCGTGCGCTGGCCGCCGCGGGCGCGAAGCTGGATGCGGTGAACAAAGACAATCTCACGCCCTTGCTTCTCGCGGAAAAACCCAAGAAGGGACCGGACCCGGCGGACATGGGGGATGTAGACGCATACAAACCGAAGCGCGATTCGAAGGAGGAGGTCATCGCGGCCCTGCGCGAGCTGATGCACCTCGGTCCCAACGATCCGGCCCCTCAGCCTCCGGCGCCGGCAAAGCAGGAATCCGCAAAGAACGAAAACGATAAGGAGCAGAAAGCTCCCTCAGCAACGCCGGTAACGAACGAGTAGGTGAAGAGTCTGAAGAGCATGTGGAACAAGATCGGAATCAGTTCGGCGCTGACCTGCTTCGCTATTGCCGCGGCGCTGGTGGCCCAAACCGGCAGCGCGACCCGGCAGCCATCTGGCACACGCGTTGGCGCCGCGGCGGCCGCGCCGGCAACAGCGGCCGCGGAGGCAGTGAAATACCGCGCCCTGCTGGATAAGTACTGTGTAGGGTGTCACAACAGCCGCTCGGCTGTGCCGGCCGACGATCCGATCCGGCTGGATGTGGGCTTCGACGATCTGTTGGGACACGCAGCGACGTGGGAGAGAGTCCTTCGGAAGCTGAGCGTACGGGCCATGCCGCCACTGGGAATGCCCCGTCCGACCGAGGCCGAATACGCAGGTTTTACGGGCTGGCTGGCCGGGTCGCTCGATCGGGCCTGGGAAGGGCGGAGCACTCCCGGGCGCTTCGTTGTACACCGTCTGAATCGCGCCGAGTACGCGAACGCAATCCGCGACCTGCTGGCGGTCGATCTTGACGTGTCCGATTTACTGCCCACCGACGGCGCGGAGTTCGGGTTTGACAATATCGCAACGTCGCTTAAAACGTCGCCGCTGCTGCTGGAAGGCTACGTCACCGCGGCGCAGCGTGTGGCCGCGATGGCGGTCGGCGATCCGCAGGTGCGACCGGGACTCACCGAGCATACCATCAGCCGCGAATTCAGCCAGAACGGATATATCGAAGGCCTCCCGCTGGGAACCGTCGGCGGCACGGTGGTCCGGCACGTTTTTCCGGCCGACGCCGAGTATAAGTTGTCGGGGAAACTGGTTCGGGGCGTTCAGGAAGGATACGCGGGCGTGGAAGGGAACGATATCCCTTACACGTTTGTGATCACCATCGACGGGGAGGAAGTTTATTCGGCCCCGATCGGCGGCCCTAAGGACGACGAGATGCAGGCCGCCGACTTGGCCGCGGCGCAGCCGGTGATCGACAAGCGGATGACCGGGCGCGCGCGGGTCAGCGCGGGACCCCACGATGTTGGTTTCACCTGGAGGGAGCGGCCGATCCAGTTGCAGGACGTGTGGGAGCCGGCCAAGCGCGACAGCCAGGAGATCCATATGGTTGCGGGCATGCCGAAGCTGCGGTCGGTGTTCATCGACGGCCCGTATAACGTGAAGGGCGTGAGCGAAGGACTCAGCCGGCAGCGGCTGTTTGTATGCCATCCCACATCGGCCGCAGACGAATCGGCCTGCGCGACTAAAATCCTGTCGAATCTCGCGCGCCGCGCTTTTCGAAGGCCGGCCTCGGCGGCCGACGTCGAGGCGCCCATGTCGTTCTATAAGCGGTCACGGCAGAGCGGAGGCAGTTTCGACGATGGCATTCGCTCTGGAGTCGCGCGCATTCTCTCGAGCCCGAATTTCCTGTACCGAATCGAGAAGGATCCGCCGGGCGCGCGCCCAGGCGTCGCGCATCCGGTCAGCGACATCGAACTGGCCTCGCGCCTCTCTTTCTTCCTGTGGAGCAGCATCCCCGATGAAAAACTGCTGGATTTGGCCGTCGCAGGGCGGCTGCGGCAGCCGGGCGTGCTGGCCGCGCAGGTGAACCGCATGCTCGCAGACGAGCGCTCCGACGCGCTGGTCGAGAATTTTGTCGGGCAGTGGCTACAGCTTCGGAACCTGGAGGCGAAGGTCGTTCCGGACATACTGATGTTCCCGGATTTCGACGACAACATCCGCAAGGGATTTCGCAAGGAAACCGAATTGTTCTTCGGGTACATCTTGCGGGGTGATCGCAGCGCTTTGGAGCTCTTGAGCGCGGATTACACCTTTGTCGACGAACGGCTCGCCAAGCACTACGGCATCCCGGGCGTCTACGGACCGCAATTCCGGCGCGTCAGGCTCGCGGACCCGAATCGCCGCGGGCTGCTGGGGCAGGGGAGCATTCTGGCAATGACTTCCGTCGCGACCAGAACCTCGCCGGTGTTCCGCGGAAAGTACATCCTGAGCACCTTCCTCAACACGCCTCCCATTCCTCCGCCACCGAATGTCCCCACGCTGGACGAAAGCAACAAGGAGGCCAAGTCGCTCCCAAAGACGGTGCGCGCGCAACTCGAATTGCACCGCAAGAACGAGCCTTGCGCCACCTGCCACCGCGTGATCGACCCTCCGGGATTTGCGCTTGAGAACTTCGACTCCGTCGGCAAATGGCGTGACACCGGCGCGGACGGTGCGCCACTGGACGTCTCGGGCGTGCTGGCGGACGGAACGAAGGTCGATAGCCCGAGAGCCCTGCGGGAGGCCATCCTGAGCCGGCCCGACGCTTTCGTGACGCTCATCACCGAGCGGATGCTGATGTACGCGCTGGGCCGCGGGCTGGAGCCCAGCGACATGCCGGTGGTGCGTCGTATTGTAAAAAAGGCTGCCCAGAGCGATTACCGGCTGTCTTCGATTGTCATGGGAATTGTGGAAAGCGCGCCGTTCCAGATGCGGACCAAGCTGGAACCGGCGGAAGTCGGCAAAACACCGGCCGATAGTGAGAATGACACCAAGGCTGGCGCCAAGACTGCACAACCAAATAACGTTGCTGGATTGAAGAAGGAGTAGATATGTTCATTACCAAGAAGCATCTTTCCCGCCGCACGTTCCTGCGTGGCTCCCTGGGAGCGTCGGTCGCACTGCCCTTCCTGGACGCCATGGTGCCGGCGCTCTCCGCGGCGACAACCAGCCCGTTCCGGTTCGGCGCGGTCTACTTCCCCTGCGGCGTGTGGCCGGATACATGGCATCCGGACAAAGAAGGCAGCGACTTCGTCTTCAAGCCAGTCATGCAGCCGCTGGAGCCCTTCCGCGACCAGCTCGTCACGGTCAGCAAGATGAAGGCGCCGTGGGGCTCATCGGTCCATCTCGGCGCCAGTTCCGCGTTCCTCAACGGGCTCGGGCCGGCGACGAACCGCGACAAAGAACGCGGAGACGTATTCGGAAAAATCGAATCGAAGAAGACCATCGACCAGCACATTGCGGATAAGAACGCCGGCGATACGCCGCTGCGATCCATCGAAGTCGGCACCGAGGACATGGGAACCGCGGTCGGCGCCTGTGATGGTTTCGCCTGCACGTTTTTCAATACGCTCGCGTGGCGCGACGATGTGAGCCCGCTGCCGGTGGGCATCAATCCGCACGTCACCTTCGAGCGGATGTTCGGCGAAGCCGATTCCAAGGAGCGGCGCTTTGCGCGTCTCAAGGAGAAGCAGAGCCTGCTCGACTCAGTGACCGAGGAAACCGCGAAGCTGAAAAGTTCGCTGGGAGGGCCCGATCGCGCGATTCTCGACGAGTACCTCAGCAATATCCGCGACGTGGAGCGCCAGCTCGCCCGGATGGAGAGCCGCTTGAATGTCATCACCGGCAACGCGGAAGCGCCGATCGGTCTGCCGGAGGCGTTCGACGATCACATGAACATCACGTACAACCTGATGCACCTGGCGTATCAGGGCGACATCAGCCGCGTATTCACGTTCATGACCGGACATGAAGCCAGCGACCGGGCCTACACGCACATCGGCATTCCCGAGCAGCACCACACCATCTCGCATCATGGCAACGATCCGGAGAAGCTGGCGAAGTATGCCAAGATCGCGACCTATCAAATCCAGAAGTTCGCGGACTTCCTCGCGAAGCTGAAGGCGACGCCGGATGGCGACGGAAACTTGCTCGATCACTCGGTTCTGTACTGGGGCAGCGGCATGAGCAACGGCAACGCACACGACCGCAACAATCCGCCGGCGGTGATCGTGGGAGGCGCGAACGGCCGGATGAAAGGCAACCGGCACATCGTCGCCAAGGATACGCCGACTGCGAATCTTCTGCTGGCGCTGGCGCACCTGGGCGGCGCGGAAATCGAGAGTCTCCCGGCGAGCACGGGCAGGGTGGATCTGTAGGTTAGCCGAAATCTGAATCGTAAGGGGCGCGTCTGGGACAGACGCGCCCTTTTTCCATGTACGGGGCATTGGCCGCGTCCGCTGTCCGGGGATCCCAAATGCGCCCGGCTTGCTCCGCAGTCGTGGCTGACCTGGGACTTCGATGCCGCGACGACGAGCGCGGCCTGCCGAGATGATTCTCGGCACGTCGGCTCTCATCGCGATCCTTCGCTCAACCCGAAGTACAGACTGCTACGGACACTTCGGGGCGATGCGGCTCACCGTCGTCACGTTGATCCCGTCCACGCCGCCCGCGCCGATCAGCAGTCCGTCCACCGCCACGCGCGAGCCGGCCAACGGGTCCAACTTCGTTACCACGAATTTGAGGGCCATCGTCCGGCTGCCCAGCGGCCTCGTGGCGTCCTGGCCGGGGGCAGACGCGCGTTCCGCCCGTTCCGGAAGCGTCGCGTTCGTGACCACCCAGTCCCCTCCGCTCCGGTTCAAACAGCCGACAACCCGAACCAGCGCGTTAGCCGGAAGCTCGGTACTCCCGTCCTTCGGGACAATCTGCACGTCCCCAATCGTATTGGGACCAAGCTCCGTCGTTCCCGCGGGAAAGCCGTTGGATTTCAGCATGAGTGCGACGATATCCGCATAAGCGCCCGCATTCAGCGAACCCGGCGCGCCGTTCGGCATATAGGCGCTGACGAACTCGAGCAGATCGCCAACGGTCTTTTGCTGGAAACTCTTCCAGAACTGCTCGCCCACCAGCGGCGCTTTGCCTTCCGCTGCGAGCGCGTGACAACCCGCGCAGCTTTGGCCGAAGGCCATGGAGCCACGCGCAGCTTGCGCTTCCGTGTACACCCCATCCCAGGCGGTCCGCGCCGGGGGGCTGGTCTGCGCTATAAGGAAACCGGCCGCCCCCGCTGTAACGAGCAACAACCGCCGCAGGGCTCGAATCGCCATGCTCCGCATTTCGTGATCCTCCCAAGGAACCGGAGCCAAGTCAAGCCGCCGTAGCGGCGACGTAGCGCTTGCCTGGCAGTCCTGATACAGTGCATCCATGCGAAGTTACGTGTTGATTTTGCTGCTCGGTTTCGAGGGAATCGGCTTTGGCCAGTGGATTCACTATCCGACGGCCGGCGTGCCCAGAAACGCCGGCGGTACTGCCGATCTGGCCGCGCCGGCGCCGCGTCTGCCGGACGGCAAGCCGGATTTCTCGGGTATCTGGCACACGGCCAGAATCATTCCATGCGATGCGGAATTAAGCCGGTTCATTTCTTGCGGCAGCGAAATCGGGGGATCGCCGCTGGCGCGCAACTTCGGCGTAGACATGCCGGGCGGCTTGCCGTATCAGCCGTGGGCTGCGGCGCTGGTCAAGCAGCGGACCGCTGATCAGGGTGTCGACGATCCGCATGTGCGGTGCTTGCCCGATAACCCGCCGCGAACCTGGGTCATGCCCCACCTGACCAAGGCGGTGCACACGCCGAAACTGCTGGTGCTGCTCTACGAAGTCAATGCGATGTACCGGCAGATTTTCATCGATGGCCGGCCCTTGCCCCAGGACCCGAATCCCGGCTGGAACGGTTACTCCACAGCTCACTGGGAAGGCGAGACGCTAGTGGTGCAAACCGCCGGGTTTCGCGATGACCTATGGGCCGATATGAGCGGTAGTCCGTTGAGCGAATCGGCCCGGCTCACGGAACGGATTCGCCGCCCGAATTTCGGGACGCTCGAACTCGAGATCACGGTTGACGACCCCAAGGCGTACACGAAACCTTGGACGGTCACGATGACTCACAAACTCGAGCTCGACACGGAATTGATCGATGAAATCTGCCTGGAGAACGAAAAATCGTACGAGCGCATGCGGTCCGCGCGGTCTTCGCCGTTGGCGGGCGTGAGCGGGCGCTGGTCCGCAGGAGGAGACTCCGCTTTCGTGCTTCGCCAATCCGGGGACGCCGTAACCGGCGAGATTCAAGGTCAGCCCGGGGAGCGAGTCTACAAGATTGTCGATGGAACGGTCCGGGGCAACCAGATCCATTTCTTCGTCTTGCATGACGATCCCCAGGATCCTGAAGTGATCGCCAACGGCGGTGCTCCCTTTCATAACGTTGCAAAGGGCACATTTACGAAAGACGAAATCGACATTTCCGGCTCTCGCGAGAACACCAGCATTCGCGAATACCACGTCGTGCTGAAGAGAATCAGAGAGAAGTAGGGACCGGGATTCGTCACGGCCTGCTGCCACCGTCAGGTTGGCCGGCCAATCTCGCTGGTATGAAACGGTTCCAGGCGGTCAATGGCGTCGGGAGACTGGGTCTTAACGTCCCATTTGAAGAAACGCAACCGGATGCGATCCGGCAGAAAATCCACAATCGTGAAGCTGTGCTGCTCGATGGGCCTGACCTCGTCTTGGACTTCGAGGTGGGTGGGCGTGGTCGGGCCCACTCCGCGAAAAGCCGAAGGCCATCCCCCCGGGGACGTGCCGATCGGGCCGGCCAGGATCGCGGTCAGCGGATTTTTCTCGAGCTTGAGCGGCCCGGAGCGCACGATCTTTTCAATTCCCACTGCATGAAGATCGCCGCTGATGGTCAGCGGGATGCGTCCCTTCATTCCCGTCATCGCGGCTACCAGACGGTCATGCTGCACCATCCAACCGCTCTGCCAATAGGGCTTCGACTCTCTCGTCGTCAGCCTCCCTTCGCGATCGAGCACGTCGGGATACCACTCCATCCACTTTCCCGCACTCCACCCCATCGGATTGCTGGGCGCGTGCACCACATGGGTTACTTCGGGCGATGACGATCGCGCCAGCAGCCATCGCTCCACCGCCGGGTCCAGGAAAACACCTCCCGGGCCCGCCAGCGTGCACATGCGGCGGACGTCGTAGAGGAGAACTTCGGCCAGCCGGCCGTATCGAATGGTGCCCCAGCTTTCGGAGACCGCGGCGTCTCCCACCGCCCCCCAGGGCAGGCCAGCCGGACGATTCTCATCGGGCAGGAACTCCGGATAGTAAAGCCTCTGGGTCGCTCGCGCGAGCTGAAGCTGAAACCACACCGGCGGGAAGGTGATGATCTCGTCGAAAGCTTCGTCGTTATCGAAGTAGTCGTGATCGTCCTGCAAGAAGAAAACGGGAGTAGAGCGAAAATCCGTGCCGTACACCGGAACGATCTGCGGCCCCGCCGCAATTTTCAAAACGGTCTCATTCTGGTTCCCGAAAACAAGCGCCGACCGGTTGAAGCTATTGAGGCGCGTGTAATCCCGCCGCTCGGGTGGAATTCTGGGCGAATGCAGATCCCAGTAAACATGATCGCCGTTGGCGACCACTGCTTGAGGCTGGAATGTCAGTGCGCGGCGCAGCAGCCGGTTGCGAGTCGCCGTCGGCAAGTTGCCAATCGTAAGCGTGTCGGTAGTGGACTGGTTCCCGTTGTCGGGACCCCCGGCGCATGTGAAGAATAGAACTCGAAAGCTCTGTGGCTGGGAGTTTCGCGCCGGGAACGTAGAGAGGTCCCAAGGCTGGCACAGGCTCTTGCGGCGGGCGTCGACTAGCGAAAGAGAATACCTTCTTCCAGGCTGAAGACCGGGAGCGTAAAATTGCCAGAACGCGCCTTCGGTGTCGTTCATGGTGCCGCGGAGCGTCGAACCGCCGATGCGCAGGGATGGCGCGGCGGCCAATGGCCTCGTAAAGGACGCCTTGATCAAAATGCGCGTGTCGCTAACCGCCGGCAGAAGATGCCGGACTTGTCCAGCGTCCCATGATTGCGCCGGCGGCGGATTCCCACTCTGCGCAAACGAGTCGGCGGAGCGCGCCGCTAAAATCGCGGCGCCCAGACTGCCTCTCAGAAAATCTCGCCGATCCATAAACTACGGCGCCGGCTCGATCTTCAGGACCACGCCGGGGTCTTCATCGGTCAGCACATACAAATATCCGTCGGGGCTCTGGCTTACGCCCCGAATCCGCTGCCGGAAATCGCGGAAAAAAGCCTCCCGGCGGATTTCGCCGTTCTTGTTGAATACGATCCTCTGCACCTGGCCCGAGTTGGGAATGCGCGCCTCCACCATCCCGGCGACGAACAGATTCCCCTTCCATGCGGGGAATTTATCGCCGGTGTAGAAGGTGATGCCCGCGCTGGCGATGGAAGGGACAAAGTAGGCGATCGGCATTTCGAAGTCGGCGCGCCAGGGCTGCTTGGTCATCAGAGTGCCGTCGTAGTCGCGTCCGTACGTGATAATCGGCCAGCCGTAGTTCTTGCCCGGAACGATAATGTTGATTTCGTCGCCGCCCTGCGGTCCTTGCTCGCCTTCCCAAAGAACGCCCGTATCGGGATGGATGGCGAAGCCAGTCGGATTCCGGTGCCCCATCGAGTAAATTTCCGGAAGATAGCCCGGCCTGCCAACAAAAGGATTGTCCGGAGGCACGCTGCCGTCCGGGCGAATGCGATGGATCTTGCCGGCGTCGCTCAGCGGGTTCTGGGCCCGCATGTCGCCGTTTTCGCCCGCGCCGCCGACGCTGAAGAAAAGGTTGCCGTCGCGGCCGAAAATCAGCCGGGAACCCGCCACGCGTTTCCCGCCGGAGGGATCCGTCACGAACACATCCTTGGTATCGACCAGGGATGCTCCATCCCACCGGCCGGCAGCGACCGAGGTCGCGACGCCTTTATCAGTCTGCTTGGAATAGGTCATGTACACCAGGCGATCGTCTGCGAATTTCGGGCTGAGCGCGATGTCCAGCAGACCTCCCAGCTCCGCGGCGCGCACTACGGGCGTGCCTGCAACAGGCTTCGGGTCCAGAACCCCTTGACGGATGATTCGCAAACGGCCGGGGCGTTCGGTGACCAGAATGTCGCCGCCCGGCAGGAACGCCATCCCGTAGGGATGCGAGAGACCCTTGGCGATAATCGAGACGCGAATGCGGGTGTTCGGCTCGAACGTGTCGAAAGTCCACGGCCCGTCTCCCAGAGGCGCCCGGATTCTAGGCTCCTGCGCTTTTCCGCCGCTGGCGGCGATAACGGCAGCTACGATCGCCGTTGCAAAACAGACGGGCTTGACTTTCATGTAGGGCTCCTCGGGAGATGCCAGTCGAAATACCCGATTCTAGTTACTGAACCAAGGATAATCTACGTTCAACACGTTAGAACGCGCAGGTTAGCCGGCGGGGTCCTGAAAAAGCCGTAAATTCAGGTTGATAGCGATCATCCTGAAGGGACTTGGACTACGTCAAAAGACGGGTCAAGCGAACCGCATGGATCGGCACTGCCGACTGGGGAGCGCTTGCGCGTGAACTGCGGAACGTGATACTTTCCCCAAACGGGGAGTTGAGCATGTCGAGCGCGCCTGCGGGGCTCCAAGGCGAGTGCCCTTTTTCAGAAATTGAGCGGGAAAAGATTCAGGCTCACCTGGAAGAGTTGCTGGCCAGCCCGCCCTTTGCGGGCAGCCGCAGAAGACAGGCGTTTCTCCGCTACGTTGTCGAGCAAGCCCTTGCTGGGCGAGGCTCCAGCATCAAGGAAACCAACATCGCGGTGGATGTGTTCGGGAAAAGCCCGGACTTCGATGCGCAGAACGGTTCGCTGGTCCGCGTGACGGCCGGGGAGGTGCGGAAGCGTCTGACCCAAGCCTACTCGTCCGGCCTCGGACAGGACCTTCGGATCGAGTTGCCGCTGGGAGGCTATCAGCCCGCCTTCCACTTCGGCAGCCCGCCGGTTGAGGCTCCTGTACCTGCTCCCGTGACGATGGAGCCGTCCAGAAAAGGAACGCGCTGGCGGACCGGGATTGTGGCGGCCGCCGGGGTATTATTTGCCGTAGGCGTCTCGTTCCAGCTTCTGAGCATGTTCCGTGCAAAGCCCCCATTGGATCTGCTGTGGCAACCGTTCCTGGATAAAGACCGTCCCGTCCTGATTTCGATGGTGGCTCCCACACTGCTCAAATTGAATCCACTGCATCAATCGCAATACCTGCCCCTTGATCCCGAAAAAGCAATCCCTGCATCCGAACTGGTGGTCCTGAGAGACTCGTACGTCGGCACGGGCGGCGCCATGGGCGCGGCGCGCTTTGCCGAGCAGCTTGCGACTCGGAAACAGCGGTTCGACCTGAAGTTTGGCAGCGATGTCGATTTTGCGGATCTCAAGAATGCGCCCACAATCCTGATCGGCGTGTCACCTCTGACGCAGCAGTTGACCCGGGGCGCCCGGTTTCAGTTGCAGATGGTTCCCGAAGGAATTCGGATCGTCGACTCCAAACAAAAGGACCGGGTATGGGAGCTTCCGAGAAGGAATTACGCGTCTCCCCCGCGGGCGAACGGTTACTCGCTGATAACCCGCCTGCTCCATTCGGACTTGGGCCAGCCCTTGCTGATGATTGTCGGGATGGACTCACACAACACGCAGGCGGCTGTGGAATTCCTCACAAAGAACGAGTTGTTCCGCCAGTTCACTGCGTCCGCTCCTGCGGGCTGGCTTGACGGAAACTTTCAAATCGTTTTGCACAACACCATCTATGGAAACTCAGCCGGGTCGCTTACCGTAGTTGCATCTGAGGTCTGGTAGAAATTCCCCGCATCCGCTAACGCCCTAGACGAGCCGCGAGACGCGCCTTGACCCGCCTTTGACGTGCTGCGCACTCCGCTGATTCCAGGGACGTTGTCCTCATGAAATGGCCTAACGTCCGGTTCTAACGGGTCGAACGTAGACGCGTCGCAGCCGGGGATGCATAATCGGCTAGCGTTGCGTCGCTCCAACCACGCTGTTTGAACGACACACAGGGGATGACTCACAGGGGAGGAAGGGTTCGCTTATGAAATTGGCAATTTCGTTCCTTGCAGTCCTTCTCAGCGCCTCCGCTTTCGGGCAGGCGATCAACGGCACCATCACAGGTGTGGTAACCGACATGACTGGCGCGGTGGTCGCCGGGGCGCAGATTTCGGCCCAGAATACGGACACGGGCGCCTTGTACACAGCGACCGCGACCGGCACAGGAAATTACACCCTGGCCCAACTGCCAACCGGGACGTATGACCTCAAGGTCGAAGCCAGCGGTTTCAAGCAATTCGAGCGGAAGGGGCTGGCAGTGTCGCCAGCCAACGTCATCCGTATCGACGTTCTGATGCAACTGGGTACGACTTCCGAGTCCGTCACGGTCACGGCCGAGGCTCCTATGCTGAAGACGGAAAACAGCGCTACCGTCTATAACGTCAATTTCCAGCAGATCCAAAGTCTGCCGATTCTGGCGGTAAACGGCGGCGGCACAAGCGCGGCGACGAACGGCCTTCGCGATCCTTATGCGCTGGTCAAGACAGTACCTGGAACACGTTATGTTCCGAGCAGCAGCATGACCTCCAACGGAAATGCCGGCATGAATATCCTGATCGAGGGCATGACGGGAAATATGCCGAATCCTGCCGGGACCGTAACCATGCAGACCCAGCCTAGCGCCGAGGCCGTGCAGGAGGTGGCGGTCCTGACCAGCAATTATTCAGCCGAGTTCGGCAACATCAGCGGCGCAGTGCTGAATGTGACCATGAAGTCCGGCACGAACCGCTATCACGGCACTGCCTACGCCTACGGCGTGAATGAGGTCCTGAACGCGGCTCAGCCGTACTCCGGGCGAAAGAACACACAGCGCCGTTATGACTTTGGCGGCAGCTTCGGCGGTCCGGTAAAGCTTCCCAAACTGTACGACGGCGCCAACAAGACATTCTTCTTCTTCAGCTACGAGGAGTATCTGGAGAACGGCACGATCAATACGACCTCGGCCACCGTTCCACTGCCGGCGTATCGCGTGGGCGATTTCAGCCAGCTCATTCCGCTTTCGGGCAACCAGCCCGTCCGAGTCGGCGGGCAGAACTACGTGGATCCGTTGGGCCGGACCATTCTCTCCGGAACGCTCTTCGACCCGAATTCCACATCGACGGTTACCTGCAACAAGGCTGCGTTCCCAACTGCGACATGTGCCGCCGGAAGCCTGGTGCAGGTGCGGAATCCATTTTCGGGAAACCAGATCTCTCCGACGCTCTTCGATAGTGTGTCGAAGAAGATCCTCAATCTGGTGCCTCTGCCGCTTGGTCCCAATGCGGATTCCGGACGGCCCAGTTCGAACTATCAGCACGGTTGGACGGACGAGATGAACACCTATCTTCCGTCCCTCAAGATGGATCACATGTTCGGCTCCCGGAACCACCTTTCGGGGTATTTTCAGACGGTGCGCTACCACTCGCCTCTGGTCTATCCGAACGGAGCGGCGACGGGCTTGCCGCAACCGGTCGAGCCGGGCCGCGGCGCCACTTCGGCCTCGCGCACCGCCCGCCTGACGCACGACTTCACGGCAACGCCAAGGCTGCTGTTGCACTTTGCGCTCGGGTTCAGCGATCAGTCGATCTGGCTGGAGCCGCCGATCACAAACTACAATGCCGTCACCGAACTCGGTCTTCGGGGTGCCACCGTCAACCGACTGTTCCCCAACATCACCACTGCGGTGAGCACGATTACGGGCGGAATGACGATGCTCGGGCCGCAGGGCGGGTTTCTCACGACACAGTCTTCCGAACAGCTCCCCATCATGCCGCAGGTCAGTGCAACCTGGGTGAAGGGCAACCATACGCTCAAGGCCGGATGGGATCTTCGGTGGGAATATCAGCCGGTCGCCTCGCTCACCAACAGGGCGGGAAACTACACGTTTGGCGCAAACGGGACGCAGCAGATCGCGCTGCAAGGTTTGGCGGTTTCCTCAGGGACTACGGGCTTTGAGTTCGCGAGCTTCCTGCTGGGCGATGTGAGTAATGTCCGCATCAGCGCGCCGGCCAACTACCGGGATCAGAAGAGCCAGACAGCGCTATACGTGCAGGACACCTGGAAGATCACGCGCAGCGTGACCATGGATTACGGGCTGCGTTATGACTACGGCACATATCTGCGGGAACGCGGCGGGCGCGAGGCGGCGTTCAGCGCGACTGTTCCCAATCCCTCGGCCGGCGGCCATCCAGGGGGCGCGATCTACGAAGCTACGTGTAACTGCAACTTCTCGCAAAATTACAAGTCCGCTTTCGCGCCTCGCATCGGGTTGGCGTACCAGATGAAGGGAAACACTGTGCTTCGGGCTGGCTTTGGCATCGTCTACGCCCCCACGAACTATGCGCAGGGAACGGTCGTGTCCGCGGTAGACAGCGGAACTCCCGGATACGGCGAGTACGCGTTCCAGCTTCAGGATGGAATTCCGTCTTCGATCCGTCCGGTTTGGCCAATCTTCACGCCCGAGGCGGGATCTCTGCCGGGAACGGTCGGCTCCGGGCCTGCCGTTCTAGGTCCGGGTGCCGGCCGCCCGCCGCGGCAGTATCAGTGGAGCGCGGGAATCCAACGCGCGCTCACCCGCAACCTGGTGGTGGAGGCTTCCTATGTTGGAAACCGGGTCATTTGGCTGAATGCCGGCGGCCTGAGCACACTGAACAAAATGTCGGTACCTCTGCTCAACCAGTTCGGATTCCAGGTAGGGAATCTCACCGATTCGAACCTGCTGCGCGGGACGTTCGCGAACGGACGGCAAGCGATGACGGCACGCGGGCTGGGACTGCCGTATGCCGGATTCCCGACGACTCAGATTGTGCGGCAGGCGTTGCTTCCGTTCCCGCAGTACAATTCGCTGAACGTCGTGGCTCCGCTGGGAAACAGTTGGTTCGATGCGTTGCAGGTGGTCGTGACCCAGCGCCTCTGGCGCGGTTTGACGGTAAACGCAAATTACATGTATTCCAAGAACCTGGCGCTGACCAATTCACCCGATCCGTTCAACCGCGGATTGGGAAAGGACCTTGCGGCGCTGGATCTTCCGCACCAGTTCCGGCTTTCGGCAACGTACACGGTGCCTGAGCAGCGGAGCGGATTTTTCGGGAAGAATAAGATCCTCTCCTACATCGTGAGCGGGTGGCAAACGGGGTGGTATTTGCAGTATCAGAGCGCCCCCATCCTGAACCAGCCCGCTTCTCCGACGACGAACCCGATCTCGCAGTGGCTCGGCTACGGGCCGGGGCCTGCGCAGTTGGTGCCCGGCCAGGAGCTGTATTCGACAAATTGGACGGACTACAACGGCGTCGTGCACAATACACCGATCGATCTCAATTGCCATTGTTTCGATCCGCGGTCGAACGTCGTTCTCAACCCCAACGCCTGGTCGGCCGTTCCCGACGCGCAATTCGCGAACAATCAGTCCTCCATCCGGTATTTCCGCGGAATCCGGCAGCCAAGCGAGGACGCCAACATCGCGCGCAACTTCCGGATCGCGGAAAGCGTGACGTTGCAGATCCGCGCGGAGTGGACCAACGTCTTTAACCGGCTGCTCCTGCCGCAACCGAGCACGGCCGCTTACCTGACGGCGCCGACCAAGCCGGGGGGCATCTATACGGGCGGGTATGGAACGATTAATCCCACAGCGGCCAACAATGGAAACGGCATAACCAGTATGCGATCAGGACAATTGATCGCACGAATTACGTTCTAGGAGGGACCGCGCCGGTTACAATCCGGCGCCCAGGTTGAAACCTGCCCACGAGTAGACTGAAACTATGCGCAGACGAATTGGAGCTTTCGCCGCGATCTTATCCTTATTGCTGGTTCTGCCCTCGATCGCGCAGGTGAAGAGCCAGGGCATTCCGCGCACGGCGGACGGGAAGCCGGATTTCAACGGTATTTGGCAGTCCATGAACACCGCCAACTGGAATCTGGAGGATCATTCGGCGCAAGCCGGGCCGCTGCCGGCGGCGGGCGCGATCGGCGCCGAGCCCGCGGGGATGGGAATTATCGAAGGCGGCAGCACGATACCGTACAAACCGGAAGCGCGCAAGAAACGCGACGAGAACTTCAAGAATCGCGCAAAGGAGGATCCGGAGGCCAAGTGCTATCTGCCCGGAGTCCCGCGCGCGACGTACCTGCCGTACCCGTTTCAGATCGTTCAATCGCCCGGAGACATTCTGCTCACCTATGCTTACGATTCGGCCGCGCGCGTGGTGCTGATGACGAAGCACCGCGAAGCGGAGCTGGACACCTGGATGGGAACAAACAATGGCCACTGGGAAGGCGATACGCTGGTGATCGATGCGACCGGTTTCAACGGGCGGGCCTGGCTGGATCGGGCTGGAAATTTCGCCAGCGACAGCTTGCACGTGGTGGAGCGCTATACGATGCTGGATGCCAACACCATTAATTATGAGGCGACGCTGGAAGATCCCGACGTTTATACCAAGCCGTGGAAGATCAGTTTCCCGTTGTATAGGCACCGGGAAAAGAATGCGCGGCTGCTGTCTTTCAAGTGTGTGGAGTTTGCCGAAGAACTGCTGTATGGCGATCTTACGAAGAAGTAGAAAGGACGTCGTGATCAGAAAACTCATTTTACCGGCCGTTGCCGCTGGATTCCTGATAGCGGCGATCCCCGTTTGGGCTCATCATGCTTTCGCCGCGGAGTTCGATTCGAACAAGCCGGTAAAGCTGCAAGGCACCGTGGCAAAAATCGACATGGTGAATCCGCATTCGTGGATTTACATTGACGTGAAGAATGCGGACGGAACCACCACGCAGTGGATGGTGGAAGGCGGCTCTCCCAATGCGCTCGTCCGCCATGGATTCACCAAAAAGACTCTGCCCAAAGGCACCGAAGTAATTTTTGAAGGTTTCCAAGCGAAGGACGGATCGTATCGCGCCAATGGACGGGACATTACGCTTCCGGGCGGGAAGAGACTGAGCCTTGGCAGCAGCGCCGGCGAAACTGCTCCGGAAGATGCGTCGAAAAAGAAGGAGTGAATCCATGCGACCCGCGCATCGAACCGCAAGTTTCGCCACACTACTGGCTGGTTTCGCCTGCATCGCCAGCGGCCAGGCTGCAAAATCGCAAACGCGCCCGGCGATCCCGCCTGGCCCCGACAACTTTTATATCGGCACGCCAGCCGGATGGGTACAGCCGAAAACGCCGTGGGGCGATCCCGACTTGCAGGGAGTCTATCCGCTGAATTACGTCGGCAGCGTGCCCTTCCAGAGGTGCGTCGGGGGCCGCCAGCGTCCGGGAGCGTGCGATCCCACCAAGGCCTTTCTGACCGAGGAAGAGTACAGGGCGGCCGTGAATCGGTACGAGAAAACGCCTGACCGCTTCCGCCAGGCAGAGAACGAAGGCCAGGCGGGCCGCCAATTCCTCCGGGGGGTTACCGACCCCGAGCCTCCCCAGCGCCAGACCGCGTTCGTGTTCGACCCCCCGGATGGCAAGCTTCCCGAGTTAACGCCAGAGGGGAAGCGCATCGGGGATCAGATGAAGAGCAGTTGGTCCGTCGCCGGGGAGCACCTGGTCTTCAACTCCTATGAAGACTTCGACCTCAAAGACCGATGCGTGACGCACGGCATGCCAGCCTCAATGTTTCCCTTCCATTACAACAATGGAATCCAGATTTTCCAGACGCCCGGGCAGGTTGTCATCCTGATCGAAATGATCCACGACGTGCGGATGATTCCCCTGAACGACAACACGCCGGTTCCCAGCAGTGTGCAGGACTGGTTGGGATTTTCGCGCGGGCACTGGGAAGGAAACACGCTGGTGGTGGAGACCACGAACGTCAAGCCCGGCGCGATGATGGTCAATTCGGCGATGCCCGGGACGCCGCAGAACCACATCCCGACCAGCGACAAGATGAAGATCGTCGAACGCTACACGCGCATCAACGACGATTATTTGATTTTCCAGATCACGGTGGACGATTCGGTGGTGATGACGCGGCCGTGGACTGCGCGCTTTCCGTGGAAGCGCGATCAGAATTATAAGCTGCTCGAGTATGCCTGCCACGAAGATAACCGCATGATCCGGGATTGGATCACCGTGTCCCGCGCCGAGCAGGAAGGGAAGACCAAATGAAGAGCGCGTGGCGGCTGAGCGTTCTAGCCGTGGCCGCTTGGGCGATTCCGGCCGCGGCACAAAACGGCGGCAAGATCGAGAAGATCAAGGTGCACGGGAAGTCGCTCGAGGGGAACCTCGAAGGCGACGACACGGACCGCGACGTGGCGGTGTATCTTCCGCCGAGTTATTCCACGGCACGAAACCGGCGCTATCCCGTTGTGTATCTGCTCCACGGCTACGGGCGAACGGCGTACGATTGGTATCCCTTCATCGGATTGCCCGAGGCCATGGATCGGGATATCGCCGCCAGGACAGCGCGCGAGATGATTCTGGTGATCCCCGACGCCAACACGCTTTACGGCGGCAGCATGTATTCCAGTTCGCCGACCAGCGGCGACTGGGAAACCTACATCACTCACGACCTCGTCGCCTACATCGACAGCCACTACCGCACCATTGCGAACCGCAACAGCCGCGGGCTGGGCGGGCACTCGATGGGCGGATACGGCGTATGGCGGCTGGCCATGAAGTATCCGGATGTGTATTCGTCTGTGTACGGCTTGAGCGCGTGCTGTCTGATGAACAGTCCGCGGCCCCCAGGGCAGGGAAGAGGGCAAGGCAAAGGTCCGGCGCAGGCGAAAGGTCCTGGTCCGGGCAAGGGGGACAACGCAGTCCGGCCCGGCGCGCGCGGCGGGCATCCGGTGAACGTTGCTTACGGCGAGGCGGCGGCGTGGTCTCCGAACCCCACGAAGCCTCCGTTATTTTTCGATCAGCCAGTCCAGGATGGCGAATTTCATCCCGAAATCGCGGCCAAGTGGGTGGCGAACTCGCCCCTGGCGATGCTCGATCAATATGTGCCGAACATGAAGAAATACTTGGCCATCGCCATGGACATCGGCTTGCAGGACACGCTTCTGGAATCGAACAAGGAACTGGACCAGGCCATGACGCGCCTGGGAATCCCGCACACTTTCGAGACGTACGAGGGGAATCACAACAACCATCTGGCAGACCGGATGGCGGAGAAGGTGTTCCCATTCTTCTCGGAACATCTGAAGCCCTGATGGACTGCCGTTACAGCGATGCTTGGACGGGCATCGACATGAGCGTCCATGTGGCGCGCAGGAGCGCGTGCGCTACGATTCTCTTCATCTTTATAGTGGCGGCATCGGGCGCAGATATCCGCAATTTCGCCACTTGGACGCAATACGAGGGCGGCGCGGATTCTTCTCAGTATTCCTCGCTCAAGCAGATCAACAAGAGCAACGTGAGCCAGCTTCAGGTCGCCTGGACGTACTCTACGGGTGAGCGCGGCAACTACAGCTTCAGCCCGATTGTGGTCGACGGCGTGATGTACGTGCTGGCGAAAAACAATTCCTTCGTCGCGCTGGATGCCTCCACTGGCAAAGAACTGTGGGTTCATCCCAACACGGGCGCGGTGGGAACGCGCGGCGTCAATTATTGGGAGAGCAGAGACCGCTCGGATCGCCGCCTGCTTTACATCAACGCAGGCTATCTGACTGCGATTGACGCGCGCACAGGCAAGACCATCGACAGCTTCGGCGATAACGGCCGTACCGATCTTCGCACCGGGTTGGACCGCGAGGCTCCGCGCCCCTTGCAAACGAGCAATCCCGGCCGGATTTTCGAGAACCTGGTGATCATACCCTTGCCCGCGGGCGGCGCGAGCTACGATTCGAATGCCGCCGATATCCACGCCTACGATGTCCGCACGGGCAAGCTGGTCTGGCAATTCCACACAGTTCCCCATCCGGGCGAGGCCGGCTATGGGACATGGCCGCCAGATGCGTGGAAGACCGTCGGCGGCGTCCATAACTGGAGTGAGATGACCGTCGATGTAAAAAACGGCATCGCGTTCATCCCGCTCGGCACGCCACGCTTCGATTTCTACGGTGCGAATCGCAAGGGCGACAATCTATTCGGGGATTCATTGGTAGCCCTGGACGCGCGCACCGGAAAGCGCCTCTGGCATTTTCAAATCGTGCACCACGATCTGTGGGATTACGATTTGCCGGTCTCGCCCAAGCTGCTCACCGTGAAGCACAACGGCAAGACGGTGGACGCCGTCGCACAGGGCACCAAGTTCGGCTTCCTGTTCGTATTCAACCGGCTTACGGGCGAGCCTCTGTGGCCGATCGAGGAACGGCCGGTTCCGCAGACGGACGTACCTGGCGAGTGGACTTCGCCCACGCAGCCGTTTCCCACCAAACCTCCGCCGTTTGCGCGGCAGTCGTTCACCGAGAAAGATATCAATCCTTTCCTCCCGGCGGGAGATCAGGCCAAGATTCGCGACCTGCTGAAGAACTCTCGCAACGAGGGATTGTTCACGCCGCCGAGCCTGCGCGGCACGATCCGCCACATCCAGGGATCGAGCTGGGGCATGGAGGCGGTGGATCCCACCAAGGGCTACCTGTATGTGATTTCGCACGAGCATCCGACGCTTCAGAAGCTGGTGCTGCCCGGCGGGCGGAACGGGAACGTTGGAGCTAAAGGGGGAGCCAAGACCATCGCCGGGCTTGTCGCCGAGGATAGCAGCTTCACTCATTATGACTCGCCGATGAATTTCCTGTACCAGACCTATAACATGTCGGCGATGGGGCCGCCGTGGTCGACGTTGACAGCCTACGATCTCAACACGGGAACCATTTTGTATCAGGTCCCGAATGGCGGCATCACGGAGCTGGAGCAGCAAGGGTATAGCGATACGGGCGCACGGCTCCCACGCGGCGGTCCGGTGGTCACCGCAGGCGGGTTGATCTTTGCGGCGACTGCATCCGACCACAAGGTTCGGGCGTACGATCAGGACACCGGCAAAGTGCTGTGGACTTATCGTTTCCCGACGGGTTCGGACGGCGTGCCTGCGGTTTATGAAGTGGCCGGGCGCGAATACATCGCGTTCTGCGTCGCCGGCGGCGACGGATACCAAGCCCCGCGCGTAGCCCCAGGGACGGCCCTGCCGGCGAATTCATACGTGGTGTTCGCTTTGCCGAAGAAGTAGCGGTGCGGGCCCTCGAGCAACCCCGATGGGATAGAATCGACTGGGAACGTCGCACAACACGGAGGTGCCGGTAATGTTCCAGTCAAGATCGCTCGCCGCGGCGATGCTGGCGCTTCTGCCCGCGCTGCTGGGCCAAGCCAAGAACGGGTCCCTGGAATCGCGGTTGCAACGCCTGGAAGACATGGAAGAGATTCGCGCCGTGCTGACCGATTACGGCCGCTTTCTCGACGCGCGCGATTTCGCTTCCTATGCCCGCCTGTTTGCGAAGAACGGGGAATGGGTGGGAGGGTTTGGCACGGTCAAGGGTCCCGCTGCGATTCAGGCCTTCATGGAAAAAAACATTCCCGGCCCGAACACCGCACACAATTATCACGTGTTGTCGAATTTCGAGATCGACGTCCATGGCGATACCGCGACAGCCTGGTCGCGGTGGGCGTTTGTCGTCCCAGGCCCGGATCAGAAGCCGGTCCTCGCGCAAGGCGGACGCTATGACGATCTTCTGGTTCGCGAGGACGGCCACTGGAGATTCCAGCGCCGGGTGGCGTCGAACGACCTTCCATCTTCGGGTCCAGTGCAAACGAAATGAATCGTGCGGCGGCATTCCTGGCGATCCTGGCGTGCGCGGGTTTGGGCGTGCTCTTCTCACAACAGCCGGCGCAGCAACCGTTGGAGCGGCCGTTCCAGATAATCCGTCTGGATCCCGCTCTGGACCAGATCGTAGCGCCGACTGCGAAGCTGGACACGCTCGGCGAGCATTTCGGGCTGACCGAAGGACCGGTTTGGATCAAGCAGGGCAACAATGGATTTCTTCTGTTCAGCGACTGTGCCGCTAATGTGATTTACAGGTGGACGCCCTCGGCTCCCTTCAGTGCACGCGGGTCGCTCTCGGTGTTTTTGGAAAATAGCGGGTTTACGGGAAAAGACAATCTCAATGTGGGCCAGCAGACGATCTCAGGCGGGCGTGTGGCGATTCTGCTGATCGGCTCGAACGGCCTGGCGCTCGATCCGCAAGGACGCTTGCTGATCACCGCCATGGCGGACCGCAACATCGTGCGTCTCGAAAAGGACGGCACTCGCACGGTTCTGGCCGACCGCTATGAGGGCAGGCGGTTCAGCGGTCCGAACGACATCGCGGCGAAATCCGACGGGGCCGTTTACTTTACGGACACCGTGAACGGACTCCGCGGCGGCGCGGCTGGGCCGCTGCGCGAGCTGCCGTTCAACGGTTTTTACCTGATCAAGGATGGGAAAGTGACGCTTCTCGGGGGAGACAAGGATCATCCGGGCGAGGCGCCGAACGGCATCACGCTCTCACCGAACGAAAAACATCTCTACGTCACCGCCGGGTTCCGCAAAACGCTCCGCTACGATGTGCTGCCGGATGATACCGTCGCCAACCCCACCGTGTTCCTCGACGCGGGTAACGACGGCATCAAGTGCGACCGGGCAGGCAATGTGTACTCAGTGGTTCCGGGCAACGAGATTTGGATCACATCCCCTGAGGGGAAACATCTGGGTACGCTGCAACTGCCGCTGATTGCAACGGAGCCGCGCCCGCGGATTGTCGCCACCAACGCGGCGTTCGGCGATCCCGATGGCAAGAGCCTGTACATCACCGCGTGCACCCATTTATTCCGCATCCGGCTGAAGATCCCCGGCGCGCGCTGATCGCGCGTTTCGTGTTGCCGTTTGAGGCGCTGCCATTTACGCCGGGCGCTGCATCTCGAACCGATCCTTGGTCCGCACATACACCGGACCGGCCATACGCCCGATGGCGTTGAGCTGATCCGCATCGATTTCGCAAATCTGGTTGACCATCGAATCCTGCACGTGGAACCGCAGCACCTCGCCCATCACGACGCTGCCGCCCAGAAATTTCGGGCTCACGTGCACGATTTGGTGCAGCTTGCATTCCATGTTGAAGCGGGATTCCTTCACGCGGGGCGGCTTGACCAGCTCGCTGGGGGCGGGCGTCAGTCCCGAAACGACGAACTCGTCCACGTCCGGCGGATACTCGCCCGAGCACAGGTTCATCTTCTCAGCGAAATCCTCGCTAACGATGTTCACCACGAACTCGCGCGTGGCTTCGATGTTCACCAGCGTGTCTTTCTTGGGCCGGTCCCCTCCGCGGATCATCGGGCAGAAGCAGATCACCGGCGGATTCGCGCTGATCACGGTAAAAAAACTGAACGGCGCCAGGTTTCGGATTCCTTCCGGGCTCAGCGTGGAAACAAACGCAATCGGACGCGGCAGAACGGCTCCCGAAAGCAGCCGGTACACGTCGAACGGATCTTTTGTCGCGGGATCAATGATCATGGATTTCGCTATTATAGCGGCTGACCCGCGCCGCGCTGGCATTGCGCCTCCATTTGCGCGAAAATAGCCTGACGACTCCGCGTGCCCACCCAAGACTTAACCATCTGGCAGCGCTGGTTTCGACGCCCGCAGAATGTCTGGCTGCGCCGCGCCTTGTTCCAGGTCCATCTGTGGACCGGCATCGGCACCGGGCTCTACGTCCTGATGATCAGCCTCACGGGGAGCGCTATTGTCTTCCGCAACGAAATTTACAAGGCCGCTGGATCCGGCAATCGCACCGTCCAGGTGCGTGGCTCCAAGCTGGCTCCCGATGAGCTAAAGCGGATCATCCGCCAGAAATACCCGGAGAACACCATCAGCTTTGTGTTCGAGGGCAAGCGGCCCGAGACCGTGACCGAAGTATGGATGGAACGCCGCGGCGAGCGGATCCAGCGCATCTTCGATCCCTACACCGGCGCCGATCTGGGCGATTCGGTCCCCCGAGCCATCCGCGTTTCGGCGTGGCTGGCACGGCTGCACACGGACCTGCTGTTCGGCGAGACCGGCCGCAAGGTCAACGGCGTCGGCGCGATTTTCCTGACGCTGCTGTGCGTCACCGGGCTCATTATCTGGTGGCCGGGCGTAAACAGCTGGCGCCGCAGCCTGATCTTCAGCCCGCGATCCAACTGGAAGCGTCTCAACTGGGATCTGCACAGCGCCGTCGGCTTCTGGTCCTTTGCGCTGATCTTCATGTGGGCCATTACCGGCGTATATCTCGGATTCCCGCTGCCATTCCAGAAAATCATCAACCACTACTCGCCGCTGATCCAGTACGCGCTCCCCGAGGAAGCCGGCGCTTCGCCGGCGCCGGCGGCGTCCCTGGTGGCGCAGCCGAAATCCTTTGAGTTTGGCAAAGGCCGCCGGCAGCCGATCCGGCGCAGCCCCGGCGATACCTTCATCCGCTGGATCTACTACCTGCACTTCGGAAATTTCGCGGGCGCGAAAACAAAGGCCCTGTGGGTCGGCCTCGGGTTGCTCCCGGTGATCCTGTTTGTCACCGGCGCGATCATGTGGTGGAACCGCGTGCTCAGCCCGGCTGCACGACGCGCGCATAGCACTCGCGCTCTTGCGGGCGCGGTCGATACGCCCGCCGACGCCTCAGCCTGACGCCATGCCCAAGGAAATCGCATTCGAAATGGCCGTTTCCAGCGTGCGCTTCGGCGCCGGAGTCACGCGGGAAGCCGGCATGGATTTGGCCGATCTCGGCGTGCGCACCGCGCTGGTGGTCACCGATCCGGTGCTCCGCGCGCTGCCTCCCGTGCAGACCGTTCTCGAATCCCTCGAAAACAACCGCATCGCGGCAACTGTCTACGATCGCGTCCGCGTCGAGCCCACCGATGCGTCCTTCCTCGACGCGATCGCCTTCGCGCGCCAGTCGCCCTTCGACGCGATCGTCGCCGTCGGCGGCGGTTCCACGATCGACACCGCCAAAGCGGTGAATCTGTACGTCACTTACCCGCCCCCCGATTTTCTCGACTACGTCAATCCGCCCATCGGCAAGGGCCTCCCCGTCCCTGGCCCGCTGAAGCCCCTGATCGCCATCCCGACCACCGCCGGCACTGGCAGCGAGACCACCGGCGTCAGCATCTTCGATCTGACGAAACTGCACGCGAAAACCGGCATCGCCAGCCGCCGCCTGAAACCCACGCTCGGTTTGCTCGATCCGCAAAACACCCGCACGATGCCCGCGCAGGTGGCTGCGTCCACCGGCCTCGATATCCTGAGTCACGCCGTCGAATCGTTCACGGCGCTGCCTTTTTCGGAGCGGCCATCGCCCGATCGCCCTCTGCTGCGCCCCGCTTATCAAGGCTCGAACCCCATCAGCGACGTCTGGTCGCTCCAGGCGCTGCGCATGGTCGCGAAATACATCGTCCGCGCCGTCGAAGACCCTTCCGACGACGAAGCCCGGGCGAACATGCTCCTGGCCGCGTCCTATGCCGGCGTCGGATTCGGAAACGCGGGCGTGCATCTGCCGCATGGCATGTCCTACCCGGTCTCTGGCAACGTAAAGAGTTACCACGCGCCTGGTTATGGGACCGATCATCCAATGGTCCCGCACGGATTCTCGGTCATCTTGAACGCGCCCGCGGTCTTCCGCTTCACCGCGCCGGCGGATCCGCAGCGCCATCTCGAAGCCGCCGAGGCGCTGGGGGCCGATGTTTCCCGCTGCCGGGCGGCCGACGCGGGCCGCATTCTCTCGGAGCGGATCACCTGGTTCATGCAGCGCCTGAAGGCGCCCAACGGCCTGCGCGAAATCGGCTACACGTCCTCCGAGATTCCGGCTTTGGTCGCAGGGACGCTTCCGCAGCATCGCGTGACCAAGCTCTCGCCGCGCCCCGCCGCACCCGAAGACCTCGCGAAACTATTCGAAGAGGCTCTCGACGCATGGTAACCGCAGCCATCCAGTACTCCACCGCGGCCGATGTCGACCGCGCCGCGCAATCGGCGCAGGAAGCCTACCTCAAATGGCGCGACGTGCCGGTCGTGGACCGCGTGCAGGTGCTCTACCGCTATAAGGCGCTCCTAGAAGAGCGCGCGCAGGAGCTGGCGCAGATCCTCAGCGACGAAAACGGCAAGCTGCTCGACGACGCGCGCGCCGAGGTTCGCCGCGGCATCCAGATGGTCGAGGTCGCCTGCGGGATGCCCAGCCTGATGATGGGCGATTCGCTCAATGACGTCGCCTCCGGCATCGATTGCAAGACGATCCGGCAACCGATCGGCGTCTGCGCCGGCATCACGCCCTTCAATTTTCCCGCGATGGTGCCTATGTGGATGTTTCCGTTCGCGCTGGCCTGTGGCAACGCGTTCCTCCTGAAGCCTTCCGAGAAAGTCCCGCTCACTGCCGTGCGCGCATTCGAGCTGCTCGGTAGCGCCGGCCTTCCGGCTGGCGTTATGCACCTTATTCACGGCGAAAAGCTCGCCGTGGATGCGCTGCTGCATCATCCGCTGGTCAAGGCTGTGTCGTTCGTGGGGTCCACGCCCGTGGCGAAGTATATCTACGCGACTGCGGCCGCGCAGGGCAAACGTGTGCAGGCTCTGGGCGGCGCGAAGAATCACATCGTGGTCATGCCCGATGCGGACCTGCCCAAAGCGGTGGATGGGATCATCGCTTCGGCCTTCGGCGCTGCCGGCCAGCGCTGCCTGGCCAACAGCGTACTGGTCCCGGTCGGCGAGGCAGCCGGCCCGTTGCTGGATCTTCTTGTCCGCCGAACGAAAGCTGGTTTCGAGATGGCCTCGCTGATCACCGCCGAGCACGCCCAGCGCGTACGCGGCTATATCGACAAAGGAATCGCCGAAGGCGCGGTAGCGCTGTGCGACGGCCGCGATGAGTCGGGCCGCTACGTCGGACCTACCATCTTCGATAATGTGACGCCTGAGATGACAATCGCCCGCGAGGAAATCTTTGGGCCGGTGCTCTCTGTGATGCGCGTGAACACGCTCGACGAAGCCATCGCGCTGGTGAACAGCGCGCCATTCGGCAACGCTTCGTCGATTTTCACCTCAAGCGGCAAAGCTGCCCGCGAATATTCCTCGCGTATCGAGGCCGGAATGGTCGGAGTGAACATTGGCGTCGCCGCGCCCATGGCGTTCTTCCCGTTCGCCGGATGGAAAAACTCTTTCTTCGGCGATCTGCACGCTCACGGCAAGGATGCCGTCGCCTTTTACACCGAGCAGAAGGTGATCATGTCGCGCTGGTTCTAAGTAGGGTCAGGCTTGCAGCCTGCGATGGATTTACATCCGCCATTTGCGGCCGCCCTTGACGCATCGTGCGAACCGCCTTACCCTCGTAGACGGCATGGCAATTACTTTGAAAGTCAACGGCCGGACCCACACCCTGGATCTCGATCCGGCAACGCCGCTGCTGTACGCCCTCAGCGACGATCTGGGATTGAACGGTCCTAAGTTCGGCTGTGGCCTCGGCCAGTGCGGAGCCTGCACCGTGATCGTAAAGGGTCAGGCCACACGCTCCTGCGTCACTGCCGTGAAAGCTGTCGAGGGATCCGAGATCACGACGCTCGAAGGACTCGGAACGCCCGAAAAGCCGCACCCCATCCAACAGGCGTTCATCGACGAACAGGCCGCCCAGTGCGGCTTCTGCCTCAACGCCGTCATCATGACTGCCAAGGCATATCTGGATAAGCATCCCCAAGCGACCGAAGCCGAGATCCAGCGGGCGATGTCAGGAGTATTGTGCCGCTGCTTTACGAACGTCCGTATGCTGCGCGCGATCCAGAAGTACGGAAAGGCGGTCGCGCGATGACAACCACACGCCGCAATTTCCTGAAGACGTCGGGCGCGCTGATCGTCGGGTTCAGCGCCGGATCGCTCCGAATCGCGCGCGCACAAGGGCCAGTTCAGGGCTCGCCGGCGATGAACCAGCTCGACTCCTGGATCGCGATCGCAGCCGACGGCAGTATCACGGCTTATAGCGGCAAGGAAGAGCTCGGCCAGGGAATTTCCACGGCTCAGGCGCAGTTGGTCGCCGAGGAGCTTTCGGTTCCATTCAATCGAGTGAAGCTGATCTACTGCGACACGGCGCTCACGCCGGATCAGGCGCATACGTCCGGCAGCCAGTCGCATCCGGCGAATTTCAATCACGCAAATCTTGGGCAGGCCGGCGCCACGGCGCGCGAGCTGCTCTTCCGCATGGCCTCCGAACGCCTCGGCGCGCCTGTGGACCAACTCACGGCAAACGACGGCGTGATCTCGCGCAAGAGCGATCCCTCCAGGCGCGTGACGTACGGACAACTGGTGGGTGGTAAGAGATTCAGCGCGGCGCTCAATCCGAACGCGAAGCGCAAGCCTGCGAGCGAATGGACTGTGCTCGGCAAACCGGTTCCGCGTCCCGACCTGCCGGACCTGGTGACCGGAAAATTCGAGTTCGTGCACAACGTGCGCCTGCCTGGGATGCTGCATGGCCGCGTTGTGCGTCCTCCGTCCGTCGATGCGACTGTGGCAAGCGTCGATGAAGCCTCCGTAACGGGTATGCCGGGGCTAGTGAAGGTGGTGGTGCGGAAGAATTTCGTCGGCGTGGTCGCGGAGAAGCCGTGGCAGGCCATCCAGGCCGCCGCCAAGCTGAAGGTGACCTGGAATCCCGGCAAGCCGCTTCCCGCGCAACCGGCCTTCTACGATTCGCTGCGGAACCAGCCGTCGCGCGATGCGCTCATGGTGGATTCCGGCGATACGGAGAAACAGATCGCTGCGGGTGTCGCGGTTCTGAAGGCGACCTACCTCCATCCGTATCAAATGCACGGTTCGATGGGCAGCTCGTGTGCTGTCGCCGACGTGCAGGGCGATCACGCGACGATCTACTCGGCCACGCAGGCTGTCTGGTATCAGAAGAACACCTCGGCGATGATCCTGGGGCTCAAACCCGAGAACATCCACGTGATCTTCCGCCGGGGATCGGGCTGCTACGGCTGCAACGGCGCCGATACGGTGACGTACGACGCGGCCGTCTTATCGCAAGCCGTCGGCAAGCCAGTGCGAGTCCAGCTCTCGCGCAAGGATGAAATGGCGTTCGAGAATTACGGAAACGCGTTCGTGATGGATCAGCGTGCTGCTCTGGATGCCAAGGGAAACATCGTCGCCTGGGAGCACGAATCGTGGTCGCCCGGATTGGGAGGGCGTCCGGGAACCAGCACGCCCGGGAACGTGATCACGGGCTCACTGCTGGGATTTTCTCCGGCGCCGTTCGCGCCGCGCGCGGCTGGCCCCGCTCCTGCCCGGGTGAACAACAACAGCAACGGAGTACCGTCCTATCTCGCCAGCGTCACCGGAACTGTGAAGAGCGGCCGCGTGCTTACGCACGCCGTCGCATCGCGTTTCTGGACTGGGCCGCTGCGCTCGCCTTCGCGGCTGCAAAACACGTTTGCGCACGAATGTTTCATGGATGAGCTGGCGGCGCGCGCCACGGCCGATCCCGTGGAATTCCGGCTGCGGCACCTGCGAGACGAACGCCTGAAAGAAGTGCTCCAGGCAGCGGCGAAAGGCGCGAATTGGGAAGCGCGGCCATCGCCCCGCGCCGGAAATCGCAAGACCGGCATCGCCAGCGGGCGCGGCGCCGCGTGCGTTCTCTATGAGGGCGACAACGGATATACGGCTCTGGTTGCCGAAATCGAGGTCAACCAGGACACCGGCAGGATCGTCGTCAAGCGGATGGTCGCGGCGAGCGACGTTGGTCCCATTTCGAATCCCGACGGGCTTCGCAACCAGGTGGAAGGCGGCGCGCTTCAGGGCCTGAGCCGAGCGCTCGGCGAGGAAGTGACCTGGGATAACGAAAAAATCACCTCGGTCGATTGGAGGACGTATCACAGCCTGCCGCTCGGATTCGAGGTTCCGAAGATCGACGCGGTGCTCATCAATCGAACCGAGGGCGAAGTGATGGGCGCGGGGGAAACCTCGATCACCTTGGTCGCGGCGGCGGTCGGGAACGCGATTTTCGACGCCACCGGCGCGCGCATCCGCCAGGTTCCATTTACGGCCGAGCGCATCAAAGCAGCCTTGGCCGCACGCGCTTAGCCAACCGAGGCTTTTACCAGCGCCTGCACGTGTGCGGTGGCTGCGGCAGCCAGTCCGGCGAGATCGTACCCGCCTTCCAGCACGGACACGAGCCGCCCGCCCGCGTGCTTGTCGGCGATCTCCAGCATTACCTGGGTCAGATCGGCGAAATCCTGATCGGAGAGCGTAAAGCGGCCCAGCGGATCCCCGAATCGTGAGTCGAATCCGGCCGAGGTCAGCACCAGGTCTGGCTTGAACAGATCCGCCGCGTGAATCAGCCTTTCCTGGAACGCCCCGAGGATTTCGCGGCGGCCCGCGCCGGCCGGAAACGGGCAGTTCAGCGTGCGCCCTTTGCCCTTTCCCTCGCCAGTTTCCTGCGGATCGCCCGTTCCGGGATACCACGGCGACTGGTGCGTACTGAAGAAGAATACCGAGCCATCGCTGTAGAAGATATCCTGGGTGCCGTTGCCGTGATGCACGTCCCAATCGGCAATCAGCACGCGTTCCATTCCGTACTTGCGCTGGGCATGGCGCGCCGCGATCGCGACGTTGTTGAAGATGCAGAACCCCATTCCCTGGTTGGGGCGCGCGTGGTGGCCGGGAGGGCGAACTGCGCAGAAGGCGTTGACGGCTTTCCTATCCACGACCATATCGACGGCGTTCATCAGGCCGCCGGCGGCGTCCAGGGCGACGTCCCAGGATTTGGCGCTGATCGTCGTGTCGCCCGTGCTCAGTTCGCGCGCGCCCGCGGCGATTTCCCGTTTCGCGGTCTGAATATAAGGCCGCGTGTGGCAGAGCGCGATTTCGTCTTCGGTCGCCGCACGAACCGCGGCGTGCTGGAGTGCTCGCGTCAATCCGGCCTTTTCGAACGCGCCTGTCAGCGCGTCGTAGCGCTCGGGGCGTTCCGGATGCCCCGGCCCGGTGTCGTGCTGCTTAAAGACGGGATCGATCAGGAGGGCAGTTCTGGCTTCTGCGGCGGACGACGCTTCTCCCTGAGCGAGCATTACAGTGCCAACAGACCATTTCAGCAGATCGCGCCGGCTGGCGGACATGTCAAAGCTCACTTGCCTTGGAGAGTTTCCAGATAGCGGGCCAGGTTGTCGATGCGCACCCGCCCAAGGTCCTGGTCCCAGGCCACCTGCGAAAAAATCGGCCCCCAAACCGGCATGTCACGGGTGCCGTGGCCGGCCGGACGAGGCTCTTCGCCCGAGATGATCCGGCGCACTTTCGCGCGTGGGAACATGCCGTTGTTACGCTCCTGGATTCGCGTCAAATCCGCGGGCTGCGTCTTGAGAAACATCGCCATCGGGCCGTTCCCCTTTGCGTTCGCTCCATGGCAAACGGCGCAATACGCTTTGTAGAGATTCGGACCCTCGATCGAGGCGATCAGCCGGATGTTCTCTTCCGACTGTTTGCCCGATTGTTTGGTTTGACTCCAGCCGATTCCGAAACAGAAAAGCACGATCCCGCCGGCGGAGAGCATTCTACTCATACCGCTATTGGATCACGCTTTACGGACGCGAATCAGCCTTAGCGCCAGGTTTCGAGCAGGGGTTGAGAAAAGATATCTTCGGGAACTCCCTGAGCGACCGCCGCTTCTTTAGTGCAAATCCAGTACTCTGGCTGCCAATGTTCCTTGCGGTCGTAGGGCGCCTTGTAGATGAAAAAATTCTCGGCGCGGCGGCGCACCCGCGGCTCGGCGCGGGTTTCCTTGCCCAGGGCGCATGCCTCTTTCAGTGCGGCCTCATAGCTGTCGAAGGGCCCGTCAATATAGTCTCGATGGTTGATGATGTGCCACTGCATGGCGAAATCGGCTAACTTCTATTTCTACCAATTAGATGGCCCTCGGCGCTACTTGGTTTCAGGCAGCCAGAGTTGGCTAACGTTCCAGTTCGGCCCTAGTCTGGAGATAATTAAGGATTTCCGCTCGTGATAGCACTCCCTCCAGATGGCTGTCGGTCATGACCGGAAGCTGATTTACGTTCTCCCGAGCCATTACTTCCAGCGCGCTCGCAAGCGGAGCTTCCGGACGGACCGCCCGCATGCCCTCAAGGGGCCGCATCACGGAGTCCACCGGCGTATCCGGCCACCTACTCCGCTCCAGTTGCCGGATCTCATTCGGCGTCACCAGCCCCGACACCAGGCCGTCGTCCACCACCAGAAAGCACCGCTTTCCAGTGCGAAACAGCCGCTCAACCAGATCCTGAACACTCTGCCGTCCGTCTACCGTCATGCAATCGTGTGACATGATGTCGGACACCCGCACGTCCTGGATGGCCCGCTTCCAGCCCGCCTGGCGGATAGTTTCCCCGGCCGCCTGGAGCAGGAACCACCCGATAAAGCTGATCCACAAGCCGCCAACGCTAGCCCCGAAGAAGAACTGCATGATCCCAAACGCGATGAACAAACCGCCGACTACTTGACCCGTTGCCGCGGCCGTCTGGGTAGCCCGCTCCGCGTTACCGCTTTTCCACCACAGAATGGCCCGCAGCACGCGTCCCCCGTCCAGTGGGTAACCCGGTATCAAGTTGAATATCCCGAGCGATATGTTGATGTATCCCAGCCAGGTGAGAACTGTCCTGGCGGCCGCAGCGGCGGTAAATAAGTGCGCCAGAATCAGGCAGATGAAGCCGATCAGAAAACTGGTCAGAGGGCCGACAAAGGCGATCCGAAACTCCGTTTTTGCCGTGGGCGATTCGCCTTCGATTTGCGAGACGCCCCCAAGAGCGAACAGAGTGATTTCGCGCACCGGAATGCCGTGCCATCGCGCCACCAATGAGTGCGCCAGCTCGTGAGCCAGTAGGGAAACGAAGAACAATACCGCGGTCGTAATCGCCAGCATCAGCACCAGACCGGTCGACCATGCCGGATTGGTCTGGCGGAATTGCCCAGCAAGAGAGAAAACGATCATTAAGGCGATCAGGAACCAGCTAAAATGCAGGCCAATCCTGATTCCAAAGACTTTTCCCAGTTGAATGTGAGACCGCATCGCGTTCTGCCTCTCTAAAATTTTGATGCACGGCGAAAGCCATTGGATGAGTTCCCCGAGAGAGGTCACTTCTTTTACGGGTTGCGTTATTTATTTACTAATATCAACAACATACAAAATCGGCAGCTTCTGTAGGCACGCGAACGGGCGTTCTACAGAGGCAGCGATCTTGGCAAGGCAAAACCTTGGTCTGCAAGAAACGAATGCGGACATTAGGGATCTCCCGTGCAGCCAGGAACGCAACCGGCCGCGAGATTCTCGCCAACCCGGGTCCGCAAGCGCACATCGTTTATCCGCTCTCACGCGATTCGAACAGGCCCAGCGCGTGGGCACGCTCTGCGACGCTCCAAACAGTGGCGACGTCACTGTCTCACGAACTTCGTAATGCCCCTGAGTTGCGCTTCCGCTGAGAAGATATTGCCGGCCGCATCGATGGCGATGCCCTCCCCCATCGCGCCGTCCGGGGAATTTGGAGTCATATGGGGAGGAATGAACGTCGTCACCTTCCCGTCCTTGAGGCTTCCGATGCGAATTCCCCGTTGCCAGCCTGGATGAACTCTCTCAGTCGACTCCGAGTCCGTCGTATAGATGACGTCGTTCCTGTCGATCGCCAACCCGCTGGTTCGGCCAAACTGGTCGTATTCGCGAACAAACGTCCCTGTCTTTGTCAGCACCTGGATGCGATGATTGTGCCGATCGGCCACCACCAGACGGCCCCGGGAATCGAACTCCAGCGCGTGCGGCGTCCGGAACTCGCCCGGCCCGGTGCCCGCTTTGCCGATAACCCTCAGAAACTTCCCGTTCTTATCGAATACCGAGATTCGTCCGACCAGATTCGGATCCGCCACGTCGGTGTGGCTCTCGGCAACATAGACATCGCCATTTGCGGGGTCGGTCACCGCGTCCGTCGGGTCGGTGAGGGCTTCCGGAGGATTTCCGCGCACGCCGGGTTTGCCCAGCGTCATCAGCACTCTTCCTTGTGGGCTGAATTTGACGACGACGCTTCCCTTCATTTCTTCACGGGGAAATTTTTTGACGTCGTCCGCGCTCGGGGCTCGCGCGTCGGTCACCCACACATTGCCGTCGCGGTCGACATGGATCCCATGCGGCCATACAAACATTCCTCCTCCAAAGCTCCGAACCTCCTTGCCGGATGGATCAAACAGGTGCACCGGGTTCGCTTGCGTGCCAAGGCAGCCCGGACTTGTTCCGGGCGAGCACCGGTCCGTGGCCCATACAGATTTGCCATCCCGGTCGATAGCGACCCCGTTGGAGCCGCCCCAGGGCCGTCTTTCCAAATTCAGAGTCGCCCAATCCCGGAGGGCTCGATATGGATTGACGCCGCTGTTGACTGGCTGTACTTTGTCCGTCTGAGGCGTGCCGCCGCGCTGCTGCGCGTACACGCCGGCAACGATCAACCCTGCGAAGCCGAATTTCGCAACGCTCGATGCCCGCATTCGTGAGGCTCCTATTTCCAGCTCTGGATCGCCTTGTAGTGCATCGAGTCCGGCGGAAGTTCGGTCAGTTCGATCCGGCCCATGTATGGGTCGGTAATGTTGGCCAGGACCGCCTTTGTATCGCTTTTACTCGTATCGGTGACGGTCAGGCCTTTGCTTCTGAACCAGGCCACCGCCTGCGCCGCCTTCTCGACATGTAGACCGTAGTGAGAAAAGCCGGCGGGCCGCTGCGAAGTGACCGGGTTGAGCTCGAGGAAGGTGTTCTTGCTGATCTGCATATAGACCAGCCGCGGCTGGCCTTTCTCATCGTTGACGCGGAACGCTTCGCGGTATCCCATCTTCTGGGTGTAGTAGGTAACCGCCTCGTCGATATTCGGCACGCTGATTCCCACGTGGTTCATCATGACCACATCACGGTTGGGGTTCTGGGCCATCATGGCCTGGATTGCCAGCCCGGCGAAAAGTCCGGAAACGAAGTACATCGCAGCGCGCATAGAGCCTCCCTGGATGAATGGATTCATCGGCAACCCATTCTGTAACAAGTTGCAGGCTGATACAACCCATCGCCTGTTCCGATAATATAAATTGGGCAGGAACCCGCAGTGCAGGTGACGATATGGAACACACGAAAGCATCGCTCTCGATCACGCTAAGGCCGCTCGCTGGCTTGGTTCTGGCCTTGGCAGCGCCGTCGCTCTTGGCGCAGCAACCGGCGGCTCGCCCTGCCGATATTGTGGGGCTGGCCCTGGTCGGGCACCATGTTGCCGATCTGGAGCGGTCCATCACGTTTTTCGAGGCTATCGATTTTAAGGTGGCCGAGGGGCCGGGCAAGTGGATCGTTGACAAAGAGTTAAACAAGCTGGGCAATACACCAGGGGCGGAATCGCGGACCGCGGTCATGAAGGTCCAGAGCTCCGTGTCCGATATCCCGTTTACGCTTGTGCTCCGCCAGTACCGCGGGATTCAACGCCAGGACTGGAGCAAGCTCAATTCCTGGGATCTGCTGGGCAGCCACATCGACCTGACGGTGGACGGCAGCGTGAGCGACCTGCTGGATAAGCTGGATAAGCAGGGTCTGCTGAAAATGCCGGAGGTGCAAGGTCTTCCCAATCCTCGGCAGCAGCAACAGCCGGGATTCCGTCGCTACGCGTTCATTTCGGATCCCGACGGGCTGACGATTGAATATTTCGGGAAACCCGTGCTAAAGGCTGGCGATCCTCCGCCGGCGCCTGGGGTCTCAAATTCCACGGCGACGGCGCAGAACATCGAACGGCTGGGCAAACAGGCCGGCTTCAATCATTACGCAGTGAATGTTGTTGATCCCGAGAAGGCCCGGGATTTCTATGTGAAGGCGCTCGGCGGCGATTATCCGCCGTTCCAAAATACCGGCGCAAAGCAGATTATGCAGAACGGCTGGTGGCCCCAGGCGGCCACCAAGGACAACCTGCGCATCGAGCTGGGCTACTTTACGGTGAATCAGGGCAAAACTCCTCCGCCCATCAAATTCCAGGACATCAATGCCAACTACGCCGGCATACAAGTCAGCAATATCGAAGCCGCGTACGCGAGAGCCAAGGCGAACGGCGCGATCACCGTCACCGAAGGCGGCATTATGAAATTCCAAGGCGGGCGTGCGGTGATGATCCGCGATTCGGACGTCGGCGGCTATATCATGCTCTGGCAGCCTGGTAGGTAAAAAAGGATTCCTCAACCCCCGCGAGGCCGGGCGGCCGCACGCACTTCAACCCGAGCTACTTTTGCTTTGTGTCAGCCCGCCGAGTTTTTAGCCCGTACGGCGAACCCCCCTCCGGCGGTCGCGCGATCCATGCGAACGTAACCTCGAAAAAGCGGTTCGCCATGAAGTTGTAGAGATCGGATTCACCGCGTGGCAGATTGTGCGTAGCTGCGGGCAGAATTGCTAGCTGTGCATTCGCGATGCCTTTCGCAATCTCGATGACGTGGCTTATCGGAATCACATCGTTGTCTCCAGCCATGATTAGCGTAGGGGCCGTAATTGTTCGGAGGTCGTCAATCGATATGTGCGGTTCGTTCAACGCCATTTGCTTCTGCATCTTCACGCGCGCGGAATCCTGTGAGCGATCGCCTGCTGCATTGGCAAGTTGTAGCTGGTTCCGTATGGTTGCCAGAGTAGCCGACGGGAGAACGTCCGGTCTTAGATTCGGTGAAGACGCTACGACCTTCCCGATTTGTGAGGGATGCCGGATCGCGAGCAGCAGGGCCACGATGCCGCCGTCGCTGTGACCAAGCACGTCGATGCGATCAATCCCAAGGGACCGTACGAGTTCGGAGAGGTCGTCCGCTATTTGTTCGTATTTCAGCGGCGTTGGGCCATTGTCAGAATGCCCGTGACTGCGGCTGTCGGCCGCAATCACCCTGCGGGTTTTCGAAAAGAACGCAATCTGGCATCGCAGTCGATCGATCGAGCCGCCGTTTCCATGAATGATCAATAGCGGCGCCCCTTGGCCGTAGCTCTCGTAATACAGCGAAACACCGTTTACCTTGACCCTGCCACTCGCTGCTGTGTTATCACCGTACGGTGGTGCGTCTGAACACTGGGCAGCGGCGATCCTGCCTGATAAAAACATCAGGAAAACGCCCACGCTTATGCCAGAGGAAAGCCTCTTGTCCATGAAACCTCCTGCGGTATTTTATACGATCTCGTCGCGAGAGCGAAGGCGAACGTGCACTCACCGTCTCGGCAGGCGGCACTGTTAAATTCCACGGCGGGCATGCGGTGATGATCTGCGATTCGGACTGTCGGCGGCTATAACATGCTCTGGCAGCGTGCGAAGCAAGGTCGCTTCATATCAATTTTCGGTCGGAGTTTTTTCGATGCGCGTCACGACAAACATGTCGATGGAAGACTTGCGCGTTTCGATGCGGAGGCCGTATTTCTTCACCGCTTCCGATAAGGACGGCGCGGGATCGTCTGCTCCATTGCCCTGAAAACCGCGGGGAAAGCCGGCGTCGGTTTCCGGTGCGAAGGTGAGGCTAAAGTCGTAGAGGCCATCGATGCCCGTCTCGTCCACGACGGGCCGGCTGGTGAAACGGGTGATCACGCCGACCAGTGTCAAGAGGCTCGCCGAGGGCGCCGTGATCGTCATGGCGGACGCGGAGCCTCCGAACATGACCGCGGACCTCGGCTTACCATCCGTTCCCATCGCCATGGGTTGATTGCCTGTCTGGCGTTCGGCCGGCTTCAGCTTCGGGCCGTCATTGCCGGGCAGCAGAGCGTAGACCTGCATTTCCTTGGGCTCGCGATGCCAGGTGAGCTTGAATCTCTCCTCGAGCAGGGCTGAAACATTTCGGGAATCTGATCGGTGCTTGCGCCCGGAGGCAATTTCGCGGCGATGTCGAATCGGGCGGTGGACATCCAATCCGGCCCGACGATCTGGAAGTCTCTCACCTTGTACGCGCCGCGGATGGCGTCACGCAAGTTGGTGTTCCGGTAGGTGACGAACGAAGGATCCGCGGACATGCCGACAAAAACGGAATCGGCCAGATTGGGATCGGCCGGCCTGATGGTTGCAACTTCGAAGGTTGGTTTCGCGGGCGGCTGCTGGGCGAATGCAATGGTGATCGAGACCAGGAGAAAGGAGATGGTCGCGTTCATGTCCTGATGCGCCGATGGGTGGAATCCGCCGGCGCTTAGCCGGCGAAAAGGTCTCGCTGTCCGCTCGCGGAGAGCTGGGCGAAATCGGCGTAGCGATTCGCGCTCGTCTGAACCGGGAATGGTTTGGCCGCATGGTCCCACCGGCGAAGGCGGCGACTACCTCGAACGGAGAGGGCGCGGATCAAACGCGAGGATCAAACCAAGTCTGGTTCCTGGAGAGATCCTGCTCGGGGCGCGTGAAAAAAATGTGCGATTCTCGGAGCATGGGGCGACTGTGTGCCGCCGTTATGCTGGCTGCCGCTACCGTTGCAGGAGCGGACTTGCCACGCGCCATCGGCGCGCTCCTCAATACACCGCCGGTAGCCCGCGCCTCCGTCGGCATCCAGGTGCTCGATCTCCAGACGGGCGCCACGCTGTACTCCCGAAACGCGGATCGCCTGTTTCTCCCCGCCTCGACCATGAAGCTGTTCACCGCCGCTCTGGCGCTCGAAAAGCTCGGACCCGACTACCGGATGGTGACGAAACTGGTTCGCGCGCCTTCGGGCGATCTGATTTTGGTCGGCAGCGGCGATCCCTCCCTGTCAGGCCGCGCGTATCCGTACACGAAAGACGCGCCGCCGGGCGATCCTCTGCGGGCGATCGAGGACCTTGCGGATCAGGCTGTGGCTGCGGGGCTGACGCGAGTCGACGGCGACATCGTCGGTGACGATCAGTTGTATCCCTGGGCGCCGTATCCGCCGAGTTGGACCGTGGAGGACATGGTCGGGGAAGACGGCGCTCCGGTGAGCGCCCTCACATGGAATGACAACACGATCGCGATTTCCATCCGGCCGGGCGCGCGTTCCGGCGATCTTGCGGCCGTTTCGTTTCAGCCCGCTTTTGAATATTACGCTGTCGATAACCGCGTGATCACCGTGGCGGGAGAGAAGCAGGCGCGGATCCGGCTCAGCCGCGCCCCCGGATCGCGCCAGATTCTGCTTTGGGGCAGCATTCCGCTGGGCGGCGCAGCCTTACGCGAAATCGTCGCGGTGGACGATCCGGCCCTGTTTGCGGCCTGCGCTCTCTATGACGCTCTGGCGCGCCGCGGCATCCCGATGCGCGGGCGTCCCGTGGCCCGTCACCGCCCGGTTTCCGAAGATCCGTGGCCAGTGGCTGGCGAAGTCATCGCGACCCGCAGTTCGCCGCCGCTGATCGAGCTGCTCCAGATCATGGAAAAGATCAGCGAGAACCTGCACGCGGAACTGATTTTGCGGGAGGTGGCGCGCGTCGCGCGAAGCTCCGGCACACGCGAGTCCGGCTTACAGGAGCTCAGCGCCTGGCTTGCCGGGATTGGCGTCAAACCGGAGGAATGGCGTGCGGAAGACGGCTCGGGGTTGTCTCGGAATGACGAGGTCACGCCCCGCGCGATGGTCCGGCTGCTGAGCTTCATGGCCGCCTCGAAGCATGGAACTGCCTGGATCGGGCTGCTCCCCATCGGAGGCGAAGACGGAACGCTCGAACACCGCTTGTGCTGCGTCGGCGGCGCAAATCTTGCCCGACAGGTGCGCGCCAAAACCGGAACGCTGACCCGGTCCATCGCGCTCTCGGGTTACGCAAACAGCAAAACGCGAGGCCGGCTCGCGTTTTCGATCATGGTCAACAACTTTTCCGCGCCTCCGGCCGAAGTGCGCGCCTGGGTTGATAAAATAGCATTGATACTGGTGGAATGACTTATGCCCATTTTTGAATATCTGTGCGAAGACTGCGGGAGCAAATTCGAGAAACTGGTGCGGAGCGCGCGGAACGGATCCTCAGGAGTGCAATGCCCATCCTGCGGCCAGGAACACCTGAAGCAGCAGTTCTCCACCTTCGCGGCGCACGCGAATGGAACGTCGAAGGACGCCATGCCGTCATGCCCCTCCGGAATGTGCCGCACGCCGGATCTGTGCGGCCGTAACTAACGGCCCGAGGTGGAGCGGGTTTCCGCCTGCAACGGCGGCTTCAGCGCCCCGCAAAATCTAGCGTGAGCGCTTCAGGGCTTTTTCGACCGCCTCCGCCAGCATCTGCGGCAGAAACGGCTTCTGAAGAAATCCGATATTCGCGGCGCGCGGCTGGTAGGGATATCCGCTGGTGATGATCGCGGGAAGTTCGGGACGAGTCTGGCGCAGCCGCTCGATCGCCTCCTCGCCGCTTAGGGCGGGGAGCGTCAGGTCCGCGATGACCATGGCAAAGCCATCCGGTTCGGCCTGAAAGCGCGCCAGCGCATCTTCAGGGCTGGCGTGCGTTTCCACCTCGTAACCGAGCCGGGTGAGGTACCGGCGCAGAAGTTCCAGCAGAGTCGGTTCATCGTCGATGATCAGCAACCGCGGCACCTGTCCGGATCCCAACGGGAAATTAATGGAACGCTAGCGGAACATCGCCCGGGCTGAAGGAAATTCCGAGGCTCGCGCGGGAACTCGTGCGCCGGAACACCGCATCCACGATATCGAGATGCCGCGCGTCGTACTCCGCTACCACGTGGAAGGGATTCGTGATCGCATAAGTGAGGACGGTGCCTCCGGTGAACGCCGCGTAAGGGTTCAGGTTCTGGGCAATCCCGCTGAGCCGGGTATATCCCGCGTTAACCGAGTAGCTCCACTTTCGACTCCCCTGGTAACTGAGAGAAGCATTCCCGGACTCCTGCCGCGAGGTCAGGTAAACGCCATTTCCCGGGGTGACTCCGCGTGTGTAGCTGAACGATAGTGTGGCGTGCTGAAAGCGCCGGTCAAGACCGACATTCCACTGAGGAAATGTGCGCTTTTGATAGAACGTTTGCACGGTGGATGTCACTCCCAGCAGGGCGGAAATGGTGGGATCCACCGCTACGGTTTGCAGACCCTGCACCTCAGCCTGGTAAATTCCGGCGGTGACGCGCGCTGTCCAGAAACGGCTCAACTGCGCTGTCCACAGACCTGCGTAGCCGTTGATGTCGGATTCTCCGAAGGCCTTCGGAAAGTCGAAATGCATGTGGCTGTATTGGACGCCAATCGTGGTTCGGCGCGAGATTCGGCGCTGCATCGTTCCGTGAAGTTCGTAGCCGCGCATTCCGATCAGACCGGGCGCTTTGCGCCAGATTCCGAACCCTTGTCCTCCGGCAGTGAGGGTCGTGCGGTCGGAGAGGAGAAAGTTCACATCCATGGATGACTGCAAGAAATCGGCGCGATTATCAAAGAGCAGAGAGGAGGGCGTGATGATCGCGTCCGGGATAGCGGCGAACCCGCCAAAAGCCGTGGCGTTGGAAATCGTACCGGCGATCTGCCGCATATCGAAAACCAGACGCCGCGATTTCTGGTACGTGTAGCCGAGCGCCAACTGCTGATTCGTGCCGTTGTAGAACGTATTTTGGTTGTAATAGCGGTAGGTGCCGCTATAGTCCAGTCCGAGCCGGGCATGGCGGAAATCGTGAACCCCGTAGGCTCCGAAATTGACTTCCGTCCCCCACAGTCCATTCACGGAGATTAACTGGCCGCTATTATCGAGCGCGTACGGCAACAGGCCGTTGTCGTAAATTCCCATGGCGCTGGCGTAATAGCGCAGGGTGACGTCTTCGCCGCCGCGCTTGCCGATGTCCCCCGCGCCGTGGCTCAGAACGCCCGGTCCCAGATAGCCCCCGACCTGTGCGGTCATGCTCGAACAGCCGCAGGCCAGAACTATCGCGATCATTCGGGTTTTCAAGAGGATTCCTCCGGTACGGTAGACTCGAGGCAGCAACATTATCGAGTCTGACGCCGTCCAATTGACTGTGTCAACTTCCGCGGATGCCTGCAAGGATCGGCGGTCCCACGGCATTCCTTTAGCGAAAGGATCTCCTCAATGCGTAAACCCCTTTTGTTGTCGCAGATAGCACTGGTATTGCCCGCCCTGGCGGCGGATCTCCCAATTCGGGAGGTAATTCTTTACAAGCACGGCGTGGGTTATTTCGAGCGCGCCGGCGAGCTGCGGCCAGGCGAGACCGCGCGCCTCGACTTCAAGGCTTCCGACATGAACGATGTGCTCAAATCCCTGACCATCGTGGACCGGGGCGGGGGCGTGGTGGGGAGCGTGCGGTACGATGCGGCGGAACCTCTCGAGAAACGGTTGCAGGATTTTCCGTTTAGCGTGGGCGCCCAGGCATCGCTCGCCGCGTTTTTGGACCAGATGAAAGGCGCGCGCCTGGAACTCCAGCTCGGGTCGGACACCGCTGCCGGAACGATCGTCAGCGCGCGCTTGGCCAAGCCGGACGAAAAAACGCCCGAGCGCGAGACCGTGGTTCTGCTGAGGGATTCCGGAGAGATCCGCACGCTCGATCTAGGGGCGGCGAGCTCGGTGAAATTTTCTGATCCGAAGCTGCAAACGTTGCTAAAGGATTACCTCACAGTCTTAAGCGGCGCGCGTTCGAAGGATCGCCGCAGCGTGTATATCGATGCGACCGGTTCGGCGACGCGCCAGTTGGCCGCCAGCTACATGGTTCCTTCGGCCGTATGGAAGTCGAGTTACCGGCTGATTTTTGGCAGGCAGGGCGAATCCACGCTCGAAGGCTGGGCCATTGTGGACAACACCTCCGGGGACGACTGGAACAATATCAAGCTTTCGGTTGTGTCCGGGCGGCCGATCTCGTTCCTCACGCAACTTTATGAGCCGCGCTATGTGCAGCGGCCCACGGCGGAATTGGCGGAAAACCAGCCGGTCGCGCCGGTGGTGCTCCAGGGTGGCGTGGCGGGCTTCCAGGGAGGCAGATTTGCGGCGGCGCCGAAGGCGTCTCCGCAAGCACGCGAGAGTTTGGCCGAAAGTTTGCTGAAATCGGAAACGGGCCAGTTGTCCACGCTGGCTCCGGCGGCTGATACCCGCGATCTCGGCGAGCTGTTCGAATACAGCTTCGCATCACCTGTCTCGGTGAAGCAGGGCGAATCGGCCATGCTGCCGTTCCTGCAACAGAAGGTCGGCGCGCGCAAACTCGTGATCTACCTGGAAAGCTTCGGGCTGCACCCCATGAACGCCGCGGAGATCGCGAATACCACGGGCAAAACGCTGGATGGCGGCCCGATCACGGTCTATGACGCCAATGCCTACGCGGGCGAAGCTCTGGTGGAAACGCTCAAGGCGGGCGACAAGCGGCTGATCACATACGGCGTCGATTTGGGTTCGCGCGTGACCACGGCGTTTGATTCGTCCCGGGCGAACGTCCGCGAGATTCACTTCGCGCGCGGCGTTCTTACGACAAAGAGCGCGATCGAAGAAACGAAGACCTACACGATCAAGAACGTCGATCCGCAGCGCAAGACCGTGATTATCGAGCACAAACAGCGCCCCGGTTACAAGCTGCTGGACGCGAAACCGTCGGAAACCACAGCCGATGCGTACCGTTTCGAGGTGAACGTTGGCGGCAATGCCACGGAGACCTTCGCGGTAAAGGAAGAGCGTGTATACGATCAGACGACGAGCATTTCCAGCCTCACGCCGGAGGTGATCGCGACGTACTTGCAGAACCGTACGTTGAGCGAAGCCGGCCGGAGGCAGCTCGAGCAGATCGCGCAGAAGAAGCGCGAGATCGCGGCGAATGACGCCCAGATTCGCCAGGCTCAGGCGGACCTGAGTAACCTGACGCAGGACGAAGACCGGCAGCGGCGAAATATCGAAAGTCTGCGGAACGTCGCAGGGCAGCAGGATCTGGTGCAGCAGTACGCGCGGCAGCTTGCCGCGGCGGAGGCGAAGCTGGCGGGTCTGCGCGATCAGGAAAGCGCCTTGCAGAAGAAGAAAACCTCGCTCGAAGCGGAACTGAACGGGTTGCTCGAGAAGGCGGAGTTTTAACGGAACCCGACGCCGGTGATCACCACGCCAAGTTTGCGCAGGTCCCCGGCCGCCGAGTGGGTTCGATCCACGGTGACCGTTACAGTGGCGGTTGTGCTTGAGGGCAGATAGGGCGCGGACAGTTTATACGCACCGGGTTTGGGGAACGTATCCTCGGCGACGCGCTGACCATCCACGAACAACTGCACCTGACGGGCGGGCGCGTCTTCGGGAATAAAGAGGACGACCTCGACGGACGCCGCCTTCTCCGGCGTTTTCAGAAGCACCGACGCGCGATCGCTCATCCAGCCGTCGGGATACAAACCGGAGAGGATATGAGCGGGGGCCTGGGGATCGGGCGGGCTGAGATAGCTGAGCGTGGGCTTGCGGTCGACAACTGTGTCGGCGCGCACGCGGTCGGCCGGTGCGCTGGAGATCTCGAAGGGAAGCAGACCCGCGGAGGCGCTCGAATACGCCGAGCGGCGGCTGAGAGAGAGCAGCCGCAGCGGGAGGAATGGGGTGATTTCGGCGCCGCCGATCTGCGCGACGGGAGCGTTCCCAGCGACCGGCGCCGCAAGCGCGCTGGATACGATGGTATCTCCCGGCTGGATCATTTGATCTTTGCCGAGCGGAAGCGCGCCTTCCGATTCCAGATAAAAGCGCAATCCCCATTCCGCGTTGACCCACACGCGATGCTCGCCGGATTCGGAAGCGAGCGTTTTCGCGAACAGGCGGTAGCCATGCCAGTGCTGATAGTTGGCTGCGGCGAGACCGAGCGAAAGCCCCAGTTGCAGCGCGAATCCTGCGGCGAGCCAGCGGGGGGTTGCGATGCGTGCTGCAAGAATCGCTACAGGCGCGGCCATTGGGAGCAGGTAGCGCGCCGATCCGGCAAAGAAGATCAGCATCGCTCCGGCGAAGAAAATCGCGGCCCAAAGCGCCACAAAATCGCCGCGCCGCGCCTCCGAGACGATCCATGCGAGCACCAACGCACCGCATCCCACCGAAAGCCAGAAGAGAGGATTCCGATCGTAGAAAGCCGCGGCGAGCGCGGCTCCGGCCGCAACCATCGTCCGCAATCTATTTTTCCCCGGCCAGAACGCCGCGATGACGAGAATCGGAGAAACGATCCAGCCCGAGTGCACGACCAGAGCGACGGCACTGCGAATTGTTTGCGCCGTCTTGTGGAAGGCGTAGCTCCGCATGTAGCTGAGCAGGACGGCCGCGGGCAATGCTCCCCGCGTCGCCCACTCCCAGACTTGCCACACGGCGATGGCGGCGGGGGCGGCCAGCAGCGCGGCCCATGCAGGAAGCCAGTCCCGGCGGCGCTGGAACAGGTAGACGGCCAGGATCGGGGTGAGCAGGATCGCCTGGTATGCGGTGAGTCCTGCGAGCGCGCCGGCTACGGCTGAACCAGCGAGCGCGGGGACCGAAGTGGAATCCACCGCCGACACGAACAGAGCCATCGACACCATCCAGAACGCCAGAAACGGAAGATCGGCTTCGAGCGAGGTTCCGTTGACCAGGAACGCCGGCACGGCCACGAACAACAGCGTGGCCCAATACGGCCGCTCGCAGAATCGCCGCGCCAGCGAAAGCATCGCCAGCGCGGCGAGGATCGAAAAAGCCGTGTATGCCAGGTGAAACGGGATCTCGCGCACGTCGCCGAAAGCGGCCAGCAGCATCCCGAGGATCCATGAGTTCATCGGGCCGTGCGGATGTCCGCGCATATCCACCATGTCGCCCAAAAACATGTAGCGGGTGTCGAGCGGATGCAGCGGATCGATCTGGGCGTGCTGCGCGCCGTAGAGATAGTAGACGTCGTCGCCCTGGACGGCCTGGTTCAGGAACGGCAGGCGCAGCAGGATGACCAGCGCGACAATCGCGAGTCTGGGACGATTTACCACTGCACGGGCACGCCTGGCTCCAGCGTCCAGACCGAGGTGCCGGGCAGGTCGCGGATCAGCTCGGCAAGCTGCTCGGGGCGGCCGGTGAGCGGCGGAAACGTTCCAAAGTGCAGCGGGATTACGCGCCGCACGTCGAGCATCCGGCAGGCCAGGGCGGCTTCGCGCGGGCTCATTGTGTAGAGGTCGCCGATGGGCAGAAACGCCAGCTCGGGATGATACAGTCGCTGGATCAATTGCATATCGGCGAAGACATTGGTGTCGCCCGCGCAATAGACGGAGCGGCGGTCGGGCAGACGGACGACGTATCCGGCGGCCTCGCCGCCGTAGATGATCTGGTCGCCATCCAGAATTCCGCAGCTATGGATGGCGTGCGTCATGGTGGCTGAAATCGGCCCGACGGCGACCGTGCCGCCCTTGTTCATGCCGATGGTGTTCTTGGCTCCTTTGGTTTCCAGCCAGCGCGCGGTTTCATAGATGGCTACGATCTGCGGTGAAAATTTCTTGGCCAGCGGCAACACGTCGTGAATATGATCGAAGTGCCCGTGCGATACCAAGATCACATCCACACGGTCAATAGAGTGATTCTTGGGATACGAAGGATTGCCCTCGATCCACGGATCGACCAGAACGACTTCCCCGGTGGTCAGGCGGAACTGATAGGTTCCGTGACCGAGCCAAGTAATTTCAACCATAGCTTCGATTCTACCCGCTCCATGGCGTTTTTCAGGGGATCCCTTGCCGTCCGTTTGCTCCCGGCGGCGGGAGTCCGGTGTTTGCGCCGGCCACATCCATCGCACGCTGGCCCTTCACGGCGGAGTCTAGAACACCGTTTCTTAGCGTATTGGCGGGGCCGGTCCGGTTCTCCGATGGAAGAGCACGCGGACTCCTGGTTGAAAGATAGATTCAGAGAATCCGATGCCGAGTGGGGTGAAGCTGGAAATGCGGCAGCGGCAGGACGTTGACGCCGTTCACGCGAGTGACTTACTGGAACACAGACTGTGCACCGGCCTGTACCTCTGTGGAGCAGGCGGAATGGAAATCAGCGCACGAGCGGGTTCAGGAAAATTCTCCTGCTACCATAACGACTGTGACTGTCCGCTAACTCCGGCCGGCTTCGGATTCCCTTCACTGCGGGGTGCAGTGTCTTCTTTCGATCCGATCTCGTTATAGGAGCGAACAAGTCATGTCTCTGAAGTCAAGCGTGGACCATCCGGTCCGCATTCGAATCGAAAAGCCCGAAAGCAACGATCAAGCCGCGATTCGAGCCGTCACTACAGCGGCGTTCGGGACCCCGGAGGAGGCCGACCTGGTGGATAGGCTGCGTGGGAGCGGGGACGTCCTCATCTCACTGGTGGCGGAACTCGAGGGCCGGATCGCCGGCCATATTATGTTCAGTCGAATGTGGATCCATGCGCAGCAGGGAACCGTATCCGCGGTCGCGCTCGCTCCGATGGCCGTTCTTCCTGAACACCAACGCAGGGGGATCGGCGGCCGGCTCATTCAACGCGGACTGGAACTGCTGGAAGGCCAGGGTGAAACGATCGTCCTCGTCGTCGGACATCCCGCGTATTATCCGAAGTTCGGATTCTCCGCGGAGGCTGCGCGGCGGCTTGAAAGCCCCTTTCCGCCGGAAGCATTTATGGCGATTGCATTGTCTCCCGGCGCTCTGGACGGAGTTCGGGGGCCAGTCGTTTATCCTCCGGCGTTCGGGATTTAGTTCGTTCGACCTCAGCGCTTCAGCATGCTCTTGGCCGACGGCTGCGCGTGGCCCAGGATCGGATGCGGGCGGTACGGCTTTTCGAGCGCGGCGATTTCTTCCTGGGTGAGCTTGAGGTCCACTGCGCCGATCAAATCCTTGAGTTGGGCGGCTTTGGTCGCCCCGATAATCGGGGCCGTGACGCCGGGAGCTTGCAGCACCCAGGCGCACGCGATCTGGGCAGCAGAGACTCCGCGCGTCTTGGCGACGCTCGCCACCGTATCGGCGATCACGAAATCTTCCTCGCTGTGGTACATATCTTTCGCGAAGGTATCGACCGTCGCGCGCGTGGTCACGTCGCCCTCGCGGCGGCGGTTGCCGGTGAGGAATCCGCGCGCGAGCGGGCTCCAGGGGATCACGGCCAGACCCTGATCGACACACAGAGGAATCGTCTCGCGTTCTTCTTCGCGATAGACCAGGTTGTAGTGGTTCTGCATGGACACGAACCGATGCCAGCCGTTTTCCCTGGCGGTGTAGAGAGCCTTGGAAAGCTGCCAGGCGGCCATGCTGCTGGCTCCCAGGTAACGCACCTTGCCGGCGCGCACCAGCGAGTCGAGAGCCTCGAGGGTCTCCTCGATGGGGGTGTTCGGATCCCAGCGGTGGATCTGGTAAAGATCCACGTAATCCATGCCGAGCCGCCGCAGCGAGGCATCGCATCCCGCAACGATGTGCTTGCGGCTGAGGCCGCGCTGGTTCGGACCGGGTCCCATCACGCCGTGGACTTTGGTCGCCACCACGATCTGATCGCGTGTGGCCATCTCCTTGAGATGCGCGCCCGTGATCTCTTCGCTGAGTCCGACCGAGTAGACGTCGGCGGTGTCGAAGAAATTGATGCCGGCGTCCAGCGCGATGCGGAAATGCTCCCGCGCGACTTCCTTGTTGACGTGCCAGCCCTTGGTGCCCAGGGCCCAATCGGGCAGATCGCCGCCGCCATAGCTCATGCATCCCAGGCACAGCCGGGACACGGTGATTCCGGTATTTCCAAGATTGGTGTATTGCATGTTTGTATGAAAGGTCTTAACAGAAAGGATCGCACGGGACTCGTAACTATTTCGTTGACAACTATATCGGATAACAGTATAGTGGTCCCGAGAAGAGTTGCGATGCCTGAGCTGACTCCAGAATCGTTGCTGCCGCTACAACCGGCGGTGTTCCATATCCTGATCGCGCTGGCGGACCGAGAGCGGCACGGCTATTCGATCATGCAGGACGTGGCGGCCCGGACCGAAGGCAAGGTTCAGCTGAGCGCAGGCACGCTCTACAGTTCCATCCGGCGGATGCTGGAGCAGGGGCTGATCGAAGAGCTGGCCGAGAGTCCGGATCCGGCCAGCACTGATGAGCGGCGGCGCTATTACCGCTTGACGAAGTTCGGGCGGCGGGCGGCCGCGGCCGAAGTCGAGCGGCTGACTTCGCTGGTCCGGCAGGCTCGGGCGACCGGCTTGGTTCCGGGGGCGCGATGAACGGACTTTTTCGAGCGTTGCTCTACGCGTATCCCGCGGCTTTCCGCGAAGAGTACGGCAAACAGATGCAGCTTGCCTTCGAGGACCAACTCAAGAACGCGAACGGGCGCACCTTGCGCGTGTGGATGGGGGCCGCGCGCGACGTATTCACGGTCGCTCCGCGGGAGCATTGGCACGTGATCTTGCAGGACCTGCGTTATACCTTTCGAGCCATGGCGGCGAACATCGGATTTACAGCTGTGGCAATTCTGTCACTGGCGCTTGGGATCGGCGCGAATACTGCGATATTCGGCGTCTGGAACCAGGTGCTCCACGCGTCCATTCCGGGTGTGAGGGACCCGCAGGGATTGGTCATCCTGACGAATCCGGCGGAAACGGGAGCGTGGAGCGGGACGCTCGAAAAAGAGCGGCCCTATGCGAGCTACGACGAGTTCAAGATGTTCCGCGAGCGGGCGGATGCGTTCGCCGAATTGATGGCCGCGCAGAGCTATCCGGCGACTTGGGCGATCCTGACCGATGGCGGGGATCCGGAACTGGTGCGGGGCAGTCTGGTTTCTTACAACTATTTCTCGTTTCTGGGAGTCCGGCCGATACTGGGCCGGGGGTTCGAGGACCCGACGGAGCGTGCCCCGGATGCGGTGATCAGCTACTCCTTTTGGCAAAGACGCTTTGGCGGCAGACCGGATGTGCTGGGGAAAACGCTCTCCATGAATTCGGCGGCGCTTACTGTGGTTGGAGTTGCGCCCCGCGGATTCGGGGGCGAAATGGTCGCCCGGCAGACGGATGTTTGGGCGTTGATCGGAATGCAACCGGCGATATCGCCGGGGCGGAACTGGTTGGAGGCCCCTCCCCAGCCGCGCCGCAATATGTGGCTGCATCTGTTCGGGCGATTGAAGCCGGGCATGACGATGGCACAGGCTGAGGCGCAGGCGAACACGATCCTGAAGGCCGACCTGATGGAATCTGTGGCGGGCGTGAATTCACCGGATTCGCGGAGGCAGGCGCTCAGCCAGTATCTGAAGTTCCATCCGGGCGACGGCGGGATCTCCAGCGCGCGGAACGATCTTGGTGGATCGCTGACGGCGCTTCTGATCGCGGTGGCGGTGCTGCTGCTGATCGCGTGCGCGAATCTGGCGAATCTTTTGCTGGCGCGCGGCGCAACACGGCGCGGCGAGATGGCGGTGAGGCTGTCTTTGGGGGCGAGCCGCGGGCGGCTATTGCGGCAGTTGTTCACCGAGAGCCTGACGCTGGCCTCGATCGGCGGCGCCGCAGGCCTTGCGCTATCGTATTTCCTGCACCAAGTTCTGGTGTGGATGCTGGCGCAATCGGACGATACCTTCACGATGGATTTCGTGGCGAATCCCGCAGTGCTCGGTTTCACGGCCGGGATCACGTTCCTGGCGGCGATGCTGTTCACCGCTCTGCCGGCGTGGCAGTCCACCCGCGGAGATGCGGCGGATGCGCTGCGCGATCGCAGCCGGAGCGCGACCGATTCGGCCGGGCGCGTGCGGTGGGGCAAGATGCTGGTGGCATTGCAAGTCGCACTCACCATGCCATTGCTGGTCATCGCGGGGCTGTTCGTTAAGACGTTCGATAATCTACAACACGTGGATCTGGGCTTCCGGCAAGAGGGTCTGGTGGAAGCGATGATCGATGTGACGAGCCTCAAGATACCGGAGCCGCGGGCGCAAGCGATGCGCGACCAGTTGCGCGAGGAGTTGCTCCGAATTCCGGGCGTGACTGGGGTGACGTATTCGCATAACGGGCTTTACACGGGCTCCCAAACCAACCTTGAGATTGCGCCCGAAGGGTATGTTGCGAAACCCGGTGAGGATACGTCGGCCGGATTGGATTTTGTGGGTCCGCACTTCTTTTCCACAGTGGAAGTCCCCCTCTTGCTAGGACGCGAGATTTCCGAATCGGATCTCGCGGCGGCGAAGCCCGTAACGGTGATCAGCGAAGCCTTGGCAAAGAAGTATTTTCCGGACCGGAACCCGATTGGCCTGCATCTGGTTTCGCTCCGCGACAATGACCGGCTGGTGCACGAGATCGTCGGCGTGGTGAAAGATTTCCGCTGGAACTCGCTGCGCGGCGAAATGCGGCCGCGCTATTACATGTCCGCGGCGCAGCCGCTGCCAGGCCAAAATCTCCGCTCGGATTTTCTCATTCGCGTGAATGGAGATGCGTGGCCGGTGCTTGCGGCGATACGCGGCGCGGTAAAGCGCGTAAATACGTCCTTGCCGCTCGTGGAGTCGAAGAGTGTGACCGACTATATTGCTCCGCGGATGGCCGCCGACCGCGCAATGGCCCAACTGGCGCTGGCGTTCGGAGGGGTGTCGCTGGTGATGTCGGCGATCGGGCTGCTCGGCGTGCTGTCCTACAACGTGGCGCGGCGGCGTGGAGAACTCGCGATCCGCATCGCGCTGGGCGCTTCGAAAGGCCGGATGGCTTCCCTGGTCCTGAGGGAGACCGCTATTGTTATTCTGGCGGGGATTTCAGTGGGAGCCGGTTTGGCGCTGGCCGCGTCTCGCCTGGTTGTGAATCGTTTGTACGGCGTAAAGCCGGGAGACCCGTTCACGCTCGCGGCCGCTCTGGGAGTTCTGTTGGCCACGGCCTTCGTCGCAGCGTACCTGCCTGCGCGCCGGGCGACGCAGTTAGATCCGATGGCGGCGCTTCGAGAAGAATAGCAGCGCATGCAAATCAATCTCGCGGGATCTAGCGGCCGCGGGCGGGCCACTGGATGCCGTCGCCGGGCTGGGCGAATCCTGGAATTGTGACGGGCGTGCGGCCGGTGATGGGGATTTCGCCGAAGAGCGCCTTTACGGCGGCGATCTCAGACGGCTGGGACGAGCTGAACGTTGTGAGAAAGGCCGGAGCTTCAGGGATCGCAGTCAACAGGTAAGGATTCTCGAACGGCAACAGCACGAAGGGCACAGGGCCTTGCGCCAGTTTTTCAAGGAAGGGCCGCACGTCCTTGAGGTCGGAGGAAACGGAAGCAAACGAAGCGGCGACGATCGCCGAGCATGAGCCGGTGTCGCCCGCGGTCGCCTCGAGCGCCGAGAGGGGCAGGGACGTATCGAGCGGGATGACTCGTCCGCCGGGAGCGCGCCGGCGAAATTCCTGAATCATCCGCTGGCCGGATTGGGAGATGCGCAGCTCGGTGATGAGGATGAGACACGGGCGGCTCGCGCCATTACTGGGCGGAGCAAGCGGCAGGATGCCGCGATCGTTGCGGATCAGCGTGACGGCATGATCGGCGACGGCCTGGGCTTTTTCCGCGGCTTCCGGGGAATCCAGGACGTCGGAGATCGCGTCGAGGTTGACCAGTTTTTTCTTGGTAAGGCCGAGGGAAATTTTCGCTGCCAGCATGCGCGCGACGCTCTGATCCAGACGCTGGCGGGAAATGCGTCCATCTTCGACGGCTCCGATGACCGCACGGATGGCTTTCTCGGGATCGGGCGGCATCAGAAGGACGTCGGCGCCGGCCTGAAGGGACCTGACCGAGCCCTGGCCGCTGTCAAACAGCATCGCGAGGCCCTGCATGGTCATCGCGTCCGTAACGATCAGGCCCTTGAACTTGAGCTCGTCCCGAAGGAGCGACGTCAGTACGTTCGCGGAAACCGTCGCCGGCATACCAGAGGGCTCCAGAGCCGGGACGGAAATGTGTGCGGTCATGATGGAATCGACGCCGTGAGCGATGGCGGCCTGGAAGGGCTTGAGCTCCATGGCATCCAGGCGCTCGCGCGGGACTTCCAGGCGCGGCAGGCCCAGGTGGCTGTCGATATCCGTATCGCCATGTCCTGGAAAATGCTTGGCGGTGACCAGGACGCGGCTGGCGGGATCGGAATGCGCGCCTTCGATGAAGGCGGTCACGTGGCGCGAGACTTGTTGGGGGTCCTCGCCGTAGGAACGGAGGTTGATGATCGGGTTCAGCGGGTTGTTGTTGACATCGGCGACAGGCGCGAAGATCCAGTGAATGCCGAGCGCGCGGGCTTCGCGGGCGGCGATGAGGCCTTCGTACCTGGTGGCGGCCAGATCGTTGGCCGCGCCAAAGGCCATGCTGTGGGGGAATCGGGTGCCGCCGGTTATGCGCATGGAAGCCGCGCGTTCGAAATCGGAGGCCACCAGCAGCGGAGTCCTCGCCAGCTTCTGCATCTGGTTCAAGAACACGGCCAGGGCGTGCGGCTCGGCGTTGCGGACCAGGCCATACTGCGAGGCGTTGTTGATGAGGATGCCGCCGACGTGCAGATCGGCGATCCAGCGGCGGTATTTTTCGTAATCGGGCGAGTGGGTGCTGTAGACGTCGCCGTTTTCCGCAACGATGACGAGTTGGGCGACGCGATCGCGGAGGCTCATGGAACGCATCATCGTTTGTGCGGCGCGGAGCTCGGGAGTGAGAGCCGTAGGTTTCGGTCTGGCGGCTTTGGGCGCGGGCGGCGTCGCGGCGATGGCGCCGAGCGCAAGAACACATGCCGCTGCGAATCGCGCGGGGCGCATGTTCATAGGATCTCACTCCTGGCCGGAAGCGACGCAGCGACGATCTGCGCGACATCCAACAATTTCGGAGGCGCGGGCGATACGGCTGTCAGCGCATCGCGGAGCATGGTGTTGCAGAAGGGGCAGGCAGCGGCTACGGTTTCGGCTCCGGTGGAGGCGAGCTCGCGCGCGCGATTGTGGCTGACGCGCTCGCCTTTTTCTTCTCCGAGAAAGGCGAGCCCGCCTCCCGCGCCGCAGCAAAAGCTGCGTTCCCGCGACCGGGGCGGATCGAGAACTTCTCCCGCGCGGGCCAGGACCGAGCGGGGTTGATCATAGATGCGGCGGTAGCGCCCCAGGTAGCAAGGGTCGTGATAGACAATCTTTCCGTGGCCGGATGGGGGAAGATCGGGGCGGCGCCGCGCCAGAAATTCGGTGTGATGTTCGATGGGCGGGGCTTCGCCGTGTTCGCGCCAATCGGTGGAAATCGTGCGGACGCAGTGCGGGCAGATGGAAACCATTTTGGCGACCTGGCTGTGCCTGAGCGTTTCGAGGTTCGCTTCGGCGAGCTGCTGGAACGCGAGATCGTTTCCGAGCCGGCGAGCCGGGTCGCCCGTGCATTTTTCTTTTCGGAGGACGCCGAAGGTGGTTCCCAGGTGCTGCATCACGCGAGCGAAGGCGGCGATGATTTCGCGGCCGCGCGGATCGTAGGCCCCCATGCAGCCGAGCCAGAGGCAGTACTCCTGCGTGCCGTCGAAGATCGGCAATTGTTCCTTGATGATGAACTTGTCGCGTTCGGAAGAGGGCATGCCGAGAGCATTGCCGTGGCGCTCGAGCGCGAGGAACAACTTGGTTCCGTACTCGTCTTCCCACTTGCCGGTGTTGACGGCCCCGCGCCGCAGGCCGACGATGAGGGGCAGATGCTCCACGCCCACCGGACATTGATATTCGCAGGCTCCGCAGGTGGTGCACTGGAACGCGGCTTCCGGCGAGAGGTGCTTGCCGAGGAGCGGCTGTTCGGAAGCGGGGCCGAACTCATTGAGATACCCGCGGACGCCCAAAGCGATTTTCTTGGGATCGAGGATTTTGCCGGTGTTGTTCGCGGGGCAGTGTTCGGTGCAGCGGCCGCATTCGACGCAGGAATACGCCTGCAAGGCGGCGATGCGGGTCAGATCCTTGCCGGTGTGGAGACCGAAATCGTCGTCGCCAACCAGTGGAGGGATTTTCGCGAAGGCTCCGCGGGTGAAGAAAACCGAAAACGGGCTCAAGACCAGGTGCAGATGCTTGGTGTGGGGGATCAGCGGCAGGAAGACCAGCAGAGCGACCGAGTGCGCCCACCAGAGCGGTTTCGAATCGGCCGCAAAGGCGGCTAAATAGGTGACCATCAGCGCGAAAATCAAGAACGCGATGATCCCGGACTCATACGACACAGGGCCGAGCCATTTCGGGCGCACGACGAACCGGCGTAGGAACAGGGCAACGATGGAGACGGCCACAGCGACGGCGAAAGCCGCAGCGAACCAGAAGTACCAGCTTCCTTCGGCGAGAAACGCGGCTCCAAACGCGCGCGCGGCGTGATTCGCCGTGACCAGGGCGAACGCGCAGAATCCCCAAAATACAAAAGCGTGGGCAATGCCGGGCAGAGGCCGTTCGCGGATGACTTTTGCCTGGAGCAGGACTTCCCAGAGGAGTTCGCGAACGCGTGGCCCTAGCGGCAGTAACGAAAAATCGGGATCGCGTTTCGCCGCGGCGATTGTGCGGAGGATGGGGACGAATCGGATCAGAAACCCGGCCAGAGCAGCGGCGAGGAGGGCGGCGAACAGCAGGCGTTCGGGTCCGGAGAGCTCGAACATCGTCACCCAAAAATGTAGCATGCAGGCGCAAACCGTTAGAATCATAAAGAATGCGTCATCTTGTTTCGGGAGCGGCGGGGTTCCTCGGCTCTCATCTGTGCGACCGGCTGCTGGCGGACGGCGGCGAAGTTGTCGGGCTGGATAATCTGATTACCGGCTCGGGGCGCAACATCGAGCATCTGGGGAGCAACACCAAGTTTCGTTTTCGCGAATTCGATGTGACGCGCCCGATCGAAGAGGAAGAGAGATTCGATCAGGTGTGGCACCTGGCGTCGCTGGCGAGCCCCAAATTTTATTTGCGATATCCGATCGAGACGCTCGAGTCCGGTTCGACGGCCACGCGCAACATGCTGGAGGTCGCGCGGCGTGACAACGCCCGCTTCCTGGTGACGTCCACGTCGGAATGCTATGGCGACCCGCTGGAGCATCCGCAGGCCGAGACATACTGGGGGAACGTGAACCCGGTTGGGTTGCGCTCGTGTTACGACGAAAGCAAGCGCTATGCCGAAGCGATGACGATGGCGTACCACCGGACGCACGGCGTGCGTACCAATATCGCGCGGATTTTCAATACCTACGGTCCGCGCATGGCGCTGGACGACGGGCGCGTGGTTCCGGCATTTCTCGATCAGGCGCTGCGCGGAGAGCCGCTCACGGTGTTCGGGGACGGTTCGCAGACGCGCAGCTTCTGTTACGTCAGCGACATGGTGGAGGGCCTGATCCGGCTCGCGAATTCGGAGGAGCGCTATCCGGTGAATCTGGGCAATCCGGTGGAGCTGACAATTCTGGAATTCGCGGAGCGGATCCGGCGGCTGGTGGGAGTGAATGCGCCGATCGTGCACAAAGAGCTTCCCTCAGACGATCCGAAGCGCCGGCAGCCGGACATCGGAAAAGCGAAACGCGTGCTCGGTTGGGAGCCGAAAGTGGGGTTGGAAGAAGGGCTGCGCGAGACGGTCGCGTACTTCAAGTCCAGACTCACTGCCCGCAAAACGGAGCCTGAGTCGCGGCACAAGGCGCAGCTCTGGCCTTCGTGAATCGGCGGCCGCAGGGCAGCGCTTTGCGGGCTCGCTAGTGGCCGCGCGATCGTAGCGCGCACACGGCCAGCGTGATCCAGGCGGCGATAAAAGAAACTCCGCCAAAGGGAGTGATCGCGCCCAGCATGCGCGTGCCGGTGATGGCCAGCAGGTACAGGCTGCCGGAGAAGAGCACGATCCCGGCGAGCAGCAGCCAACCGGTCCAATTTCCCGCGGCTTCCGAGACCAGACCGGACCGCACCAGGAGCGGCATAGCCAGCAATCCAAGCGCGTGAAAGAAATGGTACATGACGCCTTTTTCGTACACGCTCATCGAGTACGAGTCCAAGCGGCCTTGCAGCCCGTGGGCCCCAAAGGCGCCAATGGAGACAGCCAGAGCCAACATGATTGCAGCCGCGGCGGTCCAATTCATATTTTTCAGGATAGCGCTCCGCTAGAATTAGAGGACCGTGTCTGCCTGGGTAAGCGGGTTCCAGCTCGGCCCTTACGAGTTGCTTGCGCCGATCGGCGCGGGCGGCATGGGCGAGGTCTGGAAGGCGCGGGACACGCGCCTGGGGCGCATCGTGGCGATCAAGCGGATGAATGTCCAGCACAGCGCGCGGTTTGAACAGGAAGCGCGAGCCATTGCGGCGTTGAGTCATCCGAACATCTGCACGCTGTATGACGTCGGTCCGGATTATCTGGTGATGGAGTACGTGGACGGCAGCCCGGTGCGGGGTCCGCTGCCGCCTGAGGAGGCCGTGCGACTCGCGATTCAAATTGCGGGCGCGCTGGAGGAAGCGCACGGGCGCAAGATCCTTCATCGCGATCTGAAGCCCGGCAACATTCTGATTACTTCGAAGGAAGTCGCGAAACTGCTCGACTTTGGGCTGGCGAAGCTCACCGGGGAGGAGGAGGCGGACGCGACGAGAACCATCGAAGGCACGGTGCTGGGCACGGCTGCCTATATGGCTCCGGAACAGGCGCAAGGCAAGCCGGCCGATGCGCGTTCGGATGTTTTCAGCTTCGGGGCTGTGCTGTACGAGATGCTTTCGGGGACGCGCGTGTTCGGGGGCAACTCGACCGCGGAAGTGTTGAGCGCGGTTTTGCGCGACGTGCCGGCTCCGCTGAAAGCGCCTGCTGCGCTTGAGAGCATCGTGCGAAAGTGTCTGGCGAAACAGCCGGCAGGGCGCTACCAGACCGTGGCGGAACTGAAGGCGGCCTTGGAAGGCATCGACCTGAGACCGGCCGAGCAAGCCTCGATTGCGGTCCTGCCCTTCGCTGATATGAGCGTTGGCAAGGACAACGAATACTTCAGCGACGGGCTGGCGGAGGAGATCATCAACGCGCTGGTCCAGGTGCCCGGGCTGAAAGTGATCGCGAGAACGTCGGCCTTCGCGTTCAAGGGACAGAACACGGACATCCGGAAGATCGCGGAGGTGCTAGGCGTTTCGACAGTGCTGGAAGGCAGCGTGCGCAAGGCGGGGAATCGCATCCGGGTGACGGCGCAGTTGATCACAGCGGCCGACGGAACGCATTTGTGGTCGGAGCGCTACGATCGCGAGCTGGAAGACGTGTTCGCGGTGCAGGATGAGATCGCGTCGGCGCTTGCCGGGGCGTTGAAGTTGAAGCTATCCGTGAACGCCGCGCCGCGAAAGTACACGCCGAAATTGCAGGCCTACGAGGCATACCTGAAGGCCCGGCATCAGCGGGCAAAACTTACCCCCGACGCCATCGCTCTTTACAAGGAATACGTGGAACAGGCGATCGCACTGGATCCAGGATTTACGCTGGCGTATGTGGACCTGGCGGACTCGCACTTGATGCGATCCACCTTGCATTCGGCTGAGATGCCGCAGGTCCGGGAGTACGCGCGGAAGGCTTTGGAACTGGATCCTTTGCTGCCAGAAGCCCAAGCGATGTTGGGCATCGTTGCCAGTGTTTATGATTACGACTGGAAAGAAGCCGAACGGCGATTTTCTTTAGCGATGGCCCATAGTCCGGCGCCTGCCCAAGTGCGCCAATGGCATGGATTCTTTTATCTACTGCCGATTGGCCGGTACGCCGACTCGGTGGATGAAATGAGGCGCGGGCTGCTCGAGGACCCGCTGAACGTTTTGTCGCGCATGTCCATGGCTGCTTGCCTGATTGCGGCGGACCGTCCGGACGAAGCAGCCAAGGAGATGCGGGAGTGCGTGAAGTTCGATCCGGGGCTGTTTTTCGCGTATTTCAATCTGGGCACGGCGGAAGCCGCCAGAGGATCCTTCCCGGAGGCTGCGGTGAACCTCGAAACGGCCCTGAAGTTGATGCACTGGCCAATCGGGGTCGGGCTCTGTGCCGGAATATCGGCAAGGATCGGAAATGCGAACAGAGCTCAAGCGCTGGTCGAGGAACTCGGGGACGGTTCGGGGTACGGCGAGCCGCTCGGGCTGGCCTTGTTTTGTCTGCTCACCGGCGACATCGACGGCGCGGCGGAATGGGTCCGGAGAGGGATCGAACAGCGGCATCCGTTGTTGCTCGGGTACGTGGTGTGTACTCCGATAGCGGCGCCCTTGCGCGCGAGCTCGCACTGGCCGGCGCTGGCGAAAATGATGAATTTGCCGGAAGCCGGATAGAATCAAGGTATGCGGGTTGTAGCCTTACCCGAAGATCAGACCGTGAGACTTGCGTTCGACTCCGGCGGGGAGCTGTCCGAGGAGCAGTACCTTGCGTTTTGCCGGGCGAAACCAGACTTGCGGATGGAGAAGACAGCGAAAGGAGAAATTCTCGTAACGCCTCCAGCCCGGCGGGGAGGGCGCTTATCGAAGCGGCAAGGCCTTTGCCTAGCTGGATCGATAGGAGAAACGGACGGCCGGGGTAAGGCGTTCGATTCCAGCGTAGAATTCATCCTGCCAGACGAGTCAGCGCTGTCTCCCGATGCCTCCTGGGGATTAACGAATCCTTGAGCCGCCTCAGTTGGGAGCAGCGGAGAGAATTTCTGCGGCTGTCTCCGGAGTTCGTGATCGGAGTGATGTCGCCGAGCGACCTGCTGAAGGCGGCGAAAGAAAAGATGGAGCTGTGGATCGCCAACGGCGTGCAACTTGGCTGGCCGATCGATGGCGATCGCGAGACGGTTTACGTTTACCGGAAAGGCCGGCCGCCAAGAACGCAGCGGCGCATTCAGGAACTGGCAGGCGAAGGTCCGGTGAAAGGGCTGGTGCTGAAACTGGGTTCGCGACCTGGCGAGGGCTGCTAGTTTCGCGGCAGGCAACCGATCCCTCTGGTTTAACACCCTCTGGCTTAACCAGGCAATGTGTCCGGCCAAAGGCCGGACCTACTTGCAGATTCACCCAGCCGCAACCCACACTTTAGCGGCGGCGGCTCCGCCGAGCTGTACCGGTTTGCGGTCCACCCGCAGCGTCATGGTCTGGTCATAGTTCTTCGCGACCACCTTCAACTGCGCTCCCGGACGGATGCCCAGCCCGTGCAGATACTCAAGCAATTTGCGGTCGCGCTCAAAGACGCTCATGACTTTGACGGCATCGCCTCCGGACGCCTCGTCCAAGGGGATCCAGCCACGCTGGCGGCGATCGCGAGGCCGATCCATTCCGGCCAGGTTTCCGTGCGGGCAGAAGCCGCCGATCCCGAGCTTGTCCACCAGCTTGCTTTCAAAATCGGAGGAAACGGCGTGTTCGAGCTGCTCGGCTTCGTCGTGGACTTTGTACCACTCCATGCCGAAAATCTCGGTCAGCATGCGCTCGATCAGATGGTGCCGGTTCAGCACGCGATTGGCGATCTCACGGCCTTCGCGCGTGAGGCTGATCTCGCCGGAGGCGGCAACGCGGATCAAGCCGTCGCGTTTCAGGCGGCGGATGGCCATGGTCACGGCCGGGGCGGAGACCTCCAGCCAGCGCGCCAGGGTCGCGGCGATGACGGTTTCGCCCTCACTTTCGGCCTCGGCGATCGCTTTGAGGTAATTCTCCTTGGAAATTGTGATTTGCACGCTACTCGAAATTGTAATATGGTCACCAAGAAGGTATTCATGATCCGCACACGTCGCGCTCCCATTCTGTTTTCTCTCCTGGCCCTGGCGCTGCTGCCGCTTCGCGCGGAAGAGCGCGTCGATCTCAACGTGATTCACCAGATCCGGGAGGAAGCGTTGCAGAACTCCAAGGTGATGGATCACGTGTTTCAGCTCACAGACGTGTACGGCCCGCGGCTGACCAATTCGCCCGGATATTTCGCCGCTGCGGACTGGGTGGTGAAGCAGTTGAAGGAATGGGGCATCGAAGCTCATGAGGAGACGTGGGGGCCGTTCGGACGCGGCTGGACGTACACGCATTTCGCGGCGAATTTGGTGGAGCCGCAATACGCGCCGCTGATCGGATTTCCGCTGGCGTACTCACCCGGGACGAATGGCGCAGCGACCGGAGAAGTGATGATCGCCAACATCACTACGGATGCGGATTTCGACAAATATAAGGGAAAGTTGCGGGGCAAGATCGTGTTCCTGGGCGTCGGCCGCGAGCTCGGACTGATCACGGAGGCCCCGAGCCGCCGGTATACCGACGAACAGCTCGCCCGCTTGAGCGGAGCGCTGGATGGAGGAGGGCGCGGTGGAGCGCCAGGAGCCGCCGCGCTGGCCGCGGAAGGTGGAGGACGGGGAGGACGCGGCGGTCCGAATGGCCGCGGGGGCCAGCCGGGTCCTGACGGGCAGACTCCGCAGCAGCGATTTCAAAACCGGCTAAACCAGTTTCTCTCCGATGAGGGGGTGGCCGTGGTGGTGCGCTCGGGCGGCGGGCCGAGCGGGGGAGGAACCGTATTCGGACAGGCTGCCGGATCGCGCGATTTGAAAGATCCGACGCCGCCTCCGACGGTCGCGCTGACGCCGGAGCACTATAACCGGGTTTTGCGGCTTCTGGACCACAAGGTTCCCGTGAAGCTGGAATTCGAAATCCAGGCGAAATTTCTGGACGACCGCACGGATTCGGTGAACGTGGTCGGCGAAATTCCGGGCACGCGCAAGCGGGAGGAAGTGGTGATGATCGGAGCGCATCTGGATAGCTGGCATGGCGGCACCGGAGCGACCGACAACGCCGCCGGCTCTGCCGTGATGATCGAGGTGATGCGGATTCTCAAGACACTGAATCTGCCGATGGACCGGACCGTGCGGATGGCGTTGTGGGGCGGGGAAGAGCAGGGATTGCTGGGCTCGCGCGCCTACGTCAAGGAACACTTCGCCGACCGCGCGGACATGAAGCTCAAGCCGGAGCACGCCCGGCTCGCAGGTTATTTCAACGTGGATAACGGCAGCGGAAAGATTCGTGGCGTGTATTTGCAGGGGAATGACGCGATGCGACCGATCTTCGAAGCCTGGTTCAAACCGCTACAAGATTTGGGCGCCGGGACTATCAGCATCCGCAACACGGGCGGAACGGATCATCAGAGCTTTGACGCGGTCGGACTTCCGGGATTCCAGTTCGTTCAGGACGAGCTCGAATACAATGCACGGACGCACCATTCCAATATGGACGTTTACGACCGCATCCAGCGCGCCGATATGGCGCAAATGGCGGCGGTTGTCGCGTCGTTCGTGTACAACGCGGCTACCCGCGAGGAGATGCTGCCGCGAAAACCCCTGCCCAAGCCGCAGCCTGCCCAGAACGGAAACGGGCCGGCTCAGGGGAACGGAGGGCCGCCTTCAGCGAACTGAACGCCCGGTTCATTCGACAGGTTCGCAGCGTTCCCGGAGGTCTTTGGCGAACATCGAGCACCTTTTGTCGTTCCAGAGTACATCGATCAGCCGGTTGCGGTCCGGGAGTTCTTCGCAGGCCGCCACAACGGCGTCTACAGGCACCATCGCCGTGTGGCGCGCTCCGTCTGAGACGAATACGGCCATGGTAGGCGTCTTAATTCGGTATCGCTGACGTTTCACAGGCGGAAACCTACGCGCTCTTCGGCGCGGAATATCTCTGTTTCAGCAACAGACAGTACGGCGGACCGTGGTCAGCGCTTAGGCGGCCGCCGGGTTTTATCGAAGCCCAACCTCAAGGCATCGCGGAAACTGTTGCCAGCCGTCCGCAGGCACTTATAGATCTCCTCGCTATTGAGGAGTTTCGTCCCATCGATCTGGCTCAATGAAGCCTGAATGGACTGGATCTTCAACATGCTGTCAGTAATTACTTCGCGTTCGAGTTTTGTCAGTGCAGTCGGGGGCATTTGCGTCCTGACAGCCGTGGGCTTCCACGTGGCGGAGATAGGCATACTTCGCTTCCAATTTTCTTTCATTGGCCACGTGGATCAAAACGTCAAACCGGTAAGAATCGTCGTCACCGTTCACGATCGACAGGAACTGCTGTTCGTGCAACTCCAGTAGGGCCTTCACCGCGTCGCCGAATTCATCGAGCAACCGGTTGTGTTCCTCGCACCCAGAGTCTCGGGGCAGCCTTTCGATTGTCATGCGGGGAATATTTGTGAAGTCCATTGCCTCGGGCTGTCGCCTCCAATTCCGCGGGTGCAATCATCGGACCAGAGCGTCCGTCCGAGGAGTGAATAGAGGAAGTCCCGGTGCGTGAGCGACTTGCCTGAACAAGTTGCGCCACAAGCGGGGTCCCATCTAGGGATTTCCACAGGGAAAAAAGTCCGCAGTGCTTGCTTTTGTTAACTGTGGAAGCGGAGACCGGCGAAGCTGACGACGCTTTCCGGGTCAATGTTCCATTGCTGATAGTGCAGCAGTGTGCCGCGCACCTCCGGCAGCGTGCGCAGGAACGTGTAGAGGGGCGAGGCGCCGCACCACCTCAGATCGTCGTAGTTCTCCCGGACTTGTTCCCAGAAGCCCTGTGCGTCTCCTTGCTCAATGCATTGTATGCGAGAGCGGTCGCGCTGGGCTACGGCTTCCATTTCTCCGCGTCCGGCGGCGGCATGGAACCTGTCTCCGTAGCGTCGGCCCATGTGCGCCATATCGACGCCGAGAACCCATAACAATTTGTCGCCCTCGCGCGCGGCGATCTCGCCCAAAACGCCGATGGTTCTGTGCACAGCCTCGTCATTTTCCGGGAGCGCTCCGCTCTCCATTCCGCGCAAAAAGGCTCCGCACAGGACCGGCACCACGCGCACGCGCGGGCCGAACAGATGCTGGAGAAACACGACCTGGAATTCGATGGAGTGTTCCACGGCGTGGCAGTAGTCTTCCATGACCGCGCCGTCTCCCGCCCGATGCGCGATTTCATCGACCAGAGCCAAGTCGGTGCTGGTTTCGCCGAAGGGAGTGACAAACGCCTTGCGCGTCAGACCGAAGCGATCGGACTCGCCGTAATGGGATGTGCCGAGGATCACAAAGGTCCGTTCGGCGTCCGAGGGCGCGAGGGATGCATAGGCTGCGCGGTATGCATCCACTCCTCCGAAAGGGCTGACGTGCGGCGCGGCGATGCCTCGGGTCTTTCCACTTGTGGCCGGAGCCCGTCCGTTTTTCAGGTATTCGCGCAGCGTGGACGCGAGCTCCCGCGGATCGTCAGGATAGCCCGTCCCCGCGTGCACCGGTTGACGGAGCGCCGCTGTTGCGAAGAGGCGTTCGGCTTCCGATTTGCGCCGAAAAAAATTTTCGTCCTCCAGAAAACCCGCGCCGCTGAGGGTGTCGATGAGATACTGTACGAGCGCGCCGACATCCAGATCGCCGGTCAATCGCACCAGATATTCCCGCAAATCGAGCGAGGCATGCGCGCCGTCGAAATAGGTCAGGCTCTCCACCAGAGCGGGCGGAATGATGAGGGTGGAGTCCGAGTACTGAAACGGATCGCGAATCAGGAGTCCCGGCCTGTCCGGAACCGGCGATGGCATGAAATCCAAAGTGGGGCGCAAGCGAGCCAGCATGAGGAACCGCCAGATTCCAAGGATACCGCGCGTTCGGCACCTGCTGGCATTGGTAACCTGAGTTACTTGGATCCAGTTAGCGAGTATCGAAAACGACTGGAGCGCTGGCAGGCCGCGCACGCGCACAACCAGGCGCGGCACCGGCAACTCGGCAATGCGAGGCTCGCCAGCGGCGTGCTCCTGGTGGCGATAGCCACCTTTTCCTTGGGAGCGGAGCGAATTTCGCCCTGGTGGCTGCTGGTTCCGATCGTCGCCTTGGCCGTGCTGACGGGGCTTCACGACCGCGTGGATCGCGCCCTGCGCCGGGCGGCGCGCGCAGCAGCCTATTACGGACGGGCGCTGGGCCGGCTGGAAAACCAGTGGATCGGAACGGGCAGCCAGGGGGAACGCTTTCGCGATTCGCGCCACGTGTTTTCCGAGGATCTGGATTTGTTCGGCCGGGGATCGCTATTCGAATTGCTCTCGACGGCGCGCACGGCGCGAGGAGAACGCGTACTGGCGGACTGGCTGCTCGCTCCGGGGGAACGCCAGGAAGTTGCCGCGCGGCAGGAATCGGTGAACGAGCTGCGGTCCAAGGTGGATTTGCGGGAAGAAATCGCCCTGATGGGCGAGGATCTCCGGGCGGCAGTGGATGACAGGAAGCTTGGCGAATGGGGAAACGCGCCGCCGGTGACCTTCTTCCCGGGCGCGCGCTGGATCGCGCTGGCGCTGGCGATTGCCGCCGCGGCAACGGCGACTACGACGCTGCTCGACTGGACCACGCTGCGGCCGTTTTTGTTTGTCGTGCTGGGCGAGATTGCCGTGACCATGGCGACCCACAACGCGACAGGCCGCGTGGTGCACGGCGTCATGAATCCGGTGCACGAATTGCGCCTCATCGCGCTGCTGCTGGAGCTTCTGGAGCGCGAACCGTTCCAGTCGCGGGCATTGGCGGCGCTGCGCGAACGCCTTTTGGTGGATGGAAAACCTGCCACGCAGCAGATCCAGCGCCTGGTGCGCTTGGCGGAGCGCCTGGACTGGGCGCGCAATCTTTTCTTTCGGCCGATCGCGGCCGCGCTGGTTTGGACGCCGCAGTTTGCGATCGCCATCGAGAGTTGGCGGATCCGCTACGGGCCGCATGTGGGCGGGTGGGTGTCGGCGATCGGCGAATTCGAGGCGTTGGGCTCGCTGGCCTGCTTCGCATACGAGCGGCCGGACGCTGCGTTTCCGGAATTGGCCGAATCGTCCGATCCGCTGTATGAAGCGGAGAGTCTGACGCATCCGCTGATCCCGAAAGCGGATGCCGTTCCGAATGACGTGGTTCTAGGAGGCGAAACGCGGTTGTGGATCGTAAGCGGATCGAACATGTCGGGCAAGAGCACGCTGCTGCGCGCGGTGGGCCTGAGCGTGGCGCTGGGTTGGGCGGGCGCGCCGGTCACAGCCGCACGGCTGAGGCTTTCGCGTCTGCATCTGGGAGCCTCCATGCGCACCAGCGATTCGGTGATTGACCACCGTTCGCGGTTCTACGCCGAGATCAGCCGGCTGAAGGAGATTGTGGATCTCGCGCGGTCGGGCCGTCCGTTGCTGTTTTTGCTGGACGAGTTGCTGAGCGGGACGAACTCGCACGACCGAAGGTTGGGGGCGCAGGCTTTGCTGACGGGCCTGGTGGAGAGCGGCGCGATCGGCCTGGCGACCACGCACGATCTGGCGCTGGCGGAGATCGCGGAGCACTTGAACGGCCGGGCCCGCAACGTGCATTTCGAGGATCAACTGGAAGGCGGGGAAATTCGCTTCGACTATCGCCTGCGCCCGGGAGTGGTTGCGCGCGGGAACGCACTGGAGCTAATGCGAGCGGTGGGCTTAAACGTGTGATCACGCTACAATGCGGATGAGGCGGTCACGTACGTGGAAAAACTGACGGACACGCAAATATCGGCGGGCCTGGCGCAGTTACCCGAGTGGAAGTTGCAGGCTGGGAAACTGCACCGCGAGTACCAATTTCCCAACTTTGCCCACGCGATGGGGTTCCTGGCCACGGCGGCGCCGCTGATCGAGAAGAAGAATCATCATCCTGAGTGGGCCAACGTATACAACCGCGTCACGGTGGATCTGACGACGCACGACGCAGGCGGCATCACCCAGAAGGATTTCGATCTGGCGGCGCTGCTCGAGGGCATCGCCAAACGACTCTCATGAAGCTCCTGCTGGCGGCGGCTTGCGCGGCGTCCTATGGATTCGCGCAGACCTTCGCTGGCTTTACCGGCTCGGCCGCACTGGATGCGGCCACCGAACAAGCGATTCAGCGGGGCCTGATTCCCGGCGCAGTGATTGTAGTGGGGCACGAGGGGAAGATCGTGCACCGCAAGGCGTATGGCGCCCGGGCTCTGACGCCGGCGCGCGAGGCAGCGACGAACGATACGATTTACGACGTCGCATCTCTGACGAAAGTGGTCGCCACCACGCCGGCGATCATGAAGCTGTACGAGCAGGGCAAGATCAAGATCGACGACCCCGTCACGAGCTACCTGCCCGAGTTTCAAGGGGGCAAGAGCAGCATTACGGTTCGGAATCTGATGACGCATTTTTCCGGCTTGCGGCCCGATCTGGATATCGATCCGCCCTGGAGCGGCTACGATCTGGGCATTCGCAAGGCGCTGGCCGAAAAGCCGGCCGGCCCGCCGGGTGAGCGCTTCGTCTATAGCGACATCAACTTCGAATTGTTGGGCGAGATCGTGCGGCGTGTAAGCGGCAAGCCTCTGGACGAGTTCGCGCGCGAGGAGATTTTCGATCCGCTGGGAATGCGCGAGACGATGTTCCAACCTGCCAGCGCGCTGATCCCGCGCATCGCGCCCACGGAAGTGGATGCGGCGACCGGGAAGCCCTGGCGCGGAACCGTGCACGATCCGACCGCGCGCTACATGGGGGGAGTGGCAGGGCATGCGGGTTTGTTCTCGACGGCCGACGACCTGGCGCGATACGCGGAGGCGCTGCTCGATCAGCGGTTTTTCGCGCCCGCGACGATCGCGCTGTTCACTTCGCCCGCGGGTCCGCCCGATCAGCCGGTTTTGCGCGGGCTGGGCTGGGACATCGACTCGCCGTATTCTTCGAACCGCGGCGATATTTTCCCGAGGGGCAAATCGTACGGCCACACGGGATTCACGGGTCCGGCGCTGTGGATCGATCCGGCGAGCAAATCGTTTGTCGTGATCATGACCAACCGCGTTCATCCGAAAGGCGGGCGGAGCATCAACGAGTGGCGCGGGACCATCGCGACGCTCGCGGCCGAGGGCTTGGGACTGGGCCCGAAAAATCACCATGTGATGACAGGGCTCGATGTGCTCGCCGCGGCGAAATACAGTGCGCTCCAGGGGCGGCAGATTGGACTGATCACGAACCAGACCGGCATCGATCGTCTGGGCCGGCGCAATCTGGACGGGATGCTCGCGGCGGGAGTCAAGATTGGGGCGCTGTTCGCGCCCGAGCACGGCATCACGGGCCGCGAGGACCGGCCAGACATCGCTGACGCGCGCGACGCGGCGACCGGGCTTCCGATCCGCAGCTTGTACAACAACGGCCGGTACCGGCTGACTCCGGAGATGCTGCGCGGCGTGGATACGCTGGTGTTCGATATCCAGGACGTGGGCGCGCGATTTTACACGTATTCCTGCACGATGCTGTACGCGCTGGAAGAATCCGCGAAAGCGAAATTGCCGTTTTACGTGCTGGACCGGCCGAATCCGGTGACCGGTGTGCACATCGAAGGGCCGATGCTGGATGCGAGTCTCCAGAGCTTCGCGGGCTGCTACGATCTTCCGGTGCGCCACGGGCTGACCATGGGGGAACTCGCCACGATGGCCAACGCCGAACGCAAGTGGAACGCGGATCTGCACGTGATCAAGATGCAGAACTGGGAGCGCAGCGATTGGTTCGATTCCACCGGCCTGCCGTGGGTGGATCCTTCGCCCAATATGCGCAGCCTGAATGCCGCGACGCTCTATCCGGGGCTGGCGCTGATCGAGTCGTCGAAGAATTATTCGGTGGGCCGGGGCACGGACGCCCCGTTCGAGCAGATCGGCGCGGCGTGGGTTCACGGAGGCGAACTCGCAGAGTTTCTGAACCGCCGCTACATTCCCGGGGTGCGCGTGTATCCGACGCATCTGAACGCGGCGACGGAAGGCGTGCGGTTCGTGATTACGGACCGCGATCAGTTTGACTCGATCCGCCTCGGGTTGGAGGTGGCGTACGCGCTTCAGAAACTCTATCCCGGCAAAATCGATTTCGAGCTTTCCAGGCAGCTCATCGGGAATCGGAAGACGATCGAGGCGCTCAAGGCGGGCGAGGATCCGCGGGTCATCGAGCAGGGATGGATGATGGATATAGCCGCGTTCCAGAATCGGCGGCGGCCGTTTTTGTTGTATTGAAACACCTCCGCCCTGACGGGGTGGGGTTCGCCGCGCTGGCCGGGGGCTTCTTTGCTCTCTCTGATCGGAGCCGGTATAATCCCGAAGGGCGCGGGGAAGCTGCGAGGAACCATGCGAAATCTCTCTTGGATCTGCCGGATTGCGGCCGTGACGGCGGCTGCGGCGCTTACTGGCTTGGCGCAGGCGCCCAAGCCGCAGAACATCACGATCAACTATCCCGCCAAGGCTCCCGCCAACTGGCCGCTGTTCATCGCCAAAGAGGCGGGCTATTACGAAAAATACGGCATCAACGCGAAGATGGTGTTCGGCGTGCATCCGGCCGGCATCGCGATGATTGTCAGCGGCGAAGCGCAGGCCACCAACTATCCGATGGAGCAGGCCATGCAGGCGGCTTCGCTGGACGGATCGCTGGTCATGATGGGCAGCCCGATGAATCGCGGCCTGTTCGCCATGATGACGAGGAACGACGTCAAGAGCGTGAAGGAACTCAAGGGCAAGCGGTTCGGCGTCAGCCAGCTCGGCGATCCGCCCTACAATTTTGCGCTGGCGATTCTGGCGAAGAATGGTCTGAATTCGCGCGACGTGCAATGGATCCCGCTGGGCACGGACGGCAATGGACGCGTCGCCGCGCTGGTGGCCGGGCGGATCGACGCCACCATGATTCCGCCGCCCGCGTATTTCAAGCTGGAATCGCAAGGCTTCAAGGAGATCGCGAACCTGGCGGATTATCAGGAGCTTTACGCGCCCATGGCCTACGTTTTCAAGAAGAGCGTGGTCGCGGCGAATCCCACGCTGCCAGAGCTGCTGATCAAGGCGCAGGCCGAAGCGATCAAGCGCTATTACGACGATCGGGCCATGGCGGTGAAGGCGTACGCGGTGTACGATCCGCAGACGCAAGCCGACGTGGAGCGGCTGTACGATCACGACCGGAAGGCCGAATCCTATGAGCGCGTGCCGTACGTTCTGGCTCCGGCGGTGCAATACATCGTAGAGCATCAGGCCGACGCGCAGGTGGGCGCGCGGCTGAAGGCGTACGACTTCCACAAGGTGATCGACAACAGCGTGGTGGAGCGCCTCGTGAAGGAACACTTCTTCGAAAATCTCTTTGGGGCCGGCATCCAGAAAGAACAAGTTCAGAAAGCCAAGATGGCTTTCAAGTGAAGCTGGCGTTCTAGTACACTCAAAATTCACTATGGCTGAAATCGTTCTGGGTATTGGATCGTCTCACGGGCCTCTGCTTTCGACGCCTCCCGAGCAATGGGATCTGCGCGCGAAAGCGGATCGCGAAAACAAGAAGCACTGGTACCGGGGCAAGACCTACGATTTCGAGAGTCTTCTGAAGGAACGCGCGCCGGGATTTGCCGAGCAGACCACGGTTGAGATCCGCCGCGAACGATTCCAGCAGTGCCGGCGCGCCATGGAGGCGCTCGGGAAGAAATTCAAGGAGACCGCGCCGGAGGCCGTGATTATCGTCGGCAACGATCAGCGCGAATTTTTCGATGAGGGGCTCACGCCTTCGATCACGGTATACCGCGGCAGGCAGATCAAGAACGTGCAGCACCTGCACGAGGACACGCCGGGGTTGAACATCGCCGAGCCGGGCAATGCTCCGCAAGAGGGCGCCTCCTATCCGGGAGCCACGGAGCTGGCGGACCACATCCTGGATTCGCTCGCGGTCGAGGGATTCGATCTCGCACAGTCGGATACGACCCCGAAAGCGGCGCCGCGCGGGGGCATCCCGCACGCCTACGGGTTTTTGTATCACTCGATTTTGGGCGACACGCCGCCGCCCAGCGTGCCGATCATCCTGAACGTGCATTTCCCGCACAACGTTCCGAAGAACGCGCGCTGCCTGCAATTGGGGCATGCGCTGTATCGCGCGATCAAGAATTTCCAGGGCTATGGCCGGGTGGCGCTGATGGCTTCCGGGGGGCTGACGCATTTCGTGATTGACGAGGAGCTCGATCGAACGATTTTGAACGCGATGGAGAGCGGCGACGAAGGGGCGCTGGAGCGGATTCCGGAGAACGTGTTCAAGGTCGGCACGGCGGAGACCAAGAACTGGTATCCGGTGATCGCGGCGATGAATGCTGCGGGGCGGAAGTATCACAAGGTCGACTACGTTCCTTGTTACCGGTCAGAAGCGGGCACCGGGAACGCGATGGCGTTCGTGTATTGGGATTAGTTGCGCCGGTTCGAAGCCGGCGCGCAGGTGGAAAACCTGCCTCACAATTACTTCTCGACTTTTCGAACGAAGTTATCGTTATCCACCTTCGTGGCCGTGCCTTCTTTTTCCAGCTCGCGCGCGCCGGTGAGGGCGTCGATCATCATGTAGTTGCCCTCATGGCAGGCGTACTCGTAGATGGTGTAGCTGGGATCTTCCTTGTACGGCATGTGGATGGTGAACGGCGCGGTCCAGGTTTTGGGATCATCGACGGTGAGATCGTAGGTGAGCTCGTCCTTGGCGATGCGCCGGAATCGTTCGGTCAGCCTGGCCGCGTCGCTGAAGAATCCGCCGCCCGTGCCGGTCTTGTTGTTCAGATTGGTGGTTTCGACCACCAGCGTATCGCCTTCCCAGTGGCCGCGCGAGTCCCCCATATAGGTTTTGAGCGCGGCGCCCACGTGCGGGCGGCCGTCCAGCGGGATCACACGCGTCTCATGAATCATTTCGTTCCGGATCACCACGTATCCGGGCGCTTGCACGATCTCGTTGCCGAAGTTGTACAAGGTCGGAAGCATGCTGCTCACCAGGCCGCGCGTGATGCAGCGGCTGTAGAAATCGAAGTCTTCCCAGGAATCGACTTTGTCCGGGAAATGGCTGCCTGGTCCGAGCCCGCCGCGCAGGCTCTTGGCGAAGGCCTGGCCGGCGGGCGTTAACGGGGGGATCCGGCCGTTGGGCGGATCCACGACCAGCGAGGCCTGCGGGTGCGGCTTGCCGCGCTCTACCCAGTAACCCGGGGGGTTGATCGTCACGGAGTCGTTCGACGAGACGAACTCTTCGCTATCGCCTTCGGCCTGCCGAGCCGCTTGGGCCTCGCGCTGCTTCAACTCTTCGGGGGTGAGCGTCGCCCGATCGCCCAGGTTCGCGGGCCTCTGCATGGGAATGTTCGCCGTGGCCGGCCACTGGCCTTGCAGATCGGGATCGCCCCAGGGCGTCTTTGGCGCCGTGTAGGACCTCCCGGCCGATTTCGCCGCTGTCTTGGCCGTCTGCGCGGCGAGCGGAACTGCCGCAATCACGATCGCTATCAGGGCGCGTCTCATGAGGACCTCCGCCTACTTCTGGTTTTCCGGCAGATCGGGATTCGATCCGCCGACGAACAGCTTTTTCCCGTCTGCGAACGTGACGCTGCTGCCATTCGCCCGCATGGATCCGTTCTTGGCCTGGTAGCCCTGCACCACAATATCCGTGCCGACTTCGAGCGACCGCTTGGTGAATCCGCGCCGCAGCATGATGTTCGGGCTGCCGCACTCCACCATCCAGTTGGTCACGGTGCCGTCGGGATTTTTCACGTCGATGTGGATCCAGGCGTGCGGGTTGATCCATTCCATGTCCGTCACCTTGCCTTCCAGCTTGACTGGCTTGCGCTGATCAAATTCGGCCTGGAATGCATGATGCGCCCGCGCCGGCGCCGACGCGATCAGCAGGCTCGCGAATCCCATTGCCATCCAGATTTTGTTCCGCATGAGTTGCCTCCTACTTGGCAGGTTGCTTTTTGAATTGTCCGTAGAGCAGCTCTTCGGCGAACTCCACGCATTTGAACTCCAGAATCTGCGCGTTCTTCTCCATCCGCTTATAGAGCGGCAAGCTGATTTTCCAGGGCCTGGAGAAAACGGAGGGATCCTCGATCGTAGCTTCGTAATTGAGGTGATACGGGCTGGCGCGAGTAAAGCGTTCCACCACGTGCAGTTTGTTGCTGGCGAAATCGCCGGCGCGGTCGAACCAGGCCAGGCCGTTCAAGCCCGTAACGTCGATCACCAGCGTTTCGCCTTCCCAGCGGCCGTTGTTGGTTCCCATCCACGTATCCGAGCCGGCTTCGAGGGGTTTCCCCATATTGACCATGCGATTGGCCGTGGCGTATTCGTAAACGAATAAGATTCCGCGCGGCGATTGCACGATCTGAAACGGATACGGCATGTAGTTTGCGCGGGGGATTCCCGGCAGGTAGCATTTGGCTTCGGGATCGAGCGTGCGGCGATTCTCGAAATTCTGTTTCTTTTTCGCCAAGGCGGCGGGCAGGTACGGGATCGCGCCCCCTTCGACCACACTCTGGCCGGCGGGAACCGCGCCGATCGCGCCGGTTTGCCACAGCGTGCCGGGCTCGGCCGGATGATCCTGGAGGTCCCAGTTGGCCGTGCCGATGTACTCCCAAATTCCGTTCAGATCGGGATGGCCGTCGAAGGCTTTGGGGGCTTTGTAGGCCTGCGCCTGAGCGGGTGTGGGCGCGGCCGCGAGCATCCACAACGCCATCGCCGCCGTCGCGGCCGAGATCCATCTGCGCATACGAAGGTACTCTCCCGAACGTGCCCGCGGCACGGCTAAGATGTTACTGCACAAGAATTTTGGAGTCAAGGCGCGAGCTTTACTTCAGGCGCGAGCTTTACTTCATGTGCGGGACGTCTTTTTCGTTCTCGTTGCAAATATACTCGTGGACCTCTTCGCCCGGGGCGAGATCCCAGGTGTCGTGCATTTGCCAGGGTTTCGCGAACGTTTCGGGATCGTCGATGGTTACCTCCTTTTCGAGACGCCCGCGATGCAGACGCGTGTAGCGCTGGATCACGTGCAATTTCTCCGTGTGCGGATAGACGCGAATCCAGCTCTGATCGTTAAAGCCGACCGTGTCCACCACCAGCGTGTCGCGCTCCCAGCGTCCGATGGAATCGCCCATCCAGCTCGGGAACGGATTGCGAGGATGCGCGCGGCCGTCCAGAAAAACCTGCGTGAAGCCGGGCACGTTCCCCTCCCACAGGATCGCCAGCACTGAGGGCGTCTGAATGATTTTGTAGATGAATGGAGAGATCAGGAAGACGTCGCCTGGCAGGCAGGACTCGCCGGGGTTGCCCGTTCCCTTGGCGCGGCGTTGCCTGGTGATGGCCTCGGCCCAGGGCAGCAACTCGGGAGTGTCCACGTCCGGAGCGTTGCCGACCCAAACTCCCGATAAATCGGGCTTGCCGTCGCGGCCGCGCGGCGCGGGTCCCTTGGCGGCGCCCTTGGTGGGCGCCAGCAGCGAAATGTCGTCTCCGGGCGTGCCGAGATTCCCGCCCCAGGGCAAGTGGAGATCGAGGCGCGTTGTCTGGTTGGTTCGCACCGCGACACCCTTCTGTTCGACTTTAGGGAACGTGAATCCGACCGGCGGAACGGTGACGTCGTAGGTTCCGGCGGGAAGGCGTCCGATCGAATAGGCGCCTTTGGCTGCGGTCGTGGCAGCGTAGATCTTGCCGGTTGCGGAATTCCTGGCTTCCACGCGGGCGGGAGAAACGCCGGAGCCGTCCGGGTCGGTGACGGTTCCGGCAAGCGATCCCGATTGCGCGAGCGCGCTTGCCGCGAACATAGCAAGACACGAGCCGGTTGTTGCGAAACGCATGCCTTATGGTACTTGATAGAATCGGTCCAACCGAGGAGCCCTTCATGCGCACGTTCGCCTGCCTGGTACTGTTTCTGATGGCTGTTTCGCTTCGGGCCGCCAACCGGACGACCAGCGTCGAATTCATTGTGGAACGCCCCACGTTGATCTCGCTTGGCTTCGAATGGCACATTGACGGAGACGATAACCACAACGCAGCGGTGTCCGTTTCCTACCGCAAGAAAGGCGAGCAGGCGTGGAAAGAAGGGTTACCGCTGCTGCGGATGGATCATGAGCGCATCAACGAAAATTCGCTCCAGTACATTGTGCCGAATATGTTCGCCGGGAGCGTTTTTGACTTGGAGCCGGGAACCGATTACGAATGCAGGCTTATGCTGGCCGACCCGGATGGCGTCGATGGAAAGGCCGAAAACATCGTGACCGTTCCCACAAGGCCGGAGCCCAAGCCAGCCGAAGGCGGGCACGTCTATCACGTTTATCCGCCCGGCTATCAAGGTCAAAAACAGCAGCCCGCGTTCACGGGACTGCAAGCGGCTTACTACACCGGCGGCAACGGAGCCGATTACTTCAACAGCTATCCCGCGCGCGTGCAGCCGGGCGATATCATCCTGGTTCACGGCGGATTGTACAAAGACGACCGCTATCGTTACGGTGCGCCGCTGGGCGGGATTTCGAGCGGAACCTATTTCCTGACGCAGAGCGGCACGGCCGAGAAGCCGATTGTCATCAAGGCCGCGGGCGACGGCGAGCCGGTCTTCGACGGGGACGGCGCTTACAACCTGTTCAACGTGATGGCGGCGAACTACAACTACTTCGAGGGGCTCACGATCCGCAACACGGAACTCGCGTTCTGGGCAGGCTACAAAAACATCGCGGGCGCGAGCGGCATCACCATCAAGAAATGCAAGTTCGAAAACATCGGGCGCGGATTCTATTCGGACTGGTCGGGCTCCAAGGACTTCTACATCGCCGATAACACCTTCATCGGCAAATTTCGCGCGGACATTCTGATGGGGTTCACCGGGCGGACCTGGCAGAATCTGCCGGAATTCGCGCCGAAGCTGGTTTCCGAGTACGCGGTGAAGGTGTACGGGCAGGGACACGTCGTCGCGTACAACCATATCGAGCGGTTTCATGACGGAATCGATGTCGCGACCTATGGGAACCCGGACGGATCGCCCAACGCGATCCAGGACCGCCTGCCGGTATCGATCGATTTCTACAACAACGACATTTCGAACATGGAGGACAACTGCATCGAATCCGACGGCGGCGCGCATAACATCCGGATCCTGCGGAACCGGTGCTTCAACCAGGGCCATCGCGCGCTGAGCGTGCAGCCGATGTTCGGCGGGCCGGTATACTTCATCCGCAATATCGTGTATCACGCGCCGGAAGGAGGAGCGCTGAAGCTGACGGCGTCGTCGGCTGGAATTGTGATCTATCACAATACGTTTCTTGCGCCGGTGAAGCCGATGCTGCTGGCGGTCTCGAACGTGCATTTCCGGAACAACCTAGTTCTGGGAAAGAGCGAGACGCTGGAGACGTTCGCAGTGGAATCGAACACCAACTACTCGGATTCGGATTACAACGGGTTCCGCGCGAACGAAGGCGCGGAATTCTCGTTTGAGTGGAGCACGCCGCCATTTTCCGTGCGAAGCGTTTTTCCGGGCGAAATGGGGAAGCTTTCGACCCAGCAGCAGGCGCAGCTCGAGGCGAAATCGCGCGAACGCCGCCGCTTCCAGACCCTCAAAGAGTACAGCGAAGCGACGGGTCAGGACCGGCACAGCGTGATGCTGAACTACGACGTGTTTCAGAAAGTCGCGCCGCCGGGGCCCGATCCGCGGACGCTGTACAAGACGTCGGATTTCGATTTCCAGCTTCGTCCGGGATCACCGGCGGTGGACGCGGGCGTGCGGCTGACGGGCGTGAACGACGATTTCACCGGACGCGCGCCGGATCTGGGGGCGCTGGAGGTCGGGCGGCCGGTTCCGCACTATGGGCCGAGGGAGTGAGATTTTCCGCGCGGTGGAGCGTGCGACTCGCCGGCAACTAGAATGGCGGTCTGGTAGCGGTCACCGCTGCCCGTGATGATCGTCGTTTAGCAGCCGGTTGCCGTCGTGTTCCATACAGCGCGCCGATTCTTCCAGGGGCTCGTCGGTCGGTTTCACGACGCGCGGCGTCATGGTCCAGGGTGCGGCGAGAACCTTCGGATCCTCCACGGTGGCCTGCCATACCAGGTTGCCGCCCTGGTCCAGCCATAGCCGCTCGGTCACGCGCATGGCGTCGGTGTGGAAATAACCGCCTTCGCCGAACCAGGTGTAGTCGTCGAAGTTTCTCACGTCCACGACGAGCACGTCGCCGTCCCAACGCGCGACGGAGTCGCCGTAAGCGCTGGGGTTGGCATCAGCGCGGTGGGGGCGGCCGTCGGTGGGGATCACGCGATACGTGTCGCCCGACATATCTTCGTAGAAGAAGATGATCTCCTTCGGAAGCTGCACGATCTTGCGGGGAGGCCCGATGCGCGGGACGCCCGGCCGGCCGCAGTAGAAGACGGGATCGGTGCGGCTCTCGTGATCGAATAGATCCTTCACCTTGGCCTGAAGCTCGGGCTTGTAGACCGGAGCCGCGGTGAACGGCAAAGCGCCCCTGACCTCGCCCTTCGGGGCCTGGCGATTACTCAGATCCGCCTGCTTGATGGTGACCTTCCCATTGACCTCGCGTTTGATTCCGCCCGGAGGAAGATCCACGGCGTAGGCCCACAGGCCGCTCAGATCGGGATGCCCGTCGGCGGTGCGCTTGGATTTGGAGGAACCAGTCTGCTGCGCGCCAGCCAGCGCGACCAACAACAGTCCAGCGCCGAGTCCATAACAGAGTCGCAGGTTCATGGCTTTCGTCTCCTTTTCTAGCGCTCGGGAATCTGTCCCGCCGGCACGGTTTCGAGCGAGCTTCCGTCGGCGAACGTGATCTTCTGAAGATAGGCGTACAGGCTGCCGTCCTTGGCCCGCGAGCCTTCCGCTGTGATCGTCTGGCCCTGGTATTTGGCGATATCGTTCTTGTTCACGCCGACCCGGCGGAACCAGGCCGGCGGGCTTCCTTCGAAGTGCCAGGCCTCGGCGCCGTGGTCGCCTTTCGCGTCGACGTAGATCGAGATGTGCGGGTTGATCCAGTCAACGCGGCTCAGTGTCCCGGTCACCTGAATCTTTTTCCCCAGATCGAAGACCGCGGTTGTGGAATGATGCGCCCACAGCGAGGCGGCCGCCGCAAGCACGATCGCAACTGCAAGAACTCTATGTTTCAAGGCAACTCCTTCGATACAGCATCTGACCAGAGCTATCCGGTGTCAAGGGCGATGTTGCGAACGTGTTGCGAACCGAGTCAGTTCACCGGTACCCGCCGCTTCAGCTCGTCGAAGAAATTTTCCAGGAACACTACCGTGTGGTCTGCCGCAGGCGCGGGCTGGTTCGCTCCCGTCGCGGGTTTCACAACGAGGATGCGGCCGTCCGGAGCCAGGTCCCAATCCGTGCCGCCCAGGCTCTCCACCCGAACCTTCGGTTTCTCCGCAACGAACGAATCTCCGTTCACCGTGTACGGCACTGCCAGGATCTGATTGCCGGCCTGATATACGATTTCGCGCGAAGCTCGCGACCAATGCGGAGCCGTCCCGCCGTTCGTGGAAATCTTCCACCTGCCTCCTTGGCCCGCAGGGAACGGCCGTACGTTCACCTCCTGCTGGCCGGACTCATCCGAGACGTAGGCCAGCCAATGCCCATCCGGTGAGAACTGAGGGAAAGTCTCGTTATACCTGGATTTTAGGAACGGCTCCGGAGTCCCCGCCTTGAGCTGGCCATTCTCCTCCTCCACTGGGACGGTAAAGATCTGGGCAGCGCCAGCGTCGCTGCCAGATCCAAGCTCCAAATACGCCAGCCTCTTGCCGTCCGGCGTGAACGACCACGGAGTCTGAAGACTTTTCGATTCCAGCAAAGCCGCCGGCTGTCCGGCTCCGTCCGCACGCGTCCATCTCACCACAAGGTACCCAAATAACACAAAGCGGCTGTCCGAACTCCACAGGGGCGCTACAGTCGCTCCGTTGAACGTCAGCTTGTTAAAGCTGTCCCGCTGCGGATCGTACACCTGAACATCCTGACCGCCGCCTTCGGCGACCAGGAGCGCGATCTTCCGGCCATCCGGCGAGATTCGCGGCGCCGAATAAATGCCGGCCTTGGACACCGCGGACGACCGCCTGCCGGACGCGTCGATCCATTCCAGATTGCTCGTGGCCCCCGCGCCTGCGGCACCTGCCCGGTACACCAAGGTGCCGTTGCGGCTCAAAGACAGGTCGGTCACATTGGTGTTTGGGGCGTATCGGACATCGTCGAGAATCGGCACGCCCGTGCCTCGGGCTTCCAGCCGCTTCGAGTCAAAGGGGACGGCGAACAGCGTGCTCTTGTTGATATACAGCAGATGTCCGGTAGGCACGTATGCGAGCGCTGTTCCGCCGCGCGCTACCGTCTTTAGAGCCCCGCCTGCCAGGGGAACCATATCTATGCTTTCTGAGGTGACGCCCGCCCCGTATAAGGTAAACATAACGGACTTACCATCGGGCAGGATCCGAGGAAACGCGTGCGCGATCTGTCCGGTAGCCAGGTCGGTCAGCTTAACCGGCTGGCCGCCCGCTGGTGAGAAGCGCTGGAGTCCGCGGTTGAGCGCCCCGCCGACGACGATGGTGCCGTCGTCGGCCCAACTCGCGCCCGCATTGATCCCGATATCGCCCAGTGGAACCACTGCGCCGCCTTCCACGGAAATCTTGCTCAGCTTCGTGCCTACGGCAAAGCCTACCCATTGACTGTCAGGCGAGAAGAAAATTCCCAGCGCTCCTACGGTCCCCGGCAGTTCGGTCGCTTTGGCTTCATCCAGCCGGCGGATGTACAAGCGGCTGGGAGCGCCCGCGACGCTCGCCACGTATGCCAGGCGCGTTCCATCGGGCGAGATTACGGAGCTGTTGCCCACCGGTCCCAGCGCCACGCCCGGTCCCAAGTCAACTTCCAGCCGCCGGAGCGGCTGGCTGGGCGCGGCACGCCACGGCGCCCACAGAACCAGCACCGCAACTGCTGCAGCGGCACATGCACCGGCGATGGACGGCCACAGCCATGCGTTCCTGCGGCGTGCTTCGGGCTGCGCCGCGATTTCCACGCGCGGCTCGTCGAGCAGCTTCCACACATCGGCGATGTCGCGCAGCCGATTTTTGGGGTCCTTTTCCAGGCACGCGGTGAGCATACGCCGCAGCGTCGATGGCGCGGCGCTCAGATCGGCCTTGTCGCGAACCACGGCAGCCAGGGTGTCGGTCAGATCGTCGCCGTGGAACAGTTTCTTGCCCGTGACCATCTCATAGAGCACCACGCCGAAGGCCCAGATGTCGGCGCGCTTGTCGACTTCCTTGCCACGCGCCTGCTCGGGCGCCATGTAGGCCGCCGTGCCCAGGATCATGCCGGCTTGCGTCGCGGCCATCGAAAGCGTGGGAGATTCCTCCGGGCTGTGCTCGCCGCCCGAGGTGGTCCGTGGGCCGATCTTCGCGAGCCCGAAATCGAGCACCTTCACTGTCCCGTCCGGCTTAATCTTCACGTTGGCGGGCTTGAGGTCCCGATGCGTGACGCCCCGCTCATGGGCGGCTTCGAGCGCATCCGTGATCTGGCGGGCGATCTTGAGCGACTCTTCGAGCGGGATCGGACGTTCTTTGATCTGCTCGGCCAGCGTGAGCCCTTCGACGAGCTCCATCACCAGGTAGTTCGGGCCGACGTCGTACAGCGTGCAGATATGGGGGTGATTCAGCGCGGCGATGGCGCGGACTTCTCGCCCGAAGCGCTCACTGAACCGCTCGGCCGAGACTTTGATGGCGACGTCGCGGCCGACGCGCGGGTCTTGGGCGCGATACACCTCGCCCATGCCGCCTTTGCCGATGAGCTCGACGATTTCGTACGGTCCGAGCTTGTCACCTCTCGCGAGTGACATGATGTTTCATCTTATCGTGAAACGCTCTGGCAGAAAGCGCGAAGCCGTGGCGCGCAGGCTGACGGGAGGCAGATACTGGCCGCGCGGTTCGCGATGCCACCAGGCGCCTGTCGCCCGATGCTCGTCCCAGGTAGTGAATCGATACTCGTAAGTCACGGCGCGGACGTAGCGCGGCGCGTGATCGGGAAACGGATTCGTCGCCAGCAGACGGCTCACCTGAGGCGAGCCTTCCAGCAGCCGTTCGACGAACGTGACAAACCAGGGATTGGAGCGATAATCTCCGAGCGCGGCGAACCACATCTGCCAGTCCAGGCGCGGCTGGTAGGGGGCAGCCCAGCGCGGTGCACGATTCACGTCGCCCGGTTTGTAAGGAAATTCATAAGCGCGCCACTGTTCTCCGTCATCGGAACCTTCGACAATGATTTCCTGCCGTTCGGTTGTCATTACCGCGAACAATCCGTAGGAATTGACCACCTGAAACGGCGAGCTGTAGCGAGCGACGCTTTCGAGCGGCGCGAATATCCCGGGCGCAACGTTTTCGAAGATGCGCAACAGCCCAAGCGGCAGGATCACCAGCGTCAAAACGGCGGCGCCCAGCCGGGCGGAACGTCCGCCGGGAGCAGCTTCCGATAGAAGGCGATCCTTGATCCGCCGCGGCAACCAAACCAGGCCCCGAAGCGCCTGATCGTCGAACAGAAAAATCGTGATCGCCGCGGCCAGCAGATTGAAGAACGTATAGTTTCCGGTCAGGAAAATCAGCGTTTCCAGGCCGAGCAGGAGGCCCGCGCCGAACATACGAATGCGCCGGGGAGCAAAGATAAAAAACGGCACGCCCAGTTCGACCGCCAGCACGAGGAACGTCGAGGTTTGCTGGAACCAGCGCGGCAGCTTGTCGGCATACCAGGCCACGATGGTCGGCAGCGGCTGGGTCCAGTAGTGATAATCCAGCGCGCTCAGGCTTCGCCAGCTTGGATCGCGGCTCGCCAGCTTCACGAATCCCGAGAGGAAATACAGACGAAACGCCAGCCAGCGATAGAGCCAGGCGACTGTCTTGCGCGTGACGTCCGCGGATCCGAAAAAGATCGCCAGGAAGCCCGCTTCGAGCAGCAACGCGTCCCACTGGAACGCCAGGAACTCCTGACCGGCGAGGCTGAAGGAAAGGTAGAGCGCGTACAGCGATACCAACATCAAGCGCTCGAGGTACCCGGCCAGCAGCAGCGAGGCGAGCGCGACACCCAGCCAGGCGGCGCCGGCCAGGACAGTATCGTTCGCATTCCACCAGAACAAGCTGGGAACGGCCCAGAACCGCATCCCGCCTAAATCGGGAGTGAGCCGCGCGAAGAACTCGCGCGCGGGCGAAATGCCGTGCTCGCCCAGCAGTCCGGTTGCCTGGACGGCGAGGGAGGCGAACGCGACGAGATAGATTGCGGCCAGCAGCCGCAGGAACAAGCATTGGGTGACCGCGAACCGGGCCGGCTCAATGCGCGTGCCGAACGTGAGTCTCGTCAGCCAGTAGAACAGATTGCGACGGCGCGCGATAAAGCGATAAGCGGCTTCCGAAGCGGCTGCAATCCAAGGGGAAGCTTGGTAGATCGACTCGCGTTGCAGGGTTTCAAGGACCGCACGCGCCCCGCTGGCTACCGAGCCGTCGGGCCTGACGAGTTGCACCGATTCCCCGAACGCTTCCGGGGCAATCTGCGGAAATTGGCCGCCGACTTCTTGGGAAGGAGCGTACTCGACCCGATCACCGGTAAGGCTCTTCCAATAGTCGATCCAGATGCGGCAGAAGCCGCACCGGCCGTCGTAAATGAGGAGCGGCTTCAAACCAACTCATTTTACTAAGCCGGTGCGGGGAACTCTTGCTAAACCTGATTGATATTTGCGTACACCCACATGGCGGCTACGGCGATCAGGAGCACTCCAGAGAGAACTCCCAGCCACGTGGCGAACCGGTTCACGTTGGCGATGCGCGCCTGCAAGGCCTGTTGCTCGCGCGCGATGTGCTCCTCACCGGAAGCGAGGAATAGCTGATCTTCTTCGCGCATTCCGATCAGAGCCCTATAGATCAGCAGCCCCACAAGGACCACCGTTACCGACGCCCACGACAGAGTGAGAATGTTAAACATAGCACCTCCCCGAACGTTATCCCCAACTTTCCGACCTCTTCGGCCGACTCTACTCTTTAATCGATCTGATGCCGGAAAGCAAGGGCCTCCCCTTTGTGCCTATTCCAATTCCCATAGGGATTAAGACTCTGGGAGGCGCAAACAGGCGGAACCGAGGCAGGAATCGCACTTCGTCAAACGGTATCGTTCCTGCCGCTATCTTCCAGAAACCATAGAGTGGTCTGGCGCAGTTTTGGCCTTGACAATCGTTAATGAACCAACGTAAGATCAGCCAAGTACGCTCGGAAGGCGTTTCGAAGGACATTCAACAACAACCTAAGGGGGGGTATGCGTTTCACCCGTATTTTATTGCTCCTGGCTGTGTGTGTGCTGGCGGCGTTCGCACAGACGGACCGCGGCGCGATTACCGGCACGGTCTCTGACCCAGGTGGCGCCGTAGTTCCGAACGCTCCGATCGAGGTGAAGAACACCGAGACCGGAGCTGTCTATCAGGTCGCAACCAGCGACACCGGCAACTACACGCTCGCGCAGATGCCGATCGGCACCTACGAGCTCACCATCACAGTGCCCGGATTCAAAAAGTTCGTCCGCCAGAACATCACCGTGCAGGCCACGCAGACGACTCGCATTGACGCCACTCTGGAAGTGGGCGCGGCGACGGAATCGGTGACCGTGAGCGCGGAAACCTCGCTTCTGAAGACGGAAAGCGGAGACGTCAGCACCAACGTTACCGGCGACCGGCTGGTCAATCTCGGCGTACTGCCGATCGGAAATGGATTCTCCAGCTCGCACGGCGTCCGCAACCCGATGGCGGTCTCGATGCTGACCCCGGGAACTTATTTCGATCCCAATCTCCAGCTTCGCGTGAACGGGGCGCCCAGCAATACAGAAGCAGTGCGCATCGAAGGCCAGGACGTCACCAACGGCGTCGTGACCTTCTCGCAGGCGCAGACCCAGCCGAGCGTGGAGGCGCTACAGGAGTTGGCCGTGCAGTCCAGCAATTACTCGGCTGAGTTCGGCCAGGCCGGGTCCGGGGTATTCAACTACACCGTGAAGTCCGGCACCAACCAGTTCCATGGCTCGCTGTACGACTACAACTCGAACGAGGCTTACAACGCCTCGCGGGCCTTCCTGCATGACCGGCCCAAGCAACGCCGCGACGATATGGGCGGCACTCTCGGAGGACCGGTGTGGATCCCGAAAGTCTACAACGGCCGCGACCGGACGTTCTTCTTCTTCGGGTACGAGATGTTTCGGGAAGTGGGTAAGATCAGCAATCAGTTCCCGACCGTTCCGACAGACGCGTACCGGAGTGGCAATTTCGCTACAGCCCTGAGCGGGAGAACCATCACGGGCAACCCAGTGGACTCCTCGGGCCAGCCGGCCCGTGACGGTCAGATTTTCGATCCGCTGCTGCAATCGTTCGATGCTCAGGGCCGCCGTATCCGGCAGCCGTTTGTGGGGAACCAGATCCCCTTGAATCGCTTTGACCCCTCCGCGATAAAGCTTTTGAGCCTGATTCCGCGGCCGGAAGGTCCCACGGCGGCGAATCTGGTCAATAATTTCAACCGTCCGTTCGATACCGACCGGAGAACCCCAATCCCCGCGCTCAAGATCGATCACTCCTTGAGCTCGAAGATGAAGGTCTCCTATTACTGGTCCACAACGGAGACTGCGGTGCAATACTGCACGCCGCTGTGCGGTTCCGACGGTCTGCCCGATCCCATCACGGCGACGCGAGGCACCTTCATCGAGTCGCACACCCAGCGCGTGAACTTCGACTATACGCTGACGCCGACCATCCTGCTCCACTTGGGCGCCGGTTATGCGCACAACGATTTTAAGGACAACGCTCCCGTCACCAATTTCGACCTGCAAGGCGTGTTGGGCATCGCGGGCGCTCCGGCAGGACCCAAGGAAGGAGCGCGCTTTCCGATTTTTCAAGCTATGCTGGGGTCGAACAGCCAGGGTGGCATGAACACCATGGGCCCTGCGGCCGGCCAGGTTCGCGCGGTTGAGGGCAAACCGACCTTCAATGCCAGCGTCTCCTGGGTCAAGGGGAACCACACCTACAAGTTCGGTAGCGAAGGCCGCCTGGAAGGGTTCTACGACTACACCTTTACGGGAACCACTGGAAATTTCACGATCGGAGCCGACCAGACCGGAAATCCGTATTTCTCGGATGCCGGGGTGAACATCGCCGGCGGCGCCGTAGGATTCCCGTTCGCCAGCATGCTGCTGGGCCGCGTAACTTCCTACAATCTCACCGCGCTTTCGGCGCTTCGCGGCGGCCGGAAATACATCAGCGGCTTTGCGCAGGATACCTGGAAGGTCACGCGCAAGCTGACGCTGGATTACGGATTGCGGTACGACTTTTCAACATACTCGAGGGAGCAGTACGGGCGCGCGCCTGGTTTTTCCGCGACAACGCCAAATCCGACCGCGGGAGGTCATCCGGGCGCTTCGATCTTCGAGGGATACGGGCCGGGCCGCTGCAATTGCGATCTGGCGCACAATTATCCCTATGGCTTCGGGCCCCGTCTGGGCGTCGCCTATCAGATCGACTCCAAGACGGTGTTTCGCGGAGGAATCGGTGTAACCTACGCGCCGTACACGGGCGGACGGATTGCGGGAGCTCCCGGCGCGCAACAAACCGTCAATGCGCCTGGCGTGGGCGATCCCGCGATGATTCTGAGCGGCGGCTTCACGAACACCGTGGACGGCGTAACCACGCCTTTCCGCGTGAGCTGGCCGAATCTGACGCCCGGCCTCTATCCCGCCCCGGGCACGATCACTGGAAACCCGACGGTCTTCGACCAGAACGCCGGCCGTGCCGCGCGGCAGCTTCAGTGGAGCGTCGGATTCCAACGCGAGATCTTCCGCAACGTGGCTTTAGATGTGGCGTATGTGGCCAACCGGGGTGTCTGGTGGCGGTCCAATACTCTTACGAACCTGAACATCTACTCTCAGGATTTCCTGCTGTCGCAATACGGTCTGGACATCAACAATGCGGCCGACCGGGCGATTCTTTCGGCGCAGTTGCGCGCGCCGGCGGCAGGCCGGTTCCAGAACAAGATTCCCTATGCAGGATTCTCGACCTCGAACAGCGTTGCCCAGTCCCTGCGTCCCTTCCCGCAGTTCGGGAATTTGCAGGGCGCAGGTCCGCTGGGGAAAACCTGGTATGACTCGCTGCAAACCAAAGTGACGAAGCGTTTCTCCCATGGACTGGATGCCAGCTATACGCTCACCTGGTCCAAGGAGCTTCAGCTTGGTGCAGATACCGACGGTGGCGGCGGGCAGATCAACGACATCCTGAACCGCGACACCAACAAGCAACTTTCCAGCTTCTCCCGGCCGTTGGTGAGCATCCTGGCACTGAACTACACAGTCCCCAGATGGGGAACCAACCGATGGCTGAAGCAAATCCTGTCCGATTGGACGGTGGCGAGCACCCTGCAATACGCCAGCGGCGTGCCGATCCAGGTTCCCACCACTGCCGCCGCGACCAGCAACCTGGCGACAGCGTTCCTGCGCGGTACGCGGGCGGAGCGCATTCCGGGCGTTCCCCTCTTCTTGCAGGATTTGAACTGCCACTGCTTCGATCCGGCTCAAAGCGTGGTCTTGAATAAGGCGGCCTGGAAGGACCCCACTCCCGGAACGTTCAGCCCATCGGCGGCCTACTACGACGACTACCGGTATCGCCGGGTTCCGCGCGAAAGTCTCAGTTTCGGCCGAATCTTCCGGATCCGGGAACAAATCACATTCACGGCGCGAATCGAGTTTACCAATGCGTTCAACCGGACCCAGATTCCGAATCCGCTGAACGGGACGGGAGGTCCGCAGGGGAATTACACATCGGGGATCTCGACCACCAAAGCTCCGAACGGACTTCCGGTCAACAACACCGGATTTGGAGTGATCTCCACCCTGCCGACTGGAGGTGTGATCGGCGAACGGTCCGGATTGCTGGTCGGACGGCTGCAATTCTGATCTGAAGTGTTCCAAACAAGCCCCACGGCTGGAAGCCGCGGGGCTTTTTTTGTTGAGTCGGGCATACCTTAAGCCAGTTGACCGGGGCGGGTTAGTTGGGGTACCCTTACCATTTGTTCATCTTCTGGTAATCCGCCTGCAAGTCAGGCTTCGCGGCAGCGACCCTGGTCCAAGGGGATTGGCTGGCCGTGCCGATCAACAGCTAGGAGCGTGATGAAGCAGCACTATTTCGTAGTCGTCTTAGCCCATTCCCTGCATGGCCGGCTGCGCCGCATTCACATCCCACACCAGGCGCTGTATGTACTTCTAGGGCTTGCGATTATCGGCTCCTTCTCGCTGTTCGGCATGGTTTCCAGCTACCTGCGGATGACCTGGAAGGTAGCCAATTACAACACTCTCCGGAACGAGGTGGACACGCTTCGCAATCAGTACCACGCACTCCAGCGGGAAAACGATCAGAAGGATGCCCAACTTGCTGAATTGCAGCTATTGGCAAGCGAAGTTACACTTGCTCTAGGGCTGAAACGGACCGTCGACAGCTCCAGCGACATTCTGGATGAAGCTCCGCTGGTACCCAGCTTTAACGAATCCATCGATCAGTACAATTTCCTGAAGAGCGCAAGTTTTTCGCGGATTCAGCGGACCTACCCGCGAGCCTGGCTGAAGAACACCATTCCCGCCGTATGGCCGGTCAACGGCCGCCTTCTGAGCCATTTCGGCGATCGCCAGGACCCGTTCTCGGGCGAGGGCGCCTTCCACACAGGTGTCGATATTTCGGCCTCCATGAAAACTCCGGTTCGTGCCGCCGCCGACGGAATCGTGGAGCACGCCGAATGGAGTTCGGGAGGTTACGGGAGGCTGGTGGTGATCGATCACGGCAACGGCATTCAGACCTGGTACGCACACCTCTCGGGCTTCGAAGTAATCCCCGGACAGGAAATCCGCCGTGGCGAGATCCTGGGCTACTCGGGTGCGAGCGGGCGCGCCACTTCCCCCCATCTGCACTTTGAGGTGCGGCGGCAGGGGAATCCCGTGAATCCATATCCCTATCTGGCCAAGTCCACGCTGGTGGAGCCCGCGCCTCCGGATCTTCCGTTCTAGATTACGATCAAGAGATGGATCTCGCGAACATTGTTTGTTCGCGCCGATTCTTTCTGGCAGCCGTTCCGAGCGTCTGTGCCGCCGCTGCCGGAGGAAAGGGCAGCGTTGTTCCGTCCGTTGTTTTCCGCTACTCCGATCCCGCCACCGAGCTGCCTGTTTTCCGGCTCACCGATCCCGAGCACACCAGTCTCCTGCCGCCGCATTACGCGCGGGCCGTATCCCGGAAAAACAATTTCCTGATCTATGCGTCCGATGCATCGGGCAGCATGCAGGCCTACCGCATGGATCTCAAGAACGGCCAATCCCGGCGGTTGACCGAAGCGCAACATCTGAACCCCGGCTGTCTGACGCTCGCTGCCGACGAGCGCAGCTTTTTGTATGTGGACGGAGTCCGGCTTTTCGCGAGCAGTGTAAGCTCGCTGCGGCCGCGCCTGGTGTATCAGGCGGACGGCTTTCAACCTACGGCGCTCAGCCTCACCGAGGACGGTCTGGCGGCTCTGGTGGCAGAGACGGATGGCTCGCATAGCAGGCTGCAACTGATCCGCATGGCGGATGGCATGGCGAGCACCCTGGCGGAAGCGAATGCCGCGACAGACGAGATCAGAGATCCCTCGCCGAGGCCGCGGCGCGCGTCGGCGCTGTATCGGCGCGCCGGGGGCGTGTGGCTGGCGAATTTCGACGGCAAGCAGAACTATCGCCTGAAGCTGGCCGACGGACAGGCGGCATCGGCGAGCTGGAGCCCGGATGGCCGGACAGTGCTGTATCTGAACGTGCCTTCCGACCCTCGAAAGCTGCGCAACATCCGGGAGTTCACGCCGGATACGAACGAGGACCAAGCTGTTGCGGACACCACCCAATATGCCGGTTTCGAACGCAACGCGGACGCGAGCGTGTTCGTAGGGGCGAGCGGCAGCAAAGCCTCGCCCTATGTGCTGCTGTTGGTGCGCGCGGTCCAGCGCGAGTTCACTCTGTGCGAGCATCGCGCCAGCGATCCCTCGCGTGTCGCGCCGATTTTCTCGGCGAACAGCCAGAACGTGTTCTTCTCGAGCGATCAGCACGGCAAGCCGGCCATCTACCGGATCGCCGTCGACCGGCTCGTCGAAGCGACTGAAGACACACCGGCTGCAAAGGAGCGCAAGTAGAATCTCAGAACGTGAGACCCAGGATAAAATCGCCCTGATTCTTGTTGGTGCGGAGCAGCGCCGCCACTGGGTCGCGGAAATTCTCGGAGCCCCAGCGCGTGTAGCGGAATTCTGGCGTGATCCGCATGATTCCCAACTTCAGTTCGAGGCCTGCGCCGAACGTGAACCCGACATCGGTGTCTTTGTGGAACTCAGGGGCCGGATTTACGGGAATGTTCAGAGCCGAGATTCCGCTCCTGATCTGGTCGACTCCCGAAATGTGGCGGAAGTTCGCGCCCGCGTCGATGAAGGGGCGGAGGGGACCTCCGAAGAGCGCGTACTTGCCCAAAACAGGAAATTCCCAGGAGTTCGCGGTAGTGCGCGTGGTTGTGGGGCTGCCGGGACCGGCAAACTGATCGTAATCGTAGCCCAGGCGCTTATACAGCGCGTCGACCTCGATGGAGAAGCGGAACGGAAGATTTAGCTGGACGGTGGGGCCTATCAGGTACCGGTGCGTGTGGCCGACGTAGGCTGCCTGGTTGCCTCGGGCGGCGTCGAAAGCGTCCGTCAGAGGGACGCCGGCCTTCACCCCGAACGAGACCGGCTGCGCGAAAGCTGCAACCGCGAGTGAGCACAGCAAGAGCGAGAGCTTCATGCAAACGAACGAGCAACTGGCGTTCCAAAGGGCTAGCTGATCAGGCGGGCGATACCATAGGCCGCGGCTGCGGCTACGCCGCCGATCGCGGTGGTGCGCAGAGAACTGCGGAGCTTGGGAGTGCCGGTAAAATGTCCCTTTACATACCCAAAAATGGCAAGCGCAAGGATCGTGGAGACCACCGAGTAGAGCAGAGCCATGTGGGCTTCCGGAGTGACCATATAGGGCGCCAGGGGAATCAGCCCCCCGGCAATGTAGGACCCGGCGATGGTTGCGGCGCTGGTGACGGCCCGCTTCGGATCCGGTTCCTCCAAACCGAGCTCAAACCGCATCATCCAATCGACCCAGACCTTCGGGCGGGCCTCGAACGCGGCGAGAATCGGCTGGGTCTGCTCGTGCGTGACGCCGTAGGATTCCAGAATCTCGGTCACTTCGCGGCGTTCGTCGTCCGTGCGCTCGACAATCTCCGTTTCCTCGCGGCGCCGCTCGCTGGCGTAATGTTCGGCGTCACTCTTGGCGGCGAGGTATCCGCCGAGTCCCATGGCGATCGAGCCGGCGGCGATTTCCGCCAGCCCCGCCACGACGATCAATCGTGAAGCGACTACAGCTCCGGTCAGGCCGGCAGCGAGCGCGAATGGCACCGTGAGTCCATCGGCCATTCCAATCACGACGTCACGCACCACGAGCGACGACTGGAAGTGTTTTTCAACATGGGGAGTTTGGGGCATTGTTCTAGTGTGAATGAGTTCATCTAATATGGTGCGCCGCCAGGAGTGGCGACGCGGCAAGCTGAAGCTTGGCTACGTCGCGCAAGCACTCGTGCGTGCTGCGTCGAGAGACGTCCCGACGCCTTTACGGTAGCAGTGCGGACAGATACCTGCCAGTATAGGATTCCCGCACCTGCGCGATCTGCTCGGGAGTCCCCTCGGCCACGATGCGGCCGCCGGCATCACCTCCTTCCGGGCCCAGGTCAATTACCCAGTCCGCGCGGCGGATCACTTCGAGATTGTGTTCGATGATCAAGATGCTGGCGCCGGATCGTAGGAGCCGCTCAAATGCATCCAGCAGCTTGGCGATATCGTCGAAGTGCAGCCCGGTGGTGGGCTCGTCGAAAATGTAGAGTGTGCCCTCGCTGGTGGCCTGGGCAAGATGGGCCGCGAGTTTGACACGCTGCGCTTCCCCGCCGGAAAGCGTGGTCGCGGACTGGCCCAGGCGCAGATAACCCAGCCCGACGCCGGCCAGCACCTCGAGCTTTTGGGCAAGCCGCGGCGTGGAGGAAAAGAAAGAGATTGCTTCTTTGACGGTGAGCTGAAGCACTTCGTGGATGTTCAACCCGTGATAGCGGACCTCCAGAATGCCCGGCTTGAAGCGCGTTCCCTTGCAGTCGTCGCAGACCAGCTCGACATCGGCCAGAAACTGCATTTCCACCGTCACGATGCCATCGCCCTGGCAGGTTTCACAGCGCCCGCCTGGGATATTGAACGAGAAATGGCCCGATGTATAGCCGCGGCGGTCGGCTTCGGCAGTGGAGGCGAATAGCTCGCGGATCATATCGAACGCCTTGATGTAGGTGACGGGATTGGATCGCGGCGTCCGGCCGATCGGCGACTGATCCACGAGCACGACTTCCTTCAAAAGTTCGGCGCGTTCGACGGCCCGGCAGGTGAGCTTTTCCGGCGGGATGCCCCACTCTTCCGGGGAACTGCCCAGCGCGGGAGGCAGCTTCCCCTCGGCCTGGCTGCTGCCATGATCGAGGCGCTTTTGAAGCGTCTGGTAGATCACATCGTGGACCAACGTGGATTTTCCGGAGCCGGAGACGCCTGTGATCGCCACCATCAAATTGAGCGGGATGGAAACGTCGATGCCTTTGAGATTGTGCGCCTGCGCTCCCAGAAATTTCACGATGCGTTTAGGGTTCGGCGTGCGGCGGCTGCTGAAATAGGAGGTTTTCAGATCGCCGCGCAAGTATTTGGACGTCAGCGAGGAAGCGCCGTCGGACACAAGCTGCTTGTAGGTGCCCTCAAAGACGATATGGCCCCCGTTTTCGCCTGCTCCAGGTCCCAGATCGATGATGTGATCCGCCGAGCGCATCACATCGGGATCGTGCTCCACTACCAGGATCGTGTTGCCCAGATCGCGCAGTTCCTGAAGGATTCCCACCAGGCGCGCGGTGTCGCGGCTGTGAAGGCCGATGGATGGCTCGTCCAGCACGTAGCAGGCGCCCACCAGCCGCGAGCCAAGACACGTCGCAAGCTGGATGCGCTGCGCTTCGCCGCCCGAGAGCGTTGCGGAGAGGCGGTCGAGCGTCAGGTATTCCAGGCCGACATCGTTCAGGAACTTCAAGCGCTGGCGGATTTCGATCAGGACTTTATCGGCGATCGCCCTTTCCTCGGGGGAAAGCTCGAGCGAGAGAAAGAATTGTTGCGCCTGGGCGATGTTCATGCGGGACACATCGGCGAGACTCTTGCCCCCCACGCGGATCCATAGCGCTTCGGCGCGCAGGCGCGATCCGCCGCAGTCCGGGCACAGCGTGTAGCCGCGATAGCGGCTGAGAAACACGCGCACGTGGACCTTGTATTTCTTCTTTTCCACTTCGCGGAAGAAGTCTCGGATCTCGTGGTGCAGAATGGCGAGCTCGTTCTCGTGCAAATCGTAAATTGGCACGTTGAGCCGGACCCGGCCTTTGGCCGATTTCCTGAAATCCACCCCAAACCCCGAATACTGAGGCTTGGTCCATGGATCCACGGCGCCCTGCTGGATGGAGAGCGCCCGGTTCGGGATCACCAGGTCAAGATCGTAGTCGATGGTGTTGCCGAATCCCTGGCAGCGCCTGCAAGCGCCGTGCGGGTTGTTGAAGCTGAACAGGCTCGGTTCGGGCTCCTGGAAAGTCTTGCCGCAGAGTTTGCAGGCAAATTGTTCGTTGCATCTCAAGGTTGGCCCGCCGCCGGCGGGCTCGAACAGCGCTTCTCCCGATTCGCGATAGCAGATTTCGACGGCGTCCACCAGGCGCTGGCGCATCTCCGGAGCGATCGCCAGCCGGTCTACGAGCATGAAAACCGGTTTCGAGAAATCGACGTCCAGGAGGGATTCCGGCGTCGAGAATTCAAACAACTTGCCGCCCTGATAGAGCCGGTTGAAGCCGCGCTTGCGCAGATCGAACAGGCGATCGCGCAAGGCTTCAATGGTTTTCTCCTGCGGGAGCGCGAACAGGACATACCAGCGCGAGCCTTGGGGCTGCGCGAGCATCCGGGTGGCGACCTGGTCCACCGAATCGCGCTCCACGGAGAGGTTGCAGTTGGGGCAAAAGGTCCGGCCCGCGCGCGCCCAGAGCAGCCGCAAAAAATCGTACAGTTCGGTGGATGTGGCCACCGTCGAGCGAGGATTGCGCGTGGTGTTCTTCTGGCGAATGGCGACCGGAGGCGCGATGCCGTCGATCTCATCCACATCCGGCTTTTCCATGCGTTCCAGGAACTGGCGGGCATAGGCCGATAATGATTCCACGTAGCGGCGCTGGCCTTCGGCGTAGATGGTGTCGAACGCCAAGGACGATTTCCCCGATCCGGACACACCCGTGACCACCGTCAGGCGGTCGTGCGGGATCGCCAGCGAAACACCCTTAAGGTTGTGAACCCGGGCGCCACGGATACGGATGGAATCGTTCAAGGGAGGGTTAACCTACTAGTATAGGAAATTGGATGTAAACGCCATCCGCCGCAAGCTCGTGCTGTGGTACGAGCGCAACCGGCGCGATCTGCCGTGGCGGCGGACGAAGGATCCCTTCAGGATTCTCGTCTCGGAAGTCATGTTGCAGCAGACGCGCGTGGCCGCCGTGATCCCGTACTACGAGCGCTTCCTGAAGCGATTTCCACGTGCGGAGGACCTGGCGCGAGCTTCGGAGCAGGAAGTTCTCTCGCTGTGGAGCGGCCTGGGGTATTACTCGCGCGCGCGCAATCTTCAGAAAGCCGCTCGCCAGATAATCCAGGCCGGCGGGTTCCCGCGCGACCACGATTCGGTGCGCGCGTTGGCGGGAGTGGGGGACTACACTGCGGCTGCCGTGGCGAGCATCGCGTTCGGATTGCCGCACGCCGCAGTGGACGGAAATGTGCGGCGCGTGATCCTGCGCCTGGCGGGCAGCGCCCAGACGGATATCTCAGCAGCGGCGGACGCGCTGCTGGATCGCGGTCAGCCTGGCCGCTGGAACCAAGCGTTGATGGAACTCGGTGCAACGGTGTGCCTGCCCGGAGAGCCCCGGTGTTCCGGCTGTCCTGTATCGCGGGAGTGCGAAGCACGCGCCCGCGGGACCCAGCGGGAGTTGCCGCCACGCCGCGAAAAACCTCAGATAGTGCGAAAGCAGCGGGTTCTGCTGGTGATCCGGCGCCGGGGGCGCATCCTGCTGACGCCCAGCGCCCGCGTCGCCGGGTTTTGGGAGCTTCCCGAAATGTTCCCGGGCGTTCGCCTGGGGGCTTCGCTAGGTAAGTTCCGCCATGCGATCACGAACAGTCAATACTGTTTCGAGGTTCGCGAGGCGCGTGTTGGGGCCACGCCGCCGAACTGCCGATGGTGGGAAGAACGAACGCTGCGTGAAATCCTGTTAAGCACCGCAGCAAAAAAGGCGCTGCGGTGTTTAGAAGAATAGTGACTTTGCAATGACCACAGGGAAGAAGATTGTGTACGCATTCCTGGCAGCCATGGTGCCGCTGCTGCTGTACGCCTACTCCAGCGGGCCGGATCCGCGATATACGGCCGCTCCGGGCGATAGTCCCCTGGCGTGCGCGACCTCGGGATGCCACACCGGATTGCCGCAGGGCGGTCCCATCAACGCGGCCGGCGGATCGGTGAGCGCGACATTTTCCAGCGGTAATACCTACATGCCTGGGCAGCTCGTGGTGGTCACGGTAAACGTTTCGGATCCCGTAAACGCGCTGCACGGTTTTCAGATGACGGCCCGCCTGGAAAGAAGTCTTTCAACCGCGCAAGCGGGACGGTTCACCTACAATCCCGGAACCGGAGTGTTTGTGCTGTGCGATAACAACGTCCCTCGAACTCGCACGGGCGACTGCCCAGCCGGTTTCCCGGTGGAGTTCATAGAGCACAACGCGCCCAGCACGGGAACGTTCACGTTTGGCTGGAGGGCGCCATCCGCCAATCAAGGGCCGGTTCACTTCTACGTGGCCGGCAATGCAGTAAATGGGGACGCAACCAATGGCCCCCAGGATCATGTTTATACAGCGAGTTACGTGCTTCAGCCGGCCGCCTGCATCCAGAGCCTCCCAGTCATCACCAAAGTGCAATCGGCGCGTGGATTCGGAGGCTACAACTTCTTCACGTCGGGTTCGTACCTGGAAATCACGGGATCGAATCTTGCCGGAGTTACACGGCAGTGGCTGACCCGACTTCGACGTTGCCAACGCACCCACCAACCTGGAGGGCACTTCCGTTTCCATCGGCGGCAAGCCTGCCTTTCTCTCCTATATCAGCCCGACGCAGATCAACGTGCAGGCGCCCGCCGATACCGCCACCGGTCCGGTGGGAATCACCGTGACCAACTGCGCGGGAACCAGCGCTCCCGCGACGTTGAACCGAGCGTCCATTGCGGCCGGCCTTTTAGCGCCGCCGGCCGACCTGAATCCCTTCTTTACGGCCAACGGAAAGCAGTACCTTGTAGCGACGTTCGGACCACGGGCGCTTTACGTCGGGAATCCGAACTCCGCCGCGCCTGGCCTGTTCCAGCCGGCCAAGCCAGGCGATTCGATCTGGTTGTACGGGATCGGCTTCGGCGACACGATTACTCCCGGCGTGATCGCCACGGGGCAGGAAAAGGTGCAGGCGCCGATTACTGTGAAGTTCGGCCAGACAACGGCCAACGTGACCAGCGCCGGACTGTATCCAACGTTCGTCGGGCTGTACTTCTTCGTAGTTACCGTTCCGGATGTTGCGGATGGGGACTATCCGATCAACATGACAGTCGGGGGGCAGCCGTTGCAGCAGCAGCCGTTCTTTCTCACGGTGCACCGGTAAGGCGTTTACACGCCGCGACGGTTGCCCCATACATCGATATGCAGGCGTGGGCTGTAGCGGAAACCTTCGCGCTTGCAGATTTCCGCCAGCCACTGGGACCGCTCACGGAGCGTTTCCGGTGTGGTTCCTTCGGGCATGAGCACGACGCGGCTTCGATTGGCGTCGGTATCGTCGATCATTTTCGATATTTCTGCGATGTCCTCCGGCGCCGCCACCACGAATTTGAGCTGGTAGTCGTAATCCCGCATGAGCTTCACCAGGACTTCGGGCTGATAGCGGAGACGCTCGTGCTGCGCCGCCCAGCGGCCGGTTTCACGCTCGTGCGGAGTGGAATTCGCGAGTTTCGGGCTGATGCTCATAAGGTCGCAGGCCACCGGCTGGTACACGGTTCCTGCCGTTTCGATTGTGATGTGCAATCCGTGATTCCGTAAAAGGTGCGTCAGCGCGACGATTCCCGGAGCGATCATCGGCTCGCCTCCGGTAACCACTACATGTTTTGCGGGAGGCCGGCGAACGCGCGCCAGGATTTCGTCGAGTGTCATCTCCGTGCCTTCGGGCGACCACGAGGTGTAGGGCGTATCGCACCACACGCAGCGCAAGTTGCATCCGGACGTCCGCACGAAGACGCTGGGGACGCCCACGAGCATCCCTTCGCCCTGGATCGAGTAAAAAATCTCGGCGATTTTCATGGTCCGTAGGGGAGCGGGTCGCGGATGCCCGCTTCGGTGAAGCCTTTCTTGCGTAGCAGGCACGAATCGCAGTGCCCGCACGGCCGGCCTTCCGGATCCGGATCATAGCAGCTATGGGTCAGCGCGAAATCCAGGCCGACCCCGGACGCCAGCTTCACGATCCCTGCTTTGGTCAGATGCGCGAGCGGCGTGTGAATGCGCAGCCGGGTGCGGCCTTCGACGCCCGCCTTGGTCGCCAGGTTGGCCATGTGCTCGAACGCGGCGATGAACTCGGGGCGGCAGTCGGGATAACCCGAGTAATCGATTGCATTGACGCCGATGAAAATGTCCGAGCATGCGAGCACCTCGGCCCAGGCCATCGCGTAGGACAAGAAGATGGTGTTGCGCGCAGGGACGTAGGTGATCGGGATGCCCGGCGCGAGGCTGTCTTTAGGCACTTCCATATCGGCGGTGAGGGCGCTGCCGCCGAAGGCGCGCAGGTCGATCGTAACCACGCGATGCTCTTTCGCGCCGAAATGCCGGGCCACGCGCGCCGCCGCTTCCAGTTCGATCCGGTGCCGTTGGCCGTAGTCGAAGGAGAGCGCGTAACACTCGAATCCGCCGCGCCGGGCGACTCCGAGGCAAGTGGAGGAATCCAGGCCTCCACTGAGGAGACAGACGGCTTTCATGGAAGAACCTAATTTTAGCGCAGGGGGATGTTATCATCGTCCGGTGACTAGCCCTGCGCCTCCCAAACATCGCCCGTTTGTTCCGGAAAACGCCACGATGAAGGAGTTCACGCTACGGGCGCTCCTGCTCGGTCTGGTGATGTGCGTGATCCTGGGCGCAGCCAATGCGTACCTCGGATTGAAGTCCGGCGTGACGATCGCAGCGACGTATCCGGCGGCGGTGATCGGCATGGCAGTGCTGCGCATCTGGAAAGGTTCCGTGCTCGAGGAAAACATCGCGCGAACCGCGGGGTCCATCGGCGAATCCGTGGCGGCGGGCGCGGTGTTCACGCTGCCCGCGTTTCTGATTTCCGGGGCGTGGTCCCGCTTCGATCCGAGCCAGGCGTATTGGAAATCGACGGCGATGATGATGGTTGGCAGCATCATCGGCGTTCTGTTCGTATCGCTGGTGCGGCGGGTGCTCGTGGAGGATCCGACTCTTCCGTTCCCCGAATCCCTGGCTGCCTCGGAGATTCACAAGGCGGGCCAGAGAGGAGCCGAGGCGGCGCGCTACCTGTTCTGGAATATCGGCGCCGGAGCCGCGGTGCAACTGCTCGGGACGTTCAATCTCTACGCGACCGACAAGGACATTCCGGTGCAGATCGGCGAGCTGGGCCGCGGCGGCGTCCGGCTGGGACCGGCAGGCAGTCCGAACACGGTCGCCACAGGCGGCATTTCTATGTTTTCGGGTCCGACCGTCAGCCCGGCTTACATGGGAGTCGGATATGTGATCGGGCCGGCGCTCGCGGCGCTTCAGTTCTCCGGCGGAGTGTTGGCCTGGGGGGTGCTGGTTCCGCTGTTCATCTATTTCCTGGGCCCGCGCATTCAGGAATTCATTCCAGCCGGTGCGGGAACAGGCGGATGGGAACAACAGGCGGGAGCGGTCTGGCGCTATATCGTCCGGCCGATCGCGGTGGGCGGGATGCTGGTGGGAGCGGCGTACACGCTGTTCCGCATGGGCAGGAACCTCACCTCGAGCCTCGGACGGGCGCTCTCGGAAGTGCGGCATGGCGCGCCGCCGCTCGAATCCATGGCGCGAACCGAGCGTTACATGGGATCGAAAACCGTGCTTTCCCTGATCGCCTTGATGTTCGCGCTGATGATCGCGCTATATGTTTACCTCTCGGGAAACGTGGTCGCCGGCGCGGTGGCGGCCGTGGTGATGTTGATCGTCGGATTCTTCTTCGCCACGGTTTCCGGGAACCTGGTGGGCATGATCGGGTCTTCCAACAACCCGATCTCAGGGCTGACGCTCTCGACTCTGATTATCGCGGCGCTGCTGATGGTCGCCCTGGGAATCCGCGGGCCGAGCGGGGTGGCGGTGGTGCTGGGCGTGGCCGCGGTGGTGTGCGTCTCTTCGGCGGTCGCGGGCGAACTCTTGCAGGACTTCAAGGTCGGATATATTCTGGGCGGCACGCCGCGCACGATCCAGATCGTGGAACTGATCGCGGTGCTGCTGGCGAGCGCCGTTATGTACTATCCGCTCTACATTCTGTACCAGGGGAACCTCAAGAGCGGCGGCACCGGATTCGGCGATCCGAAGCTTTCCGCGCCGCAGGCGGGGCTGATGGCGCTGCTCGCGCAAGGAATCGTGGGCGGCGATATGCCCTGGCCGCTGGTGGTCACGGGGATGCTCTTCGGCATCGCCCTGATCCTGCTGCAAGTGCGCAGTCCGATGCTGGTCTCGGTTGGCATGTATCTGCCGCTGCAAACATCATTCGCCATTTTCATCGGCGGCCTGTTGCGATGGGCTTCGGATTCGCTCGCCAGACGGCGGGGCTACAATGACGCGCAAAAAGCCCGTGTGGAAAGCGTGGGGATTCTGATCGCCAGCGGCTTGATCGCAGGCGAAGCGCTCACCGGACTGGTGGTGGCGTACTTCAAATTCCGCGACCTGGACTTCCCGCAGATCTTCAAGGAGCCTTCGTATCTGGCTGGTCTGGGGGTGCTGGCGCTGCTGGGCCTGATGATGATCCTGCTGCCGCTTTCGAAATCGGGCCGTCCGGAAGATCCCGCGCCGCCCGCGGCGATCCTGTAGGATGCTGCGGCGGCCCGGTGTTCTCGCTCTGGCGGCGGTCTGTGCAATATGGCTGTGGCAGGCCGCGACAGTGCACTTCAACTACGCCGGCAACTGGACGGCTCTATTCTGCACCGCCCCGGGCTGGCCGGCGCCGCCGTTTCTGGCTTCGGAAAATCTCTACAAGTTTCCGCCCGGATCGCTGGGCTACGACGGGCAAATGTATCACTTCATTGCACACGATCCCTGGATGCAGCGCGGGGCAGTGGCCGCGATGGACGACCCCGCGCTGCGCTATCACCGCATCTTGGTTCCCATGCTGGCCTGGGCGCTCGCATTCGGGCGCGATCCCGCCATACACAGGGCGTATATCGCGGTGATTCTCGGGTTCGTGTTTCTTGGCGTGTACTGGCTGGCTCGTGTAATGAAGCAGCATGGGATGCATCCGGCCTGGGGGCTGCCCTTCGCCCTGATGCCGGCGACGCTGGTCTCGATGGACCGCATGACCGTCGACGTCTCGCTGGCAGCTCTGGCCGCGGGGTTCGCGCTCTACAGCGAGTCGCGATGGAAAGTACTTCCGATTCTCGCATGTGCCGCCCTGGCCCGGGAAACCGGAATCCTGTTGCACGCAGGCTTCGGCATATTTCTCCTTTCGCGGCGTCGTTTCGCCGATCTCACCTGGACTGTCGTTTCGCTCCTGCCGGCTCTGTGGTGGTGGAACTACGTAGGTCATTATGCGCGGAGCCGGACCCGCCCGGCCGATCTGACTTCGATTCCCATGGGCGGGTGGTTGGAGCGCGTGGTCCATCCAGCGTCATATCCTTTGCCGCGCCTGCAAGCTTTGGCGGCGATTGAGCTGGATTACGTCGCTCTGGCGGGCGTGGCGCTGATGCTGGGGCACGCGGCATGGCTGGCGTCTAAGCGCCGCTGGAACGCGCGCACGGCTACCATCTACGTGTTCGCGGGCGCCATCGCGATGGTGGGCAGCAGGAGCGTTTGGGAAGACGCCTTCGGCTACGGACGCGTGGTTACGCCCCTGATGGTCCTGCTGGCAGCCGAAGACGCCCGGCCTCGCCTGGCCTTCGCTCCGGCAGCGTTGGTGGACGCCCGGATCGCTTTGAATTTTCTCAAACAGATCCTCGGCGTGGCGCGTGGGCTGGTGGGCGTCTAAGGCCGTCCACCTGATAAAGTAAAGAGTTGCCACGCGTCGTTTCCTCCCCATCCTCAGCCTCCGCCAGCGGCGTCCTCTGGACGCAGCTCTATCTGGGCCTGGGCTTCACCACCATGGCAACGCTCATCTTGGAACTTGCGCTAACGCGCATTTTCTCGGTGGTTTTCTACTACCATTTTGCGTTCCTGGCGATCTCAATCGCTCTGTTCGGATTGGGGGCGGGCGGCGTATTTTCCTACGTTGTGGCCGCCCGGCGCGGAAACATATACCAGAAGCTCGGATCGCTAGCCCTGATTGCCAGCGTTGCGGTCCTCCTGGTGCTTTGGTTTCTTCTCTCGCGGGAGAGTAACGATGTCTGGACGCTCGCCGGAGTCTACTTCGCCGCGGCCGTCCCATTTTTCCTGGCGGGCACGATCGTTTCCCTTGCGATCTCAGAGGCGATCGAGCGCGTGCATCGCGTGTACTTTTTCGATCTGGCGGGGGCCGCGGCCGGATGTCTCCTGCTGATTCTTTTCTTGGACGTGGCGGGCGGACCCGGCACCGTGATCGCTGCGGCTACCGTGTACGCCGTGGCCGCGGCTCTTTGGTACAACCAGGCGAAGCAGGACAGCCTGCGCATCGTAGCCGTGCTGGCCGCGCTGCTCCTGGTGACGCTCATGGTGGTCAATGGAAAGACTCGCTGGTTCGACGTGCACTGGGCCAAGGGAGAGCGGATTCCCGAAGAGCGCTTCTCGGCGTGGAACAGTTTTTCGCGCGTGGGCGTGATCGAGGAGCACCATCCGAACGGCAGCCCGTACTGGCTGATCCGCATCGATGCCGACGCCGCGACCGGCATTGCCACCTATGATTGGCAGCACGGACTCACGGAGGACAATCGAGCCGGCCTGCTACGCCAGGGGCAGGGGATGCCCTACGCGCTGCGGCCCGGGGCCAAGACCCTGATCATCGGCCCCGGCGGGGGCTACGACGTCTCGCGCGCGCTTGCAGGAGGCAGCCAGGACGTCACCGCGGTCGAGATCAATCCGCTGATCGCCAACAAGATCATGCGGGAGGTGATGGCGCAGGATACATTCGGGATTTACTTTCTTCCCGAAGTTCATCTGTATGTCGAGGACGGCCGCTCATTCGTGCGCAGCAGCACGGAAAAATATCAGGTGTTGCAGGCGACGCTGGTGGATACCTGGGCGTCGACCGCTGCGGGCGCGTTTGCGCTCTCGGAAAACAACCTCTACACCTCGGATGCGTTTTTCGACTATCTCGCGCATTTGACCGATGACGGAATCCTGGTGTTCACGCGCTGGGGATTCGAGCCGCCGCGCGAATCGCTGCGCCTAGTTTCGCTGGCCATGGATGCGCTGAAGCGGCTGGGGGAACCGAATGCCGCGCTGCATGTGATCGCCGTGCGCGACGATGCCACCAAACTCAACGGCTGGGGCGCGCAGGACACTGTGCTGATCTCCCGAAAGCCGTTTTCCCAGGCCGACATCGACCACGCGCGGCGCCTGACGGCCGAGTCGGGAATGGAAACGGTGTATCTGCCCGGCGAGCCCATGCGCAACGCATTCGGCGAGCTTCTTTCCAGTCCGAATCCCACGGAGTTCTGGAGGAACTACCAGTACGACGTTTCGCCAGTCGGCGACGACCGGCCGTTTTTCTTCTATACGGTCCAGCCGCGGGACCTCTGGAGCTTTATGCAGAGCGCCAGCGACAAAACGGCGGACTACAAGGTGAACAAGGCCGTGCCGCTCCTGTTCGGCCTGATGGGCTTGAGCCTGGTGGTGACCGCACTGATCCTGCTGTTGCCGCGTCTGATGCTCGGAACGCGGCTTCCGAAAGAGAAAAGCGTCCTCAGGTTCTTGTGGTACTTCCTCTGCCTGGGCGTGGGCTACATTCTGGTACAGGTCGCGCTGATTCAGAAATTCGTGCTGCTGCTGGGCCACCCGACCTATGCGCTGACGGTGATTGTTTTTTCGATGCTGGTGGCGAGCGGAATCGGGAGTTATTTGAGCGGCCGCTGGATCGGCGGCGATGAGGCATGGCTGGTGCGGATCCTGGCGGCGGTCGCGGCGCTGGTGAGCGCGTTGGCGTTCGTTTCCACGCCTCTGGTGACCGCAGCGGCAGGCTGGCCTCTGCCAGCCAAGGTCCTGCTGACCACACTCGCAGTTGCACCCGCGGCCTTCCTGATGGGCATGCCTTTCCCGAGCGGCCTGCGCCGCCTGGAAAGCCGCCATGCGCCAGCGGTCCGCTGGGCGTGGTCGATCAACGCCGCGGCCAGCGTGCTCGGTTCGGCCAGCGCGATTTTTCTCGCCATCTATATCGGGCTGCGCGCGACGCTGCTGGTGGGCGCGGCGATGTACCTCGGTGCGCTGTTTGTGATCCTCGCCACGCGAACTAGACCTGCGGAAGCTTAGCGGCTGCCTGCCTCCGGGCCCACTCGGCGTGTTCGCGAACCAGAGGATCTGGATGGTGTGCGAGGCGCTCTAGCACCTCCCGAAGCTCGCCGCCACGGTTCCCCACCGCGACCGCGACGTTCCGCAGTAAGCCGGAATACTTTGCCCGCGTCACCGGTGTGTCCCGAAAGCGCTCGCGAAACTCCTCCGGCGACAAGTATGCAAGGTTCTCCAATGGGATGGTGGCGCCCGTGAAATCCGGATCGTCGGTCACTGGCGCGCGCGAGTTCCAGGGACAGACGTCCTGGCAAACGTCACAGCCGAACACGTGCTCGCCGATGCCTGAACGTAGATCCTCTGGGATCGGGCCGCGCAACTCGATGGTGAGATACGAAATACAGCGGCGAGCGTCGAGCGTCCAGCCGTCGCCTTCGGGAATCAGAGCCTGCGTGGGGCAGGCATCGATGCAGCGCGTGCAGGTTCCGCAGCGATCCGGCGGAGGCGAGTCCGGGGCAAGCGCAAGCGATGTCAGGATCTCGCCCAGAAAGAACCACGACCCCAGCGGCTCGTTGATCAGGCACGTATTCTTGCCGATCCAGCCCAGCCCCGCGAGCCGCGCGAAGCTGCGCTCCAGCAGCGGAGCTGTATCCACACAAATTTTCCACTCGAACGGCTCGATTTCACGGAGCCGCGCGACCATTCGCTCGAGCGCCGCTCGCAGAGTCGCGTGATAATCGCGCCCCCAGGCATAGCGGGATATGTGCGGGTCGCTCGGGCCTCCCGGATTGTACAGCTTTCCGACGCAGATCACGGATCGCGCGGAAGGCAGCAGGTTGCGCGCATCCCGCCGCAGTTCCGCCCGCCGGTCCGTCAGGTACGTCATCTCGCCCGCCATGCTCCGGGCGATCCACTCCTGATAGCGCGCGAAATCCTCCGGGGCGGAGACCGGGGCGACTCCGGCCAGCTCAAATCCGCATTCGTGAGCGACGTTTCGGATCGTCTCCGCGCGCATAAGCCGAGTATCGGCGAGAATAGAAGCTTATGCAAGAATCCTTCCGGATCGGCCTGGTGCAGTCCAGTTGTTCCGTTGATCCGAACGAGAATCTCGCCAAGACCGAGTGGAAAGTACGGGAAGCCGCGTCGAAGGGCGCGCAGATCGTGTGTCTCCAGGAGCTGTTCCGGTCCCAGTATTTTTGCCGCGAGGAAAACGCCGAGCTATTCGCGCTCGCCGAGCCGATTCCCGGACCCTCGACCGAGACTCTCGGCAAGCTGGCGCGCGAGCTCAAAATCGTCATTGTGGCGTCGCTCTTTGAGCGGCGCGCCCCAGGGCTCTATCACAATACCGCTGCGGTGCTTTCGGCCAGCGGGGAAATCGCCGGACTGTACCGGAAAATGCACATTCCGGACGACCCCCTGTATTTCGAAAAGTTTTACTTCACCCCGGGCGACCTCGGATTCAGCAGCATCGAAACTCCTTACGGGCGGCTGGGCGTGCTGGTTTGCTGGGATCAGTGGTATCCGGAAGGCGCGCGGATCGCGGCATTATCCGGCGCGAATCTTCTGGTTTACCCGACGGCGATCGGATGGCATCCTTCGGAAAAAGCGCAGCATGGAGCCGCCCAGCTCGATGCCTGGCGCACCATCCAGCGCGCTCACGCCATCGCGAACGGAGTCTATGTCGCGGCGGTGAACCGCGTGGGCTACGAGGGGCCGCCCGAACAAGGCCTCGAATTCTGGGGATCCTCGTTTGTCGCCGATCCGTTCGGGCAGGTGATCGCGCAGGCCTCCTGCGACTGGGAGGAAATCCTGATCGCGGATTGCGACCCGCGCCGCATGGAAGAAGTTCGCCGCCACTGGCCTTTCCTGCGCGACCGGCGCATCGATGCGTACGCTCCGATCCTGAATCGATGGCTCGACAAATAGCACGGCCCGCGGCAGTCAAAGCCGCCGCCGGCTTCCGGATGCCCGCCGAATGGGAGCCGCACGAAGCGACGTGGCTGGCCTGGCCTCATGAGAAATCCGACTGGCCGGGCAAGTTCGCGCCGATCCCCTGGCTGTACGGGGAAATTGTCCGGCACTTGTCGCGAGTCGAGCGTGTCCGCATCCTGGTCCAAGACCGGGATGCGGAGGAAAGCGCCCGCCGGATTTTAAAAAAGTGCCACGCCGAGCTGGCCGCCGTCGAGTTTTTTCACCACCCCACGGACCGGAGCTGGACGCGCGACTATTGCCCGATCTTCGTGAAGAACCAGGCCGGCGAGATCGCCCTCATGCACTGGCGCTTCAACGGATGGGCCAAGTATGACAATTTCCGTAACGATGCGCGCACTCCGGCGTTCATCGCGCGCAAGCTGAGACTTCCGCGATTCGAGACGGGGCTGGTGCTGGAAGGCGGCAGCATCGACGTGAATGGGGCGGGGAAGCTGCTGACGACCGAAGAGTGTCTGCTCTCGGACGTGCAGGCGCGCAATCCTGGCTTGAGCCGCGCGGATCTTGAGGGCGCGTTTCGTCAACATCTGGGTATCCGAGAAGTCATCTGGCTGAACCGCGGCATTGCCGGAGACGATACGCACGGCCATATCGACGATCTGGCCCGCTTCACGTCGGCCGCTTCCGTGATCACCATGGTCGAGCCCAACAAGTCGGACGCGAATCACGAGCCGCTTCAGGAAAATTTCGACCGCCTGCTCGCACGCCAGGATCTTCGCGTGACGCCGCTGCGCATGCCGGAGCCAGTGTATTTCGACGGCCAGCGGCTGCCCGCGAGCTACGCGAATTTTTACATCGCCAACAAGCTCGTGCTCGTGCCGGTGTTCGGGGACAGGAATGACGCTGCTGCCCTTTGTGCGCTGGAAGGTTTGTTCCGCGACCGGGCCGTGGTCGGCATTCCCTGCCGTGATCTGGTCCTGGGATTGGGAACGTTGCACTGCATGACGCAGCAGCAGCCGGCCTTTGCGCCGGTCAGGAACCGTCGCGCAGGCTGAAAAGCCGCCTCGCGCGCCCTAGAAGATAAAGCTGACGCCGCCGCGGACGGTGCGCGGGACATTCGTCAACACGGCCCGCCGGCCGTTCGACTCGAGTCCGAGGTAGCCCTGCGCGAGCAAATTGCGCAGATCCGCAGTGAATTCCATCCGCATCCCGCCGATCGCAGGCAAAGGCTGGCGGGCGTAGACGTTCCATCCAATCTGCTGGTCGCTCCTCCCGGTGAGGGAAACATGCAACGGCATCAGAACGCCGGGCTCCGTCCAACCGTAGCTGGTGGCCAGGTAGGTCCCCATCACGGGCAGGGAGGCATCGGCTTGCGCCGTAACCCAGGGGCGCGGGGTATTGCGCACCGAGGAACGCAGCGCATCTCCGCTGGCTGGCAGCGCATCCGGCGAAGTCTGGATTTGCAGCGCGTCGGTTCGCCCGGCCGCAACCGCAACTTCCACCCGATCGCCCAGCGCTTGCGTCACGGAGGCGGAGTAGCCCATGCGGCGATAATCACCCAGGTTAAAAATGGTCCCGCGCGAGGCCAGATCCGGAAGAAGATCGCCTCCATCCACAAAGCCTGACTCGCCCGATAACAAAAACGCGGCGTCGAACACCTGTTCCCCATATACCGAGGCCCGGTACATGCGGGAACCCTGCACCGTCTGAAATCCGGCCTCGACGACATTGTTGCGTTCCAGCGCCGCCCGGTTGGCGCGCCGGGAGATCGGAGTCATCTGCCCGAGCGCCATCAGATCGGCATTCAAGTCCTGATTCGGATTCTGTTGCTGCCCTGGATCTGTTCTGCCCGCGAGCAACTCCACGGGATGCGTCCCCGAACTCGCGGCCACGATCAGGGCGCTCTTCTCACCGAGATCGTACGTAACCCGGCCAAACGGGTTCAGATAGTTCATGCGGCCGAACAGTGATACCGATTCAACGCTCATCCCATATTCGAGGTGAAGCAAATCCGCCAGGTCGAGGCGGTCGAACGTCGATACGGAAGCAGTGCGCAGAGCAGGCGTATCCGATCCGGCGGGTCCGGATCCCATCAGGCTGGGAAGGTAGATCTGGCGCATCGTCATGGTGAGCTGCGGCCCGTCCCCAAAATCGCCATGGCGACGGTAGGTGGCCCGGAAGCCCGCCGAGGGCAGGCCGCTGGCCGCATAGCCCACGTTTCCGCTTACGTGAACGCGCGACAGGCCGTTTACCGACGTCGCCAACACGAATGCGGTTCCCAGATCCTGCGGGGCGCCGCTAAACGGATCGCTTCCGCCCGCCGAGAGTTTGACCAACCCGGAAGTGTCGGAGAACATGGAAGCCAGCGTGGTACGCGAGGAGCTCGTTTGCGGAACCAGCCGCAGAACCGGCCGCGTGGCGTGGGACGATCGCAAAACCCACTTCCAGGAATCGCTCATCAGGGCGCCTTCCGGCGAATTCAACGGAACCAGTTCGATGGTGCTCAGAGCGCTCGCCAACTGGATTTTCAGCAGGCTCTCGGATCCCGCAAGCACGGAGATGTTGCGCCGCAGGGCAGGTACGAAACTTGGCAGATTCACTTGGATGGAATACACATCCGGCCTGAGGTTGTCGAAAACGAATTTGCCGTCCTGATTGCTCAGAGAGTGCCGGACCAGCTCATCGTAGCGGTTGTAAAGTGAAACCGCCGCGCCCATCTGGACCACTCCGCTGGAATTCCTGACTTCGCCCAGAATTTGTCCGGTAAGGCGGGTTGCGGAAAACCGGTCCGCGGAATACGCGGTGCTGGCCAGGCCAGCGATGCCTGCCATAATGCAGAAGTTCCTGAGGAAACGCCCGCACAACGGAGCGTGGGCGCAGTTTCCTTCGCTGGCTTGAGCGCGCCCTCGAGCCTTTTGCGGGCTAATAGCAATCTTCGGCAAACGCATGCCTCGGAATCCTGGAACCGCCGGATCCCCCGGCGATCCGGCACCTTACGCTCACCCTATAATACAGTAAACGTCGCGGTCGGGGTCAGCGTCTCGTTCCGCTTTTTGTCCGTCACCTTCATCTTCAGCGTGTACTGGCCGGGGGCGAAATCGGCCAGCGGCAGACGCTTCTCGATCACCATCTGCGACGCGCCCCCCGTCAAACCCGTGAGGTCCTCCGTGAAATCCAGAACCTTTTCGTTGGTCCCGTTCTTCACGATTTCGTACTGAATCTCTCCCTCCGGTTTGCGCGTTTTTTCGTCGGGTTCGAAGTTATAGAGCTGGAGGTAGATCCCCATTTTTTCGTCGCGCCGGAACGTGGTGTTCACCCGCGGGCGGACCTTCGTCGCACCGATCACGAACTGTCCGGTCCCAATGCTCTTGGTGGGCACGTTCTCGATCTGGTCGGCAAGCACCAGCGAACTCATCCCGAGCCGGTCGTCTTCTGTTCGCGGCACGTCCAACCGCTGCTCGTACGTAGTCGTGTTGCCGCTGATGATATCCTTCGCCGCCACGGTCAGCCGGTAAACTCCGGGAGCCAGCGGGATCTGCTTCTGATAAATCGCCGAGCCCTTCGTGGCCTGCTGGAGCATCTCGGTGGGCACCGGCGGAATCGTAAGCACTTCCTCGATCGGGCGAATTACCGAGCGATGGGTCATGGTTTCGATCTTCGCGAAGATGTTCACCGCGCCTTCCGAGTAGTTGTCCTTCTGCCGGTATTGCAGATCTTTCCGTTCAAACTGGAGCGTCAGATTCGTCAGAACCGAAGAACCGGTCAGCGGGAAATAGTCCGTGCGGACTTTCATTGGCAGCAGGTTGTACTTGATAGTGGACTGGATCACCGCTTCCAGATCCTTGAACTTGATGGCCGGAGCTTTTTGCAGGTTGGTGAACTGTTGCAGCCGGTCGAACTGATTCATGCGCGCCGGAAGCGGCATGGTCCCGGTTCCCAGCAGGGTTCCGTCCGTGCGCGTGAAGCGGTCCGCCTTGTTTGCCAGGCCCAGTTGCTCGTACAGCGTCAGGCCCGCGCCGGGAACGCGCGCCAGCGCGTCCTTCTCGGAGGGATCCATGGTCATGTGATATTCGTTGGTCATCGACGGATCCACAAACTCAATCTGGACGTCGGAGCCGCAGCATTCCAGGTACCGGTATCGCCAGATTTCGTAAGGGAAGAACGTAGTTTCGCCGCCGCCTTCCTCGATCGAACGCTGGCCGGGACCGCCTGAGGTATGGGAATCGTTCTCGTCCGGCGGTCCGTACATGATGTAGATCCGCCCGCGATCGGTCTTCCAGCCGGGGACGCCAGAGGCAAAGCGGTCATTGGCCCAGGCGATGCGGCGGTAGTGCTCTTCCTTGAATTCGTTTTCTTCGGTGTCGGGCGTGGGATCGCGCCGCAGCCAGAACTGTTCGATGAACGCCTGACGTTCATCATCCGTCTGAAGGCGCTTGAACGCCGCGCGCTCCTCGTCGCTGATGATCCAGACCACTTCCTCATCCAGCCACTTCTTGTAGGGTGACTCGAGTTCCTTGCGTAGCCGCTCCTCCGCCTGCCGCTTCTGCTTGTCCGTCATCGGCTTGGCGACGGTCTCGCGCTTGGCATTCTTGTCCTGCGCGGCTTTCTTGTTCTTATCGTCAGCCGCGTGAGACAACGCCACCAGGGCCAGGATCGTGCACACACTGAGGAACAGTCTAGACCTCATAAGGTTTTCCACCTGAAGTGATTTTACCCTTGTCGGGAGACGGGAGCAATGGGGCCGTGGTTTCAGGGAATGTTCCATACTGAAGTAGTCGATCTTGGTCGCTACTGCCATCTTTTTAGGTACTTACGTGGTCCTGGCGCTGGGCCGCATGCCGGGGCTGCGAATCGACCGGACCGGGGCCGCCATCATCGGGGCCAGCCTGATGGTCGCCACCAACGTCCTTTCGATTGAGGAGGCTTACCGGGCCATCCACCTCGATACGATCGTTTTGCTGTTCGGCATGATGATCGTGGTGGCGAATCTGCGCCTCTCCGGGTTCTTCCGTCTGGTCGCAGAGTGGACTTTGAAGCACGCGCACCGTCCGATAACGCTGCTGGCGGCCACCGGCGTCACCGCGGCGGTTCTCTCCGCGTTCTTCGTCAATGATACGGTCTGTCTGGCCATGGCTCCGCTGGTGGTGGAAGTGATCGGCGCGCTGCGCCGCAACCTTGTCCCCTATCTGCTGGCGCTCGCGATGGGTTCGAACATCGGAAGCGTGGCGACCCTCACCGGGAATCCGCAAAATATGCTGATCGGCAGCTCCTCGGGAATCGCCTATGGAACTTTTGCACGCGCGCTGGCGCCGGTCGCTGTGACCGGCGTGATTGTCATGATCGCGGTTCTGGCCATCGTCTACCGCAAGGAGTTCGCCGGATACCAGCCAGTCGATCTGAAGCCCCGCGCCGTCGAGGTGGACCGGATTCTGCTGGCGAAGTCGCTCACAGTCAGCGCCGGAATGGTGGTGTTCTTCTTCATCGGCTGGCCGATCGCCAAGGTCGCCATCCTCGCGGGCGCGCTGTTGTTGATCACGCGGCGCGTGCATCCCGAGCAGGTTTACGCGCAAGTGGACTGGTCGCTGCTGGTGCTGTTCGCCGGGCTGTTCATCGTGATTGCGGGCGTGGAAAAGAGCTCGCTCCAGGCCGATCTCAGCCGCTGGGCCTCCCGCGCGCATCTGGAAAATGCCGGCGTGCTCAGCGGAGCGGCTGCCGCGCTCTCGAATCTGGTGAGCAATGTCCCGGCGGTGCTGGTGTTCAAGCCTTTCATCCCGCACCTTGCGGATCCCGTGCTGGGCTGGCTGCGGCTGGCGATGGCTTCGACGCTGGCGGGGAACCTGACGATCCTCGGATCGATTGCCAACCTGATCGTGGTCGAGCGTTCGCGCGGCGCCGTGGAGATCGGGTTTGCCGAATACTCCCGCGCGGGAATTCCGGTCGCGCTGCTCACGATCGCGATCGGAGCGTGGATGCTGCGGTAGAGACTATACGAAGACCGCGGCCACGTCCCGATAAGAACCGGGAGCAAAGAACAAGGGGATTCGCTCGCGCTAATGCACCGCTCTCGATATCCGTGTACGGGTGATGACCGGGAGCCCCTTATCCGCCCAAGGCCGCCTTGAGCCGCTCGTAGGTGACGTCTAGCGTCTCCGGCAGCACGCGCGTCTCGGCGACGGTCATCATGAAGCTGCCGTCGCCGGTCCAGCGCGGAAGCACGTGCATGTGAATGTGCCCCGCCACGCCCGCACCCGCTGCTTCACCCAGATTCATCCCGAGATTCAGCCCGTCCGGATCGTACAGATTGCGAAGCGCCTTTTCGGCGCGCACGGTGAGGCGCATCATTTCCGCGAGCGTCTCCGGATGCGCCTCCACCAGCGTCGCGACGTGCTCGTACGGCGCGATCATCAGGTGCCCGCTCGTATACGGGTACAAGTTGAGGATGACGAAATTGCGCTCCGCCCGCAGCACGATGTAGTTGCCGCGGTCGTCGGAAGACGCGGCCTTCTCGCAAAATATGCAGGGGTTGCCCGGGCCGGCCGTGGAGACATAGCGGTAGCGCCAGGGAGTCCACAGACGGTCCATAGGATTTCGGTCGAATTACTGAGCGCTGGGCGGCGCGCTGGAGCCGTCCGCGTTGACCAGATCCTTCAGTTCTTTGCTGGGCTTGAAATAAGGAATACGTTTGGCCGGTACGTCGACGCGCGCGCCGGTTTTGGGATTGCGGCCCACGCGCGGCTGCCGCTGGCGCGTCCGGAAACTTCCGAATCCGCGAATTTCGATCTTATCTCCGCCTCGTAAGGCCCGCACCACGCTGTCAAAAATGGCCTCGACGATTACCTCCGAATCCTTGCGCGTCATTTCCACCACGCGTGAGACCTCTTCGATCAATTCAGCCTTGGTCATCTAGCGGCCTTCCCCTTTTCCTCGTAGGTTCATAACTTCTTCGATGGTCATGGTAGCGGCCGCGGCCTGGCGCTGATAATCCTCCAGGCGCGTCCGCTCCTCGTCTTCGGCCACGGCACGTAAGCTCAGCCCGATTTTCTTTTCGGCTTCGTTCATCTTGATGATCTTGAAATCGTACTCATCCCCGATCGGCAACGGCGTGTCGCCCGCTTCCCCCCGATCCGGCATGGCCGGAATCTCTGACTTGTGACACAGCGCCTCTACTCCCGGCGCCAGCTCCACGAACACTCCAAATTGCGCTCCCCGGCATACCCGTCCCCGCACTAAGTCACCCACCTCGTGCGAGCGGAAAAAGCTCTCCCAGGCGTCCGGCTGGAGCTGCTTCACGCCCAGCGACAACCGCCGGTTGGGCGCGTCGATATTCAGAATCACGGCCTGCATCACCTGGCCTTTTTTCACCACCTCGGAGGGATGCTTGACATGTTTGGTCCAGGAAAGATCGGAAACGTGCACCAGGCCGTCCACGCCTTCCTCGATTTCCAGGAACGCGCCGAAATCGGTCAGCTTCCGTACGCGGCCTTCCACCACGCTGCCGATGCTGTAGCGCTCGCCCACGGTAGTCCAAGGATCCGGTTCTAGCTGCTTTATTCCAAGAGACACGCGGCGCTCTTTCTGTTTCACTTCCAGAACCACGGCCTCCACCTGATCCCCCACCTTCACCAGCTTAGTGGGATGCTTCATGCGGCGGCTCCACGTCATCTCCGAAATGTGGATCAAGCCTTCCACCCCCGGCTCGATCTCCACGAAGGCTCCGTAATCGGTAGTGGTCATCACGCGGCCGATCACGCGGCTTCCGGCCGGATACCGCTCCGCCAGGTTTTCCCAGGGGTCCGGGCGCAACTGGCGGATGCCCAGGGAAATTCGCTCGCGCTCGCGATCGAACTTCAAAACCTTAACCGTGATCTCCTGGCCCACCTGCACCACCGCGGAAGGATGGCCCACGCGCCCGTGTGACATGTCGCTCACGTGCAGCAGCCCGTCGATGCCGCCCAAATCCACGAATGCGCCGTATTCGGTGAGATTCTTGACAACGCCCTGAACAACGGCTCCCTCGTACAAACGTTCCAGCACGCCGCTGCGCCGGGCCTTCAGGTCTTCTTCGATGGCCAGCTTTCGCGAAACGACAACATTTCCGCGGCGGCGGTTCAGCTTGATGACTTTAACCGGAATGTCCTGTCCGACCAGCGAGTCCAGATCGTGCGCCGGGCGGATGTCTACCTGCGATCCCGGCATGAACGCCGGAACGCCCACATCCACCATGAGCCCGCCCTTGGTCCGCTCCAGGACGTGTCCGGAAATCAGGAGCTGTTCGCGCATCGCGCGTTCCAGCGTGTCCCAAATCCGCAGTCTGGCGGCGCGCGAATACGACAACAGAACGTAGCCTTCCGGCTGCGGCCCATGCCGGTCGATCATCACGTCGATGGTGTCGCCGGGCTTTACCGAAACCGTGCCGTCGGGCTGCCGCAATTGCTCCAGCGGAACAATTCCTTCCAGCTTGTAGCCGAAATCGACGATCACTTCCGAGGGAGTGATTTTTACGACGTGGCCGCTGAGCAGTTCGCCTTCTGAGGGCGGCGCAAGGTGACTGTAGTCCTCAATCAGGTGCCCGAGATCGTCTTCCTGAGGGAAGCCGACTTCCAGATCCCGTTCATCTGCTCCGTTTGCCATCGTCCAGTCCCGACAAATCGTTGATAGCTCAGTACTTCAGAACTATAGCCGACGGGGATGGCCTTGTCAACATAGCCCGCTTCCGGATCGCCCGAAAAACGGCAGGTTCTGGCGGCGGCTCAGTCCTCGATCTGACGCATTAGCCGTTGAACCTGGCGGACATACTGCGGATAAGGATTATATGTGAACAGTTTTTCCTGAAGACTTTTGCCCTTATAACGGGGGTTTTCGGCGAGCTGAGCCGAGATAAATTCGATGCCTGCGGGCACCGAGGGGAAACCGGTTTGGGCGGAATCCCAACCCCAACGGTTGTTCATCCTCTCAAAGGCGCCGCAGGTGCTCTCGACCAGCGAGATCGCCGGCAAGAGGCGATAGTCGAGGGAATACCAATCGGCGGCTCGCAAATACTCGTCGACGTGAAGCGGCGCCGGACAGTCGTAGGCTTTGAAGAACGCTTCCAGCCGTTCGCTGCGAGGGTCCCGGGGTGGAAGCGTGTTGTCGCTCGCCAGGACGCCGCACGCCAGTACGCCCAGCATCGCGGACCGCGCCAGGCGCCCGTACCGCGGGGGAAGATTGGATCGGTTGTAGATCAAAATAAATTCTGTACTTCGTACTTCTTTTAACTTCCTAGGGAGCGATGCAGACGCCCAACTCCCTGTTTCACACGGAAGACGATAAGGAAGCAAGGGCCAGAAAATCCAGAACTTACAGTACTAACAGGCTACGTCTCTTCCTCGGGTTCCAAGCTGGGTTCCGGGGACCCCTTTAGTTCCATTATGATCAGCCGGTCGCCATTCGGCAAATCCAGGGCGATGCCGAATTCGTACTGGGCCGATTCTGCCTCGCGCACGCTGGCGATGCGAATTTCGCGCGGATCGGCAAAGGAAAAATTCGCTCCGGCGATGGGAATTGTCAACTTCCAGGAATGTCCGCCGATTTCCAGGTTCTCCGGCCTAGATCCGGCGATCGTTCCGACCGCGTCGAAAAACAGTCCCGAGCTCCACAGCCGCACCTTCAACGGACTGGATTCCTCCATCCATCGGTCAAAGAGCAGCCGGGCGTCGTCGGGGGTTGCGATCATTGGTTTCAGTCACGCCATGCGTTGCCAGGATCCGGGCGCGGGATGTTCGCTTGTCGCGCCTTCGTCTCCGAACGTGACCTTGTCGAAGATGTCCTTCAGAGCAATCGTGCAGCCGGCGCTATCGAAGCGGCACGCCGTTTCCATCCCAGCCGATTCGGAGAGCAGCCATTCCCCGCTGGCGTGGCGGCGGAAAATCGCCACACGCGGCTCGGATTGCGAAACCAGGGCGTATTCCTGCAACGACTCGAACGTCCGGTACTGGGCGAACTTGAAGCCGCGGTCATAAGCCTCGGTCGAAGGCGAAAACACTTCGATTAGTAATGCCGGATTCGGAACGGTATCCCGCCGGTCATCCAGGTATTGCGGCGTGCCGCAGACCGCCACGACGTCCGGATACGTGTAGAGCCCGCTGCGGGAGACTCGCACGCGCACATCACTGGTAGTGACGATGCACGGACGCGACCTGAGAGCGTTCCGAAGTTCACCGCTGAGGTTCGCCGTGACGATGGCATGGGGATGCGTTCCCCCCGGCATCAGGTACATGCGGCCGTTGTAGTATTCGTGCCGGAACTCCGAGGCGCGATCGAGCTCCAGATACTGTTCGGGCGTCAGTCGCGGCTGGGGCTGCGCGGACATGTTTCTAGGTTAGCTCCCGGCCTGAGGAATCACTTCATCCACCAGCCGGTCCAGCGCTTCCCAATCCGTGTACTCGTAGTCGCGCGACGTATCCGTGCCGGCTCCTTGCGAGCGGGCGATCTGCTTCATCACGAAGCGAACCAGAAAATTGTATTTCGAGTACGTCAAAGCACCCGCTGCCGCCCGGACTTTGGAAGGGCGCCATCCGGTTGCGTGCAGAAAGTCGCGAATCATCCGTTGCACATCTTCCGCGGCCTTTTCGCGCTGCGCGGGAGTTTTGTGAGCGTCCTCTACGCCGGCCTCGGAGAGGCTGACCGAGAGAAATACGGCCGGCATCCGCTCCAGCGCGTCCTTGTGATCTCGAACGAATGCGGCCAGCTCCTTTTCGTGCTTGCCGAGATGAACGGATCCGGTCACGATCGCGGCTGCATAAGAATCGATCGAGAGGGTCTCCGGAACATGCGCGGCGTCGATCACATCGGCATCCCTGCCGCGCGCGCGGGCCGTCGCCGCCAGGTGCTCGGCGATGCGGTGCGTGTGGCCCTCGCGGGTGGCGTACACGATCAAGAGATCCTTTGGCATATCGCCGCAGCACTCAGCCGTAGCTTACAAGAACACCGGCTCGACCATCATACCGTCCTTCAACGGCTTCTCTGAAGGCAGCGCGACCGCATCGCCCTCTTTCAGTTCGTTCACCTGCGTCCGCGTTGTGTTTCCGATCCCGAGCGTCACCTGACGCCAGCGGAGCCGGTCGCCCTCAAGCAGATAGACGCCCGTCTGGCCCTGCTGCCGGAACACTGCTTGTTTCGGGATGGTGATCGCGTTTTCCACCGTCTCGGAAAGAATCACGACATTCACGTTGGTGCCGGGCAGCAGATCCATGTCCGGGTTCTCGATGGTGCACAGGACCTCACCCACCTGGCGCGCTCCCATCGCCACGATCTCGTTGGGCGTTCGCTCCACCGATCCCTTCCATTGACGCCCGGGCAGGGCATCCCAAGTGATAGTTACGGGCATGCCCATATCGACGCGGCCCAGATCGGGTTCATCGACATAGACCTTCACATGCACCCGATCCAGCCGGCCGATGGAGGCCACCAGGTCGCCCGTGTTGAGGTACGCGCCGGGCTTCAGGTCAAACTGGTAGACGGTTCCGGCGATCGGCGCACGCACCACGCTCATCCGGATTCGCGCCTGGGCCAATTGGATCGCGGTTTTTGCCTCGTCCAGGCGGGCTTCGGCGGCGGTGTGGTCGGCGGGAGCCACCAGCCCGCTGCGCTGCTTCTGGAGCGCCTCGATCTGCGCCTGTGCGCGGTCCACAGCCTCTTTCGCGGTGCGGACTTCTTCCGGCGTGGCCGCCTGCTTGTCGCGCAGCCGCACCTTGGATGCGTAGGCGTCTTGTGCAATCTTGAGTTCCACGCGGGCTTTGTCCAGTGCCGCATCAATGTTCGCCCGGTCCCCGGCCCGGCCGCCCTGCATGAGAGTTTGCAATTCGGCCTGCGCCGCGGCTGCACGCGCCTGCGCGGTTTTCAATTCCGCCTGCACGTCGGTATCGTCGAGCTCCACCAGGGCCTGGCCCGCCCTCACACGCTCGCCTTGGCGGACCAGAATCCGTTTCACCGCTCCGGACCGTTCGGCGCGCGCCTGCCCGGATTCCACCGGTTCCACTTTGCCGTTGGTCGAGACCAGACTCGATATGGCCTCGCGCTGGGCTCGCGCGAAATTGATCTGCGGCGGTTTTGCCCGCTGTCGCTCCAATCTCCAGAGCGCCGCGCCGGCGATTCCCAGAAGGATCAGCGTGATCCAGGCACGCTTTCCCACTAGCGGACCACCTCGGGTCTGTGCCGGCCGGGTTGGAAGTCGCAAGGATCAGCTTTCATGAGGCGTTACACTACATAGTCTCATGCTCGCCTTGGTTCTTTCCGGCGGAGGCTTGTTCGGCGCATGGCAAGCAGGGGCGTGGAGCGCGCTGGCGGGGCATATCTCGCCTGATTGGATCGTGGGGGCTTCGGTCGGGTCGCTGAACGGTTATTTGATCGCCAGCGGGGCGTCGCCCGAGAATCTTCGCGAACTGTGGCTCGATCCGGCGATGGGCCGTTTCGAGGATCTGGCGTCCAACATCCGCCGGATGATGGCGCATTACTCGCCGCGGATCCCCTTCGCGGTCACGGCCACCGAGCTGCCGGGAATGAAGCCCCGGATTTTCCGGGACTCCGAAATCACCTGGCAACACCTTGCGGCTTCCTGTGCGCTTCCGTTCGCCTTGCCGCAGGTCCGGATCGGGAGCCACTGGTATTCCGACGGAGGGCTGCTGGGAGCCTTGCCGTTGTGGGCCGCGGCCGAGCTCGGGGCGAAGCGCCTGGTCGGCCTGCAAGCGCTGCCGCAATCGCCTTCCTGGTGGCTGCATCAGTTCGTGCGCGCGTTCCGCGGCGTGGCGGGGCACAATCCGCCCGTGCCGCCCGGAATTGAGGTATTCGAGATCCGTCCCGGACAGCGGCTCGGTTCGGTGCGCGATTCGATCCGATGGAACCGCGGCAACATCGAGCGCTGGCTGGATCAGGGCGCGGAAGACGCCGCGCGCGCGTTGTCGAAAAAAACATTTTCTTTCTGAATTGGTTTTGATGCATAATATAGCCGGAACGCCCATGCCGACGTACCGCATCCATCGACTGAGAGATCACTTGCGCCAGCAGGTGCGCTTCGCTCCGCACGTAAGCGGGACCGCGATGGTAAAAACCCGCGACTACCGGCTGGCAGATCCCGAGCAACCCCGCCAGGGGGAGACGGTGGATGCACCCACGCCCTATGGAGCGTTCTTCGCGCTGCGGGATAGCGGCGCTCCGCTCGAAATCGGCGACCTGCTCGAGGCGCCGGACGGATCGCTGCGGATTTTCAAGTTTGTGGGGTTCGAGGAAGCGCAGTGGGCGATCGCCGAGGCCAAGCCGGCGGCTCCAAATCCGCCTCTGCCGGAAGACCAGCCGCCCGCGTTACACTGAAAGAGAGCAATGCAAGCGTTCTGCGGGGAAGGAGCCGCGATGAATTCCTTCTCCCTGGTAGCGTACGTTCCGGAGCCGCTCGCCGGCTTCATCGAGCGTCTGCGTCAGGAAGTGCAACCCGGCTGTACCGCCCGCAGTCACCTTACGTTTCTTCCACCGCGCCTGCTGAACATCTCTTTGGATTCGCTGCGCGGCCAGTTAGAACTCGGTCTTCGCGACCAATATGGGTTTCGCGTGGAGCTACGCGACGTCAAGGTGTTTCCGGTCTCCCATGTAGTGCACCTCTCCCTCGGTGCGGGCCGGGGCGAGTGCGTTCAGATTCACGAACGTCTCCACCGCGGGGATCTGCGCTGCAAGGAATGCTTCGAGTATCACCCGCATGTGACTCTGGCGCAAGATATTGATCCGCGGGATGTGGCTCGGATGGCGGAGCTCGCCGACCGGCGCTGGCGGGAATACCGCGACCAGCGCGATTTTGTCGTCGACCACCTGACGCTGGTACAGAACACAATTGCGAACGGCTGGACCAACCTGGGCGAATTCTCCCTGCGAGTGCCCGTGCAGATTTAGTCGAACATTTCCAACTGCTTGTCTTTGTCCGCCGCCGTCACGGGCTTCTTGGCCTTGCGGCGAAGAGGGCTCCCGATCACGCCGAGCACTTCCACGGCTTGCAGAGCTTCCCGGGGGATAAATACGCGCTGGTTCTGGAACGTCGGATCGGGCGGAGTGAGGCTATAGCCGTTAGGCTCGGTCTGAAGCAGATTGTTAGGGATCAGGCCTTCGAGGGTGTCGCCGTCGCGAAAGCGGACCTGGACCCAGAGGCCGGGTGTTTTGGGGCGGGCGGCGAAGGAACGATTTCGTCTCCAGGTTTCCGTGCCGTCGAAATCTCTGACAAAACAGACGGCTTTCGTTTCCGAGTAGGGAATCCGCAGCAAGGCTCCTTCGGGGGTCAGCAACTCCACGGCGTCGGCTTGCAGGCCGTTTGGGGTCTGCACGAATCCCGGCAAGGGAGCGCGGTCGAACCGAACGACCCAAACCTTTTTGTTTGCGGCTGCGGCTCTTCCAAACAATTTTGAAGATATTGTATCATTAGCAGGATGCAGCCGTTGGCGCCCGTGGCGAAGCCACCTTCCGGCTTAGCGAAGCCACTTCCGGCCCTGGCGGAGTCTTTTCTGAATTTTTGCCGCGTTGAAAAAGGTTTGGCGGAAGCCACGATATCCTCCTACCGTCTTGATTTGAAGAGGTTTAGCTCGAAACTGGCGTGTCCCGAGCGGAATGCCACGGCCGAAGACCTCGCGGCGTATGTCGAATCGCTATACCAGGCTAAGTTCGCTCCCCGGTCTATCGCCAGGCACCTGGCAACCATCAGAAACTTCTACCGTTTCCTGGCGAGCGAGCGCGAGATCGCAACGGACCCGGCCGAGTTCCTCGGTTCGCCCAAGCAATGGTCCAGCCTGCCGAAGTATCTCAATCGTGAAGAGGTTGAACGCCTGATCGCCGCGCCCTCCGGGGCTGGCGACCCCCGGGCGCTGCGGGACCGGGCCATGCTTGAGCTGCTCTACGCAACCGGACTGCGCGTGTCCGAGCTCTGCCGGCTGGAACTGAGCGCGGTGGAGCGCCGGATGGGCGTGCTGAAGGTCATCGGCAAGGGGAACAAGCAGCGGGTGGTCCCGTTCGGGGAACCGGCGGGAGCGGCGCTCGACGCTTATCTCGCCGAGGGACGTCCCCGACTGCTGAAGGGACGAGCCAGCCGGTTTCTGTTCGTCACGGCGCGCGGTTCGGCGATGACCCGGCAGACCTTCTGGGCTTTGCTGCGAATATATGGACGCAAAGCGGGCATTTTCCGGCGATTGACGCCGCATGTCCTTCGGCATAGTTTCGCCACGCATCTGGTGGAAGGCGGCGCAGACCTGCGCAGCGTCCAGATCATGCTGGGGCACGCCGATATTTCCACCACCCAGGTATATACACACGTGGCGCGGCGCAGGCTCCGCGAAGTGATCGATCGGCACCACCCCCGCGCATGAAGACCCCGGCGCGGCGGGACGAGAAGGCGAGGACAGAATGAGCGATTACATGTTCATGCTGGAAAGCCACCTGACGGGGGAACAATTTCGGGTGGTGGGCCAGATGCAGGCAGCAGCGGCCGCCACGGGATTGAGCTTGTATCTCACCGGCGGAGCAATGCGCGATGTGCTGGGCGGTTTCCCGGTGCGCGACCTGGACTTCTCAGTCGAAGGCAACCCCGCCAAGATGGTCAAGCTGCTCACGCAAAAAAACGGCGGAGCGCTGATCTCGGCCGACGATGCGAAAAAATCCTGGGAACTGCGTTTTGAGGGGGGGGTGACGGCCGAAGTGGCTATGGCGCGCTCCGAGCGTTATCCGAAATCGGGCGGGCGCCCGGTGATCGAGCCGGCGACGATACATGACGACCTGCGCTGCCGGGATTTCACGGTCAATGCCATCGCTCTCTCGCTCAACAAGGCCTCGCTGGGGCTCCTGGTGGATCCGACGAACGGAGTTGGCGATATCGAGCGCAAGGAATTGCGGGCGGTGCACAATTATTCCTTTTATGACGATCCGTCGCGGATGCTCCGGCTGATCCGGTTCAAGGTCCGGTTGGGGTATGCGATTGACGAGCGCACACGACTGCAATACGAGAACGCGCGCGAGGCGGAGATGCTGACGAAGATCTCTCCGGAGGCGCTGGGCCGCGAACTGCGAAACATCGCCGCTGAACCCGATTCGCACGATCTTCTGGCCGCGCTGGAGCAGGAAAAGCTGATCGAGTTGTACTCGCCCGCGCTGACCGGCCCCAAGTTGAATCTGCCGGTGTTCGCCAAACTGCAAAAGGCGCGACATATGGTTCCTTTTGGGATCGACTTTCGCGTCAATTACCTGGCGCTATTTCTGTACGTTCTCTTCGAGAAGCTGAATCCGAAGGAGCGCAGCGCCGTGGTGAGTGCTGCGGCGTTGACCAAAGCGGAAGCCTCCGCTCCGGAGAAGCTGGCAGCTGCGGCCAAGAAGCTCGAGCGCGATCTGAAGAGTCCCAAGCTGCAAAAAGCGTCGCAGCTCTACACGCTGCTGTCGAAGACTCCCGGCGAACAGATTTTGTACCTGGCGGTATATTCCAGCCAGAGGATCGTTCACGACCGCATCCGAAATTACTTCCAGAAGTATTTGCCCGCGGCGCTGGAAGTGACCAACGAAGTGGTGGCGGCTTCCGGCGTTACGCCCGGAACCCCGAAATTCCAGCGCGCGAAGGAAGAGATGATTCTCACGCGTCTGGATGCGCGGCCGAAGAAAGTAGCTCCGCCCCCGGAGCCGCTTCCGCCGCCGCCGATGTCCGGATTCGTACGTGGTTCGGGCGTGCGGCAGGCACGATCTTAAGTCCCATCGCGCACAACCCAGGGCGCCACAATTGCTTTGTCCAGGGGACCGCGCCGCGCTGTGCGCGCTCCCAGTAGCGGCCCGCTGCGGTTATACTACGTGCGCGGGCAATTATACGGCCGCGCGAAGGAGCGACTTTGGCGTGGGCGGAAGCGGTTACCAAGGTAAACGAAACGCGCATACCGGACTTGGCTTCTGAGGCGGTGCGGCGCGAGTTCCCGGAGACGGAACTGGCTGACCTGACGCTGGGCCGCAGCCTGGCGATTCACTCAGGGAACCGGCTGGCGATCGCCCGGCAGAGCGCTTAGCCGGGATTGAGTAGTACGACGGTGGTAGGGTCCCGGAAGTGCACAACCGAAGTGCACAACAATAGACAAGATGACCGCGGCGATAGCGACGGATTGTCCCCGAGTTCGGCTTCCTGCGACCTCTAGGGAGCGTGTGACGATTCAAGACAACTGTTTTGGATCCTGAGGCTTGCTAGCGAGACGCGAAGAGTTTCGAGAAGCGCCGGGAAATGGCCCCTGAGTTGCCTTGGGGGACCCGTAAGCTGTGTTCACCACTACGCCGTTAGGTTTCTTCAGTCTCTCCACACTCACCGGCGATCCGAGCCGGTTCACGGGCTTGCTCCTTCTTGCCTTGGTGGCGAGCATGCTTCAAATCCGGCTCGGGACTTTGGGAACCCGGTTGTCCATCCGGTTTTTCGTAGTCTTAATCGCCGTGGCGGCGCTCCCATGGCGTGCGGCCGTGCTGGTGGCCGGGCTGAGCGGGGTGGTGGAAAGCGTGCTGTGGGTCAAACCTCGTCCGGACTGGACGCGAGTGGGGATCCAGGCCGGCAGCACTCTGCTGGCGACGTGCGCGGCCTGCGCGGTCTTTCACGCTCCAACCGGAGTGCAATCGCCGCTCCTGCTGGTGTTGGGCGCGATTGTGTATTTCCTGGTTCAAAACGCTTTTCCCGTGGTTTTACGTGTGGGGAGAGGCGACACCGTTTGGAAAGAGTCCTTCTGGACGTTTCCGCACTATGTGGCCGGGGGCAGCGCGGCCGCGTTACTGACGATCGCCGACCGTCACAACGGATGGGAGATTACGCTGCTGGTGGTTCCCATGTTGTCTTGGATGGTGCACGCCTACCGGCTGTATCTGGCGGGCATCGAGGAGGAGCGCCGCGGGATGGAGGAGTTCAGCGCGCTCCACTTCCGGACGATCGAATCGCTGGCCGTGGCGATCGAAGGACGCGATCCGGAACACCGAAAGCATCAGCGCAGCGTCTGGAGCGACGCGGTCGAGGTGGGGCGGCAAATGGGACTGGGAGAATCCGACCTTCTGGCCCTGCGCACGGCGGCGCTGCTGCGGAACGTCGGCAAACTGGCGGTGCCGGAACACATTCTTTCCAAGCCCGGCCGCCTGACCAAAGCCGAGTTCGACAAGATGAAGATTCATCCGGACGCGGGAGCGCAAATCGCCGAACAGGCGGGTTTTCCGTATCCGGTTGCGCCGATTGTGCGCTCGTACCACGAAAAGTGGGACGGCACCGGATATCCGGCCGGTCTGCGCGGGGAGCAGATTCCGCTGGGCGCGCGGATCCTGGCGGCGGTGGACTGCCTGGACGCGCTGGTTTCGACGCGGAGTTACCGGTGCGCGTATACGCTGGCGGAAGGGATCGAACACTTGAAGGCCGAGTCAGGCAAGAGTTTTGACCCGCGCGTGGTCGAGGTTCTGGAGCGGCATTATCGTGAGTTGGAACGCGGGCCCGCGTGGCGCAGTTTCGCGACTCTGGGGGGCGTCCCGGGCGACGCGGCTGGGAGGGGATTCGTCTCGCCGATTGTGGCGGCGCGCCAGGAAGTCCAGCATCTGTTCGCGCTCGCGCAGGACATGGGGAATTCACTCAGTCTGGACGAAACGTTTTCGGTGCTTTCGCAGCACCTGAAGCAGCTATGCCCGCACGACGCGCTGGTGGTCTACATCCGCTGCGAAGATCAGTTGCAAGCCGAGTACGCGAGCGGCGCCGAAAGCGGGAAACTGGGGTCGGCGGTAGTTCCCTGGGGGGAGGGCATATGCGGCCGGGCCGCCGCGACCGCGGCTCCGATTCTCAACGAAGATCCTACCGAACATCCGGAACGCCCGAGCGTGGGCGGCGCGACCTCGCTGCGTTCCGCCTTGGCCATTCCCCTGGAGGGGTTCAGCGGAGTGGTCGGCGTGCTGTGCCTCTATGCCCAGCAGAAAAACGCGTTCGCGGAGGACCACCTGCGTGTGCTCTCAGCCGTGGCGACGAAGGTGGCGGTAGCCGTCGAGAATGCTCTCAAGTACCGCCAGGCGGAGCGCTCTGCCGTGACCGACATGCTAACGGAGCTGCCGAACGCGCGGTCGCTGTTCCTGCATCTCGATTCCGAACTTTCGCGCGCCAAACGAACCGGGGAAACGATTTCCGTGCTGGTCTGCGATCTGGACGGATTCAAGCAGATCAACGACCGGTTCGGTCATCTGGAAGGCAATCGTGTCTTGCGGGCGGTGGCGCGGGCGCTCCGAGCGCATTGCCGTGACTACGATACGGTCGCGCGGCTGGGCGGCGACGAGTTTGTAGCCGTCTTACCGGGGCAGCATGCGGACTCCGTGGCCGCGAAAGTCGGGCAACTGAACAGCGCGGTGGCGCAGGCAGGGTACGAGACGGTGGGGGCTGCGTATCTGGGGATCAGCGTCGGAGTCGCCTGCTATCCGGCCGATGGCGAGGATGCCGAGGCCTTGCTGGCTGCCGCCGATCAGCGGATGTACCGCGAAAAACAGCGCAGCGGCGCGCGGTTGCGATCCGCGGGGGCGCCGGGAGTGCTGGTGTAGCATAGCGGCACGTACTACTTCCCTAGCCACCTCATAAGAAGGACTTCCCGGCCTGTTCTAGTACGAAAACACGATTGCCCGGCGGCGTTGTGGTCCGTATTCTGAGCGCAGCCCGAGGAGGAAGACGTGCGCACATACAGCCTTTGCTTCCTGGCCCTATTGGCCGCAGGCGTGACGAGCGGTCAGGAATTGGTCGGACCTGCTCCCAGCACAGCCGCTGCTCAGCCCGCCGCGGCTGCAAACCGCTATATCGTCGTGTTCGCGCAGGGAACCGCGCCGAGCGCTCGAGCCAATGCAGTCGCAGCGGCTGGAGCGATTCTGCGCCATAACTACGCGGGCATGGACGCCGCGGCAGTCGCCGTACCGAACGCAAATGCGCTGGAAGCGCTGAGGCGCAGCGCGGGAGTCCTCCGCATCGCCCCGGATCGCGTCATCCGCAGCCAGGCCAAGGGGAAGCCCGGGCCCCCGCCGCCGACGCCGCTGACATTCGACACCCGGCAAGTAATCCCGCTGGGAGTGCAGCGTGTGGGGCCGCCTTCCACGGGCTCGGATGGAGCCGGAATCGGAATCGCCGTGGTGGATAGCGGCATCGATTTCCATCATCCGGATCTCGACCCTGCACCGGACAATCGGCAGAACGCGGTCAATGCCGTCTCGGGCGGCTCCTGCCAGGATGACGGCGGCCACGGGACGCACGTATCCGGGATCATCGCGGCTCTGAACAACGAAATCGGGGTGGTTGGCGTTGCGCCCGCGGCGACACTGTACTGCGTGAAAGTTCTGGGGAGCGATCTCACCGGCACGGACTCGGATCTGATGGCGGGAATGGATTGGGTGCTGCAACATCATGCTTCCACGACTCCTCCGATACGCGTCGTGAATATGAGTTTGGGACGGCCGCTCGATACGGCCAACGGGGAGACGCTCGCGAATTCCCTGTTCCATCCCTTCATTCAGTCTCTCTATAACCTGGGCATTGTTGTTGTCGCATCGGCCGGGAATGATCCCATGACGGAAATCCCGACTCTGGTGCCGGCCGGATTTCCAGAGGTGCTGGCGGTGGCTTCGACGGTGGCGGCGAATGGAATCCGGACATGCCTTCTGGGGGGATACGACATCGCTCCGATCCCAGCCGATGCGGCATCGGTATTCACCACGGACGGAGACGGCGTGACCATTTCCGCTCCTGGCGAAGAGTGGACCGATATCATCAATCTCCCGCTCATTGGCTGTAATGGGTTGCAGTACGGAACGCTCTCGGCGACGCTCGGAACCGGGGGCGCAACGCGCAAACTGGTGCCGAGTCTTGCCGAGGCGCGCGGGACCAGCTTTTCGGCTCCCCTGGTTGCGGGAGCCGCGGCCCGCATCTTGCAGAAAGCTCTGGTGCCGCTGGACTCCGGCGCAAGCACTGTGGAAGGCGTTCGGAGCTGGCTCAAAAACAACGCCAGCCGCGCGGGCATCGCGCCAGTCGACAATCCGCTGGGCGGGACCTTCTATTTCTATTCGTTTGACGGCGTGCGGGAAGGGATCGCGCAGGCGCCGAAATAGCCAGCAGCCTATTTTGACGGCTTTGCGGCGGCGCGCTCGGCCGCGCGGGCTCCGGCGAGCACCCCGGCCATGCCGTAGTTGCCCTCGTGGCAGGCGTACTCGTAGAGCGGATCGGAAGAGCGCCGCAGCGGGATCATCAGGCTCCAGGGCTGGGTCCACGTGCCGGGATCGTCGATGGCGATTTCGTATTTCAGCGTCTCCGCATCGGCGCGCGTGAAGCGCTCGACGACGCGCAGCTTGTCGCTGGAGATGCTCATGAAGCTTCTCGGCTTATAGTTGCTGGTTTCGACCACGAGCGTATCGCCTTCCCAATGGCCGCGCGAATCGCCGGTCCACTGATGGATCTCGGAGGGGAGATGCGGACGCGCGTCGAGGGGAATCACGCGCGCATCGTGAATCATCTCGGTAACGATCACGACGGCGCCGGGCGTCTGGACAATCTGATAGCCGCTCTGGTAGCCGGCCGTGAGCGACGGCGTACCGTAGGTGATGCAGCGTTCCTGCAAGGGCCGGTCTTCTGGTTTGTCGGCGGGGCGGTTGATCCCGAATCCATTGGCTGCGCGCCTCTTCTGTCCTTCCGGCGTCATCGCGGGCAGCCGCCCGTCGGGCGGGTCGGTGATGAGCGACGTCCGATTCTCAAATTCTCTTTCGACCGTCCAGACCGAGCTATAGTCGCCGGTCTCGCCGTCGACGCTTTTGAAACCTATCTTGGTTCCGGTGACGTTGGCCAGGGCGGTAAGAAACACGGTATCGCCGAAAGCGGCATCGCCTTGGCCGTTGAAGAGTTCCCGCGCCTTCTTCCGCAGCGCCGCGGTTTCCTGGTCAGTGAGAAACGGACGATTGGCCAGTTCCTTGGGCCGCTCGAGCGGCGTAGCGATGTTGTTGGCCCACGATCCCGAAATGTCGGCGTGCCCGTCGGCGGCGCGGGGCGGAGTCCAGGCCAGTTTTGCGGATTGATCTTGCGCCTGCGCGTATGCGATCAGGGCGCCGGTCCCGATTACGGCACAGATACATAGGCGGTTCATGCGTCCAAGTATACGCCGGGGCGACCGCGGAAGCGAGCGGCGCTGATACGCTGGCTGTGATGAAGAGTTATCGAAAAGAGCTGTGGTTCCAGGTCCCCACGCGCCGGGCGTTTGTGAACATCACGCCTGAAGTCAGGACCTGCCTCAAAGAGAGCGGCATCCGCGAAGGGCTGGCGCTGGTGAACGCGATGCACATCACCGCCAGCGTGTTCATCAACGACGACGAACGGGGGCTGCACCAGGATTATGAAAAATGGCTGGAAACGCTCGCGCCGCATGAACCTGTTTCGCAGTACCAGCACAATCGGACCGGGGAGGACAATGCGGACGCTCACATGAAACGCCAGGTCATGGGCCGCGAGGTGGTGGTGGCGATCACCGCAGGCGAGCTGGATTTCGGCCCGTGGGAGCAGATTTTTTATGGCGAATTCGACGGCCGCCGGCGCAAGCGCGTTCTGGTGAAAATTATCGGCGAATGAGCGGATCAATCGTTGACGTCGGCGTGCTCCACGAAACAGCTCCGGAAGGCGCGGTCCAACAGCGCTTCCGTCAAGACCATGGGCAGGCGCTTGAAGTGGATCACGTCGATCGCATGGGAGATGACGTCGCGCGGATGACACCGGCGCAAGCGTTTGCTGCCGTCCACGTAGTGCTTCTGGACGAAATGCTCGGCCAGTCCCGGAGGACACTCCAGGCCGCGCGATTCGGCATAACGCCGGAAAATCTGGATGAATTCCCCGGCGTCGGGGCTGCGGAGGAACATTTTGTACTGGATGCGGCGCAGGAAAGCTTCATCGCCCAACTGATCCGGCCGGAGATTGGTTGAGAAAACCAGGAACGCTTCGAACGGCACCGTCATCTTCCCGCCGGTCTGAAACGTGAGGTAATCCACGCGGCGTTCCATCGGGACGATCCAGCGGTTCAGGACTTCGGCCGGCGTCGCCCGTTGACGCCCGAAGTCGTCGATCAGGTAGATTCCGTTGTTAGCCTTCAGTTGGAACGGCGCGTCGTAGACCTTGGAGACTTTGTTGTAGCTGAGGTCCAGCATGTCCAGCGTCAGCTCGCCGCCGGTGATGATGAACGGACGGCGGCACTTGAACCACCGGCCATCGAATTCGCTGGGATTGGCGACAGTCAGAACGCTGGGCTCTGCTGTCTCAATCTTCTTGTGATAGATCGGATCGTATAGCTGGACGATATTGCCCTGGCATTCGATCGCGTAAGGCATGAAAATCGGGTCGGTTTCAATTTGAAGAAACGATTCCGCCAGCGCGGTTTTTCCGTTGCCGGGCTGTCCGTAAATCAGGAACGATTTGTTCGAATTGACGGCCGGGCCGAGCTGTTCCAGAATATCTTCCGCCACCACCAGATGCTCAAAGGCCCGGTCGAGCGCGTTCTCGCTCAGCCAGTTTTCCGGGAGGCGCTGCTGGCGGACGGCCTCCGTGTACTGGCCCAGAGGCACCGGAACGGGTCCGGCGTACTGGTTGTTCTCCAACACCTCGCGGGTCAGGTTGCGTCCCAATTCGGTGAGGGCGAAACTTCCGGAGGCGTTGCCCATGCCCATGGATTTTTTCACGCCGACGTGATGCTGGCGCTTCAAGTCTTCGAGCAGGGGATCGATCAAGCTGAAAGGCACGCCGAGCTGAACGGCCAGCTCGCGTCCCAGCATCTCGCCGCGAAAATACAGGTGCTTGAGGATCAACTGCTCGACGGCGGAGGAGGAGATTCCGAGATCCTCGATCGAGGCGGGGACGCCCGGGGTAAACGCTTGGGTTTCAATGGCATCGAGAACCGGTATCATCGGATGCAGTTCCTCCGTGTTTTAATCGGCAGTGATATCGTGTGCCTGTAGGGCTGCGGTGGAGGAACCAAGGAGGCAGGATGAAACTGCGGACGCTCATGATCGGAATTGTGTTGGCGAGCCAGGCGCTGTTCGCCAAGGTGGTTGCCAAGGATGAGAAGATCGCCGGCACGATGCTGCACTACAAGGTCGCTCTGCCGGACAATTACGATCCGGCGAAGGAATATCCGGCTGTCCTCGCGTTTCCGGGGGGAGGGCAGACTATGCCCATGGTGGATGGCATCCTCGCCCGGAACTACGCGGCGGAGGCAGCCAGACGCGGCTACATCGTCGCCGCGCTCTCGGCGCCCGCCGAAGGCCTGTTCTTCGAGGGCGGCGCGAAGGTTTTTCCGGCGTTCCTGGACAAGATGCTTGCGGAATACAAAATTCGCGGGCGGAAATTCCACATCGCCGGGATCTCCAACGGCGGGCTGAGCGCGTTCCACATCGCCGCATCGTATCCGAAGTATTTCTTGTCGGTGACGGGGTTTCCGGGGTATCTCATCGACCCAACGCCGCAGCGTGTGGATGCGCTTAAGGGCATGTGCCTCTATATGTACGCGGGCGAACGCGATACCGGATGGGCCGGCGATGAGCAGGCACAAGCCGCATCATTTCGCGCCAAGGGCATGCAGGTGAAGTTTTCAATCGAAAAAGGCCAGGGCCACGTGATGCAGACGCTGGAGGGCGCGGGCGCCGCGCGGCTGTTCGACAATTTTGAAGAGGCCGCGCGGGGCTGCGGAAACTAAGAAGGGCGGCAGGCGAACAGGACCGCCGGCCCTACTCCAGCGCGTAGACCCAGATCGTTCCGCCTTCCGGGACTTCGGGATACTCACCCGGGAACGCGCCATTGAGCGTTGCCTGCATGCCTCGGGAGTCGCCGCCCCAGCCGGAGAGCACGGCTACATACTGCTTGCCGTCGATGGTGAAGGTCGTCGGCGGCGCGAGGATTCCGGAAGCGGTCGGCGACTCCCACAGCAGTTTTCCGCTGGTGGCATCGAACGCGTGGATCTTGCGATCGTTCGTGCCGCCGCTGAAGACGAGCCCGCCGCCGGTGGCGAGCATGGCTCCCCAGTTGGGCGATTTCTCATAGTTGTGTGTCCAGACTTTCTGGCCGGTGTCCACATTCCAGGCCTGCACTTCGCCGAAGTGATCAGCGCCAGGATTAATCGGCGAAGGAGGATTGGTGACGCGCGCGGTGCCCGTATAGTTCCGCCCCGGCGTGTACGTCACTTCCTCCGCGCCCATGGAACTGCCGCAGAGGTTGTTGTTCGCGGGGATGTAGATCATGCGCGTTTTGGGGCTGAAGGCGATCGGCGGCCAGTTCTTGCCGCCATGCAGGTTCGGGCAGAAATCGGCTTGCTTCCCGGTGCCGGGCTTGCGCGCGGGATCGATCTCAGGCCGGCCGGTTTCGGGATCCAGCTTCAGGAAAACGTTCTGGTGCACGAAAGGCTTGCCTTCGACGAATTTCAGGCGGCCATCGCGGCCCACGACGCTGCGATCGATGAACCACAGGTATCCGTCGCGGGCGACGTCGATCAGGCCCTTAATGGTGCGGCCGTTGCGCTGGAAATCGACCAGGATCGGCGGCGAGACCTCGTCCCAATCCCAGGAATCGTTGGGATGGTATTGGTAGTGGCCCCGGATCGCTCCGGTGGCGACGTCGAGCGCGATGGTGGAAGAGGTGTAGAGATTGTCGCCGGGACGTTTGTCGCCCATCCAGGGCCCGCCGTTGCCGACGCCCCAGTAGGCGATATTCGTATCGGGATCGTAGTTTCCGGTCACCCACACGGAGCCGCCGCCGTTCTTCCATTGGTCGCCTTGAGGCCAGGTCTCGCTGCCCGGTTCGCCGGGGGCGGGGATCGTGTAGGTGCGCCATTGCTCCTTGCCGGTTTCCGGATCGAAGGCCGCGACGAATCCGCGGATGCCGAACTCGCCGCCGGATGCACCGACCATTACTTTCCCGCCCGCGATCAGCGGGGCCAGGGAAATGTAATAGCCGCTCTTATTGTCGGCGACGGTCGTGGTCCAGACTTCGCGGCCGGTTTTTGCGTCGAGCGCCACCAGGACGGCCTCACCAGCGGCGAAATACACGCGATCGCCGAGCAGCGCGACTCCGCGGCTGGTGTCATGCGGCACGCTCGCTCCGGTCGGACGCGGCCGCCGATAGCGCCAGAGAACATTGCCGCTCTTGGCATCGATCGCGATCACCTGATTGTTCGGAGTAGAAACGAACATCACCCCGTTGTTTACAATCGGCGCGGCTTCATGCACGCGAGGTTCACCGGTGGCGAAAATCCAGACGGGCTTCAGGCGCGCGACGTTCTCCGGGGTGATCTGATCGAGCGGGCTGTAGCCCCAGCCGTCATAGGTCCGGCGGATCATCAGCCAGTTTTCGGGTTCCGGGTTTAGCAGGCGCTGCGGTGTAACCGGCTGGTAGTTCTGAAGAACGGCCGGCGTGGGCGCGGGCGGCCCGCCGCCGCGGCCTTGGGCGAAAACAGTGGTCGATAACGATGCGAGCGCCATCGCGCCCGCGAGCGGCAAGAAATGTTTGAGCATTGAACAGGGGCTCCGGTTGGTTATCATACATCGGATCTGCCCCGGCCTGACGGCCCGGGGAGAAGCCATGAGTCTTTAGAACGTCCTGGTTCGTATACCGCATAGCGCTATGATGCTCGCCGCTGTCATGAGCCTGGAGGCGTTCGACGCCGACCGGACGATCGCTCTCTTGAAAATGCGGGACCCGGATGCGGTGTCTGAGCTGGTCGGTCGCTACCAGCACCGGCTGTATCGATTCCTGGTTCGAATAATTCCGGAGCCGGCCACGGCCGAAGACCTGTTTCAGCAGACCTGGATCCGGCTGCTGGAAAAAATCGGATCGTATGACAGCCGGCGCAACTTTGAAGCGTGGCTGTTCGCGATCGCGCACAATCTGGCGATGGACCATCTGCGCCGCCGGCGCAATTTCAGTCTGGATGAAGCCGATGATTCCGGCCATACTCCGTCCGAAAGCCTCAGGGCGAGTGGCCAGGATGCGCTCGAGAGCTTGCTCGCTTTCGAGCGCGGCGAGCTGCTGGCCGCAGCGATCGCAAGACTGCCGGCGATTCACCGCGAGGTGCTGACGCTCAGGTTCGAGGAAGAGATGAAGCTGGAGCAGATCGCCGAGGTCGCGGGCATTCCGCTTTCCACCGTCAAGAGCCGCCTGCATCGGGCATTGGAGAGTTTGCGAAGGAAGATCGAGGGGAATTTATGACGGAACATGAAGCGGTCCGGGAGCTGCTCGCGTTTGCAGCGGCAGGTGCGCTCGGGCCGGACGAAGTGCGTCGCGTCGAACAGCACGCGAGCTCGTGCGAGGCGTGCCGCGCCGAGCTGGCAACTTGGGCGGCCTACGCGCAGGGCCTGCGGAAATTGCCCCAGCCATCGGCGCCGGAAGGATTGCTGGAACGCACCTGTGCGAGAGTTCTTGCCGAACGCGCGGCGTCCGAAGAACGGCGCGGCCATGAGTTGCGGCTCGCGGCATTGGCGCTGTTCGGATGGATGGCCAGCCTGGCGCTGTGGTTCGTCGTACGCGGATTTGCAGGGGGCACGCTGATCGTGTTGGGCGCGAATTTGAGTAACGGATGGACGTGGCTGACCGTTTCCGCCGCGCTGTCGTGGGCTACCGCGGGCACCGCAGCGTTGATGCTGGGCCGGCGCGAGATGAGGAGATTCCTATGAGCCGTTTTAGCGAAGAGATGAGAGTCATTCCCAAGTTGGCGTGGGCCATCGCGATTCTTATCTACCTTGGTTTTATCGCCCTCACTTGGTTCGTTTTCATTCCTCGCGACGCGAATCTGCGGGACTGGCCGCTCCTGGGCCTGGTGTTCTTCGCCGGAGTGGTACCGCTGTTCCTGGCGATTTTCGTTTTGCTAATCGGGTACGTCAATGCGGATGCCAGGCGGCGCGGCATGCGGCATGTCCTGTGGACCCTGCTGGCGATCTTCGTGCCCAACGCCATCGGCATTGTTTTGTACTTCATCATGCGCGATCCGCTGCTGCGATCCTGCCCGGCGTGCGCGCACACGGCGAGCTCGGCGTACGCGTTCTGCCCCAAGTGCGGAATGGCCTTGTCCCAAGCGTGTCCCGAATGCCGCAGCGCGGTGCAGCCCGAGTGGTCGCATTGCGCCAAATGCGGAGCGCAGTTGCCTCCGCCTAAGTGATATATTCGACTCCGGACAGGAGGAATCATGGCTGCCCTGATTCGCCGCCGCGAGGCGCTCGGCTTACTCGGCGCGGGCGCACTGGCGATTCGCAATGCCGCGGCCGCGGACGCCGCGCTCCGTTTCACAGCGCTGGATCACGTCGAGTTCCTGGTTTCGGATGTGGAGAAATCCGCCGCATTCTACGCGCGGGTGTTCGGCAATACGGTATTGAAGAATAACCAGACCACACGGCGCTACATCAAGCTGGGCACCAGCTATATGGCGATGGATCGCAATGCGCAGGGAGCGATCCACGTGGATCACTTCTGCGCCGGCATGCCTGGATTCGATGTGGCGAAGGCACACAGCTATTTGGAATCAAACGGCGTGGCGTACCGCGATTTTCCCAGCGGAAACGATCTGGCGATTACCGATCCGGATGGAATCCGGCTGCAACTGGCGACCGAGAACGGCTGGGCGCAGTTGCTGGGCGGCACTGCTTCGCCGGAAACGATCGCGGCCGGAGGCGAGCCGATCTTCCGTCCTACGGGCATCGATCATATTCTGCTGAACGTCTCGGATCCCGAGAAATCGGCGGCATTCTATGAAAAGATTCTCGGGCCGGTGACGCAGCGGAACAATAACCGGATCTGGTTCCAGGCTGGAACCGGGCGGATCGGGCTGTTGCAGACTCCCGCCGGGGAAAGGGCGGGAGTCAATCATTATTGCGTTTCGGTCGAAAGGTTCGAGTACGACGCTGTCGTGAAGAAGCTCCGGCAGGCGGGCGTGAAACTGGACCCGCCGGAAATCGCCGGCGCGCCGGATCTTCGGGATCCAGATGGGTATCGCGTCCAGGTGATGGGCCCCCGAGGGTAGCTGGGCCGATCACTTGCGCGCGGGGACGGGCAGCAAGGGAGGCTCTTCGCCGCGGGGAGCTTCGCGGTTCCGGCGCGCGATTTTGTCGTTCGGGTCGATCGCCAGCGCCTGAGCGAACATCTCGGCGGCTTTGTCCGATCTGCCTTCGCGCAGATATAACTCGGCCAGTTCATCGCGAATCTGGGCGTCACGTGGAAGCTCTCGGACCAATGCTTGGAAAATCGCGGCCGCTTCGTCGTACTTTCGCGCCCGGACCAGCGCGCGCGCCAGGTTGTAGCGCGCCACTTGCAAATCGGGGCGCGCCGTGAGGGCAGCCCGAAACTGCTCGATGGCTTCCGTATTGCGGCCCAGAGCGGCCAGAGCCTGGCCCAGCAGATTGCGGGCCTCCGGATCGCCGGGCCGGAGGCGAACCGCTTCCTCAACCATTTCCAGGGCTCCCGCAAGATCGAGCCGCGCAAGCCTCAATTCCGCGATTTGGAAATGCGCCGTGAAGTCGTTGGGATCTTTTTCAAGCTGGTGGCGCAGGAGCGCTTCCTCGAGTTCCATCCGCCGGTCGCCCCGGACGGACTTCGCATCGGGCTTGGGCAGAACCTGGAGCCACACGCGTGCCTCCCCAGCTTGGACCCGCACCGAAATCACGGAGCCACGGGGAACGTAAACCGGCTGCTGGTAGCGGTAGACGTCTTGCCGGTTCGCATCCCACTCGGGAATTTGAATCAGCCCTCGGCGTTCCGCGTTCGGCAGCATCGCGAAGGCTTCCATGGAGCCCGCCGAAGAACTCGCCTCGGGATAAACCGCGAGAATATCGGCATCCAGCGGCAGTTGGAAATCCTCGCCAGCGTCCAGCTTGACCAGCATCGGAAATTTTTCCTGCGGGTCCTCGGTGAAGTAGAGAGCGATCGCGGGTTTCACCTGCTCGACCCGGCCGGTTGGACGCAACGCAACGCTGAGGATCAAATCGTCGCCCGGATCCAGCCGCCAGGCGAAACCCTCGGGCTCGACGTAGGGGGCTTCCCCCGGTTTCCAAAAGAGAAATCGGCCCTCATCGGGTTCATTGAGCGGACGGTCGATGGCCGGATCGCTGCCGGGGAATCCCTGACCTGCCGCGATCTCGTGGCGGCGGGCCGAGTGCGTGCGATCCACGTAAACGCGCGCGTAGCGGATCGCACGGGTATCGCCGGGACGGATGTCGATGGCTTGGACGTAGCGTGCCTTTGCGATCGATGCCGGAACTACGAAATTCCAGAAGGTGTCCGGTCCGGAGGCAGGCAGGCTGTGCGCGCTCTGCGTCTCAAGGGTTAGATCAGGGTCTCCCTGGGGCGCGCCGAAAGCCGCCGCGGCCAGACAAGCGACAAGTGCAGCCAGCCACCTCACATTACCCAGGCTAACAACGGTGTTATGCAGCAACGTTCTTGTTAAGCCAGTCCTGGATTACCCGGAACACCTCGTGGTTGTTCTTCTCGAGCAACATCAGGTTGCCGTTGCCGTAGATTCCATAGTCCCGAAGGCGGAGCATTTCCGCGGTACAGCCCACCTGCTTGAGGAACGCGACGTTCGAAATGGGCGATCCGCCGCCGCCGAATTCGCTGGTGACCCAGGAGATCGGGATGCCTTTCAGATTTTTCCATTGGTGCGCGGGTTCGGCCTGGAGCTTGAACGGCGAAACCACGGGTCGCGGCGAGTCCGGAGGAGCCGTCTGATCCACCAGCGTGAACTGTGAAAGGTCGGCGACCGGAGGATCGTAGGTCATGGGGCTCGCGGTCAGCCCCCAGCGCAGTTGCGCCGCGAACGGATTCCCGTTGATCTCCATGGCCACGATGGCCTTGACGAGATTCGGCCGGCGGTCGGCGACGCCCCAGGCGAAGAATCCGCCGAATGCGTGCACGAACAGAATGGACGGTCCGATCCGGTCGAGCAACTCGGCGCCGCCCGGCCAGACCAGATCGCTATGGAAGGCTTCGTCCGTTACGTTGCCCGACTCGCAGGCCATGAACTGATCGATGATCGGATCGTTCATGCCGCCGGGCCCGGGCCATTGCGCAGTGTTGAAGACGGCCGTGCTGGTGATCAGGCCCTCATAGGGCGGGACGTTGGGCAGATGGCTGGGACCGAGGGCATCGGGATGATAGGGAGACCGGCCGTAGCTCGGGCGGTCCAGCCAGTAGACGCTGTATCCGGCCTGCACGAAGTAGTGAACCCAGCCGGGCCGGCCTCCGATGCCCATCATGTGCGTGCCCTGTCCGCCGCCTCCGTGGACCATTACCACCGGGTAGGGATGGCGTTTTTCCGCCGGGATCATGTATTGCACGAACATCTGTCCCATCGGGATGGTTCCGTAAGAGACCTGCTTACGTTGGATGCCGATCCAGAAGCCGCCCTGATCGGCTAGCTTGAGGGCGGTCGATTCGCGGTTGGGGTGCGGATCGGGGGCCGCGATCGCGGGCGGAGCGGAGACGGTCTGATCGATCCAGTTCAACACTGGAGCCAGACCTTCGCGGCTGTGCTTGCCGCCATTCACGACCCTGACGGGCACGCCAGCAGGCTGGCGCGCGTTCGCGGGAGGGGCAACCGTTACGATGCCTTTGACCAGATTCGGCCGCGCTTCGGCCACAACGGTGGCGAACATCGCGCCGTCCTCATCGGTCACCAGGATGGCAGGGCCGATGTCATCCAGCAGCATCGCGCCGCGTGTGCGCCAGATGGTTTGCGTCGCGGCGTTGTTGGGCATCGGCTGGCCGAGCGCCGCGACGGCCTGGGCCACCCGCGGATCGCTGACGGGCAGGTTCAGGACCCTGGCTGTCGCCTCGAAGGTCTGCGCCTGCCGCGCGAACGCTCCGTGGACGAAGGGCTGGTACGGATTCCGGCCTTGGCCCGGCCGGTCGAGCACGTACACTTTGTAGCCCTGCTCGAGGAACTGCGTGGCCCAGCCGCGCTTCCCGTCCGGGGTGCTGAGCCAGTCCGAACCCTGCCCGAATCCGCCGTGGATCAGCACCACCGGATACGGATGCCGCGCTTCGCGCGGAATCCAGTGCTCGACATACATCTGCATCCCGTTGCAGACCGTGCCGCGCGCGAGCAGAGCATGCTCAACCCCGTACCAGTGATACGACCACTCGGCGATCTCCAGTGGCGGGTCCGGAGTCTGCGCTTGGAGTTCGAGGGGGCCCGCGGCGAACGCTCCCGCGAGCGCGCCGGTGACGCGGGCCCCGAATTCCCGGCGTGTCACCGGAGGTACTTGTTGAAATGATCGAGCGTGCGCTGCCAGGAGAGCTCGGCTGCGGCTTTGTCGTAGCGCGGCGTGGTGTCGTTATGGAAACCGTGCTGGCAGCCTGGATAGACGAACGCCTGGTAGTTTACGCCTGCCGCTTTCAGGGCCGTCTCATAGGCCGGCCATCCGCCGGTGATGCGCGCGTCTTCCGATGCGTAATGCATCAGCATCGCCGCTTTGATGTGCGGGACATCTTCGGCCTTGGGCTGCGCGCCGTAGTAGGGAACGCCGGCCGCCAGATCCGCTCCCATTTTCACCGCGAGCGTGTTCACCACGCCGCCGCCGAAGCAGAAGCCGACCGCGCCGATTTTGCCGGTGCAATCCGAACGCGCCTTGAGCCAGCGCGCGGAAGCGTGGAAATCCTCGCCCATTTTCTGGCCGTCCACTTTGCGGAAGTTCGCCGCCCCAGCTTCCTCGTCGCCCGGATATCCGCCGACGCTGGTCAGCCCGTCGGGAGCGAACGCCATGAAATTGGCCGTTGCCAGCCGGCGCGCAACGTCTTCGATATACGGGTTCAGGCCGCGGTTCTCATGCACCACGAGCACGCCCGGAAGCTTTCCGGTCGCGCCGGCGGGGCGAACCAGGTATCCCTTGATGCTGCCGTTTCCCTGCGGCGAGGGAACAGTCATGTACTCAGCCTTGATGCGCTGGTCGTCCTTGGGAACCTGTTGCGCCCAGGCGTAGTTGGGGCGGAGGCTCTCCCAGATCATGGTGGCGGTGAGGCCGCCGGCGGCGAACTTCTGCGCGCCGTCAAGGAAAGCGCGGCGGTCGATATCGCCGTGAACGTATTTGTCGAACAGGTTCAGGAGTTCTTGGGGGTAATCGGACGCTTTCTTTCGTTCTTTTGGTTCCATGGGTGGGCCCTTTCAGAGCCAAAGCATATCACAGGGTTGGACTGCCGGCCAGCGAACTTTCCTCTTGACATATAGTTTAGTTTTAACTAAACTAGTGCCGTGAGCCTGGGACCGGCCATTCTGAGCGTTTTGGCGTCGCCCCGGCGGCAGGAGATCCTGCGGCTGATCTGGCGACAGGAGCGGACCGCCGGTTCGATCCATCAGGCCATGCCGGACGTCACGTTCGGCGCGGTGTCGCTGCAATTGAAGGCGCTGCTCGATGCCGGAATGGTCGAAGCCCGGACGGACAGCCGGAATCGCTATTACAAAGCCCGGCGCGAAGCGCTGGGCGAATTTGCTGGGATGCTTGAGCGGATGTGGGACGACGCGCTGTGGAAGCTCAAGCTCGCCGCCGAACTGGAACAGAGCCGCCGGGGTCCCAAGCCACGGCGCCGCAAGGCCAAAGCGAGGAAATCATGAAGCCTCTTCCTTACACCACCACCCGCGAAGTCCTGATCGAGGCCGATCGCGAAATCGTCTTCAGCTTTTTCACCGACAGCGCCCGCTGGGCGGATTGGTGGGGCGCCGGCTCAACCGTTGAGCCTCGCCCAGGCGGCCGGTTGCGCATCCGGCATTCGAACGGCTTCGTGTCCGAAGGGCAGGTCCTGGAAGTGGCCGAGCCGGAGCGCTTCGTGTTCACTTTCAGCCTCCAGACCCAGCGAATCATCCCTTCCGAGGAGTCGCGCGTCACGATGCAGCTTGAGCCGAAGGAAGAAGGAACGCTGGTGCGTGTGATCCACGAAGTGTCCGACCCGGTGGTTCGCGACCTCCTGGTGCAAGGCTGGAGATTCCACTTCTCGCTGTTCGCCAATGCGGTCTCGAATTTCGTGAACGCGGGCGCGCCCGAAGTCGTCGACCAATGGTTCGCGCTGTGGTCCGAGCCGGATGCTGCCGCAAGAGAGGCCGTGCTGACGCGTATCGCGGCGCGCAAGATCAGATTTCGCGACCGGTACAGCCGGGTCGAGGGAATCCAGGACGTAGTGGCTCACACCGGCGCATCGCAGAGGTTCCTGCCGGGAATCCGGATGGAGCGACGCGGCGACGTCCGCCACTGTCAGGGAACCGTGCTGGTGGACTGGGTCGCGCGGGCCGCCGATGGGCAGGTGAAAATGAGCGGCACGAATGTATTTCTGCTCGGCCCCGGCCTGAGGATCGATTCCGTGACGGGCGTCCCAAGCGCCGCTACTTCGTAAAGTTAGTCAGATCCTTCACCTGCTCCAGCCAGTTGTAGACGATGGGACAGTACGTCGCGCGATCGACATAGGCCCACATCTTGAACTGAATCGACCCCATGCCGCGCAGCAGGTGCGGAAAGCCTTCGCAGGTCTTGGGGCGGAACTCGTAGATGGTGCAGTCATTCCCGCTCAGGAACACGCATCCGTGTTTTGTACGCTTCAGGATCCGCTCGCCGTCGGCTCCTGTCTGGGTGTACTGTTCCAGAAACTGCTGGCGGGAAATTCTCAGATTTTTCGAAAGGCTGGCGATGTCTTTTTCGAAAATCTCGACTTCGGTGACGCGGCAACATTCGGCGCACTGGCGGCAATCGAACGCCGCGTGCACGTCCTGCGCCGCGCGGCGGAACTGGCGCTCCACGAAATTGTGCGATTTGATCCAGCGGCGGAATTTTTCGTTTTCGCCGCGCTTCTTTTCCCCCAAGCGCCGGATCTGGATGAGATCGGTAAGCACACTGTCAGGATACAATCGAGGTGCGCATGAGCGACCGTTTATATTTGTCCTGTTGGGTCCAGGGATTCTCGGATTCCAACATGCTGCGGCACTATGGAAAGCTTCTGGAGAAGTTTCCTTTTTCGAAGCTGGCGCGGCGCGGGCCGGTTCTGCGCGTTTACGCCATCGAGTATGCGGAGCCGCCCGCCGTAGAGCGGCCCTTTGACGCCGGTATCGATGTTCCGGACATGATCGCGGCCGCGCGCGACTTCGCGCAGGCGGATTCCTGCATCGAGCTGGACGCCGCCTGGGATCTCTGGCAGTACGACTCGGACTGGAAACTGCGTCCGGCGACGGTCACGCTGTCCTGCTTCGGGTCGGCATTCGAGCATGAGAACGGCGATCATTTGCGCATCGATTTCGGGCTCGATTCCAAGTTTCTGCCCTCGGAGGAAATCGAGGGATCGCTCCGGACCCAGCGTTCGAACCTCCAAAGCCTGCTGCATCTGGTGGGCGAGATCGAAAGGACCTTGCCGGTCGAGCGGCGGCTGCTGTGGTCGGAAAGCGGCGCGAATTTCGCGGAGCTGGTCGAAAAGGCGCTGGCCCGCTTCGGCGAAGCTTGAGCCCGCGCACACCGGGGTACAAATCCGCCGCGGCTTAAAAAGCCGCCCCAGAAACCACGCCCAGCGCCGCTCCGATCGCCGCGCCGGCCAGGACGTCGCTCAAGAAATGCATCCCGAGCAGGATGCGTGAGGCGGCGACGCTCGCCGCGCAGAACAGCAGCCCCGGAAGCATCTCCGGATAGAACGTTCCCACGGACGCGGCGATGGCGAAAGCGGTGATCGTGTGGCCTGACGGAAACGAGAATTGATCCGGCGGCAGAAGGCTGGCCCAGCAGTGCGGTTCGAGAGCGCAGGGACGTTTCCGGCGGAAGGCCCGCTTCAGCTTGAGGAACAGGGCGACGCCTGCCCCCACCGCCAGGACCGCGGCGAGCAGAGCCTGGAAACGATGCGGGCCGCCGTACAAGGCGACAAGGGTCCCCAGCGCATACCACAGGCCGCCATCGCCGCAGCGGGTGGCCGCAAGCATCCACAGGCGGAGCCATTTGGGGGGGCGCCAATGGTTCACGCGGATCATGAGCCGGTGGTCGCGGGCCGAGACCCACGAGATGGCTCCGGTCACGATTCGCGGCGTAGGGATCTGAAGAACCGCCATAATACATTCATAGCCCCTCGGCGTTACATTCGCATAACGCGTGGATAAAACATTCATGACGAAAATTGATTTCGTCTACTTCGATGCTGGAGGGGGCCACCGTGCCGCCGCGACCGCTTTGAAGGCGGTGATTGAAGCACAACAGCGGCCCTGGGAAATCCGCCTGGTCAACTTACAGGAGATACTCGATCCGCTGGATGTGTTTCGAAAAGTGACCGGACTGCGGCTTCAGGAGATTTACAACCAGATGCTGGCCCGAGGGTGGACCCTGGGCGCGGCGCAAGGGCTGAAGCTGATGCACGGCGTGATCCGGAGGTACCATCGCCCGGCGGTGCGTCTGCTGGGGCAATACTGGGCGGAGACGAGGCCCGCTTTGGTGGTATCGCTTGTTCCCAACTTCAACCGGGCGCTGCGCGAGAGCCTCCAAAGCGCACTGCCGGACGTGCCGTATGTGACGATTCTGACCGATATCGCCGATTATCCGCCGCACTTCTGGATGGAGCCGCAGGAGCAGTATCTGATCTGCGGGAGCGACAAGGCGGTTGCGCAGGCGCGGGCGCTGGGTTACGCCGAGGATCGGATTTTTCGCGCCTCGGGCATGATTCTGCGGCCTGGTTTTTATCGGCCTGTCACGGTGGACCGCGCGGCCGAACGGGCGAGGCTGAAGCTCGATCCGCAGCGGCCGACGGGCCTGGTTTTATTCGGCGGCCAGGGATCCAAGGTGATGCTGGAGATCGCCGAACGGCTGAGCGACACGCAGCTCATATTGATCTGCGGCAAGAACCGGGGACTGGCGGAGCGGCTGCGGGCCACGTCCGCCACAGCGCCCCGTTACGTCGAAGAATTCACGCCGGAAATCCCCTATTACATGAGCCTGGCCGATTTCTTTATCGGCAAGCCGGGGCCGGGCAGCATCAGCGAAGCTGTGGCGATGGGGCTGCCGGTGATCGTCGAGCGCAATCTCTGGACGCTGCCGCAGGAGCGGTATAACGCCGACTGGGTTCTCGAGCGCAACGCCGGCCTGGTGGTTTCGAAGTTTCGCGGCATCCGCAAGGCGGTCGCGGATCTGTTGCGGGATCTGCCTCGGTACAAGGCGGCGGTCGGTCAGATCCACAATCGCGCGGTGTTCGAGATTCCCGATATGCTGGCGAAGATTCTGCACTGAGAAAACCGCGTCGCGCCGGCACTATATTACGTGCTTTCACAGAGCATCCGGCTGATCGCGCTCGCGCTGCTGCTGGCCGGCGCGGATCCGGGATTTCCTGAGTACACGGCGGCCTCCGTCGTGAACCCGATCGCCGGCGTCGCTGGGAGGTTCGCGCCGAACAGTTTCCTTACGATCTATGGCCGTCATCTGTCGTACGGGACGCGCGCCATGGGGCCGGACGATTTGCGCGCCGGGATGTTGCCGACCGTGCTGATCGGAACCGGCGTGCGGGTGCTTATCAATCATATTCCGGCGTATCTCTATTACGTTTCGCCCACCCAGGTAAACGCGCTGGTACCAGGATCGCTCGTGGCGGGGCCGGCAACGGTTCAGTTGGTCAATGACGGTCTTGCGGGACCGCCGGTTGACATCGCGCTCGATCCGGTGGCCCCGGCTCTGTTCGAGCTCAACGGAAACATCGCGCTGGCGGCTCACCTGGACGGAACCGTGGTCCGCACGGAAGCCCCCGCCCGGCGTGGCGAAATCGTGGTGCTGTATGCGACCGGGCTCGGTCCCACCAGCCCGCCCGCACCTTCCGGCCGCCTGCCGGATGCGGCGGCTTCCCTTGCGCGGATCGCGGATTTTCAGCTCTGGCTGAACGGCTCGGCCGTTTCCCCAGAGAGCGTTCTTTACGCTGGGCTCAGCCCGCCCTACGCCGGGCTGTTTCAGATCAACCTCCGCGTTCCGGACGACGCTCCGGCGGATCCCGAGATCCGCTGCGGATTTCCGGAACAGAGGAGTCAGGCAGGCGCGGTGCTTCCAATTCAGTAACCTGAAGCGCAGTGGATGTCCTTCAAAATAGCCTGGCGCGCCTGAAACGGCGCGGTGCTTCCAATTCAGTAACCTGAAGCGCAGGGCTACGTCAGACGATTTGTAGGCTACACTCGGAGAGGAGCCTGTGCATATGCACCCACGCGTTTTCTTGGCAATGGCGGTCACGGCCGGAACGTTAGCCGCGCAAGACACTCCTGCTCTTCAGCCTCGGATGGACGCTGATGCTCAGCCCAATACAGTCCACAAGACTTTCGTCGTGGAGACCGGCACGCGGATTCCTCTGAGCATGGTGAACAGCGTCAGCACCAAAACCACCGGCGAAGGCGACCGCGTATATCTGGAAACCACCTTTCCTATCGCGGTGAACGGCAAAATCGTGATCCCGGCTGGAAGCTACGTCCTGGGCACGGTCACCTCAGCAAAACGGCCGGGAAAAGTGAAGGGGCGCGGCGAGTTCCGCTTGCGCTTCGATTCCCTGATGCTGCCCAACGGAGTCACGCGGGATTTCCGCGCGCAAGTCGCGGGCCTGGACGGCCGTGCAACCGAAGACCTAGATAAAAAAGAGGGCACGATTCGCAGTGAGGGTAACAAGTCGGGGGATGCCCGTACGATCGGCGAGACCGCGACCACCGGCGCCGCGGTCGGCGGACTGGCCGGGATCGGCCGCGCCCCCGCGATGGGGGCCGGGATCGGCGCAGCCGCGGGAGCCACGGCCGCGCTTATTGGAGTTCTGGTAACGCGCGGTCCGGATGCCGTCCTGGCGAAGGGGACAACCGTGGAAATGGTTCTCGACCGGCAGCTCACCTACGACGAGGCGGAACTGGACTTTAGCAATCTGCCGCCGCGCTACAACGCAAGCGAAGGCGGGGGGCCGCTGCCCAGCCGGAAAACGCAGGGCGTTGTCCGGCGCTTTCCGTAATCATCCCTGAATCGCCTCCGGCTCGGGGTCATTACTTTCGACTCACGCTTCTAAGTAGATTCACTAGGTGTCGCACACGGCATTTCGCTGAGCGTAATGCACACGGTCCTCTGGTATCGTGGACCTGTGAAGAGCGTGACTGTCCGCGACGAACGCATGGCCACGGCCGGAACCATACGGGCATTCCATCTGCTGGGCGTGCCTGTCCGGCTGCACTTCACGTTCGTGTTGGTCCTGCTATTTCTGGTGGTTACGGCGCTGAGCTACGAATCGACGGTGGTCTTCGCTACCTTCCTTCTGGGCCTGTTCGCGAGCGTGATGATTCACGAGCTGGCGCACGCCGCGGTTGGGGCGGGATTCAAGATCCGGACCGTTGAGATTGTCATGTTCCCCATCGGCGGCGTGTCGCGCATGGAGCGCCGGTTGCGTCCGCTGGAGGAACTCTGGATTTCTTTGGCGGGACCGTTGGCGAACCTGCTGGTGGCCGTAGGGATCTTTCTGTACGTCGCTTCGCGCGGTCAATCGTTTAGCCTGCAACCCTCGGATCTGTTGCATCCCTCCAGCGAAAAACTGCTGGCGCTGTTGGGTTGCGCCAATCTGTTGCTGGCGGGATTCAACCTGGTGCCGGCGTTTCCCATGGACGGCGGACGCCTGCTGCGGGCGCTGCTGAGTTTTGTGCGTCCCGAGGACGACGCTACTCGCATCGCTGCCTGGATGGGCCGCGTGGTCGCCTTCAGCTTGGGCCTGTATGGTCTGGTGGAGGGCGAATTCATGCTGGTCTTTTTCGCCTTCTTCATCTGGCTGGGCGCGGCGCAGGAAAGCGCGGCCGCTACCGGCCGGACGCTGACCAATGGGATTCCCGTTCGCGCGGCCATGATCACGGAATTCCACTATTTGCAGCATGGCGATACGGTGCGCGATGCGGCCAATCTTCTGCTTTCGACCTCGCAGCAGGATTTTCCGGTGATGCACGGCGATGAAGTGATTGGCCTTCTGGACCGGAACCGTCTGCTCAAAGCTCTGGCCTCCGAAGGACCGGACGCATACGTGGCGGGCGTGATGGACCGCGAGTATCTGGAGCTAGGTCCCTCTGACGATCTGGCCGAAACGCTGCCTCTGATGGCGCGCGCCGGCCGCTGCGCGCTGGTGCAGGAGGGGCCGAGGCTGGTGGGGCTGCTCACCACCGACAATCTTTCCGAGTTCCTGCTGCTGCGCCGGTTCGGCATGGAACCAGTGATTTGAATCGCGCAAAATGGTGCGCAATGCGCCCCTTCGGGCTCGGGCCTCGCTCCCGGGTCCTCAACGCTTCAGTTCTTCGGCGATCTCTCCGGCCGCGCGTCTGGCCTGCTCGATCGCTCCGATCTCAAAACTGATGGCGCCCACGCGCGGATGGCCGCCGCCTCCGTAACGCTCGCAAATGCTGGCCAAGTTGTGGTCCACGGGAACCTCAGCCCAGGGGTTCGAACCCACGGAAACCTTGGTCCGGAAGCTCGACGTACTGACCGAGACCGTGTAGACCGAATGCGGAAACAGGTAATAGGGGATGAACTTGTTGTAGCCTTCCAGGTCATGTCCGACCAGGTCGAAATACACGACGCCGTCCTCGCAGCGCGCCTGCTGCCGGATAATGTCGAGCGAGCGCAAGTGCCTTTCAAACAGCGGCTGGTACACCGCCTGAATCTCGGGGTCGGCGGCGATGGCGGCCAGCGATTCATGCCGCATTTTGCGGATGATCCGCTTCACGGTTTCCGAACCCTTGCTGCCTTCGATGACCAGCGTGAGGCGCATGGCCGGCTCGCGCAGCTCCACCGCCTCCTGCGCGCTGGCGTACTGCGCGCCATCGATAATATCGGCCCAGGAAACGAGCTCGGCGAGATCGGGCGCGTCATATCCGAAACGCTCCCGCGCGACCGTGGCGATGTACATGGTGCAGGAGCGGAAAGTGGGATCGTACATTTTGCGCCCGCTGGTGTCGCGCCGGAAATGTTCCGCATCTTGGGGGGTCAGGAACGCGCTCTGATGGTGGTCGAACCACCAGGTCAGACGCGGATCGGTCGAGTACTTGAAGTCCACGATCGCGTTGACGTCGCCGTCGAACAGGCTCGGCTCGAATAACTGCGAGGCCTTGTGCGCCAGCCCGGTGAACTCGAATTGCGCGTCCGGGTGGAATTTCGCTTCCAGGAACCGGCTGAAGAACGCCGCGGACGCTGCTCCGTCGAAACAATGATCGTGATAAAGAATCCGTACAAGCATTTGCCGGGAAAACCTGCTAGTGTCTCGCAAACCGGGAGGGTTGCGCAAGGGGGAGTCTAGTCCAGTACAAGATGAAGATGAGATGAGCGGAGGGAGGGACTCCTTCCGGCCGTCATACTCTAGGATAGCGGTGCATTCTCAACAATTTTTGGAACATTTTCGAAATCCGCGCAATATCGGCCAGCTTCCGCCTCCGGCAATTTCCGTGGAGGTGTCCAATCCTGCGTGCGGAGACCTGCTTCGTCTGTCCGCCCGGTTCGAGAACGGGCGCGTCGCCGAAGCGCGGTTTCAAGTCCGGGGCTGTGCGGCTTCGATCGCGGCCGGCTCGGCGCTTTCGGAATGGATGGCGGGCAAAACGCGTGCCGAGCTTCTGGAACTGACGCCCGACGTTGTCGATCAGGCGCTGGGCGGACTGCCGCCCGCCTCCAAGCACGCGGCAGCCCTGTGTGTGGACGGCGCAAAAGCGATCGCCCGCAGTGCAGTATCCTGATCCTTAAGTGACTCCGTTCGATTTCCGGCCCCGTACCCGCGTGGTTTTCGGCGCAGGCGAGTTCGCACGTTTGGGCGAGATTGCTCGCGAGCTGGGCGGAACGCGCTGCCTTGTGGTCGCCGATCCCGGCATCGTCGAGGCCGGCTACGCCGCTGAAGCCACCCGTTCTCTAAAAGCCCGCCGGATGGCGGTCCACGGATTTCACGAATTCCGCCCGAATCCGACGTCGGCCATGGTGGAGGCCGGGGGCGCGTTCGCAGAACAGTTGGGGATCGATCTGATCGTCGCTGTGGGCGGCGGGAGCACGCTCGATTGCGCCAAGGGAATCAATTTTCTGCTGAGCAACGGGGGCAGAATCAGGGATTACTGGGGCTATGGGAAAGCAGGCCGCCCGATGCTGCCGATGATCGCGATTCCGACCACCGCGGGGACGGGGAGCGAAGCCCTGAGCTCCGCCACGCTCGTCGATTCGGAAACCGGAGCGCGGATGTCCTGCGGGGATGCGAAGGCGTCGTTCCGCGTGGCCATCCTGGACCCAAAGCTGACCCTATCCCAGCCAGCCGCGCTGGCTGCCGCCACCGGGTACGACGCCTTGTCGCACGCGATCGAGACGCTGGTTACGACCCGGCAAACAGCGCTTTCCGAGTGCTTTTCGCGCTCGGCCTGGCGGCTGATCTATTCCGGATTCGAGCGCATGCTTCGCAGGCCTGAGGATCTGGAGGCGCGCGGAGCGATGCTGCTGGGCGCCCACTTCGGGGGCCTGGCGATCGAAAACGCGAACCTGGGCGCGGCGCATGCTTGCGCCTATCCCCTGACCGATCATTTCGGCTTGACGCATGGCGCGGCCGTGGCGCTCGTGCTGCCGCACGTCGTCGCCTGGAATAGCCGGAGCAGCTCCGCGTCGGAGCGCTACCGCGAGCTTTACAACGGCGATCTTCCTGCCCGCCTTCAGGAACTGGCGGAGACGGCCTGCTTGGCGCCCAGCCTTCGTGAAGCCGGGATTCCGGAAGAAACGCTCCCGCGGCTGGCTGAGGACGCAGGCAAGCAGTGGACGGGGAAGTTCAATCCACAACCTTTCAACGCCGCCGCCGCCCTGGAGATCTACCGAGCCGCGTACTAAGGCCGGAGGATTTGCAATAAATCTGCTAAACGAGTGTTTCTACCGATGGAACGGTATACTGATTTCTTGAATGCGATTTTCAGTTGACGCGCACGCGATCGGCTGTCGCCTGACGGGGAACGAAGTCTATATCCGCAACCTGTTGCAGGAGTTCGCCCGGCTGGATGAAGGCAACGAACTGATCGCATACGTCTCCAAGACGGGGGCGGATGCGGACCTGCCGGAACGCATCCAGACCCGGCGCGTCTCCATGAATCCTTACAAGCGACTGGGGTGGGACCTTCCGGGAAATCTCCGGCGGGACGTTCCGGATCTGTTGCACGTTCAGTACACCGGTCCGCTGTTCACCGACATCCCGTTGATTGTGAGCGTGCACGATGTGAGCTATCTCGCGTTTCCGCAGTACTTCACGAAATTTCGTTCCGCCCAATTGAAGCTCACCGTCAAGCGCACGCTCGAACGGGCGGCGCGCGTGCTTACGCCCAGCGAATTTTCCCGGCGCGCCATTCTGAACTACTACCGCATTGATGAAGAAAAGGTGATTGTGGTCCCGAATGCGGCGCACCATCAGTTCCGGCCCATCGACCGTGACGTGGCGCGTGCCACGATCCAGCGCAAGTTCGGAATCGGCCGGCCGTTTGTGTTGACCGTTGGGGATATCCAACCTCGCAAGAATCATCTCGGGCTGTTGCAGGCGTTCGAGGATGTGGCCGCTGCCGACCACCGCATTCCGCATGACCTGGTCTTCGTCGGAAAGGAAACCTGGTACTCGCCGGAAGTGCATCGGGCAGTGAGCCGGTCGGCCGTGCGGGACCGGGTGCACTTTGCCGGGTTCGTGGAGGACGCCGATCTGGTACAGTTCTACGCGGCGTCGGACCTGTTCGTGTTTCCATCCTTTTATGAAGGCTTCGGCCTTCCGATTCTGGAGGCGATGGCCTGTGGCCGGGCGGTAGCGTGTTCGCAGTCAACGGCCATGCCGGAGGTCGCGAATGCGGCTGGCATCCTGTTCGATCCGGAGTCTCCGCGGGAGATCGCGCGAGCCATGCTGGATGTCTTGCTCGATTATGAACTGCGGGCGCGCCTGGAGCGCCTGGGGCTGCAACGCGCCGCCGCCTTCAGTTGGGAGAAGTCCGCGTCCCGAACCCTACAGATTTATCACGACGTGGCGGGGCGGCGCCGCCGGCCCAAGGCCATCGGGGCGCGAGCATCATGAAGTCCAAGTTCTTACTCTTCGCCCTTGGCGCGGTTTCCGGGTTCGCTGAGACGCTGCATTACAGCATCAACTGGCCGAGCGGCTTGAGCCTCGGCGAGGCGACTCTCCGCTCGGATCGGACCGGCGACGGCACGGGCGCAGCGGCCGGCTGGGATTTCGAGCTGAACCTGGATGCGAGCGTCCCGGGCTTCGCCATCCGCGACCAGTACCACTCCACAGCCAACGTGGATTTCTGTTCCGGCCAGCTCGATAAGAAAACTTCACGGGGGTCGCGTAAGCAGGAAGAGCGGGTGATGTTCGATCCGAGCGGGACTACCGCCCGGCGCGAGTCCTACCGCGGCGACAAGATCGGCGGAACCTCCGATCTCAGCGTGCCTTCCTGCGCGCGCGACGCCTTGACGTTGCTCCAATTCGTGCGCCGGGAACTCGTGCAAGGCCGTGTGCCGCCGCAACAACCTGCGGTTCTTGGCGGACTGTACCAAGTGCGGCTGGAATACCTGGGCAGCACGCCCGTGCGCTTGGGAAACCAATCGGTGGATGCCGACCGGTTCCGCACGTCCATCAAAGGCCCGGCTTCGGATCACACGGTGGAATTGTTTTTCGCTCACGATGGCGTGCGCACGCCGGTGATGATCAAGATCCCGTTGTCGCTCGCCACGTTCACCGCCGAACTGATTCCCTGACGCATGCGGGTGGCCTTTTTCTCTCCGCTCCCGCCGGCCAAGAGCGGCATCGCCGACTACTCCGCCGCGCTGCTCGAACATCTGAAAGGCTCGTCCGGGAGCGGACTCGTAGTCGAGGCGTTCGAGGCCGAATCCCCTTCTTTCGATCCTTCGCGTTACGACATCTGCCTGTACCAGCTTGGAAACAATCCGTACCACGGATTCGTGTACGAAGCAGCACTGCGGCACCCGGGGGTCGTGGTGATGCATGAAGCCAACCTGCATCACCTGATTGCCGATCTCACCATCAATCGCAATGACTGGGACGCCTACGTTCGCGAGGTCGGACTGAACCATGGACCGGAAGCGGAAAGCTACGCGCAGCAATTCGTCCGGACGCGGCAGCGCGCGCCCAACTACAGCCTGCCGATGATCAAAACGATCCTGGCCCGCGCACGCGGCGCGATCGTGCACAGCAACGCTGTAGGCGACGAACTGCGCGCGCAAGGATTCGAAGGTCCGATTGCACGCATCTTTCACGGAGCGTGGATTACGCCGGCGGACCGGATGCGCTATCGCGCGCGACTTGGCGTTGCCGAACGCACGCCCCTGATCGGGATTTTCGGTTTCCTGAAGCCTTACAAGCGCATCGCCGAATCGCTGCGGGCCTTCCGCAGGCTGGTGCGCTCCGTTCCGGACGCTCGCATGATCCTGGTGGGCGAGGCGCATCCCGAACTGCCGCTGAAATCGTTGATCGCGTCGAACAACCTGCAAGCGCACGTGCGCCATCTGGACTTTGTGCCGATGGAGGACTTTCATGGCTATCTGGATGCCTGCGATATCGTGCTGAATCTGCGATATCCGACGGTAGGTGAGAGCTCCGGAACCCTGCAACGCGCGCTCGGCCTGGGCAAAGCCGTGATCGTTTCCGATGTCGGTTCCTTCCGCGAGCTTCCGGACGAGATTTGCCTCAAGGCGCCGGTGGATTCGACCGAAGAGGAACACGTCTTCGAGTACCTGAATCTGCTGGCGACACGGCCGGCGCTTCGAACAGCTCTGGGCAGCCGGGCGCGCGAGTGGGCCGAGCGCGAATGTAGCTGGGAAATCGCCGCGTGGCGGTATGCGGAGTTTCTCGAAGCAGTCGTCGAGGGCAGGGAATGGAAGCCGGCAGTCAAGGCTGCGGCAGCGCACGCCAATGGAGCAGCGGTCTCCAGTGACTATATCGCGTCCTGGACGCCTCCCGAGGATGGATCGCGCGCGTACGTCGAAACCCATCGGACGCGGCTGGAGCGAACGCTGGCGCTGACGCCGCCCGGAGGTCCGGAAGACAGAATCCTGGAGATGGGCGCCTACCTGCAAATCACGCCCGCTCTGAAAACCCGCCTCGGGTACGGTGATGTGCGAGGCTGTTATTACGGTCCGCGGGGTCGGACCAATCATCAGAGAGTCGTTTCGGAAGACGGCGAGGCATTTGAATGCGACGTAGACCTCTTTGACGCGGAAAAGGATCGTTTCCCCTACGAAGACGGCTATTTTTCCACCGTGTTATGCGGCGAACTGATCGAGCATCTGCCGTCGGATCCGATGCACATGATGAGCGAAATCAACCGCATTCTGAAGCCCGGGGGCGCCCTGGTTCTGACAACGCCGAACATCGCGTCCGCGCGGGCGATCGCCGCGATTCTGCAAGGGTTTCATCCCATGCTGTTTCCCGCCTATATCCGTCCGAATCCCAGCGGCGAGACGGAGGCGCGCCACAACCGCGAATACTCCCCGCGCGAGATCCAGGACCTGCTCGAAAACTCCGGATTCGAAGTCACGCGGCTGGAGACGGGCCCGTTCCGCGAAGAACCCAAACCCGAGCACGCCTGGGTGGAGCATCTGCTGGACCGCTACATCCTGCCGAAGGACCTTCGCGGCGACGGAATCTATGTGGTCGGCCGGAAGCGCCGGGGCGTGCGCGATCGCTACCCCGCATGGTTGTATAGCTAAGATGCGGCTCGAAGTGCTGGATGCACTCGCGGAAGGCCAGGCGATTCATCTGCGCTTCCGTCTGGAGGAGCCCGGCGTGGTCGCTTGGCAGCTCTACGACCCCTTGACGGGAGCGTTCCTTCAGGAGGGCGAATGGTCGGAAGTGAACAGCCGCGAGGCCGATCTGCGCATTCCGCTGCCGTCCGAGGAAGGCGCGTATCGCGTGCAGGTCGCACCGGTGAAGGATCGCGCCCGCTACATCGCGATCGACGCGCACGTCGGGGAAGGCAAGCTGCAAATCGACCCCGCCCGTGTTCTGAGCACAAGTTCGGAGCGGCGCGCGTGGGTTCTGCGATCGCTTCCCAAAGCGTTTTTGCTGCCCGCGCGGAGCATCTGGCGGAACCGCAAGCTGATGGGCTCGATGGTGCGCCGGGACATTCTGTCGCGCTATCGCGGAAGCTTCGGCGGAACAGTTTGGACGTTTCTGAATCCTCTGCTGCTGATGGCGACGTATTTCTTCGTTTTCGGCGTGGTGCTGCAAACGAAGTTCGGCGCCGACAACAGCCGCACGGGATTCGCGTTGTACTTTCTGGCCGGAATGCTGCCGTGGCTGGCATTTTCCGAAGCCGTCGGCCGCTCGCCGTACGTGATCCTGGAATACCGGACGTTCGTCAAGAAGATCGTGTTTCCGTTGGAGACGCTCCCGGTGAATCTCGTGATCTCGGGTGCAGTCACGGAAGCCTTCGGCGTGCTGGTTTTCCTGAGCGCCCTGTTCGGAGTGCGTGGGGCCGTGCCTGGAACGGTCGTCTGGCTGCCGCTGTTGATCGTTCCGCAGATCCTGTTCACCGCAGGGATTTGCTGGATCCTGGCGGCGACGGGCGTGTACGTGCGCGATCTTGGCCAGGTGATCGGTTATATGCTGACGCTGTGGTTTTTCCTGACGCCGATCTGCTATCCCGAATCGCAGCTTCCCGTGGCTGCGGCGCAAGTACTGCGGCTGAATCCGCTGTTCGTGCTGGTGCGGGGTTATCGTGCCGTTTTTCTGGAAGGTGGCGCGCCTGGAATGCGGGGGCTGGTGGGATTGTGGATCGCCTCCGCGGCGGTCGCGGTCATCGGATACGCCTGGTTCCACCGGCTGCGGAAAAGTTTTGCGGATGTGATCTGAAGGCGATTAGTTCGCGACCGCGTAGTATCCCTTACGCGCCTGGACTTTGTAATCCTTGTTGGACATCTTGAACTCGAGCTTCCGGTAGCTTCCGTCCTTCTTCGAATTCGTGGGCGTGTAGGCCAGCGCGTATTGGCTGCGCATTTCGTCCTGAATCTCTTTGAAGATGTCTTCGAGGCTGTTCTTGCGATCCACTTTCAGCACGCGGCCGCCGGTTTCGTCCGACATTTTCTTGAGCTCGCCTTCTCCGCTGCCGCGGAACCCGAAGCCCCCGCCACAGCAGCCGAGATCGACGTAGTAGATGCTGTAAACCACAGTATCGGCTAGTTGGGCTTCGCGGATCGCCTGGTCGCGAGTCTTTTTGCTGCCCTCGTCCACGCCGTCGGTGATCACCACGATCACCTTGCGGCCGGTTTCGTTGCGCAGGCGCTCATTGGCCGCCAGATACACGGCGTCCCACAGGACCGTTCCCGCCGGGTTCTGTGCCGTCGGCACGGGACCCGGATGCAACCCGCCCACGGGAACGCTCAGGCGAAGTTCCTTAAGCCCGTCCTCCAGGAGCTTCGGCGAACTGGTGGAATCCTGCAAGAGCTCCGAATCCTTGCCGAAGCTGATCAGAAACGCGAGGTCCTTGGGTCGCAGAACCGACCGGAAAAAGGCTGCTGCCGCCCGCCGCTCGGTATCGATCAGCCGTTCCTGGCTGCCGCTCACGTCCACCAGCAGGCCGATGGTCAGAGGGAGATCCGTCTCGCGCGTGAAATACTTGATCTCCTGCTCCTTTCCGTCTTCGAACAGGTGAAAATCGCTCTTCTCCAGGTTCCCGATCAAGCTGTTATTCTTGCCGCGAACGGTGCAGAGGACGTTGACCAAATCCACGTCTACCTTGATCACGTCATCCTGAGGGAACGCGCTCGCGGCCAGACCTAGAGCTAGGGCGCAGGCCCGGACGGAAAGACTGCTCATACTTATACTCTAGGACGCTCCGGGTATGATGGGGTTTCGATGAAAAAAGCCCTGAACCATCTGAAAGCCGCCGATCCGGTTCTGCGTACGATCATCGAGCGCGTGGGCCCCTTCCGGATTCAGTACCGCGAGCCGAACTTCCACACGCTGGTCCGCTCGATTGTTTACCAGCAGCTTAGCGGCAAAGTGGCGCTGACCATCTTCAACCGGCTGCTCGCGGCTGCCCGATCGGACCCGCTGACCCCGGAATCAATCCTCAAGCTGCGGCCGGCGCGGATGCGCGCGCTCGGCCTGTCTCAGCAGAAGCTGGCCTATATTCGCGGGCTGGCCCGGATGACCCGCGACGGACGGGTCCGGTTCGATCATGTACACGCGCTCGAGGACGCCGCGATCATCGAGCACTTCACGCAGGTCAAAGGCGTCGGCGTCTGGACCGCGCAGATGTTTCTGATTTTTGCGCTGCGGCGTCCGGACGTATTGCCGACGGGCGATCTGGGCGTTCGTGCCGCGATCAAGAAGGCGTACAACCTGAAGGACTTGCCCACGCCTGCCGAGATGGAGCGGATCGCCAGCGCCTGGCGTCCCTACTGCTCCGTGGCGTCGTGGTATTTGTGGCGCAGCCTGGAAAACCAGGGCGCGATGTAGCATGAGGCAAGGACCGTTCCACAGGGGCATTGCCGTTAGCAGGGAGGTGTCTCAATCCGCCAGCCGCTGGTGATTACCAAACGCGGCACTCTGCCACGGATTGGCCCTGCTGACCTCCGATGAACGGCTGCGCGAATGGGACGCGCGTCCTCTGACTCCGCTTCTGATATCTTTAGGAGTTGGGTTCCCCGGAAGGGTTTCATGAGCCCGCGAGGTTTTCTATGTCTGGACATTCAAAATGGGCGACGATTAAACACAAGAAGGCCGCCCTCGACGCCAAACGCGGGAAAGCGTTCACCCGCCTGATCAAGGAAATCATGATCGCCGCCCGCAGCGGGGGCGACCCGGCCATGAACCCGCGCCTGCGCACCGCCATCACAGCGGCAAAAGCCGTCAGTATGCCCGCCGACAACATCAAGCGCGCCATCATGCGCGGCACGGGCGAACTGGAAGGCGGCCAGATTGAGGAGATCATGTTCGAGGGATACGGGCCCGGCGGAGCGGCGGTTTTGGTGGCGGTGGCCACCGATAACCGCAACCGCACGGTGAGCGAAATCCGGCACATCTTTTCCAAGCTAGGCGGGAATCTGGGCGAGCAGGGCAGCGTCTCGTGGATGTTTGAGCGCAAGAGCCAGATCCTGATTGAAGCCGACAAGGCGACGGAAGATCAGCTCATGACGCTCGCGCTGGATGCCGGCGCCGAGGACTTGCGCAACGACGGGACCAACTGGGAGGTGATCTCTCCGCCCGAAGCGCACGAAGCCGTGCTCGAAGCGATTCAGAAGGCCGGCATCCCGACGGTATCGGCGGAGATCGCCATGGTTCCCAAAAACCTGATGAAACTGGAAGGCAAGAACGCCAGTGCCATGCTCAAGTTGAGCGAGGCTCTGGAAGAACACGACGACGTCCAGAACGTGTATTCGAATTTCGACATCGACGAAAAGGAGATGGAAGCTCTGGCGTCCTGAAGCGCTCGCGGCTCCGGCCGCTGGTCTTGAGCGCCATGGGATACGCCGGGCCGCAGATCGTGCGTATTCTGGGGATCGATTGCGGAACCGAGCGCACCGGCTGGGGCGTGATCGAAAGCGACGGCCGCCAGCATCGCGTGCTGGCGCATGGCGTGATCCGCGCCGCCGGCAAGCCGCTCGAGCAGCGGCTGGCTTTAATCGCCCAGGGGCTGCGTACCGTGTTACAGAATCATCAGCCGGATGCGGCCGCGGTGGAAGAAGTCTTCTATTCCCAGAACGTCAAAACCGCGCTCAAGCTGGCGCACGTGCGCGGCGTCGCCTTGCTGGCGATCGCTGAAGCCCGGATCTCGCTCGGGGAGTACTCCCCGCTCGCCATCAAAACCAGCGTGGTGGGCTACGGCCGGGCCGAAAAACAGCAGGTGCAACTCATGGTGCGCACGCTGACCGGATTTCAGGGCGTCCTGGAAACCGAAGATGCATCCGATGCGCTGGCCGTGGCCATCTGCCACGCAACCATGCGGCCGCGCGCAGCCGTAGGAGCGGGTTCATGATCCGGGTTTTGTGTTGGGCGGGGATTATCGCCGGGCTGGCGTTCGCCGCGGAGGGCCCCCGCGTATCGTTCACCAAGGTTTTTCCCGGATCCGATCCGGCCTACATGGCCGTGACGGTCGACAAGGACGGCACAACGACATACCGCGAATCGAAAGATGAAGATCCCGAGACCTTCAAGCTCGAGCCGGATGCGGTCGCTGCAATTTTTTCCCTGGCCGATAAGCTGGATCATTTCAAACGCCCGCTCGAAAGCGGTCTGAAAGTCGCCAAGACCGGCGACAAGACGCTTCGGTGGGAAAACGGCTCGGAATCCAGCGAGGCGAAATTCAACTATTCCACGGACGAGGACGCCCGCATCTTGCAAGATTGGTTCGAGCGCATTTCCGACAGCGAGCGCGCCATGATGAGCCTCCGGCGCGCGATCCGCTTTGACAAACTGGGCGTGAACGACGCGGTGCTGCGCATCGATACGCTCTGGTCGCAGAAACGTCTGGCAGGGCGCGATCAGTTCCTGCCGCTGCTCGAGCGCGTGGCGAAGAACCAGTCCTTCGTGAATCTCGCTCGGGACCGGGCCGCCCGGCTGGCCAACGAAATGCGAGCCAACGGCGCAAAGGCTGCCGTGGAATGAAAACGCCAGCCCTCCTTTTGCTGTGCGCGGGGGCTCTGTTCGCGCAACAGGGTCAGCCAGCCGAGCCCTCGCTCGACGAACAACAGGATCTGATGCGCGCTCTTAGCGAGGGCAGCACCAGCCCGGCGGATCTGATCCGCGCGCTCGAAGCGCATCTCGCCAAATATCCGAACAGCCCGCAGCGCGCCGACGTGGAACGGTCGCTGGCGAAAGCGGCTGTCCAAACCAACGATATCCCCAGAATCGTCAAGTATGGCGAATCAGCGGCGGCCGCTGCGGGAGACGACTATCTGTTGCTCGACCGGCTGGCCTATAGTTTTCTGATTCTCGGGGGCCCGGAGAACGCAGCGAAAGCCTATAAGTACGCGCGCGCGTTCGAGGACCTGGTCGACAAGATGCCTGTCGCCACGGGCCGGGATGCCGCCCGCCGCCAGGATGAGCAGGAACGCGCCATGGCTCACGCCCTGATCTACCAGGCGCGCGCCAGGACGCTCCAGAACGATCTTCCGGACGCCCTGCGCCTGGTGGCCCGGGCTTTTTCGTCGTATCCCGGCGAGGAAACGGCTCGCGAATGGGCGGAAGTCCTGCTGAAGGCAGGCAAGCACGAAGAGACCATGGAGCATCTTGCCGAGGCCTTTGTCATTCCGGATCCATACGCGACCGATGAGCAGCGCCAGGGCGACCGGCTGCTTTTAGGCGAACTGTACAGGACGGCCAACGGCTCGGAAAAAGGCTTGGGGGACCTCATTCTCGCCGCGTATGACCGCGTGTCCACCACGGTCGAAACCCGGCGCAAGAAGCTGCTCGCACTGGATCCGAATTCCACTCTGGCCGATCCCATGGAATTCACGGTCACAGCCCTGGACGGCAAGAAATTCCCGTTGGCGAGTTTGAAAGGCAAACTGGTGATCATGGATTTTTGGGCCACCTGGTGCGTCCCGTGCCGGGTCCAGCACCCGCTCTATGAGAAGCTGCGCGAGCGATTCGGCGCGCGCGGCGACGTGGTCTTCCTGGAAATGAATTCCGATGAGGACCGCACGGTGGTCGAACCTTTCCTGACCGCGGAAAACTGGGACAAAACGGTCTACTTCGAAGACGGCCTCGCGCGATTGCTGAACGTGATGAACATTCCGACCACGATCCTGATCGACAAGAGCGGGCGCGTCGCCAGCCGGATGGACGGTTTCGATCCGTCTACTTTCCTGGACCAGATGACGAACCGCATCCAGTCGATTCTGGGCGAGTCCGCTTCCGCCGCGAAATGACGGGCATGAGCTTCCGACGCGTCCTCTGGATCGTTCTGGATAGCGTCGGCATCGGCGAGATGCCGGACGCCGCCCAGTATGGCGATCAGGGCAGCGATACGCTGGGCCACATCGCGCAGCGCCGGAAGCTGCATCTTTCCAACTTGTGCCGCCTGGGGCTGGGGAACATCCGCCACTTCGAGGGATTGCCGCCGGATCCTGCGCCGCTGGGGGCTTACGGGCGCTGCGCGCTCGCCTCGCCGGGCAAGGACACGACCACAGGACATTGGGAGATGGCGGGGATTCACCTTGCCAAGCCGTTTCCCGTTTATCCGAACGGATTTCCCCGCGAAATCATGGAGGAGTTCGAGCGCCGGATCGGGCGGGACACTTTGGGCAACAAGCCTGCTTCGGGAACCGAGATCATCGAGGAACTCGGCGAGGAGCACATGCGCACCGGATCGCCGATCATCTACACGTCGGCTGACAGCGTCTTCCAGGTTGCCGCGCACGAGGAAGTGATCCCGCTGTTCGAGCTGTACAAGATCTGTGCGACGGCGCGCGAGATCCTGCGCGGCAAGCATGAAGTCGGCCGGGTGATCGCCCGCCCGTTTACCGGCTCGCCGGGAGCGTTCACGCGCACCCCGAATCGCCACGACTACGCGGTTCCGCCGCCCAAGGGCATGCTGCTCGACCGGCTGGAGGAGCGGAGGATCGCAGTGTTCGCCGTCGGCAAAATTTTCGATGTATTTCTGGGGCGGGGCATCGGCGATTCCGAAAAAACAAAATCCAACGCCGATGGTATGGAGAAGACGCTCCACGCGATGGAGTCCGTGGACGGCGGGCTGATTTTCGTGAACCTGGTGGACTTCGACCAGCTTTACGGTCACCGCAATGACGTGGAGGGATACGCGCGGGCCCTGGAAGCCGTGGATGACTGGATCCCCTCGCTTGAGGCGCGCCTGCGCCCGGACGATCTGCTGATCCTGACCGCGGATCACGGATGCGATCCCACCACGGCGTCCACCGACCACAGCCGCGAATACGTGCCCCTGCTCGTCCACGGCAAACACGCCCGCGCGGGAGTAAATCTGGGCACGCGAAGCACGCTTTCCGACATCGGCCAGACCGTGGCCGAAAATTTCGGAACGGCCATCCCGGCGGGCGTAAGCTTCCTCCAGCAGCTTAGATGAAGTCCGCTTACTTCATGTGGACGAAGTCCTTTTCGTTCTCCAGACAGTAGTAGTCGATCAACTCGCTGTCGAGAATGAGAGGCTGGTTCATCACCACGGTCCAGGGCGCAGTGTAGGCCTTGGGATCGTCGATCGTGATCTCGATTTGCAGCGTCCCGTAGTTCGGGCGGCGGATTTTCTCGGTCATCTTGCCGGACTCGGTGAGAGGATGGCCGTTGGCGTCCAGCCACAGGTCGTCGCGGAAACCAGCGGTCTCGATCACGAGCGTGTCTCCATCCCAATGTCCTGTCGAGTAGCCGTTCCAGGTCGGGTTCGGGTCCTTGGGGAGAGGCCGCCCATCGGTGAAGATCTGGCGGTACTGCATGTTGCGCTCGGTCAGGATGATTAAACGCTCTGGAGTCTGAATCAGCCGTTTGTAATAGTCGTCCGTCCAAATGCGGGGAGCGCCTCGCGGCATGCAGTGAACGTTGGGATCCTGGCCTTGCGTTGCGGTGCGCTTCTTCACAAGATCAGCGGCCCACGGCTGCATGGGCGGCCCTCCCTTGAGCGTGGCCGCGATATTCAGGAACTCGCGGCCCACCTGCGTGTCGTTGCACTTGGCTCCGCAGTTGAACCGGTTCTCCCAGCCCCACATGCCTGAAAAATCCGGCTTGCCGTCCGAAGTGCGGGGCGCCGGCGCCGTGAGATTCGGTTTGCCGTCGGGCGTTCGGGGCACGTTGGGCGTCGGATAATCCAGCCACTGCGCGAAGACCGCGGACGGAACCGCCACCAGAATCAACGCCGCTGCGCTCTTCAGATACGACTGTTTGGACACTCAGCTCTCCTATCTCGTTCTATTCTAGTTTCCCGGCTACCTCTTGGGCCACACCACGCCCTGATCCTTCTTGGTTACGGCGGCCAGGCCTTTGTAGACGAACTTCTGCACGCGCTGGCCGCGGTACGTCTCGGTAGTGTAGATGTTGCCCTTGGAGTCCGTAGCGATGCTGTGGACCGCGTAGAATTGGCCGGGCTGACGCCCGCCGTCGCCGAAGCTGGTCAGGATCTCCAGCGTATCGCGCAGGATGATGTAGACTTTTTCGTTTGCGCCATCGGCCAGGTACATGTATTTCTGTTGCGGATCCTTGGAGAATGCGATATCCCAGGCTGAACCGTCGCCCAGCGTGTTCTTGGCGATGAACGTTTCTTTGATAAACGTCCCATCCGGCTTGAACACCTGGATGCGATCATTCACGCGGTCGCAGACGTAGAGCAGGCCATCGTTGGAAAGTTCGGCGCAGTGGACCGGGTTGCGGAATTGCTGCGCGGGCGGAGCATCCGGACGATACGGGCCCAGATTCGTATCCTCGGGCCGGTGACCGTAAGCGCCCCAGTGGCGCTTGTATTTTCCGCTGTCGGCGTCGAACACGATCACGCGCTTGTTTCCGTATCCATCGGCGACATACAGCTCGTTGGTTTTCGGATCGATGAAGAGTTTCGCCGGCAGTCCGAGATTTTCGGTGTCATTACTGCCCTGGCTCGCTCCCGCCTTGCCGACCTGCATCAGAAATTTTCCGTCCTGGGTAAATTTCAGAACCATGCTGTCGTGATACAGCGGAGGACCGCCGCGTCCCCCACCTGGAGATGGGCCGGCCTTTGCCGTTGCAGTCTGCGTGGCTTGCTTGGCCTGATTGGCTCCGGCGACGGCGTTGCCGGCTTGTTCGACGCCCGCCGGGGGATTCGACGCGCGGCCGTTGCCGCCGATCCACACGTTGCCCTTGTAATCGACCGTGATTCCGTGGTTCGATGCGGGCCATTCATATCCGGGCCCGTCTTTGCCGCCCCAGTGGTTCAGAAGATTCCCTTCCTGGTCGAATTCGAGCACCGCCGGCGCCGGCGCGCAGCACTCCGCGCGATTGGTTGCCGCGTAGGTTTCCATCGCCTCCAGCGAACCAGCGCGGTGGATGATCCAGACGTGGTCCCTACTATCGACCGAAACGCCGATGGTGTTGCCGATGATCCAGTGGTTCGGCAGAGGCTTCGGCCACATGGGATCGACCTCGAAGCGCGGGGCTTGCACGCCCGCTGCTTCGACTGTTGCCTTTCTTTCCAATAACCGGGAGCCGGCCCACAGTCCCGCCAAGGCCGCGACAAACGCAAGAGCAATCCTGAAATGGCGCATATTTTTTGCTCCGAAGGGCGATGCTATCATGCGCTGATCTTTGCGGTCAACCGATCGACAGGTAAATGAAAGTGTGCTCTAATGTTTGGGTCATGACGCCCTTCGTGATCGCTCTGTGGATGAGCGCGAGCCTGTTCGCGCAGAACATTTCCCCGGATAATTCCAAGCCGAATCCGTACCGCACCATCGAGAATTGGGCCAAGCTGCCGGATGGGCGCACATGGGGCTCGACCAGCGCGGTTGAGATCGATCGTGACGGCCGGAGCGTCTGGGTCGCCGAGCGTTGCGGCGCGAATAGCTGCGCGGGGAAGAGGGAGGACTCGATTCTGCACTTCGACGCCACCGGGAATCTGACCAAGAGCTTCGGCGGCGGGATGTTTCTGTTTCCGCACGGTATCGCCGTTGACAGCGCCGGCAACGTCTGGATCACGGATGGGCAGATGCGGGACGGCAAAGGGTTTGCCGTGGTGAAGTTCAGCCCAGAAGGGCAAGTTCTGATGACTCTGGACTACGCCTTCAACCAGCCCAATGACGTTGCCATCGCTCCCAACGGGGATATTTTCGTGGCCGAGGGTCACACCCCCGGCATGGGTACGGCCCAGATCCTGAAGTTCCGCAAAGATGGGAAGTTCCTCAAGAAGTGGGGCCAGCACGGATCGGGACCGGGTGACATGGAGGTGCCCCATGCCCTCGCCTTCGATTCGCGGGGGCGTTTGTTTGTCGGCGACCGCGCCAACAACCGCATCCAGATCTTCGATCAGGACGGAAATGTTCTGGATCAATGGAAACAGTTCGGCCGTCCAAGCGGCCTCTACATCGACAAGAACGATATTCTCTACGTCACCGACTCGGAATCGACCGACAAACAAGGCTACGGCTACAATCCGGGCTGGAAGCGCGGCATCCGCATCGGAAGCGCGAAGGACGGCGTCGTAACCGCCTTTATTCCCGATCCTCTGGTTCCCGCCGCGGGAGCCGCACTACCGGCGACCAGCGCGGCCGAGGGAGTCGCAGCCGATGCCCAGGGCGTAATCTACGGAGCAGAGGTCGGATCGAAATCGCTCAAACGCTACGTCAAATAGACCAGGACTTTTCGTGATTGCCTGCGCGGTTGCGTTTCCTGCCGGCAGCGCTCAAGCGGCAAAGTAGTGGAGCTGGTCTGAGTTTGCCGGAGGGCGCCTCGGACCCACTCCGCCGATTCCGGCGAGTTTCTGCACGACCGCGCAAGGCGGCGCGGGAGTGAGCCCGGCAAAGGCGGTCGCGGACGTGATCCGAATCGGGTAGGGGGTACACCGAAGGGCTGGAGCCTCGCGGGACCGAGCGGCTTGCCCGCATGCTGGTCAAGAAATGACGGTCTCCGCCAGGAAATGACGCGGAGACGTGCTCAGTCGAGCTGTCCCGGCAGCAGGCTGTCCGGCTTGGCCTTGAAGGCGTCGATCAGCACGCCAACCGCGTAACCCAGGGCGACGCCAGCAACCACGCAGAAAGCCGTTCCAACGGTTCCGGACAGCCCCAGAGTCTCCATCAAAGTCCCGGAAAGAGCGAATCCTAGAAGCCCTCCCGAAATGCAGCCTAGCAAGCGATTCCGCATGGTTTCGTCCTCTGACAACAGAATCGCGGAAAAGCGTCCGGAAATCACTAGGGCGAGAACCTCTGGGGAGATGAAAGCACCCCTAGCAGCGACCCTGGATTCTCTTGAGTACGGCGCCGCTCCGCGGTCTAGAACTATTTGCCTACCAGGTGCGCGGCATCCACGTCGAACTCATTGCAAACGTATTCCTGGATTTCCCAGGTGGGTCGCAGCAGGAAGATTCGGTTGAACGTGTGCGCTGGTAAAAGCCTTAGGGTCTTCCATCGTGATTTCGATCTCCAGGCGCCCCAAACCGGGGCGCCGGTAGCGTTCGATCCCATGCAACTGGTCGCTGTGAGGCAGCCCCTGGCCGTTGAGCGATTCGAAGGCCCAGGTGGCGATCTTGCCGGCTGCGTCCTGCATGTCCACGCGCCCCCTTGAAGCGATGGCTCATCGGCCTCCTGTGCGAAACAGTGCCGGGGCGATTTTATCAGAGTGGGGCGGGTCTCAAGACCGGCGGCGGGCGTCAGCCCGCGTGAACCAGGCGGGGCCGGGAGGCCCCGCGCCGTCGGTAACCCTGCCCACCTGACTGCAACGCTCCACGGCGGCGCTCCAGCCACCGGACGAACTTCGCCAGCGGCCAGGTGTTGAGCACCGATTTCGCCTCGATCCAGCCTCGCCGCGCCTGGAAAACGCCATAGCGGATCTGATCGAGTTGCGCGGTGCTGTGCGCATCCGATCCGATTGAGAGCAGGACGCCAGCGTCCTGCGCCGCGCGCGCCATGGAATCGTTCAGGTCGAGCCGGTACATCGAGCCATTGATCTCAAGAGCCGCGCCGCTTTTGAGCGCCGCGCGAAGCACTCGCTCGAAATCCATCTCCAGGGGCTCGCGCGAGCCGATCAGGCGGCTGGTCGGGTGCGCCAGGATATCCACGTGGGGATTCGCAAGCGCATCGACGATGCGGCCGGTCATCTCGTCCTTGCTGTGCCGCAACAGAGAATGGATCGCGGCGACGACAACATCCATCCGCGCCAGAATCTCCTCGGGATAATCCAGCTTGCCATCCGCCAGAATGTCCACTTCGGTTCCCATCAATATGTACGGCGCGCGCGTCCCGCGCTTCTTGCGGAGCTGCTCCACGTGCCCGATCTTCTCGTTCAAGCGATCCAGATCCAGCCCGCGGGCCACGCGCTGCGAGGGCGAATGATCCGTCACGGCAATGTACTCGTATCCGAGTTCGGCGGCGTGCTCGACCATCTCCTCCAGAGTCGATTTGCCGTCCGAGTAAGTCGTGTGGCAGTGCAGATCGCCTTTGAGGTCGCCCAACTCGATCAGCTTCGGCACGCGGCCGGCAATCGCGGCTTCGATCTCGCCGCGGTCTTCGCGGATCTCGGGGGGCAGCACGGGCATATCGAGGAGGGCGTATATTTCTTCCTCTTCTTTGCCCGCAACGCGCTTCTCTCCGCGAAACGCGCCGTACTCGTTGAGCTTCAGCCCCCGCTTCTGGGCGATCGTGCGCAGATGGATGTTGTGCTGCTTGGAGCCGGTGAAATACTGAAGCGCCGCGCCGAACGAATCGCGCTCTACGGCCCGGATATCCACCTGGATGCCTCCTTCGATGATCACGGTGGCCTTGGTGTCGCCAACGCCCAAAACCTGCTTGACCATGGGCAGCTTCACTACGTGCTGAAGAGCGGTCCGGCTGTTCTTGGAGACGATCAGCACATCCAGGTCGCCGATCGTTTCGCGGCGTCTGCGGAGCGAGCCCGCAACCTCGGCGCGCTCGATCGCCTTGATCCTCCGTAGCTGCGCAAGCAGGTTCTCCGCCAGCGGTAAAGCGACTCCCAGCAGCATGCGCGATTGGCTCGCAAGCCAGAGATCGATTCCGCGCCTGATGTTGTCGATTTTCTTCCGGCCGAAACCCTTCAGCTTTGCCGACGACGCCTTTTCAAGGCACCGCTTGAGATCTTCGAGGCTCTGGATACGAAATTTCTTGTGCAATTGCGCCAGCGTCTTGGGCCCCAGCCCCGGGATGCTCATCAGATCGATCAGGCCGGGCGGGATGCCCTTGCACTCCCGCTCGTAGCGCGCGATCTTGCGCGTGCGCACGTACTCCTCGATCATTCCCGAGAGGTCTTTGCCGATGCCCGGGATCTCTTCAAGCTCGCCGCGCCTGGCAATGTCGGCGAGATCCTCTTCCAAATCGCGAACAGAAACCGCGGCACGCTCGTAGGCCATGATCCGGAAGCGGTCCCCGCCCTTGAATGCCAGCACGCGCGCCATGCGTTCGAAGATGCGGGCGATCTCTTCGTTGAGCATGGATCCTCAGACCCCGCTGGGGAAGGTCTCGGCCGGCTCGCCGGCTTCCCACTCGCTGGTTCGCTCCAGCGGCTCGACCGCGCGGGTCTGGTCAAAGTGGAGCACGGCATCGAACTGATCCGCGAGCCGCGCGTGAAAGTAATGGCTGGCGAGCTCGGTTTCCGGCCGGTAGATCACGCCGATGGCGCGCTCCCACATCGGATCGCGGAGTCCCTGGGACACGTGCGCAGCCCGTGGCAGAGTGAGCAGGAATGCGGGGAGAGAAACGTCGTGAAATAGAGCCTCGTAGCTGCCCGCGAGCGCCGGCCGCACGTTCTTGCGCTCGGCGGCGCCACCCCAATCCGAGGCGGCCGTGACTGTCCCTGAATACGTCGTGAAGCCGATCAGCACGCAGTCGCGGCCATGTCTCTGGCGGACCAACTGCCCGACGTTCCACTCGCCGGAATTTCCCATCTGTGTGGCGCGCGCGTCGCCCAGGTGCGAGTTGTGGGCCCACACGACGATTTTGGCGGGCTGTCCCTGCTGCGCGAAGTAGACGCTCAGCGCATCCAGAGTCTCTGCCATGTGCCGGTCGCGCAGATTCCAGGAAGAGACCCGGCCGCGAAACATCGTGCGGTAGTATTGCTCGGCATTCTTCACCAGCCGGGCATTCTGCTCGGCGTAGAAAAAATCGTCCGCGGCGATGCGCCCGTCCCGGCGGGCGTACTCATGGGCGCTGCGTTGCAGCTCAATCAACTGCGCCACAACTTCCGATTCACAGGTGTGGCTCAAGCCCAATCCGGCCGCATAGCCGTACTCCTGCGGATCCTGGCCGAAATTCTCAAAGCAGGCATAGCGGCGGCGGGCTCGCTCAGAGCTTTCCGGGTCCACCTTGTCGAGATACTCGAGCACCGCCTCAATCGAGGCGTGCAGGCTGTACAGATCCAGGCCATAGAAGCCGGTCTTCGGCGCGCCGGGAGCGAGCGCGTCGTTGTGCGCCCGTAGCCAGCCGACGAAGTCCAGAACGTCGGCGTTGCGCCACATCCAGGACGGAAAGCGCTTGAACCCGGAGAGCGCTTCCACAGCCTCGGCATCCGCGCTTTGTCCGCGAACGTACTTGTTGACGCGATAGGCGTCCGGCCAGTCGGCCTCGACCGCCACGGCGGCGAAGCCTTTCTCCTGAATCAGGCGCTTGGTGATCTGCGCGCGCTGGCGGTAGAATTCGTGGGTTCCGTGCGACGCCTCGCCCAGCAGAACGAAAGGGGCGTCGCCGATAAACTGAAGCAACGCGTCATAGTCGGTGCTGGCTCCCGTCAGCGGGTGTGCCGCGGAGTGGACCAGGTCCCTGACTATCGGAAGAGTCGCATCAAGCATAGCTGTACCCCTATTGGACGCAGCAACTGGGGAGCCAAATGGCCTCTGGGCTGCACTACGAAGTTCGGATGAAGGTACAGGGGATGAAGCTGATGGGAACGATCTGGCCTGGAACGCCCGGGTGGCGTGGGCGATTTGGCACACCCGCTGCGTGGGTCGCGTCTTACGGCTCAGGCTGTTGGAAACAATCAAGATGAAGACGCCGGCGCTGTTCACCGATCTCTACGAACTGACCATGGCCCAGGCCTACGCAGCCGAGGGCATGGACCAGACGGCGGTCTTCGAGCTGATGTTTCGCAAGATGCCTCAAAGCCGGAACTACCTGGTGGCCGCGGGGATCGAAGACGTTCTGGAGTTTCTCGAGAAGTTCCGGTTCAGCCGCGAGGAACTCAACTATCTCAGGCAACTTCCGCAGTTCTCCAGCGCGTTCCTCAGGCTGCTTGAAAACATCCGCTTCACCGGGGATGTCTGGGCGATCCCGGAAGGCACCGTAGTGTTTCCGAACGAGCCTCTGGTCCAGGTGATCGCGCCCGTGCTCGAGGCGCAGCTCATGGAAACGCTGGTGTTGAACCAGGTCCAGTTTCAAAGCCTGGCGGCGGCGAAGGCGGCGCGGGTGACCGGCGCGGCGCAGGGCCGGAGCGTCGTGGATTTCGGCTCGCGCCGGGCGCACGGGACGGATGCCGCGCTCAAAATCGCCCGCGCCGTTTACCTTGCCGGCGGAGCGGGAACCTCCAACGTTCTAGCGGGCATGACCTACGGAATTCCGGTGTTCGGCACTATGGCGCACAGCTATGTGCAAGCGCACGAGTCGGAGAGCGCCGCGTTCGACGCATTCGCGGCGCTGTATCCGGAAACCACCCTTTTAGTGGATACCTACGACACCCTTGCTGGGGTCCAGAAGGTCATCGAGCTGAGCCGCAAGCTGGGCGAACGGTTTCGCGTGCGGGCCGTGCGGCTGGATTCGGGAGATCTCGGCAACCTTGCGCGGCAGGCGCGTGTCATGCTCGATGCCGCGGGTCTGAAGCACGTGACGATTTTCGCCTCCAGCGGTTTGGATGAGTATGAGATTCAAGAACTGGTCCGTTCCGGAGCGCCGATCGACGCGTTCGGCGTCGGGACGAAACTGGCCGTCATGGAAGATGCGCCGCACCTGGATATGGCGTACAAACTTGTCGAGTACGCCGGGCAAGGACGTCTGAAGCTTTCCCCGAAGAAAGCGCTGTACCCGGGACGCAAGCAAGTCTACCGTCAGGTGGAAGGCGGCGTGATGGCGCGCGACGTGATCGGAAGGTTCGATGAGCGCCTTGCGGGCGAGCCATTGCTCCAGCCCGTGATGCGCGCGGGACGCCGGATCGGCAGAATCGAATTGGAAGAATCGCGCGGGCGGTTCCGTCGCGAAATCCAGAGGTTGCCGGCGAGGCTCAGAGAGCTGGAACCCGCTCCCGATCCCTACGAGGTCCAGTTCAGCGGCCGCTTGCGGGACGATCTGGAACGCATCCGGAAGGCGCTGGCAGGCGACAAGATCGCCTGCCCCGCCTGCTAACCCTTAACGCAAATCAGAGGTTCGAGCCGCGCGACGCGCCGTGACAAACCCGCCTTCTCCGCGGCCTCGACCACCGCCGTGACGTCCTTGTAGGCGCCCGGCGCCTCTTCCGCGACGCCGCGCGCGGAGGGCGAGCGGATGATGATGCCTCGCGCGGCGAGCTCATCGATGAGCTGCCGGCCGCGCCAGTGCCTGGTGGCCTGGTGCCGGCTCATCTGGCGTCCAGCGCCGTGGCAGGAGGAGCTGAACGAACGCCGCTCGCTTTCCGGCGTGCCGACAAGGATGTACGATGCCGTCCCCATGGTTCCGCCGATCAGGACGGGCTGGCCAATGGGGCGCAGCGCTTCGGGAATCGAGGGATGCCCGGGGCCGAACGCGCGCGTGGCGCCCTTGCGGTGGATGAACAGGCGTTTGCGCTCGCCGTCCACGGCATGCTCTTCGGCCTTGCAGGTGTTATGCGAGACATCGTACAGAACCCGCAGGTTCGCGTCTGGAATCACTTCGGCGAACGCCTGCCGCACCAGATGCGTGAGGATCTGCCGGTTCGCCAAAGCGCAGTTGATGGCTGCGCGCATGGCTCCCAGATATTTCTCCCCCAGGGGAGACGTGATCGGTGCGCAGGCCAGCTCGCGATCCGGCAACTCGATGCCGTACTTGGGAGCTTCGAGAGCCATCTCGCGAAGAAAATCCGTGCCGATCTGGTGCCCCAGGCCGCGCGATCCGCAGTGGATGCTGACCACCAGATCGCCGGCGGCCAGCCCGAACGCGCGCGCCGACGGTTCGTCGTAGACGGCCGTGACATGCTGGACTTCGAGGTAATGATTGCCCGATCCGAGCGTTCCCATTTCGCGGCGCTGGCGCTCTTTGGCAAAATCCGACACGGCCTCGGGCCGCGCGCCGGTCATGCACCCGCGCTCCTCGATGCGATCCAGATCCGCTTCCCGGCCGTAGCCAAGCTGGAGGGCCCACTGCGCGCCGTTCCGCAGCATCTCATCGAGCTGCTGGTTATCCAGCCGTAGTGGTCCGGTGCTGCCGACGCCGGCGGGGATGTGCCGGTACAGCGCGTCGGCCAGCGCTGGTTTTACGGGCGGCAGGTCCTGCGAACGTACGCCGGTCAGCAGCGTGCGCACACCGCAGGAAATGTCGAACCCGACTCCGCCTGCCGAAACGACGCCGCCTTTCTGGGGATCGAACGCCGCGACGCCGCCGATTGGAAAGCCGTAGCCCCAATGTGCGTCGGGCATGGCGTATGCGGCGTTCTGGATCCCGGGAAGCGTGGCCACGTTCACGATCTGCTCGTAGACTTTCTCGTCCATTGCGCGGATCAGTCCTTCGGAGGCGTAAAGCACCGCGGGAACGCGCATTTTCCCGTGCGGCTCGATGCGCCATTCGAAATCCGACACACGGTTCAGTTGGGTTGTTTCCATACTGCCCTCATACATCCACCACACATTGCGCGATCCACGCGCCGCTGGCGTTTTGGCCCACGAACAGGCTCGTGTAGGTGGCTCCCTTGACCTCGACGGCGGGTTCGTGGCGTTCCACGTTCGCCGGTTCGCCCCAGGCCTTGGCGCGCAGGCAGTGGCCCTCGATTGTCACCTGGAACCGGGCAAAAATCATGCCGCGCACCGCCATTTCATAGATCAGCGCGTTCAGCCAATCCACCAGAAGCAGGGCCGGATCCGGCGCGGTGCGCTCGATCGCGACCTCCTCCCGGGGTTCCACGCGAGCAGGGTCCGTGATCACCGCGGCCAGCGCGATGGCTGCCTGCTCGAAGGCCGCCTCCAGGGTCGGGCCGACGCCGCGAACGCCGATATCGGCGCCGTGCGCGAAGTGTTCCCAATGCGCCGAAACTTCCACCGCATTCCTTCACTTGCGCTCGAACCGGCCCAGGTACTCCGCGACGCCCAGCGTATGCGGCTTGAGGGCTTGATCCAGTTCTTTGCGGCGCGCTCCCGCACGGACTCCCAACGAGGGCGTATCCACGGCGTACAGACGGAAGAAGTAGCGATGCGGCCCGTGGCCTTTGGGCGGGCACGGACCTCCATAGCCGGTCTTGCCGAAATCGTTGACGCCGGAATGAACCGGCCCGGCGGCCCGATAATGCTGGGGGAGCGAACTGGTGTCGGTGGGGATATCCCACAGGAGCCAGTGATTCCAGGTTCCCGCCGGCGCATCCGGATCCTCCATGATCAAGGCGAAGCTCTTGGTTCCGGCAGGCGCGCCCGACCACGAGAGAGCCGGAGAAATATTTTCGCCTTCACAGGTGTGAACGGCGGGGATCTCCGCCCCGTTTCGAAATGCCTCAACTTTGAGCGTAAACATGGTTCAGCCTAAACAGAGCTTACATTTGCCTGGCAGCCGCTTGCTTCCGGGGATGAACAATCTTCACCGTGCTCGCCTGCGGACCCTTGTCTCCGGCCTCCTCCGCGAACTGCACGCGCATGCCGGGACGCAGACGGTTGAAATGCCCGTTCAGCACGGCGGCCTTGTTGAAATAGATCACCCGGTCATCAGCCGTTTCGAGAAATCCGAATCCGCGGTCGGGGAAGATTTCCCGGACCGTAGCCTCGGGTGTCTTCTGGAGTGTTTTGACGGAGAAGTCCTGCTTGCGGGCGTAATCCTGCAACTGGCGCCGCATTTGGTGAAAGGCGTCCCGGATCGCGAATTGCGGGGTCTTGTGCGCCAGATCCGATTTAGTTTTCCCCCGGGACTTCGCCTCTTTCTCATCCTGCAACGTCCCGTGGAGCGTCGGCATGTGCTTCACCACCAGTTCGCCTTGGGGCACGCCCAGGTCGATCCGGACATGATACAGCTTGCCGGAATCGGCGCGTTGCGGGCGCTCCACCAGGACGCGGCAACTGCTAATCCGGTCGTAGAAGCGCTCCAGCTTCGCCGCCTCTTTCTGAATCAACTCCTCCAGGCCGGCCACTTCTTTCATATTTCGAAACGTCACTTGCACCGGAAGTAGCATGCAATCCTCCTCACTCCTAAGGTGCTTGCAGCTAGGGGGCCATCCGGTTGCAGCGTGTTTTCCGTCTGAGAGTTGCCGGGTGCGCGATTTCGCCCAAGGCGGTGGGGCAGAGACTAGAGCTGCACCCGCCGATTCCCGGCATTCACCTGGCACAGAGTTTCGCGCAGCCGCAGAGTCGACAATCCCGCAGCCACCGAGTTCGCGAATCCGGCCAGCGCCGCGCGGCGGTCCTCGCCGGGGGGGGTCGTGAACCGAAGGCTGAGAAGACCGGAAACCTCTCCTCGAACCGAAAGCGGAACACAGATATACGGGTCGTTGGATTCGACCGCAAAATGGCGGCAGGCCGTCGCTTGGCCGGGCTGGTGCATGGCGCCGCGCCGGAGCGCCCAACAATCCTCGATGCCGAAATCCGGTTTCATCCAGGGCTTCGCCCCCCATTCGGCGGCCGTTTCGAACACATCCGGGGCTCCCGCCAAAGGAACAGCCAGCGCACCGCTCAGGGTCGAGAAGGACTCGCCCGCGGCCATGGCGATGAACGGGAAAGCTTCCTCGCGGGAATTGCAGGCTTGCAGCGTTTCCATCAGGTTCCGGAGGACTTGCATCTCGCGCGCCTGCTGTTTCAGTTGCGTGAGCTCGGCGCGCAGAGCTGCATTCTCCCGGATCAGTTCCTCTTCGCTTTTTTTGGCGGGCGTCACTTTACCGGCTCTCCGGATATCGTGAGCTGATCCTTGCCCCGATGTTTCGCCGAATAGAGGGCCGCATCGGCGGATTTTAGAAGCTCTTCGGCGGAAGTGCCGTGCGCGGGCGATTGCGCGACGCCGATCGAAATCGAAGTAAAGGGGAGGGCCCGGCCCTGATATTCGCGACGGAGCTGCTTGACCTCGGTCCGCAGACCATCGAGACGTTGGCGCACCTGCTCCAGACCGGTATCGGGCAGGACCAGTACGAACTCGTCGCCGCCGTAGCGGCAGGCGATATCGCTGGCCCGAAGGTTTTTCCGAAAAAATTCGCCCAGCGCCTTCAGCAGAATGTCGCCCGCGTAATGGCTGTAGGCGTCGTTGAACGCTTTGAACCCGTCGATATCGAGCATCGCCACGCACAGAGGCGCCTGACGCCGCGCTGCGCGGGACAGTTCGCGCCGCAGCGTCTCCTCGAGATAGTTCCGGTTGAACAGCCCCGTGAGCGGGTCGCGGATGGCCTGCGTGCGCAGCGCTTCCCGGAGCCGCAGGCTGGACAGGGACAGTTTCACCACCTCTCCCAGCGTGATCAGCAGCTCCCGCTGTTGCGCGCTGAGGTGGCCTCCCGGGGCGCCATGCAAGTACAGCAGGCCCTGCAACTCTCCGTTGACCACCAGAGGAACGCAGATGTAGGGAACCGCGGGCGCAGGCGGAACCGAAGCTTGAAAATGACGGCAGGTTTGCAGATCTCCGGGCTCCACTGCATGGGGATGCCCCAGGCGGAGCGCCCAGCAATCGTCCACTGTGAAACTCGGGCTCATGCGAGGCTCGCCGCCCCACTCGGCCACCATTTGCAGCCTGTGGGCGGGGCTGCCGGAGGCCGCTAAAGCGCCGCCCCCTTGCGGAAAAAGCTGGGCTGCGGTCGTGGCGATCACCGGGTAGGCTTCCTGCGGCGCATGGCAGGTCTGGAGGACCTCATACAGGCGATTGATGGTTTTGATCTCGGATTCGCGCTGCTTGAGGTCTTCCACCTGGGCCAGCATGCCCGCGTGAAGCCGCGCCAGATTCTCCTCGCGCTGCCGCTGCTCGGTGATGTCCTCAAAAACGAAAACCACGCCCGCGGTTTTACGCCGCCGGCCGCGATAGGGCGCCGCGCTGCACAGCAGATTCCGAAGCGTTCCGGAAACGTGGCGAATGCTCAACGGATAGCGAGCCACGGATCCCCGGGAGAGAGCTTCGCGCTGGGCCGTACGCGCCAGCTCGGGATCGCTGAAGTAGCCGCCGAACTCGCTTCCAGCGAGTTTTTGCCGGGGAATTCCGACCAGAGCCAGAAACGCCGGATTCGCATCCACGATGCGTCCGGCCAAGTCGACCGCGATCAGAGGCGCGGGGCAGGCTTCCATCAGCCCGCCGCTGTCGAGGCTGCGTTTCGACGCAGCAATCCCGGCCTTCACGGGTCCCCTCGCAATCAGGCGGAAACGGGCGCGTGTTGCCGGACAGCGGTCACGGAAACCACGCCGCGGTCGACGCGAGCAATGGTTTTGTCGACATCGATCCTGTCCGGCAGATCAATCGTCCTCAGGAGTGTCTTAGCATTCTGGGTTCTCGCCTGGATCACGAGCGAAGCGGGCAGAGCGGTGACGCGAATCTCCGAAGGATCGCAGCCGGCCACCGGCAACCGAATCTCGAATCTGCCGTTTCGCTCCACGACCTCGGGCTCAGGTTTGACCAGCAGCTCGCGTTCGGCGGCCAGCCAGTCGTCCAGGTCATGGCCGCCGGCGCAGCCGCGGTTTTCAAAGAGGTGAAAGGCAAGCTGGCGGATCTGGTCCGTCAGGGTTTCCTCCGCAGTTCGGGAGGCATCCGATCCATGGACTTTCTCCACTGGAATACGGGCCACGAGAGTTCTCCTTTGATTTGCTGGGCCAGCACGTGTTTTGCCACCATCCTCTCGATCACTCCCGCCACCGCCGAACCCTGTGGATTGTTCGGCTATGAGCAGGTACCCAACAATACCTGTTCCCGCCGGGCGACACGAGTGATCGCCCGGGTGTACACATCCAGGGTCGCGTGGCAGATTTCAAACAGGTTTTCTGCTGGGCGTACGCTTGCAGATCCAGGAGGCGAACGTGCAAGTGCTATTCGAAGTCACCGGCGTGCCGGGATCGATCCTGAGCGGAACGGATTATACCGACCACTTTACGGCCCCCGAAAAAACCCGTGCGGGTTACGCTCCCGGTTTCGAACGCGGACAGCGCAGAGACTATCCGCGCTGGAAGGCTCCGAACAGCATGTGGGCGTGCTGCTTCAGCCAAGGAGGATCGCGATCTGGTTGCGTGCTACCAGCAGGGCGTTGAACAGCCACATCTCGAAGCCCGCGGAGTTCGGGCAGTTCGCGGACGTGGCGGCCAAGCTTGGCATGTATTGGCTGCTGATTTATAAGGCGCCGTCGTGACTGCGCCGGACAGGCTCCGTATCCTGCACCTGGAGGACAACGCCGCGGACGCCGAACTGGTGGAGCGCCACCTGCGCGAAGCGGGACTCCGCTTCGATGCAAAGCTGGTCGCGACGCGGGAGGCTTTTGTGCGGGCGCTCGACGAGTTCCGTCCCGACGTGATCCTGGCCGATGATTCCCTTGCGGACTTCGACGGCTTCTCCGCGATCCGGCTGGTCCGTCAAAAGGATCCGGACGTGCCGTTCATCGTTGTTGCCGGCGTTCTGGGGGACGAAGCTGCCGTCGGCCTGATTAAAGCCGGCGCGAACGACTACATCTTCAAGGACCGGCTGGGGCGCCTGCCGGCCGCGGTGAAGCAAGCCGCGGACGCGGCGGAGCAGTCGCGCGCCCGCAAACGAGCGGAAGATGAACTCCGCCTGTTGAACACGGAACTGGAGCGGCGGGTGGCTGCGCGAACCGAGGAACTCCGGGAAGCGAATCGCATCAAGGACGACCTCATCGAGAGGGAACATGCCATCAGCATGGAGCTGGAACGGCTGCGGAGGTACGACGCCGAGGTCGGTTTGCGCATCCAGCAGACTCTTCTGCTCGATCCGCCTCCCAATCTTCCCGGCTTGAAGATCGCCGCCCTTACCGTTCCTTCGCAGCAGATTGACGGAGACTTTTACATCTTTTTCCCCCAGGCGGATCACACTCTGGATTTCGTAGTGGGAGACGTCATGGGCAAAGGCATTCCGGCCGCGCTGATGGCCGCAGGGATCAAGAGCCAGTTCCTTAAGGCGCTCGCCTACATGACGGTGATCTCCGACGGCAACACGTTGCCGGATCCGCGAGATATCGTCATGCTGGCGCACGCCCAGCTCGGCCCGGAAATGATCGAACTGGAAAGCTTTGCGAGCTTATGCTACGTACGTCTGGATTTGGATCGTCGAATCGTCGCCATGGTGGACTGCGGGCACACCGGCATGCTCCACTGGCACGCCGCGATCGGGCGGTGCGAGATTCTCCACGGCGACAATCCGCCGTTGGGCGTCCGGGAAGGAGAGATCTTCAGCCAGATTGCCGTACCGTTCGCGCCCGAGGACCTGCTGCTGTTTTTTTCCGACGGCATCACCGAGGCTCGAGATGAGGCCGGAGAACTGTTTGGCCCGGACCGGCTCATCGAGCTTGTGCGAGCCAACGCCGGGCTCGATCCTCCCATGCTGGTGCAATCGATTCATAAGGCGGCCGCGGCTTTCGCCAGGGCGGGGCGCTTAGCGGACGATCTGACCAGCGTCTGCCTGCGCATTGGACAGCCACCGGCGAAGCAGCGGGACGCGGTCAATATCCGGAGCAACCCGCGCGAGCTGCACGCTGTGCGCGAATTCGTGCGGCGCTTCTGCGCCGAAAGGGTCAATGCGATCCCCGCGGAACCGTTCGTGGACGCGCTGGAGCTCGCGGTCAGTGAGGCGACCAGCAACATCATGCGGCACGCGTATCGGGGCCGTCCCGATCAGTGGATTCGCGTAGAGGCCGAGGTCCGTCCCGATGCCGTGGCCGTGCGCCTGACGCACCTGGGCGGTTCGTTCATTCCTCGCGAGGCGCCCCGGGTGCCAGACGGCACGCGAGACGTCGGATTCGGAACCTATATCATGGCGCGCGGTGTGGACCAAGTGCTGTATGAGCGCGATGAACTGGGCCGCAACAGCATTTCCCTGATAAAGCTTCGAACCATCAGAAAGGATACGCATTCCGATGGAACTGGCAATCGATAAGACCGGCGACGTGGCCGTGGTCACCGTATCTGTAGAGGAACTGGACGCCAGCAACGCCCCCGAGCTGAAGCGCGACATCGCCCCGGTGCTTCAGGCAAATATGAAGGTGGTGCTGGACCTGAGCCGGGTGCGGTTCATGGATAGCTCGGGGCTGGGCGCGATGCTGTCGTGCCTGCGGCAGATCAACGCAAAAAAAGGCGAGCTGAAACTGTGCGGGTTGTCCCGGCAGGTCCGCTCGGCGTTCGAGCTGGTACGGCTGAACCGCATTTTCGACATTTATCCCAGCCGGGATGGAGCCGTGCGCGCGCTTCAGCCGCTCCCGGGCCCGCCTCGTGACCGGTGACCCCCGCCAGCGCTGGGGAACAGGCATGGCAACGGCGGCGGAACTTCAGAAAGCCATCGAGCGGCACGCGAGGTATTCCCTCGCCAAAGTCTGGGAAGACCTCTCACCGCACGAAATGTTCGTGGCGGTCGCGTTGGTCTGCCGCGACCGGATGGTCGAGCGGATGCTGGAAACCGAAAAACGCTACCGCGGGGACGATGTCAAACGCGTGTATTACCTCTCGATCGAGTTCATGCCCGGGCAGTTCCTCGGCGCCAACCTTTTGAACCTCGGGATTCGGGAACCGTGCCGCGAGGCGCTCCGCAAGCTCGGCGCGGATCTGGAGGAGATCGAGGCCATCGAGCCGGAACCGGCGCTCGGCAACGGCGGGCTCGGGCGGCTCGCCGCCTGCATTCTGGATTCGATGGCGACGCTCGGCATCGCGGGCTGCGGCTACGGCATTAACTACGAATACGGCTTGTTCAAGCAGGAGATCGACCAGGGCTACCAGCGCGAGCGGCCGGAAAACTGGCTGAGGCAGGGCAGTCCCTGGCAGATTGCGCGTTTGGATAAAGCGTGCATGGTGCCTGTTCAGGGCCGCATCGAACACGCTCTCGACCGCGGCGGCGGTTACAACCCGATGTGGCTGGATTGGAAGGTCCTGGTGGGCGTCCCTTACGACATTCCCATCGTTGGTTTCGGCGGGCGCACGGTCAACTTTCTGCGTTTGTTTTCGGCGCGCGCTTCGCGCGAGTTCGACATGCGGATTTACAACGCGGGCGACTACGTCAAGGTGGTGGAGCAGAAGATCGCCTCGGAGATGATATCCAAGGTCCTGTATCCTCCTGTTGTTTCCGGCTCGGGGCAGGAACTGCGTCTGGTCCAGGAATATTTCCTGGTCGCATGCGCGCTGCGCGACATCATCCGGCGATTCGAACAGCGGCATTCCGATTGCCGCCAGCTTGCGCGCTACGTCGCCATTCAATTGAACGATACGCATCCCGCGCTGGCGGTCGCCGAGCTGATGCGCATCCTGGTGGATGAAAAAGCTCTGGAATGGGACGAAGCCTGGCGCGTGACGCAGGCCACTATCGCGTACACCAACCACACGCTTCTGCCGGAATCCCTGGAAAAATGGCCCATGCCGATGCTCGAAGCGACAGTTCCGCGCCACCTTCAGATCATTCTTGAGATCAACCGGAGGTTCTTGGAGCAAGTGTCTTCCCGTTGGCCCGGCGACAACGAACGCTTGACGCGGATGTCGCTCATCGAGGAATCGGAACCCAAACAAGTACGCATGACACATGTGGCCATGCTCGGCAGCCACTCGATCAACGGCGTCTCGCTGCTGCACACGGAAGCCGTGCAGACATCGCTGGCGCCGGATTACTTCCAGCTTTGGCCGGAGCGGTTCCGCGATATCACCAACGGGGTTACGCAGCGGCGGTGGCTGCTGCGGGCGAATCCGGAGCTGTCGAATCTGATCACCGGCGCGATCGGCGACGCCTGGATCGCCGATCTGGCGCGCATCGAAGCTTTGGAACGCTACGCCGCCGACTCTGGTTTCCTGGACGCCTTCCGCGCCGTAAAGCGTGCGAAGAAGCAGAGGCTGGCCGCGATCGTCCGGGAGCTTCAGATCGCCGTGGACCCGGATTCCATGTTTGACGTTCACGTAAAACGAATCCACGCCTACAAGCGCCAGTTGCTCAACGTGCTCAGGATTATTGACCAGTATCTGGCCCTGGTTGAGGACGGCCGCGAACCAGCGGTTCCCCGAACGTTCCTCTTCGCGGGCAAGGCCGCGCCCGGCTACTGGTTCGCACAGCAGGTGATTAAGCTGATCCACAATGTAGGCCGCGTCATCAACACCGACCGGCGCGCCGGCGCGTGGATGAAAGTGGTGTTTCTGCCGGATTACCGCGTGTCTCTGGCTGAGAAAATCGTTCCGGCAGCCGATTTGAGCGAGCAGATTTCGACCGCGGGCACGGAAGCCTCGGGCACCGGAAACATGAAAATGGCGATGAACGGCGGGATCATCATCGGGACGCTGGATGGCGCGACCATCGAAATCCGCGAGGCGGTGGGCGCGGAGAATCTGTTTGTGTTCGGGATGAACGCGGCGGAAATCCGCGCCGCGCATCAGCAGCGCACCTATCGTCCGTGGCAGTACTACGAAACGAATGAGCGGGTGAAGCGGGTCCTTGACGCGCTTTCTTCGAACCGGTTCTGCCGGGAAGATCCGGGACTGTTCGATTGGATCCGGGCGGCGCTGCTCAATCCCGATGACCAGCATTTTCATTTAACCGATTTCGCGCCGTATCTGGAAGCGCAGACGAAGGCCGGACAAGCGTTCCGCGAGGCGGGATCCTGGGCGCGCATGGGAGTCCGGAATATCGCACGGATCGGTTCGTTTTCCAGCGACCGGACGGTGAGGAAGTACGCGCACGAGATCTGGGGGGTCTCAGCCGCTTGCTGACGCGGGCGGCTCGGTGGCGCTATTGTCGTCCTCAGGCGGATGGATACACCCAACGCGGTTCCCAAGGACTTCTGGGATCAGCCTGCGCAGGAGCTCCTCAACCTGCTACAGGCGAGCCCAACCGGGCTGTCCACGGAGGAAGCCGAGCGGCGGCTCGATCGTATCGGGCCGAACGCCATCGTCACCGAGCCGCGGTTCGCCGCCCTGCTCAACCTCCTGCGCTTTCTGCTGAACCCCCTGGTGGTCATCCTATTGGCTGCGAGCGGAATTTCTCTGGCGCTGGGCGATCCTGTCGGCGGGCTGATCATCATCGGCATCGTTCTTCTGAGTGTGCTCCTGAATTTCCTCATGGAATTTCAGGCGCAGCACGCGGTCGAGGAGATTCGCAAGCAGGTGGCCACCACGGCCGCCGTGGTGCGCGATGGCCAGCAGCGGGAACTCGACATAGCCCGGCTGGTTCCCGGCGATGTCATCCGGTTGAATGCCGGCGATCTGGTGCCGGCCGATGCGCGCCTGCTGGAAGTGAAGGATCTTCAGGTGCGCGAATCCGCGCTTACCGGCGAATCGCTGCCGGTCGAAAAGAGCAAAGACGACTTGCCGCCCGGCACGCATTCCATCGCCGAGGCGCGGAATTGCGTATTTATGGGTACTGCGGTTCAGACTGGAATTGGTACCGCAGTGGTGGTGCACACCGGGCGGCAGACAGCCTTCGGCGAAATCGCCCAGAGGCTCGCCAAACGTCCGCCGGAAAGCGAGTTCGCGCGCGGGATCCGGCGCTTCGGGATCATGATCACGCGCGTGATCATGCTGCTGGTGCTGTTTGTGCTTTTGGTGAATATCGCGTTCCACCGTCCGGTGCTGGAGTCGTTTCTTTTCTCGGTCGCGCTGGCCGTCGGAATGACTCCCGAAATGATGCCCATGATCCTCACGGTGACGCTGGCCCAAGGGGCGCGCCGGATGACGCGGAAAAAAGTGCTGGTGAAGCAGCTCTCCGCGATCGAGGATTTCGGCAGCATCGAGATTCTGTGCAGCGACAAGACCGGGACGCTGACCGAAGGTGAAATCGAGCTCGACCGGCACGTGGACGTCGCAGGAAACGACGATGAAAGCGTCCTGCGTTTGATCTACCTCAACAGCTTCTTTCAAGCCGGCATCCAGAGCCCGCTGGACGCCGCGGTTTTGAAACGCCAGCACCCGGCCACTTCGGAGTTTCAGAAGCTGGATGAGATACCCTTCGATTTCCACCGGAAGCGTCTTTCGGTGCTGGTGCAGCGCGCAGGCTCGCAGCCGGGCGAGGATTGCCTGCTGATCACCAAGGGCGAGGCGGAGAGTATCTTCGCCGTCTGCCGGACTGTGAACATCGGCGGATCGGAGCAGCCTTTCGACGAAGCCCGGCGGTCGCAAGCGGCGGAAACCTTCCAGACGCTGAGCGCCGGCGGATTCCGCGTGTTGGGAGTCGCCATGCGGAAGGTCCCCAGGCAGGACACCTACAACGTATCGGTGGAAAGGGACATGACGCTGGCGGGATTTGCGGCCTTCCTGGATCCGCCGAAGGAAGGAATTTCTGCGGTGCTCGAATCGCTGAAACGCAACCGTGTCTCGGTGGTGATCATGACGGGCGACAACCAGTACGTGACTCGCAAGATCGCCCAGGACGTAGGCTTGAAAACGAATCGCATCGTGACCGGAGACCAGATGGACGCGATGGATGACGCGGCGCTGGCGTATCAGGCGGAACACGGCGCGATTCTTGCGCGGGTTTCCCCCGAACAGAAGAATCGCGTGATTCTGGCTCTCAAGGCCCGCGGGCACGTGGTCGGGTACCTCGGCGACGGGATCAACGACGCTCCTTCGCTGCATACAGCCGACGTGGGCATTTCGGTGACGAACGGCGTCGAAGTCGCGAAAGACGCGGCGAAAATCATCCTGCTCGATAAGGATCTGGGAGTCCTGAATGACGGAATCATGGAAGGGCGGCGGTGTTTCGCCAACGTCATGAAATACATCGTGATGGGTACCAGCTCGAATTTCGGGAACATGTTCAGCATGGCGGCCGCATCGCTTTTCCTGCCCTTCCTGCCGATGCTGCCGACCCAGATCCTGCTCAACAATTTTCTGTACGATATTTCGCAGATCAGCATTCCCAGCGACAAGGTCGATGCGGCGTTGCTGCGGCGTCCCAAGCGCTGGCAGATCGGATTCATCCGCCAGTTCATGACCATCATCGGACCCATCAGCTCGCTGTACGACTTTCTTACCTTCGGGGTCCTGCTGTGGATGTTTCACGCGGCTTCCAATCCGTCGCTGTTTCACACGGGATGGTTTGTGGAATCACTGGCGACGCAGACCTTGGTGGTGTTCGTGATCCGGACCGCAGGCCATCCCCTGAAGAGCCGTCCGAGCCGGGCGCTGCTGGTGGCGGTGTTTGCGACCGTGACGATCGGCACGGCCATTCCGTATACTCCTCTCGGGCCGCTGTTGCGTTTTGTCCCGCTGCCGCTGCCGCTGCTGGGCGCGATCGCGTTCCTGGCCATTACGTACCTGCTGCTGGTGCAAGTGGTGAAGTCCTGGTTCTACCGGCGCCACGCGTTGCTCTAAAGGGCGCCGCCGGCGTGCGATAAATAAAGTGCGATGGAGAACGAACGGTCGGACGCGCTGGTATTCTTCGGTGCAACGGGGGATCTGGCATACAAGCAGATTTTTCCCGCGTTACAGGCGCTGGTGAAGCGGCATAATCTCGCCATTCCCGTCGTCGGCGTCGCCAAGGCCGGCTGGAATCTCGATCAGCTCAAGGCTCGTGCCCGGGACAGCGTCCGCGCGCATGGCGGTTTGGACGAAGCTGCTTTCGCCAGGCTGTGCTCGCTGTTGCGATATGTGGATGGCGATTATCGCGACGCGCAAACGTTTGCCCAGCTACGGCAGCTCCTCGGGCAGGCCCAGCGGCCCCTCCATTACCTGGCGATCCCTCCCAGCATGTTCGCCGCTGTCGCGGAAGGATTGGCGCAAGCGGGTTTGGCGAAGGGCGCCCGCGTGGTCGTGGAAAAACCCTTCGGGCGCGATCTCGCGTCGGCAGCGGAGCTGCACCGCATTCTGCATCAATATTTTTCGGAGTCCGCGATCTTCCGCATCGATCATTTCCTGGGCAAGGAGCCCGTCCAAAATATTCTGTACACGCGTTTCGCGAATTTGTTTCTGGAGCCGGTTTGGAATCGCACATACATCCGCTCGGTGCAGATCACCATGGCGGAAAACTTCGGCATCCAGGGGCGCGGCCGCTTTTACGAGGAAGCCGGGGCCATCCGCGACGTGATCCAGAATCATTTGTTTCAAGTGTTGGCGTGCCTCATGATGGACCCGCCGACGGGCGAGGAGTGCGATCCCATTCGCGATGAAAAAGCGCGCTTGCTGAAAGCAATCCGGCCGCCTGCGCCCGGCGACGTGGTTCGCGGGCAGTTCAACGGCTACCGCCAGGAGGAAGGGGTCGCGCCGGATTCGCGCGTGGAAACGTACGCGGCCATGAAGCTTTTCATCGATTCCTGGCGATGGGCTGACGTGCCGGTCTACATCCGCGCAGGCAAGTGTCTGCCGGTGACCGCAACCGAAGTCAACGTCATTTTCCGCCGCCCGCCGCGGGAAACGTTTCAGGACGTCGGGCAGAACTGGCCGAACCGGCTTCGGCTGCGGCTGAGCCCGGACGTAGTGATCGCGCTTCGGATGCGGGTAAAAGTTCCGGGAGAACGCATGCAAGGGGAAGAAACCGAGCTGATCGCGACACATCAAGCGCCCGATGCGATGACGCCCTACGAACGCCTCCTGGGGGACGCGCTGGAGGGAGACCAGTCGCTATTTGCGCGCGAAGATGCGATCGAGGCGCAGTGGCGCATCGTGCAGCCCGTTCTGGAGAACCCAGGCGAGGTGTACCAATACGAGCAAAACACGTGGGGCCCGCCGCAAGCTGCATCGATCATCGAGGATCCAATCCCGTGGCTGAATCCAGAAGCGGCGGCTGGTTGACGCATCTGTTGCTGGCCGGTTCCGGCGAGTTCCGCTAAATTCCTGTTGTGTCAGACCGGCCTTGCCGCGAATTGGCGGCAGAATCAATACTTCGGAACCTTGGGATCGACCTTATCGCTCCAAGCGAGAATGCCGCCCTTCATGTTCTTCACCTTTTTGAAACCGGACTGCTTCAGGAAGTCCACGGCCTTTCCGCTGCGAACGCCGCTCTTGCAATGGGCGACGATTTCCGTGGCGGTGTCCAGCTCGTTCACGCGCTTCGGCAGGTCGCCTAACGGGATGAGCTTCGACCCGGGAATGCTGCAAATCAAGTACTCGTGCGGCTCGCGCACATCCAGCAGCAGGAAGGGCGATCCACGATCCATCATCGCCTTTACTTCCACCGGATCGATCTCGCCATCCTTGACCCCGGGAACGGGAGGCGGCTCGTGGTGCGGAATGCCGCAGAATTCCTGATAGTCGATCAGCTTGGTGACCGTCGGATGATCGCCGCACGCCGGACACTCCGGATTGCGCCGCAGCTTCAGCTCGCGGAAGCGCATCGCCAGGGCATCGTAGAGCATCAGGCGGCCGACCAGCGGCTCACCGACTCCCAGAATCAGCTTCACAGCTTCGGTCGCCTGAATCAGCCCGATGATTCCCGGCAAAATCCCCAGCACCCCGCCTTCGGCGCAGCTCGGGACCAGCCCGGGCGGAGGCGGCTCCGGATACAGGCAGCGATAGCACGGCCCGCCCGGATACGCGAACACGGTCGCCTGGCCTTCAAACCGGAAAATCGATCCGTACACGTTCGGCTTCTTCAGCAGCACGCAGGCGTCGTTCACCAGGTAGCGCGTCGGAAAATTGTCCGTGCCGTCGATGATCAGATCGTAGTTGGCGCAGATCTCCAGCGCGTTCTCGCTTGAGAGCATCGTGTCATACTTCTCGATCTTGACATTGGGATTGATGTCGGAAATCGTTTCGGCCGCCGAATCCAGCTTCTTGCGCCCGACGTCTTTCGTTCCGTGGATGATCTGCCGGTGCAGATTCGTAAAATCCACGACGTCGAAATCCACCAGGCCCAGCCGCCCGACGCCCGCGGCGGCCAGATACATTCCTAGAGGCGCGCCCAATCCGCCGGTGCCCACCAGCAGGATGCTGGCGTTCTTCAGGCGAACCTGCCCCTCCATGCCGACTTCCGGCATGATCAGATGGCGCGAATAGCGCAGGATCTCGTCGTTCGAAAGCGAGGCCAGCGGCGGAGGCGCGAGTCCCGCCGAGCCGCCCGCGATGCTCGGAACAATCGACAACGTGTCGTTCGCGGCAACCGGCGTAGCGTCTTTCTTCAGGTACCGGATGTCTTCGTCATTCAGGTATACGTTGACGAAACTGCGCAGCTTGCCCTCGTCGTTAAAAAGCTGCTTGCGCAGGTCAGGAAATTTCGTGGTCAGCGCGCCCAGCACCTCGCCCACCGTCGCTCCGGCGAGCTCCACGGAATCGTTCTTTTCAGAATATTGACGCAGTGGTGTAGGGATCAGGACTTTGGCCATAGCAGTTCTTCTTTCTCGGCGGCGGTTTGATCGGCGTTCGGCAGGAAACTGGCCGCGTGGTCAAATTTGCCGCCCTTCACTGATAGTACGACGAACGAATACCACGGGCAGGAGTTCTCCAAATCGGTCTTGGAAAAGTAGGCATCGCAGTCCGGATGCGAATGAAAGATGCCGATCAGATCGAGCCCCGCGGCCCGCGCGCGGCGGTCCGCCTCCAGCAGATCCTCGGGACGCAGTTCGTACCGCGCGCCTTGAGCGCCGGCGTAGGCATTCTCCATGGGCTCGGCCGAGAGGACGTGTTTCTGGTCGCCTTCGATGCGTCCGATCATCGCGCCGCAGCATTCATTGGGAAACTTGGCTTCAGCGTGGGCTACCATCACCTGCCACGCGCCAGGATCAACTTTAATCATTGCTTTTCGCGCCCAACGCACGGCGGCGCAATCTTGAATGATGCGGCGGAGCGCGCCGCGCGCTGTGCGCTAATCATTCCAAAACGGCTCGCTCAAGTATTTGGTTGCGCCGTCGGCCAGCACCGTCACGATCACGCCGCTGCGGCCTTCCCGCACCAGCCTTTTGGCGATCTCCCGGGTCGCATGAATATTGGCGCCCGAGCTCATGCCCACCAGGATGCCCTCGTTGCGGCCCATCCAGCGCGTCATTGCGTAGGCATCCTCGGTCTCGATCCAGAGATTGTCGTCCGCCAGCGACTCGTCGTAAATTCCCGGAACGATCGCCGTGGGCATGTGCTTCAGCCCTTCCAATCCGTGGAATCCGGAGGAAGGCTGCGCCGAGATGCACTGCACGTGCGGAAGATCGCGCTTCAACCGCCGTGAGTTTCCCATGAACGTGCCGCTGGTCCCCATGCAGGCCACGAAATGCGTGATCGCGCCCTTGGTCTGCTCCATGATCTCGACCGCGGTTCCCTCGAAGTGCGCCTTCCAGTTGGCCGGGTTGTTGTACTGATCCGGGTAAAAATAAGCGTCCGGATCGGCTTCGTAGATCTTGCGGCACAGCCGGATAGCGCCATCTGAGCCTTCACCAGGATCTGAGAACTCCATCTCCGCGCCGTAGTTCTTCAGAATCTGTTTGCGCTCGTGCGAAGCGTTCTCGGGCAGGCACAACTTTACGCGGTAGCCCTTGATCGCCCCGATCATCGCATACGCGATGCCGGTGTTCCCGCTGGTTGCATCCAGCAGAATCCGGTCCTTGGTGAGCCGGCCCGTTCGCTCGCCGTCGAGAACCATATTCAGCCCGGCACGGTCCTTGACCGAGCCGCCGGGATTGAAAAATTCGGCCTTTGCGTAGATTTCTACACCCGGAAACTCCGCATCCAGTTTCGCCAGGCGCAGCAGCGGAGTATTGCCGATCTGCTCGAGCAGGGACGAGGCCGGCCGGATCGCCGTGCTGGGCTTGGGGAAGGCAAGTGGCATGAAAAGGAGTCTACCTCAAGATTTTATCGTAATCTCCCCAATCCCCGTCAACATTAGGGGAGATTCGCTATTCGCTCTATTTAGATGCACAACTAGCCGTTCCGTCGCAGGGTCATAAAAGCTAAAACCGGTCTGCTAGACTGATCGAATCGTGATGCAGCCAGAGAAGTTCCGCAAACTTGCCGGCCATTGGCTCACAGGGGTCTCGGTGGTGACCACCAAAGATCCGGATGGCCGTCCCGTGGGTATGACCATGAGTGCCGTGACCTCTCTATCGCTCGACCCTCCCCAGTTTTTGATTTGCGTCGATAACCGCGCCCGGACGCTGAGCGCCATCACCGCCACGGGGCACTTTTGTATCAATTATTTACGCCAGGATCAGGAGCACCTGGCCAGCGCGTTTGCCAAGCGGGGCGAGGATCGCTTCGCCGCTTTGGCGCACCGGGTCGAGACCACCGGGTCCCCAGTGCTCGAAGGCGCGATCGCCTTTATCGAGTGCCGGGTGCATGCCGTCCATCCGGGCGGAGACCACACCATCATCGTCGGTGACGCGGTATTCGGAGACGCGCCCGGCGGAGAGCCCCTGGCGTACTTTCGAGGCAGTTACCGGCGCCTGGAAGGGCTTACCGATCCTCAGCAGGTTTGGTGGTAGCGAACCAAATCTCGTAGCCGCCGTTCTCATACACCTGCCGAGCCCCCTCCGGAGCGCTCCAATGCAAACTCCGTTTGGGAATGTAGTAAACCGGACCTTGCGCGGGAAGTTGTCCGCCGTGCGCAAAGACGTTTCGGACTTCTTCCCTTCGCTCGTAGCCGTGAGGAGTATTGTAGTCGTGGCCGAACCAGGACCGGACTCGCGTGTAGGTGCTCGTCAGGTAGTTGATGTTGCCGCTCGAACTGGCGACCAGCGCCGGAGGCTCCGCGTGGCGGCTCAACCAGCGGAGCGTGTCGCGCTCGTTCGAATCGATGGCAATCGAGTAGTGTTGGACGGAGGGATCGTGGAACGAGGCGAACCACAACAAGTTGTCGGAAGTCATGAGCAGCAGAAACAACCCGACGGCGGCGGCGCGCGGCAGGGTGGAATGAATCGAACTCATCCGATCGAGCACTTTCAGCAGACCGGGAGCGCCCAGGAAGAACAGCGCGATCCAGTCGTATCCGCGCGCGAAGTGAAGCTGCTGCACCGGTTTCATGAAGAGATCGTGATGCGTGAGACCGAGAATCACAGCGAACAGCACCAGAAACAGGCGCTTTTGAGGATCCTGAAGCGCCGGCTGGAGATTTTTCCAGCGGGTGAGCGGGACCAGCGCGAAGATTCCCACAAGATACAAAGCTGGGAAAGCCGTCCAGAAAAGGTAGGGCCAGTCCATCTCCCACTGCGCGCGCAGGACGCGATGTTCTTCGAATTGGTTTAGGAACAGCTCGTAGTAGCCCATGTGCGCGGCAAAAATCACAACGGCGCCTGCGAAGAACGGTAACGACGCCGCCCGGCTGGCCAGGATCAACTCAATCGCGGCATAGGTCAGGAATACCAGCGCCAGGCTCAGTCCGGCGTAGGGGTGGCTGGCGCATAGCAACACGGTGAGCGCCAGCGCCGCGGCCCGCCGCTGCCGAATGAGCATCAGAATCGCCAGCAGAAAAACGCCGTGGTAGTAGGCTTCTGTCGGAAAGACGAGATTCCGGCCGAAATTCAGCGTCCACCACCCGTCCATCGGATCGAACAGCAGCGACGCTTTGGCAAAGGGCGTCCCCGAGGGCAGCCCGAAAGCCAATCCCAGCAGCGACAGAATACCGCCGCCCCAAAAGAAACAGACCAAGCCGAGCTTCTGCGCAGACGTCTGCCATCCGACGACTTCTTCGTAGAGCCGCGTTGCGGCCATTGCGGCCAGGATGACTGCGGCCACCCCGAATACGTTCAGCGCGACCGCCGGACCGAGACCCAGCTTCTGCAAAACGCCCAGGAGGAAGGTATGCGGCTGAAAGTAAATCGCAGGCATGCCGTAGCCGGCGTAAGGATTGCCGTAAGTCCATTGGAATCCCTGGTCGAAGTGTTCGCGTCCGTTGGCGGCATAGCTTGCCATGTCGACCTGCACGAATCCGGTTGGGATCAAGCCGCTGGCCCAGGCCAGCCAGGATTGATAGAGAAGCGGAAAAAACGCCGGCAGGCAGAGCAGCAAGGGAATGTGCCAGGGCGTCTTTCCCAGAACCGCGATTTTTCCCGGCGCGTCTGCGCAGACGGACTTGCCTGCGTCGGCAGGCGTCGCTGGTTGCGGAATTCCAAGGGCCGGCATGGGAGCAGGAAAACCCTACTCCGGTAATCGGCAGCCCGAACGGTCAGGATTAGCGCTTACTTGTCGGCGTTGGGTTTGGTGCTGATCAGGTGCCGCACATCCTGATTGTTCTCCTCGCAGGAGTATTCGATCAACTGCGGTAATCCATGAGCGGCAGGCGGCATCGGGCGGATGATCCGCTCCTGCTTCCAGGGCTTTGCGTACATCTTGGGATCGTCGATTGTGTATTCCAGCACGATCGTAGCCGGCGTTCTCTGCATGGTTTCCGTCAAGTGCATGTCCGCCGTGTGCTGGTGTCCGGCCGTATCGAGCCACGTCTTGTCGTTCAACCCGATCGTATCGATCACGAACGTATCGCCCTCCCATTTCCCCACCGAATCGCCCATGAAAGACGGCGGAAGGTTCTCGGGATGTTTGCGATTGTCCGTCGGAATCGCCCGCCACTGACGCATGTATTCGAACAACATCACGACATATTCCTGCGTCTGGATGATTTGCATCGGGTACGGCGACTGCATAATGCGCGGCATGCCCGGGTAGAAGCACCGCGACGTCGGATCGTCCTTGGCGTCGTGATTCTTGAACGCCGCGCGGCCCTCGTCGGTGTAGGGAATGGAGGCTTCGCCATCCTTGGCGGCGTTGTTGGGTGTATAGGGAAGGTTCCAGAAACCGACAAAGCTCGGCTTGCCGTCAGGCATGCGGGGGATTTCCGGAGCGGCGGTCTGCGCCCCGGCGGATCCCACCAGCATCGCCGCCGTGAGCAATGCAGGGCTAAGCCCAGCGAGCGGAAATCTTGCGGATGCGGTCCAGAGCTTCTTGAATGTTTTCGAGCGAGTTCGCATAGCTGAATCGTAGGTAGCCGTTTCCGTGCGAGCCGAAGCAGTTGCCGTCCAGGCATGCCACCCCGGCTTCCTTGAGCAGCATATCGGCAAGCTCTTTTGAAGACAAGCCAGTCCCGCTGACGTTCGGGAACGCGTAGAACGCCCCTGCGGGCTGCGAGCAGCGGATCCCCGGGATTTCGTTCAGCCCCTGGACAATCGCGTCGCGCCGTTTGCCGAACTCGGCGACCATTTTACTTACGTCGTCCTGGGGCCCTTCCAGCGCTGCGATGCCGGCGCGCTGTGTGAAACTCGCGGTGCACGAGTTGGAGTTGACCATCAGCTTCACCACGGCGTCCGCCAGCCATTCCGGCATGACGCCATAGCCTAGCCGCCATCCAGTCATCGAGTAGGTTTTGGAGAATCCGTCCAGGATGACGGTCTTTTCCTGCATTCCCGGGAAACTTGCGATCGAAACGGGCTCGCCTGTGTAACAGATTCGCGAGTAGATTTCATCGCTCAAGACCATCACGTTTCGATCCCGCAGAAGATCCGCCATCCGGGCGAGGTCCTCGCGCGGCATAATGCCGCCGGTGGGATTGGCGGGCGAGTTCAGGATCACCAGTTTTGTGCGATCCGTCAGACTGCGCTCGAACAAATCCATGTCGAACGAAAACCCGCGGCTTTCGAGCAGCGGAATCGGAACCGGCTTGGCGCCCTGGAAGCGGATCATCGATTCGTAGATCGGGAATCCTGGATTGGGGTAAATGGCCTCATCGCCCGCTTCGAGCAGGGCGACCATCGTGAAGTACATCACCGGCTTGCCGCCCGGCACGACGCAAACGTTCTCGGGACCTGTTTTGATCCCGCGCGTTCGGCAGATGTAGGATGCGATGGATTCCCGCAGTTCGGGAAGGCCTTGCGTGGGCCCATACTTGGTCCAGCCTTCCTCCAGCGCCTGCTTTCCGGCTTCCACCACGTGACGCGGGGTGGGAAAATCGGGCTCCCCGATTTCCAGGTGGATAACGCTTTTGCCCTGCTGCTCCAAGGCCCTGGCTTTCACCAGGACCTCAAAGGCGGACTCCACCCCGATGCGGGACATCGCTTGGACAAGTTGCATGTGTTGTAGAGGGTTGCTGCTTCAGACGGCTGGATTACATGAGGGCCGTCGGGCGGCGATTCCAGGCTGCGCCTTTTTCCTTCGAAACACTCTCCACATCTTTCACGTAAGCGGTCGCCTGCGTCAGGATGTGATGCAGATCGTTGCCCAGGCTGATAAACGGGAACCCCTTCTCCAGGAACTCACCCACGCGCGCGGTTCCGAACAGGAACAAGCCCAGGATGACGTTGTTGCGTTTCGCGGCGGCGCGAAGTTTGTCGGTGGCGGCTGCCAATTCCGGAGAGGTGTACATATCGGGGAACTTATATTTTTCATACAGACCCATCGACATGCACAAATCGTTTTGACCCAGGAAGAGAATGTCCACCCCCGGAACGGCGGCAATCTCATCGATGTTCTTGATGCAATCCGCCGTCTCCACCTGGAGGGCGACGATCGTGTTGTCGTTGGCGGCTCCCGCATAGCCCAGCAATCCGGCCCGGTTCATGCTTCTCTGAGGGAAATATACGGAACGCGTGCCCGCGGTTGGATATCTCGCGCAGCTCACGGCCTGCCGGGCCTCTTCCGCATTGTTGATGTAGGGAACCAGCACTCCATCGGCTCCCATGTCCAGCGCCTGCTGGATCCCGGCACGGTCATGGTACCCGGATACCCGTACGAAGGACTTCGCTCCCCCGGCGGCGATGCCTGCGAGCATCGCGGATAGCGTCTCGTAGCCCATGGGACCATGTTGCGTATCCACCAGCAGCCAATCGTAGCCGCTGTGCGCCAGTTGTTCGGCGACGGTCGGGCTGTGCGAGTTCACGAACAGGCCTAGTTTGGGCCTCCCCTCTCGCAACTGCTTCTTAAATTCCGCTCCACTAAGCACTTCACTCATTCGGTTTTTCTCCTGATTCTGGGCAGACTCCCGGCCGGGCAGCGGCCTCCTGGTCTCAAAAGAGTATACAACGTCCCGCCGCGAGCCCGATGTGCGGATAGTAATAGGACGCTTGGGGTCCTCGAAAACAAATCCCAGGACTTCCGCAGCCGGGAATTGGTATAGAATCTTTATACAAGTGATTCCGGCAGACTGTTAAAGCCCGGTGCCGGGTAGCATCTCGGAGGACTTATGAAGGAAGCTGTCGTTTTGGTCGTGCTAGCCGTCGTGGTCGTAGGCGGAATAGGAATCTGGCTTTCGAACGGGAATTCGATTCCGTTCATGAACTCGCCAGCGCCGGTTGTACAACCTGCCGGTGACCAACCGGAAGCGGATGCGGCCAAGGCCGCGCCGGAAAGACCAAAGCTTAAGGCCGCAAAGGCTGCCAAGAAGGCGCCGAGTCCAGCCGTGGTCGAGGTTGCTCCGACGCTGGCTGCGCCCGTGGCCGAAGTCGTGATCGCTCCACCGACTCCCCCTGCTCCTAAACAGTTTCCCGCCGCGAGCGAAATCGCTCCCGGCGCGGAACGTGAGAAGATCGCCGAGAAATTCGGGCAACCAGCGCTTCTCACAACCACCACGTCCGGCGACGGCCGGGTGCTGGAAACACTGATCTACGCCAGGAAGAGCGGAAGGGACGTTACCGTCATCCGCATCGAGGACGGGAAGGTGCTGTCCGCATATTCGCGGTAGCCGGCGCAGGGGACGCGGGCACCCTCATTCCATGAAGTAAGCTGCCCTTGCGCTCTGTTTTTCGGGCTGTTGCGTATTAGGGTAAGAAGCAGGACTTAAGAAAGCAGATAAGGGCAGGATCGCAGACCCTGCCCTTAACCAGGAGGAAAGTAACTGTGCGACGTTCGATTTGGGAAACCCGATCCGCAAGGCTAACGTTCGGAGGTACGTCGCCCTACAGATTATGACGGCCCGCTGCCTGGGTTGCCTCCAGGCTAAATCTTGAACGTCGCAATTCGAGTAAACCACAGCTCCAGATCCGCTACAACCTATCTTTCGGATACTTTGCACGAAGGCCTGGATTGCCTTTGCGATTCAAGGATTTGTGTCTTGGCAAACCAGAGCGTGGGGGCTATCATCAAAAACGCAGCATGGCGATTCGGGTAACAGACACGCTCTCCGGATGGAAGCTTTTCTTCCTCGTTGCCGGATGCTTTCTAAGCATGGCTGGCCTGGTCATGATGGAGAGCTACTTAGGCCGCGACATTCCCCTCGGCGGTCTGTATCTATTGCCTTTGATCGTAGCCTCGGCGTATCTGCCGCGTTGGGCGACATTCTTAACAGCCGTTGCCGCCGCGCTGGCGCGCGAAGCGTTCGGACCATTCGGATTCAGCGATGCTGCCCCGCAGCGGCTTGCGTTGACTGTGGTCGCCTTCACGGGCGGCGCGATGTTCGCAGGCGAATTGGTTCGAAACCGGCGCATGTCGATCGCATTGCTGCACAAAAGCGAGCAGGAGTTGCGGCTGCGCTCGGATGCCGAACAGGAAGCCCGCGCGCTGGTGGAAACCAGTCCTGCGGGTGTCATGACGGTCGATGCTTACGGCCGAATCGCGCGAGCGAACAACGCCGCGCGCAGGATGCTCGGCTTTACCGACGGCTCTCCCGAAGGCGAGCCCGTGGAGCGCTATATTCCTCTGCTCGCCAGGCTTCAAGAGTCCCCGCAGGCTGCGCGCCTCACGCGAACTATGGTTGAAGCCAGCGGCCACCGGCGCAACGGAGAAACTTTCTTCGGCCAGGCCTGGGTATCGTCCTACAGCGCGGCCTCCGGTCCTTGTCTGGCGGTGATTTTGCTGGATGTGACGGAGCAGGTGCGCGATCGCGAGGAGGGCGGTCTCAAACAGCTCTTGAGCAATTCGCGGATTGTCGCGGGTGCAGTTTCGCACGAGCTGCGGAATCTGGCCGCGGCCGCCTCAGTGCTGCATCACAATTTGAGTAAGACCCCGGGGTTAGCGGAAAACGCGGATTTCCGCGCGCTGGGAACCGTGGTGGACAGCGCTCTGAAACTTTCCTCCACGGAGTTGTCCGATACGATGGAAGAAGCCCTGGAGGGGTTGAACGTCTCGGAGCTTCTGGAAGAATTGCGTGCCATTATCTCTCCCGGCCTGGAAGAGGCGGGTATCCAAGGAGAATGGGAAATCCACAAGGGGTTGCCGGGGGTCCGCGTGGATCGCTCGGGTCTCTTACAGGTCTTCCTGAACCTGGCGAAAAACAGCATGACCGCGCTGCGCGGCCGGCCGGAAGCGCGACTCCGAATCGCTGCGTATGGCCTGGAGGGGACGGTGGTTATCCGTGTTTCTGACAATGGTCCCGGCATCGCCGCGGCGGACAGATTGTTCCAGCCGTTTCAGCCGGGAGCTTCTTCCACCGGCCTGGGACTCTTTGTCTCGCGCGCCATCATCCGGACCTTCGGCGGCGAATTGCATCAAACGCAGCAGGCCGGAGAATGCTCGTTCATCGTGGAACTCCCCGGAGTGGCGAGCGAACCCGTAAAGGCGGACTCGTGACCCGGATCCTCCTGATCGACGATCATTCGCTGTTTCGCGAGGCCATCGCGAGATTGCTTGGCCGCGAGCCGGATTTTGAAATCGTGGGGGAGTCCGCCACCGTGGACGAAGGAGTCGCCGTCCTTAGGAACACGCAAGTAGACGTGGTTCTACTGGATATCAACTTGGGGCTGCAACAGGGCGGCGCTTTTTTGCCGCTGGCGCGCGAAGCCGGTTTTCAGGGCAAGATCCTGGTAGTGACCGCCGGTGTCAGCAAGCTCGAGGCAGGCCGTCTGGTGGAACGCGGGTGCGCGGGAATCATTCTCAAGCAGGAACGCCCCGAGGTCTTGATTGAGCGGATTCGAGCGATCACCGCGGACGCGGGCGGGGAAGTGGTTCCGCCCCCCTTGCCCGAAACGCTGGAGGCGCCGGGCATGGAGGAGGCGCTCTCCTTTACGCCGCGCGAACTTCAAGTCCTTCGGGCGGTGTTTTCAGGCCAGACCAACAAGGAGATCGCATTCAAGCTGGGCGTTTCCGAGCCGCTGGTGAAGGCGGTACTTCAGCAGTTGTTTTCCAAGACGGGTGTGCGCACGCGGGCGCAGCTGGTGCGCATCGCTCTGGAGCGGCACTGGAAGGAACTGGAGGCGCAAGCGGACTAGGGCAGGCGATCTGGTCGCCTGGCTCCTCAAACGCACTCACCGCGCCGAGCAAGCCTCAGGCTTCCAGGGCGAGTTATCCGGAAGCTTCTTGAAATGCGTGCTGGTGATGAACGGCGTGGTCAGATATTGCGGATCTTTGACCTCGGTGCTCACCACGAGCCAGACGTCTCCGTTCGGGGCGGTATGCCGGTCATACCATTCGGTGACCACTGCGTTCTCGCTGTAAGGAACTCCGTTCTTGCGCAGGTAGCCTGGCCGCAGCCGGGTGGTGACCACCTTCAGGTCGCCGTTCCGGGGTTGCCCGCGTCCCACGGCGGCTTGCTCCCACTGGGCGATGGAATATCCCTGCCAACTTGGAGCGCTGCTTTGCGCAGCCTTCTCAGCGGGGCTGCCCGCCGCATCGGAGCCGAAGTGAAACAATCGCGTCTGCGTGCCTGCCTCGGTTTCGATCTTCAGCGTTGTGTCGTTTTCCCAGGTGATATGCAACCGGCCCGGAACCCTCATGAGTGCGGCCGCTCCGTACGACTTGCACTCTTCCCCGGCGGCCTCATCCTTGGCCGGATCCCATGCATCCGCCACGCGGCGCGCCGCCGCATTCAGCGGAACACCGAGATACTGGCCCTTGGGAGGCGTCACCATCCGGAACATCCAGTCTTCGGTGACTACCGAGACCCAGTAGCCGGTCATGTCGATGGCGGCCGCTGCACGGGGAGTCTGAGCCGCTGCATTTCCCCTTCCGCCCGCGCCCCGGCCTCCACCGCGGCCCTGGGGAAATGCTGCGGGCATGAGCAAACACAAGGCTGCGGCCGCAACCGCCGTTCTTCGCACGATGAGCATTCCTGCCGCTGTGATTAGTCGATGGTCTCGCCGGGCTTGGTGCCCCAGCCGAAGCCGTCGGACGTCCGGTGCAGCGTCTTGAGCGCGCCGCGATTGTCGCCTTTCGTCCGGGAAGGGTTAGCCGTGACGACCACGTCATCTCCCGGCTTCAAGGTGTCGCGCTTGATGCCGGCTTGGCCCAGCTGGCCCGAGCTGCGCCATTCCAGCGACCAGCGCTGCATCGTTCCGTCCTTGTCCGGAACATCGATCTGCAAGAACGAATGCGGATTCCGAAGAAGCAGTTGGACGATTTTCCCTTCCAATTTGACCTCTTTATCGCCTTCATACGTTGCGCCCAGGGAATGATGGGCGTAGGCAGCGATCCCGAAAGCCAGAAAACCGGCCAGCCCCAACAACAGTCTGCGATGCATCCGCGACAACCCCCTCAGCTAAAGATTGTACTAATGTTTCGCGCTCAGGCTTTTATACACGGCCTCCACGAACATGTCCGTGGTCCACGGCCCCGATGTGGCTCCGTACAGGCCATCGTACTCCAGCGTTGGTTTTGACGCCCTCACCTGCTCGAGCGTCATCCCTTTCTTGATCGAATCCTCGATGCGATCCTTGATGATCGCCACCATGTTCCGGTAATTCGCTACGTCGCCGGTATCGCACAGGCGGCCATGCCCGGGGATGACCAGCGTTCCGCCTTGGGAACGGAATTCCGGGATCGCAATGTCCAGAATGTGATTCAAGCCGTCCAGGACGCCCTGAATGCTGCCGCCTTTGGCCAGATCGATGACCGGATAACTCGTGGTCGAAAGAATATCGCCCGCCGCGATCACATCCGAGTAGCGGAAATAGACCATGCTGTCGCCATCGGTATGCGCCGCCGGCGGATGGAAAATCTGGATGCCCTCGCCGTTGAAAAATTCGCTCAACTTGTAAGAACTCCCGCGGAAGGTGTCCGTTGGCCACAATCCCGATGGAACCGCGGGCTTGCCGTTGGTTTCCGCACTCATCCGTCCCAGCAGATTTTCGTGCGCGATCACCGTTGCGGTCGGGGCGACCCCCACCGGCGGAAAGGTCACGCCCAGGATCTTCGAGTCGGCAGGCAGCGCGGAAAGGACTTCATTGCCTCCGGTATGGTCCGGATCGATGCTGGTGTTGATGATGTAGCGGATCGGCTTGGGCGGCGCCGGCGATGCGATCACTGCGTTCAACGAAGGACTCGTCCAGCGATAGGGACTATTGGGGCAATGCAGGCCGAGGCAACGGTTCGGCGCCGGCGAAGCGGCCACGGAAGTGACCAGTTGCAAGACCGTGGAGAGCACCTTCGCGCTCATCTGCGCGGTTCCGGAATCCACCAGGAGGATTCCGTCCTCGCCAATGGACGCCGCGATGTTGCCGCCCGCCCCCACCAGCATGTAGATGTTGCCCTGGACGGGCAGAACGTGAATCTCGCCGGCCTGGCTCTTTTGCTGCGCGAATAGAGCCGTAGCGGAAAGTAAACCGATCCAGAGGTACTTCATGGTTTGGCCGCCTGCCTCAGCTTCTGCCGGTAATCGGGATAGGTGCTCTCGGCGCCGCCGCGCGCGGCCTGCGGCGGAATCCAGCCCGCGGCGTCCTTCAAGTGTTCCGTGGCGCCGGGCAGGAAGTGCGGGACCGCCGTGGAAATATTTTCTTCGCTCACCGTGCACGGATAGTACGTCAGCGCCGTGTGTGTGTCCAGCGCATAATTGGTCGTCTGGATAAACGGTTCCTCCAGCCACACCGGATCGGTCAGGATCATGGTGATCACCAGGTAATCCCCATGCCGGTCGATGTACTCGCGCATGGTGGCATTGTCGCTGAAGCTCGCTCCGTTGCGGCGCAGATAGCTTCCCTTGATATGCGTCGTGTCCACAACCAGAGTGTTGCCTTCCCACTTCCCGGTCGAGAACCCCGACCAGCTATGTGGAGCGTAATCGGGCGGATGGGGACGGCCATCCATGTAGATTACGCGATCGAGCGACCGCAAATACTCGATATGAATCGCGCGGAGCTCGCGCCCGATCGGATCGACTTCATTCCAGAACCGCACGCTTCCCAGCGCGCGCCATTGGTAAGGCGCCGAGTGCGGACGGCACTGAAACTCCGGCAAGCTCCACTCCGAGTGGTCGTGGCTGTCCGCCTTGCGACGCCCGGCATCGTTGAGGGGAATGCCCTGATAGTCGCCCAGCGGCGGGCCGCCGGAACGTTCGTAGCTGTCTTCGTGAACGCGCTCGGCCCAAACCCCGGAAAAGTCCGTCAGCTCCAGAACCGGAGCCCCCTGGCTGAAGATCGGGGCGCAAGCTGCCATCAGGGCGAGCAGGAGAGCAAGGAAGCGCATGGCATCCCTTAATCTACAACACTCGCGGTGGAGTTTCGTAGGTCAGGCGATCGTGTCGCCGGACATCGTTCAAACCAACGAACACTCGATGCTGTTCACTTCGGTGGCGAAAACTTCCACCAGGTGCTGGTTCCCGAGGAGCTCAGCCGTCTCGGCCGGCAAGGCCTGGGCCGTGAGTTGGCGATGACAGCCGCAGGCGCCAAATCCGATATGCTCGGCGACGATGCAGCCGGTCTGGATCGTTTCCGCCAGGTCGCTCATCGGATTCGGCCAGTGATGCAGCGCCGCCGCATCCTGGAGGGATTCGGGCAGACCCCAGGACTCCAGGATGAACGCCGCCAGCTCGGCATGATCGGTTCCGTACGTGGCGCGCTCGATCTCCAGTAAATCCGTTCCATCGGCCAGGGCGTCCTGGACCAGTGCCGCGTAATCCTCTCCGCCATGCTCTGCCAGCGCCAGTTGTCCGATAGCGTGCAGCAGGCCGGCAGTGTAGGCATGGTCGATGGGCAGCGCGGCCGACTGCTCCGCAATGATCGCTGTGGCCAGGCTGTGCCTCCACCAGGCCTTCATGAAGGGCGAGGTCCGGTTGGGGATTCCGCGCCACAGGGCTGCGGTAACGACGATCCGGGTCAGCCGGTGGAGGCCGACAATCGCAATCGCATGGAGCACGGACTGAATCTCGTGACCCCGTCCGTAGAGCCCGGAATTCGCAACCCGCAGGGTTTCTCCGGCCAGGACCGGGTCGAGCGAAATCAGTCTCGCAACTTCCTTGAAAGAAACGTTCTCGTCCGACACCAACCCCAGGAGTCGCACCGCCACGGGGGAAAAAGCGGGCAAGCGCTTCAAGAACTTGCTCACCGGGGCGGCGGACGACGGACCTGCGGTAGACACGGGTGCCACGCGCTTCTTATCGCCGAAACCGGTCAGGATTCTAGGATTTCTTCAGACCCTCGGACTCCCCGGAAGGTCAGCTTTAGCAGTGGAGGCGCCACCAGCGTGGTGGCTACGGACATGAACACCACGACAGCGTAGATGTTTTGCTCGATGACCCCCAGAGAGAGGCCCAATTGAGCCACCACCATCCCGACCTCGCCGCGCGGAATCATTCCCACGCCGACCCGGCGCGCGTCCGCCCATCCCAGCCTGAAGGCGCCCGCGGCGCATCCTATGAATTTCGAGACAATCGCGGCGGCCAGCACCGCCAGACCCAGCCAGAGCGTGGACGCACTGCCGAACGCGTCCAGATCGAAATTCAGCCCGATGCCCACCAGGAAAAAGGGGACCAGGAATTCGGTCACGCCCTGCGTTAAGGAATGCACCCGATGCGCCACCGTTTCGGCCAAGGCCATGCCGGCCATGAACGCTCCGATGATCGCCGCGACGCCGGCGTACGCGGACATCGCCGCGAGAGCGAACAACAGGACGATGGCGAGCGTGAACTGCACTTCGGAGCCCTTGAAAACCCGCAGCAGATGGGGAAACACGAATCTCATCGCCTTGGTCCCCCAGGCGGCCACGATGATCGTGAATGCCAGGGCGAAAATACCGGTCATCGCCAGGTCCAGAAGATTCACCCGCTCTTTCGCCAGACTGCTCACCAGCGCGAGAATCAGCAGACCCAGCACGTCGTCGATGATGGCCGCGCCCAGAATGATACGGCTGGCCAAGTGTTGCAGGAGCCCCTTAGCTGCCAGGACCTGCGCCGTAATCCCCACGCTGGTTGCGACCATGGCGGCTCCAGTGAACGCCGCTTCGATCCGGGGATGTCCCCACAGCAGCAGCAGCCCCGCTCCCAAAAGAAAAGGCACGACGACGCCGAGCACCGCCACGAAGGATGCGGTTCCTCCCACGCGCATGAGTTCCGAGGACTTGACCTCCAGGCCGACGCGGAACAACAGGAACATCACGCCCAACTCAGCCAACGCGGTGAGAAATTCATTCGGCGCCAGCCAGCCCAGGACGTGCGGGCCGACTACAATGCCGGCGAGAATCTGGCCGACGATACCCGGTTGGCCGAGGCGCTCCAGGAGTTCTTCGAGCAGCTTGGCGGCACCGAAAGCCACAAGCATGGAGAGCGGCAACTGCACGGAGTTGGTGTCGAGCGCCATAAACCAAGAATCCCATAGTCATTTGCGCGTGCGACAATGTTTGCATTCATGAAGCATTCGGTCACGCGTGTAGTTGCCGCGATTCTTTGCAGCGCCAGCGTGGCGATGGCGCAGGAGGCCAACCCGCTCAGCGCCGAAGTCCGGTGGATGTACGGCGTCATCAAAAACAATCTCCTGAAGCTGGCCGAAAAAATGCCCGCCGAGAATTACGCGTTCCGTCCTACTCCGGACGTGGAGACGTTCGGCCGGCGTGTCGCGCATATCGCCGATGCGAACATGAGCGTCTGCACCGGACTTCAGGGCAATCGCAAATCCTTGGGAGCCGCGGAGAAAGGCACGAAAGCGGAGCTGGTGGCGGCATTGCAACAATCGTTCGCCGCGTGCGACGCGGTATTCGGCGCGCTCACGGACGCCACAGCGAAGGAAATGGTCAGCGCCCGCCTGGGCGGACCGTTTCCGCCGGATCCGATGCGCACCCGGCTCGCGACGCTTTACAACCTGGTGCGCCATTCCAACGAGATGTACGGCTACATGGCCGTCTATCTACGCTTGAAAGGCATCGTTCCGCCGACCAGCGCGCCCGAGTAACGCTGGCGATCCCGTGGCTCAGGCACTCGTGTGGAGACTCATCGTGACGCCGCTTGCCGCTTCCATAACTCCCAAGCGCGGCCGTAGGGGTCGGGATCTTCGGAGCGTTTCTTGACCTCGCCATCATCCAGATACGTGATCCGCTGTCCCAGCGCCATCGCCTGCAATTGCACGCGGGCGTTTACTTCCAGATACACGCTGCGCGCGACCGCCTCGAGGAGGCTCTTTCCCACAATCACGGCTCCGTGCCCGCGCATCAGGACCGCGGGCTTGTTTCCGAGCGCTTTCGCCAGAGCCTTGCCCAGCTCCGGCGTCTCCACCAGCATATTCGTATCGCCGCCGGCCTCGCGGATCTCGAACACCGGTACGCCCTCGCCCACAAAGGAACTGTTGTGATAGACCGGCCGCAGCGGAACTCTGGAGATGCCGAACGGGATCAGCGCGGGCGCGTGGCAATGCACAATCGAATTCACGTCGGGACGCACGCGATAAATCTCGGTATGGATAAAGCGCTCGCGATAGGAAGTCCGCGGATCGCCGCCGGCGGGTTTGCCGTCCAGGTCGAGCTCCAGGATGTCCGCGGCCGTGACTTGCGCCGGCGCCACCGAGCGCGCAATCAGGAATCGCGCGGCGCCGGGTGCGGTTCGGGCGCTCACGTGGCCGAACGCGTCCACGATTTCCTGCGCCACCAGAATATGATTCGCCGTGACCACATCTTCCACCAGCGACTCCCGCGAGGGCGCCTGAGCCCTGAGCCGGGTCGAGACGAGAGCCGCGGCGCCTGCCAGAAGAAATTCCCGCCGGCGATTGAGGTCCATGCCTGTTAACATAACGCATAGGATACGAACATGCGCAAAGCAGGCTTGGCTCTGGTTGCGATGACGGCATTCGCCGCAGAACCCTCCTACGAACGCGAAATCGCGCAATGGCGCGCCCAGCGCGAAGCCAAACTCAAAGCCGACGATGGATGGCTGACGGTCGTGGGCCTGCACTGGCTGCATGAGGGAGTCAATACCGTGGGTTCCGATCCGAAATCGGACGCCCCCTTGCCGCCCTCCATGCCCGCGCATGTCGGCACCATCACCCTCACCAAAGGCAAGGTCCATTTCAAGCCTGCCGGAGGCGTGCAGCTCAAGGACACCGGCATCCGCCTTCCGGAAATGGATTTGAAGACCGACATCACGCCGGACTACGACCGTCTGGCGATCGGCCGCGTGAAGTTCTTCGTCATTGAGCGCGAGGACCGCTTCGCCGTGCGCGTGAAGGACAACGACAGCGAGGCCCGCAAGAAGTTTACCGGGTTGCGCTGGTATCCGGTGGATCCGTCCTGGAAAATCAAGGCGAAATTCATTCCTTCGCCGCACCAGGTGGTGTTCGATACCGATGCCGGCGTGAAGGAAAAAGACGAATCGCCGGGATACGTGACGTTTACGCGCGGCGGAACAGAGTACAAACTGGAGGCAGTGAAAGAGGAGAACGATCTCTGGTTCGTCTTCCGCGACCTGACCAGCGGCAAGACCACCTACGGGGCCTCGCGCTTCCTGTACACGCCCTTTCCCAAGGACGGTTTCGTCGAGATGGACTTCAACAAAGCCGAAAACCCGCCCTGCGTGTTTTCCGACTACGCGACCTGTCCCCTGCCGACTCCGCAAAACCGCCTGCAACTGGCGGTGACCGCCGGCGAGCAGATGTACCATCATTCCAAATAACTGGTGCGATGCGGCTGAGCGCTGTCCAAGATTACTGGGATCGCCAGGCCCACGCCGATCCGATGTGGGCGATCCTGACGGATCCGGCCAAAGCCGGCGGCCGCTGGGACGCGGACGAATTTTTCGCCACGGGAGCCCACGAGATCGGCGTGTTCATGAAGCGCGCCGCGGAGTGGGGCGTACCTGTTTCGCGCAGATCCGCACTCGATTTTGGATGCGGCATCGGCCGCCTCAGCCAGGCCCTGGCCGCGTATTTCGACCAGGTGCATGGCGTGGACATTTCCCCGAAAATGATCGAGCTGGCGCGGCAGCACAATCAGAAGGGCGCCCGCTGCCAGTACCTGTGCAATCGAGCGGGCGACCTGCGGATGTTCGCGGATCGGTCCATCGATATGATCTACTCCTGGATCACGCTCCAGCATATGCGTCCCCGCTTTGCGCGCGGCTACCTGCGCGAGTTCCTGCGCGTGCTCGCGCCCGGAGGATTGCTGCTGTTCCAATATCCGAGCAAGCCGGTTTCGATCCGTCACCGCCTGGCGCAATGGAAAGCGCCGTTCTTACGGCCTCGGCCCATGTATATGAACGGAATGAATCGCGACGAGGTAGCCGCCTTGCTGAAGCGCGCCGGCGGCCGCATTCTGGAAATCCAGCAGGATGACGAATCGATTCCGGGCTATCATAGCTTCTGCTATGCGGTCACGCGCGATTAGCGGCGCTTTCGCCTTGCTCGCTTTGCTGTTCGGTTCTTCGGCGCTCGGCCAGCAGCCACCGGCCAGCGCGCCGAAGCTGGCCCCCGATCCCGGCGCGTTCGATCCCGGCGCAACGCAGGGCGCGGGAGGCGCCCAGCAAGGACCGCGCCCGAAGGTGGGTCCGGCGCCGCGCTTTCCGGATGGGTTGCCGAATTTCGGCGGAGATGGCGCGTGGTATCCGGGATTTTCGGGCAACATCGCTGAAACGCGCTGGAAGGGCGTCAAGAGCGCCGATCAGCACGTGGACGTGCCCTTCCTGCCCTCCGCGCTCGAACTATTCAACCAGCGCGTGACCAGCAATTCCAAAGACGATCCTGAAGCCCAGTGCCTTCCGGTCGGTGTGCCGCGATACATGTTCGATCCGTATGCGTTCGAAATCGTCCAGACTCCGGCGCAGGTGATTTTCCTGTTTGAGGGCGATAACTATTTGTGGCGGACCGTCCCGCTTCGCCCGGCCAGGAACCATTCGAAAGATATCCGGCCCACGTGGCTGGGCGACTCCGTAGGCCGTTACGACAAGGACACGCTGATTGTGGATGTGGTTGGGTTCAACGGGAAAGCGTGGCTCGACCAGGCGGGCCATCCGCAGACACCCCAGGCTCATCTAATCGAACGCTACACGCGTACAGATTCGCTGACGCTGAAGTACGAAGTCACCATCGACGATCCGGGCGCCTATTCCAGGCCTTGGACCGCCACGAACACCGTGAACTGGCGGCCGGGGTTTCACCTGATGGAGTTTATCTGTCAGGAGAACGAGAAAGACTCCGTCCACATGACCAACGGCGGCAAGTAGGGTGCACCAGGTTCCCCGGTCCGTGGGCCGGAGTTTGACAGCGCAGGGGTGGCTCCCGGAAAATGGAATTGCCTACCTACACGTGCGGATGTGGCGGAATTGGCAGACGCGCTAGATTCAGGTTCTAGTTCTCGCAAGAGAGTGGAGGTTCAAGTCCTCTCATCCGCACCACTGCTAATGCAACAAGTTAGCAGCCTTTCCCCAAGCGTCCGTAACCTGGCTCCTGGGCGTGCCGAAAGCTTAGCTCAGCTCCCTCACCCAAGCGTTAGGCAGGGCATCTGCAAGCCCCCGCGCCTGGTCCAACTGCATGCGCGGTTGAGGAATGCCGCCGGTGCGCGATTTGGGTTTGGTAGGACTCCTTTTCGGAAGCCGCAGACCTTCCCGCGGCGCTTCGCTTTGGGTAGAGGCCGGTCGAATCTGGGCCCGGTGTTCGGGCCCTTGAAAAGGCCCCTTCCGGGTTAATAACGGTTGACAATGGCCACCAGGAGTGGCCAGGCTGCTAGTCCGCACACGACCGCAACAATTCCTCCGCGTACACTGCGCCCGCGGGAGTTTCTTCGTGCTTGAAGAAGACGTACACATCCCGGCCTCCTGCCAGCATCCCTCTCGCCCGCTCCGCGATCGCCGCACGTTCTTCCGGGGAATAATCCTCTTTTCTCAGCCGCACGTAGACAAATCCGGCCGTGAGCACCGGCGGAACCTCGAATTTATCCGACTCCGCCAGGCACAGGGCGATCCCGTGCTTTTCGAACAAGCCGTATACCTCATCCACCAGCCAGGAATTGTTGCGGAATTCGAACGCGCAGCGGATGTCGCGCGGAAGCTTTTCCACGAATGCCGAGAGCGCCGGCAGGTCGGCCTTCAGATTCGGCGGCAATTGGAACAAAACGGGTCCCAGCCTGCGCGTAGCCCGCAGCGGATCGATGGCCCGGAAGAACACTTCGGTGAATTCGGATTCCTTCAGCCGCAGGATATGCGTGATGCGCTGGTGGGCCTTGCACGCAAAGATGAATCCTTCGCGCGTGGCGGTAATCCAATTCTCCAGGGTGCTTCCCTTCGGAAGCTGGCGGAACGTGTAGTTGATTTCGACCGCGTTCAGCCGGCTGGAGTAGTGTTTGAGGAAATCCTTGACAGGGAGCTTGGCCGGGTAAAAGTCGGGTTTCCAACTGGGATAGGCAAAGCCGGAAGTGCCTGCAAATAAGGTGGCCATCTATCGCAGGCTACACTGAAATGACATGGCGGCACGAGGATTAGGAATGCCAGGCATGGGGCACGGCGACCGCGCCGCGCGGCGCTCGGAGGATTCCGCTCCGTTCGCGTCTTCGGGCAAGAAGCGCCAGCCAGGCCTGCGCGATGTCTGGCCGCAGCTTCGCGAACTGGTCATTCCGCGGCGGAAGATCCTGGCATTCGGCTTCCTGTTGATGATCATCAACCGGCTGAGCGGGCTGGTTCTCCCGTTTTCGACCCGCTACCTGATCGACAACGTCATCGGGAAACGTCAGTTGTATCTGCTGACTCCTCTCGTGCTGGGGATCCTGGGCGCGACGCTGATTCAGGGCGTGACCTCGTTTTCGCTGACGCAAATTCTTTCCAAGGCCGGACAGCGCCTGATCGCCGAGCTGCGACAGAAGGTCCAGAGGCACATCGGACTGCTGCCCGTCGCCTATTACGACACCAACAAGAGCGGCGTGCTGGTTTCGCGCATCATGACCGACGTGGAAGGCGTACGCAACCTGATCGGCACCGGGCTCGTGGATTTCGTGGGCGGCCTCATGACCGCGGTGATTTCGCTGGTGGTGCTGCTGACCATCAGCCCCATCATGACGGCGGTCACGGCGGTTTCGGTGGGCCTGTTCGCTTTCGCGCTGAGCAAGGCGTTCACGAAAATACGCCCCGTTTTCCGCGAACGCGGTAAAATCACGGCGGAAGTCACGGGACGATTGACGGAGTCGCTGGGCGGCGTGCGCGTCGTGAAGGGCTACCATGCGGAAGATCGCGAAGCGCAGGTTTTTAGCAAGGGGGTTCTGCGGCTGTTGGACAACGTCTTCAAATCTCTGACCATGGTTTCGGTGATGAGCCTGTCTTCCACCGTACTGATGGGCATCGTCAGCGCCGCGATCATGTTTGTGGGCGCCCGCCAGATCGCCGCGGGCCATCTTACGCTGGGACAATTCGTGATGTTCACCACGTTTCTGGCGTTCCTCATCGCGCCTGTTTTTCAGGCGGTCGGAATCGGAACGCAGTTGACCGAAGCGTTCGCCGGACTCGACCGCACCCGTGAAGTGCTCGGCGAACGACCGGAAGACCGCGATCCCCGGCGCACGGCAGGGATTGGACCGATCCAGGGACGAGTCGAATTCAAGGACGTCAGCTTTGCCTACGAGGCCGGCAAGCCGGTATTGTTCGACGTGAGCTTCGAGGCCGAGCCGGGCAAGGTAACCGCGCTGGTGGGCTCCTCCGGATCCGGCAAATCCACCATCATCAGCCTGGTCGCAGCATTTCACACGCCCACATCCGGCGTGGTCACTGTGGACGGGATCGACTTATCCACGGTGAGGCTCGACACGTATCGCACGCAGTTGGGCGTCGTGCTGCAAGATACGTTCCTGTTCGACGGAACCATCGAAGAGAACATTGCGTTTGCGCGGCCCGATACCACCAGAGAGCAGGTCCTGGAGGCCTGCCGCATCGCGCGCGTGGATGAGTTCGCCGAGAAATTCGAAAAAAAATACGACACCGTGGTTGGCGAGCGCGGCGTGAAGCTCTCTGGAGGACAGCGTCAGCGGGTCTCGATCGCGCGCGCGATCCTGGCCAACCCGCGCATCCTGATCCTGGACGAGGCCACCTCAAGCCTCGACTCGGAGTCCGAATCGCTGATTCAGGAGGGCCTGCGTTATCTGATGCAAGGCCGCACGACATTCGTGATCGCGCACCGGCTTTCCACGATCCGCAGGGCAGACCAGATCCTGGTGGTAGAGAACGGACGCATCGTCGAGCGGGGAACGCATGAATCGCTCTTCGAGCGACATGGGCGCTACTGGGACCTCTATACGCGCCAGCATGGCCTCGAAGCGAATCTTTTCCTCGCGCCGGGCGAGGGAGATACGGTTCCGGAAGACGCTGGAGCTGGCCGCCAGGCTCGCGAAGCGGCTGCGGTGACCGAAGCGATGCGCTTGCTGCGCGGTCGCTGATCTCGCTTTAGAACCCGATCCCGAACAGCACTGCCACCTGATTGCGATTCGACTGCACTTGGCCGTCGAAAGTCCGCAATGCCCAGCCGGTGTATCGCACCTCAGGCGACACCTTGATCAACAGGAGATTGAATTCCACTCCGGCGCCCACGACGATCCCGTAATTGGAGCGGTGGTTGAGCGAAGCGAGACGTATGTCGGTCAGACGGCTGAAGCTCACCCCTGCGTCGAAGTATGGCTTCACCAGCGGGACCGGGAAACGATGCTTCAGCAGCACGGGAAACTCCCAGGAACTGGCGGACGCGCCGATGCCGCCGCTGCGAAAATCATAGCTTCGATACAGCGCATCCACCTCGATCGCCATCCTGGCGGGCAGCCGCAACTCGACATAAGGACCGACGGTGTAGCGGGGCGACTCCGCAGTAAACACCGCCAGAGTTGGAGCCGGGAGGACTTTAAAGGCGTCGGTGGCGGGCACACCGATCTTCAATCCGGCGCCTAACGGCTGCGCCGCTCCGGCAGCCGCGAAAAAAAGAAGTGATACAACGGTTCGTCGAAGCATCCTCCTTACACTCTAGACTCTGAGCCGGTGCGGAACGCAAACGCGAACAGGGGCGGCCGCATTGGTCCATGCTTGAGTTTGCGAGAACGCTCAGGCCGGGAAGGACTTTCGTCCTGAACGTCGACAGCCGGTGATGGATTGTCGAATCGGATAACAGCCGGCGTCGTCCGATGGCGGCTATGAGCGAGCATCATTACCGCCAGCAAAAGAACTAACGCGACGGCTTGCAGGATCAACGTGAGCTTTCGCATGCCGCTAGGATCGGCATGCGGCATACCGCGCCTAAGCTCATGATTTGTCGAGAAGTGTGGCTGTGCGCCGCTTCACATCTGTGCGGTTGCCGCACAGATGTGTTACGACTGCTCCCTGGCCGCCCTGGCGGCCAGCTCGTCGGCGCGGTTGTTGTCCTTGTGATCGGCATGGCCCTTGGTCCAGGTCCAATGGATCTTATGCCGCGCCACCTCCCGGTCGAGTGCCTCCCAGAGGTCCTGATTCATGACGGGCTTCTTGGAACTGGTCCGCCAGCCGTTGCGTTTCCACCCATGGATCCATTTGGTGATCCCGTTTTTGACGTATTCCGAGTCGGTGATCACTTCCACGACGCAGTCCTCGCGCAGAGCCTTCAGGCCTTGAATCACCGCCGTTAGCTCCATCCGGTTATTGGTGGTGTGCGGCTCGGATCCGGAGAGTTCGCGTTTGTGGCGGTTGTAGCGCAAGATGCTCGCCCAGCCTCCGGGGCCTGGATTCCCCAGACACGCGCCATCGGTGATCAATTGGACTTCCTTCAACGGGATCTCGCCTATTGGACTTGCAGCAATTCACGCTCGAAGAACGCATCCACAAGTTCGAGGATTCGGGCAGGCTCAGCCGCCTGATAGATGTCGGCCCGCAACTTCGCGCCGTTGCGGACGCCGTGCGTGAAATACGTCGCGAACTGCTTCATCTTTCCGACTGCGTCCGGAGCCTGATGATCGTGGAGCATGGAATAATATCGCCGCATGATCTCGTAGCGCGCGGACTCCGCCGGAGTTTCGTAGCTGCCTGTGCTTACGTAATCCGCGATCTGGCGGAAAATCCAGGGATTCGATGACGCCGCGCGGCCGATCATTACGGCGTCGCAGCCAGTTTCCTCCACCATGCGCACCGCATCCTGCGGCGTGAGGATGTCGCCGTTGCCGATCACCGGAATCTTCACTGCGGCTTTCACCTCAGCGATGCGCGTCCAATCGGCGTGTCCGCTGTAGCCCTGCTCCCGGGTGCGCGGATGCAGCGCGATCGCCGCCAGGCCGCAATCTTCGGCCAGCCGCGCCATGCGTACGTTCACCAGTTCCTGGTCGTTCCACCCTGCGCGGAATTTCATGGTCAGCGGAATCGAAATCGCCGACCGGACCGAACGCAGGATCTTTTCCACCAGCGGAAGGTCCCGAAGCAGTCCGGATCCCCCGTTGCAACGCACCACTTTCTTTACAGGGCAGCCGAAGTTGATATCGACGATGTCGAATCCCAGATCCTCACAGTAGCGCGCGGCGTCGGCCATCACCTGCGGATCGGAGCCGAAGAGCTGCGCCGAGATGGGATGCTCATCGGGATCGAAATAGAGATACCGAAACGTCCGCGTGGGCTTGTTGGCCTTGGAGGTCGCGACCACGCCATGCGAGCTGGTGAATTCGGTCATGATGAGGCCGCAGCCGCCCTGCGACCGGATCAGCCGGCGGAAAACGGTATCCGTCACGCCGGCCATGGGCGCAAGCACCGTGGCGGGCTGGATGGACACGTTGCCGACGTGGTATCCGCGGGGGAACATCGTTGCTCTATTTTATCTGAGGCGGGCAAGCCCGCCTCCTTCGGGGGGTTACAGCGTTTCGCTCGGGGACGCCGGAGGCTCCAGGGGCAGCACTTCGAAATTATCCGGTGTAAACACGACTACGCGGACCTGGCCGCTCTTCCCGATCGGCCCGATGGGTTTCCCGTTAAGCCGGACTTCCAGTCCTCCGGCGTTGCCCACGGTCATACGCGCAGCATCCAGGCCCGTCAGGGTCTTGGTCTGGCTGGGTTCGAGAAATCCCGAAAACAGGCGCTTGCCGTCGCTGGTAATGGAGAGCCACGTCTTTTCGGTGGCGGACAGCTTCAGCACAACTTGATTCACGCCATCCACAGTCTGCTGCTCCGCTGTGGCGGAAAGCTGAACGCCGGGATCCGCAGGAGCCTGGGAACGGTCTTCGGGCGTTGAAACAGCGGGTGTGGGCGCCACAAGAGCGGGCGGCTGCGGCTTCCCTTTCGCGGCTTGTGTCGGGCGGCTCCACCAGGCGTAGAATCCGGAACAGGCTAGCAGCGCCAGGACAAGCCCAGCCAGCGACCCGCCCAGCTTTGCGCTCGAGAAGGAACGGTTGGAGTCGGCGACAATCGGGTCGAGACGGCGGATCGGAGCTTGTGTTTGGATCACGGGCTGAGCTGCGTCCTCTGCCTGCGCAGCCAGCGCTTCGACTCCCTCGCGAATCTCGGCTTCTTTCACTCCGAGGAGCGCTGCGTACTGCTTGACGAAATTCTTATAGAAGAAGATGCCCGGCAAACTCTTCACGTCATCCTGTTCGATGGCGAGCAAATACTGCCGGGTGAGGCAGAGCTCGTGGGCGAGATCCGCGAGTGCGCGATCCTGGCGCTCGCGCGCGCTCCGAAGAAAGCTTCCTACGGAGTTCATACTACATGTTTACTTTCGGTGGTGGAGTTCCGGGACTTTAGCCCCGGAGGTACTATAATACATCATTCGGTGAATTTGCCCCCCAAAAAAAATAAAAAAGTGGTGGGTGTGGTCGTGGCCAACTGGAACCGTAAGGACTTGCTCCGGGCATGCCTGGAATCGCTGGCTCGCCAGAGCCACCCCTCCTACGAAGTCGTGGTCGTCGACAATGGTTCCTCTGACGGATCTCCCGCACTCGTGGAAGAAACGGCGAAGCGCTTTCCTGTTTCGCTTCGTCTCATCGCCAACCAGGAGAACCGGGGCTTTTGCGCCGCCAACAACCAGGGCATCGCGGCAACCGACACGGAGTTGATCGCGCTCCTCAACAACGACGCAGAGGCGCAACCCGACTGGCTGGAAGCCTTAGAACGGGCCATTCGCCAGGGGGACGACATCGGGATGGCTGCCTCTAAGGTCCTGGTGTGGGAGGACCCCACGCGGATTGACAAATGTGGACACCTGATTTACCCCGACGGCCAGAATCGAGGCAGAGGGTCGGGCCAGACCGACCGCGGCCAATTCGACCGCCTCGGGGAGGTCCTGTGGCCGGACGGCTGCGCGGCCATGTATCGCCGTGAGATGCTAGAGGACATTGGCGGATTCGATGAGGATTTTTTTGCCTACGCCGATGATGCGGAGTTGGGTCTCCGGGGCCGCTGGGCAGGCTGGCGATGTTTGTATGCTCCCGACGCGGTGGTCCGCCATCACCGGGGAGCCACACTGGGACTGGGCTCCGCGCGCCGGCTCACGCTGATCGAGCGCAACCGGGTCCTGCTGGCGGTGAAACTGTTTCCTTGGAGTCTGCTGTGGGCGAACGGAGCCTTCCTACTGGCGAGGATCGTGGCGGGAATGGCGGCAGCTTTCCGCAATCGCGGGGAGATGCGCCATTACCCCGGCACGGCCGGGAAGTTCACGGCGGCGGTGGCTCTGCTGCGCGGAACGGCGTCGGCGCTTCCGCGCATTCCGGCTATGCTGCGAAAGCGGCGGGCTCTGCGCGGCAAGCGGCGGCTGACCGGACGCCAGATTCGCCAGCTTCTGCTGGCGAACCGGATCGGCCTGAGGGAGCTCTCCGAATCGGCGAATTAAGCATCCTAGCGAAGGAGCCGTGCCCGGCCTGCGGGCATCCCGAGGTTCGCAGGCTGTTCTCCGCCACGGACCGGCTCTATGGCACCACAGATCGCATTTTTCAGGTCGTGGAGTGCGGCTCGTGCCGCTTGATCCGCCTGGACCCGAAGCCCGCCCCAGATGAGCTACAAACGTATTACCCGCGGGATTACTGGTACGCTCCGGAACCCGGCACCGTGGATCGGATGGAGCAGTGGTATCGCCGGTTCGTCCTCCGGGATCATCTTCACTTTGTGGAACGAGCGTTGAGGGAATCCGAAGCCAGGGGAATCGTTCTGGACGCGGGCTGCGGAGGCGGGCTGTTTCTCCAGATGCTCGCCGAACGCGGCATAGGCGAGCGAACCGGTCCCGTGGCTGGTCTGGATTTTTCTGCGGATGCAGCGCATGCGGCGTGGTGGCGGGCCGGCGTTCCCGCGGTCTGCGGCAGGCTGACGGAGGCGCCGTTCGCGCCCGGGAGTTGCGCCGCTGTGACCATGTTCCACGTTCTCGAGCACCTGTATGATCCGGCGGGATATTTGCGTGCGGCGCACGAACTGCTGGCGCCGGACGGCCGGTTGATCGTACAGGTGCCGAACGCCGCCTGCTGGCAGTTCCTGCTGCTCGGCGAACGGTGGAGCGGGATCGATGTGCCGCGCCACCTTACTGATTTTCGCGCCGCGGATCTGGACCGGCTGCTGGATCGCTGTGGGTTTGAGGTGCTCCGGCACAAGCATTTTTCCCTTCGCGATAACCCGGCGGGTCTGGCGACCAGCATCGCCCCCCAGCTCGATCCCATGGCGCGGCGCGTCCGCCAGATTGCCGAAACGCCCCGGCAGCACTTCGGGAAAAACCTGCTTTACATGATGCTGGTTGCCGCCGCGACTCCATTCACACTGCTTGAAGCCACCTGCCGCGCCGGATCGACCCTTATGGTCGAAGCCCGTAAGAAATCGTAATGTACGCCGCCACGCGGTCCCTCCTGCCACGCTCTCTGGCGCGCTACGTAATGCACTTCGAGGCATCCATCGAAGACGCCGTGGCCAGGTTTGCGCGGCAACTGCCGCCCGGAGTTCGCGTGCTCGATGCCGGAGCTGGCGAGGGAGATTACAAACATCACTTCGCGGAGCAGCGCTACTGTGGCCTGGATCTGGGCATCGGCGACAAGACCTGGGACTACTCGCGGCTGGATGTAGTCGGGGATCTGGAAACGCTTCCTTTCTCCGATCGGACGTTCGAAGCCGCCCTCAACATCGTGACGCTGGAGCATGTTCTGAATCCGGCGAACGTGCTCTGCGAATTGAGCCGCGTGCTCGCGCCGGGCGGACGTTTGCTGCTGGTTGCGCCGCTGGAATGGGAAGAACATCAGCAGCCCCACGACTACGGCCGGTTCACCCGGTATGCGCTGAATCGCTTGCTGAAGCAGGCCGGATTCAGTGAGATTGCGATCCAGCCTGTGGGCGGCATCTTCCGCCTGATCTCGCGACGCCTGCTGAACGCGCTGCAATTCTTTCCGGGCCCGCTGATGTTCGTGGCGGCCGTAGTCTTCGCGCCGCCCGCCCTGCTGCTGCCGCTGCTTGATTCGCTGGATCGCGAGCGAGCCTTTACACTGGGATATATATGCTCCGCGCGCAAGCCCTCCTGATCGCACTTCTGCCCGTACTAGCGTCAGCCTCCGGCGTTTCCGGCGCGTCGGCGCTCGAATTCACGCGCCGCGCCGTTGCTTTTGGGCCCCGGCCTTCCGGATCGGATGCCAACCGTCAATTGCAAGCCTACATTCTTGCCCAGCTCAAAACGTGCAAGTGCCAGGTCACGGAAGATCCGTTCACGGCTCAGACGCCAAAGGGTCCCATCGCGATGAAGAACATCATCGCCAAATTCCCCGGCAAGAGCGGTAAAGCCGTGGTCATCACGGGGCACTACGACACGAAGCTGTTTCCCGGGCGGAAATTTGTCGGCGCCAGCGACGGGGGGTCTTCCACGGGATTGCTGCTGGAACTGGCGCGCGTGCTCGCCGGGCAGCCGAGGACTGACGACGTGTATTTAGTCTGGCTCGACGGAGAGGAAGCGGTTCGCACCGAATGGGCCGGAGACGACAACCTCTACGGGAGCCGGCATCTGGCTGAGCGGTGGTCCCGGGACGGCACGGCTGCGAAGATCAAGGGGCTGATCAACGTTGACATGATCGGCGACAAACATCTGAACATCAAGCAGGAGCTGAATTCGAACGCGCGCTTGCGGGAACTCGTCTGGCGCAGCGCCTCCGAGCTGGGCTACAAGGCGTACTTCCCCGATGAGGCACTCACAATCGAGGACGACCACATCCCGTTCCTCAAGGCAGGCATTCCGGCGCTGGACCTGATCGATTTCGATTACGACCCCTGGCACACCGACCAGGACACCATGGACAAACTCAGCGCGCAGAGCCTGGAAATCGTGGGAAACGTTGTACTGGACGCGATCCAGAAGCTGGAACACCAGTAGAGCAAGCTTGGAGTATGGGCGCCAAGGCGGCGCTTCCCGCAGAGGAATACCTTTCTTCACCCGCCCAGAATTGGGTCTGAAAAATCCGAACCGGCCTGTACTTGATTCCGAGGAGTACCGCACGTGGGGAGTTCCTCAGGTCCGGCGGGTCGGCCCCCACCCCCGGCGGCGATACACTGCGATAAAGGGCTGACCGAGGTTCCGACTTTGCAGGTCCCAGAACTCGGCGTCGAGCTCAAGCCGGCGGATATCTTCGAATAATCACGCCCGCAGATCCCGGCCTGTCATTTCCTTTGGCTGAGCGGCGTGCATCATCCCCAGGATCGTCGGCGCGATGTCTTGCAGCGCGCCGTTGGGGCGCAGCGGGCGCTTTTCCTCGTCCACCACGATTAACGGCACCGGATTGGTCGTGTGATACGTGTGCGGGCCCTTGGTCACCGGATCGATCATCATCTCGGCGTTACCATGATCCGCCGTGATGATCCAGCGCCCGCCGGCGCGGCGCAGGGCAGCGTAGATGCGCCCGAGGCAGGCGTCGACGACCTCGACGGCACGTACGGTAGGCTCCATTTTCCCCGAGTGGCCGACCATGTCGGCATTCGCGAAGTTCATCACGATGACGTCGAAGCCTTTCCGGTCGATCGCCTTGATCACCGCTTCGGTGATGCCTTCGGCGCTCATCTCAGGTTTCAGGTCGTAGGTCGCGACCTTCGGCGAAGGGATCAGCTCGCGTTCCTCGCCGGGATACGGTTTCTCGTTCCCGCCGTTGAAAAAATACGTGACGTGCGCGTATTTCTCGGTCTCGGCCACGCGCAGATTCTTCCAGTGCTCGGCCGCCATGACGTTCGCCAGGATATTGTTGGGATGCTCGCGGGCCAGCACGAACGGCACCGTAAACGTCTTGTCGTACTGGGTCATGGTAGTGAAGTGGAGCTTCAGCGGAGATTCGACCAGCTTCTGGGTCATCTCGCGGCCGCGGTCGGCGCGAAAGTTGTAAAAGATGCAGGCGTCCCCTTCGCGAATCAGTCCCACCGGATCGTTACGGCTGTCCACGATCGTGACCGGCTCGATGAACTCGTCGGTGACGCCGCGCTCGTAGGAGCGCTTTACCGCAGCCACAGGATCGCTGGCTTTTTCGCCGGAGCCGTGCACCATCGCGCCTTTGGCGCGCTCGATCCGGTCCCAGCGCTTGTCGCGGTCCATCGCATAATAGCGTCCGGAAATCGTGGCGATGCGGCCCACGCCGATCCGCCGGATCTCTTTCAGGAGCGCTTCGAGGAACCCCGCGCCGCTTTGGGGCGGCGTGTCGCGCCCGTCCATGAAGCAGTGGATCGCCACGTCGGTCACGCCTTCGCGCTTAGCCATTTCGAGCAGCGCGTAAAGATGGGTATTCATCGAGTGCACGCCGCCATCGCTGAGAAGTCCCATCAGGTGCAGCCGGCGGCCACGGGCGTGGTGCATCGCCGCCAGCAGCGTCGGATCCTTGAAGAAATCGCCCGACGCGATCATCCGGTCGATCCGCGTCACATCCATGTAGATGACCCGTCCCGCGCCAATATTCAGGTGCCCGACTTCGCTGTTGCCCATCTGCCCTTCGGGCAATCCGACGAACGGCCCGGACGTGTGGACCAGCGTGTTCGGATACTCGCGCAGCAGGGCGTCGTATGTGGGCTTTCGCGCCGCCGCAATCGCGTTGCCGTCGGTGGCGGGCGAGTAGCCCCAGCCGTCAAGAATTGTGAGGACCAGCGGGCGTCCCGTCATCATTGGCGGAATGCCCTACGGCCTGCGTAGCGCGCCGCGGAGCCTAAATCCTCTTCAATGCGGAGAAGCTGGTTATACTTGGCGATCCGATCGGTGCGGCTAGCCGAGCCCGTTTTGATTTGGCCTGCGCCCGTGGCGACCGCGAGATCGGCGATAAAGGCATCTTCGGTCTCGCCCGACCGGTGCGAGACCACCGACGTATAACCCGCGCCGGCAGCCATCTTCATAGCTTCCAGCGTTTCGGTGAGGGTGCCGATCTGGTTCACCTTGATCAGGATCGAATTGGCTACGCTTTGATCAATGCCCATCTTGAGCCGCGCTGTATTGGTGACGAACAGGTCGTCGCCCACAAGCTGGATCCTGTTGCCGAGCATCTCCGTCAGCAGCTTCCAGCCTTCCCAATCGTCCTCGGCCATGCCGTCCTCGATGGAAACGATCGGATACTGGTGCACCCAGTTGGTCCAGAACTCGCACATCTGTTCGGAGGTGCGCTCGCTCTTGTCGGATTTCTTGAAGACGTATCTTTTTTTAGCCTGGTCGTAAAACTCGCTCGCTGCCGGATCGAGTGCGATCCCGATTTGATCTCCCGGCGTGTACCCGGCCTGCGTAATCGCTTCGAGCACCACATCGAGCGCCTCTTCGTTCGACTTCAGGTTCGGCGCGAAGCCGCCCTCATCGCCCACCGAAGTGGAATAGCCGCGCTTCTTCAGCACGCTTTTGAGTGTGTGGAAAACCTCGGCGCCCCAGCGCAGCGCTTCCGAAAAGCGGTCCGCCCCGTAAGGGACAATCATGAATTCCTGCGGATCCACGCTGTTGTCGGCGTGCGCCCCGCCGTTGAGAATATTCATCATCGGCACGGGTAACAGGCAAGCGCCCACTCCGCCAAGGTACCGATAAAGCGGCGTCTGCTGCGAGGCCGCGGCGGCGCGCGCGACCGCCATCGAAACGGCCAGGATCGCGTTTGCCCCCAACCGTGCCTTGTTGGGCGTGCCGTCGAGCGAAATCATCAGCCGGTCGATCTGCGCCTGCCGCTCGGCGTCGGCGCCCAGAAGCGAGGGAGCGATCTCCTGCGCGATATTCTTGACGGCCTTGTGTGTTCCTTTGCCGAGATAGCGAGTTTTATCTCCGTCGCGAAGCTCAACGGCCTCGTGTTCTCCCGTCGAAGCTCCGGAAGGCACGGCGGCGCGTCCCATACTGCCGTCTGCAAGCCACACGTCTGCTTCAACCGTAGGGTTGCCGCGCGAGTCGAGAATCTCGCGCCCGATGATCTTGGTGATCTCCATAAGGGCAAAACTTTAGCTTACGGCAAGCGGGTGGCGCTTGTGCGGGATTGTTTTCGGCCGCCCGGGTTCTCGCGGGGAATTTAGCGCGCGTCGGGCGCAGGTTCGATCTTCAGCAGCGCGCCGTCATCTTCATCGGTGAGCAGATATAGCAGCCCGTCAGGGCCCTGCCGGACTTCCCGGATCCGCTGGTGCAGTTCGGCCAACAAGGTCTCGCGCCGGAGTTCCTCGGTCTTGTCGTTGAACACGATTCGTTCAAGGTGTCCGGTCCCGGGAATTTCGCCCGTTCGCATGCTGCCCACGAACGCATTGTTCTTCCACGCCGGAAAACGGTCCCCGGTGTAGATCGCCATGCCTGCGACCGCAATGGAAGGCACCCAGAACACCAGGGGCTGCTCGACGCCTTCGCGCCAGGGGACTTCGGAAACGCGCGGGCCTTCATAGGTTCGCCCGTAGCTGGCGATCGGCCAGCCATAGTTCCTCCCTGGGAGAACGATGTTGATCTCGTCTCCGCCATTCGGACCGTTCTCATTGTTCCACAGTTCGCCGGTGACCGGATGCACGATCAGCCCGAGCGTGTTGCGGTGCCCCATCGAATAAATCTCCGGCTTGTAGCCGGCGCGGCCCACGAACGGATTGTCTGGCGGAACGGCGCCGTCGTCGCGCAGGCGCATGATTTTTCCGCGGTTGCTTTTGGGATCCTGGGAGGCGTCGCTGTTGGACGCGCCGTTGCTGACGTAGATCATCCCGTCACGCCCGAAAGCGATCCGCGAGTTGTATCCGTTGGCGGTTTCCGGCAGCCAGTCCGCGGTGAAGATGTCGCGGACGTCGGTCAGCGCGTGACCCTCCAGACGCCCGCGGCCCAACACGGTCGCGATCGTCTTGTTCTCACCCGGTTTGTTGTAGGTGAAGTAGACCAGCTTGTTATCGGCGAACTTGGGATGCAGGGCCACGTCCATGAATCCCGAGTTGCCGATCGTGCGCACCGCGGGCACGCCGCTGATCGGGCGCGGATCGAGCTTGCCGTCGCGGAAAATTCGCAGCCGCCCGGGCCGCTCCGTGATGAGCATGCTTCCGTCGGGCAGGAAGGCCAGCGCCCAGGGATGCGACAAGCCTTTAGCGGCTACGGAAACACGGATCTTGTGCTGCTCTGCCGTATCAAAGACGAACGGACCGTCGCCAAGCGGCGGCACCGGCACTCCGATCACCTGTTTCTGCTGCATCTGCTGTTTCTGCTGTTGCGCCGTTCCTGCTGGTGCGAGCCACAATATCAGTGCGGCGGCAATCGCTGCCGGTCCAACAAGTTTCGTGAGTATGAGTCGCATCCTCGCACCTCCTGAATGTTAACTATAGTACGTACTCGTCACCCGTCGATGAAACCGTTTGTGGCCGCAACGATCTGCGCGATAGTGCCCGCGTTGTGCCAGAATCCGCCCGCCGCCCCAGTCGAACAGGAAGTCACGGTTCACGCCACGCGTAACGATATCCGCTTGCAGGATTCGCCGACGCGCGTGGAAGTGCTCCAGCAGGAAGAGATCGAAGAGAAGACCATGATGACGCCCGGCGACATCGTAATGATGTTGAACGAAATGGGCGGCCTGCGCGTGCAGACTACGTCGCCCTCGCTCGGCGCCGCCAGCGTGCGGATTCAGGGCATGCGCGGGCGCTACACGCAATTCCTGACGGACGGCCTGCCCCTGTTCGGCCAGCAGGGCGGGGGACTCGGATTGCTCCAGATCCCGCCCATGGATCTCGGCCAGGTGGAGGTTATCAAGGGCGTGTCGTCGGCGCTGTACGGCGCGGGCGCGATGGCCGGCGTGGTCAACCTGATTTCGCGCCGGCCCGGATCCGAACCAGTTCACGAAGCTCTGTTCAACCGCACGAGCCTCGGCGGCACGGATGCCTCCTTGTTCGCCGCTTCGCAGCTTTCCTCGCACTGGAGCGCTTCCGTGCTCGGAGGCGGGCACTGGCAGGAACGCAACGACGTAGACGGCGACGGATGGGCGGATCTCGCCGGATACGAACGCGGAGTCGTCCGGCCGCGCTTTTATTGGGACGGAGGGAACGGGCGGTCGGCTTTTCTGACCGGCGGAATCACCTACGAAAATCGGGAGGGCGGCACTGTAGGCGGAGCCGTTCTTCCAGCCACCGGGCAGCCGTACGGCGAAGCGCTCTACACGCGCCGCTACGATCTCGGCGGCGATTACCGAGTGTCAATCCGCAACCGTTATGTGCTCGCCGCGCGATTCGCGGCTTCCGCACAGAATCACGACCATCGCTTCGGCGAAGTGCGCGAGCGCGATCAGCATGACGTGCTGTTCGGCGAGATGAGCCTTCACGGCGCCGCGGGACGCCATAACTGGGTGGCCGGCGTGGCCGTCCAGCGCGAAGACTACCGGCCCCGCGACGTCCCGCGCTTCGCGTATCGCTACACGACTCCGGGCGTGTTCGCGCAGGACGACCTCACCATCGCTCCGTGGTTCTCGATTTCCGCCAGCGCCCGCATGGACGTGCAGAACCGGTTTGGAACGTTTCTGAGCCCTCGCATTTCCGCGCTGGCGCACTGGAAAGGCTGGACCAGCCGCCTGTCCGCCGGCCAAGGTTTCTTTGCGCCCACGCCACTCACCGAAGAGACCGAAGCCGCGGGGCTCACGCGCCTCTCGATTCCCGCTCCGCTGGCGGCCGAACGCGGCCGCAGTGCGTCCTTCGATCTCACGCGCAACGCCTGGCACGGGACATACACTGCCACGGTGTTCGCCTCCAGCGTGAATCATCCGATTTTCGTGGAGCGGGATACGGCGTACCGGCTCGTGAACCTTTCCGGTCAGGCCACGAACATCGGCGTGGAACTGCTGGGGATCTGGAAATTCGGGCCGTTCTCGGCGACCGCCAGTTACACCTACGTTCGCTCGCGCCAGACCGAGTTTGGCCAGCGTGTGGATGCGCCGCTGACGCCGCGGCAGAATTTCGGTCTGGTCGGAATGTGGGAGAAGAACGACGTCTGGCGTATCGGCGTAGAAGGCTACTACACCGGCCGCCAGCGCCTGGAAGAAAATCCGTACCGCACCGAGTCGCGGCCGTACGTACTCACCGGCTTTCTCATAGAGCGGCGCTTCGGCCGTTACCGGCTGTTCGTGAACGCCGAGAATCTGGCAAACGTGCGGCAGTCCAATTGGGATCCGCTCATCCGGCCCACACGCGCCGTGGACGGGCGCTGGACCGTGGATGCCTGGGCGCCGCTCGACGGGCGGGTGTTTAACGGCGGAATCCGGCTCAAATTCTAGCTTTGCTACGCTGGTTAAGGATGTTTTTTCGGTCCGCACTGCTGATTGCGGGCAGCGTCCTGCTGTACGGACAAATCTCGCCGAGCCCCGACGCTGCATCCGCCGCTGGTTCCTGACACTGCCGAGGGCGCCTGGCTGCGCCACTTCCTGGAGGTGAGCGAGATCCCGTATTACGCGTTCCGTAGCGAAGTCCCCGGGAAGGCGACAGGAGCACACATCCACATCGGTCCGCCGAGCGTGCGCTTGGGTCTGGCGAAGCGGGGGTAAGTTCCGCGGTGCAACTGCGCCAAGCTTACGATGAGCTGAGCCCGCGCTCGTCCGCCGTGCTATCCTGATTCGTAAGTTCTGGTAGAGGAGCGAGGGCCACCAGTACCCGGCATGTATCCCGTGGATCCGGAGCGCCGTGGGAAAGGGGCAGCCTCGCCGAAATCGCAGCGCCGGATCCAGGGCGCCGCGGTTGGTGAACGTGGCTAATACCTGTTCACTGTCATTCGACTTGGTTTGGCCGGGCCGGATGGAGCGCTATCGGGAAGCGGTTCAGCCCCTCCTGGCTGTCCTCTTTAGACGAGGGCGGCGCGTCTCCTGAAAAGCCCCCGATGCTATGGATCTGTTTCCGCTAACGCGCGCGCTCGTCGATATCGACTCGGTCACTCCCAATGAGGAGCGGATCGGACAATTTCTGCTCGAGCACCTCAGCGGAATCGCCGCCCGCACTGGCGGCCGCGTCGAACGGATTGAAGTCGAGCCGCACCGCTATAACGTGCTCGCGCACTGGGGCGATCCCGTGGTCACGCTGTCTACTCACATGGACACCGTGCCGCCGTTTTTCGCCTCGCGCGAGGACGCCGACTACATCTGGGGGCGCGGCGCGTGCGATACCAAGGGCATCATCTCCTCGATGATTCACGCCGCCGAGGCGCTGGTGTCCGAAGGCGCGCGCGGCATCGCGCTGCTGTTCGTGGTCGGCGAGGAACGCAACAGCGCGGGCGCTTATGCGGCCGCGAAGAATCCGCGCGGCAGCCGCTTCCTGATTAACGGCGAACCGACCGGGAACAAACTTGCCCTCGGCTCCAAAGGCGCGCTGCGCTACGAGATCGTCGCGCAAGGCCGGATGGCCCATTCCGCGTATCCGCATCTGGGCGAATCCGCGATCGAAAAACTGCTCGATGCGCTCGAGCGAATTCGAAAGATTCCCATGCCGTGCGATGAGACGCTTGGTCCCAGCACGTTGAACATCGGCACGATCCAGGGTGGGCGCGCGCCCAACGTGATCCCGGATCATGCCCGCGCCGAAATTTTCTTCCGGCTGGTGGACTCAGGCGAAGGCATTCGCAAAGCTGTGGCGGAAACATCCCGCGGATTGGCCGAGGCGAAAGAGGTTCTGTACATTCCTGCCGTTCGCTTGGGCTCCGTGGATGGAATTCCGACAACGGTCGTTTCTTACACCACCGATATTCCAGCGTTCAACGGCGCGTGGGGGCAGCCGTTTCTGCTGGGCCCCGGCAGCATCCACTTCGCGCACACCGACGAGGAGCGGATCCCGAAAGCGGAGCTGGTCGAGGCGGTTCAGATCTACAAAACTCTAGTAAGGCGGTTATTACAGCAATGAGCAACGATTATCGAGTAGCCATCGCGGGAGCCACGGGAGCAGTCGGCGTCGAATTCCTGCGTTGCCTGGAACAGCGGCATTTCCCAATCGCCAAGCTTCGTCTTTTGGCCTCTGCGCGATCCCGCGGAAAGAAGATGCCTTTCGGGGGCCGCGAAATCGAGGTCGAGGAGCTGACTGAAAACAGCTTCGTTGGCGTGGACATCGCGTTCTTCAGCGCGGGTGGCTCGATTTCCCGAAAGTTCGGGCCAATTGCGGCGAAGGCAGGAGCGGTGGTGGTCGACAACTCGTCTGCCTTTCGCATGGATCCTAGGGTGCCGCTGGTCATTCCGGAAATCAATCCCGAGGCGCTGCGCGCGCATCAGGGAATTATCGCGAATCCGAACTGTTCCACTATCATTGGCATTACGCCGTTGTGGCCTGTGCACCGTGCGAACCGCATCCGGCGTGTGATCGCCGCCACGTATCAAGCTGCTTCGGGAGCCGGCGCCGCGGCGATGCAGGAGCTGACCGAATCCACGCGCGCCTATCTGGCTGATACGCCGTACCAAAATACGGTGCTGCCGCATCCCTATGCGTTCAATCTGTTCAGCCACAACACCAGGATCGATCCGGAAACGGGCTATAACGAGGAAGAAACCAAGATGGCCAAAGAGACTCGCAAGATCTTCGGCGATCCGGAAATCCGCGTCAGCGCGACGTGTGTGCGCGTGCCGGTACTGCGCGCACACTCCGAAGCGATCACCTTCGAATGCGAGCGGCCGATTACTCCGGCGGAAGTGACGAAGCTGCTGTCCGCGGCGCCGGGCGTGCAGATCGTCGACGATCCCGAGCGGAATTATTTCCCCATGCCCAAGGATGCGTCGGGCAAAGATGAGATTTTGGTCGGACGCATCCGTCAGGATTTGAGCGACCCTTCCGGCAAATCGATCGTTCTGTTTGTTGCGGGCGACCAATTACGGAAAGGCGCCGCGCTAAACGCCGTGCAAATTGCCGAGGTCCTGGTGCGCCAGGGACTGGTGCACGGCGCTCCCAGCGCCGTCGCGGGAGTCCAACGATGATCGTGATGAAGTTCGGCGGGACCTCGGTTGAGTCTGCCGAAGCCATCGCACGCGTGGCTGGCATCGTGCGCGCACGTTTGGATCGCAAGCCGGTGGTGGTGGTGTCTGCGATGGGCAAAACCACGAACAAGCTGCTGGCGATCGCGGGCGACGCCGTCTCCGGCGACTTGGCCGCCGCACTGGCAAAGCTGGCCGAGTTGCGCGAGTTCCATCTGCGCGAGTCAGCCGGTCTCGATACCGCTGCGATCGTGAACGCGCATTTTCAGGAACTGGATGCGTTAGTCCGCGGCCTGGCCGTCATGCGCGAACTCACGCCACGATCCACGGATGCGATTTCCGCGTTCGGCGAGCGGATCTCCAGCCAGATCGTGGCGGCTCATTTCAAAAAGTGCGGCATGCCATCAGCGCACGTCGACGCTCGCAGCGTGATCGTGACCGATCGCCGCCATACGCAAGCCGCGCCGCTGTTCGATCAAACCAACCGCCGGCTTCAGGAAACACTCATCCCGCTTGGCGACCATTACGTAACTGTGCTGGGGGGATTCATCGGATCCGCCGAAGACGGCGTCACCACGACGCTCGGCCGCGGCGGTTCGGATTACACTGCCTCCATCGTCGGTGCGGGAATCGGAGCAGAGGAAATCCAGATTTGGACGGACGTAGACGGCATGCTCACTGCCGATCCGACGATTCTCTCGGACGCCCATCGCGTCAAAGTATGTTCCTTCGCCGAAGCCGCCGAGCTGGCGTATTTCGGAGCAAAAGTGCTGCATCCGGCCACCGTGCTGCCGGCCATCGAGAAGAATATTCCGGTCCGGATTCTCAATTCCCGCCGCCCCGAAGCGGAAGGAACGCTGATTGTCTCCAATCCGCCGCCCAGCTCGAGCCCGATCCGTTCCATCGCCTGCAAGCGGAACATCACGCTGGTGAACATCGTCTCGACGCGCATGCTGATGGCCCACGGTTTTCTGCGCCGGATTTTCGAAGTATTCGACCGCTACGAGACGCCCGTGGATATGCTGGCGACATCGGAGGTCAGCGTGTCGCTGACCATCGACAATACGCGCTCGCTGGGCGCAATTCGTTCCGAACTCGACAGGTTCGCTGAAGTCAGTATCGAGCAGGACCAGGCGATCGTGTGCCTGGTCGGCGAAAACATCCGCCGGTGCGACAACGTTTCGGCGCGCGCGTTTGCCGCGCTCAACGGCATCCGGCCGCGCATGGTTTCGCAAGGCGCGTCGCAGTTGAATTTGAGCATCGTGGTGGCGGCGGCGCACCTCCAGCGCGCGGTAGAATCGCTCCACCGGGAGTTCTTTCGAACGCCCGATCCGGCATCATTCGAATAGGAGACCGCTACGAAACTCGCCATTGTGGGTTACGGAAAAATGGGCAAGCTGATCGAGCAGCTCGCGCCGGAGTACGGCTTTACGATTCACGCGCGCATCGATGTGAATGACGACTTGCGCCAGGCGCAGGACGCCGACGTCGCGATCGAGTTCAGCACCCCACACGCCGCGCCCGGCAATATTGAGGCGCTGGCCGGGATGGGTGTTCCGACGGTCGTCGGCACCACGGGCTGGCTGGAACATCTGGATCGCGTGCGAGCTGCAGTCGCCCAAGGGGGCGTCGGCCTGGTGTGGGCCGCGAATTTTTCCATTGGAGTGAACGTATTCCTGCGCGCAGTGCACGAGACAGCGCGCCTGCTGGCGAACGAGCCTGCCTACGGCGCGTGGGCCTGGGAGATCCACCACAGCGCCAAGAAGGACGCGCCCTCGGGAACCCTGCTGGCGCTGGTGAATGAGATGAAGGCCGCAGGGTACCAGCGGCCGATCGACACCAGTTCCAACCGCGCCGGCGCTCATCCGGGCACGCATGAGATCGGGTTCGATTCCGCGGCCGATACCATCACGCTGCGCCACACTGCGCGCAGCCGCGAAGGCTTCGCGCGGGGCGCGTTGAAAGCCGCGCAGTGGATTCCAGGGAAAAAAGGCGTGTTTGAGTTCAAGGAGATTTTATGACGACATTCTCAGGATGCGGCACCGCGTTGGTCACTCCGTTCTGCAGAGACCAATCGCTGGACGAAGAGACGCTCCGCAAGCTGGTGCGCCGGCAGATCCAGGCCGGGATCAATTTCCTGGTGCCCTGCGGCACGACCGGCGAGAATCCGACCATGACGCGGACTGAACATTTGCGCGTCGTGGAGATCACGCTCGAGGAAGCCAGGGGAAAGGTTCCCGTGCTCGCGGGCGCGGGCGGGTACAACACCGCCGAGGTGATCGAGATCGCCAAAGAGCTTGCCCATATGGGCGTGGACGGCATCCTCTCGGTGACCCCCTATTACAACAAGCCCACGCAAGAGGGCCTGATCCAGCATTACAGGGCAATCGCCAAGGCGGCGCCGCTACCGATCGTCATATATAACATTCAGGGCCGCACGGGTGTGAACGTCGAAACTGCGACGCTCAAGCGTCTGGCGGAGATCGACAACATCGTCGGCGTGAAGGAGGCATCCGGCAACATCAGCCAGATGGCTGCGGTGTTGCACTATCTGCCCGAGCGGTTCTCGGTCTTCAGCGGAGACGACGCGATCACCATTCCACTGATTGCGCTCGGCGGCCGCGGCGTCATTTCGGTCGTCTCGAACGAGATCCCCGCGGAATTCGCCAAGCTGACGCAACTGGCGCTGGCGGGCGATTTCGCCGGCGCCCGCGCGCTGCAACGGAAATGGTTCCCGCTGATGGAAGTCAACTTCTGCGAAACCAATCCCGGGCCGGTGAAGGCGGCCATGGCGATGATGGGTTTGCTGGAGCCGGTGTGGAGACTGCCCATGGTGCCTCCCTCCGAGGCAAATCGCGCAAAGATCGAAGCCGTGCTACAGTCCGCAGGCCTGCTGGCTACCGTCGGGAGCTCGCATGCAGGCTGAGATCGAAACGCTTTTTGACCATCCGCCTGCCCGGTACACCGAGGAACATTTCGCGCTGTTCGCGCGATTCAAGGAAGCGCTGAACGCCGGGACTGTCCGGGCCGCGGAGCCGGATCCCGCGTCGAAGACCGGCTGGCGTGTGAATGCCTGGGTCAAGAAGGGGATCCTGCTCGGCTTTCGCATGGGCGGCATCGTGGATATGTCGGTCGATCCCGCGCGGCAGCCGTTTTTCGATAAAGCCACGTGGCCGGTGAAGCGGTTCACCGCCTCGAGCGGCGTCCGCATCGTGCCCGGCGGCTCAAGCATTCGCGACGGATGTTTTCTCGGCAAGGGAATCACGTGCATGCCTCCGATGTACATCAATGCGGGCGCCTGGGTCGGCGACGGAACCATGGTGGATTCGCACGCGCTGGTCGGAAGCTGCGCCCAGGTCGGAAAGAACTGCCATATTTCGGCCGCCGCGCAAATCGGCGGCGTGCTGGAGCCCGTCGGCGCTCTGCCGGTGATCGTCGAAGACGAGGTCATGGTCGGCGGCAACTGTGGCGTGTACGAAGGCACCGTGGTCCAGCGCCGCGCCGTGCTCGGCAGCGGCGTGATTTTGACGCGCTCGACCCCCGTCTACGACGTGGCGCGCGGCGTGGTGTTTTCGGCAAAGGACGATGACCCGCTCGTGATTCCCGAGGGCGCGGTGGTCGTCGCTGGCGCGCGCGCCATTACCAGTGGAAAAGGCAAAGCGTGGGGCGTTTCGCTCTACACTCCCGTAATCGTGAAATACCGGGATGAAAAAACCGATGCGCGCGTCCAATTGGAGGATCTGCTTCGATGAAAACCGCTTCCCTGTTTCTGCTTGTAACAGCCGCCTTCGCGGCGGACCCGGAATTCAATAAAAGCGGCGAGCTGGTGCGCCCGAAAAACTACCGCGAGTGGATCTTCCTCAGCTCGGGTGTTGGAATGAACTACGGCTCTGGCCCGCTTCCCTTCAGCAACGTCTTTGTCGAGCCGTCGGCATACCGGAAATTCGTGGAGACCGGCAAGTGGCCCGAAAACTCGATTTTCGCCCTGGAAATCCGCCAGCCCGCGACTGAAGGTTCCATTAACAAGGGCGGACAGTATCAGACTACGCTGCTGAATGTGGAGTTTTCGGTGAAGGACCAGACCCGCTTCCCCGATGGCTGGGGTTACTTCACCTTCAGCGGGAACGCGGCCTCGGCTAAGGTCCTGGGCGAGGCGGCCGGCTGCAACGCCTGCCACGGCAAGAACGCCGCCGTCGAACACACGTTCGTGCAATTTTACCCGACGCTGCTCGATATCGCCCGCGCGAAGGGCGCGCTCCATCCGTCCTTCAAGTAAGGCTAGGGTTCCAGCAAGATTCCGAGGGTCTGCCTGGCGCAACGCGCCCACGTGAACGGTCGAGCGCGCTCCGGGCCGGCGGCTGCCAATCGCGCGCGCAACGGCGCATCCGACATGATCCGTTCGATCGACGCACTGATTGCGACTTCATCGAGCGGATCGAAGAACAGCGCGGCTTCTCCGGCGACTTCGCGCACCGCGGGAATATCCGCGCACGCAGTCGGAATTCCAGCCGCGAGCGCCTCCAGCACGGGCATCCCGAAGCCCTCGAACGTGGACGGGTACACGAACGCTTGCGCGCGGGCATAGAGTTCGTACAACTGCTCGCGCGGAATCCAGCCGGTGATTTGCACAGCGTCCCGCAATCCCATCTCTTCGATCAGCCGTTCGATGGGCTCCGCATGAAATCCGCGCATGCCGGCCAGGACCAGGCGAAAATCGCGCCGCTCGCGTCCGTAGGCGCGAATCAGCCTCGGAAGGTTCTTGTGCGGATGCAGCGTCGACACGCACAACAAGTACGGCTCGGTGTGCGACCGGCCCAGATGGAAAAATTCCCGCTCGACTCCGTGTGCGATGACAGCGACACGCTCTTTGGGAATGCGATAGTACCGCAGCAGATCCGATCGCGTCGCTTCCGAGACAGCGATCAGGCGATGGGAACGGTGCACAGCCGCCCACAAAAGAAATTGCCAGAACGGAAGGTCGAACCAGCGGAAATACTCAGGATGACGCTTGTATTGCAGGTCGTGGAAGACCGTCACCTGCGGGCACGGCGCGAAAACCGGCGCGGTAAACCCCGGGTGAAACAAAACGTCGAGCTTATAGCGCGCGGCTTCCATAGGAAGCGCGATCTGTTCCCATAGGATCCGCGCCGGGCGAAACCGCGCATGCACAGCCTGGGGCTTCCACTTGAAGTTCGCCTGCTTGGGCACCAGATCGGAGGCTGTTTCCAGATTCGTGAAGATCAGGTACTCGTTCGTTCGGTCGAGTTCCGCCAGCGCCGCCAGCAATTCGCGCAAGTAAATTTCGGTGCCACCCACGCCGCCCGGAATCAGATACAGCGCGTTGACGCCGATGCGCGCCATGTTCCTACTGCCTCACGCGAGCCAACGCCTCTCGCGCCGTCGGATTCAGCGGATTGATCGACAGGGCGCGCTGGTATTGCTCGGCCGCGGCCGCCCTGTTCCCGGTCGATTCGAACACGCCGCCGCGGTAGACGTAGGTCATTTCGAAATTCGGATCGAGCTGTTCGGCCTTGGCCAGAGCCGCGAGAGCTTCTTCCCATTTGGCCTTTTTCGCGTACACCATGCCGATCTGCGACTCGATATGCGCGCTCGGTTCGAGCGCGAACGCCTGCTGAAGCTTGGCCACGGCGTTCTGCCAGTCTCCCGCGCAATCCAGCGCCAATCCCCAGTCGACCAGAAGATCGTAGGCCGGTTGTGCCAGGCGTGACGTCTCATCGAACGCCTGCGCGGCCTCTGCGCACTTGCCCGATTCGAGATAGGCCGACGCAAGCTGGAAATGCGGACGATATTTGCGTGGCGATTTCTCCGCGGCATCCTGCCAGAGCGCCACCGGACTGGCCCACACCGCGCTCCGCTGATACGTCAGGACCGAGCACAAAACCAGGGCGGCTGCGCCCGCCCAAGCAGCGCTTGTGACCTTCACCCGCCGTAGGAACTCCAGAACCACGAGCGTCAAACCCAGGAACGGCAAATACAGGCGCCGTTCAGCCGAGACGTCGCTGATCGGGACGAACGAAGACGTCGGCGCGAGCAGCAGCAGAAACATGAAAACTCCGAACGCGGCCAGCGGCCAGCGCTTGCGGTAGATCCAGGCGGCCGCCGCGAGCGCGATCAACGCCGCGAATCCAAAAAGTGCCCCGTGATCGAGCAGGCTCCGGGAAACGGCGACATCTGGATCCACGTTCTGGCCAAAGGGCAGAAAGAAAAGCCGGATGTAGGTCCAGATCACGCGGCATTGCGTGAAGAAATACGTTGCCAGGGTCAAGCCTGGCACGTGAAATCCCGCCGTCGGCGCGCCGCGCAACACGCGCCACACTCCGAACGCGCCCCAGGCGCCCGCAACCGCCAGAATTCCATACAACAGCCCGTTTCTGCGGATTCCGCCCCGTCCCCAATAAGAGTCGGCCAGCAGGAGAAGGGCCGCGAGCGTGATCGTATGTTCCTTGGTGCTGATCGCCGCCGCAAACAGCGCCACGATCGCGAGCGATCGCAGAACCGTGATCGACCCGGTCCGCTTGTATAGAAAAAGGGCGAACGCCGAGAAATAGAGCAGCACGCTCAACACCTCCGAGCGGCTCGCGACATACGCCACGGATTCCGTTTGTACCGGATGCAATAGGAACAGTCCGCCGGAAATGACACTCAACACATTTCGCATCCGATCCGCAGTGCCGCTCAGCTCAAGCAAGCGCGCGGTGACGAACGCGACCGCCAGCGAGCCCAAAAAGTGCAGAAGCACGTTCGTGATGTGGTACCCGTACGGTTCGACTCCGCTGGACTGGAAATTCAGCCAGTAGCTGAAGTACAACAGCGGCCGCAGCCCTTCGACCCAGTTTCGGAAGCTCAGCAGCGCGGCGCCGGGATCCATGAAGGGCAGATAGCGGTCATCCAGAACGAACGCGCCGCGCAGCGCCGGCCCGTAGACTTCGAACACAAGGACCAGTCCCCCGAGCGCCGCGGCCCACGGCCACCACGTCCGCGTCGGCGAAACCGTTTCCGCAGCTTTTTTTTCAGCGCGCTGGGGGCGTTTGGATTTTTTCATTTAAAGCTTCTAAACGGAATTCGAGAATCGCCACCTGCTGCGCCAGCGTGATGCTGGAATCCTTCAGCCCGGAGATCCGGAGCGACAGCCGGTACAGAACCACCAGGAACGCCGCGCCCGCGATCATGCCCAGCGCGATGAAACTATCCGGCGTGCCCAGCACGGCGGCAATCCGTTCATCGAGCGCTCGCCAGCGCGCCAGCACCAGGAGCACCGTCCCCGCTAAAAGCCAGCTCACCGAATACTCCACGCGGATGTGTTCGCGGCGAACCGAGCTCAGCACCCACACGATCAGAACCAGGCTGAAGATGGTAACGACGTCAAAAAGCTGATTCATGCTCTACTTCCTCCGTCCCTCGAATTTCAGAACGTTTACAAAAACTCCCAGCAGCACGTGGATAATGTAATAGATCGATTTCACGGCCGTGATCGTACTCCGGCCCGTGCGCCGCGGCCGGAACCGGCACGGCACCTCGACGAACCGGAAGCGCTTGCGTTGCAGCACCACCAGCGCCTCGATTTCCGGATATTCCAGCGGAAACGTCGCCGAAAATAGCTCCAGGGCTGTCCGGTTCACGCCCACGAATCCCGAGGTTGGATCGCGTACCGGACGGCCCAGAATCGGCCGGAGCACGGCGCGAAAAAATACGATCGCTGCCGCGCGCACGGCGCTGGTGTGCGTCCCGTTTCCGTCCACGAAGCGCGAGCCGATCACCATTTCGCAATCGCCGTGCTCCAGCGCTTTCAGGATCACCGGGATGTCCCGCGGATCGTGCTGTCCGTCGCCATCCACCCGAATCACATAGTCGTAGCCGAGTTCGTAGGCGAGACGATATCCGGCCTGCACGCAGCCGCCGAGGCCCAGATGATGCGGCAACGCCAGGACCTGCGCTCCCGCAAGGCGCGCTTCGCCGCGCGTGCCGTCGGCGGAGCAATCGTCCACCACCAGGATCGGAACGCCGGGAACAGCCGCCTGCACTTCCTTCACCACTCCGCCGACGGCGCTCTCTTCGTTGAACGCCGGAATCAGGATTAACAGGCGATTTGCTCTTGTGGTCACGGCCGAGTTCACAGCGATGCCACCCGGCGGGCCGTGATCGCATGACGCCGCAGCAGATTCCTGAATTCAGCGGAACTGATTTTCCGCGTGGCCCGGATCTGGCGCCGCGCCCCAAGCAGCGCCGGGAGGCGCACCAGCGTCGCGAGATAAGCCCGGAGCGTCATCGCCGGAAGCAGTGCCGCGGAGTATCCGGCCCGGCGGAATTCCGCGCTCTTGCCCCGCCCCTGCCAGAGGGCTGCCAAGTGCCAGAAATAGCGCCCGAGCGATGCGAGCGGCGCCGCGCACAACATGCGCGCGGGGAAGTTCCTGATGATCGTGTAGATGCGGTTCCGCTCGACGTAGTACGCCTTGAGCGGCGACGCCCGTCCGGCGGAATGCGAATACCGATGCTCCACCACCGAACCCGGCACATACCGGCACTCCCATCCGGCCCAGCGCGCCCGCAGCCCGAGATCCGTATCTTCGCAATACAAAAAAAAGCTCTCGTCGAACAGGCCGATCTGCTCGAGCATGGTTCTGCGGTACAAGGCCGCCGATCCGCTGGGAAACAGCGCTTCCCGCGCTTCGGCGAATGCGCCCGGAGGCTCTTCGTGACCGCGCTGCTTGCCGGATCCATCCGCGGCGATCAGCATGCCGGCCGAATCCAGCCGTCCCGTTCCGGCCAGCCGGACTTCCGAGGCGAACATTCCGGCTTCCGGATGTGCGTCCGCGTCCGCCAGCAGCCTCTCCAGCCAGCGCGGGTCGGCGACAGCATCGTCGTTCAGCGTCGCCAGATACGGAGCGGCCGAAGCCCGAAACGCCTGATTCACGGCCGCGCCGAAGCCCACATTTTGTGCATTCGCGATCACGCGCACGCGCCGGCCGGGGGCGCGCACGTTTCCCGTCCCGCTGTTGTCGATCACGATTACTTCCAAGTCGTCCACGGTCTGTGATTCCAGCGCCCTCAGGCACGCCTCCAAGACCTCGCCGGCGGCCAGAGTCGGCACGGCTACTGTGACTTTTGGAGGGAACAAGAACCGATTTTAGCGTAGTCGCACAACTGGAACAGCCCTCAATCCGGGGAAACAATGGCCAGCGGATGCTTCCCGCCGGGCACTTCCACGAGTCCGTCCGCGGGCAGATACCGCGTGTCCAGCAGCCGCTTTGTTTCGATGTTTCCCATCGCGGAAAGCAGCGATTCCTTGAGGCGCGGATGCTCCTTTTCGAGATTGCCTAACAAGTCGCGCAGCGTGCGCCGGACGGTTCCCGTGCGCTGCGAACATCCGCACGGGATTACCGGAGCGCCGAGCGATTCGGCAAAACGCGTAGTGATATCCTCCGTCACAAATACCAGCGGCCGGATCAGCCGGAAATCGCGCTGGCTCGACCATGTAACGGGAGGCAGCGCGCTGATGCGGCCCGTGAACAAAGCATTGCGCAAAAACGATTCGCAAAAGTCGTCGGCCGTGTGCCCGAACGCGATCACCTTCGCGCCCAGCCCGCGAGCAATCTGATACACGGCCCGGCGGCGGAACCGGCTGCACACGTCGCACCCATGATCCGGCTGCTCGTCGAGCAACCGAATCGAGGGATTGTCGCGATGGCAGGTCCAATCGATTCCGCGAGACTTGAGATACTCTCCGATCGGCTCAATGGGACGCAGAAACTTGCCCTGCTCGATCGTAAATGCGCAAACAGAGAAGTCTACGGGCGCCCGGTCGCGAAGCCGGACCAGCGCCTCCAGCAGCGTGAGGGAGTCCTTGCCGCCGGAGAGCGCCACCGCGACGCGATCTCCGTCGCGGATCATCTTGAAGCGCGCAACGGCCTCGCCTACCTTGCGCAGCAGTGTTTTTTCGAGGTCCAAGCCTTTATTATACGGACCCGCTCTCCCACAACTCGGAAACGAGCAGCCCGCCGCACGCAGGCGCAGTCTCCAACCTTTGGAACCCGTGCGCCTCGAGGATCGGGCGGTGATCGGCGAGCCGCCTCGTCTTGAGACCAGTGGTGAGGCGGAAAAATAGGTACAGGAAACGGACGAAAAACTCGGTCATGAGATTCGGCGTACGGAACTCCGAAACAACCCATCGAGCCCGCGGTCTGGCTGCCGCCGCGATCCGCGCAACCAGGCCGTCCAACTCCGCCGGGCTGAAACAATCGAAGAAAAAATGGGTCGCGATCAGATCGTACTCCTGCCGTGCGATATCTATCGAGCGCGCGTCGCCGAGTCTGTAATGCACCCGCTCCTGGCCGCCCCTCTGTCTCGCGAGCTCCAGCATCCGGCGGCTGAGATCGACATAGTCGACGTGCACCGCGGGATTCTGCTCCAGCAACTCCCGTAGAAAACGTCCGTCCCCATCGCCCAAAACCAGAGCGCGGCGCGCATTTTCGAGGTCGGGAAGAAACCAACGCCGCCGCCGTTCCAGCGAGTGGCCCAATCCGAGGCGCTCCATCCACCAGTAATGCGGCGCAATCCAATCGCAGTTCATCCCCGCACCATCGGGAGCAACACGACCGGCGTCAACAGGACCGCATCGGCAAGCACCCGCAACGCAGGATGCGAGAACCGCGACCGCATCCGGTCGAGCAGCGCCAACCCGAGCGTCGCCGCTGTTTCCGCGCATCCGAGAACAGGCCGGACGTCGCGCAGGAAGCACGCAGCGAGCATCGCGACCAAAGCCGCGGCAAGGATAACGGAGGGCCGCAATGCCTCTCCGCGTTCCCAGTCCTCGATGGCCGTACAGTTCATCCAGCACAGGCAGGAAAACAGCAGAATCGCCAGCACGTCCGCCGGAGTCCGGACGCCCGGCCACGCCGCCAGCGATGCTCCCAGACCGAACAGCACGGCGACGGCGGATTCTTTCGCTTTGGTCCGCAAAACGAATCCGGGTGCGAGATGCACGACGCCCAAATACAGCCCGGTGCCGGAAGCCACGGCGACGCCTTCGAGGAAGAGACCTGCCGGAAGGCGGCTCCAGGCCAGCCACGCCCCGGCCGCCAACACCAGGATCCACACCGGCAAGACCGCGCGCCAATGCCGCCGGTAAAACTCGTGCCGCGGCTGTTCGATGCATCCCCGCCAGGCGTCCAGCATCCGGTCCGCCGCGTAGATCAGCCACACGGCCAGCGAGAGCAGCACGGCCGGAAGCAGCCCCAGAGTGCCGTGAAAACAGCGGACGAACAGGATCTGCCAGAACAGCGCCACGATCGGCGCGTCGAGACTGAGCAGGTTCGGCCAAAGCCACGGCCGCGTGTGCATGTTTTTATTTTAGGAGGTCTGGTTCCACAGCTTGATGACGCGCGTGTCGCGCTCATAGCCCAGAATGCTTACGGAAGCGGTTGCCAGCGCCAACAACCGCCCGCCTGTGGCGCCCAGGCCGATCCATCGTGCCGCGAGCACTCGCAGGAAGTGGCCGTGCCCGAACACGGCAGCGTCTCCCTGCGCATCCTGCACACGTTTCAGAACCCGGTCGGCGCGCTCCGCCACTTGCCCTGCGGTTTCGCCGTTCGGCGGAGTGCCGGTCCAGATCGTCCAGCCCGGCGCATGCCTCTGGATCTCAGCCGTGGTTAACCCTTCGTAGTCGCCGTAATCCCACTCCCGCAAATCCGGATCGATCCTTGCCGCTAGGCCCACCAGCCGGCATGTCTCCAGGGCGCGCCTCATCGGACTGGAAAGCACCAGCGTGAAAGCGCGATTCGCCAGCATGCGCTTGAGTCCGGCTGCCTGGCTCTCGCCCGCCGGGGTTAGCGGAAGATCCGTGCGCGAGGTGTGCTGCCCGGACCGGCTCCATTCGGTTTCTCCGTGGCGCACCAGCCAGATTTCCCAACCCATTCACATACTGTAGCCGGTTAACATGGAAAATTGACTCCGCTTATAGAATTTGAAAACGTCTCGGTCATGCGCGGTGAGACGATCGCCTTAAAGGACGTTTCCCTGCGGATCGGCCTCGGCGAGCATGTCGCGATTCTCGGTCCGAACGGCTGCGGAAAGTCTACGCTGATCAAGACCATCACGCGGGAGTGCTATCCGCTGGTGCGCGAAGGATCGTCTGTGCGAATCCTGGGCCGCGATCATTGGAATGTCTTCGAGCTGCGGAAGCTGCTCGGCATCGTTTCCAGCGATCTGATGGCGACCTGCACGCGCGACGCTACCGGCCGCGATATCGCGCTCTCCGGCTTCTTCTCGAGCATCGGCATCTGGCCGCATCAGCAAGTCACTGCGGAGATGCACCAGAAAGCCGGCCAGGCTCTGGCGATGCTCGAAATCTCCCACTTGGCGGATCGCTTCACGGACGAAATGTCCTCCGGCGAGGCCCGGCGCGTTCTCCTTGCACGGGCGCTGGTGCACGATCCGCACGCTCTGATTCTGGACGAGCCCTCGACCGCGCTCGATCTCTCCGCCCAGCACGAGCTCCGCCAGATTTTCCGCAAACTGGCGCAAGCCGGAATCGGGATCGTGATGGTGACCCATCATCTCTCCGATCTCATCCCGGAGATCGGCCGAGTCGTGTTGATGGAGCGGGGTCGGATCGTTGCCGACGGACCCAAGCGCGAGATCCTCGCTGCTTCCCGCCTCTCCGATCTGTTCGGCCTGCGGCTTGAACTATCGGAGCGCGACGGGTATTACAACCTCTGGTGAGCCGAGGCTGCTGCTGAAGGGCCTTGTTCGCCCTCTCTGGGGGCATAGACGCCCCTCGCGGGCCCGGAGGCCCCGTAACCATAAGAAATTTCGAGCCTATTCTCTAGGGTCTATTCCCCCGCTTCAACCCGGCCGATATTACATCGATACCGGAGGATGTAATGATCCGACCATATCGATATTCAGCCGCGCTGCTGGGCATGTTTACGATTTCGTCCCTGGCTTGGGCCGGTCCGAAGAAGCCCACCATCGACACCACTACCCCTGAGGGGCGGCTCCTCCAGAAGGTGGAAGTCGAGAGCGACGCTTCGAAACGAATCCTGCTGCTTGAGATATATCCGGAATTGTTCCCTGCGTCGCCGGCGACGGAATACGTCTGGACCGAGTTGCAGACGCGCTACTACCAGGCGGGGAAGCTGGAGAAGGCCATGACTGCGGGTTCGAATATTCTGATCCTGAACCCTAACAGTCTGGACGCCGCGTGTCTGAACTGGCGCGTTGCGGCCGATATGAAGGACGCCCGGCTGACTTCCGTGTGGATGGGGCAAGCCGGAACTATCGCCGAGCGCGTGATGAAAAATCCCGATCCGGACCTGAGCAAGGCTACGCTGGATTGCGGAACCAGCGCGCGGCAGGCGCTCGAGTTTGAAGAGTACAAGACTGCGGTCACCACCAAGGACCCAGCCGAGCGGATCAAGCTGCTGGAGGCGTTCCTCAAGGCGCATCCCCAGACGCAGCACGCCGGCGATATCGAGATCACGCTGTTTCTGGCATATCGCGAGCAAGGCGACACGGCCAAAGCCCTGGCGGCCGCCGAGAAACTGGTGGCGCACAACGATACGCGCGAGGACGCGATGCTGCTGGTGGCCGAATCGTACTTCAAGTCCGGCAGAGATCCGAATCGCGTGCTGAGCTTGTCGCGTAAGGCGATCGAACGGCTCACCACGGCGGAAAAACCGGACGGTGTCACGGCTTCGACCTGGGAGCGCACGAAGACGGCCGAGCTGACGCAGGCTTATTATATGGTCGGCTCGATTAATTTTCAGGCCGAGAAGTGGGAGGCCGCGGATCAAGCCTTCCGCGCGGCTCTTCCCAATCTGACGGACCCGCGCTTCCGCGCCGAAGTGCTCAATTCGCTGGGGTGGGCCAACTACAAGCTGAAGAACGTATCCGACGCGATCAAGTTCTACGTGGATTGCACGAATATCCCGGGACCGCTCCAGCAGGCCGCCTCGAAGACGCTGAACATCATCACGGCGGAATACCGGATCAAGTGATGTTCTCCAATGCGCCTGAGGGGCGTCTGGATGACCCAGGCTCAACAGAGGCGCTGGCGAAAGATGGACGAGGGATCGTGGACCGGCCGGCCCACGATTGTACTTCTCCCGATCCTGGTCAGCGCATTGTTCCCGTGGTTCCTGGAGGTCCGGGCTGGACGTCTTTCGCAGTTTAGGCCGGTGCCGGTGGGAAGGAGGACACTTCCCTGTCCGAAATCTTGCTCCGGGGATCCGATTGAAGTGTTATTCTGGGCGCGAATGCGTCTGCGAACGCTCTTTTGGATACTGCTCGCGATCCTGGGAACCTGGGGCGTGCTCCTGGCGCAGAAGCCGTTCAAGCAATATCCAGGCGGTGAGGATGGCAATGTGCCGCTTCCGCCCGACTGGCAAAAGCCGGCCGAATGGGTGAGCGCGCGGCTGCGCTATCGGGACGCGTTCGGCCGGCGGTTTCGCGGCTTTCGCAGTGAAGGCGCGTGGGCGACGGATTATCCGCTGGGCGACCGGCATCTCATCATCGGTGTGCAGCGCCTTACGCGAATTAACGCCCGTTCCGTGGAACAGACCGTCGAACTGGACGGAACCGACGATATCTACAATTGGCCGTTTTTGTATGCAGTCGAGGTCGGACAGTGGACTCTCGACGAAACAGAAGGCGCCCAGCTCCGGGAATTCCTGAATCGCGGCGGATTCCTGATGGTCGACGACTTCCACGGCCTGGAACAGTGGGAGATCTTCGTGGAAGGCATCCGGGAGGCGTTTCCAGATGGCGAGATCGAGGATCTCCAGGCAGCGGATCCGATCTTCCATATCCTCACCGACGTCGACCCCAAGGTTCAGGTGGCAGGCTTGGCGGCGCTCTATCGCGGCCGGACCTGGGAGCAAGCCAGCGATCCCTATCCGCGCTGGCGGGCGATCTTTGACGCCAAGAAGCGGATCGTTGTCGCCATCTGCCACAACATGGATCTGGGCGACGCTTGGGAGCATTCCGACGAACCCGAGTACCCGGCCGACATGGCGATTGTGGCGCATCGCGCTTTGCAGAATTACGCCATGTACGATCTGACTCACTAAAATCGCGGCGCTCCGCGTTTGGTGTGTTATCCTTAAGCCGACTAAGGGCTTTCATGCGCCTGCGCGCGGCGATTTTTCTGATCTTGGGCGGCCTCGGAACCTGGGGTATCTTGAATGCCCAGAAGCCGTTTCTCTCTTATGAAAGCACCGAGGGTCATGCCCAGGCGCCGCTGCCTCCCGATTGGGAGCGGCAAGCGGAATGGACCCGCGCTCGCTTAAAGTACACGAGTTCGACCTGGGAACATCCCTGGCCCAATAATACCGGCCGCTACGGCTGGCGCACCGATTATCCTCTGGGCGACCGTCACACCTTACAGGGACTCATGCGCTTGACCCGGATCGACGCAAAATCGGTCGAACAGGTCGTGGAACTGGATAATAGCAGCGACATTTATAACTGGCCGTTTCTTTACGGCGTCGAAGTCGGGCACTGGAGCCTGAACGACGAGGAAGCTGATCAGCTTCGCGATTATCTTCTCCGGGGCGGCTTCTTCATGACCGACGATTTTCACGGGACACAGGAATGGGACATCTTCATGCAAAGCATGCGGAAGGTGTTCCCGCGGCGGCCCGTGGTGGACATCGACAGCAAAGACGAGATCTTCCACGTAATTTACGACATCAACCAGCGCTCCCGCATCCCCGGCGCTCAGTTCCTGGAAAGCGGCATCCCCTGGGAGTTCGACGGCTTTGAGCCCAAGTTCCGCGCCATCTACGATGACCAGGGGCGGATCATGGTGGGTGTCTGCCATAACGTTGATATGGGGGATGCCATCGAATGGTCCGATGACCCCAGGTATCCAGAAAATTATGCGTCCCTGGCGTACCGAGTGTCCGCGAATTACGTCATGTATGATCTGACGCACTGATTACAGGACAATGAGAGCTTTTACGCCACATGTTCGAGTTTCTCTTTAAGTATCCGCTCTCGCTCTTTCACCAAGGGACGTTTATCTTCCTTGCCGGATGGCCCGTATGGCTCCTGGGGCTGGGGATCGCGGCGGCTGCGGCCGTGCTCGGCTTCCTGATCTGGCGGCAGGGCTCCGGGACTTCCCGCATGGGGATGGTTCGCAGGGTATCGATATGGGGCCTGCAAACGGCGCTGGCCGCGCTGCTGCTGTTTCTGGTCTGGCATCCGGCCCTGAGCGTTTCGACGCTCAAGCCGCAGCAGAACATTGTCGCCGTTGTGGTGGACGACTCGGCCAGCATGACCACCAACGACGAAAACAGCACGCGCAAGGAAGCCGCGGAGAAGATCCTGAACGGCGGGTTGCTGAAATCGCTCCAGGAGAAGTTTCAGGTTCGCCTGTACCGGATGAGCGATCATGCCGAGCGGATCGACAAACTTGAGGAACTCACCGCGAGCGCGAAAGCTACGCACATTGGGGAAACTCTGAAAGAAGTCGCCGCGGACGCGTCCAACCTGCCTGTCGGCGCGATGGTTCTGTTGAGCGACGGATCAGATAACACGGGCGGCGTCGATTTGGAAACGCTCGCGGAGATCCGGCGTCAGCGGATTCCGGTCCACACCATCGGATTGGGGCGGGAGACCATGAGCCGGGACGTGGAGATCAGCAATGTGGACGTCGCGGCGCGTGCGCTGCCGGAATCGCGGCTTGCGGCCACGGTCAGCTTCCACCAGCACGGCTACACCGGTCAGAAAGCCAAGATCACGCTGCGGGAAGGCTCCAAGGTGGTCGCCAGCCAGGAGGTCACGCTCAAAGGCGAAGGCACCGAACAGGTGGAATCGGTTTTATTCAACGCGGGGGACGCGGGCGTGAAGACGATTGAAGCGTCCATCGAGCCGTTCGCCAATGAAGAGAACCCGCGCAACAACCGCGTGACCAGGCTGGTGAACGTGGATCCGCGGAAGCCTCGCATTCTATATATGGAAGGCGAGCCGCGCTGGGAATTCAAGTTCCTGCGCCGCGCAGTGGAAGACGACAAGTATCTCGATCTGTTTACGATCCTCCGCACCGCGCCCAACAAGCTGTACCGGCAGGAACAGAAGGACGGCGGCAAGCAGGGCTTGACCGATCCGAACGAGTTGAAGGACGGTTTCCCGAGCAAGGTGGAAGAATTGTTCGGATTCGACGGCGTCATCTTCGGTAGCGTGGACGCTCCCTACCTCACGAAGAATCAGCAGGAGATGCTGAAGCAGTTCGTGGACCGGCGCGGCGGCGGCGTGTTGTTCCTGGGAGGCAAAGACTCGCTGGCCGACGGCGGATGGGCAAAATCGGCCGCGGCCGATATTCTTCCCACGACGTTGCCCGATCGCAAGAACACCTATTCGTTCGCGGGCGCCGACGTGGAGCTTACGCCCGAGGGCCGGGACAGCCTCATCACGCGCATCGAAGAAGATCCGAACAAGAATATGGAACGCTGGAAGAAGCTCCCCTATATCCGGACTTTCGAGGATCCTGGGGAGCCTAAGCTCGGAGCCGTGGTGCTGGCCAACTTCATTCCGCGCGAAGGCGGCGGAGCCAAGCGCCCCTTGCTGGTCACCATGAACTATGGTCGCGGGCGGACGGCAATTTTCGCCACCGGCGGAAGCTGGCGCTGGCAGATGCTCCAGCCGCTCGCCGACATGTCTCACGAGATGTTCTATCGGCAATTGCTGCGCTGGATTGTGAGCGACACGCCGCGGCACATTACCGGTTCGACGCCGAAAACGCTGCTGGCGGACGAGTCAACCGTCAAGCTGCGGGCCGAGGTCCGCGACAAGACATACCTTCCGGCTTCGGATGCGATCGTCGAAGCGCATATTACCGGCGACGGAGTTCCCCAGGAAGTGGTGAATATGACGCCGGAGCCGCTAGAGCAGGGAGTTTATGGCGCGGAATGGACCGTGCCGCAGGCGGGCTCTTATCTTGTCGAAGTGGTGGCCAAGCGCGGCACTGAAGAGCTGGGGCGCGACACCTTCACGTTCCGGCGCGAGGACGGCATCGCCGAAAATTTCCATGTGGAACAGAACCGCGAGCTGCTTCAGAAACTGTCTGCGGAGACCGGCGGCCAGTACTACAAAGCTTCCGACGCGCAGCGGCTCGCCAAGGACATCAACTATTCGGAGGCGGGGATCACCGTGCGCGAAACGCGGGATCTGTGGGACATGCCCGCGATTTTCCTTCTGTTTTTAGGGATTCGCGCCGCAGAATGGCTGCTCCGGCGCCGGTGGGGTGTGATATGAAAGCTCTGGTTCTTTTGGCGATCGCGGCGGTTTCCCTGCGCGCCGACAGCTATTTCCTGACGATTGCCGGACTGGGCGGCGAGGATCAGTACGAGCAGCGGTTCACCGGCTGGGCCTCGGATCTGGCCAAGCTGCTGAAGGCTGAGCCGGGCGCGAAAGTAGACACGCTCTCCGGCAAGGACGCCACCAAGGCCAACATTGAAGCCAAGCTGCGTGCCCTGGCGACGCAGACCAAGGCGGACGATTCGTTCTTCCTGATCCTGATCGGGCATGGAACCTATGACGATCTGGATTACAAGTTCAACGTTCCGGGTCCGGATCTCTCGGCGACCGAACTGGCAGGACTGCTCGACAAGATTCCGGCGAAGCAGGTGGTGGTCAACACCACCAGTTCGAGCGGCGGCTCGATGCCTGTGCTCCAGAAGCCCAAGCGGGTGGTGATCACGGCCACCAAGACCGGCACGGAGAAGAACGCGACCGTGTTCGCGCGGTTTTTTATCGAATCCCTGCGCGATCCGGCGGCCGATACCGACAAGAATCAATCGATCTCGGTTCTCGAAGCGTTCCGCTACGCCGAAGAGAAGACCGGCAAATATTTCGAGACGCAGAAGCGGCTGGCTACAGAGCACGCGGTGATCGAAGATACCGGTAAGGGCGAGGGCGTGAAAACTCCCTCTGGGGAAAACGGCGAGGGTTTGGTCGCGGGCCGGCAAGTGTTGCTGCATCTCGGTTCCGTCGCCTCGATCGTGAATGATCCCGAGAAGCAGAAGCTGCTCAAGCGCAAGGATGAACTGGAGACCCAGATCGACGAGCTGAAGTACCGCAAGGCAGCGACGCCCCAGCGGGAATACCAGCAGCAGATGCGGCAATTGCTGCTCGATCTGGCGAACGTGCAACAGGAGCTCGACAAATGAAGTGGAAGCCTGTTTTATTGGGCGCCGCGCTATTTTTTGCAGGGCTGTTCGTGCTCCAGCGGGTTCTGTTGCGGCCGAAGCCGGTGGAGGCGCAAACGCCTTCGCAGGTGGTGCAGTGCGAGAACCTTCGCAAGCACGGAGATCCCGGCACGAAGGCCTGCTATCAGAAGCTTTCCACATCGAACGATGCGGCGATCCGCGCCGAGGGGCTGTGGGGACTTCGCGACTATCAAAATGCGAATGCCGCCTTCCAGTCGGCGACCAAGGCTCGTCCTAAGGACGCGAACCTGAAGGTTCGCTGGGGCCGGATGTTCCTGGAGTATTCGCAGCCAGGCGACGCCGCAGATCTGTTCAAGGAAGCGCTGGATATCGACGAGAACAATGCCCAGGCGCTCTACGGCATGGCGCTGGTTGCCAGCGACGCTTTTGGCGGCAACGCCGCACAACTTGCCGAGAAGGCGCTGAAAGCGGATCCGAAGATGGTGGAGGCGCGCGAGCTGCTGGCGCGCATCGCTCTCGAGGATAATCATCCGGAGAAGGCCGTCGAAGAGGCCAAGAAGGCGCTCGATATGTCAGGCGAGGCGCTGGATGCCCTGTCGATTCTTGCGACGGTCGACTGGCTGGACGACAAGCCCGGCAAAGAATGGATCGACCGGGTTTTCAAGATCAATCCGACGTACGCAGAAGCGTATTCCACGGCGGGCCACTTTTTTGTGATCAATCGCCGTTACGACGAGGGAATCCAGTATTACCGCAAGGCGCTGGAGATCAAGCCGGACCTGTGGGAAGCGCGCGCCGAGCTGGGCGTGAACCTCATGCGCTTCGGGCAGAACCAAGAAGCGCGCGAGCATCTGGAGGCCTGCTTCAACGCGAACTACTCATCGCCGCTGGTGCGGAATACGCTGAAACTGTTGGACAGCATCGACAAGAACGTCGAGACGTTCACAACGCCCACCACGATTCTGAAGCTGGATAAGAAGGAAGCCACGCTGCTGCGGCCGTATTTCCAAGCCGAGCTCGACCGTGCGATGGCGACTTACGAGAAGCGGTACAAATTCAAGATCCAGGGGCCGGTGCAACTGGAGGTGTATCCGAATCATCCCGATTTCGAAGTCCGCACCATGGGTCTGCCGGGGCTGGGCGCGCTGGGAGTGACGTTCGGCAAAGTGGTGGCGATGGATTCGCCCAGCGGCCGCCCGCCGGGCCAGTTCCACTGGGCCAGCACGCTGTGGCACGAGTTCAGCCACGTGTACGTTTTGTCGATGACGAATCATCGCGTCCCGCGGTGGTTCACCGAAGGGCTAGCGGTCTACGAGGAGACTGCGGCTTCGGGAGCATCGGATTGGGGCGACCGTCTGGACCCGCCGTCCATCATGGCGATGAAGGACAAGAAGCTGCTGCCGATTGCGGACCTGGATCGCGGCTTTATCCATCCCACCTATCCGGAGCAGGTGATCGTGTCCTATTTCCAGGGCGGCCAAGTGATCACGTTCATCGCCGAAAAATGGGGCTACGACAAGGTCCTCTCCATGATCCACGCCTTCGCCGATAAGAAAGACACCGTCGAGGTCATCGAGCAGGAGCTGAAGCTGAAGCCGGAAGAGTTCGACGAGCAGTTCTTCCCGTGGATCGAGGCGAAATTCAAAACGCAGGTCGATGGGTTCCAGCGCTGGCAGGAACAACTGAAGCTGGTCTCGCAGGCGGCGAAGGAAAAGCAGTGGGACGAGGTCATCAAGCGGGCTACTCCCATACGCGACACCTATCCGGACTTTGTTGAAATCGGAAACTTGTATGAGTTCCTCGCGCAGGCGTACCTGGCCAAGGACGACAAGGCCAAGGCGATGGCGGAGCTGGAGCGCTATTCGGCAGTTGGCGGGCGAAGTCCCGGCGCGCTGAAACAGCTTGCCGACATGCAGACCGAAGCCGGAAAGAAGCGCGAGGCAGCCGCCACGCTAGAGCGCCTGAATCTGATTTATCTCGAAGACGACGCGGCCCATCAGAAGCTCGGGAAGCTGTACATGGATTTGAACAATCCCAACGGCGCGATCCGCGAGTATCGGGCCCAACTGGCGCTCGGAACCATCGATCAAGCGGGGGCCCAGTTCGGACTGGCTCAGGCGTACCAGGCCGCGGGCCGTTCGGAAGAGGCCCTCGATGCGGTGTACAGCGCTCTCGAGGCCGCGCCGGGGTTCAGGCCGGCGCAGGCGTTGCTGCGGGAGCTGACCGCCAAACAAGCGAATTCAAAGCCATCTGTAAACGTGAAACAATAAACCAACTATAATGTCGACCACTACCATTCAAACCCTCGACGCGAGCCAGCTCCAGGAGCGTATCGCGCGTTTCCGTCAAGTCCGGGAATCCATCGTCAATCAGATTCATAACGTCATCGTCGGCCAGGACGAGGTCATTGAACAGGTTCTGATCGCCTTGTTCGTAGGCGGCCATTGCTTGATTACGGGACTTCCCGGAACTGCCAAGACCTTGCTGGTTCGCACCATTGGCCAGATTCTGGGCCTGGAGTTCCGGCGCATCCAGTTCACGCCCGACCTGATGCCCTCGGATATCACCGGAACCGACATTATCGAAGAAGATCCCACGACGGGCCGCCGCACCTGGACCTTCGTGCCCGGACCGATTTTCGCCAATATTCTGCTGGCCGATGAAATCAACCGCACGCCTCCTAAGACGCAATCGGCGCTGCTTGAGGCGATGCAGGAGTTGTCGTGTACGGTGCGCGGCAACCATTACAAGATCCGCCCGCCGTTCTTCGTTCTTGCCACGCAGAACCCGATCGAACTGGAAGGAACCTATCCACTGCCCGAAGCCCAGCTCGACCGGTTCATCTTTAACGTGGTTCTGGACTATCTTTCAGCCGACCACGAGCTTCAAGTATTGGACCTGACGACGACGACCCATCAGTCCGTAGCGGAAACGGTGACGTCGCCCGAGGAGATTCTGGAGTTCCAGAAGCTGGTTCGTATGGTGCCGATCGCGGATTCGGTGGCGCGATACGCGGTGAGCCTAGTTCGCGCGACCCGCTCGACGGACGCCAGCGCTCCGGATTTCATCAAGAAGTACGTCAATTTCGGGGCCAGCGTGCGCGCGGCGCAGAACCTGGTGCTGACGGCGAAAGCGCGCGCCCTGATGCAGAACCGCGTGAGCGTCAGCTACGAAGACATTCAGGCCCTGACGCGGCCCATTTTGCGGCACCGCATTCTGCTCAACTTCCAGGCCGAAAGCGACAAGCTGACGCAGGACGACATCCTGAAGAAGCTGCTGGAGACGATACCGCAGCCGCGGGGCTAGCAGGAATTTCCCCATGCTGCAACGCTTTTTGGATCCGGCGGTTCTGGCGGGCATCTCGGGCCTGGACCTGGTCGCCAAGACCGTGGTTGACGGGTTCATCTCGGGCCTGCACCGCTCGCCGGATTTCGGGTTCAGCCAGGAGTTTGCGGAGTACCGCGCCTACAATCCCGGCGACGACTTGCGTCACGTGGATTGGAACGTGTTCGCGCGGTCGGAAAAAATGTTCCTCAAACGGTATCGCGGAGAGACCAATACGCAGGTATCCGTGCTGCTCGACGCGAGCCGTTCGATGAAGTATGGATCTCGCGGAAACCTGGAAAAGATCGAGTACGCGCGCTTCCTGGCGGCGTCGATCTGCTACCTGGCGCACTTGCAGCGTGACGCCGCCGGCCTGATCGTGTTCGATAGCGAAGTGCGGCAGTTCGTCCCGCCGTCCTCGAGGCAAGGACAGATCATGCGCCTGCTGCACGCCATCGACAAGGCCGAGCCTGGGGCGAATACAGTTCTGGAGCGCCCCTTTGCGCATCTGGTGGATTTTCTGCGCAAGCGCGGACTGGTGGTGGCGATCTCGGATTTTTGGGAGCAGCCGGAAGTCGTCCTGAAAGCGGTATCGCCGCTGCGGTCGCGCGGCAACGAGCTGATCCTGTTTCACGTGCTTGATCCGCAGGAAATCCAGCCCAAGCTGCGAGGGTCCGTGCTGCTGGAGGACTTGGAAAGCGGCGCGAAGATGGAGGTATCCCCGGACTACGCCACGCACGAATATAAGGGCAAGATGGGCGCGCATCTGGAAGATATGAAGAGCCGGATGGCCGGAGCGGGGATCGACTATTTCCTAGTGGACACCAGCCTGCCTTTGGATTCGGCGCTGCGGCGGTATTTGGCAACGCGGGCGGGGAGGATGTAGATGCAAGGAGTCAGCAGACCGGAGTCAGGAGTCAGAATGTGGAGTGAAGGCGTCGAGATGAGTCCCAATGCAGCACGCGGGAGTGCGTGTGCCAGGTCAGCGCCTGTTGCGCAAGCTTCGGTTTGCCGCGCCGCCACTCCGGGCGACGCATGTAGTTCCTGTGGGATGGCATAAATGGGTTTCTTTTCTCCCTGGTTTCTGGCGGGCGTGGTGGCGGTCGGGCTGCCGGTCTGGTTGCACTTGCTCAAGCGGCACAAGACCGATCCACAGCCGTTCCCTTCGTTGATGTTCTTCGAGCACCGCGAGCAGAGCTCGGTGCAGCACCGCAGGCTGGATTATATTCTCCTGTTCCTCTTGCGGGCGCTGATGCTGGTGCTGCTGGCGCTGCTGTTCGCGAATCCGTTCCTCCGCCGGCTGACGCCGAAGGGCCGCGGAGACAAGCTGGTTGTGGTCGCCGTGGATCGCTCGTTCAGCATGAAAACGCGCGAGGGCGCCTCTTCGCGGCTCGATCTGGCCAAGAACGAAGCGATGAACGTGCTGTCGAAGCTCGGTCCGGGACAGAAAGCGCAAGTCGTCGCGCTGGCCGATACGCTGCAAGCCATGACGCAGCAGACCGCCGATCCGGGCGAACTGCGGGGCGCCGTTTCGGCGATCCGGGAAAGCGATTCCCGGGCTTCTTTCGGCGAGCTGGCGCGCTATCTGCGGACCCTGAGCGAAAACACGAAGACGCCGTTAGAAGTTCACCTGGTGAGCGATTTGCAGAAATCGGGGATGCCACCCGGCTTTACGGACCTGCGGCTGGATCAGGACACGGATCTTATCTATCACCCGATCGGCAAAGTCCAGCCGAACTGGGCGGTGGAGACCGTCATCGCCCCACAGCATGTCTACGACCCGAAACGCGTTCATATCAGCGCCACTGTTACGGGATTTTCGGCGCCGGCGGCGGCGCGCACCGTCACGCTGCTGATGAACGGTAAAACCATCGGCTCCAAGACGGTGAACGTTCCTGAGAACGGACGCGCGTCCGCGGAATTCGTCGGGCTCGATGCGGCATCCTACGGGTTCAACCGCTGTGAAATCCGGATCGATTCGGGCGACGCTCTGCCCGCCGATGACCGCTACGTGTTTTCGGTGGAACGGACGGATCCCAAAAAGGTTTTGTTTGTCGATGACGGCCGCCGTCCCCAGGCGCAAGAGTTTTTCCGCGCGGCATTGAATGCGTCGCCGGATTCAGCATTTACGCTGGAACCTTTACGTCCGGAAGTAGCGGCCACCGCCGACCTTTCGAAATACGCAGTTGTGGTTTTGAACGATTTGGGTTCGCTGCCGTCCGGTCTGGAAGGTTCCTTACAGAAGTATGTGACGGCGGGAGGGTCGCTGCTGGAATCCATTGGGCCGGGATCGGTGGCGCTGCCGCGCGCGCCTGTGCTGGACGAGGCGATCGAAGGAACGCGCTATGCCAGCCGTGAAGGCGAACGCTTCTTCACCGTCTCCGACCTCGATACCGGTCACGACGCGCTGAAGAGCGTGGAGCGGTTCGACGGCGTGAAGTTCTATCTGGCTGTGAGCGTTGGAAGCACGAAGTCGCGAGTGCTGGCCCGGCTCAGCAACGGCACGCCGCTGGTTTTGGAACGGAAAGTAGGCGAAGGAAAGGTACTGGCGTTTACATCCACGTTCGATGCCGCCAATAACGACATGCCGCGTCATTATTCCTGGGTGCCCTTTGTGCAGCGATCCGTATCGTACTTGGGAGGGGGCGGCAGCACGGAGCAGCCCGCTAACCTCTCGGTGGGCGAGTACGTCGAATTGAGGACAGGCAGCGAGAAAGGTTCCCAGGCCGAAGTGCAGGATCCGGACGGGCACAGGGTGCTCTCGCTCGAAGAAGCGGCGCAGGCGCGGAATTTCGCGCTGACCCGGGAAGGATTCTACGAGGTGCGGACGGCGGGCGGAAAACGGAGCCTGGTTGCGGCGCACGCGAACCGAAGGGAATCCGACCTTGCCGTACTGCCGCAGGACACGCTCGATCTTTGGAAGTCGACGGGCGCGAGCGCATCGGCAGGCGGCCCCGGGCAGGGAACAGGAAGCGAAGCCAATACCACCCCTTGGAGTCTTTCTCCCATCATTTTGTTGGTATTGTTAGGAGTAGCATTGGCGGAGTCAGTGGTTGCGGACCGCTATTTGCGGCCGGCGGCTCAGCATCAGGAGACGAAAGCGGCATGAACACGCGCGAACAACTGAACACCTACCTGCGCGGCATCGAAGCGCGCCTAAGATTACAGGCAGTTTCCAAGGGATTCGCCGTTGCGCTTGGGGTGGCGCTCGGCGCAACTCTAGCCTTGGTCCTGATTACCAACGCTTTCGCCTTTTCCTCCACCAGCATGGTGATCGCCCGGATCACGCTGTTCCTGTCTTTGGCTTTTTCCGTGGGGCTGGGGCTGATCATGCCGCTGATTCGGCTGAACCAGCGCCGCGCGGCGGGCCAAGCGGAATCGGTGTTGCCGGACTTCAAGGAACGGCTGGTGACCTACGTCGAGCGGCGCGATGACGGATCGGATCCGTTCATCGATATTCTGGCCGCCGATACGTTGCAGCACGCACCGAAGGCGCCGCCGTCGCAAGTAGTCACTCCCAAGTCGCTGTTTGCTTTCGCAACTTCAGCCGGCGCCGCCGGCGCTGTCTTGATCTGGATGATCGTGGGAGCCAGCGGATTCCTGGGCTATGGCGCACGGACGCTATGGGCCGGTCCGCCGAAGGACCCGAGCGCGGTCGGCGGCTTTTACCGGATTATCGTGGACCCCGGCGACAAACTGGTCCGCCGCCGCTCCGATCTTCCCGTTCGCGCGACTCTGATCGGATTCCAGGCCCCGGAAGTGCGGCTGAGGGCGCGCTACAAGAGCTCGGCAAAGTGGGAAGAGGCGACCATGCTGCCTCGCGCTAGCGATTCTTCGTATGAATATCTGTTCGCCGCGGTGCCCGAGGCCGTGGAGTATTACGTGGAAGCGGCAGGCGTCCGGTCGAAGACTTACAAGCTGGATGTGATCGATCTGGCCGGCGTCAAGAACATAAAGGTTACGTATCATTACCCGTCGTGGCTCGGCAAACAGGACGAAGTCGAGAACCCCGGCGGCGATCTTCGCGCCGTCGTGAAAACGGTTGCCGAGCTCGAAGTCGAGACGGATCGCCCGCTGAAGAACGGCCTGATCGAGCTCAACGACGGAACCAAAATAGACCTGGAGCCGAAGCAGGGCAATATACTGATCGCCAAAGTTCCCATCGAGAAGGATGGAGCATATCACTTTGCGGCGGCGGAAAACGGCGAGAACGTTCGCCTCACGCAGGATTATTTCATCGAGGCCAAGGCGGACGACGCGCCTTCGGTGAAAATCACGCATCCCGGTGCGGACGCCAAGGTCAGCCCGATCGAGGAAGTCACGGTTCAGGTGGAAGCCAGCGACGATTTCGGACTTCAGGCGATGGACCTGCACTACTCGGTGAACGGCCAGGCGGAGAAGGTCGTTCCGCTGTTGAACGCCAAAGGTTCGCAGAATGCGCAGGGCAAAGTGGTTCTGAGTCTGGAAGATTTCAAACTGGTTCCGGGCGATATCGTTTCCATGTACGCGACGGCCAGCGACGCACGGTCGAAGACGGTGGGCGATATCACCTTCGTGGAAGCGCAGCCCTATGAGCGGAATTTCTCGCAATCGCAGCAAGGCGGCGGCGGTGGCGGCGGTGGCGGCGGGCAGCAGAACGATCCCAGCCAGATCACGCAGCGCCAGAAGGAAATCATCGCGGCGACGCATAACTTCAACCGCGGAGGGAAAAACGCCCAGGCCAACGCCGAGAACGCGCAGTACCTCTCTGAAGTGCAGACCAAGCTGAAGGAGCAGGCCGAGTCGATGGCCAAGCGCACCACGGCCCGCGAGCTTTCGACGGAAAATCAGGACTTCCAGAGTTTCACCAGGGAAATGGAAGCGGCTGCGGCGGAAATGGGTCCTGCGGCCGACAAGCTGAAGAACCAAAAGTGGTCGGACGCTCTGGATCCCGAGAACAGGGCTTTGCAGCATCTCTCGCGCGCCATGGCCACGTTCCGCGATATTCAAGTCGCCCGGGGCCAAGGCGGCGGTGGCGGCGGTGGCGGCGGGTTTGACGCAGGCCGCGATCTGGCGAATTTGCTCGATCTGGAGCTCGATACCGAAAAGAACCAGTACGAATCCCAGCAGTCTTCTTCGGGCGACCGGCAGCAGCAACAGATCGACGACGCGATGCAGAAGCTGGAGCAACTGGCGCGCCGGCAGCAGCAGCTCACGCAACAGAACAGCAACAAACAGCAGGCCAGCGTGGATCGCCGCTGGGAGCAGGAACAGCTTCGCCGCGAGGCGGAAGAACTGCGGAAGCAGCTCCAGCAACTCCAGCAGCAACAGGGGCAGCAAGGCGGCCAGTTGAGCCGGAACAGCCAGTCTTCCCAAAGCGGGCAGCAATCGCAGCAGGGCAAGGGCGGGCAGCAGAGCGCTTCTGGCCGTCAGGCGCAACAGCAGATCCAGCAGATGCTCGATCGTCTCCAGCAGGCGCAGGACGACATGCGCGCCTCGCAGCAGGCCCAGCAGCAAGGCAATCAGGCGCAGGCCGATGCCGCGGCGCGGCGCGCGGCCGAACGCATGCAGGAAGCGCACGATCTGGCGGATCGCATGAAGCGGCAGGATACCGCCGGACAGTTGAGCGATCTGCAACAGCGCGCCGATCAGCTCGCCCAGCGTCAGAAAGAGCTGGAAAACCGGCTTCGCCAGGCGTACGGCAACGGGAAGGACTCGCGTGGCGCCGGCCTCAACCGCCAGCAGGCTGAGCAACTCGCATCTGAGCTCGACAAGAACAATGAAGACCTGAAGAGGCTCGAGCAGGACATTCAGCGTTCGGCCCGCGACCTGCGTGCCACGCAGCCGGACGCATCAACACGCCTGCGGGACGGAATCAGCGAAATTCAGCAGAACGACGTCGAGCGCCGGATCCAGTACTCGGCGGAATATATCCGGCAGGGCCGCGGCGAGCAGGTGAATCAGTCGGGATGGCTTCCGCCGGTGAATCGCGCGATGGACACGATGCGCGAGGGCGTTCGGCAGGCCCAACAGGCCCTGCGCGATGGAACGCAGCAGGGCGCCGGCAAGAATGAGCGCGACCAGCAACTCGCGGAAGTCGAAAACCTTCGGCGGCAGGTCGAGCAGTTTGCCCGCGGCCAGCAGCAGGGCAATCAGCAAGGGCAGGACGGCAAGGGCGGCCAGCAGCCGGGACAGAATCAGGGCAAGGGGAACCAAGGCCAGAACGGGCAGCAGGGCCAAAACGGGCAACCGGGCGGCCAGCAGGGCGGCGGGAACCAGAACGGCGGCAACCCGTACGGTGCCGGCGGCAACCAGTTCGGGGGCAATCGCGCCGGCGGATATTACGGCGGACAATGGGGCCGCTGGAATCCGCAGGGCTGGTACGATCTGCCCGACGGACGCCGCGTGGAGCCCGGACAAATTGTTCGCGACTTCGCGCGCGATCTGAACGATCTGCGGCAGCGATTCAAGGACGACCCGGAAATGGCTCGCCAGATCTCTGACGTGGAGCGCGCCTTGACGCAAACCGCGGTGGGCAACACGTCCGGTCCGGAATTGCAGGAACGGCTCAATCGCGTGGTGCTGCCGCAGCTCGAGACGCTGGAAGTTCAGATGCGCCAGAAGGCCGGGGAAGGCAGCGGCGGACAAGTCCGCAGCGCGGGAACCGATCGCATGCCTGCGGGCTTCGCGGACGCGATTTCGGAGTACTTCCGGCAGCTCGGCAATAGCAAAAAGACGCAGTAGGCGTCCCGGGGCGGTGTGGACTTCACGCCGGCGCTGAGAAATGCGGAGCCTGTAATTGCCTTCGCATCCATGCCGGTGAGCGGGCAGTACGGACCCGCGCCACGCTCTCGACGATGGGATCACTTCGTTGTTTGCTGGATCGTGGCTGCGCGAGAGAAGACTGGCGCGGAGGCGTGAACGTCCGTGCCAATCGTTTCCTACAGCCCGATCAGCCGCACGGTCAGCGTCTTCGTCGTTGAGTTGCCCTTGCTGTCGGTCACCGTCAAATCGAAGATGTAGTTCCCGGCGCTTCCGGGCAGGAAGACGCGCGGCGTGGGCGAGGTCCGGTCATAGATCGTGGCCTTGTCGCCGCGGACCGTCCAGTAGAAGCTCAGCGGATTGTTGCCCGCAGGACTGAACGAGCCCGAGGCGTCCAACCGCAGATCCCGCACGGTCGTGTAGACGATATCGCTCGGGAAGACGATGGTCGGACCGCCGCCGCCCGCGTTCACCGTGAGGGTGACGGTGCGCGAGCTGGTTCCCGCCGCGTTGGTCGCGGTCAACGTATAGGTTGTGGTTGTGGCGGGCGACACGTTCTGCGATCCGCTCGCCGCCACGGCGCCCAGAGAAGTGATGCTCACCGTAGTCGCGTTTTGAACGGCCCACTGCAATGTGGAGCTCTGCCCCACATTGATCGTGGACGGAGTGGCGGTGAAGCTGGAAATCACTGGAGTTGCCGCTCCGACCGTCACCGTGATATTACAGGAGGCCGTCGCGCCTCCACCCGTCGCCGTGACTGTGTAGGTCGTGGTCTGCGCTGGGCTCACCGATACAGAGCCTCTCTGGGCCACCGGTCCGACGCCGGGCGAGATGCTCACGGTGTCGGCGTTCACGCTGATCCACGAGAGCGTCGAGGATTGGCCCGCCGCAATCGTCGGGGGCGTCGCGGTGCAGCCGAGCAACGCGGGCCCGGTGGGAACGCTAAATACCTGGACTGTCACCGTCGAAGTCTCCTCGTTCACGCGATTGCGCGCCGTCAGCGTGTATGTTGTCGTCTGGCGGGGCGATACTGTGAGCGATCCGTTGAGTGCCACGTTTCCGATACCGGCGATGTTGACGGTGTCGGCATTGAGAGTCTTCCAGGAGAGCGTGACCGGCCGTCCGGCGACGGTCTGCTTGGGGTCGGCCAGGAAGAACAGCACCTGGGCCCGATCGGCGGAGCGCGTGGAAATCCGCACGCGCGCCTGGCCTTGGCCGCCCTGATCGTCTTTGACCACCAGACCGAATATGTATGTCTGCCCGGCGGCTGCCGTGAAGCTGGGCTTCGCCGTGGTGGGATTTGCGAGCGACACCTGCGGGCCGCTTTCCTGCGTCCATTGGAAGGTGATCGGATCGTTATCCGGATCGTAAGAGGCCGATCCGTCAAGCGTGACGGTCCCGGCGGGGACGTTGCTCAGATCCGGTCCGGCGTTGGCCACAGGCGGATCGTTGCCGATGCGAAGCCGCCGCGTCACCACCTCATAGCGGACGCGCGGCACTTCCATGGGAAGCGCGTGATCGGCGGCCAGATACTCCTTGGGACGGATCATATTTCCGAACTGCACGCCGAACACCGCGCGCCCCGTGTTGCCGCGCGAGACCATGGTCTCGTTCACGCCGCCTTCGGCCGTGAACGCGATCTTGTCGTTCAGCGGGAAAATGAGCCGCACGGTGCCGCCCACATGGTCGCCGTACGCGACGCTCTTCAGATATCCGAGATTGCCCTCGGCGTAATTCTTGCCCCACAGGCCAAGGGTCGCCGCTACGCCCCCCTGGTCGACGATCTTCAGATAGTTTTCCAGGATCACGTTGCGCAGGATCGCTCCGTTGGGATCCGTTGCATTGGCGCGATTGATCCGCGCGTTATCCAGGAACCCCTTGGTTCCGAAAATGCCCACGCGGCCGCGCGAGAAGATGTAGTCCACTGCCAGCGCGCCTTGTCCGAGCGTTCCGCCGTTCTGGTTTCCCGCCAGCGTCACGTGCTTGAAGCTGGCGAACAGGCCGGCCTGCACGCGCCGGCCCAAGCGGTCCACCAGGCCGAAATCTCCCTGGCCCTCGCGCTGGCCGCGCATGTAGTAGTATTCGCCCTGAGCCTGGAAACCGAAGCGGGTTCCCATGGCGTTGAAGAAGCGGCCGCGGCCGGTGAAGGTGACGTCTCCGTTGGCGTCGGATCCGATGTTGGCGCCGAGCAACTGGAACTTCGGAGTTTTCGCCACGTCAAGCTGCTGCTTGACTTCCGTTGCGACTTCCTGGGCGGAGGGCGGCTTGGGCGGCTGCGGAGCGGGCTGGTTCAGCCGCGCTTCCAGCGTCTGCTGATTTTGCCGCAACCCATCGACTTCTTTCCGCAACGCCGCGTTCTGATCGGCCAGATCTTTGAGCATTTTCGCGATGTCATCGAGCTTGTCGAGACGTTTGAGGACTTCGCTACAGCAATCCGTGACGCCGGCCTGCGGGGCAGGAGCGTTTTGGGAGATGGCGCGGATGGCGTCGCCCGCGCCGCCGGCTCCCACGGTGCGGCCCTGCTCATCGGTGACCGTGAGCACGACACGGCGGTTCATGTAGCGCGCTTCATCGGTGGGGCGAAGGCGCGGATTGGGATCGGGAACTTTCGGGGCGGCCTTGCCGCGCGTGAGCGTCTCGATCTGATTCGCACGGGCGCCGTATTTCACCAGGAAGTCGCGAACGGTGTTGGCGCGCGCCAGGCCCAGCCGCTGGTTGAAGCTGTCCGAGCCGATGCCGTCGGTGTGGCCTTCAATCCGGACATGGTAGCCCGCGTTGGCTTGCAACAATTCCGCGAGGCGCAGCAGGCTCGGGAAGCCGTCCACCAGGACCGACGAGTTGAAATCGAAATTGATTTCTTCCCAATCATCCTTGCTGGCCTGCGTATCCAGGCCCTGAGCCCAGACTCCTGCTCCCAGAAACAAAACCGTGGAAAAAAGTGCAATGGATCTGCGTGCCATTGTCTCCTGCACCTCCTAAGGCGGTGGAACATTTCCAGCTTTTAGAGAGCGCACTTCATCCTGGCGCAGCCGTCATTCGGCCGGTTAGGACGCCCTCCGACGTACTATCGGCACTGCGCTGTCTTTTGCTAGAGGGAGAATCCGGCGCGGAGAAACGTTACAGCCTGTTGCATAATGAAGACGGGCCTCGCGGACGGGCAGCCGCTTCCGCGTATCTTCACGGTGCGCGGGGGAGGAAAGTCCGGTCTCCAAAGAGCAGCATGCCGGCTAACGGCCGGGGGGACTCGCTCAAAGCGGGTTTCACGGAAAGTGCCACAGAAAATATACCGCCTGCCGCTTGCGGCCGGTAAGGGTGAAAAGGTGCGGTAAGAGCGCACCGCGGCGGCGGCAACGCACGCCGGCAGGGTAAACCCCATGTGGAGCAAGACCAAATAGGGGAGGAGGCGCGCAGGCGGGAAACCGTCGCGCAACACGGAGCGGCTCGCTCCGTCACAACTTCCGGGTAGGTCGCTAGAGCCGGGGAGCAATCTCCGGCCCAGAGGAATGGTTGCCGCCTTCGGCGCACGCCGGGGGTACAGAAACCGGCTTACAGTCCGCGAAGCCAACTTTTGCAGCCGTGAATAAACGCGAAATACTCGAAAAAAGATTGCCGTTCATACCACGCTCGTTTGGTTAGCGCGGGGCCGGGAGCCAAACTTCCAGACACGCGCCACCCTCGCGGCGGTTCGACGCAGTAATCACGCCGCCGTGTTGAGTAACGATTCCCTCCGCAACCGTCAAGCCGAGGCCGGTGCCGCGGGCGTCCAATCGCGTCGTCACGAAGGCGTCGAAAATATCAGGCAATACATCGGCCGGAATGCCCGGCCCGTTATCTTCCACCGCCAACGTCAACCCTGGCTGTCCCGCGCGATCGACATGCCGCGAGCGAACATCTACGCGGCCGGCGGGACTCTCGACAGCGTTCACGGCGTTGCGCAGCAGGTTGACGAAAACCTGCACCAGCCGGTCGGGATTCCCGATCACGCGCTCTTCCGGGCCTACATGATTTGTGAAGGTAATTCCGGACGCGTGCGGGTCGATCGCCACCAGCGCCCAGGCGTCGTCGATCAATCCGCGCGCCGCCACGGGCTCGGCTTGCTGCTTGCGCACCTTGGCGAAGTCCACCAGGCTCTCGCTGATGGTTCGCAGGCGCTGCGTCACACGCTGCATGCGGGCCAGCCTGTCGAGCGTGTGCGGGTCCTCCGTGATTTCGATCAGCTTCTCGATCGACCCGTGCAGAACGGCCAGGGGCGTGTTCAGCTCATGCGCCACGCTGGCGGAAAGCAGACCGAGGCTGACCAAGCGGTCCTGTTCTTCTAGGCGGCGGAGGGCGTTGGCCAGCTCATCTTCGCGGCGGCGCAACTCGGCGACGGTATCATTGCGCGAGCGCATGATCTGCCCAATCTCGTCGCCCAGGATTTCATTGCCTGGGATCAGTTCCCGCTGCCGGTCGCCGGCGCGCGTGGCGGTGTCGGCTTCCAGCATCCGCCGCAAAGGCCGGTACACGTAAAGCGGCATGATGGCGGCTTCCAGCACGACGACTGCGGCTACGTAAATACTGCCCAGCACCAGGAAAAGCGTGATTTTCGCTCTGGAAATCGCGTCCTGGTACGCCTTCTCCATTTCAGGAGACTGCTGGAGGATGACCGACTCCCGGCCGCGGGCGTCCGCCACTTGTTTTTCAAACAGCGGAATTAAGGTGAAGTACGCCGAGCAGGTCAAGATGAGGAAGAAGAGATTGTGCAGCACCATCAGCTTCGGCCGGACTTTGAGGTTGCCGAAGATTCTTGCTACACTGTAAGGGTTCCGGTTAGGCAAGAATAGTTACTCCGCTTGCGGAAGCGCTCCAGCCGTGGTAGAAACGATAGAAGCCCGAATATTTCAACGTGCGTTGGGGAAGTACGTCAGGCCACGCTGCGTCCGTCCCAGGGTGAGAACGCCAAGGACCATTACAAAAGATGGCTGCTATTTTTCCGAAGTCGTCTGACATCATTCTCAAAGTGCTGGGAGCCGTGATCGGTCTCGGCGCGGTGGCCACCATAGGTGCCTACACCTATTACAGCTATCCGACGGTTATCGATACCGGCTATCAGCCAGAGCAACCGGTTCCCTACAGCCACAAGCTGCACGCAGGACAACTGGGGCTGAACTGCTTCTACTGTCACTACACCGTATATAAAGGCGCGTACGCGGCCATTCCGGGAACCGAGATCTGCATGGGTTGCCACGTCAAGGTCAAGGACAAGAGCCCGCGCCTGGAACTGGTCCGCCAATCCTACGAAACGGGAGAGCCCATTCCCTGGAAAAAAATTCACGTATTGCCTGACTACGTCTATTTTAACCATCGCGCTCACGTGACAGCCGGTGTGAGCTGCGTGAGCTGCCACGGGCGCATCGATCAGATGGTGGAAGTCCGGCAGGAACAGCCGCTGAACATGGGTATGTGCCTGACCTGCCACCGCGATCCGGCGCCGAATGTCCGTCCGGCCGAGCTGGTCACACAACTCGATTGGGTTCCGGACCGGGATCCGCGTGAAATCGGCAATGAAATCATTAAGGAAAAGCATCTGAATCCGCCCACCAACTGCTCGGGGTGCCACCGATGAAAGAAGTCAGGAGTCAGGAGCCAGGAATGGCGCAGAATCTGGTTCAGATTCAAACCCATCAGATCCAAGCCAAGGCGCCCGCGGCGGCCGGTCCGGAATACTGGCGCAGCCTGGACCAGGTTGCCGATACGCCTGAGTTCCGGCAGTGGGTCGAGCGCGAATTCCCTGAAGACGCAACGGCTGTGCTCGACGGGCCGTCGCGCCGTACCATGCTGAAGATTCTGGCGGCTTCGTTTGGGCTGGCGGGAATGGCGGCATGCCGCCGGCCCGAGTATCGTCTGGCTCCGCAAGCGCGTGGGCGGCAGGATTACGTTCCTGGCGCGGCGTACAACTACACCAGCGCCTTCTCTCTGGGCGGACACGCTTCCGGCATTCTTGTACAGACGTATGAGGGCCGCCCCACGAAGATCGAGGGGAATCCGGATCATCCTTCCAGCCTCGGCGCGGCGACCGCGCTGGCCCAGGCCAGTGTTTTGAGCGTTTACGACCCCGACCGCTCGAAAGCGGTTCTCGAGGGCGGAAAAGAATCGACTTGGGAAAAATTCGAGGCGGCGGTCAAGGGCTTGTCGCTGGGCGATGGTTCGGGGCTTCGCTTTTTGAGCGGAGCCGTCACATCGCCGACGCTCGACAGTTTGCGCGGCGAGGCTTTGAAGCGATGGCCCAAGGCGAAGTGGGTGGAGTACGAAGCCGTGGCCCGCGACAATGAGCGCGCTGGTGCGGTAATGGCCTTCGGCCAAGCTGTGAATGTTCATCCCCAATTCGACAAGGCAAAAGTAATCCTTTCGCTGGACTACGATTTTCTGGGGACGGACTGGCCCACGCCACTCGCGACGAAGCTGTTTTCGAAGAGGCGGCGGGTCGAGTCGGAAGAAGATCTCGAAAATCTCAGCCGCCTGTATGTGGTGGAGAGCCAGTTCTCCCTCACCGGCGCCAACGCCGAGCATCGCTTGCGGATGCGGGGCGCGGAGGTGCAGCAATTCGCAGTGGACCTGCTTGCCGCGCTGAGCGCGGCCCCTGCGGGCAATGGCACGCGTGCCAAATTCCTGGGGGCGCTTGCGAAAGATCTGAAAGCCGCTGGCAAAGACGCTCTGGTGGTCGCCGGGCCTCGGCAGCCGGCTGTTGTCCATGCGCTGGCGCACCAGATCAATCAGACTCTCGGCGCCAACGGATCGACGGTGCTGTTTACCAAGCCCGCGATGGGTGGCGATCGCGTCGAGTCCGGAATCGACGCGCTGAAAACTCTGACGGGGGAAATGACCGGGGGGCAGGTGACCACGCTGGTCATTCTGGGCATCAACCCGGTTTATGCCGCGCCCGCCGATCTGCAATTCGGGGCGGCTCTGGCGAAGGTGGCCAATTCGATTCACCTGGGCGCGGAGGCCGACGAAACGGCCGCCGCCGCGAAATGGCATTTGCCCGAAGCGCATTACTTGGAAGCCTGGGGCGATGCGCAGTCGAGTGACGGTGTTACGGCCGTGCAGCAGCCCATGATCGAGCCCATTTTCGGCGGCAAGAGCGCGATCGAAGTCATGGCGGTGCTGCTCGATTCGAAGGACCGCAAAGGCTACGACCTGGTGAAGAATTTCTGGACCTCGCAGTGGCCCGCCGCGGGCCGCGAGGATGCCTGGCGCAAGGCGCTCAACGATGGAGTGCTTCCCGGCGGCAAAGCAGCCGAGGTCAAGCCGACGGTCGACGCCAAGGGAATCCAGCCCGCTCCTGTGCCGGCCGCCTCCGGCGTCGAGGTGGGCTTCGTGCCAAGCGCGTCGGTCTGGGACGGACGCTTCGCCAACAACGCCTGGACGCAAGAAGCGGCCGATCCGATCACGAAGCTGGTGTGGGGCAACGCCGTGCTGATCAGCCCCGCGATGGCTCGAGAAAAAGGGTGGAGCGACGGCGACATGGTCGCGCTCTCGCGCGGCAATCTCAAGCTGGAAGCTGCCGTGATGGTGCAGCCCGGCCATGCTGACAACGCGGTCACGCTTTCACTCGGGTATGGCCGCCCGCGCTGCGGGACGGTCGGCAAAGACGTCGGGTTCAACGCGAATCTGATCCGGACTTCGGACGGATTCTGGTTCGCCCAGGGCTTTTCGATCACCGGGACGGGGGAGCGGTTCGTTCTGGCCAACACGCAAGAACACGGATCCATGCAGGAACCCGAGCTCATCGCCGGGCGAAAGCCTGTCACGCGTCCGCTGGTGCGGGAAGCCACGGTGGAAGAGTACAAGAAGAACCCCAAGGCGATCGAGGAGATGCAGGAAATCCCGCCGCTCGAATCGGTGTATCCGCAGCTCAAATGGGAAGGGCTCCAGTGGGGAATGGCGATCGACTTGGGCGCCTGTACCGGCTGTAACGCCTGCGTGGTCGCCTGTCAGGCCGAGAACAATGTCCCTTCGGTCGGCAAGGATCAGGTGCTGCGGTACCGCGAAATGCATTGGCTTCGGATGGACCGTTACTACGTGGGGCCGGTGGAGGACCCGCGCGCGGTCGCGCAGCCGATCCCGTGCATGCAGTGCGAAAACGCACCCTGTGAGAACGTCTGTCCGGTGCAAGCCACGACACACAGTCCCGAAGGGCTGAACGACATGGCGTACAACCGGTGCGTCGGCACGCGGTATTGCGCCAACAACTGTCCGTACAAAGTCCGGCATTTCAACTTCCTCGACTGGCACAAGAACTTCCTGGAGCGGCGCCGGATCGAGCCGGAGCTGATGTCAATGGTGTACAACCCGGACGTCTCGGTTCGCATGCGCGGAATCATGGAGAAGTGCACCTACTGCGTGCAGCGCATCCAGGAGGCGCGTATCGCGACCAAAACGGATGGGCGCCGCGAATTCACCGGCGAGGGCGTCATGACGGCCTGCCAGCAAACCTGTCCGGCCGATGCGATCGCCTTCGGAAACATCAACGATCCCAACAGCCGGGTCGCGAAACTGAAGAAACAGGAGCGCAATTACGCCATGCTGGCGGAATTGAACGTCCGGCCGCGCACAACGTATCTGGGAAGACTGCGCAATCCGAATCCGGAGCTGGAGGCATCATGAGCATCTTAGGTATTGCGGAGCGAATTGCATGAGCGCCGTAGTCCAACAAGATCCGCAGTTGTTGGCGGTAAATCCGCCGCTGGTGCAGGGCGCCAGCGATCTTCACGATCTCACCGATCAGATCAGCTCGGTGGTCGAAGCGAAGGTCTACGAGACGCCGCTCAAGTATTGGATCACGCTCGCGATCACCGGTTCGATCGTTCTGCTGCTGGGCGCCATGCTCACCTATCTGGTGAACACCGGTATCGGCGTCTGGGGCAACAACCGGCCGGTCGGCTGGGCGTGGGACATTACGAATTTCGTGTTCTGGATCGGTATCGGCCACGCCGGGACGCTGATCTCGGCGATTCTGTTCCTGTTCCGGCAAAAGTGGCGCACGTCGATCAACCGCTCGGCGGAAGCCATGACGTTGTTCGCCGTGATGTGCGCGGGCATTTTCCCGCTGTTCCACACCGGCCGTCCGTGGCGCGCGTTCTACTGGCTGTTTCCGATTCCCAACACCGACATCATCATGTGGCAGAACTTCCGGAGCCCGCTGATCTGGGACGTGTTCGCAGTCTCGACCTACTTCACGGTTTCGCTGTTGTTCTGGTACACCGGACTGGTACCCGATCTGGCGACGCTGCGCGACCGCGCTACCAGCAAGATCCGCCAGGTGGTGTTCGGGCTGTTGAGCCTGGGCTGGCGCGGGTCCGCGCGGCACTGGCGGCATTACGAGCAGGCGTACCTGATTCTGGCGGGGATTTCGACGCCGCTGGTGCTCAGCGTGCACTCGGTTGTGAGCTTCGACTTCGCGACGTCGGTCATCCCGGGCTGGCACACCACGATTTTTCCGCCCTACTTCGTCGCCGGCGCGATCTTCTCCGGATTTGCCTGCGTCATGACGCTGCTGCTGATCGCGCGGTGGACGCTCAATCTCCAGAATCTGATCACCATCAAGCACCTGGACAACATGAACAAGATCATCCTGGTGACCGGGTCGGTGGTCGGATACGCATATTGCACCGAATTCTTCATCGCCTGGTATAGCGGCAGCATTTATGAACGGTTCACGTTCCTGAACCGCGCCTTTGGTCCTTACTGGTGGGCGGCCTGGTCGATGTACACCTGCAACGTCTTCATCCCGCAGTTGTACTGGTCCAAGAAGATGCGCACGAACTTGTGGGTGATGTTCATCATCAGCATCACCACCAACATCGGCATGTGGTTTGAGCGGTTCGTGATCATCGCGACCAGTCTCACGCGCGACTTCCTGCCCAGCTCGTGGGGCTACTTCAGCCCGACCTGGGTGGACATCTGCACGTTCATCGGAACCATCGGATTGTTCCTGACCTTGTTCCTGTTGTTCGCGCGCTTCCTGCCGATGATCGCCATGGCTGAGGTGAAGGGCGTGGCGTCCCAGGAGAAACACGTGTTTGCCGGGCAGCTAGAAGGGAGCGCGTCACTTAAATGAGCGACCAAAGGAACGAGCCACGGAGCCAGACTTCCGGTCCCGAATTGCTGATCGCTCAGATCAGGGACAAGCTGGGGATCGGCGAAGACAAGGTATACGGCGTGATCGGCGAGTTCGCTGAACCCGAAGAGTTGGTCGAAGCGGGGCGCGCTATCCGCGAGATGGGCTACACCAAAATCGACGCGATGACTCCATTTCCGGTGCACGGCATCGACGAAGCCATCGGCGTTCCGTATTCGAAAATCGGCTGGATCGCGGTGTGCGGCGCCCTTGCGGGAATTTTAACCGCGCAGGTTCTGATTTACTACATCGGAAAGATCAATTATCCGCTGATCATCGGCGGCAAGCCTCTATTCGACTTTACGTACTCGATCCCGCCGACTTTCGAGCTCGCGGTTCTGTTTACCGCCATCACGACGTTCTTGTGCACGTGGGGGCTGAGCGGTTTGCCGCGTCTGTATCACCCTTCCATGAACTACCGAAATTCGCACCGCGCATCGGACGACCGGTTCCTGCTGGTGGTCGAGGCCGACGATCCGAAATTCGACGCGCAGAAAACGGCTCAGGACATGCGTAACACTGGCGCGCAGGATGTGGAGGTGGTTGAAGGATGAACCGCGCACTTCCCGTTGTTGTGGCGGCCGCGGCCTTGGCGCTAGGGGGTTGCTCGAGCATCCAGCGCGATCCGCCGTTGCAGGTGTGGCCGGACATGAAGCTCCAGAAGAAATTCAAGCCGCAGCGCTCCACGGACCTGTTCTCGGACCAGCGCGAAAGCCGCCGTCCGCCCGAAGGGACGATCGCTCGCGGGCATATGCTCGAGGACACGCCGTTCAATACTGGCATGGACGGAAAACTGTACGTCGGCAAGAGTCCCGTGAAGGTGACCGAAGCAGTGCTGGCCGAGGGTCACTGGCGTTTCAACACGTACTGCTCGCCCTGTCACGATGAAACCGGGCTCGGAAAAGGCATGGTGCCAACCCGCTTTCCGGCCTGGCAGCCGCAGAACCTGATGGACGATCGGATCGTTCAGATGGCGGACGGAGACATCTTCAACGTGATCACCTACGGACGCCGCACCATGCCGCCGTACGGGTATCAAAACCGCCCGGAAGACCGCTGGGCGATCATCGCGTACTTGCGCGTGCTCCAGCGAGCCGCGCATGGGACGATCAACGACGTGCCCGAGGAATTGCGATCCAGCGTTCAGTATAAGGGGCCTCAACAGTAATGAACCACTCAAGCCCAACCATTTCCGCCGAACAGTATCAGCTTGAAGCGGCGCGCTGGTCCAGGGGCCGCAATGCCCTGCTGCTGGCAGCCCTGATTTCCATCGTGGCGTGCGTCGCCGGATACCTTCAGAACCCCGATCGCTTTTTCCGGTCCTATCTGGTGGCGTTCGCGTTCGTACTCACCGCCGGCCTGGCGGCTTTTTTCTTCGTGATGGTGCAGTTTCTGAGCGGCTCGGCCTGGAGCGTCACCTCCCGCCGGATCATGGAAAACATAATGGTCACGGTTCCGGCGGGCGCTTTGCTGTTTCTGCCCGTCGCCTTCGGACTGCATCACATCTATCCCTGGACCAATCCAGAGCTTGTCCAATCGGACGCCTTGGTTCGCGCCAAATCCGGATACCTGTCGGACAACTTTTTCATCGCCCGCACCTACGGCTACTTCCTGCTGTGGTCGATCTGGATTTTCGCGATTTACCGCCAATCGGTCAAGCAGGATGAGAAGCGTTCCATCCGGCAGATGACGATCGCATCCCGCTGGAGCGGGAGCGGACTTTTCCTGGTAGTGGCTGTGGGCACGCTTGCGGCCTGGGACTGGCTCATGTCGGTGGAGCCGACATGGTATTCGACGATCTTCGGCCTGTACTACCTGGCCGACGGAGCGGTTCTGTTTTTTTCGCTCATGATCTTGATTTCCCTGGGTTTCCGCAAGGCGGGCATTCTGGATAAAGAGATTAACATTGAACACTATCACGATCTGGGCAAGTGGCTGTTTGCGATGACGTGCTTCTACACCTACATTGCGTTTTCGCAGTATCTGCTGATCTGGTACGCGAACATTCCCGATGAAACGCAGTTCTATCGTCACCGCATGCCCGGCACTTGGCTGGTGATCAGCCTGTCGCTGCCTTTCCTGCGGTTCTTTATTCCGTTCTTCACGCTGCTCAGCCGCCCGGCAAAACGAAATTTGAAAATCTTGACGGTGATGTCGATCTGGAGCGTGGCGGTGGTGTATCTGGATATCTACTGGGTGGTGATGCCCGTGTTTTACCCCAACGGCCCGCAAGTCCATTGGCTGGATTTGGCCACTTTGGGAACGACGGTCAGCATTATGGGACTGGTGTTCTGGAGCCGGTTCCGCAAACACGCTCTGGTTCCGGTGGGCGATCTTCGCCTCGAGCAGAGCCTGCATTTTGAGAATGCATAAGCCATGACAACGAAATACGATCATGCAGTCGAGCATCACGATCCGCAGGAAGGCTTCGACCACAGCGAGCCGGCAAGCCGCAAGATCACCATGTTCGTGGTCGTCAGCGTAGTTACGCTGGTCGTGACGATCCTGGCGCTTCAGGCTTACTTCGACAAGATCTGGAACGAGGCGGTGTATGAGAAAGTTCTCGCGGTTCCCGGACAGGAACTGGGTGAACTGCGTAGCCTCTCGAACTGGCGTTTGAGCCATTACGAGTACGCAGACCCGTCTCAGACTCGCGTGCGCCTCCCTTACGAACGTGCCAAGGAATTGTTTCTGAGGGAACAGGCTGAGGGGAAGACATTCTATCCGGCCAAGCCGACCGAACCAAAACCCGAAGAGCCGGCTACCCCTGCGCCCGGCCAGCCTCAGCCGCAGACAGGTCAGCCACAAGCCGGTCAGCCTCAGGCAGTACCGCCGGGTCAGCCTGCGCTAGCGCAGCCGAAACCGGAGGCAGTACAGAAGTAGATGCAATCGGTCCGCATAGTCGCGCTGCTGGTATTGGGCGGGATCGGTGCGTCCGCGCAGTACATGGAACGGCCGTCTTCCCGGGTTCCAGATAAGGACCCTGCGGATCGCATTCCCGCGCAACTGGTGGGCGTCGGAATCGAAGAACATCTGGGCCGCACCGTCGATCTTGACCTGACGTTCAACGACGAGAACGGCCAACCGGTCCAGCTGCGGGAGTTTTTCAACAAGGGCCGGCCGGTGCTTCTGGACCTGATTTATTACAACTGCCCGCAACTGTGCACGCTGATCCTGAACCGGCAGGTCGAGATCATGAAGCAGATGCCTTGGATGCCCGGCGAGCAGTACGAAATCGTCAGCATCAGCATCGATCCCCGGGAGACCCCCGCGATCGCCAGCAAGAAGAAGGCCAGCTACCTGGCGAGCTACGGAAAGCCCGCTCCGGGGTGGCACTTCCTGACGGATCGCGACGATAACGCCAAGCGCCTGGCGGAATTGATCGGATACCACTATCGCTGGGATCCGCGTATCCAGCAGTACGCGCATTTGGCCGCGATCATGATCCTGACGCCGGAAGGAAAGATGGCGCGTTATCTGTACGGGATCAACTATCGGGCGCTGGACTTGCGCCTGGGGCTTTCGGAAGCTTCCGAGAACCGGAGCACGCCGACCATCGATAAAGTTCTGCTGTTCTGCTATCACTACGATCCGGTGGAAAACAAGTACGTGCTGTTCGCCAACGATTTCATGAAAGCCGGCGGCGTGCTGACGGTCCTGGTTCTGGGATGGTTCCTGTTCCGGATGATCCGCTTCGAGCGGCACCGCAAGGAGAAGCCGGCATGAGCATTCCGCCGAATACGAGGGAAGGACGTAAGTAATGGACTGGGTTCGCGCATGGATGATGCCCCCGCAGGGCTCGGAATTCGCCAAAGAGATCGACTTCGTGTACATGGCGCTGTTCTGGATGAGCGTCGTTCTCTTTCTGATGATCGCCGTCCCGTCGGTCTACTTCGCCTGGCGGTACCGTTATAAACCTGGGCGCGTGACTCCGCACCAGACCCACAACACCACGCTCGAAGTGGTTTGGAGCGTGCTGCCGCTGCTGCTTTGCATTGGAATTTTCTTCTGGGGCCTCAACGGATGGATGAAATACGCCGTGGCCCCCGGGGAAGCAATGGAAATCGCCGTCACGGCGAAGCAGTGGCTGTGGCAGTTCGAATATCCGGACGGTTCGCGCACCATCAACGATCTTCACGTTCCCGTCAACAAGCCCGTGAAGTTCACTATGACCAGCGAAGACGTTCTGCACGATTTCTACGTTCCCGACATGCGCGTGAAACACGACGTGATTCCGGGCCGCTACACGCAGGTATGGTTCACGCCCACCGTTCTCGGCAAGACCAACTTCACCTGCGCTGAATACTGCGGCAAGGATCACTCCGGGATGAAGGGAATCCTAACGGTCGAAAGCGACGCGGATTTCGCCAAGTTTCTGGAGACGGGCGGAACCGAGTGGGAAGATTATTTCAATGGGAAGGATCCGAAAAAGACGCCTGCGCTTTGGGGACAGCTAACGTATGAGCGCGTCGGCTGCAATTCCTGCCATACGGTGGACGGATCCAAGAGCAAGGGTCCGAGCTGGAAAGGCGTATACGGCTCGATGGTCGAATTGAATAACGGCACGTCGGTTCTAGCCGATGAAAATTATATTCGGGAATCGATGATGAACCCTCAGGCCAAGGTGGTAAAAGGCTACGATCCGATCATGCCCACCTTCCAGGGCCTATTGAAGCCGAATCAAGTCAATGGACTCGTGGCATATATCGAGTCCCTCAAGTAGGGCGATGAAGTAGGAAAATGAGGTAAAGCCAGATTATGGAACCGGTAGTCACAAGCGGGACGCGGATCGGGGATCGCCCGCGCCCCAAGAAAAATTACCTGAACGAGACCAAGGGCTTCTGGAGTTGGGCCACCACGGTCGACCATAAGCGCATCGGCATCATGTACCTGGTCGGGACGCTGCTTGCGTTTCTGCTGGGCGGCATCTTCGCGCTCCTGGTCCGCCTCACGCTGTTGACGCCCTCGCACAAGCTGTTCGGCCTTCAGATTACCGCCGAGCAGTACAACCGCTTCTTCACGCTGCACGGCGCGATCATGGTGTTTTTGTTCATCATTCCTTCGATCCCCGGCTCTCTGACCAATTTCGTTCTTCCGCTGATGCTCGGCGCCAAGGACGTGGCGTTCCCGCGCTTGAATCTGGCCAGCTTCTATCTCTGGATCGTGGGGGCCGTGATGGCGATCACATCCATGATCCTGGGCGCGGTCGACACTGGCTGGACGTTCTACACTCCCTACAGCACCACCACTTCCACCACAGTCACATTGATGACGGCCGCGGTTTTCGTTCTCGGATTTTCCTCGATTTTCACGGGACTCAATTTCATCGCAACGGTGCATAAACTTCGCGCGCCCGGAATGGGCTGGTTCGACATGCCGCTGTTCGTCTGGGGGATGTACTCGACCGCGGTGATCCAGGTTCTGGCGACTCCGGTGCTCGGAATCACGCTGGTTCTCCTGATGCTCGAGCGGGTCTTCCAGATCGGCATCTTCGATTCGCGCATCGGCGGCGACCCGGTGCTGTTCCAGCACTTCTTCTGGTTCTATTCGCATCCGGCGGTGTACATCATGATCCTGCCGGGCATGGCGATCATCTCCGAACTGATTCCGACCTTCTCCCGCAAGACCATCTTCGGCTACCGCGCCATCGCGTATGCCAGCATATCGCTCGCGCTGGTGAGCTTCATCGTCTGGGGCCACCATATGTTCGTCGCTGGACAGTCGCAACTGGCCACAGTCGTCTTCTCGGCGCTTACGTTTTTGGTTGCGATTCCTTCGGGAGTGAAGGTGTTCAACTGGCTCACCACGATGTATAAGGGCAATATCAGCCTGGAAGCTCCGATGCTCTACGCGATTTCCTTCCTGATGCTGTTCGCGATCGGGGGGTTGACTGGAATCTTCCTCGGCACCCTCTCGACCGATGTCCACTTGACGGACACGTACTTCGTGGTTGCGCATTTCCATTACGTCATGATGGGATCCACGGTCACGGCGTTTATCGGCGGGCTGCATTACTGGTGGCCCAAAATGACCGGGCGGATGTATTCCGAGAAGTGGGCGCGCGTGGCAGCCGTGTTGTGGTTCATCGGATTCAATGCGACCTTCCTGCCGCAGTTCATCCTGGGCAGCCGGGGCATGCCGCGCCGCTATTACAACTACCTGGACCAATTCCAGCCGCTGCACGCGTTTTCCACCGTTGGCTCCTGGATCATCGGACTCAGCCTGTTCATGACCGCGGCGTATTTGCTCGCGTCCTTGCGGAAGCCCGCGGACGCTCCCGATAACCCGTGGGGCGGGACCACGATGGAGTGGCAGACTTCCTCGCCTCCCATCACGCACAATTTTGAAGAGCAGCCTGTGCTTGAGCACGAGCCTTACGATTACCGGCCCAAGGCGGTGGCCCACTAAATGAGTACCACGACAACCGATCTTCACGCTCACGGCGGGCACGGGGAAGAACACGCGCACAACCCGTACCATCAGCATCACTTCGCCACGATGGAGCAGCAGTTCGATACGAGCAAGCTTGGGATGTGGCTGTTCATCGTTACCGAAATTTTGTTGTTCGGAGGCTTGTTCGTCGGCTTCGGGTTGATGCAGCACCAGTATCCGAGGGAGTTCATCGAGGCCCACGAACACCTGAAACAGGTAATCGGCGGGCATTTGTTTCCGCTCTACGGCGCCATAAACACCATCGTGCTGCTGGTCTCCAGTTGGACCATGGTCATGGGAGTCCACGCCGCGCAAACCAGCCAGAAGGACAAGCTCGTGCGGTACCTGGTAGCCACCATCCTGCTGGCCTGCGTCTTCCTGGTGATCAAGTACATCGAGTATTCGCATAAATTCGCGGACCATCTGCTGCCCGGAATCTACTACGGGCATCAAGCCGAGGACTTGATCAAGGGGACACACGGATACGCGACCTTCTTCGCGTTCTACTTCATGATGACTGGCCTGCACGGAATCCACGTCGTGGTCGGGATCGGATTCCTTTCCTGGCTGGTGATGCGCGCCCGGCGCGGCGATTTTAGCAAGGAGTACTATACTCCGGTCGACTTAGTCGGGCTGTACTGGCACGTGGTCGATATGATCTGGATCTATCTGTTCCCGCTGTACTACTTGATTTCATGAGCTCTTCCAACGAAACCCATTCGCAACACTCCGAATCCCAGGCCCATCATGGCGGCCCCAAGGTCTATACCGCGAACCTGTTCGCGCTGCTGTTCCTGACCATTGTCACGGTGGCCGCGGCCTCATTCAACTTCGGCTCGGCTAATGTTGTCATCGCGCTGGCCATCGCCTCGGTGAAGGCGGCGCTCGTAGCATTGTTCTTTATGCACCTGGTGTGGGACAAGCCGGTCAACTCGATCATCGCCGTCGCTGGCTTCTTGTTTCTTGGCATTTTCATGATGTTCGACTTCCTGGATGTCGGCACGCGCGTGAATCTTCAGCCGCGCAATGTACCGAACATGGAAAACGCCACGCCCGTGCCGGACAGCATGAATCCGCTGTTGACGCCCCCGCCTAAACCGCTGGAGCCCGCGCCCGCTAAGGAAAAGGAGTAGGACAGGCGGTCTCGTCTGTGCCGCTCACCGGACAGGCGGCAAGACCGCCTGTCCTGCTTTCAGCTCATACAACGCACTGAAGAGCAGATCCAGATCCTCATCCGTACCGGTCGAAACTCGTACACAGTTCGGCAGTCCCCAGGATTCCATCGGGCGGATGATCACGCCGCGCCGCAATAGTTGCTCCACCAGGTCCTGAGCGGCTTCCCGCGTCTCGAGCGGCACCAGCACGAAATTCGCTTCCGATGGCACTGGACGGAACCCGAGTTCGCCGAGCGATTGCGTCAGGCGCCGCATGCCGTGCGCGTTCAGTTCCAGGGACCGGTGCAGCCATTCTTTGTCATCGAGCGCGGCAATTGCGCCGGCTTGCGCCGGAGTACTCGGCTCGAACGGCAGCTTGACTTTGAGCAGTTCCGCAATCAAATCCTCGTGGGCGAAGCCATAGCCGATCCGCAGCCCGGCGAGCCCGTAGACTTTTGAGAACGTCCGTAGCGTGATGACGTTGTCGTAACGGTAGTGCATCGAATCCGGGTAGCGTGGATTGTCCCGGGCGTACTCGAAATAGGCTTCGTCCAGAATGATCAGCACGCGTTCCGGGACGTGGTGGTAGAATTCCTGGAACTCGTGGCGAGTGAAAATCGTGCCGGTCGGATTGTTCGGATTCGCCAGGTAGACGATCTTGGTTTTTCCCGTAATGGCCGCGGCCAGGCTCTTGAGATCGTAGTGCCAGTTGTCGTACGGAACAGTGCGATAGGCCACGCCACGCGAGTGTGCCAGCACCTGGAATCCTCCGAAAGCCGCCTCGGTGGTGAGCACTTCATCCTGGTCGCCGAGAAACGCCCGGATAATGTCGGACATGATGCTGTCCGAGCCGCTGCCGGCGATCACGTTGGCGACTTTGGCGCCATACTCTTCGGCCAGCTTCTCGCGCAAATCGAGCCCGCTGTTGGGGTAATGGTGCAGGTCGCTTAGGGACCGGCGGATGGCCTCCAAAGCCAGCGGCGAGGGACCCAGCGGATTCTCGTTGGAGGCGAGCCCGGCGACGCGTTTCAGCCCGTACGTGCGTTGGACTTCGGCGATATTCCGGCCGGGCCGGTAAGGCCGGAGCGCGGCGATATAGGGAGGAACCAGTGCCATCCAATTTCAATATACGCCAGGGCATAATATGAAAGCTGCGCAGTCAAGGCTCCGGCTACGAGGAAAACGATGGATCAGATCCTTCAGAATTCGTCTGCGGGCGCGGTGATGATGTTCGCCGCGATCTTTCTGGTGGTATTTTTTGTCGCAATGCCGGTGGGTCTCCTCCTGCTGAAGCGCCGCGGATCAAGGGGAGGTTCCGCAGCGTCTCCAGCGAGTTCAACCCCTGCGGATTTCGGAAAACCGGATAACTGGCAGCCGCCGGCCGGCCAAGCAATCTCGGACGATCGGCGCCAACAACTGCTTCGCAACCTCGATACCGTCGAGCGTGGTGTGAGCAAGTTCTACGTCGCTCTGGTGTGCCTAGTGATGGCCGCGATCACCGGGCTCGCGGTATTTTTCTACGTCAAACTACCCGATGACGGAAATCGCGACTTCCTGATTCTCTACGGTGGGGTGCTGTACGCAATCGGCATGCTGTGGGGCTTGACTCAAGTGCTTCGCACCATGCGGCGCATCGGCCCCCCATCCGGCTTCCCGATGCGTCTGGCGACACCCCGGATCAACGTCACCTTGCAAACCTCTCCGCAGGTGGAATTTGTCGGCAAGGAAGCGCTGGACCGCGCTCAGCAGCATCTGGACGCAGGCGGTTCGCTGGCGGAAGCCTGCGCCTTGGCCGATCCGAAGTACAACTCCATGAACGGGATGATGCAGAAGATTTTCCAAACGGCGATCCAGGCCTCGATCGAGGAGCGGCGGAAGATGCAGTAGGGCGGCGACCGTCGCCTGCCGGTGTTTTGGTGCGCGATGATAGCAAAGTGGAGCTTTTGCACCCTATCGAAGTGCGCGTCCTCGGAGCGCTGCTTGAAAAAGATCTGACGACGCCCGAATACTATCCGCTCACGCTGAACGCCCTTCAGAACGCTTGCAACCAGAAATCCAGCCGCGAACCGGTGGTGAATTACGACGAAACCACGGTGGCCCAAGGCCTGGAGCTGTTGCGTCAGAAGCAACTCGTGCTGAAGGTCAGCGGGGCAGGGCATCGCGTCGAAAAGTACGCGCACCGCTTGGGCGAAACCCTCAATCTGGGCCGCCGCGAGCTGGCGCTACTCTGTGTTCTGATGCTGCGCGGCCCCCAAACCGTCGGCGAGCTTCGCGGGCGCACGGAGCGGATGCATCCGTTTGCGGACATGGAAGAGGTCGAGCGCGTGCTCGAAGCTTTATCCGCACGAGAGCCCGATCCGCTGGCGGCTCGCGCCGCACGCGGGCGCTGGCGACATTTATGGAGCGCGGAAGAGACCGCCGCGCCGGATGTTGAACCCGTGTCCGGGGCGGCCGGGACCAACCTAGAACACCGTGTCGCCGAACTGGAACGCGAAGTGGCGGAGCTCAGGCAGCAGATGGAGAGTTTCCGCCGCCAGTTTGAGTAAGATCAAATTTACATGAACGATCGCACCCAAGTGCGGGTTCGCCGCGTCGACCAGTGTGAAACACTCGACGAGCTGATCACGCACTGTTTCCCCGCATTCGGCGGCGCTTTTCTCCGGCGCATCTACACGATTCTGGACCGCGCCATTGGCATGGGCTGTCCGCTCACGCTTGCGATCTCCGGCCCCGTCACCGTCAGCGGACAGCACCAAGCCTGGCTGATTCCGCTGCTGGAAACCGGCTGGATCGCGTATCTTTCGACCACCGACGCTGCCTGTTACCACGATGGTCACCGCAGTCTGAATGCACATCGCCACGGACCCGTGTTCGAAGTTCCGATCTGGGGCGATGACGGCGCGTTGCGCGACGAGCGTACGATTCGCGTCACTGACATGGCGTTCAGCGAGGATGTGCTGCTGGATCAGGACAGGTTTCTTTCCGCAGTTCTCCTGCGGCCGGAATTCCAGCGGCGAATGACCGGAACCGAGCTCCGTTACCGTCTGGGCGCGTTCTACGCCGAGCAGGAGCACGCGAACCGTGTGCCCGCGGGCCTGCTCTCGACGTGCCACCGGCTGGCGATCCCGGTGTTTGTGGGCGCGGCGGCGGATGGCAGCATTTTTCTGAATTCGATGAAACTGTGGGCCATGAATCAGGCGGGTCTGGTGGATTCCTACAAGTTCGAGCTCGATCTGCACGCCGAGGTGTACGAGGCGTGCGCGTACCATCGCTGGGGCCTGTTCGACAACCCGCCCAATGCACTGGCGACGATGATCCTGGGCGGCGGGGTCCCCAAAAATTACAATTTACAGCCGGAGCCGGCTTTGGGACAGGTGCTCGGGCTGCCGAATGTTCGGGGCTACAATTTCGACGTCCAGGTCGTGACTGCGCCCGTGACCGATGGATCGCTTTCCTCTTGTCCGCCTGCCGAGGCGGTTACCTGGGGAAAGGTCGACAAGGAGACCTATCAGCAGGGGACCGAGAGCATGCAGGCCGACTATTCGGCGGTAATGCCCTTTCTGGTGAAAGCTCTGCTCGATAACCGGCGGCGGTATGAGCGGCTGGCGGCTGAGGTCGGGGAAACGGCGCTGTTCGAGAATGAGCCGAAGGCGCGAGGCTATCTGCGGCCGCGCGAAGGGTACCGGCTATACGAGAATCGCGAAAAACTGGTGGCCAGGCTGACCGCGGACGTGAAGATGAACCGGGACTGGCTGCTCCAGTCTTTGGAATATAGTCTGGCGCGACGTTGAGATCGATAGTTCCTTCAGAAGGAAATCCGGCCGACGATCTGCCCGGTGCGTGGCTGGGATCCGAAGCCGTTGAAGGTGTTGACGAATCCGTAGCCGGACGTGAGAGCGCCCGCGCTGTTGCGGGTAGTTGGCGCGGCGGCATTGGGTCCCACCGGCTGCGTGTTCGTCCCCACGCCTGCCGGACTCGCCAGGAACAGCCGGTTAAACACGTTGAAAAACTCCACGCGAACGTCGAGCTTGGCGCGATTTTCCTTGGCCAGCCCGAAGGTCCGGCCCAGGCTCAGGGACTCCTGAGGCTGCCGCTGCCAGCGGAGATCGTTGTAGTAAGGCGCAGAATTTCCGAACTGGCCCGGGAGAGCATCCACCCACGCATCCTTGTTCAGCACTAGTTGCGTGGTGGGATCGAAGCACTTGCAGTTGGGATCGAACAACAGCACCGGCTGGCCGGTTCGGTTGAAAAAGGTCTGGCCGCCGCCCCACACCGCCGGGTTGTTGCTGCGGTCGCGGGACAACTGCGCGAGCAGACCGTTGTTGGAAGACGGCGTCCGGAGTACTTCGCCGCTCTGATATCGCAGAACCCCCGCGATGTTCCAGTCCCGGACAGCCCAGGACAGTGTTTTCATTCCCGCGCCGTTGGCCGCGAATCCGGGAGTGGTGTAGCGGAACGAGGTCACCAGAACGAAGGGACGGCTAAAGCCGGAAATCTGTTTGTTGAGATTCCGGTTGTAGACGTCATTGATAAGATTCGGGCCCGGCGTCAGGTAGCTTGTATCAGCTCCGGTTCCGAGATTGAGCTCTTTTTGCCAGGTGAACGCGGAATCGACGGTGAGCCCATGCGAGAAGCGCTTGGTCACCTTGGCTTGGAGCGAATCGTAGCAGGTGGATCCCAAGGGCGGGCCTAGGAATCCGGGGATGCCCAGGAATTGCGGCTGCGCGCGCAGCGCCTGGTTAAGGGTATTCGTCCCTGGGAAGCCCGGATACACATTGTTGGGATTTGCGAAGAAAGGAAACCGCGAGATCACCGCTGGCGAATTAATTCTCGTCGTGAGCAACGCCCGGTCGGCCGGATTGCTGATATCGATTCCGTAGTTCGCCTTGAGTTGCGTCGGCTCGAGCGAGTTGTAGTCCTCGATCGACAGCACAGGCGCCGTCCACCAGACGCCGCGATTGCCGACGTAGGCGGCTTCCACCACGAGGTTTTGCGTGAGCTCGCGCTGCAATCCGATGCTCCATTGAAAGATCCGCGGCGGACGGCCGGAGTTCCGGTCGATATGGGTGAAGGGACTGTAAGGCGGCCGCACTCCCGGCGCTACTTCGAAGGGGCGGGGGGCGTAGTTCGGCCACACATTGACAGGATTTCCAAAGCGGTTTCCGGGGGCCAGCGGATTTCCATCGATCAAGTATCCGGCGGCCTCTCCGAACCCCGCCGGGGAATGAGTCAGGAAGTCGTTCGCGCTGCGGCCCAGGTTGGCCTGATTGGGAGCTGTCCCGTACGCCAAACCGGCGCCCGAGCGGAGAACGGTTTTGGAATTGATCTGGTAGGCAACCCCGAGCCGCGGGCCGACCGCCCACGGATAGTTATGGTTGAACGTGCAATTGCACGTGGCTTCGTAGATCACCGTTCCGAGACGGTTGGCCGCAACTGGGTTGGGACGGTCAAACGCCACGCTCGACATCCGGCCGTACTGCTCGCGCAACAGCGTGACATAGTCGTAACGGAAACCGTAATCGAGGGTAAGCCTGCGCGTGACCTTCCAGGAGTCCTGGATGTAGCCGGCATAGGCATGGTTGCCTAGCCGCATGGTCGCCTGCACGCCGTTATTGATGGAGCTCGCCGCGCCCAGGAAGTAGCTGGCGTAGGCGAATCCGGTGGACGCGTTGGTTCCTCTGCCGTCCTGCCAGGGATCGGCCGTCTGCGTCCCTGCGAATGTGAAGATGCCGTGCGCGCGGGAATAGGTGTGCGTGGGGAATCCCTCAAATAGCGCTTCGCCGCCGAACTTGATGGTGTGGTTTCCCTTCACCCACGTCAGGCTTGTGTTGAAGGTCGGCTTGACGTCCTTGAAATACTCGTAGGGAGCGAAATGACCGGTGGACTGGGTGAAGCCTCCGCGGAAGGTGTCCCCGCCGAAGATAATTTGCGGAAACAATTGCGATGCTGAGAAGTTGCCGCCCCATCCTAACTGGCTCTGGTCATACGGGGCCGTAAGGAAAGACTGGTTCAGATGCATGAGCCCGGCGCCCAAGTGCAGCAGCACCGTCGGCGTGATCGTCTGGTCGTAGTTGATGCGCGTGGTTCGCGTTACGCTATCATTCTGCTGTCGCGCGCTAATGGGATCCGGGATGCCGTCGGCGTTCGGAGTTGTGCTCCGGTTCTCGGAATAGTACCAGGACAGCTTGATCGTGGAGCGGAGACCGTGGTCCAGCTTGAATGACGGGATGGTCGTTCGCCGGTAATTGATGAACGCCGGAATGGGATAGTTGTTGACCAGTCCCGTAGTCAAGGGTAACGGGATGAAGCCTTGTATTTTGGCGGCCACCTTATCCATGCTGGTGAGAGGGATGCGGTTGCCCACAAACGGATCGCGTACCGAGCTGCCATCGGGCGCCGTCCTGGTGGTCTTAGGATCGAAGATCTGGTTCTGAATCAGAGGTGTCCCGAGCGCATCGGTTGCTGGCTGCCCGCCGATGGTCAATCGATTGATGAGTGCCGCGCTGAAGTCGCCTTGCCGGTAGGCCAGCGTGGGAACCGTTTTCAGCCCGTCGGCGATCAGCTGGTTTTCACGGAACTGCTCGAAATTGAAGAAAAAGAATGTCCGGTCGTGGCCGTCGTAGAGCTTGGGAATGGCGATTGGCCCGCCGAATGTGAACCCATAATTGTTGCGGCGCTGCGTGTTCCGGATGTGCTGGCCCGCCTTTTGGCTGTTCGTGGAGCCGGCATTGGTGAACGGCGTACCCGCGTTGAGCACTTCGTTCACGAAATAGTCGTAGGCGGTTCCATGGAACTGGTTCGTGCCCGACTTCATGGTGTAGTTGAAGTACCCGCCGCCCGCTTGTCCGTACTCAGCGGCATAGTTTGACGTTTGAACGGTGACCTCCTGGATCGCGTCCAGGCTTGCCTGCGAAACTTGGTTGTACTGACGGTGCTGCCCGTCCGTGGCGTCTTGGCCCTCGATGCGGATGGATTGGGTGTTGGCCGGGAGCCCGTTCACGCGCAGTGTATTGTCATTGGCGAAAGCCGAACCTGGGATCATGTTGATCGCCTGAAGCGGATTGCGCACGTTTCCCAGGCTGCTGCCGAACCCAAGATTGATTACCGGCAGATTGTCCACCCGGTCCGTGGTCATGTTATGGCTCAGCTCGCCACTTTCGGTCTTGAGCAGCGGCGTAGCCTCGGTGACCGTGACGGACTCGGTCGCCGAGCCGATTTCGAGAACGATATCGATGCGCAGCGTGCCCGCCACCGAAACCACGACGTTGGTCCGGACGAATCTCTTGAATCCCGGGACCGTCACCTGCATTTCATAGGCGCCTGCGGGCAACTGCGAAAGGGTGTAGTTGCCGGTGGCGGTGCTGGCGACCTCGTAGGCCGTGCCCGTCTCGACGTTTTTTGCCTCGACCTTGGCTCCAGCCACGATCGCGCCAGCCGGATCGGCAATCGTCCCGGTAATCGTCCCGCGGTCGCTCTGCGCGAACGCAGCGCAGCAGCACAGGGAAACACAAGCGAGAATTTTGAATGTTGACATGTTGCACCCTCGTTACCCTTCCGAAGTCTCGTCACTGTTCGCCTGAGCGAGAACGTGGGGACGGACAGTTGGGACGGATTTTATACCCGGCTTAGTAGGGAGTCAATCGGGTATGCTAGTCCCTTACCAGGAGGGCGAAACTCATCGTGCGTGAAACTTTTCCGCCCTTGCGGATAGAGCCCGCCCTCCCGGCAGAGTGGGACACGGCCCGTGCTGATGCTGAATCCGCTGAATGAATATAGTTGGGCTTTCCCGATCGTGGAATGCGTTCACATTTTCGGAATCGTTTGCGGCGTGGGTACCGCGGCGATCGTGAATCTGCACCTGCTTGGCGTGGGACCGAACCGGAATCGCGGGATGCGGCTCTGGGCCGACCTGCGGCCATGGACGCTTGCAGGTCTTTCGCTCGCGATTTTCTCGGGCCTTCTGCTGTTCTCGATCGATCCGGAGCTGTACTATCGGAACCCGGCCTTCCGTTTCAAAATGCTGTCGCTCCTCCTGGCAATCGGTTTTTACTACACGATCGTCCGGAAAACCGTATCAGGCGAGCGGACACGGGGCCGATCGCTGATCGCATACACGTCGCTGGCGCTGTGGACCCTCGTGCCGCTCGGCGGGATTTTTATCGGACTCGTCGGCTCGCAGTCCGCATAGATATCCCATGGCTGTTTCCTGGTTGGCGTGGATCGAGCATACCGGCTTCTTCACAAGCATCCGGGAGTCCCCGTATGCCTATCCCGCGCTGCTGGCGCTGCACATGGTCTCGCTAATCGCCTTGGGCGGCATGATCGTGGTGACGGATCTGCGGCTGCTCGGTGTGGGGATGCGGAGCTTTTCCGTTTCCGATGTGGTGGACGGATTTCGCATTCCCAAGCGGGTCAGCTTTGCCTTCGCCGCGGCCTGCGGCGCGCTGCTTTTTGGCGCCAAGGCGGCGCAATACGCCTACAATCGCTGGTTCTGGATCAAGCTCGGGTTCCTGGCCCTGATCGGTTTGAACTATTTGATCTTCCGGCGCGCCGCCTTCGATAATGCGGCGCGATCCGTCCGGAACGCAAAGCTGGCTTCGACCGTCTCGCTGCTCCTCTGGGCCGGCGTCGTCCTGGCCGCTCGCGGACCGGCCAGCGTCAAGGACATCATGCACTCCATGGTCGATCCGGCCGGGGACTTTCTTTTCCAATCGGTCCAGACGATTGCGGACGAGCACGGGATCCGGGAAAAATCCCCGCATACGGGCGAAGAATGGGATAACGTCCGGCAGCGGGTGAATGTTCTCTTGAAGGCGCCGGATCTCCTCGTGCAGCCAGGACGCCTGGCCGCGCGACCGCGAGACCGTTCGAAAAATCCCGAAGTGGAAGATGAACCTGACGAGATTCAGCGATTGATAAATATGGATCGCCGGGCGTATGAGGGTCGTGCACAAAAACTTCGCGAGGCCGCGTCCGTGGCAATGAAAGCCGTTGCGGAGAAGAATAAGGACGCGCTCCTGCGGGCGCTGGACGGGATCGACAAGGCCTGCGAAGGTTGCCACGTTCGCTACTGGTATCCCAAAGACCAGCGAGCTGTGGAGGCCGCGAGGCAGGACGGCTTGATTCCGTAGACGCCGGCCGCGCCCCGGGATGTATCATGATACGACGTAGGGAGAGAGCGACACCAGATGAGACCTCGAATGTTCATGATGCTGTTCGCCGCTATTTTCGTTTTCGCGCTCGCCTGGGCTTCATTTGCGCAACAGCCGCCGGGGCAGGGAAAGCAGGGCAGAGGGCGCAGACCCCCGCCCGTGATCCTTGGGCCGCCTCCGGGAGTCGAACCGTTGCCGCTGGACTTATTTCGCTCCAAGAATTTCTACAAAGACAAGGCGCTTTGGATGGACAAACGCTACTACCGCTGCAACACGCCGCGCGAGCTTTCGGAGATGTGGAATCAGCAGCGAATCGGCCCCGATCCGCCCGAATCGGCTTCCTGGGGCGACTGTAACGCTGATTTGACGCGCGACAGCATCCTGAGCCCCTACCCCTACAAGACCGCCAAGGAACACTACCAGGCCCTGCTGGCGGCGGCCAAGGCCAAGGGAGGCCCAACCGTGTACACCAAGGCGACCGTGCCCGATTGGGATGGCTATTATCAGCGCGACACGCAAGCCGATCACGGGTCGGAATGGATCTGGGGCGTGAGCCAGGCTCCTACGGTGCTTTCCTTGCTTACGCCGGAATATCAGAAGCGCATGGTGCAGTTGATTTATCACGAGGCGGTGACCAACGCGCCGCAGTGGAATGCGTCCTTCTGCTATCCGGAGGGATTCATCCGCTGGTGGTCGCAGCCGTCGCAGGCCGGAAACTTCCAGCTCACGATGACCACCTGGAATGTCCAGTTCATCTCTGGCATCGCGGATAATTTCCTGCGGCAGGTGATGGTCGGAAAGGAGCAGCACGTTCAAAAGGTTCCTCAGTGGTACGGCGAGACCATCGGATTCTGGGACGGAACCACGCTGGTGACCTGGACGGCAAATATCCAGGGCTGGACCTTGACCCACTCCATGTTCGAAACCAGCGACAAGATGGAAACGGTGGAAACCTTCAAGCCTGCCTATGACGCATCCGGCAAGTTCCTTGGGCTCGATCACGAGGCGATTTTCTATGATCCGGAGGCGTTCGTTGCGCCGGTTCGCGCCAGCTATCGCTTTGTCCGGCGCGCGACGCCAGATGACCCCAATCGCCGCTACACCTACATCGAGTGCCTGAGCAACATCCAGAACGTGGATGGCCGGCCGACGCAACTTACGCCCGCCGACCCCCACTACGTCGACTATTACGGACGCCCGTGGGCCAAGAATTGGGAGAAGTATTTCGAGGTGGGCTGGGAGAAGCCGGACGACGAAGTGCCGAAGGAAATTCTCGACATCTTCAAGTAGGACTTTGGCATGTACCAGAAACCGCTCCCCACAGTCGAGGCTCTGTTGGTGACGGATGACACGGAGCCTCGCGCATGTGCGGGCATGAGCCCGGCCCGCCGGAGGTGGCGGCGGCAGCCGGGCCTGGTGAATGGGGTCGGCGATTGGCCGCTCAGGCCAGCGCTTTTCCGTACAGGACTAACAGGCGGCTCCAAGCCTTCTCCGCATCGGGCTCGTTGTAAACCCCGGAATCCGGCGGGCACCAGCCGTGTGCGCCCTTGTACACCTCGATTTCCGCGGGAAGGTTTGCCTTGGCGAATGTATCCTTCAACACGTTCTTCTCGTCGGGTCTTTGCATATCGTCGTTGGACGCGATGCAAATCAGGAACTGCGCCTTGGTTTTTGCCGCCTGAAGATGCGGGCTGTTGGGTCCATTCGCCACTAACCCGCCGCCGTGGAAGGACGCGACTGCTCCCACACGGTCGGGCATGGCCGCTGCGGTGCGGAAGGCGATCGGTCCACCCATACAGTATCCCTGTGTCCCCATCTTGCGGTTTTTGGCGACCGAAGATTGCTGGTCCAGCCAGCCGATGAACGCCTTGGCATCAGTCATGTGGGTGGTCTCATTCAAGGCCTGCATCAAGGGAAGCAGTCCGTTGATCGGCGTGGCGGCGCCCTTCTCCGCGGTCGGGGCTTTCTTGACCCGGTAGAACGGATTCACCACCAGCACCGAATAGCCGGATTCCGCCAGCCGCTTGCCCATCTGGCGGAACGCCGGCCGAAGCCCGAAGATGTCCGGCCAGATCAGAACGCCCGGAGCTGTGCCGGTGGCCGGATGGACGAAATAGCAATCCGCGGTACCGTCCGGCGTCTTCACGTTCACGTCCGATTCCGTCACCGTAACGGCGTTCGCCACTTTGGGCAGCAGCATCGCGACGCCCGCCGCGAGAGTGACGCCGAATTGTTTTCGCGTAATTAATCCGAGGGCCTCGTATTTCTGGCGGTCCTCTTCAAAATGGTCCTGATCGCACATATTCGCTCCTTTTCTCCACCGCGCACAACGCCACGAGCGGGCGGTGCGCTCCTTATGAACGCTGGTCGCGCGGCTTGCCGCACGCGTACCGAATTATTGTACATCCCAGCGAAGAAACTTGTTGCGCGGGACACGAGCCGAGCACTGGTGCCGGGAGACGCGGTAGCATCGTTGTTTACCCGTTTGGGTTTACCTCGGGCGGCCTTGGCCGCCGATAAGGAGCTAGTCGTGCCATATAACATTTTGCTGATGGGCGCCTCTTACGGTTCCCTGCTCGCCTCCAAAATTCTGTTCGGAGGCCACTCCATTCATCTGGTTTGCCTGCCTGCGGAAGCCGACCTGATCAACGCCGAGGGGTTCCGCGTGCGCTTGCCCATACGCGGGCGCCAGGACCCGGTTGTGCTCGACTCTCGCAATCTGCCCGGCCGGGTCACCGCCGGACCGGCGGCCGGTGTCAATCCGAAAGACTACGACCTGGTAGGGCTCTGCATGCAGGAGCCCCAGTATTCCTCCCCGGGCGTTCGCGAACTGCTCGACGCGGTCGGCAAGGCGCGGGTACCCTGCATGTCGATCATGAACATGCCCCCGCTGCCGTATATCAAACGCATCCCAGGGCTGAATTACGATGCGCTGAAGGCCGCTTACACAGAGCCTGCCGTCTGGGATAGCTTCGATCCGGCATGCATGACGCTCAACAGTCCCGACCCGCAGGCTATCCGCCCGCCGGGCGAGCCCGTCAACGTGCTGATGGTCACTCTGCCCACGAACTTCAAAGTTGCGAGATTTGAGGACGAGAAATCCACCGCAATCCTTCGCCAGCTTGAAAAAGACATCGAAGGCGCACGTTTGGATACGCCGGAAGGCAAAATCGAGCTGCCAGTGAAGTTGAAAGTTCACGATTCCATCTTCGTGCCCTTGGCGAAATGGGCCATGCTATTAGCGGGCAACTACCGGTGCATCACGAAGGACGGCATCCGAACCGCGCAGGAAGCCGTGCATAGCGACATTGAGACTTCGCGCGCGGTTTACAATTTCGTCAACGACCTGTGCGTGAAGCTGGGCGCCAACCCGAACGACCTGGTCCCGTTCGAGAAATACGCTGCTGCTGCGCAATCGCTGGTTCGTCCGGCTTCGGCCGCGCGTGCGTTGAGCAACGGCGCCAAGAACATCGAGCGTCCTGACAAGCTGGTCCAACTCATCGCCCGGCAGAAAGGCATGAGCCACCCGGTGGTCGATGCAATCGTGGCGCTGGTGGACTCCTGGCTCGAAGCGAATCGGGCCAAGGCGGCGTAAGGTTTCCAGCGGAACGGTATGGCCTACGCTCTGCCGTAAAACGCCCACTCTGCGCTGAGCACTTCGCGGCGTCGAACAGAAACCCCCGCCTCCGAGCGCCGGGCAGGACGGGACGCGATTCTCCCGTCTATTTCCCGTCAAATGTCCCGAGGCCCCTTGACACCCGATTCCGCCGTTGATAATGTCTCCCCCAGTTCGGCGACGGGTGTCGGTATAGGAGGGGTTATGGCCAAATTCTTATTGGGTGTCCTTATTGCGTCCGTAGCCTTATGGGCTCAGACGGCGCAAATTAGCGGAACGGTTCGCGACGCAACCGGAGCGGTGGTTCCGGCGGCGTCCGTCAAAGCCACGCAAACCGCTACTGGCGTGGTTCGAACCACGACCAGCGGAGCCGACGGCGGTTACGTACTTCCCAACCTTCCAATCGGCCCTTACATCGTGGAAGTCACCAAGGAGGGCTTCAGCAGGTTCGTGCAATCGGGAATCGTGCTGGAGGTCGCAACGAACCCCACGCTCGATATCAGCATGAAGGTGGGCGCCGTCAGCGAGCAAGTCACTGTCGAAGCCTCGGCGCTTCAGGTGGAAACACGCACCAACAGCATCGGGCAGGTGGTCGATAACGCCCGCATCATGGAAATGCCCCTCAACGGCCGCGACGTCCACCAGCTCATCTTCCTCGCCGGGATGGCCAATTTTCCGGGCAACAACTCGCTCCAGAGCGTGCGGAATTACCCCACCGTGGTGGTATCGGTCGCCGGCGGGCTGCCGGATTCGGTCGGATATTCACTGGATGGTGTGGTCCATCAGGATCCTTACAATAACTTGAGCTTGCCGCTTCCATTCCCCGATGCAGTGCAGGAGTTCAAGGTCGAGTGGAGCGCCGCGCCGGCGCAGTACGGCTATCATTCCACGGCCACCGTGAATGCCGTCACCAAGTCCGGCACCAACCAGTTTCACGGCGATCTGTTCGAATTTCTGCGGAACGGAAATCTCAACGCCAATGACTTCTTCAGCAATGCCGCCGGAAGGCCGCGCGACACCTACAAGCGCAACCAGTTCGGAGGAGTCATCGGCGGGCCGATACAGAGAGACAAGCTGTTCTTCTTTGGCGGATACCAAAGAACCTCGCTGCGTTCGGACGGAACCGCGCTCACGGCGTTCATTCCGACGCCCGCCATGGCGCAAGGCGATTTCAGTTCGATAAAGACGGCGCTTCCGGCAGCCCTGGGATTCACCGGAAACAACCAGCTCCCCGTCACCGCGCTGAATCCTGTGGCGCTCAACATCCTCAAAACGATTCCCGCCACAGCCGATCCGAGCGGGCGAACGTTTTATTCCTCGATCGGCAACCAGGACGAGGACCTGTTTACGGGAAGGATCGATTACCAGATCAACTCGAAGCATCAGCTCTACGGGCGCATACTGTCGGCGAAGCTGAGCCAGAGCTCCTCCTTCGACGGACGAAATCCGCTGACGATCGCGAACTACGGCTTGGACGATTTGGTCTACGGGGTGGCCCTTGGAGACACCTGGGTCATCAGTCCGACTCTGGTGAGTTCCCTCAGAATCGGCGCCAACCGGACCAACATCTCGAAGGTTCCAGACAACTACAAATCCTATAAGGATCTCGGCGCGAATGTTTCGGAACTTGGCGGAAAGAATATCGCGCTGACTGTCACCGGTTTCTTCACGATTGGCGGTGGAGCAGCGGCACCCGGGGAATCCCATAACGGGCCGCTGTGGTCCATCAACGAAGACTTCAACTGGGTTAAAGGATCTCATCAGATCGGCTTTGGCGGCGGGATTTACCAGCAGCGCCTCAATTACTGGTCGGGCGGAGGCGTGAATGCCACGGGCCTGGCGAATTTCGACGGATTAGGCGCCACCTCGAATGCCTTGGTCAATTTCATGTTGGGGCTGCCCACGTCCTGGAGCCAGGGCACATTGTACGGTTATTACAGCCGGCAATATTACGGCGCCCTGTATGTCCAGGACAACTGGAAGATCAACCGCCGGCTGACCTTGAACTATGGCGTGCGGTGGGAACCCTACACGGCGGTGTACCAGAAGTATTCCCATCAGGCTCTGCACTTCGATCCGGCATTGTTCACGCAGAACGTGCGTAGCTCGTTTTATCAAAATGCTCCGGCGGGGCTGGTGTTTGCAGGCGATCCGCAATATGACTGCGGCAACTACTTCAACTGCCCCAAATGGAACAAGTTCTTCCCCCGCGTCGGTCTTGCCTGGGATCCCCAGGGCGACGGTCGGATGACCATCCGCGTCGGCTACGGCATGTTTGGGGACCGTATGAGCATGCTTTCGCTGAGCCAGGAGCAATTTGGCGCGCCCTTCGGTAACACGGTCAGCGTTTCCGGCGCTAACATTTCGGATCCATGGGCGAAGTACCCGGGTGGCGCCGGAGGACTCCTGCCACCCGGCCAGAATCCCTTCAATATCCTGGCTGCGAGAAGTGGATTCGGCAACGTAGCTGCGGACATTCCGTTCGTAACATTTGGCTCTTACATCAGCTCTCCGCTCAGAGACTTTAAGCCGACTTACGTCAACCAGTACAATCTCAGCATCCAGAAGCAACTCAGCAACGACTGGCTGTTGAGCGCGAATTTCCTGGGTACCAGCACCATCCACATGGTGAGCGGAACAAACCTGAATCCGGCGATTTACATCCCCGGAACCGTCACGACGCCGAACGGCTGCCCGGTGGTTCCGGGTACCGGAACGTATCCTCGTTCCTGCGTTGCGAATCAGAATTTCCGCCGGCCGCTCTATCTCCAGAACGCCGCTCTGGGGCAATACTATGCGGGGATCGGACTGGTAGACGACGGCGGCACGGCTACGTATCACGGCCTGAATTTGTCGGCGCAGAAGCGGCTGAGCCATGGCATTAACCTTCTTGCGAACTATACCTGGTCGCACTGCATCAGCGATCAATGGTTCCAGAATCCTACCGCGGGCAACGGAAACTCGATTCCCGGCGATCGCCGCAAGTGGAGAGGCAACTGCCAGGGGATCGACCTCCGTCATTTGTTTGAGCTAAGCATGGTCGCGACCACTCCGAAATTCTCCGGCCGGATTGCTCGTATACTGGCGAGCGACTGGCAATTTGCCCCCAGCCTGGAAATCAAGTCCGCGCAGTTCTTCACCGTGGTTACGGGCTCGGACGTGGCCCTCAGTACGACACCGAATCAGACTCCCAATCTGCTAATGGCCAACCCGTATCCCGCCAACCAAAGTGTAGATAAGTGGGTCGTGAGCAGCGCGCCAGGCATACGCGCGGATTTGCGCGATACAAGCCCGGCCTTCGCCAATGCTGCTACAGGCACCTATGGGAATCTGGGTTACAACAACCTGAAAGGTCCTGGAGTGTTCCAATTGAATGTGGCTCTGTCAAGGAATTTCCCGATTCGTGAAGGCGTGGCGCTTCAGGTCAGAGGCGAAGCGTTCAATCTTCCCAATCACTTGAATCCGGGTACGCCCGGGGGCGTGTCGCCTGTGAACTTCGGCGGCATCGCGACATTGAGCGCGCCGAACTTCGGGCAGATCACCAACGACATCAGCAGCACTAACGGCGGGCTGATCCCTGGCGATTATCGTGTGGTGCAACTCGCGATGAAGCTGATTTTCTAAGTAACAGCCCGCAAAACGGAGCGCGCGGGCCGTTTACTTGTCTGATCGGGGGCGACTGCGCGCCTGTGCGGGCTAGCATGGTCAGTTGGGGGCGTTCAGCAGCGTCCGGAGGGCATCCATCCGTCCTCCCGGTGCGCCGATGAGAAGGTCCTCGGGGAACCGGCGGTACTTGAGAATATCCTTGTACGTCCGTTGGTAGGCCATCGAGTTTAGCCCCAGGCCCGCGATGTACTGCAAGCGCAGATTCAGGTCTTCGTTGATCTGCGCGCCTTCGGTGAGAGGCTTGAGATCGCGCGCGCGGCCGGCGTACGTCGCCAGGATTTCAACTGCGGAATGAAACCCGACTTCCGCCAGCGACGCCGCGACGGGCGCGTACGCAGGCTGGTTCAACCGCGCCTGAAGAGCGTCCAGTGGAATCGGCGTGGGCGGAGCCTGCCCCAGCAAGACCAGATCAAAGCCATCGCCGTTCAGGTTGTTGCTCCAGACGGTTCCTTCCGGGAAAACGGCGAAAAAGGTTGCCAGCTCGGTTTTGATGGTTTCGGGATCGCTGTCGTAAATCGGGAGCCATTGCGCCACGGTGCCGCCCGGGTTGAGGTGCTGCTTCACCAGCTCGTAGTACTCTTTCGAGTACAGAACGGATGTGCCCTTCACCCACGGATGAATCGGATCGGTGGTGATGACGTCGAATTTATCCCGCGTGGTGAAGATGTAATGGCGGGCGTCGTCATAAACGATTTTCGTGCGCGGATCGTGGAACACGTCATAATTCTCTTTGCCGAAGTATTGCGTCGAAGCCGGCGGGATAAACGGCTCCAGCTCGCAAATCACCAGGTTTTTCACTTCCGGATATCGGGTGAACGAACCAGCGGTGACTCCGGCCCCGAACCCGACTACCAGAACCGATTCCGGTTTGGGGTGAATCAGCGCCGGGATGTGCCCCATCATGCGCTCCAGGCGCATGTCCAGAATCGCGGTCGATGCTTCGGCTTTGCCGCTCACATAGAAGTGCCGCTGTCCTGCGCGCTCGGCGATCAGCACTGATGAGTTCACGCCTTCGCCTCGAAACAGAACTGTAGTCGGATTGGCTCGGTCATAGAGATCGAACGCCCGGACAATGGGAGCGACGCGGCGGCCATACGCGATGACCTCCCATGGGACATCCTGCACCGCGGCCATGAGTCCCCAACCCAGCAACACAGAGGCAGCGGCAGCTCCTGCGAACAAGACTTTCCGGCGCGTGAGTTCCAGCGCCGAGGCTCCGGCCAGAATCGCCGACAGCGCCGCCAGCCCGATTAATACCTGCTGCGACTCGCGCGATCCGATCACCGGTAGCAACCACAGGCTGAACGCGAGCGATCCAACAATCGAGCCTGCGGTGTTCACCGCGTAAACGGTTCCAGCCAGATGCGCCGGATCCTCGCCCGAAGCGGTCGCCGAAGCGAGGGCCAGCGGGAAACTGGCGCCCCACAGCAGCGTGGCTGGCAGGATCGCCCATGCCACTCGCACCAGATCCAGCTCGAAATTGAACCACGGGTCGAGCGACAGCCACGGATCCACCGGCCAGTACGGAAGCGAATGCGACACGGTGTAACCGGTCCATGCCAGCGCCGCCATCAGCAGGAGCTGGCAAATCGCCAGCCCCATCCGAGGACTTGCCAGGCGCCGCGATAGGGACGACCCCGCGGTGCTGCCAGCCCATAGCCCGAGCAGGAAGACCGCCAGGATGATGGAAAAGGTGTACACCGTCGGGCCGAGAAGCAGTGAAAGAAGGCGCGTCCAAACGACCTCGGCCCCCAGCGCCGTAAGGCCGGAGAGTGCGATCGCCGCATAAACGAGGTGCGCCCGCGGAGCAGCGGCCACGGATCGGCCGAAGACGGGAGCTTGCGGCGCAGCGGCGAGGAAGCGCGCGGCAAGGAAGCCGCACAGTGCGACGATCCCGTTGATGGCAGCCGCTGCGTACGTCGCGACTGCCATATCGTGAACGCGCAACAAATAGAATCCAGCGACGAGGCATCCGGCGACCGCCCCGGCGATGTTCGCGCTGTACAGGAATCCCATGCGAGAAACACCCGAGGGTGTCGCACCGGCCCAGCGGACAATTGCCGGCAGCGAGCCGCCCATCAGCAGAGTCGGCGGCACCAGGCAGATCGCCGCCACGACGCCGCGCGCGGCCAGACCCGTCGGGCCTGCGAGGTAGAGCCGGCCGACCAGAGGAATCCCGAAAAGTGCGATTAAGCCGAGGACTCCAATGCCAGCCTCGAGCGCCGCGTAAACCCGGAGGGGATGATGCCTGGGCGGGACGAATCGCGCCAGCAGCGCGCTGCCCGCGCACAGGCCTCCCATGTATGCAGCCAGCAACAGACCCAGCGAGATCGCCGAGGACCCGATCACCAGTTGCAGCAGTTGCAGCCAGACGATCTCATAGATCAAGGCCGAGCATCCGCTGGCTGCCATGAGCACCAGCAGCAGTGCGTACACCCCACGTGCGCTGGAAGCCGCGGGGGCTGGAACGGACTCCACGCGGACTCGCTGCTGGACGGACATGCCGACCAAAGAGTCTATCGCAATGAAGCGCCGACTCGGGCAGGTCTCAGGCCTGGAAAGCCGCCTGAAGCTGCGCCGCAAGCCAGGCCAGGTCCTCCCGCTCGATGACGAGCGGTGGCGCCAGGCGGATCACGTGGTCGTGGGTTTCCTTGCACAGCACACCCAGCTCCTTGAGCCGCTCGCAGTAGGGGCGCGCGGGACCCAGGAGCTCGATTCCGAGCAGGAGCCCGCGCCCACGAATTTGCTTGATGTGCGGGTGCTGGAGTTTCCTCAGTTCATATAGCAGCCAGGCGCCCAATTCTTCGGAGCGCTCGGCGAGCCGCTCCTCTAGGAGAACGCGCAACGCTGCGCGCGCGACGGCGCAAGCCAGAGGATTCCCGCCGTAGGTGCTGCCGTGGCTTCCGGGGCGGAATACGCTCAGGATTTCGCGACTCGATACCACGGCCGAGACCGGGTAGGTCCCGCCGGAGAGAGCCTTGCCCAGGATCAGCACGTCCGGCTGCACGTCTTCTGTGTGGCAAGCGAGGAAACGCCCGGTGCGCCCCAGGCCGGTCTGGATTTCGTCTGCGACTAGAAGCACGCGCTCCTGCCGGCAGATCGCCGCGGCGTCCCGAATAAAGCCGTCGGGAGGAATGAGGATGCCAGCCTCGCACTGGATCGGTTCGAACAGAAACGCGCAGGTATTCGGCGTGATGGCGCGCTCCAGCGCCTCTGCATCGCCAAAAGGGATCGGGATAAAGCCGGGCGTAAAGGGCCCGAAGCCGTCCTTGTACAGAGGCTCGGAAGAAAATCCAGTGATCGTGGTCGTGCGTCCGTGAAAATTGTTTTCGCACACGATGATTTCGGCTTGGTTCAGAGCAATGCCCTTGCGCGTGTAGCCCCAGCGGCGGGCGGCTTTGATGGCCGTCTCGACGGCTTCCGCGCCCGTGTTCATCGGCAGAACCATCTCCATGCCGCACGCTTGAGCAAGTTCAGATTCGAACAACGGGAGCTGATCGTTGCGGAAGGCCCGCGAGGTGAGCGTCACCCGCTCAGCCTGCTCCTTCAACGCTTGAATAATCCGCGGATGGCAATGGCCCTGGTTGACCGCCGAATAGGCGCTCAGACAATCCAGATACTTGCGGCCTTCAACATCGTAAACCCACACTCCGGAAGCGCGCTCCACCACCACATCGAGAGGATGGTAATTGTGCGCGCCCCACTGATCCTCGAGCGCGATCAGTTCTGCGGCCTTGGACCGGCACTTGACTGGTTGCATGAACGGCCGCCTTAGTGGCTGCTCCCCGAGCCGGCGCGCTGGCTCGCGGCGTTCTCTGAAATTTTCGAAGTTGTGGTTCCCAGATGGGCCGCGATCTTCGTGGCTTCCTCGACCGCCCGGGCGAGCACGGACCGAATGCGGCCGTCCTCCAGCATGAGCAAGCCGCCGATCGTGCATCCGGCGGGCGTCGTGACATCGTCGCGCAACGCAGCGGGGTGCCGGCCCGAATCGAGCACCATCCGCGCAGCGCCGAGCGCGGTCTGTGCGACCAGAGTCAGGGCGAGTTGCCGCGGCAGACCCACACGCACGCCGGCATCGGCCAGCGCTTCCATGATCAGGAACTGATAGCCAGGTCCGCTGCCGCTCAGCGCGGTGACGGCGTTGAAGTGAACTTCGTCCAGCTTGAGGCACTTTCCCACGCCTTCGAAGATCCGCTGGGCCCGGTCCAGATGGGAACTGGACGCGCTGGATCCCGCGCACACCACCGTCATGCCTTCGCCGACGATTGCAGGCGTATTGGGCATGGCGCGCACCACGGGGTTTTCCGTGCCAAGCAGAGACTCGATGCGGTCCGTGGAAACGCCCGCCAGGATCGAAATTAGCAGAGTTTCGCGGCGCAATCCGGCGTTGCGCAGCGTCGCGAGAACGACGGGGGCATCGGCAGGTTTCACGCACATGAGGATAAGGTCTGCCGTGGGCACGCGGTGCGGGAAATCCGTTTCGGCGGGAACGCCGAGCGCTTCGCTGGCGCTGGAACAAGTTGCGGGATTCTTGTCGCCGGCCCAGAGCCGGTCCTTTGAAATCACCCCGCTGGTGATCAGGCCCCGAATGAGGGTCTGGCCCATGACGCCCGCTCCGATGACGCCGAGCGTCATCCCTTCGGCGACAACGGGAGTGTTCTGCGATGTGGAATGCTTGGTCATGATGGCTCGGTTTCCGGCCGGTTCCTTCGATTCTAATACGGCGGACTGCGGGTGATGCCAAGGCGCGTGTTTTGAGACGATTGAGAGAATGCTAAAGCGAGAACTCCGGGGTATCGCAATTCGGCCTGCGGTTCGCGGCGAGATGGCTGAAATCCGCAATCTGATCCGGCTGTTCCCACAGCAGTTAGTCCAACAGAATCTGCCACATGTAACTTCGTTCTTTGTTGGCGTGGCCGGGGATCGGATTATCGGGTGCTGCGCCCTCCAGATCTACTCGAAAAGGATGGCCGAGGTGCGCAGCCTGGCGGTTCACCCGGATTTTCAGGATCGGGGGGTGGCGTCGAGGCTGGTACAGCAATGTATCAAGCGGGCAAAAGAACGAGGAGTTCGGGAATTGTTCGCCGTGACGAGCCAGACTTCCTTCTTCGGCCGCCAGGGTTTCGCCACGTTCCGCCGCGAAAAAATCGCCATGTTCTATGAGCTAAGGTAAACAGGCGATTTATCCGCCTTTGGCTCGATGTATGATGAGGGGTGCTCGCCGATGAAACTGATCGTGGGGAGTGGGCCAATGAAAGCTGGATGGCACGCAATATCCTGTACTTTCGCCGCTATAATCGCACTCGCACTGCTGTCTCCCTTACCCACTGCGCTTCGAGCTCAGGATAACGGCAAGGGCAAACAAGGCAAAGGCGGGCGGGGGCAACTACAGCCGGAAATCACGGGCGCTGCGTTCGGGCGCGCGCCCACGCCGACCTTCGCAGGACCGCCCGCGGGGATGCAAGCTCTGCCCACGGATCTGTTTACCTCGAAAAACTTCTACAACGACCGGGCCCTCTGGTTGGATAAGCGCTATTTCCGCTGCAATACGCCTCGGCAAATCACCGATATTTGGACCTCCGGCCGAATCGGAAAGAATCCGCCGCAGTCAGCCGCATGGGGCGATTGCAACATCGACTATCCGCGGGAGCGGATCTTGAGCCCGCATCCGTACAAGACCGCCAAGGAGCACTACGAGGCGCTGCTGGCAGCGGCGAAGGCCAAGGGCGGCCCGACCGTCTACACGAAAGCGACCGTGCCCGATTGGGATGGCTGGTATGGCCGCGACAACTCCTATTCGAGCTCGCAGTGGACTTGGGGAACCATCAATCAGGCGCCCACGATCCTGTCGCTGCTCACGCCGGAATATCAAAAGCGCATGGTGCAGATGAATTATCACGAGGGCGTTGACAACGCGCCCCAATGGAACGCGTCGTTCTGCTATCCGGAAGGATTCCTGCGCTGGTGGTCCCAGGCCTCGGCCGGCGGGAATTTCCAGCTCACGATGAACGTGAATCAGGTGCAGTTCCTGTCCGGGCTGGCGGCCAATTTCCTGCGCCAGGTATGGATCGGGAAGGAGCATGTGCAAAAAGTCCCGCAGTGGTACGGGGAGACCGTCGGATTCTGGGACGGAACCACGCTGGTCACGTGGACCGCGAACGTCCAGGGCTGGACGATTTCGCACTCGATGTTCGAATTCAGCAACCGGCTGGAGACGGTGGAAACCTACAAGCCCGCGCTGGATGCCAGCGGAAAGTTCATCGGACTCGATCACGAGGCGGTGTTCTACGATCCCGAGGCGTTCGTTGCGCCGCTGCATGTGACCATGCGGTTCCTGCGGGCCGCCGGGCTCGACAATCCCACTCGGCGCTACACTTACATCGAATGCTTAAGCAACCTCCGGAACGTAAACGGGCATCCGACCCAGCTCACGGCCGCCAGCGATCAGTTCATCGATTACTACGGGCGGCCCTGGGCCAAGAACTGGGAAAAATACTTCGAGGTCGGATGGGACAAACCGCAGGACGACGTTCCGCAGGAAATACTCGATATCTTTAAATAAGCACAAGGAGCACAGGATGAATCAGCGCGCACGCAAGACCTTGGCCAGCGCCGTACCGTTCGCACTCGCATCGACATTATTTGTAACGCCGGCGTTATCGCATCACTCGTTCGCCATGTATGATCAGACCAAGACGGTGGTCCTGACCGGAGCGGCCAAACAGTTCGTTGCGCAAGCCAACCACGCGGAGCTTCACTTTATTTTGATCGCGCCCGATCGCAAGGGGCTCGCCAAGGGGCCAGACGGCAAGTATGTGGAGTGGGGCGTCGAAATGGCCGGCGCCGCGGCGGTCGCGCAGCAAGGGATTACGGCGGAAAGTTTCAAGGTCGGTACCGTATTCAGCGTCAAGCTGAATCCTCTGCGCGATGGCAGCAATTTCGGATCGCGGATCGGCGCGATCGCCAAGTGCCCGGTGGATCCAGCCACGAACAAACCGAAGCTGCCTGAAGCCGACAAGCACTGCGATTCCGTCCCGGGCGCTACCTTGCTCGGAGGGAATTCATTCTAAGCAGTATCGTGAAATCTTTCGCTGAGTGGTTGTCTACAACCGCCCTGAGCGTGTTTCTTCAGACCCATAACAGTTGGGCGATCCCGACCATTCAATCCATCCACATTGTTGGCATCGCGATCGTACTGGGATCCGTGCTGATGATCGACCTGCGAATTTTGGGTTGGGCCGGCATGGACCAGACGCTCCGCCAGACGGCGAATCGTTTCGGGCCGTGGTTGGCGGGCGCATTATGGCTGATGCTTGCCACGGGAATCTTGATGGTGATCGGCGAGCCGGCTCGCGAACTGATCACGTTCTCTTTCTGGCTGAAAATGTTCCTGGTCGCCTTGGGCACCGCCATCGCGATTATTTTTCAACGGGCCGTTCGCAATCATGAGGAGGCTGTGGAGAAGCGCGGAACCGTCAAATTGCTGGCGGTCCTGACATTCCTGGGCTGGGCCGTCATCATCGTTCTGGGACGCCTGATCGCCTACGATCACGTGTGGGGAAGCTGGTCGCCGGCGGCGAAGCAGTAGCCATGGACATCGCCGCGGTTCTCCAGTGGATCGAAGGATCGAGCCTGGCGGGCAGGATTCGCGACTCGCTGTTGCTTTTTCCACTTCTGGAATCGATGCACGTGATCGGGCTCGCGCTCGTGTTCGGGACAATCGCGATCATCGATCTCCGGCTGCTGGGCGCTGCATCCACCGAACGGCCGTTCAAACGGATGGCTTCGGACATCATGAAATGGACCTGGGGCGCGTTCGCGCTGACGGCGTTAACAGGGGCGCTGATGTTCACGACCAACGCCAGCGTGTACTATCACAACTTCTATTTCCGGACGAAGATGCTGCTGCTATTGCTGGCCGGGATCAACATGCTGGTATTTGAGCTGACGCTCGGCCGTGCCGTTCATCGCTGGGATTCGGCTCCATCGGCTCCGAGGGCGGGCAAGGCTGCGGCAGTTCTGTCGCTCGCCATTTGGATCAGCGTGATTTTCGCCGGCCGACTGATCGGGTTCACCACCAGCCGCGCGAAACCGGTGGCTCCAGCGCCGCCGGACTCGACGCTCGAAGAATTGTTTCAGAAGTGACCCCAGCGTCATCGTAACGCTCGAAAACATTTTCTGCGACCTGGGTTCCGCGTTCCTCATCCAAGCGGTCATATCGGTAGACAAGATGAGAATTATTCCGTTTTCCGGATGGATGATGATGGCGGCAGCCACTCTGTACGGCCTTCCGCCCACCGATGGCGCGCAATGGTGGTCAACGGACCCGAATCTGACCTGCACCAGCATGCACGCGCTGATTTATGAAGTCCCGCTGTCCTCGGGAGGAATGGGCTTCGCGTGCGGCGTGACCGGAACATTCCTATGTCTGGCCGCGGGAGGAAATTGGACTACATCGATCCGCGTGGCCGGTCCGTCTTCCGGAGCCATCGGAGTGCAATATGCGTTCTATGACCAGGAAGGAAACCCTGTTTCGCTGGACACAGTCTCAAATTCCGCCCCGGCGTCCGGTGCCGGCTTCAGCGTTGCGCTGGGTGCAAACCAGCCTTCTGAGCTGCAAATCCTGGGGCGTTCCTTTGATTCGCCCGGCCATAAAACAACGCAGACAGGTTCCGTATTCGGGATCTTTTTGTGTGCTGACCCGAATGTTTGCGCCACGGTCGTGCCCCAGTTGCTGTATTCGTTTGTGCCGGCGGAGCCGTGGTCGATCAGCGTTCCGATCGCCTGGGATACCACGTTTTCATTTCTGCAACCATCGGGGATATCAACAAAATGGTCGGCAGCCGGCATCCAGGATGCGACGCACCTCATTTCGTTTGCGATCCGCAACCAAGCCACGAGGGCCACGTTCTACACGGTTCGCATCTACGACAGAAATGGATCGCCCATTGCAGTAGCCACGACCCCCGTAATCCAACCAGCGGGCACTCGCGGCTTTCTGCTCACGGATGTAATCAGCACGGCGTTGCCAGCCGGCATATTGAAGGTGACGATTGAAGCAGAAACCCGTTTTTCGGCGCTGTTCCTTCAGTTCAGCGGGAACGCCGCAACCAGTCTCCAGATGGTCTCTGACGCTGTGCCGGCGTCGACGCCATAGGAACGCCGCGCCACCGCGTCACGGCAACGCAAACGCAATCAGCGACTGACTATCCCTCGCAGCGCCATGCACCGGAGCGCCGCTCGCAGCGACGATGGCAACGTACTGTTTGCCGCTCTTGCCTTGATATGTCATCGGCACAGCCGTCGAGACGTAGGGGAGCGTGGCGACCCACAGTTCCTTGCCTGTTTTGGAATCGAAGGCTCGCAGCCTTGCGTCCCTGGTCGCTCCCACGAATACCAAGCCTCCGGCGGTTACAATCGGTCCGGCGCTGTTGGCGGATCCAGCCAGTTGCTTCCCTGCGGGCAGCGATTCGACCAGCCCGAGCGGAACCTGCCAGGCGAAGTCGCCCGTGTTCGCATTGACCGCGATCAGACGGCCCCAGGGCGGCCGGAAGCAGGGCAGGTTCGCAACGGTGCGCCCGTTCGCATCCTTGAGCGGCGCGTTAAACCCGAAACCCTGGGGATTGCCGCGAACATATTCCACCAATCCTTCCGTGTTGCCGCGCGTGTATTTGGGATTCTTCTGCAACCACCCCGTTCCAGGGCTGTCTTTCGACGCGAGGAACACGTATCCGAGCTTCGGGTCCGTGGCCGTTCCGCCCCAGTTCACGCCGCCATCCAAACCAGGGAAGTTGATCGCCGGCTTGGTGGTTGTGTCGCCTTCTGCGTGGTAGGGCCAGGGTGTATAGGGGCCCGCGTTATAGGGCTGCCATTTTTCATACCAGTCCTGGCAGGCTTTGGCATGCTCCGGCGTGGTGTCCTCGGGCCTTACCAGATCGTCCATGGTGAAGCTGACGCGGGCAATCGGAGGCGGCTTCAGTGGAATGGGCTGCGTGGGCGAGTACTGCTCTCCGGGCACGTTCCCTTGCGCCACCGGGCGCTCCTCCACACCGAAAACCGGCTTGCCTGTGATGCGATCCAGGATAAACATGTACCCGATCTTCCCCACCTGCGCCAGAGCGGGGATTTTCTTGCCGTCTTTAACGATATCAACCAGACCCGGCGCGGGAGGCAGGTTGTAATCCCACAGCTCATGATGGACCGTTTGGAAATACCACTTCAGTTTTCCGGACTCGGCATCCAGTGCAACAATCGAATCTCCGAACAGGTTATTGCCTGGGCGGTCTCCGCCATAAAAATTTGCTCCCGGCTCGCTGACCGGCAGATAAAGGATTCCGCGCTGCTCGTCTACGGTGAGCGCGAACGACCACACGTTGTTGCCGGTGCGGTTTTTCCAACTGTCGTTGAGCCACGTGTCATTCCCGACTTCGCCCGGCCGCGGGATCGTGTGGAACTCCCAAAGCTGCTTGCCGGTTCGCGCATCGTAGGCGTGCGTATCGCCGCGTTCCCCTCCGGCCTGGTCCAGAGCCGGATTGATGTGCCGCTCGCCGGGCCCGTAGAAATTGGTTCCCAGCAGAATGAGGTTCTTGAAAATGGTGGGAGCGCCCGCGTAGGTCACTTCCAGATCGACCTCGCCTTCCTTGCCGAAGCCCGGATCGATTTTGCCGGTGTGCGCATTGAGTCCAACCATTTTGTGGCCCGTCGTGAAGATGACCCGCGGCGGATTGTTGCGGTCGCCGGGCCAGTAGGCGAGTCCGCGCTGGGACGCCAGCCCGGTCTTCAGCTCATAGCGCCAGATCTCCTTCCCGGTTTCCGGATCGAGCGCAACCACACGGTTTCCAGCGGGCGTGTACATTACACCGTTGACGACAATCGGCGTGATCTCCTGGAAAATTTCGGCCGGACTGGACGAAGTCAGCGTCCTGCCTTCCGGTTGGAGCCGGTAAGTCCAGGCTTGTGCCAGCCGGGCGACGTTCCCAATGTGGATCTGTGTAAGGGGAGAGTAGCGTGTGCCGGCCAGGTCGCGGTTGTACATCGGCCAATCCGCCGCGGCCCTGGCCGCCTGTCTTGACTGGCCGAACACTGCCGGCAAGCCGGCGCAGCAGATGGCAACGATCATGCATTTCGAGTTCATGATTGAAATTCCTCTCGCACTCCGCTATCGAACCAGGTGACCGATGTCCTTGTTGTTGTCCTGGCAATAGAAGTCCATCATCTCCGTGTCGAGTAGCGGTCTCATATGCAAAGCCACTGTCCACGCCCTGGTAAACACCTTCGGATCATTGACGGTGACATCGATATCGAGACTGCCGAAATTCGGGCGGCGCATGCGCTCGGTCAAGCGAGCCTCGCTTGAGAAGAAATTACCGGTCGTATCGAGCCAGGAATCGTCGCGATAACCGGCGGATTCTACCACCAGCGTGTCGCCTTCCCAGCGGGCGACGGAGTAGCCGTTCCAGGTTGGCAGCATATCTTCGGGAAGTTTGCGCCCGTCGAAAAAGATCTGGCGATAGCTGGCGTTGAATTCGTGCAGGATTACGAGTTGAGTGGGAGTTTGGAAAATCTTCTCGGTCTCCGGGAAGGCCCAGGCGCGGGGGAAGTTCGGAGGCATGCAGTGCGTGTGCGGGTCGATGAAGGCGGCGTCCTGAGCGCGGCGCTTGACCAGATCCGCTGCCCAGGGCTGATACGGGAGGCCATCTTTGAGTCCTGCCGCGAAGTTTACGAGCTGGGGTGTAAGGGGAAGCTCGGTACACTGCACGCCGCGCGTCTTTGAATCGCAGGTCAAGATATCGCGCGGGATCCACATGCCCGAAAAATCGGGCTTGCCGCTGGAGGTTTTGGGTGCAGGTGCGGAGAGATCCGGTTTCCCATCGGGCGTGCGAGGGATGCCCGGAGTGGGTAACTCGATCCACTGAGCGGCAACAGGAACTCCAAGCAGGACGGCGAGGCGGATAGTGCGCATCGCTGCAATCATACGCCAGTGCTCGGGGCAATGCCAACGCTTCGCGCCACAATCGGAACGGTGTTTCAGGTAGTGCTCCCAAAAGCGGCTATCGTCGCCTTGACCTCGACCCTAGCGCGGTATAGAATCGCCCCCACGCTTGGCGGCAGACGCCAGCGTAGAAAAGAGAGGTCGGAGTTCATGCGCGCAAACGGAGTCATCCTGTTCGTTCTCACGGCCCTGGTGCTGCTTGCTCAAGGCGACCGTGGCACCATCACTGGAGCCATTGCGGACCCGGCCGGTGCGATTGTTCCTGCCGCGCCCATTGAGGCTCACAACGTGGAAACGGGCGCGGTCTATTCCACGCAGAGCACGGCCACCGGCAATTACACGCTTTCCCAGTTACCTGCCGGCAACTACGAAATCTCGGTCAATGTGCCGGGTTTCAAGAAGTACACCCGCCAAGGTCTGCGCGTGGAAGTGGCGCTGACTTTGCGCATTGACATCACCCTCGAGGTGGGTTCGGCCGCTGAGTCCATCACCGTCACCGAGGCCGCGCCGCTGCTGAAAACTGAAAGCGGCGAGATGAGCCACAATGTGACCGGCCAGCGCCTCAATGACCTGCCTGTGCTCTCCGTAGGCGCCGCCGCCGGCAGCTCCAGCATCCGGAATCCCACGTCCGTGGTGCAACTGGTGCCCGGGACCTTCCTCATCGCGAACAACAACCTGAAGGTCAACGGCGCGCCTAACAACACTTCTTCCTTTCGCATCGAGGGGCAGGACGCCAGTAACGGCTACGTGGCGGCCGTGCCCGCCCAAGTCCAGCCCAGCGTGGATGCGATTCAGGAAGTGACGATTCAGACCAGCAATTTCGCTCCGGAATATGGCCAGGTGGGGGGCGGCTTTTTCAATTACACGATGAAGTCTGGAACCAACCAGATCCATGGAACGCTGTACGACTATTACGTCAACGAAGTGTTCAACGCTGGCGTGCCGTTCACGGTGAGCCCGGGCAATCCCAATCAACACATCCGGACTGTGGAACGGAGAAACGACTACGGTTTCACCTTCGGCGGGCCCGTCGTGCTCCCCAAGATTTATGACGGGCACGACAAGACGTTTCTGTTTTTCAATTGGGAACAGTTCCGCGAGTTCAAAAACATCAACGCCCAGTCGGTAACCGTTCCCATCCAGGCCTACCGGGACGGCGATTTCCGCCGCGCGCTGACCGGACGTAATCTTTGCCCCACTGCCACCCCGAACTGTGATCCGCTCGGCCGGCCCATCATGGAGGGAACCGTTTACAACCCTGCTTCCCAGCGGCTGGCGCCGAACGGGCAGATTATCCGCGACCCATTCGACAGCAACTTCGTTCCGGCCATCGTCCGGGACCCCGTGTTTCTCAAAGTCCAGGCGCTGATCCCCCTGCCGAACGCGCAAGCCAACGCGCTGGTCAACAACGGCATCTATCCCTATGTGAGCGACCGTGTCACGAGTATTCCGTCCTTCAAGATCGACCACAGCCTCAGCGCCAAGGACAAGCTGGCTTTCTTTTTTTCCAGGATTGAGACAGGCAGCCAGTATTCCAACACGACCGGCGGAGCCGATGGGCTGCCGGAACCGATCACGCAGGCGATCGGCACCTTCATTTGGTCGCGTATGTACCGTCTGAATTACGAACGCACCCTCACGCCCGCGGTCTTGTTTCACTTCGGCGCGGGGTACCAGGATGAGTTTTTCGGCGATGACAAAGCGGTCACGAATTACAACGCAGAAAAGGAACTGGGCTTGCGCGGGGCGACCGTGCCGCGAATGTTCCCATCTTTTGTCGGAGCCAGCAATGCGCAGGGTGGCGTCAAGACACTCAGCAGCGGAACCAACCGGAATATCTTCTATCAAAAGCCTACGGCCAACACCAGCCTGACATGGGTCAAGGACAACCACACGTATAAATTCGGCGGCGAAATGCGCATTGAAGGAATTCCGACGCTGCTTTACTCCTCCACGAACGGCGTGTATAACTTCAACGCGGCGCAGACTGGGCTTCCCTCAACGCAGGGGCAAACTCTTCAGGGCGGCACTGTCGGCTTTCCCTATGCCAGTTTCATGATGGGCCGCGTCAACTCGGCGAGAGTCGCTTATCCGCCCTACCTGCGCCTGGGCAAATCGATGTGGGGATTCTTTGCACAAGACACCTGGAAACTGAGCCGTAAACTCACCCTGGACTACGGCCTGCGTTACGATTACGGAACTTACCATCGGGAGCAGTACGGCCGCATCCCCAACTTCTCAATGGGAACGGCGAATCCATCCGCGGGGGGGCACCTGGGAGCAGTGATCTTCGAGGGCGATGGTCCGGGACACTGCTCTTGCAGCTTCGCCAAGAACTATCCATTCGCCTTTGGGCCGAGAATCGGCGCGGCCTACCAGATCAACTCCAAGACCGTGCTCCGTGCGGGGTGGGGCATTGTTTATAACGGAACACCCGACAATAACGGAGCCAGCGCCAACATTCCCGTCCCCGTGGACGTGAACGCTCCCGCATTCGGCGAGCCAGTCATGATTCTGCAAACCGGAATTCCATTCGCGCCCCAGCCCTGGCCGGACCTGAATCCGGGACAGTTCCCGGTACCGGGTACGCTCACCGCGCCTAAATTAGCGATCGATCAAAACGCCGGCCGTCCGGCGCGGCAGATGCAGTGGAGCATCGGGCTACAGCGGGAAATCGGAAAGAATCTAGCCGTGGAAGCCGCTTACGTGGCCAATCGAGGCGTGTGGTGGTCTGCGCCCGCTCTGATCGACGTGAATGCGATCTCTCCGCAGATTCTCTCCCAGTACGGGCTCGACTTGAACAGCGCAAATGACCGGGCACTGTTGGCCGCCCGCTTGAATTCCCCGGCGGCAACCGCACGCGGGTTCCATACCCGGCTTCCCTACAGCGGCTTCCCAGCGACGGCGACGGTGGCGCAGTCCTTGCGGCCGTTCCCGCAGTTCACCTCCGTCCAGCACTTGTGGTCGCCGCTTGGCAAGACTTGGTACGACTCGCTCCAGGCCAAGGTCACCAAACGATTCTCCTACGGGTTGTCCTTCACAAGCGTGTTCACCTGGCAAAAAACGCTCACGCTGGCAGCGGACGCCTCGCCGGGCAATCTGAGCCTGGGAGGCGCTGCCATCAACGATGTTTTCAATCGGGCGCAGAACAAGTATCTCTCCAGCTACGATCAGCCGTTTCTGTTTAACACTGCCTTGAACTACACGGTCCCCTCTTTCCAGTTTGGCGGCGGAACGGCAGCGAAAACTGCGTCCTGGGCGGCGCGCGATTGGACCATCGGGCTCTACTTGGGATACGCCAGCGGCCTGCCAATTCTCGCTCCAGGGGCGCAGAATCAGTTGAACACCTTTCTGCTGCGCAACACCACGACTCTTTCGTTCGCCAATCGCGTGTCCGGCCAGCCGCTATTCACCCAAGACTTGAACTGCCACTGCTTCGACCCTAACAAGGAGTTCGTCCTCAATCCGAAGGCCTGGAGCCAGCCGACCGATGGACAATGGGGAACCTCGGCCGCTTACTACAGCGACTACCGCTACCAGCGGCGCCCAGTAGAAAACGTGGCCTTCGGCCGGATCTTCCGGATTAAGGAGCGGGCTACCGTTAACGTCCGCATTGAGTTCAGCAACGCGTTTAACCGGTATCGCATCCAAGATCCGGTTTCCACGAATGCGCTGGCGACGCAACAGCGCAACCCCACGACAGGCCAGACTACGGCGGGATTCGGGTGGGTCAGCACTTCGTTCGGTACCGCCGGGCAGGTGAATGCCTCTCAGTTGCCACGCAATGGCACCGTCGTGGCCCGGCTCCAGTTCTGAGCCTCGGACTGGCTTAGTTCCCCTCGTTGCCGCAACACAGGCGTCCCGAACGCCAATGGGCGTCTCGACCCTTGACAACAGGATTCCAACAAGAATATAGTCGAGCAAATTGGTCTCGTAACAGGGGTTGTCGGTGTTGAACTATGCTTCAGGGAGGCTTGTCTGTGAAACTTCGCGCACTATTGCTTCTGATGACGATCCTTGCCGGGGTGACGTACGGCCAAACGGCCGCAGGTACGCTGACCGGCCTTGTAAGCGACCCCACCGGGGCAGTTGTCGCGGGTGTGGCCGTGGTGGCAACGCACGTCGAAACGGGCACGAGGCTCAGCGGCGTGACCTCGCAAACCGGGAACTACACCATTGCTCAGATGCCGGTGGGCAGATATGTGGTCACCGTCACGCAGACCGGTTTCAAGACGTTCCGCCAGGAAAACGTGACTATAGCCGCGGCGCAGACACTGCGTCTGGACGTAACTCTGGAGGTCGGAGCAACTTCGGAGTCGGTTACGGTCACGGCTGAATCGACCCTGCTCCAAACCGAGACCGGAGCGCTCGTCAAGAACATTAACCCCCAGCAGATTCAGAACCTGCCGGTATTGCCGGCCACGACCTTTATTCGGGATCCGCTCCAGTTGGTGCAGACGCTCCCCGGCGCCGTACAAGGCGGTCCCATTGCCGGTTACAGCCCGCGGATGAACGGTTTGTCCAACACTAACAATCAACTTAGAATCGACGGCGAACCGGTTGCCAACTCCGGCGACAAGGGGGTCATTACGACGCGCAATAACGTGAGCCCCGACGCGATTCAGGAAGTTGCGATTCAGAGCAGCAACTTCAACGCCGAATACGGCTCGGCCTCCGGCGTACTGTTCAATCTGGTCATCAAGTCGGGCACGAACCAATATCACGGCACCGCATACGATTACATCGGCAACGATGCATTCAACTCCTACGACGCGGGCTCGCACACCCGGAACCGGATCCGGCGGAACGACTACGGGTTCAACATCGGCGGTCCCGTATGGCTGCCGAAAATCTATAACGGCAAGGACAAGACGTTTTTCTTCTTCAACTGGGAACAGTATCGGGATTACAACTATTTTCTTGCGGCCATCAATCCCGTTCCCACGGTTCCTACGGCGGCGTATCGCAGCGGCGACTTCAGCGGTTTGCTTGCAGTGCCGGGAGTGTCGGGGAACTTGAAGATCAGCGGGCACGATTACAAAGATCCCTTTGGAAACACCATTCCTCTGGGCACAATCTTCGATCCGCGATCCACGCAATTTAATGTTCCCTGCAACACAGCGCTGACTCAGGATTGCATCGCTGGGACGAACCTGACGGTTCGCTCGCCATTTGTCGGTAACAGAGTGCCCGCCAGCATGATTGATAGGGTTTCGGCCACGATTCTGAACAAGTATGTCCCGCTTCCCCAAGGGCCCAACGCCGATAAGGGGATCTTGACGAACAACTACCTGAACGGCATCAGCGCAACGCGCATTACCCGCTCTCCGGCTGTGAAAATCGACCAGAACCTCGGCTCGAAGATGAGAATTGGGTTTACGTACAATGACAACCACACCGATTCGCCGATCCAGACCGTCGCGCCGGGCGCGTTCGCGGAGGGATTCCCTGAGCCGATCACCACGAACTCCGGAACGTTCGAGGCTTCTCCGACCTATCGCGTCAACTTCGATTTCAACGTCAGGCCGACGATGCTGTTCCACTTAGGCGTCGGCTGGCAAGAGTTCAATTTCTGCGCCTGCCCCGTGACACAGCAATACGACGCTGCCAGCGGAATCGGGCTTACGTTTTCGGACGGAACGCACCTCCCCTTGAACTCGTTCCCCCGTATGAATTCCACCATCGTCAGCAGCCCCCAGTTGGGGGGGCTAAATAACCTGAGCACCGGCGGACCGAACCGGCAGCTCGAGCGCTATCCCTCCACGTCGGCCAACTTGACGTGGATTCATGGAAACCATACGGTCAAGGTCGGCGGCGATGCCCGGCAAAACCAGCAAGTGCAATTCGCCGTGGCCAATAGCGCGGGAAATTTTTCCTTTGGAACTTCCACGGCCACGGCTTTGACCGGCAACGGCATTACCTGGCAGCCGTCTCTGAACGGCCTTACCGGATTCACCGGTTTTTCCGGCGCCGTCGGCTTTCCGTTCGCCAATTGGCTGATGGGCAGTGTGACCAGTCTGAACTTGTCCGTACCTTCCGAATATCGCAAAACCAAGCAGCAGTATGGCCTCTATATTCAAGACACGTGGAAAATCCGGCGCAATCTGACGCTCGATTACGGGCTCCGTTGGGACTACGGCACCTATGCGCATGAGGATTACGGACGAGTGGCAGGATTTAGCCTGACCGCGCCTAATCCCGCCGCGGATGGGCGTGCCGGAGCCTATATCTACGAAGCAAGTTGTAATTGCAGTTTCGCCCAGAACTATCCCTATGCAGTTGGCCCGCGGCTCGGAATTGCATACTCTCTGAATTCGAAAACTGTCATTCGCGGCGGCGCAGGCATTGCCTATGGCGCGACGTCGTTTACGCCCGGCGGAATCATCAATAACATCATCACGCCTACTCTGCCCAACGGCTTTGATGATTTCACGCTCCAGGGCGGAATTCCAGTCAGCAGGTATCGCCCGGTGGTGGCAACGTCCGACCCGAGCGCCGGCTTCGCACCCGGAACCGTGAACAATAACCTTGCGACGCTGGTGGACCCGAATGCAGGCCGGCCGGACCGGACCTACCAGTGGAACATCACGATCCAGCGGGAAATCACGCGCAACCTGGTGGTGGAAGCCGCCTATATCGGGAACCGGAACGTGTGGGGAACGGGCGCTTCTTTCCAGGATTTTAATGCCGTGTCGCCGGCGCAACTTCAGAGCTACGGGTTCACTATCGACGCCTCACCCCAGGGAATCGCCGACCAGAAACTCCTCAACACAAAACTCAATCAGCTCAGCGGGGCTCAGAAGTCGGTTCTCGCATCCCGCGGCATCTCCCTGCCGTACGCTTCATTCCCGGCATCCGGCCCGTTCGTCCAAACGGTGTTTCAGGCTCTGAGAAATTTCCCGCAGTTCAGCGGGGGCATCGCACCGGCCAACGCTCCACAGTCCAAGTCCTGGTACGACTCGCTCCAACTCAACGGAACCAAGCGCTTCTCGCACGGACTCGCCGCGAACGTGGCCTACACGTTCTCGAAGAACCTGCAATGGTCCGGCGCTCCGGATATCTTCAACCCTGACGTATATACAAAAAACATGGGCAAGGATGTAGTCGGAGCCAATCCTCCGCAAATCCTGCGCATTTCCTTCGAATATACGACGCCGCGGTATCAGGGCGCGCTGCCCGTATTGAGCAACCGGATTGTGTCCTACATTCTGGCGGATTGGGGACTTTCGAGCGCATTGTATTATCAGACCGCGGGTTACCTCGGCCGGCCGCAGGCTGGCTCGGCGAACGGCATTAATCTCTGGCTCGGCCGCGGCCCGGGCTCTGCGCAGTTGAAGAGAAATTCTGACGGCAGCCTGATGAATCCCTGGTCGGTTGATTGGACCGATCTGAGCGGCAAACACCATACCGATCCGCTGGACATCAACTGTCATTGCTTCGACCCGAGCAAGACCGTCGCGATCAATCCGGCGGCATGGGACACGATTCCCGATGCGACCTGGACCGCGGATACGTCTACGTACACGTTCTTCCGCGGCCAGCGCCGTCCCGCGGAATCGATGAACTTCCAACGCAACTTCCGGTTTAAGGAACGCTACACGTTCCAGGTCCGGATGGAGTTCCAGAATGTGTTCAATCGCGTCTTCCTGCCGAGCCCTCAGATGAACTTCAATCCGGCGAATGTCACGAATACGTATCAGAAAGCCCCGAACGGAAACTATATTGCCGGATTCGGCACCTTCGGCAACCTGGCAAACGGAGGACAACTCGGCACGCCGCGCAGCGGCCAGATCATCGCGAGGTTCACGTTCTGAGCTTTCGCGCAGGCGCATTCGGTTCGGGTCTATGAAGACCGGGTATGGGTTGCTGCTGGCGGCATTCGTTCTGGCAGCTCAAGACCGGCTCGATAGCTCCGAATCGCATATCGCCGCCGCGAAGGCCGCGGCCGGCCAAGATTTTCAGAATCTGTTCAACTTCCAATGCTACGGGCCCGGCCCGGGAGGGCAACGAGCCGCGCCGGGAACGGCTGCGGGTCGCGGGCAAGCCGGTGCCCGGGGCGGCGGGCGCGGCGGCGCACCAAGGCAACCAGGCCCGCCCGACCGGTCCACCTGGTACGCCGAACCAGTCAAGGTTTTTGACAATCTCTACTTTTTCGGCCAGACCGAATATTCTGTCTGGGCGATCACTACCTCCGGCGGCATCATCGTCCTGGACACGATTTTTGACTATTCGGTGGAAGAGGAAGTCGCCGGCGGGATGAAGAAGCTGGGACTGGATCCGGCCAACATCAAATATGCCGTCGTCACGCACCCTCATCCCGATCACGACGGCGGCGCGCGGTTCCTTCAGGACCATTACGGAACGCGAGTCATCATGTCGCCGGCCGACTGGGACGTACTCGATAAGAGAACCAGTGGCACGAAGCCGAAGCGCGACATCGAAGCCACCGATGGACAGAAACTCACGCTCGGCGACACGACGCTGACCCTCTACATCACACCGGGTCATACGCCGGGTACCGTCTCGGTTGTTTTTCCGGTTCGAGACAACGGGACGCCATACATCGCCGCTCTCTGGGGCGGCGTAGGGCTCAATGCGGACCGGGAATCCGTTCAGACTTACATCCGGTCCGCACAGCGGTTCAGTGGGATTGTGAAGAGCGCAGGCGCGGAGGTCATCTTTTCCAACCATACCGATTGGGACCGCTCCAAGATGAACCTTCCGATGCTGGGCCAGCGGACGCCCGGAAGCGCGAATCCGTACATCGTGGGGAATGCGAAGGTCCTCAACTTCCTAAAGGTGGCCGAAGAATGCGCCACTGCTCGCGTGCAGATGACGAACTGAAGCCGCTATTGCGCCGGTTCGATCTTGAGCAGAGCGCCTACTTCCTGATCCGTCAGCGCGTAGATGTTTCCATCGGGCCCTTGCCGGACGTCGCGGAACCGCTGGTGCAGGTCGTCGAGAAGCCTCTCGCGGCGGATGTCCTCGAACTTGTCGTTTAAAACGACGCGCTCCAGGTGCCCGAAGCCCCGGATTTCTCCATAGCGCGCGCTGCCGACGAACAGGTTGTTCTTCCAGGCCGGGAACTTGTCTCCGGTGTAGAACATAATTCCCGAGGGTCCGATGGAAGGCACCCACACGATCTGCGGAATCTCCATGCCTTCTTTAAAGGGAGGAATGCGTGAGCCGTCATATTGACGGCCGAAGCTGATGACCGGCCAGCCGTAGTTCGCGCCGGCTTTGATCAGGTTTACCTCGTCGCCGCCATTCGGTCCGTGCTCGGCGTTGAAGATCGCCCCGGACGGATGCACCACCAGGCCCAGATGATCGCGATGTCCGAGCGTGTAAACCTCCGGGCGATAGCCTGGCTTGCCGGCGAACGGGTTGTCCTTCGGGATGCTGCCGTCGTCATTCAGGCGAAGAATCTTGCCGTAGGCGCTCGCCGGGTCCTGCGCTTTTTGCACGTCGCCGGCGGCGGGGGTGGTCATCAGAACCGTGCCGTCGAGCGCGAACGCGATGCGCGAACCGCCGATGTTGGTCCCCTGTTCGGTGCTGTAGAGTTCCTGAACCTGCACCAGCGAGTTGCCTTGCAGCTTCGCGCGGGCGAGCACGGTCGCCGATTGCATGCCTTCACCCGGCTTGCTGAAGGCGAAATAGATCCACTGATTCTGTGCGTACTTGGGATGCAGAACGAAATCATACAGGCCGGCGTTCGCGCGCGCATTCACCTTGGGGACTCCGGCGATCGGCGCGGCGGCGAGCACACCGTCACGGACAATGCGCAGCTTCCCGCCGCGCTCGCTCACCAGAATATTGCCGCCCGGGAGAAACGCCATGCCGAAGGGCCGGTCGAGAGCCTTGGTGATAACGGTAACTCTAATCTTGTGCTGCTCGGCCGTGTCGAAGATGAAGGGACCATCGCCCAAGGGAGAGCGGGGAAGATCGATGACGTTGGCCTGGCCGTGTAAAACTGTGGCAAAGATGAGGGCGGTGAGGAGCGGATGCTTCATCGTTCTAATATACGCGGTGCTTCAGGTGGGCGCATACTAGAAAAGGACCGAGGAATAGATTGGAAACGATCTGGCATGACCTGCGGCATGCGGGCAGAACGCTGCGCCGGAGTCCGGCGTTTGCGCTCTCAGCCGGGTTAACTCTGGCGCTCGGGATCGGAGCCAATACCGCAATCTTCAGCGTTATCCAGAGCGTGCTGTTACGGCCCCTTCCTTATAAAGACGCGTCCGAGCTCGTTCAACTTTGGAATACATATCCTCCGGCGGTTCCGCAAGGTCCAGTTTCGGCGGGCGATTTTCGGGATTTCCGGAAACAGTCGCAAACGCTCTCTGAGATGGGCGCCTTCATCGAGCCTTCGAGGAATTTGAACCTGACGGGTGAGAGTGAACCCGAGCGCGTCGAGATGAGGTACGCGACGTCTGGCCTGTTCCCCGTGCTGGGGATCGAGCCGGTTGTGGGACGCTTCTTCACGCCCGCGGAGGACAATCCCGGCGCGCCTCTCACGGTCCTGATCAGTGACCGCTTATGGCGGAGGCGCTTCGGATCAAATCCGGCGATTCTAGGGCACTCGGTTTTGCTCGACGGCCGAGGATACACGGTTGTAGGGGTCATTCCGGAGGTCGGTCTAACGCCCACAACGGACTTGTGGGAGCCGATCGGAGAGTACGAGGCCGGTCCGGACCCCTATCGCTTTCATGAGTTCAGCATTATTGGACGGCTTAAGCGCGGCGTGCCCATCCAGCAGGCGCAGGCGGAACTCACTACTCTGAACGGCCGGCAGCAAAAAGCGTTTCCGGACACGCATAAGAATTTCGGCGTGCTCGTTACTGCTCTACAAGATCCGTCGGCGCGAAAAATGCGGACGGCGCTGCTGATTCTGATGGGCGCCGTTAGCCTTGTGCTGCTGGTCGCATGCGCGAATGTGGTCAGCCTGCTGATGACGAGAAACGTGGCTCGCCAAAGAGAGCTTGTAACGCGGGCAGCGCTTGGCGCCGGCCGGTCTCGATTGGTTCGTCACCTGTTGACCGAAAGCGTTCTGCTGTCGCTGCTGGGAGGCATCGGTGGCCTGGCTCTTGCGGAGTGCGGGCTGCGTGTCATGCGCGCATTTGTCCCGCTCGATCTCGCGTCTTTGAACAACGCCGGCTTGAACCCATGGGTTCTGACTTTCGCACTGGCGCTTAGTCTTCTTGCGGGAATTGGATCCGGATTGATTCCCGCTTTCCAAACATCGAGGCTCGACGTGCATAGCATCCTGAAGGCAGGCGCCCGGGCTACTGGCGGGTCCGGAAAAGAGACGATGCGCCGCGCTCTGGTTATTTCGGAAATCGCGCTCGCGATCGTTCTGTTGACCGGCGCCGGCTTGCTGATTCGAAGCTTCGAGCGCCTTGTGGAGGTCGATCCAGGTTTTCGGCCGCATCACGTCCTCGCATTGGAGATTTCGAGACCGCAGCTTTCTCCATCGGAGCAGAGCAGGCTGACGAACGATCAAAGAATCGATTATCTGCGTCAGCAGTCCACCGAGTACGAGGCCCTCATCCAGCGCATTCGAAACTTGCCGGGCGTGGAAGCCGCGGGCGGAGTGAGCGTATTGCCGCTCGGAAGCGCGATGAGATCGGCTTCCCGCTTTCTGGTGGAGGGCCAGCCTGCTCCCGCCGATGGTGCGCGGCCGGTTGCCGAAACGCGGAGCGTGAGTCCTGGCTATTTCGCTGCGATGGGTATTCCGCTGATGCGGGGGCGTCTCCTCGACGCGCACGATTACGCCAGTCAGAACATCGTGGTGAATCAGGCTCTCGCGGACAGGTTCTGGCCGGGCGGCGATGCTGTTGGGAAGCGCGTCAATTTCTGCTCGCTGGCCGCAGAGCCGTGTTGGACGATCGTGGTTGGCGTGGTCGGAAATGTTCACCAGTACGGCCTCGAAGCAGGTCCCACTTTCGATTCCTATAGCGCATATGGATGGGAACCGTACACCGTGATTCGAACAGCGTCGGATCCAGCGGCCCTCGCCCCGGCAGTGAGCGAAGAAGTTCACAAGTACGATTCCGGCCTGCCGGTCACGCACGTCATGACGCTCGACAATTTGTTATCCGAATCGGTCGCCTCGCGGAGATTGTCCACGTTCCTGCTGGGGCTGTTTGCCGGTCTAGCTCTGCTGCTCGCGACGCTCGGCGTTTACGGCGTGATGAGCTACGCGGTGCGCCTTCGCATGAACGAAATCGGCGTGCGCATCGCATTGGGGGCTCAGCCGCGCAAGATTTGGCGCCTCATCATGGGTGATGGCGCGCGGCTCGTGCTCGTCGGAATCGCCCTCGGTACGGCCGGCTCGCTGGCGCTTACACAGTTGCTTTCAACGCTGCTGTATCAGGTTACACCCGCTGATCCGATTACGATCGCGGGCGTCTCGATGGTGCTCGCCTGCTCGGCGCTGCTGGCCTGCTGCATGCCGGCGCGGCAAGCCATGCGAATCGATCCTGTGGATGCGCTTCGCCTGGATTAAGTTTTAAAAGCCGCGGAGGTCCCTCCGTACAGAGTGGAGCTTCAGGGGTAGGCCGCGTGCGTACTTTTCGAAGTCCGGGTCCGTAGTGAAGATGCTCATTTCTCTCCTATGCGCGATCGCGCAGATCAGCATGTCTGCGGGAGAGACGGCGATTCCCTTGGCTCGGCAGATGTTGCCGGCTTGCGCAGCCGACTCGTAATCCTCCGTGTCGACCGCTTCATCAGGGAAAGCGCTGATGGTCTTGCGTAGCGTCTCAAACTGGCCGTGCGTCTTGATTCCGGATAACAATTCCTGGCGGACGAGGCCAATGATTTTTGCGCGTCCTTGCCGAACCAAATCGGCCCAGTCGTTTACGAGCGCGCGCTCGCGAGTATTAAGGTTCTCCGGCTTTCGCCGCAGCGCGAGCGACCAAATGGACGTGTCCACCAGGACGTTCATGGCACGCGCCGCTTGGCCTTTCGCTCGCGCTTGTAATCATAATGCTCGTCGTATTCGATCGTGCCGATTAAGTCCAGGATGGCGAGTTGCTTTCGCCTCCGGACGTACTCATCCAAGGCCGCGGTGACCGCCTCCTTCTTGGTGCGGTGATGTCCCAGCTTCACGGCTTCATTAATCAAGCGGTCGTCGATTGCGAGGTTCGTCGGCATCGAATGGCTCCACCGCCATTTTACACAGAGGAATGTGTAGAGATATGTGTCGAGCGGCAGCCGACACCCGGCCGCGCTTTTCGGATTAAGATACATCGAGGACGCCCATATGCGACACCTCCTAGCCCTCAGCTTCTTCGCCGGCTCCCTTCTCGCGCAACCCCGGCCCCCAGGGCAGGCCCTTTTTCAGCGAGATTGCGCGAGCTGCCACTCGGCTCAGGGCGGCGCGCCCGACCTCGCCGCGCTCAACGCCATGCCCACCGAGCGCATCTTCGACTCGCTCATGACCGGCAAGATGAAGGAACAGGCGGCCTCGATGACCAGCCGCGAGCGCCGCAATGTCGCCGAGTTCCTGGGGCAGCGCGCCTACAGCGATCCCGCTGCGGGCGATATCTCAAAAATGACCAACCGCTGCCCGTCCAACCCAGCCCTTCCTGATATAAAGGCGGGCGATCTGAACGCCTCGCCCTCGTGGTCAGGCTGGGGCGGCCAAACGAACGCGCGCTTCCAGACGGCTCGTGCAGCCGGACTGACTGCCGCCGATGTGCCCAAGCTGAAGCTCAAATGGGCGTTCGGACTCCCCGGTGGATCGAGCCTCTACTCCCAGCCCGCGATCGCCTTCGGACGAGTCTTCGTCGGAAACGACGACGGCGTGGTGTATTCGCTCGACGCCAAATCCGGGTGCGCCTACTGGGCCTACCGCTCCGATATGTTCGGCCGGTTCGCGCCCATCATCGCTCCGATTTCCGGATATCCAGGCACGCGCTACGCGGTCTTCTTCGTGACCCGCTCGTCGACCGCATATGCGATCGACGCGCGCGATGGTCATCTGCTCTGGAAGAACGCCGAAGTGAAGGACGGCTTGAACAACCTCAGCGCGACCGCCGCCTATTATGACGGCCGCTTGTACGTGCCGCTTTCCGGCACCGAGACGCTGACCGGCGCGAACCTCGACTACGAATGCTGCAAATCGCGCGGGGCCATCGTGGCCTTGGACGCCAACACCGGCAAAGTCATCTGGCGCGCGCAGAGCATTCAGGAGCCGCTGCGTCAGCTCGGCGAAAATTCGCACGGCAAACAGGTCTGGGGCCCGGCGGGAGCATCCGTATGGAACACGCCGACTGTCGATCCCAAGCGCAAGCTCATCTACGCGGGCACCGGGAACAGCTTTGGCCGCATTGCGGCCTCCACCAGCGATTCGATCATCGCCCTGCGCATGGAAGATGGGAAGATGGTCTGGCACCACCAGGAGTTTTCCGGCGACTCGTTCATGGGCGGCTGCCGCGCGACGAATGCCCCGGATACGAATTGTCCGGAGAAACTTGGGCCGGATTACGATTTCGGCGGCTCGTCGGCGATTCTTCAGACCGTGAACGGCAAGGATATTCTGGTCGCGGCGGGCAAGGGCGGCGTGGCGATCGGGCTGGATCCGGACGCCGATGGAAAGCTCGTTTGGCGGACCCAGTTGTGGGAAACGCAGGCTCCGCCGGCTTCGGGTCTGGTGGTCTGGGGCGGCGCATCAGACGGCCAGCGCGTTTACTATCCGTTGCAACAGGCGGGCGGCGGATTGAAAGCGCTCCAGCTCACGACCGGTAAGGTGGATTGGAACGCCCCGATCAATGCGGATCGCCGCGGCCAGGCGGGCCCGGCGAGCGCGATTCCGGGCGTCGTGTTCACCGGCGGTTGGGACGGCATTCTGCGCGCCGTGGATGCCTCGGGCCAGGTGATCTGGACCTTCGATGCCAAGAAGGATTTCCAGACCGTGAACGGAGTGGTCGCGAACGGCGGGTCCTTTGGTCCCGCGGGCGCAGTGATCGTGAACGGAATGGTCTATGTGGCGTCGGGCTACACCGGGATCATGCAGGGCTCGCAAGGAAACGTGGTGCTGGCCTTCGGCGTGGAGTAGATGCGGTGCACCCTTTTCAGTCATGATAGAGATCATGCATATCCGAAGGTGCTGGATGAAGTGGGTGGCCGCTGCCAACCTCCTGGCGGCCGCCGCGTGCGTGCTCCTCGCCGCCGACCCGGCGATCATCACGATTCAAAGCAGGAATCTTTTCCCGGAAAGCATTACGTCTACAGCCGATGGCGCCATTATTATCGGCAGCTACGGAACCAGCACCATCTGGCGCATTCCCAGAGGCGAAAACATCGCGTCGCAGTGGATCGACGCAAGCCAGAACAAGGGCCCGCTGCTCGGCGTCCTCGCCGATGAGAAGTCCGGCCGCCTGCTGGTCTGCCAGGCGGGCGTCAAGACTTTCGACCTCAAGACTGGCGCTCCCAAAGAAACCCTGACCATCCCGGCCGCCAATCCGTTTTGCAACGACATCGCCGTGCGGAATGACGGCACGATCTACATTACCGATACCACCGGAGCCAAAGTCTTCATGTTCCCCAAGGGCGCGACTACGGCGATCGAAGCTGCTTCCGATCCCGTGCTCGCGGGAGCCGACGGACTTGCTTTCTTAAGCGATCCGAACAAGCTGTACGTGAACACGGTCACGACCAGCAAGCTTCTTCGTCTGGACCTCGGCAAAGATGGCAAAGCGGCCAAGATTACGGAACTCAAGCTCTCGCGTCCCCTGGAAGGCCCGGACGGAATGCGCCCGATCGACGGCAAGCGCCTGATCATCGCCGAGGGCCAAGGCCGCACCGCCATGGGCGTTCCAAACGGCGATAGCGTCGAGATCACGACGCTCAAGGAAGGCGGCATGGAGGGCGGCACTCCCGCCGTCACCGTCACGAAGGGCATGGGTTGGACCATCGAAGGCAAACTGCGCCAGCGGGATGCGAAGAATCCGGACGCTGATAAAGGTCCGTTCCGGCTGTTCCCCGTGCCGCTGCCGAAATAGGTCGTGCGGGGGAGCGGCTCAATCCAAAACGGCGCTTCCCAACGCAAACCATCAAGGCGTCATCCGAAGGGATGGCCTCTATCTTCTGTCCGGCAGCGCGAACACATACAGCGCGTTCCCCGACTCAGGATAGTGAAGGTCGGGAGACACCAGCCGGGGCACATTCCGGGGGCTGCCGCCGCCGTTGGCCGTCGTCACGGCCACGTACTGTTTGCCACCCACACTGAATGCCAGAGGAAAACCCTGCACAGCAGCCGGAAGGCGGACCTCCCATAGAATTTTTCCGGTGTTGGCGTCGAACGCCCGGAACATCCGATTTAGGTCGCCCACGAAGGCCACGCCGCCCGCAGTCGAGAGCACCCCGGTCAGGAAGGGCGCGCGCTGTTCGTATTTCCAAAGCTCGCGCATGGTGCGCACATCGTAGGCCGCCAGTTTGCCGACGTTTCCGTTCGAGCCAGGCATCTCGAAGTAGCGGTTCCTGGCGCCTCCGCCCGCCCCATTGCCTTCGGTCTTGTCCACCGTCTGCGCCGCGAACTCCATGCAGCTCTGGCTCAGCGGCACAATCAGCCGGTTGCCCGGCGGATAGTACGACATCGCCGGCCAGTTTTTCCCGCCCTCGGTCGAAGGACAGCTCGCCACCCACTCGCCGATGCGCTGTTCGACGATATCGTTGCGGTAGTGCGGCTCGCCCGTCGTTGGATCGATGGAATCGTATACGTTCTGGAACACCATTTCCTTATGGCCCAGATACGTTCCCGTCTTGCGGTCGAGCTTCCACAGAATGCCCGTTTTTCCCGCGCTGAAGACGTAACGTTGGCCTTGATCGTCCACCAACACGCGCTCGAAAACTTCGTCCAGATCGAGCGTCTCGCCCGGCGCGAGATTGTGATACCACGCGAGCTTGCCGGTGTCCGCATTCAGCGCCAGCGTGGAGTTCGCGTACAAAGTCGCGCCGTTGCCTGATCCGCGGCTTACGCGCATCCACGGCTTCGCCTGCGCCGTTCCCCAGTAGGTGAGATTCAGGTCGGGATCATAGCTGCCGGTGATCCAGGTTTCCGCCCCCACGCGAGTCGCATCCGGAAGGCTCCCCCAGGTATCCCCGCCCGGTTCGCCCGTCAGCGCGACAGTCCAGAAACGCCACAGTTCCTTCCCGGTCTTTGCGTCGTAAGCGCTGATGAAGCATTTCTCTCCGCCGAACGTCTGGCATCCGCTCAGGCCCTGGATCAGCTTGCCGTTCACGGCCAACGGTCCGCTGGTGGTCGAGTGTTCATTCTTCGAGCGATTTCCGATGGTGGTATCCCAGACGACCTTGCCCGTGCGGGCGTCGAAAGCCATCAGGTGAGCCGCCGCGGAAGTAACATAAACGTTGTCGCCATAGACCGTGATACCCCGGATCGAGGGCCATCCGGGATTCGCCCCGTAGCGGTTCTCCCAGATCAGCTCTCCGGTTTTCGCATCCAGCGCCTGCAACACCCCGCCGTTGTTGTTCACAAAAAGCACGCCGCTGTGTACGATAGGCGCGGGCTGGTTGCCGAGGATCACGCCGTCCTGCATGGCCCAGCTCCACACCAGCCGCAGTTCGCCGGCGTTCTGCGTTGTAATCTGGTTCAGAGGGCTGAAGGAACTGGCCTTGTAATCGCGCCGGATCATCAGCCAGTCGGCCGGATCGGGATTGCGCAACATCGCGTCAGTGACGGGTGTGTAGTTCTTCACTTCCCCGGTGACGGTGAGTCCGAGCGGCGTTTGGGGCGCCTGCTTCCCTTGCTTGCCTTGCTTATCTTGCTTGCCCTGAACCGGCGCAGGGCCGCCGCCCGTTTGCAGATACGCCGCGCGCTGCCCCGTTGCGACGCTGCGGATCGTCACGTCGGACGCCGCGGTCAGCGCCTGATTTCCGGCACGCGCGCTGTTGGCATCCAGGAGGAACGCCGCCAGATTCACGTACGAATCGCCCGAAAGCGCGGCCGCGCCCGGAGGCATCGTGGACTGCATGTAGCGAATCAATTCGCCCGCGGTCCGGTCGCCCCACTGCATCAGGAAATTCGCGCCCGCCAGTTGCGGACCCTCGCGCCCGCTCAAATTGTCGGCGTGGCACACCACGCAATTGGTCTGGTAGATCGCGCGCCCGGCTGCGGCCTGGCCCTGCGTGTAAGGTCCCGCGGGACGCTGCTGAGCGTCCATAATCACGCCCAACATCACCACGCCGCAGACTGCGGCCGCCATCGCGAGAATCGTCCGAATCTTCATGTGAGCCCCTGTTCGTAACCGGAGTACCGTCGGTCATCATACTCTGAAATGCGTGCCCTTTGCGAGCTTGCTAGACTGCAATCCAGAAGGGTACGCTTGCTCCCGTATCACGACGAGAATCAGACACAGCGAACCGCTGTGGTCACATTGGGGATTATTGCTGTTTGTGTCGCCGTGTGGCTGGTTGTTCAAGGCGCGGGATCCGCGCGCATGGTGGCCGCGTCGGTTTGCAATTACGGCCTCATTCCAGCCGAGTTGACCGAATCCCTTCCGCCCGGGCGCGGGTTTCCCATGGGGCAGGGAATGGTCTGTGTCATCGATCCCGGACGCGAGATCTCGCATCTGTTTACATCCATGTTTCTGCATGGTTCGTGGATGCATCTGCTCGGGAACATGTGGTTCCTGTGGCTGTTCGGAAACAACATCGAAGACTCGATGACCCGGCCCCGTTTTGTCATTTTCTACCTGATGTGCGGACTGGCGGCCGCGTTATTACAGACGTTCGTGCAGCCCGCATCTCCGCTTCCCATGGTGGGAGCTTCCGGCGCGATCAGCGGCGTGATGGGAGCCTACCTGATTCTTTATCCACGAGTTCGCGTGTATACGCTCCTGCCACTCGGAGTCTTCTTCACCACCGTCGCGCTGCCGGCTTGGGCGATGCTGCTCTACTGGATGCTGTTACAGTTTGTCGGAGGCCTTACCCAGATCGGCGGCGAAGGCGGCGTCGCGTTTTGGGCCCACGTCGGCGGATTTGTCGCCGGAATCGTACTGGTGAAGCTCTTTGTCCGGTCGGATCGCGTCTCCATGCATCGGGCCGGGCGCTGGCGTCCCGAGCGCGTGGGCTGGCGCTGACGCTCAACGCCGCTTCACGCGGCCGCTTCGTCTATCGAGATCACGCGCGGCGAGCCGCGGTAAAGCTCCTCGACAACTTCGGCGCGGTTCTCGAGCACGGCGCGCTGGCTGATCGAGCCCTTATCCGTCAGCTCATGGGCGTCGATCGACGGCGGCACATCGAGTACGATCGCCCGGACAACGCGGTTTGAGCTGCCGGTGCTGGATTTCGCCATGCTGACCAGCAGCTCTCGAAACTTCGCCTGGACCTCGGCGCGCGCCAGCAGTTCTGTCGCGCTCCCCGGTTCCGGAGAGAGCTGCCGGCAGACATCGATATCGGGAAAAATGAGAACGCCGATGTAGTCGCGATCGGCGCCGGCGATCACGACTTCCTTTGCATAGGGCGCGAAGTGAGCCAGAAAATTCACGCGCAACGGTCCCACGCTGACCCAGGTCGCCGTCGAGAGCTTGAAGTCCTCGGCAATGCGTCCGTCGAAGATAAAGCCCTTACTCGGATCCGATTCATCGACGAACCGCAGCGCGTCCCCAATTTTGTAAAAGCCCTCTTCGTCGAACGCGGCGTGAGTGAGCTCCGGCTCGTTCCAATAGCCGGGAGTGATATTCGGCCCGCGCAGACGGCACTCCAGCTTGCGTCCGGAAGGAACCAGCTTCAGTTCCTCTCCCGGTGCCGGCACGCCGCACTCGCCCGCGCGTCGCACGTCTTTTCCGACCCACAAGGCGAACGGCCCGGTCTCGGTCGCGCCGAGCCCGGAAAGCATCAGGATACGCTCGCCGCACGCTTGGATCGATAGCTCCTGGAGCGCGTCCCAGACTTCCTGGGAAATGCCGGCGCCCGCGTAGAACAGCGCCTTCAGGCGGCTGAAGTAGTGCCGCCGCAGCTCCGGGTCCGCGCGCAGGTGCGGGATCAAGGCTTCGTAACCCTTGGGAACGTTCAGCACGATGGTGGGCGCAATCTCACGCAAGTTGCGCAGCGTCTCCTCGAACGCGCCCGGCACCGGCTTGCCCTCGTCCAGGTATAGCGTGCCGCCGTTGTAAAGAATCAGGCCGAAATCCTTGCTGCCCGCGAAGGTGTGATTCCAGGGGAGCCATTCCAGGATCACCGGCGGTTCGTCTTCCACAAATGGCCAGCATTGGCGGACCTGTTCCTGATTGCTGGTCCAGACGCGGTGCGTGTAGATGACGCCCTTGGGCATGCCGGTAGATCCGGAGGTGAACAGAATTTTGAAGACGGTATCCGGCCCGACCTTGGCATGGGCCTCTTCGAGCGCAGGCCCTGCGGCCGCCTTCAGCAAATCCGCGAACATCGTCGCATCCGGAAGTGGATCCCGCGTGCACACTAGTTCGGCATCCGGTGGCATCACGGCCCGGATCGCCTTCGCATATTGCGCGCCGCTCGCCGTAAATACAAGTCCAGGTGTCAGGACCTTGAAGATGTGCTTGAGCTTGCCAAAATCTGTCGAAACGAGCGAATATGCAGTCGAGATCGGCGAATAAGGCACGCCCGCGTACATCGCGCCGAGCCCCAGCAGAGCATGCTCGATGTCGTTACCGGACAAAATCGCGATCGGCCGATTCGTTGATAACGGGCGCTGGACCAAAGCCTGCCCGATCCGGCGCGCCTGCGCCGCCGCGTCCGCATACGTGAGTCGCCGCCAGGGCCCCTCCTTTGTACGCTGCGCGAGGAACGTGCGATCCGGCGTGTGCGCGGCCCAGTAGTCCAGGCGATCCGTCATGCGGCGCGGATACGGACCGAGCTCGAGTTTCGAACGGACGTAGATCGTGCCGTCTGGCTTGCGCTCCAGGATGACGTCGGTCGGCGCAAGGCGGATTTCCCGGACGGGCGTGCTGGTTGGCATCGTGAGTGGAGCGTTTCTAATAGTTTCTCACGACTGGGGAGGCCGTCGGCGCCAGTTTCCGGCCGGCCGTTCGCTGTACAGGTAGGGCGAATGTGAGCGGATAGCGCCGTTGATTGCGAGAGCGAATGCTGCTGATATCGAGTGGGGCCCTATTGCCGGCCCGGAACAGCCGGAATTGCGATTCCCTTGTCCTTCATGAGCGATTCCAGCAGCGCCACGGTTTTCGGGAACGAGTCCGCGCCGCCACGGAGGCCGCCGGCGCCACGGGCAGCGTCGAGGGGCGTGCGGCCCTGAGCATCTTTCGCGGTCAAATCCGCGCCGTGCGCGACCAGGAATTCGATGAATTTGTCGAAGCCGTGTTCGGCCGCGCCGTGCAGCGCGGTCTGATTCGGGACAGCGTTCGCACTGGGAATCTGGCTGCCCCGGCGGTAGGTTTGCGCGATCCGCGCCGACGCGCTGTCGTCCGCCGGCGCAGGCCCAGCGGGAGCCGTGGCTGGACCCGCGGCAGGAGCCGCGGCGCCTCGAGCGCCGCCGCCACGGCCTCCGCGTCCGCCGGCAACGCGGTCTACGACGGAGCGCGCGTTCACGTCTGCACCTGCCTTTACCAGCAGATCCATCGTGGCGAGCACGCCTTCGTCGGTACGGTTGCGGCCGCGCGTGACGCGCTGGCCGTAGTCGACGCCGGCGGCCGCCATCAGCGGCGTGATGCCTTCCTTGCTGGGCAGATCGACAATCGCCTTGTACTCGAGCAGCAGGGCAACGAATTTATCATCGCCGGCCCGCGCCGCGCGCAAAAGCGGCGTAGCGCCCTGGGCGAGCATCTGGTCGCCGCCGCGATCCTGCGGCACGTCACGATACGGCGGACGCCGCTTCAACTGGATGTTAGGGTTCGCTCCCTTTTCGAGCATCATGCGCGCGACATCCAGCGCGCTGAGCTTGTCCGGACTGGGAAGAACCGCCACTGCGCCGTTCCCCTTCATGGGCAGTGTGCTGACATCGGCTGCCATGTAGACCGGCGAGCGGCCGAACAGGTCCCATTTGTCGAGATCGGCGCCGCCCTTCACAAGCACGGCGGCTGTGTCGAAATGCAGGTTCTCCAGCGCGAGCAGCAGCGGCGTCTCACGGTCCGGATCTTCCGAATCGGGATCGGCGCCCGCCTCCAGCAGATGCTGGACGCAGGCCGCACACCCTTCGCGCGCGGCATAGTGCAGAGGCGTGAAGCCGCCCTTGTTCATGTCCTTCGGACGAGGCTCCTGGATGATCTTGCGCTCCCACTGATTGATCTTGCCGTGGTCGTTCAGGTTGGCCTTGTTGGCTGCGAGAAATTTGACCATCTCGGCCTGGCTTTGCGCCGCAGCCCACATGAGCGCGGACTGCTCCCCCCAGGTTTCCTTGGCGTTGATGTCGGCGCCTGCATCCAAGAGCGCCTTCGCCGCATCGATCTTGCCGCTGCGCGCAGCCGCCATTAGCGGAGTTTCCCCGTTGGGGGTCCGGAAATTCGGATCGGCGCCGGCCTTCAGCAGCGCGTCGAGGATCAGCGCGGAGCCGATGATCGACGCTTCCGTGATCGCCGAGGTGCCAAAACGGTTCTTGAGTTTCACATCCGCGCCCGCTTTGATCAGCGCGCGGACAAGTTCCAGGTCGCCGTTCGCCGCGGCGTACATAATGGCCGTGCTGCCGTCTGCGCCCGCGGCGTTCACGTTCACGCCCTTGGCGCTCACCAGGCGCATCGCGGCGAAGTGATCGCCGGCTTCCGCAGCATCCAGCAGCGTCGCGGGTTCGGCGGCAAACGTCATGGACGCTGTGGCCAGCAGGACTGCGATGGCTGCCCCGAGCGTGCCCATCGTTACACCTCCGACAGGCCTTCCGTGCTGTCGCCGATGGATTTCACCGGGATATCGTTGCGCTGGAGCAGCGTGAAGAGCAGATCCGCATGGCGCGAATCCTGCGGATATTTCAGGTGCTGGCCGCCCTTGATCTTTCCGTTTGCGTGGCCCAGGATCGCCGAGGGCAGCGGATCGTTGTTATGCCGGTCGCTGTTGCTCATGTCGCTGCCAAACAGCACCGTGGCATGATCCAGCACCGTGCCGTCGCCCTCTTTCACCGACTCGATCTTCTTGATGAACCCCGCAAACACCTGCGTGTGGTAGTTCTGGATCTGCACCAGCTTGTCCATCTTCTGCGGGTTGTTGCCGTGATGCGAGAGCGGATGGAACCCTTCCGCGATGCCCAGGTTGGTGTAGGTGCGCATGCTGGCTTCGCGGTCCATCGACATGGTGATCACGCGCGTAATGTCGGCCTGGAATGCGAGCGCCATCAGGTCGAACATCAGCTTGAAATATTCGGTGATGTCGTTGGGCGTGCCCACCGGAGCGTCCGGAATCACCAACTCGGGATCGTTGTGCTTGGTGGCCATCTGCACGCGCCGCTCGATCTCACGGACGGAGTCGAGATAATCGCTCACGACCACCCGGTCCTTCACGCCGAGACTGGCTTGCAGCCGCTTCGCCTGGGCCTGCACGCGATCGAGAATGCTGCCGGTTTCCGAAAGGATCTCGGCACGTTCCTTATCGGTATCGCCCTGCCCGAACAGCTTCTGGAACACGGCGCGCGGGTTGCCTTCCTGCGGCAATGACTGGGTCGGCGTGCGCCATGCTAGGCGGGCGCTGCCTAAAGATGTGGTGAGCTCGAGCGAAGGCAGCCGTGTTTCCTGTCCAACGTAGCGGACGGCGATCTGGTCAGCGCTCACACCGGAGTCCGGACCGGACTTGCCGAAATCCCAGGGCTTGACGCAGGTGAGCCAGCCCTGCTCGATGTAGGCGTGGGGCTCGGGCGTTTCCGCGGGCTTGTTGCGCAAGCCCGAGACGATAGTGAGATGCTTGCGGAACGGCTCGAGCGGCTTCAGGATCTCGGACATCGTGTAGTCCGTCCCGGTTTCCTTGGGAGACCAGCGATCCATAATCGCGCCGTGCGGGAAGCCCACGAAGGCGAAGCGTTTCGGAGTCTTGCCAGCAGGGGTTTGCGCCATGGCGGTTCCGGCGGGAACCATGGCATCCAGGAGCGGCAGCGCGACCGTGGCGCCGATTCCTTTTAAGGCAGTACGGCGGGGGATGTGCTTCTTGAACAGGAACATGCTCGCCTCCTTCACAACGCGCACAACGCCACGCACGGGACTGTGCGCCCTTTATCCGTGTTTTATTTTACAGGAGTTTACGGCCGGTGGGGAGGGGGTCTCTGGAGCCCCAGCGAAGCCGCGCATCCATCGGGAAAGTGATCTAGGTCAAGACTCCTGCTCCCGTGAGCCACGATGTCTCCGGCCATATTTGCAATGAAGCGCCTTACTGGTTACTTGCTTGCGCTCAGCACGGGCTGCGGAACGCGGCGCATCTTGAACTGATCGGTATTCACCACCGCCTTCACGATGGCCGAGAACTTGTAGTCCTTGGCTGCCGTCTCTCGCACGATCCCGCGCACCGTCGGCATGTCGTAGTAAGCTTCCGTGCGGCCCATCGAGTACGTCAGAAGGCCCTCGACAAACGTCTGCACGAATTGTTCGGGCCGGCGGAGCAGGGCATTGCGGAGATCGTCCGGACCGTTGAGTTTCGTCCCGTCCGGCAGTTCTCCGGCCGAATCGATCATCGTGTTGGCGAAGCGATCCTTATCCCTCCACATTCCGGTTGCGTCGAAATTTTCGAGCGCGAATCCGAGCGGGTCCATCACCGCGTGGCAGGACGAGCACGCCGGGCTGGCGCGGTGTTTCGCCATCAACTCGCGGACCGTGAGCGCTTTCGTCGTGCCGATGTCCTTGTCATTCAGCGTGGGCACGTTGGGCGGCGGGTTGGCCGGCGGCACACCCTGGAGATTCGCCAGGATGAACTTGCCGCGAAGCACCGGAGACGTGCGGTTCGGATACGCGGCCGCCATCAGGATGGCTCCCTTACCCAGCAAGCCCCATCGCTTGGAATCTTTCAGTGCGACGCGCCGGAAATGATCGCCCTTTACGTCGGTGATGCCGTATTGCAGCGCGACGCGCTCATTCAGGTACGTATGATCGGCCCGCAGCAGATCCACGACATTGCGATCCTCGCGGAAAATGCTGTCGGCAAACAACATCAGCTCCGTGCGGAAGTCCGGACGAGGATCCATGCGGCCGGAAGCGTAGGGGAAGACATCCATGTCAGGAACAACATCGTCCAGCCGCTTCATGTCGAGCCACTGAAACAGGAAATTACTCGCCAGCGTCGTGGCGCGCGGATCATTGAGCATCCGGGTGACCTGCCGGTCGAGCGCCGCCGGTTCGCTGAGCTTCTCCTTGCTGGCCAGATCGATGAGCTCATCGTCGGGAAGCGAATTCCAGAGAAAGAACGAAAGTTTCGACGCGAGTTCCAAATCTGTGATCGCGTACTTTTCGCCCGGTTTCCGCCCGGCGGGGACGCGCTCGCCGCGATACAAAAAGAACGGGCTTGCCAGCATCCCGGTGAGGCCGGCGCGAACACCGGATTCGAATCCGCCCTCCTTCACACCGTCGGCGTAGTATTGCATCAATTCGGCAAGATCCTCATTGGTAACCGGACGCCGGTAGGCCCGCTTAGCCAGCGAAGAGAAGATTTCCTTCGCGCATGCTTCCGGTGTCTTCTTGTCCTTTTCCGGGTTGCAGGTGAAAATGCGCTTCCGGCTGGGCGTGCCGCTCAGGCCTTTCGCATCGAACGGGCCTAGAAGCTGGAATGAGCTGACACGGTAGGAACGGTCCTGGCCGCCGCCCGGAGCCATGATCTGCAACTGGTCGTCGGATTCGGCAAAGCTTTGCCGTCGGAACGTGACGCCGATTTTGTGCGGCCCCGCCGTGGTCTGAAACTTGATGTTCTTCAGGCGGGCGTTGACCCGATCGAGCGCGCCATTCTGCACCTGATCGTAGAGTTTCATGTCTTCTTCGCCGCCTACGACGGTTTCATATACGACCTTGTTATCGACGGTCACCACCAGCGGATTCTCATACTCCATGCCGTTGCCCCAGATGTGTGTGGCCATATCGGCGACGTTGATGCGGTATTCGCCGTCTGCCGGGAGATCGACATTTGCGAGAATGCCGCCGCGCGTGCCCAGCGGCAGTCCGGGAACATGCGTAAGCTGATTACCGGGGGGCGCTTTGAAGGTCCAGCCCTGCGGGCGGGCGTCACCCTTGCCAAGCGCTTCGACAGCCACTTTGCGGGCGGCGATCACGTACTGCTCGATGAAGGTAGGCGAGACCTGAAGGGCGGAGGCGATGTTGTCGTATCCTTGCGCGGTGTCATCCGGCGGAAGCAGTTCGGCGCCGTTGACTTCGACCGCGAGCAAATCGCGCACCGCGTTTGCATATTCCTGGCGATTCAGCCGGTGCAGCACTTGCGCGTCAGAGATGTAGGCCTGGGTCGGGACCTTATCGAGCGAATCCTCGAGGAATGAGACCAGGGAGTCTACCGCCTTGCCATCCGGCTGTCTGGCGCCCGGAGGCGGCATGACGCGCCCGCGCAGCTTTCGGACCGCTTTTTCGAACAGCTCGGGATCTTTGGCGATACTGGCGGCGGTGATGCCTTCAAAGCTGGCGCCGCCGGTCTTGAGCCGGTCATTGTGGCAGCCCACGCAGTATTGCTTGACAGTGGCAAGCTGCGCTTCGCCCGAATCCTGCGCCTGGCCGGGACGCGAGGCGCTAAAGACGCCAGCGAGTCCGATCACAGCGATCAGTGGAATCGAGGTTTTCAGCAGAGTCTTACGCATTGAAACGAACATGATTCGCGCTGATTCAGTATACCCTTCCCGCGCGCCGCGAGCATCCGTCCGGGCGGGCGCTCCTCGCGGCGGTTTTTGCAAACAGCCAAGCGATCAGAATTGGCAAACCGATTTCGGATGGTTGATGCCGGCGCCGCCGGCGCCGACGTGAGCTGCGACGCTTAGGCGTCCGGGGAAAGATATGCCCACAGGCTTTCGAAGGACCGGCGGATGAACTCATCCGCATTGCCCATCTTGTCTTCGTATTCCTTGGCCGGTTTGGCCGCGACGCCTTCCGATGGGCCGCGCCCTTTGTTCAACATTTGAACCAGGCGATCGTAGATGGTGCCGTACATATCGATCTGCGTGGTGATCTCAGAGAACGAGAGCGCCGGACCGACTGCCGGAACGATCTTTGTATCGTTGTTCGCGACGCTCTGGATCCGTTGCAGCCCGCCGACGATGCCCCCGATCCAGCCCCCGGTCCACCAATCCACCTCGGGCCAGCCTTGTCCGTAGGCGACGCCGCCCACGGCCAGGACGTTCTGCTGCGGGAAATACACGTAGAGATCGCCGTCCGTGTGCGCCGCGTCGGGGATGTATCCGTAGCGAATTCCCGAATCGAGCGCGCCTTTGTCGTAAAAGGTCTTGTTCGGCTGCGCAACCTTCGGAAGTTTCTTGAACGTCTGGTGGTTCCAGGGCCAGGTGATGTTTTGCTGGAGCCACAGCCGCGTGTTTTCTTGGGCGATGATCGTGGCGCCGGCTTTCCCCAGGCTCTCGTTGGAGCCGGTTTGCTCGGGATGCCAGTGCGTATTGAAGAGCGTCCGGACCGGACCGCCATTGGGCAGCGCAGCCACGGCCTGCGCCAGCGCCGCGGCGTTCTGCGCGAGGCCGCCATCGACCATCACAACCCCGTCTGTTCCAGTCTGCACGACCACGTTGGCGCCGGCTCCGGTCAACAGGTAAAGGTTTTCGCCCAACGGGGCCGAGGCGATCTGCGGCGTCTGCGCAAAAACGTAGGGCGCAGCCACACCCGCCGCAGCGGCCTTCAGAAACGTCCTGCGTGTCGAAATGACCATGGTTCGTGCTGATCCAGTATACTCCGCCTGGCTCCCAGCGCACATGCTTCAGCGTATTCCGCTCTTGACAATTGTCGAGAATCCAGTTATAACCGTCGAGAATTCAGGGCGCGATTGCAGATGTTCGAGGCATACAGATCGTGCGAAGGAGACTCTCCCATGCGTTCTTCGCTGCTTCTTATTCTGTCAGCCGCCGCGCTAGCCGCCCAAGCACCGGCTGCCTTCGAAGTCGCCACGATACGCCCCAGCGAAGGGCCGATCCCCGGCATCCCATTCAATCTCGGCCAACAGCGGACGACGCCCGACACGCTGACGGCGCGAAATACCGCGCTGCGGGAGATCATTCAGCGCGCGTATGGCATCAGACCCCAGCAACTGGAGGGTCCCGCATGGCTCAACGAGGTGAAGCTGGACCTGGTCGGCAAGTCGCCCAAACCGGCCACGGATGCACAACTGTGGGCCATGGTGCGCCCTCTGCTCGAAGAGCGCTTCCACATGAAATATCACGAGGAGACGCGCGAGGTTTCGGGCCTCGCGATGGTGGTTGGGAAAAAGGGGCACAAGCTGAAAGCATCCGAAGGCGGCAGCAACAATCTCGCTATGAACGGCGGCGTCTTCACGGGGAGCAATGTGACGCTGGGACGCCTGGCGGGCCTTCTTTCGGCCGTTTTGCGCCGCCCGGTCCGCGATGAAACGAGTCTGGAGGGTACCTACGATTTCGTCATCAACACCCAGGCATACGCCGGCCAGGGCGGTCCGCAGGACCTCGCCAGCCTGACCATCACCGCCTTTCGAGAAGAGCTGGGTTTGCAACTGGAATCACGCAAGTTCGATACGCAGGTGATGGTGATTGACCAGATGGCACGCGCGGCGGACGAGAATTGATCCGGACGTACCATCCCGTATTGCTTGCAATCGCTTTGGCTGCTGCCTCGCTAACCCGAGCACAGGCGCCGGGAAGAAAGCCGCTGTAAGCACAACCGGCCTACCGCTGCTGCTGTTCCGGCGCCGGCGGCGTGTTGCCTCCGGGGCCATTCTGCGGCGGCGGCGGAGCCGGCTTCGGCAATTCCGCCTTCCCATCCAGCGCGAACGCGAACATCATCGGCGGATTCTCGATCTTCTCGTTGTTGGGACCCACGGTGGTCGCCGGACGTCCTAAGCCGCCCTGGAACGCCACAAACTGCTTGCCGTCCACTTCATAGGTGATGGGAGGCGCCATACCGGTGCGCCCGGTCTGGACTTCATACAGGATCTCTCCCTTATCGGCGGTCACCGCGCGGAAGCGGCCGTCGTTCATCACCTGGAACACCAGGTTCCCGGCCGTCGCGGCAGTTCCGCCGCCGATCCCGCCGCCGCCTTCGATGCGCCACACCAGTTTCTGGTTCACCGGATCCCACGCTTGCAGCGCTCCGCGCATCCCATCCGCGCTCGGTGGGCCGATCGCCGGGCTGTCAATCAGCTTGGGCGTTCCGCCGCCGCGCGCGTAGCCCGTCGAACCTGGTTGGAGCTCTTTCGTCGCCGCGTAAGTGAACGGCATGAGCGAAACCGGAATGTACACATACCCGGTAATGGGGCTGTAGGACATCGGCGCCCAGTTGTGCGCGCCGCCGCCGGTCGGGAACAGAGAAATCGGATCCGTATCGTAGTAGGCCGCGGGATTCACCATCGGGCGGCCCTTGGCATCCAGACCGGTGGCCCAGGTGGTCTTCACATAGGGCGCTCCGGAAATGAATTCGCCGGTGATTCGATCCAGCACCCAGAAGAAACCGTTCTTCGAAGCCTGCGTGATCACCTTGCGTGTTTTGCCCTTGATATTGAGGTCGAGCAGCATCAACTGCTGCACGCTGTCGTAATCCCAGTTATCGTTGGGCGTCGTCTGGAAGTACCACTTGAGCTGGCCGGAGTTGAGGTCCACGGCCAGGATCGAGCAGGTATAGAGATTGTCTACGTTCTGCGCGCCGCGGAATTTCTGCACCCAGGGTTCCGCGTTGCCGGTGCCCACGTAGACCAAGTTGGCGTCAGGATCGTACGCGAAGCCGTCCCAGACAGCGCCGCCGCCGCCCTTGGTCCAGAAGTCGCCGCCCCAGGTTTTGAGAGCCGCGGCCATCGCCGGGTTCTCGGGCGGGAGCTCCGGATTGCCGGGCACCGTGTAGAACTTCCAGGCGAAGTGCCCGGTCTGAGCGTCGAATGCCGCGAAAAAGCCGCGCGTGGGCTTATCGCCGCCCGATGCGCCGATGATCACTTTGCCGCCGGCGATCCGCGGGGCCATCGTCAGCGTGTATAGATCCTGCGGATAGGCGACGCGCGATTCCCATACTGGCTTGCCGGTGATCGCATCCAGCGCCTGGAGCCGTCCGTCGTTCAGCGCGGCGATGATCATGCCGTTGTACAGCGCCAGGCCGCGGTTGACGATGCCGCAGCAGATCTTCGGCCGCACCGCGGTCTGGTTGATTTCCGGATCCCACCGCCATAGTTCTTTGCCGGTCTTGGCCTCGAGCGCGTAGACCACGCTCCAGGTGGTGATGCCGTAGAGCGTGTTGTTCCACACCAGCGGTGTACCTTCCTGATTTCCGCCGCCCGCGCCGGTCACATAGGACCATTCCAGTCCCAGGCGCTTTGCATTGGTGTCGTTGATCTGCTTTAGCGTGCTGAAGCGGGTCTCGCCCTGATTCCGGCCGTAGGTCAGCCAGGAGCCCGGCAGGGCATCGTTCGCAATGTTTCCGGCGTTGCGGAGGACCTTGCCATCCACGTTCACTGCCTTGGCGTTCCCCGGCCGGGCGGACGGTTGCGCCTGCAGCCAAACGGCGGCGGAAAATCCGAGAATCCCGAATGCTAACGCGGCGTTCGCCCATCCAAAAGTACGCATGGAATGTCTCCCTGGCTTGATTCGACCAACAGTATCACAGAAATCCGTCCGCTTCACTTCACCATGTGCGCCCGGTCTTTTTCGTTCTGATTGCAGAACATCTCGAAAATATCGTTGTTCGGAACCAGCTCGTGAGCAATCCGTACGCTGAATTTGCGGCTGTAGATCTGAGGATCATCGAACGTCATTTCGACATCCAGGTGCCCGAAATCGCGCCGGTGATAACGCTCGGTCACATGCATGTTTTCACTGCGCGGGTGTCCGATGGCGTCGAGCGGCGTCCGGTCATTGAATCCGCGGGACTCCACGACAAAGGTGTCGCCTTCCCAGCGGCCGATGGAATATCCAAGATACGCCGGAAACTCGAATGTGGCGGGGAATTCGCGCCCGTCGGTGAAGATCTGGCGGCGGAGGTTGTCGACTTCGTACAGGATCAGCGTCTCTTTCGGCGCCTGAACGATTTTGAACGGTTCGGCCAGCAGCCCGGCCACCGGCCAGCCATACTCGCCGTGGCAAACGTTATCCACGTGCTGCTGGGCGGCGCGCCGCTTCATCGCCGCTTCACCCTGGGGCGTCATTAGAGACTCGCCGGGTTTCAGATCGGCGAAGATGTTCAGCGCGTATTTGTGCACTGCTTCGAGTTCCATGCCGATGAGCGCGGATCGCGATTCGGTTTCGTAAGCGTCGCCGAGCATGCGTTTGAACTCGGCGACCGGCGTGAGCTCGTGCGCCCAGACGCCGGTCAGATCCGGTTTGCCGTCCGGCGTGCGCGGCGCCGGCGCGGACAAGTTGACGGTTCCGTCTGTAAGCCGCGGCGCGCCCGGATCCGTGTAGTTCAGCCATTGCGCGTTTGCCCCGAGGCTGGCCAGCAGCGCGGGGACCAGCAGCCGCAGGCACTTTATTATTGGATATTCCACAACATGATTCTACATGCAACCGCGCGGGGCGCCCCGATTTAGCGCGGACGCGTTCTATCATGATTAAGATGCTCCAAGAGAATTCGATGAAAAACATGTGCAGAGCGATGGCAATGACTGCTGCTGCGTTGCTGGTTTGCGGCGCTGCAAACGCGCAAGTGACGCTGAACTCGGTGCGGGTCGGCGCGAAAGATACGGTAGCGCTGGCAAAGTTCTATGAGGCGGCGTTTGGCATGCAGGAGGTCAACCGACTCAACGGGCAGGGCGGCCCGGAAATCTTCATAAACTTCGGGGCGACGCCCGAGGCCGCCAAGGCCAATAAGAGCGAGCCGATCGTCATCATGCATCGCGACTCCGACGACCTGAAGGACCCGGTTCCGCATATCATCCTGAACGTGAAGGATATGGCGGCGACGGTTGCGGCTATCAAAGCGGCCGGAGGCGCGATGGCCGGCGATCCGCGTCCGTTCGGAAATACCGGCATCGTCATCGGAATCGCGATCGATCCGGCGGGCAACCGCCTGGAGCTGATCCAGCGGCCCTGAGCAAGCTCCGCTTGTGGGGCAGGATGTTAACCTGCGCGAGGGGTGGTTACCGTCGCCTCCGTGCTATTGGTGCGGGTCCCCCGCAGCCGGCGCGGGCGCGCCGCCGGGCTTGGGCAGCTCGGCTGTGCCGTCGAGCCCGAACACCAGCAACCGGGGCTTGACGGCCGTAGTTACGCCGTCGCTCACGCCCGGGCTGGCCGTGCCGCCGGAGCCGCCCATCAGGGCGATGAATTGTTTGCCCTCAACGGCGAACGTGATCGGCGGTCCCATGCCGTTGCGCATCCCCGTAGCGATCTCGGCCAGCTTCTCGCCTTTGTCGGCGGAGTAGGCAATCAATCGTCCGTCGGGCGCAACCTGAAACACCAGGTTGCTCGCAGTGCTGAGAGTGCCGCCGTATCGGCTGTTGCCCACAGGCGCCCGCCAGCGGGCCTCCTGCTTCACCGGATCGTACGCGACCAGAGTTCCCGAGATTCCGCTTCCCAGCGGCTCTGGACCGATTGCGGGTCCGGTCGGCTTTTTCTCCATCCCGGCCGTGTTGGTATTTAATCCCGTCAGGCCGACCCCGCGTGCGGTTTGCGGATTAAAGTCGTAATTCACGGCGTAGTTGAACGTGTCTGAGCCGCGCGACGGGATGTACACTAACCCGGTTTGCGGATTGTAGGACATGGGCGACCAGTTGTGCGCCCCGCCTCCGCCCGGCGACACCGGAACAGGATCCTTTCCGTATTTCACTTCCGTGTTGATGATCGGCCGCCCCGTCTTTTGATCGATCCCCTTCGCCCAGGTGACGCGCGAGAACGGTTGCGCGGAGATGAACTCGCCCGTGACGCGGTCGAGCACGTAGAAGAATCCGTTCTTGTTGGCCTGCATGATGACCTTGCGAGTTTTCCCGTTGATGTTCAGGTCCGCCAGGATCATCTGCTGCACGCTGTCGAAATCCCACTCATCGCCCGGAACCATCTGGTAGTGCCACTTGAGCTCGCCCGTATCGACGTGCACGGCGACGATCGAGGCGACATACAGATTGTCGTGCCCGGTGCTGACATCCTTGGTGCGGAGCGCCTGCGGCCAAGGCTCGGCGTTGCCGGTGCCCACGTACAGCAGCTCGCTATCGGGGTCGTAGGAGATGCCGTCCCAAACCGAGCCGCCGCCGCCCAGCTTCCACCAATCGCCGTCCCAGGTCGCCGCGGCTTTGCGCATGGCCGAGTTTTCGAAGCCCTTGGACGGGTCGCCGGGAACGGTGTAGAACCTCCAGGCTTCGCGGCCGGTTTCGGCATCGTAGGCAGCGAAGAAGCCGCGCGTCGGACGGTCGCCGCCGGCTGCCCCGACGATCACTTTGCCCTTGGCGACTCGCGGCGCCATGGTCAGCGTCTGATCCTGCTGCGGGTAAGCCACGCGGGCTTCCCATACCGGCTTGCCGGTCGCGGCGTCCAGCGCCACCAGCCTTCCGTCATTCACCGGCACATACACCTTGTTGTGATACAGCGCCAGCCCGCGATTCACGACCCCGCAACACAACCGGTCCTGCGTGGCCTTGCGGTTCACCTCCGGATCCCACCGCCATTTCTGCTGGCCGGTGCGCGCATCGACGGCGAACACGATGCTCCAGTTAGTGACGCCGAAGATCGTGTTGTTCCACACCAGCGGCGTGGCTTCCTGATCTCCGCCGCCCTCGCCGACCTCGTAAGACCACACCAGGCCGAGGCGTTTGACGTTCGAAGCGTCAATCTGCTTGAGCGGGCTGAAACGCGTTTCGCCCGGCGTCAGACCATAGGTCAGCCAGTCGCCATCGGAGGCCGATTTCGCGGCGTTCTTGAGCGCGGCGTCGTCCACTGGTTTGGCCTGGCCGAACAGGACCGCAGGCGACGTGAGAAGCGCGATCGCAAAGAAGTGACGCATAAAAACGCGAGTCTAGCACGTTTTCCAGGAAAAACGTCCACGTGCTAGGCTTGATCGTTACGGGAATTCAAGATGTTTCTTCAGAACGCCGTCGGGGACGCGCTCAACAACTCGGAATGGGCGTTCGCGCTGGCGGAGTGCGTTCACATCGGCGGGTTCGCCGTAGGCGTGGGAACCATCGCGCTGGTGGACTTCCGGATGTTGAACCTCGGACTGCGGCAGGAGAGCGCCGCTCGCATTTTGAAGTATACGGAGCTGTGGACCGTAATCGCTTTGCTGTTCGTCCTGTTCTCCGGTGTAGCGCTGTTTTTGTCCCAGGTCGATGTTTACCGCGTGAATCTGATCTTTCCGATTAAGATGTACGTGCTCGCCGCGGCGCTCGTCTACAATTTCACGATCCATAGGAGAGTCGCGACCATGAAGGATCCGCCCCCGGTCCTGAGCAAGGCAGTGGCGCTGGTATCGCTGCTGCTGTGGGTGTCGGTCGTGTTTGGCGGAATTTTCACCGGGTTCCTGGTGTAACCAGTGTCGATTGCTCACGATATCCAGAGCATTCCGGTTCTTTCAGAGTTCAGCGAGTCCGTGCTGGCGTATCCGATCGTTCTTTCGACGCACTTGGCCTGCATCGCGCTGTTCGGCGGCATGATCCTGATGACCAATCTGCGGCTCCTGGGACTCACCTTTAACGGTCTGACGATCACTCAGATGGTGACCAGCTTGCGTCCCTGGAAACGCCTGGGAGGAACGGTGATGATCGCGACAGGTTTGCTCCTGGCGACGTCTGAGGCGGAAAAATACGCGCCGAATCCCTTTTTCTGGACGAAAATGATAATTCTTGGTCTGATCGGCGTGCACGCTCTGATCTTCCGTCCGATTGTCTACAACCAGACCGAAGATCTGGATGCCTCAACGGTCATTCCGGCCAAGGCGAAGGCGGCTGCGCTTCTCTCGTTAGTGCTTTGGACCGCGATGTTTACGATGGGAAGGCTGATCGCTTATTGGGATTAGCGCCGATAGGCCGGCTGGCTGGCCGCCGCTTCTCGGGAAGGCCGGCGTGCCGCGGGGCCGAATTATTGGCCAGCGACGTCAGCTTGCCCGCCAGCGAGAGCAACGGCCTTCCGGCGCCTGGGCTGGTCAGGTGAATAAGATATAATCCGCCTGATATCTCGCTCCCGTGGAGGCATGCTCAACAATGTCATTGCCCAGGACCAAACGATTCCTCAAAGCCGCCCAACTGGTTGCTGCCGGCGCAATTCTGGCGCTGCTCGCACAGACGGCCACAACGCAACAAGCCGCCCCTTCCAACGCGAACTGGCCGAGCTACGGCAGCGATCGCGGCAACACCCGCTACTCCCCACTCTCCCAGATCGACGCCAGCAATTTCTCAAAAATGCAAGTGGCGTGGACCTTCAGCACCGCCAATCTGGGGCCCGCGGCCGAGACCAATCTGGAATCGACGCCGCTGGTGATCGATGGCGTGCTTTATTCGACGGCTGGCGAACGGCGTGACGTAATCGCCCTTGACGCCGCCACCGGCGAGCAACTGTGGATCCATCGCGAAGACGAAGGCAAACGCGCGGAAGTTGCGCCGCGGCGTCTTTCCGGCCGAGGCCTCGCGTATTGGGCCGACGGGGACGACAAGCGCATTGTCTACTTCACGCCGGGCTATCGCATGATCGAGCTGGACGCCAAGACCGGCAACCGCATTCCCAGCTTTGGCATCGACGGCGCGGTCGATCTCAAGCAGGATGACGATCAGGAAATCGATCCGCTCTCAAGCGAGATCGGCATTCACGCAACTCCGGCCATCGGCAGAAACACCATCGTGGTGGGCGCGGCGCACAAGCCAGGCGGGGTGCCCACCAGCAAAACGAACGTCAAAGGGTACGTGCGCGGATACGATGTCCGCACCGGCAAACGCAAGTGGATCTTCCACACCATTCCCAAGCCGGGCGAGTTTGGATTCGATACGTGGCTCCAGGATTCCTGGTCCTACACCGGCAACACGGGGGCGTGGGGAGAGAGTTCCATCGACGAGGCTCGCGGCGTGGTCTATGTCGGCGTCGAGGCTCCCACCGGCGATTTCTACGGAGGGCCGCGTCCGGGCAACAACCTCTTCGGCGAAAGCCTGGTCGCGCTCGATCTCGAAACTGGCCAGCGCAAGTGGCATTACCAGTTCGTACATCACGGCATCTGGGACCACGACAACCCCTCCCCGCCGATCCTGGCCGATGTTCCGATCAAGGGCCAGCGAGTCCCCGTCGTAGCGCAGCCCAGCAAGCAAGCGTTCCTCTATGTATTGAACCGGGAAACCGGCCAGCCTGTGTGGCCGATCGAAGAGCGTCCGGTGGAGAAGGGCGATGTGCCGGGCGAATGGTATTCGCCTACGCAGCCGTTCCCGACAGCTCCTCCGGCATACGAAACACAGGGCGTCTCTGAAAATGATCTGATCGACTTCACGCCGGAGCTGCACCAGGAAGCTTTGGAGATCGTGAAGCATTACAAAATGGGACCGATCTTCACGCCTCCGGTGGTGAGCAAGGCGGAGGGTCCCTGGGCGACGCTGGTCTCGTCGCTGTCCGGATCCAACTGGATGGGCGGCTCGATCGATCCGGAGACCGGCATTGTGTACGTTGGCTCCAGCCACGGCATCCTCGGAATCTCGCTGGTGCCTTCGGGAACGCGTTCGGACGTAGGATACATTTCGGGCCGCGCGCCGGGCGCGCAGGGAGCGCTGACTGTAAAGGGGCTGCCGCTGGTGAAGCCGCCGTATTCGCGGATCTCGGCGATCGATCTGAAGACCGGGACGATTCTGTGGCAGGTTCCGCACGGGGACACTCCGGATACCGTGAAGAACAACCCGGCTTTGAAAGGGCTGAATATTCCGAAGACCGGGCGCGGCGGCGCGGCGATCACGCTGGTGACGAAAACTCTGCTCATCGCCGGAGAAAAGGGCACGGTCACCATGGCCGACGGCCGCACGGGAGCCATGCTGTGCGCCTACGACAAGGCAACCGGACGCGAGGTCGGCTCAGTTTACATGCCCGCGCAAGCTACCGGCGGCCCGATGACCTACATGGTGAACGGGGTGCAGTACATCGCGATCGCAGTGGGCGGCAACATCAATGGAAAACCGCAGGCGCAGTTCATGGCGTTCCGCTTGCCAAACGAAAACGCGCCGAAAGCGAAAAAAGGCGGGCCGCGTGCGCCGAACCCTGAGGATCAGTAGCAGGCCGCATAATCACGCTACTGCTCTGGCACCGGCTGCGCGAATACCAGGCGGTGGCCGTTCAGATCCGTGACCTCGAATTCCAGCATGCCGTATTCCTGGCGGCAGAGCCGACGCGATATCAGGTTGCGCGAAACCAGAGAGTATTCTTCGTACAACGCTTGTACATCGTCCGTCACGATGTAGATGTCCCACGCATCGCGCTCGGTCCGCCCTGGGTCCGCCGGCGCCGCATAACCAGGATGCTGTTGCAGGAAAATCCGGATCTCGTCGCGCTGAAGCATTGCGAAACCCGGCGGAAAGTACTCCGGCTCAAACCCAAGCTGCTTGTACCACTCCATCGTAGGTTCGATATTACCGACCAGAAACACCGTCGTCGCATTGCACAGCTTCGCGCGGCGGACCATTCCGGGGAATATACCACGCCGATGGCTGCTCCGCGCGCCCTGGAACGTGGTATAGTGGCGCGTTGCATCGTCACGATCTGACATGAACCTGGCTCACGTTCATCTCCTCCTGAACCATGTCCCGACCGTCGGCATGATCGTCGCCCTGGGCGTGTTCCTGGTGGCGATCGTGATCAAGAGCGATGATCTGAAGCGCGCCAGTCTGGGAATGTTTTTCTTCATCGCTCTGCTCGCGCTCCCCACATTCGCTACAGGCACTGCCGCTGAGTTGGCGTTGTCGAAGAATCCCGAGGTATCGACGCCGATGATCCAGGCGCACGAAACCGCTGCCTTCATCGCGCTTTGGTTCCTGGAGTGGACGGGCGGCCTGGCGTGGCTGGGGCTGTGGCAGTACCGGCGCTTCTCGCGCGTCCCCCAGGCGACGCTCATGTCGGTCCTGTTGCTGGCGCTGGTCAGCTTCGGCCTCATGGCTCGCGCGGCGAATATCGGCGGGGACATCCGGCACCCGGAGATTCGCGCGAGCGCGGCTACGGCGGAAACCGCGCCGGCGAAACAGCCGCTGGCCAGGGTTATGGGCGATGCGATGGTGAACCTCAAATGGGGCTGGCCGGCCGCCGAGACGGTTCATTTCATCGGGCTCTCTCTCCTGGCCGGCGTGGTGCTGCTGGTAGACCTGCGAATGCTGGGTTTCCTAAAGGCCATCCCGTTTTCGACGCTGCACCGCCTGCTGCCCTGGGGCATGCTCGGGTTCGGCATCAACACCGTGACGGGCATGCTGTTTTTTATCGGCGCTCCGCCGGATTTCTACGTCACCAACGGCGTCTTCCTCTGGAAGCTGGCTTTCATCCTGGTTGCCGGAGTCAACGCGCTGTACTTCACCGTGGTCGATCAGGCCTGGACCGTGGAATCCGGTGACGCTCCGCCCATGGGGGCCAAAGTGGCCGCCGCCTCCGGAATCTTCCTGTGGGTCGGCGTAATCTTTTGCGGCCAGATGTTGCCGTTCCTGGGGCATTCGTTCTAATGGCAAGCTGGACGGATGCGGTCATTGTCACTCTGATTGCGCTCGGCGCGGCCGTCCTGGTGGGTGTGCTGGGATATCTGGCCGATAAGAAAGGAACCGAGGACCATTGACGGAATTTCTGGACACGATCGAGAACCTCGGCTTGAGTACTTGGGTGCGCGAATCGCCCTCAAAGCTGGCGTATCCGACGGTGCTCTTGCTGCACGTCCTCGGTATGGGCGTAGTGGCGGGCATCAGCGCCATGATCAGCCTGCGCCTGCTGGGCGTTTCGCCAAAAACGCCGCTGAAACCCCTGGAGCGTTTGTATCCGCTCATGTGGTGGGGATTTTGGGTGAACGCGGTCACCGGAACGGCTCTGCTGATGGCGAGCGCGTCAAAAAGAATGCTCGATCCGATGTTCTACATCAAGATGCTTTTCATCTTCGCGGGCGTAGCTCTGCTCCAGCGTACGCGGAATAAGGTGTTCCGGAATGCGGAGCCGGAAGTTCCGTTGCCGGAGGGCGCCAGGACCCTGGCGTGGGCGAGCTTGATCTGCTGGTTCGGTGCAGTGACCGCGGGGCGTCTGTTGGCGTATATTTAGTCTCGGCTGGCAGGGCCCAAAAAACGAGCGTTCTCGCATGATGAACCCACTGGTATCGGGCACGCGAGGCGGGCGGAGCTCCCAGGTTCCCGGAGGACAGATTGATCGATGAAATTATTGGAGTAGACACTAAGCGGCCGGTACTTCTCACGACGCAGGGATCCGTCGGATTCGGCGGAAGAAACCTCGTTGAGGAAGTGCGCCTGGTTCAAGCTCTTCTCAACAACGTACCGGCGGTGCAGGGCGGGCCAACTTCAGCCTTGGCTGTGGACGGAAAGTGCGGGCCGCTCACCATCGGGGCCATTCAGAGATTCCAAAGGGCGAAACTGGGTATGGCGGACGGCGTTGTGGATGCGCGAAACCGCACGATTCGCGCGCTCGTGCTGTCCAGCATCGAAACCGGCAAGCCGATTCCGATGGGACCGGTCACTCGACTCGCGACTCCCGATGAAGTCAGGGGTACGGGCTGGGTGCTGGGTTTTCCGTTTGACAAGCTCCAGAACGCTGTGGCCGGCGCTCCGTCTCTGCCCATCCCCCAGAGCCCGATTCGAGCCGATGCAAGGGCATCCCTGGTTGGGAGCGCAAGCTCGGGATTCGGCAGGCCATTTACTCCTTCCGGATGGACCATTGACAACAGTGTGGGCTCCTTCGATATCACCATCAAGGACACGGGAGTGTACGCGGCTACGATGGAAGTTTTCTTTGACAGCGATCCTTCGGTTCGGCAGAGGCTGAAGATCGCTGGAGTGATTAAGAGCTTCAGTCCGTCTGGCGGTCCGCCGTTCGGGGCGGATCTTGCGCTGCCGAGCTTTGCTGCAACGCAAGGCAAGATTATTCGAGGGCTCACTGGTTTCGCACCCATCAACGCGATGAGCTTTACCGGCGTCTGCGGAATTTCGTTTGCGGGGATAAACGCGCAACTGGGCGTCGGCGGCCGCAATGGGGTATCCGGGACGCTCATCCAGTTTCAGTGGATCCCGGCCGCGCCTCCGGGAGCCTGCCTCGGATTTGCCTTGATGGTCGGAGTTCAAGTAGGTGTTCCTGGCGCGTCGGCGGGCGGCGGTACGGGCGTTTGTGTTCCCTTATAGGCGGCGAATCCTACTTGATCTCAATCTGGATCTCTTCGGCCCTCTGATCCCCGACGTTTTCCGTGGTATGGCGATAGGCGTCGCGCCAGGCGACGTCGCCCGGCCGGCGTGGATTGTCCACCTGTTTCCCGTCCGCCAGGGTCATAGTGGTGTGCAACACCGTGAGGTATACGACCACGTAGGAGGGGTGCTCGTGCGTGGGACCTTTCAGATGAGGCTCCAGGATCGTCCGTAGCACGCGAACGCGGTTGTTCTCGATCGGCACCAGATGGTGCATAGGATCGAGCTGAACCGGATCGAGGGAAACCGGCCAGCCTTTGGCGGGCGGCGCGCCGGGCTTCAGTTCCACGAGCACGTATTCCAGAGGCTGATCGGACAGGTTCTCTTCGACGGTCTTGGCTGGATCGAACCAGGCCACGTCGCCCGAATTGTGCGCGGTTTCCACGCCATTCCGGCGCTGACGGGCATCGGTGAGGTATACGGCGACAGAGGCAGGATGCTCCTGCTCGGGCGATTTTTCGTGCGGCGCCTGCTTGACGCGCAGGACGCGCACCCAGGGATTGTCGATTTCAACTTTGGTCTGAGCGGCCGCCAGAGAGCCAGGGATCAGGACCGCCAGACACATCCGTAAATACATACTGTGATAATAGTGCGCAAGGAGACGCGATGAAACCGGCCGGGCTGGTTCCGATTCTGCTGGCGATTCCGGCGGTGGCGCAGACTTCAGCCCCGCACGGCACGCGGATCGGCCAGGTGCAGGCGGTGTCCTCGAAGAAGTGCCGGCGTCCACCGCAGCGGCCCTGGACATTTCGGATCGTTTTCGCGAGATTGTCAACGCGGTTCGTTCTTCAGGCATCCAGCCTGTCGTGGGACCGGGGCCGCCCGTCTTCGCATGAACGGCGAGGAGCAGCGATACGCGACCCTTCCGGCGCCGCTGAGCGCCCCCGTGGTGTGGGCCGATATTCCAGGGCAGGGAAGGTATTTACTGTCCTTTAAGCCCCGTGCGGATGAGGGATTTCAAAGGGGCGGCCAGGTGGTTGGGAATTCGCTGGTATTTTCCTCCGGTGAAAACATTTTCCGCATCGATTGCGCCGACCGTGTCGCGACCGGATCGGGAATGTACAACATTTACGTACGCAGGGATCCGGCGGGGGAGCCGCTTGGGGATTCTGCGGTCGTCAGGTTCGGCGCGCAGCGTTAGAACCTTCACCGCTGGCGGAGCGGGCGCAGCGTCACACCGTCAGACCAGATTTCGCGCCCATCGGAATCGCGCAGACGGCCGCGAGGGCGGTGACAAGAGCCCCCTGGTTCCCGGTCTTGTCTTCCCCGCGCCGTGACGCGCTCGTGCTGCGATTCGCGGCCGGCCCCAGGGCGGACGCTGCGCTTGACTCTGCACCGTTCGAGGCGCATCATGTCCTGCATGAATATTCGAATCGCAACGACCGTGCCGGCTGCCGCGGCCGTGTTTCTCCTGTGCTGGATGCCGGCCGCTGCTGGACAACAAGGGGCGGCCAAAGCCAAGGCGGCCAAGAACAGCGGTCCTTCCGGTCCCGCGCCGCACATGCCGGATGGAAAGCCCAGCTTCGCCGGCGTGTGGCAGCCGCCTCGCATGGCGGACGTTACCAAGGACGAAGCCTGCTGCAAAGGTGTGAAGGAGTTGCCGTACACCGCCTGGGGCAAGCAGCAGTGGGAATCCTACGATGCTTCCAAGGGAGACTACGCCGGAAGCTGTCTTCCGTTCGGACTGCTTCGTTCCGTGGGCGGGCCGCATCCGGTTCAGATCATGCAGGACGACAAGTACATTGCTTTTATGTTCGAGCAGAATAGCTGGTTCCACGTCACGCCGATCGACGGCCGTCCGCATCCCAAGGATTTCGATCTGACCTGGTTCGGAAACTCGGTCGGGCATTGGGAAGGCGACACGCTGATCATCGACACGGTCGGTTTCAACGGCCGCACGCGGATTGACACGATCGGCCACCCGCACAGCGATCAGTTGCACACGGTCGAGCGGTTCCGGCGCACGGATCTGGGTCACATCGATTACGTGATCACGATCGACGATCCCAAAACGTACACCAAGCCTTGGGATAGCGTGCGCCGCTGGACGCTGCACCCGGAGTGGGAAATCATGGAGTATTCCTGCGAGGAGAACAACAAGAGCCTGTGGGAAGGGCGCATCAAGGTGCCGCCGGCCAGCCAGTAGCTGCTGCGTGGAGCGGGCTTCAGCCTGCAATTTGGGCTTTAGCCCAAGCGCCGACGGCGGCTGAAGCCGCCGTGGGGCGGGTTTATAAAACCCGCCGAAGGTTGAAAACCTGCCCACAAAAAACAAACGGGGCGGCCGGAATGGCCGCCCCGCGACTCCCTGCCAGAGCCTGCCCTACTGCCGGGCTAGCGTGATTTTGGGGGTCGAAAGATACCCAACCACCTCATCCTTCTTTACCTGATTGATCACGATTTCGTACGGCTGACGGTTCCCGCCCACGTACACCTGCACCGGTTCGTTAATGGTCCGATCTTTCTTCTCGACGCGCTTGTCGTCGGCCAGGACCTCCAGCGTGAAGCGATTCCGCTTCACATTCGCGTTCTTCAACTTCAGCGTGACGTTCCCGATGCGCTTGTCGCCCTGTTTCTTGTTCAAATCGAACTCAAAGTAGTTGCGCTCCCCGAGTTCGCGCAGGGCCGCCAGGTCCTTGGAGTTGGTGGCGATCAACCCGCTCATCACGCCCATGTCGCCCGTCATCCGCTTGAGATCCGCCACGGCCTTTTCCAGACCCGACCGGGCGTCCGCCAGATCCGACTTCACCGTGGTCACTTCCGTCTTCACATTGCCGACATCCGATGTCACGGCGCTCACCTTGGAGTCGACGCTAGTGGTCGCTTCCTTCAGATCGCCGATCTGCGCCGAGACCTGCTGTTGCTGATCCTGAATCCTCCGGGCGAGTTCTTGCGATTGCTTCTGAGCCTCGGCCTGAGCCCGTTTTAGCGCGGCCGTAGTGGCGGTGTTCGCGCCCTTCATGGCTGCGGTCATCTCGTCGTCGAGCGCTTTCAGACGCTGCTGAAGCAGCTCTGTGGTTGTATCGCCCAGTTTGGCGATCTCGGTCTGAGTCTCAGCCCGCATCCGCGCCATCTGGTCGTTCGTATCGCCGGAGCGCTTGAGCAGGTATGCATCTCCCGCCAGCGCCAGCACCAGTCCCGCGCTCAATCCAATTACTGCATGTGAAGACATGTTTGCCTCCTTCGGCCAGGCTCACTTTTTGCCTCGTGTCCTGTTGCCAACCCGTAGGAGCAAACGCGCTGCCAATCTTGGCCCAGCTTCCGCAGGCTCGGTGTACTTACTTATCTGGCATGCGGTTGCGTCCCGAATTCACCCGGATGTGCGCGCAAAACCTTAGAAAAACTGCGGGTAAGGTTTACCTTTCGGATAGGTTTTACCCGGAACTTCTTGGACAAAACATTGCGAGGAGCGTTTGATTTGGCTGCGTTACTTCGCAGGACGCTATGGCCTGGCATCCACCGCAATCGTGCCGGTGTTCGATGTCAGGCCCCCGATGCTCAAGGTAACCGGAATGGCGTCGCCCACGGGCGTACCCGGCGGGATCCTTGCGTTCACCACCCACACGCCCACCAGCGTCGGAGCGAGGCCCGCAAATTGAATGTCCGTCACGGGCACATTGCCGATGGCCACGGTGGGATTCACCAGGTTGCTCGCCAGCGGATTACTTGGCGAAGGCGAGCCCAAGGACGGGCGATTCCGTACGTCGCCCAACCCCGTCGCGTAGATAGAAACATACTCTCCGATATGTGCGGGCCGGGAATTGGGAAACGCGCCCACGGGAGCCGCCGTTTCTCCAGTAAGGGCGATAACCGTCCGGGCTTGTCCTGTTCCGTCTATCCGGGCGGTCACAATGGCGGGAGAATAAGCCTGCAAAGTGACATCGATTGTCACGGACTGCGTCCCCGACGTCAGCGCCAACGATGTGCGGATCGGCCCGGGTCCGCTGAAGAACGGGATCTGGAAAACCACAACCTCTGGGGATACATAATAGAGCGGCAACGGCGTGCCTCCGGCTGTTACCGTGACTCCGCCCAAGGTTAGGGGCCAGGAACCGCCCAGATCCGCGATGGCGGCCTTCGGCGCCAAATGCGATCCATACAACGACGCCAAAGTCCCTTTCCCGAGCGTGTTTCCGCCAAGCGTGTAGACCAGACTCACGAATCCTTGGGACGTCGCCTGCGGCGCCGGACCAATATTGAACCCGATCACATTCGAGACTCCCGCGCCGCTCGATGCCGTAAAGGCTGTAATGGCGCCGCGGCCGGTGAATGCCAGGATACTGGCCGGAATCCTGGCTGTCAGACGCGTCGCATCCACGAACGTGGTCGCCAGGTTTTGTCCGTTCCAGCGGATCACCGTGGTGGATCCAAATCCGGATCCGGTCACGTTGATCGTGAGATCCGGACTGCCCGCATTGGCAGTGGACGGATCGACGGAAGCGATCAAAGGCTGCTGGGTGCCGCCCGAGCCCAGCGGAACGATAATATCCCAGACGCTGCGGCCATGGGTCGCCGCCCGGAGCAGGCGCGATTTCCGCTGCATCGCGAGCGAAGTAACCACAACTTTCGGCAAGCCCTGCCCGAGACTCGACCAGGTGACGCCGCCGTCGGTGGTCACCATCACGCCGGCATCGGTGGCGATGTAGAGGGTCTGCGAAAGATCGGGATCGATCACCAGGTCGTTCACGGGGATGTCCGGAAGGTTCCCGCTGATGTCGGTCCAGGTGCTTCCGCTATTCGTGGTCTGATAGACGTGGCCGGACAATACGCTTCCCGAGGCAAAGCCGGAAAACGTGGCGTAGGCTGTTCCGGGATCCACGGGATCCACGGCGATGTGCGTGACAGACCGGAAAGGAAGGCCGTTGCTCCGGTTCGCCCAGACCGCGTTCATTCCGTCCTGGATGTCGTTGGTGACTTTGATGAAGGCGTCGCTGGTTCCCGCATAGACCGTGTTGGAATCGGACGGGGCGATGGCGATCGTTTTCAGGGTTCCGAATTGCCCTCCGAGCCGCGGAGACACGGCTTTCCATTTGCCGGCGCTGTCCTGGCTTTGCCACAAGCGATAGGTTCCGAAGTACAGAGTCTGCGGATTCGACGGATCGATCACGAATGGCGCGATGAACTGAGTGGTGTCATTCGGATCGATTCCATAAGCGGCTGGCAGCCAGAAATCGGCGCCGCTGAGGTTTGTGGTCCGGCCAATGGCGATCCGCTGGCAGGCGGAGTAAGCCAGTTGCGGCGCCGAGAAATCGATAGCAGTGAAGCCTCCGTCCCCGCAGGTCACTTCGCTCCAGCTCACGTCGCCGCTATAGCGCTGTGTCCCGTTGTCCTGGGTTCCGCCGATGGCGGAGGAAATATTTTCAGGATCGACCGACATGCCAGGGTAAAACTGCGTGATTGCCAGAGTATCGTTCAGAGTGTTCCAGTTAATGGCGCTGGCAGGAGCCGTGATGTCGGTCGTGTAGTACATTCCGCCGTCGTTACCGATGTATAGCTTGTTTCCATCGGGAGTAAAGGCAAAGGCGTGCTGGTCGACGTGGGTTGCCACCCGATTGGGTCCGAAGGGTCCGGGACCGCCCCAAGTGGTTCCGCCGTCCAGGCTGCGGAAAATCGGTGTTGCGCCGGAAAAAACGATATCCGCGTTCGCTGGGCTGACCGCGATCGCCGTGTTGTACCACAACTGGTTGCCCCAGGAAGCCAGGTTTGGAATCGGCAACTGCGTCCAGGTGATCCCGCCGTCGGTGGTCTTCCAGATTCCCAGCAAGTTGCCGAACGCGGCAGCGGAGGAGTTCTGCACCTGCGCGTAGATCGTGGACGGCTGCGAAGGCGCCAGCGCCAATTGAATGCGGCCGATATTCGCGACCCCCGGCGAACTGAGGCCCGGAAGCTTGAACCAGGTCAAGCCTCCGTCGGCCGAATGGTAAACGCCGTTGCTCGCGCTGCCTCCGGTGTTTCCCAGGGCGGCAAATACACTGTTGCCATCCCGGGGATCGAACATGAGAGAAGTTCCCGTGCCGGGGAGCGTTTGGGACCACGTCTCCCCGCCGTCGGTGGATCTCCACAAGCCGCTCTGAGACGCGCAAAGGACCAGGCCCGTGACCGAGGGGCTCACCGCCATGGCTCCAATCCTATCCCGCAGAAATGGCCCGACGATGTTGGTCCAGGTTGCGCCGCCGTCGGTCGATTTCAGGATGCCCGCGCCATAATAGCTGTCGCCGCTGAAATTCTCCTCGCCGGTCCCGACGTATACCGTGTCCGGATTTTGCGGATCCAGGGCGATGGACCCGGTGGCGAGCGAAGCCTGATCGTCGGTCAGCGGCTTCCAGTTGAGGCCGCCGTCGGTGGTCTTCCAGACGCCGCCCTCGGCCGCGCCCATGTAAACCACGTTGCTGTTCCTGGGGTCGATGGCAATCGCAGTGACGCGTCCAGAGGTGACCGATACCGAACCGGCCCCGGTTGGCCGCGGTCCGATGAGAGTCCAGTTCGCCGCGTCCATAGCGGCAGCCGGAGCGGCGTTCTTTCGGGCGGAGGCCGTAACCGGACCCTGGCGCTGCTGGCGGGCGATCCGGTCGATGCGTCTGAGCTCGCGGATGGCGGTCGCCCGCGCGCCTGCCGGGATGTAGCCGAGCGGGAATTCGCGCTGGCTGTAGAACCATTCCTGCCGGGCTCGGAGGGTCGCGCCGGACGGCCCTCCCCACTCCTGCGCATTCAAAAGCGATCCGAGCGAGAGAATGATGACAATTCGGAGAGAAGATGTCATGAAAAAAGGATGATCTTCGAAAGTTTACCTGAATTTAGAGTCATAATGCTCGTTGCGCGACGCGCTTTATGCCAACCTCGCGGAATTCGTTAAAATGGGCGCTCCTGGTCCGCGATGCTGCTCGCCATAATCCTGTTTCTGGGCATTCTCACGATGTGGGTTCCCGCGCGCTGGGCCGTCAGCGCGTTTCAGCTCGCGGTGTTCGCGCTGGCCGGCGCGCGTCTGATCGAACGCGCGCGGCGCGGAAAGAGTGTCGGCATCCATTTCACCGGCGCGCTTTTGGCGGCGGCCGTGTTCTGGGCGTTGCTGCAAATCCTGGGAGGTTGGACCGTCGATCGGTTCAGAACCCTGAGCGAGATTTTGGTTTGGATGACCAACCTTGCGGCATTCGCGCTGGCGCTGGAAATGAGCGCGGACGCGCGCGAGCGCGAAAATTTCCTGGCCGCGTTGCTTTGGTTCGGCGCCGGCATAGCCGTTATCTCTACGCTGACCGTATTTTCGTCTCCACCTGGAATCGCGTTCTGGCGATTCCATTCCGGCTCGGATCTGCCGATGCTTGGACCATTCACGTACTACAACCAGTACGCCGCGTTCATTGAGGCCGTGCTCCCGATCGCTTTGGTCCGTGCCATCCGGGATCCTCGGCGCCGGTTCCTGTACAGCGTGGTCGCCGCGCTCCTGCTTGCCTCGGTGGTCGCGGGCGGATCGCGAGCTGGGACGATTCTGTGCATTGCGGAAGTCTTCGCGGTTCCTCTACTGGCGTCGCTTCAAGGATTTGCTTCGCGCCGCAGCGCTGCGCGTGTGCTGCTCGCCAGCGCCGGAACGCTGGCGATCCTGGGCGCCGTGACCGGATGGGATCGCATCTGGAAACGGCTCCAGGAGCCCAATCCCTACGCCGTCCGGAAAGATTTTCTTCTCTCCAGCGTGGCGATGGTGCGGGATCGTCCCCTCACCGGATTCGGGCTGGGAACCTGGTCGGAGGTCTACCCAGGCTTTGCCCGTTTTGATGACGGCCTCTTCGCCAATCAGGCCCACAGCGATTGGGCGCAGTGGGCATCCGAGGGCGGCATCCCGTTCTTTCTGTTGATGATGCTGGTTGCGATCGGCGCCGTTCGCCCGGCGTTCCGTTCCCTGTGGGGGATTGGGCTCCTGGCAGTTTTCACACACGGTTTGCTGGACTACCCGATGCAGCAGCGGCCCGCCTTGGCCGCTTTCTTTTTCGCGCTGTTGGGCGTTCTCAGAGCTTCGCGGCCGCCCGGGACTCAGGCGGCTTACCGAGACGGCTTTAGTACTAGCTGAGAATTTTCGCCTAACCCGCACCTATTCCTTCCTTTACCTCCTGCCGATTTCAGTGTCATAAGGGTCCGGATATACGTCCGGACGATGGAAAGGTTTATCCATGTTTTCAACAACTTTGCTTGCGCGAATCCTCCGCGCTTCTGCCGCGATTCTGTCCCTAGCTCTGTTCGCGGCGGTAAGCTTCGCGCAAGTTACCGATGGCAACCTCATCGGCACTGTTTACGACCCCAGCGGAAAGGTGATCGCCGAGGCCAAGGTGGCCGCGCAGAACACTGAGACCGGCGTGATCTCAGAGGCGAAGTCGGACCAAAGCGGGGTGTATCGCTTCAACAATCTTCCGGTCGGGAGCTACACGCTGACCGTGTCTTCGCCGGGATTCGCCAGCACACAGATGAAGGATGTGGGGATCCAGCTCAACAAGACGGCCACTGCTAACGTTACGCTGACTGTGGGTCCGGTTACCGAATCGGTCCAAGTGGTCGCTTCCGCGGTTTTGATTGACACTACGACGGCGCAAATTGCCAACATCTACGTGAGCCGGCTTGCGGCCGATCTTCCCGCATCTGCCAATCCGGCGGGCGGGTACTTGAATCTTTCCTTGTTGGGCGCCGGAATCGCCAGCGCGGGCGGCATCGGCGCGGGAACGGGCCCTTCAGTTGGGGGCCAGCGCCCCCGCAACAACAACTTCATGATTGAGGGCACGGACAACAATCGCAAGGACATTACCGGCCCTGTGGTGACCCTGCCTAACGATTCGGTGGCGGAATTCACGGTTCTGCAAAATCAGTTTCCAGCCGAGTTCGGGCATTCCTCGGGCGGACAATTCAGCGCGGTGATCCGGCGCGGCAGCAACGACGTTCATGGAACGGTGTACGACTATATGCAAAACCGCTATCTCACGGCGCTCGATCAGGCCTGGAAGCGCCAGGGGATCTTCGACCGCCCGCGCTACGACTATAACCTGCTCGGCGGCGCCCTGGGAGGACCGATCAAGAAGAATAAGATCTTCTACTACGGCAACTTCGATTACAATCCGACAGGCTACGCCAGCACGGCCGGATCCGGCGTTTGGGCCCCGACAGCCGCCGGGTATGCCGCGCTCGCCGGTATTTCCGGCGTCTCCCAGACCAATCTGGATGTGATGAAGCAGTATGCGGGCGCCGCGCCGCAACAGAGCGCCGATTACCCGAGCGTGAACGTGAAGGGCACCGCGATCCCGGTTGGCATCGTCCCGATTCAGGCGCCTGGTTATCAGAACATCTACCGCTGGCTGGCTTCGGGCGACTACAACATCTCGGAAAACGACCAGTTCCGCCTGCGCTACGCTGCCAACAACACCTCTCGCATCGATACGGCAGCCGCGCTGCCAGCGTTTTATTTCCCGCGCCCGACGACCGCCAAGCTGTTGTCGCTCTCCGAGTTTCACGCGTTCCGTCCGAATCTGGCGAACGAGTTCCGCCTGGCGTTCAACCGGTTCAACGACGACATCCAGGTTCCTGATCTCCAGTTCCCCGGGCTGGATATGTTCCCGAACATCGTCATCAGGGACTTGGGAACCAACATCGGGCCGAATCTCAACGCGCCTCAGACGGTAATCCAGAACACGTATCAGCTTGCGAACAACGTTACCTGGATCAAAGGCAATCACAGCCTGAAGTTCGGGTTCGACGGCCGCGATATGACTTCGGGCATCAACTTCATTTCGAACATTCGCGGTCTGTATCAGTACCGCTCGCTGGAACGCTATGTTCTGGACCTGGTTCCCGATTTCCTTGCGCAGCGCGCCGTGGGTGGCAGCCTGCCCTATTCCGGAAACAACTTCGCCCTTTATGGCTTCGGCAGCGACGATTGGAAGGTGACGCGGAACTTTTCTTTGAGTTTGGGACTGCGTTACGAATTTACGTCTGTGCCGAGGTCGATGAAAGAGTACAAGCTCAACAGTTTTGCCGATGTGCCCGGCGTGCTGACGTTTTTCGAGCCGCAGCCGCAGAAGAAGAACTTCGCGCCGCGGATCGGGTTTGCATATTCGCCCGGCAAATCGGGCACAACGTCGATTCGCGGCGGGTTCGGCATCGCCTACGACCAGATTTTCGACAACATCGGGCTGAACGTGAGGCCGCCGGAAGTGAACTCGATTGTGAATAGCCCGGTCACGAACACTCCGGGGTACCTGGCCGCGGGCGGGATCCTGCCAAGCGCGACTCCCCCCGACATGAATGCTTCGCAGGCCCGCGCGCTGACGAGCGGGTGGCTCGGCAACCAGAAGCTGGGCTACGCGATCAACTGGAACTTCGGCATCCAGCACGTCTTCGGCAAGGACTATGTGGTGGATGTCCGTTATCTGGGCAACAAAGGCGTCCACCTTTTGCTTCAGACGCAGCTCGGACGCAATGCCGTGGTCACTGATACGAACTATCTCCCGACCTATCTGCAAGCTCCTTCCCAGGCAGATCTGAACGCGCTGCCCCTCACGCTTGACCAACTCAACGCCGAGAAAGCCGCGCGGGCGAATGCGCTGGCGCCGTATGGATTCAAAGCGGTGATCACATCGTACGTTCCCCAGGGGAACTCGGAATACAACGGGCTCGCAGTCGACGTGACCAAGCGTTTTTCGGGGCATCTCACCTTCAAGGGCGGCTACACCTGGAGCCACCTGATGGACGACAGCACGATGGAGCTGAATTTCACGGCGTTGACTCCGCGGCGTCCCCAGGACTTTTATAATTTACGGCCGGAATGGGCTTCGTCGGCGCTAGACCGCCGTCATCGGCTGACGCTGACCTGGCTGTACCAGACGCCGTGGTTTGAAAAGAACCAGAATTGGCTGCTCCGCAATGTACTTGGCAATTACCAGGTTTCCGGCGTCTACACGGCCGAGTCGCCCGAATGGGTAACGCCTCAGAGCGCCACCGACGCGAACTTGAACACCGACCCGGTGAGCGATCGCGTGATCGTGAACCCGAACGGTATCCCGGGAACCGGCAGCGACGTAACGGCGCTCAAGAACAGCGCCGGGCAGACCGTCGCTTATTTGGCGGTGAATCCCAACGCGCAGTTCATCCGCGCGCAAGCGGGCGCGCTGGCGAATTCCGGCCGGAACATCCTGCCCACCAACGGCATCAACAGCTTCGATGTAAACGTCATGAAGCAGTTTTCGGCCGGCGAGCGTTATCGCTTCGAGTTGCGCGCCGATTTCTACAATGCGCTGAATCATCCGCAGTACACGCCGGGCCGCCTGAACAGCGTGCTGAGCTTCAGCCATGCCAACGAGACCAACTATCTGACGCCGGGGAATCCGCTGTTCGGAAAATGGGATCAGGTGTTTCCCAGCAATGCGCGTGTGATTCAGCTCGCTGCGAAGCTGAGATTCTAGGCCGGGCCTCCGGGCGAACGCCCGGGGCTTGTAAGCTGGAGGTATGCGCACTCTCGCAGCGATCGCCCTGCTTGCCCTGATGTCCGCCTGCCAGCAGCCTTCCGCGAAGGAAGAGGCGAAAAACGAGCCGCTCAAACAATACGCGCTGCACGGCGAAGTGCTCCGTCTGGACCCACAAGGCAAGATCGCCGCGATCAAGCACGAAAAGATCGGCGACTGGATGGAAGCCATGACCATGGAGTTCCCGGTGAAGGATCCGGCCGAATTCGACAAGCTGAAAACCGGGGAAACCATCAACGCCACAGTCAACGTGCAGGGCAACCGCTACTGGGTGAGCAATATTCAAGAAGCGCCCGCGCAGGCTCCAGCGTCCAAGTGAGTCCGCGCGTCGTGATACGCTAGAGTATTGCGCCGATACTATGCCCGCGCAGGTCAGCGAGTCTTTTGTCCTGCGCACGTACCCCTACCGGGAAGCGGATCTGATCGTGAGTTTCTTCACCCGCGACCAGGGAAAGCTGCGGGGTGTTGCGCGGCGGGCCAAGCGCCCGAAAAGCGCCTTCGGATCGGGTCTGGAACGGCTGTCCCACGTCCGGATGGCCTACTTCCTCCGCGAAAACTCCGAGCTGGCGAACCTGGCGAGCTGCGAGCTGATCGAATCGCAGTTCGGATTGCAGTCCGATTATGGCTGCTCCCTGGCGCTGGATTATTTTACGGAGGTGACCGAACAACTGATGCCGCCGCACGAGCCGAGCGAAAAATTCTTCCGGCTGCTGAGAGCCACGCTCGAGACTCTGCGCGCGGGCGGCAGCATGTGGTCCGCCGTGGATTACTTCACGTTGTGGTCGGTGCGGCTTACCGGCGTCCTTCCCGAATTGCGCGTCAGCAGTGAAACCGGAGAGATCGTGGAAGAAATGTTCGGGCGCAGCCTGCCGGATCTCACGCCGCGTGACTGGACCAAAGCGACTCTTTCGGGACTGCGGCGCAACCTGATCCGCGCGATGGAGCATCACGTGGAGCGCAAGTTTCTCACCGTCCCCTTGCTGGAAGCCTTGTAGCTCATGGACACTTACCAAGACACCGTTTTCAAACTGAAGCGCTACTGGGCGGAGCGCGGCGCGATTATCCAGGAACCGTACGATGTCGAGGTCGGCGCAGGCACCATGTGCCCCGAAACGTTTCTGCGCGTGCTGGGGCCGCAGCCGTACAAAGTCGCTTACGTGCAGCCCAGCCGGCGTCCCGCTGATGGGCGCTACGGCGAAAATCCGAACCGGTTGTACAAGCACCAGCAGCTTCAGGTGATCCTGAAGCCGACACCCGACGACGTGATCGATCAATATCTGGGCAGCCTCCAGGCCATTGGCATCGATCTTTCCAAGCACGACATCAAGTTCGAGGAAGACAACTGGGAGTCGCCCACGCTGGGCGCCTGGGGGATCGGCTGGCAGGTGATGCTGGACGGGCTGGAGATCACGCAGTTCACCTATTTCCAGCAGTGCGGCGGCATCGATCTGGATCTGGCCCCGGCCGAGCTTACGTATGGGTTGGAGCGGCTGTGCGCGTTCCTGCAAAACGTGGAGAGCGTGTTCGATATCGAGTGGGCGCCGGGGATCCAATATCGCGACGTGCGCCTGGCCGACGAGGTCCAGTTTTCGGTGTACAACTTCGAGATGGCGTCGGTGGAGCGCCTCTGGCGCCTGCTGGACGAACACGAGGCCGAATGCAAGGATCTCCTTGCCCGGTATGAAAAATATCCGGAAAAGCGCCGGTTTCCAGTGCTGGCGGCATATGACCAGGTTTTGAAGTGCTCACACTTGTTTAACCTGCTCGACGCGCGCGGGGCGATTTCGGTCACGGAGCGCGTCGGCGTGATCAAGCGCGTGCGCGACCTGGCCGTCGGCGTCGCGAGAATATGGGCCGACCAGCAGTCGGAATCCGAAGGGGCCGCCGCGTGAGCCTGGATTTTCTGCTGGAGATCGGGACCGAGGAGATCCCGCATTGGATGATTCCGGGCGCGCTGGAGCAGCTTGCGCACAAAATATTCATGGGCCAAGTGCCCAAATTAGACGCCACACCCCGCCGACTCGTCATGCGAGCGACTGGCCTTCCCGAGCGCACGCCGGATAGGGAACAACTCATCAAGGGCCCGCCATTAGCTGCTAGCGAGCAAGCGGCCATTGGCTTTGCGAAGAAGCACGGCGTGGCGGTTTCCTCTCTCCGCAGGTCGGAAGGCTATTACGAGTTGGTCAAGACTATTCCCGGTCGCGCGTCCATTGAAGCTTTGGCTGAAGAACTCCCTCACGTTATCCTCGGCATCCAGTGGCCGAAAACCATGTACTGGACCGATCGCAGCGGGCCGCGCTTCATCCGGCCGATCCGCTGGATCGTCGCACTGCTGGGTGATGAAGTGATCCCATTCGAAATCGGGGGAGTCAAAAGTGGCAATATAACACGCGGCCACAGGATTCTTGGCTCGCAAAGTATACCGATCACCATTGCCAACTACGAAAGCGAACTGCGGCGCAACGGCGTGATCCTGGCCGCGCACGAGCGGAGGCATAAGATCGAAAAGGAAGCCGCGGACCTGGGCGCCAAACTCGATGGCGATCTAGTGGAGACGCTGACCTACATGACCGAGTTCCCGACGGCCATCCGGGGCGATTTCGATCCCGCATATCTGGCTCTGCCCGCCGAAGTGCTGACAACCGTGATGCGGCATCATCAGAAATATTTTTCCGTGGAAGATCCTGAGGGCCTAGCCCCGAGCTTTGTCGCGATCATGAATACCTCGGGCGATCCCGAAGGATTCGTGAAGCGCGGCAATGAACGCGTCCTCCGCGCCCGCTTCAACGACGCGCGATTTTTCTGGGACGTGGACCAGAGCAAAAAGCTCGCGGATCGCGTGGACGACCTGGCGCACGTCACGTTTCAGGCGAAGCTCGGTTCATACAAAGAGAAGACGGAACGCGTGGTCGCTCTCGTGAAAGAGCTCGGTGGCAACGAACACGCGCAGCGCGCGGCCCTTCTATGCAAGTGCGACCTGACCACGGAAATGGTGAAGGAGTTCACCGATCTTCAGGGCGTGGTGGGCGGCCTTTACGCCAAAGCTCAAGGTGAGCCGGAACCCGTCTGGCGGGCGATTTACGAGCATTACCAGCCGCTCAGCATGTACGATTCGATTCCGTCGGCGCCGGAAGGGCAGATCGTGGCCTTAGCCGACAAGCTCGACACGCTGCGAAGCTGCTTCAGCATCGGCTTGGTGCCGAGCGGATCGAAAGACCCGTTCGCGCTGCGCCGCGCGGCGCAAGGAGTCGTCAAGATCCTGGTCGAAGCCAAGCTCGAGTACAAGCTGGGCTGGCTGGCGCAGGACGGCTTGTACGACTTCCTGATCGAACGGGTCCAGCATTACTTCCGCGAAGTGCGCGGCTTCAAGTACGACGAAGTCGACGCGGTGCTGGCATCGGGCTGTGGGACCCTTGCCGATGTGGAGTTACGTCTGAAGGCCTTGGCAGATGTGCGCCCAAGTGAGAACTTCGAGCCCCTCGCAGCGAGCTTCAAGCGCATAGGAAATATTTTGAAGCAGGCCCACTTCCAACCCACGCGCCCATTGGACCCCGCCTTGCTCGAGCCGGGCCCGGAACGGCAACTTTACATCGAGTACAGCCAAGTTCCTTCACCCACTGAGGGCGCGTCCTATCTGGAAACGTTGACCGGTACTGCGAGCCTGCGACCGACGGTGGACGTTTTTTTTGACAAGGTCCTGGTAAACGCAGAGGATGAAACAATCCGGGCAAACAGATTCACTTTACTTCATGACCTTCTCAGCAAGGTCTCGACGGTCGCCGATTTTTCGAAGATCGTTACATCAGGAGATAAAACGAAATCATGAAAAAGTACGTTTATAGTTTTGGCGGCGGTACGGCCGAGGGCGACGGCACGATGAAAGACATCCTCGGCGGCAAGGGCGCCGGCCTGGCCGAGATGAGCCGCGCGGGCGTGCCCGTGCCTCCAGGTTTCACGATCTCCACCGAGGTCTGCAACCTGTTTTTTCAGAATGGAAACAAAGTGCCGCGCGAGATCGATGACCAGATGTTCGATGCGCTCGCGAAGCTCGAATCGCAGATCGGCAAGAAGCTCGGCGATCCCGAGAACCCGTTGCTCGTCAGCGTCCGCAGCGGCGCGAAATTCTCCATGCCGGGAATGATGAATACCATCCTCAATCTCGGTTTGAACGACAAAACCGTGGAGGGCTTGGCCAAGCGCAGCGGCAACCCGCGTTTCGCCTACGACAGCTACCGGCGCTTTATTCAGATGTTCGGTGAGGTCGCTCTGAACATCGACATGGCCAAGTTCGATCGCATTTTCGAAGCCCGCAAGCAGAAGGCGCGCGTGAAGCTCGACACCGAGCTCAGCGCGTCCGACCTGAAGGCGATTATCGCCGAGTATCTGAAGCTGGTTCAGAAGGAAACCAAGAAGCCGTTCCCGCAGGATGCGCGCGAGCAACTGGTGATGGCTCGCGACGCGGTATTCCGGTCCTGGTGGAATCCTAAGGCCGCGTATTACCGCAAGATGGAGAAAATTCCGGACGAGATCGGAACTGCCGCCAGCGTCCAGGCCATGGTGTTCGGCAATACGGGCGAAAACTCCGCGACTGGCGTCGGTTTCACACGCGATCCCGCGACCGGCGAAAAACTCTTCTACGGCGAGTTTCTGATCAACGCGCAGGGCGAGGATGTGGTCGCCGGCATTCGCACGCCCCAGCCGATCTCAGAGCTGGAAAATGTGATGCCTGAAGCCTACCGGCAGCTTCGCGAGATTACCGCGAATCTGGAACATCACTACCGCGATATGCAGGATTTCGAGTTCACCATCGAGGACGGCAAGCTGTACATGCTCCAGACTCGCAACGGAAAACGAACGGGCCAGGCTGCGGTGCGCGTGGCCGTGGAGATGGAACAGGAAGGGCTGATCACCAAGAAAGAAGCGGTGCTGCGCGTCGCGCCCCAGCAGCTCGATCAGCTCTTGCATCCGATTTTCAACGAGGCCTCACTCAAGAAACTGGTCAACATCGCCACCGGTATCGCCGCGAGCCCCGGCGCCGCGGTCGGACGCGTCGCGTTCACAGCCGAAGACGCCATTGATATGAGCGCGCACGGTCCGGTCGTCCTGGTCCGCAAAGAGACCACTCCTGACGACATTCACGGAATGGACGTGGCCAAAGGCATTTTGACAGCCGTGGGCGGCAAATCCAGCCATGCGGCCGTGGTCGCGCGCGGCATGGGGCGGCCCTGCATCGTCGGCGCAGGCGCGATTTCCATCGACGAACGCGCCAAGAAGTTCACGGTGACGGTGAACAAGAAGACCATTACCGTGAAGGAAGGCGACTGGATATCGATGGACGGCACCACGGCCAAGGTGTATCTCGGCAAGGCCGTCACCAGCGAGCCCGATCCGAACTCGTCCTACTTCGGGCAACTGATGCACTGGGCCGACGAATTCCGCGGCACCTTTGGCGTCCGCGCCAATGCCGATATTCCGCGCGACGCGAAAACCGCGCGCTTCTATGGCGCGGAAGGCATCGGCCTGTGCCGCACCGAGCACATGTTCTTCGCCGAGGATCGCATTCCGTACATGCAGGCGATGATCCTGGCTCGCGATGTGAAGACGCGCACCAAAGCCCTGCAAAAGCTGCTGCCCATGCAACGCAAGGATTTTATCGGACTGTTCGAAGCCATGGACGGGTTGCCCGTGGTGATCCGCACGCTGGATCCTCCGCTGCACGAATTTCTGCCCAAGCGCGAGGAGCTCATGGTGGATATCGCCCGGCTCCCCCATGCCGGCGCTCCCCTGAAGAAGGAGTTTTCCGAAAAATACCGCGTCAAACCCGGCGAGTTGAAGAAGCAATTGCCCGAGCTGCTGAAGCGCGTCGAAGAGCTGCACGAGTTCAATCCGATGCTGGGCCATCGCGGATGCCGGCTCGGGATCACGTACCCCGAGATTACGGAAATGCAGGCGCGCGCGATCTTCGAAGCCGCGGCGCACGTGGCCAAGAAGGGCGTCAAGGTGATCCCCGAGGTGATGATTCCGCTGGCCGGAAGCTTGCGGGAAGTCGAGCACCAGAAGGAGATCGTAGTTCGCGTCGCCAAAGAGGTGCTGAAGAAGGCCGGCCAGGAAAAGCTGCACTACCTGGTGGGAACCATGATCGAGATTCCCCGCGCGGCGATCACCGCCGATCAAATCGCGAAAGAAGCCGAGTTCTTCAGCTTCGGCACGAACGACCTGACGCAGACCACTATGGGGCTCTCGCGCGACGACTACACGAAATTCTCGGGCGAGTACGAGTCGTTGAAGATCTTCAAGGCTGATCCGTTTGCCTCCATCGATCAAGAGGGCGTGGGCAAGCTGATCCAGATGGGCATCGAGCTGGGACGCAAGACGCGGCCCGGCCTGGAAATCGGGATTTGCGGCGAGCACGGCGGCGATCCCGCCTCGGTCGAATTCTGCTATCGCGTGGGCATGAACTACGTTTCGTGCTCGCCGTACCGGATTCCGATCGCGCGGCTCGCGGCGGCGCAGGCGGCGATTTCCGGCGACAAGTCCGAAACCATGCGGACAGCCTAGGACCAGTCCACCCTTTGGCCTGGCATGACGCGTGCATACTCTCCCGTTCGAAAGGGAGACAAATAATGATGCAAACGATCGTACGCCTGCTGATCGCGGGAGTGTTGCCGGTAACGGTAGCCTTCAGCCAGGAAGCCGCCCAGCAGAAGGACCAAACGAAGGAACAGGCCAAGGACCGGGACAAGGAGCAGCAGAAAGCTCGCCAAAGAGACCAACAAAAGGATCAGATAAAGGACCAGCAGAAGCAGGGGACGGGGAGTGCTCAGGAACCCGCGAAGGGTGCTGGCAAAGGCAGCAAGACCGGCCCGCGAGACGGCACGGGTCCGATTCACGATCCCGGAACAGGGGGCGGCAAAGGCGCCGGGCGGCGAGGTGGACGGGGGAAGTAATTGTGCTATTCGGCGCTGTTCTGGACGAACAGCGCCATGCGGCACATCCATCCCGGCGGATCCGGATTTCGCTCGCCGCAGGACGCTTCGGGGTATTGGGGTCCGTTCTATCCGAATTCAGAACGGGAAACGGCTACGGATGCAGACGGCGCGCAGCATCTACGTAGCGTCGCGCCGGCGCGTATTGCTCGTTCCATTTCGGAGGTGCTTCGCTGGAAGCCAGCCGAAGGATTCCGAGCGCCACCGCGCGATCCACCGCCGCCATGTTGTCGTAGTCGATTTTCTCCCAACTGTCGCTCACTTTGTGATAGTCAGGGAATTCGTAGGCGACGCACAGCGTGTGCGCCGGGATTCCGAGGTCGGCCAGGGACTGGTTGTCGCTGCGGCCGAAAAACGCGTCGCTATTCTGAGGATTCTTGTAAACCTTCACGCCGGCGGCTTGCGCGGCATCCGCCAGAATTCCTGGCACATCCGAAAAATCGTAACCGGTGATCGAGGCCGTCTTGATTTGCGGGCCGTCCGAAGCATCGGTGCGCCCCACCTGTTCCAAATTCAGGCCGGCGACCGTTTGCTCGGATGGAACCAGAGGATGCGCGGCGTAGTATCGAGAACCCCACAATCCTCTTTCCTCGCCAAAGAACAAGATGAACAGTACGCTGCGCTTGGGGTGCACTGGAAGCGCCGCCAGCGCGTTCGCGACCTCGATCACGCTGGAGGTTCCGCTGCTGTCGTCGTTCGCCCCGTTAAAGATGCGGTCTTCGCCGCTGGGCGCGAGCCCGAGGTGGTCGTAATGCGAACTCAGCACCACATATGTGTTTCGCAGCTCCGGATCGGAACCGCGGAGAATGCCCGCGACGTTCCGCATTTTAGCCGCGGATAGATCGCTGATCCCCAGGGATTGCGCGAGCCGTTCCCCGCGAGGGCCAACATCGGCCAAAGTGGCGGTTTGAAAATAGCCGTCGTCGCCGGCGGGTTCGAGCCCGATCCGGCGGAACTGCGCGGCAATATACTCCGCCGCCAAATCGAGTCCTCGCGACGGCGTTCCACGCCCTTCCAGAAGATCGGAGGCCAGAAACGAGAGATTCCCGCGCAGCGAATCGGCCGAGACGTGATCCAAGACGACGCGCTGCTCGGGCGTGAGCGGCGGATCCGCGCCCGCAGCGGTCAGGAACGCTGCGAGCAGAACAACTACTGGTTGTCTTGGTATTCTTCCAACCATGCCATCTGGATCCGTTCGAGCTTGGCTTCGTTCGATTTCATCGGATCATCGTCGAAGTTCTCGAGCTCGGTGATCCATTTGTGCAGGTCGGTGAATCGGATGTTCGTGGGATCCTTGTCGGGGAACTTCTCGTACAGCGCCAGCCCGATATCGTCCAGATTCTGCCACGTGAGCTTAGGCATCGATGTGAGTGCCTTTCAGCGCCTTGCCGACCGCTGCATTCATGATAGCCTCCGCCAAGTTCATGGTGGCCTGGTTCAGCTTCTCGATCTGGTTGCGGATCAGCAGATGATCGTCGCCATGATAGGAGAGTTTCAGCTCGTTGATCGCCCGGTCAATCGCAGCCCGTTCTTCCTCAGGCAGCGCCTGGAAAGCCTCGTCTTCGCGGGCTTTGTCCGTAGCGCCCAGAATCGCATCCGCTTCGACGCGCGCTTCGCGTAGCTGCCGCTCTTTGAAATCCTCCTCGGCCTTGTCGTACGATTCGAGGATCATCGCTTCCACCTGTTCGTCGCTCAGCCCATAGGACGGCTTCACGTCCATGCCCTGCTCTTTGCCGGTCCGCAGGTCCTTGGCCGTAACGTTCAGGATGCCGTTCGCGTCGATCAGGAACCGGACCTGGATGCGCGCCATGCCCGCGATCATCGGTTCGATGTCTTTCAAATCGAACCGCGCCAGGCTGCGGCAGTCCTTGGCAAGTTCGCGTTCGCCTTGCAGCACGTGAATCAGCACGTTGGTCTGCCCGTCCACGGCCGTTGTGAACAGCTCTGTCGCCGAGGCGGGAATCGTCGAATTGCGATGGATCAGCTTGGACACCAGCCCGCCCATGGTCTCGATGCCCAGCGAAAGAGGCGTTACGTCGAGCAGCAGCTTGTCTTCCACGTCGCCGCCCAGGATCCCCGCCTGCACCGCTGCCCCGAGCGCCACCACTTCGTCCGGATTCAGTTCCGTATGCGGCCGCTTTCGGAACAGCCGCTCGACGGCGGAGCGGACCAGCGGAATCCGCGTCGAGCCGCCCACCAGCACGACTTCGTTGAGTTGCTCGACGGAGATTCCCGCATCTTTGATGCAATCGCGGCACGGGCCTAGCGTCCGCTCGACGACCGGCTCGATCAGGCGGTTGAACAGCTCCACGTCGATCTGACGCTGATATTTCCGGTCGCCGTATTCCAGATCGATCGATGCTGAAGGCGCGAACGACAGCGCCTCTTTGGCCTGAATCACCGCGCGCCGCAGCAGTTGCACCAGGCCGGCCTTGCCCGAAACGTCCTCGCCCCATTCGCTCTGGATATCTTCCAGCGCGATATTCAGCAGCAGGTTGTCGATGTCGTCGCCGCCCAGGTGCGTGTCGCCGTTCGTCGCCAGCACCTCGAAAATTCCCTCATGCAGGCGCAGGATCGAGATATCAAACGTGCCGCCGCCCAGATCGTAAACCGCGACCAGACCTTCTTTGCGTTTGTCGAGCCCATAAGCGAGCGCCGCCGCCGTCGGCTCATTCACCAGCCGCAGAACATCGAGTCCGGCGATTCGCCCGGCGTCCTTGGTGGCTTGCCGCTGCGCATCGTTGAAGTACGCCGGAACTGTGATCACCGCCTGCGTTACCTCAGCGCCCAGAACCTCCTCGGCGTCTTCCTTCAGCTTGCGAAGAACGTGCGCCGAAACCTCCGGCGGGGTCATGGTCTTCTCACCAAGCCGCAGCCGGATGACTGACTCGCTCCCTTCGGCGATCGGGAATGGAAACAGCTTCAACTCGTCCTGCACGTCGGCCACGCCGCGGCCCATCAGACGCTTGACAGAGTAGACCGTGCGCTCGGGATGCGTGATCAGCATCTGGCGCGCGTCCGATCCGACGACCACTTCCCCTTCGGGCGTTACCGATACCACGCTCGGGACGATGCCTGAGAGAATCCGTGGCCCGGTGAGATCCATCACGGCCACCAGGCTGTTGGTAGTCCCCAGGTCGATGCCGACAATCCTCGGCTGAGCGTGGCCGAAATCAATTTGCAGCGTGGACATTCAGTTCCTTTTCGACGTCGCGCACTAGGTTCGAGATGTACTTGCGGCGGTTCAGCGCAAAGCGCATCTCATCCATCACGGCAGAATTACGACAAGCGTCATAGCGCGCAAAGCTCTCTGTAAGCCATTCGTCGATCGCGGCCAGCATCGCGCGGAATCGCTGGCCTGCGCTCTCCAACTGCGGCCGCGCCGACTCATCTCCGCCGCGCAGCTCCTCCAGCGCCATATTCAGCTCGAACACTTCTTCCAGCAGCTCCGGCGGTGTTTCCTTCGCCAGCTCGATCCCGCTCTCGCGCAGAAAGTATTCGGCCCGGCTCACCGGATCCCGCAGGGTCCGAAACGCGTCATTGAGCATCGCGGTCATGTCCAGGGCCTTTTGGAGTTGTTCCGATCCTGCCCGACTGAACTTGTCGGGATGCCACTGGCGGCTGCGCTCATAAAAACGCTTCGTCAAGTCTTCGGAATCGAGTGCCAGTTTCGGCTCCAGGCCGAGCGCCTCATAGAATTTCATCAGGCGGTGAACGAAGTCCCGCAGCCGCAGCTCTTCTTCGCGTTCGGATTCTCGAACACGAAGCCGGACTGCATCAGCGAATCGTGCCAGTCCAGCGTCATCCCGTCCAGGTAGACCATGCTCTTGGGATCTATGTAGACGCTGACGTCGTCGAATTGCAGGACGCTGTCGGTCGGCCGCGGCTTAGGATCAAACCGGAACAAATAACTGAGCCCGGAGCAGCCGCCGCCACGCACACCCAGGCGTAGTCCACCCGAGACGCCCTCGCGCCTGAAGGCCTCGCGGATCTTTTCCACCGCTTTGGGAGTGACCGTAACCATGCGACCCGATCAGGCGTGCGCCTGCGACTCGATCTTCTCCGCCTTCTTCTTGTAGTCGTCGATGGCGGCCTTGATCGCGTCTTCAGCCAGCACCGAGCAGTGAATCTTCACCGGCGGCAGGCTCAGTTCGTTCACGATGTCGGTGTTCTTGATCGCCAGGGCTTCGTCGACGGTCTTCCCGCGCAGCCACTCGGTCGCCAGCGAGGAGCTGGCGATCGCGCTGCCGCATCCGAACGTCTTGAACTTGGCGTCTTCGATCACGCCGGTTGCTGGATTCACCTTCACCTGGAGCTTCATCACGTCGCCGCACTCCGGCGCGCCCACCATGCCGGTGCCCACGTTGGGATCGTTCTTATCCAGCGATCCGACGTTTCGCGGATTGTTGTAATGGTCGATTACTTTGTCTGAGTACATATCGCGTGTGTCCTTTTAGAGCGCACACGCCGCGCTGTTTGGCGCGGTCCGTTGTGCGCGGCTTACCATTAGTGCGCGGTCCACTGCACTTTCGTTAGATCGATGCCTTCCTTGTGCATTTCGTACAGCGGCGAAAGCTCGCGCAGCTTCTTCACCACCTCGATCACTTTCGCAGCCACGTAATCCACTTCTTCTTCCGTGTTGAACCGGCCCAATCCGAATCGGATGGAGGAATGCGCCAGATCGTCGCCGGCGCCCAGCGCCTTCAGCACGTAGCTGGGTTCGAGCGTCGCCGAAGTGCAGGCCGATCCGCTCGAAACCGCCACGTCGTTGATCCCCATCAGCAGCGATTCGCCCTCGACGAACGCGAAGCTGATATTCAGATTGTTCGGCAGGCGATGCTCCATCGAGCCGTTGATGTAAACCTCGTCCAGGTTCGCCAGCAGCCGGTCTTTCAGCTTGTCCCGCAGATACGCCAGGCGCTTCGATTCTTCGGGCATTTCGGCCTTGGCGATCGCACAAGCTTCACCCAATCCCACGATTCCCGGAACATTCAGCGTTCCCGAACGCATCCCGCGCTCGTGCCCGCCGCCATCCATCTGTGCGGTAAGCTGCACGCGCGGATTGCGCCGGCGAACGTACAGCGCGCCGACCCCCTTCGGCCCATACATCTTATGCGCGCTGATCGACGCCAGATCGAAGCCGTCTGTAATCACGTTTACGGGCACTTTCCCCACCGCTTGTGTCGCATCGGTGTGAAACAGGATGCCGCGTTCTTTCGCGATTTTTCCGATCTCCGCGATCGGTTGCAGCACGCCAATTTCATTGTTGGCGTACATGATGCTGATCAGGATGGTCGTGTCGGTGATCGCGGCGCGCAGCTTATCCAGATCCACCAGACCGTTGGTTTCCACCGGCAGATAGGTGACCTTGCAGCCTTCTTTTTCCAGGCGCTTGCAGGTGTCCAGAATTGCCTTGTGCTCCGTGGCCGCCGTGATGATGTGGTTGCCTTTCTCGGCATACATCTCGGCCACTCCCTTGAGCGCGAGATTGTTCGATTCCGTCGCGCCAGAGGTGAACACGATTTCCTTCGCGGTTGCACCAATGATCTCGGCTACTTGCTTGCGGGCCTTCTCCACGGCGTCTTCCGCCACCCATCCGAAACTGTGATTCCGGCTGGCGGCGTTCCCGAACGTATCCGTGAAGTACGGCGTCATCGCCTGAAACACGCGCGGATCCACCGGCGTGGTGGCGTGGTTGTCCATGTAAATCGGTAGCTTCATCTTGTTGACCTGGTCGAAACACTCGGTTGGATGCTGGAAACCATCCCGGGGATGGCGGGGATCGGCATGTCATCCGACGTCAGGTCGGAAATCGTGATTCCCGACAGCAGCCGCAAAATTCCTTCGTGAACCTTCCGAAGCGGCTCGCGCACCGGACACGACTGGCTCTGGTCGCACTCGATCGGTTCATCGTGTTCGGTAAAACACTGCGTCAGGATGATCGGCCCGTCGATGCTGCGGATCACTTCCAGCGCGCTGATCTCGTGCGGATCGCGCGCGAGTTTATACCCGCCGCTGGCGCCCTGCTCCGATACCAGAAGTCCAGCCCGTACCAGCGTCTGTAGTACCTTGGAAAGCAGCGGAAGCGGGACTCGATACCGTTCGGCGATTTCCTTGGCCGATCCGGTTTTGGACTGGCACGCCAAGTGACGCAGCGCGATCAACCCGTAGTCGGCCTTCTTGGTAAGCTTCAGCATGTAAGACTGATTCAGTCCAATATTAGAGTACCAGCCCGGCGCATCGCCTGTCAAGGAAACCTAAGTTATTGCGCTACTATGGATTAGATTTCATGAAGCAGGGTCCCAAACCGGTCCGGATCCCGGACCTTCTCGAAAAGAAGCAGCGTGGCGAAAAAATCGCCATCCTCACTGCCTACGATGCCACGATGGCCCGCCTGCTCGATTGTGCCGGGATCGACGCCATTCTGGTCGGCGACTCTTTGGGCATGGTCATCATGGGTCATGAGACCACGCTCGAGGTCACGCTGGACATGATGGTCCACCACACGCGCGCGGTGCGCAACGGAACGCAGCGCGCCCTGGTAATCGCCGACATGCCGTTCATGACCTACCAGACCGGCTTGACCGAGGCAGTCCGCAACGCCGGCCGGTTGATTCAGGAAGGCGGCGCGGCGGCCGTAAAGGTGGAAGGCGGCAAGGCTTCGGAAGAGGTCATCGCTCGCCTGGTGGAGATCGGGATTCCCGTCATGGGCCACATCGGACTCACGCCGCAGTCCGTCCATCAACTCGGAGGATTCAAGCGCATCGCGGGCGCAGCCGCGCAGAAGCTCTTGGAGGAAGCCCGCATCGTCCAGGACGCCGGCGCGTTCTCGATCGTGCTCGAGTCCATTCCTTCCGAGATCGCGCGCGATATCTCTCAGGCTCTGGCGATTCCCACCATTGGCATCGGAGCCGGCCCGCACTGCGACGGACAGGTCCTGGTGAGCTACGACGCGCTCGGCCTTTACGAATCCACTCCGCCTTTCGTGAAACGCTACGCCGAACTGGGCAGAGAGATGACGCGCGCCGCGCGTGAGTACGTCGACGAAGTGCGCAGCGGACGATTTCCTCAAAAGTGAACGCCCTCCTCCAGCGGACAATCTCGGAAATCCGCCGGAGCGTTGCAGCCGCGCGCTCGCGCGGCTTATCCATCGGCCTGGTGCCGACCATGGGCGCGCTCCACGATGGCCACGGCGCATTGATGCGCCGGGCGCGCGAAGAGAACGGATACGTGGTCGCGACAATTTTCGTCAACCCGACGCAGTTCAACCGCGCTGACGATTTCGAAACATACCCGCGCGACCTGGATGCCGATCTGGCTTTCTGCCACCGGCTCGGCGTGGATGCCGTCTTTGCTCCGGAGGCCGCGGAAATGTATCCCGGAACGCCGCGGACCACCGTCGAGGTCTCAGGCATTTCGTCGCGCCTGGAAGGCGAGTTTCGCCCGGGCCACTTTCGCGGTGTCGCCACCGTGGTCGCGAAGCTCTTCCACATCGTTCCGGCGGACCGGGCGTACTTCGGCGAAAAAGACGCGCAGCAGCTTGCAATTATCCAGAAGATGACCGCGGATCTGGATTTCCCGGTGACGATCGTGCCCGTTGCGACCGTCCGCGAGCCCGACGGCCTGGCGATGAGCTCGCGCAACCAGCGGCTGACTCCCGGGCAGCGTGCGATCGCGCCGGTCCTGTACCGCGCTCTATGCGCAATCGCGGAAAGCGTGCGATCTGGATGCCGCGATGCGGACCACGCTACGGGCGCGGGTCGGAACATCCTTTCTGGCGCGCCGGAAATCCGCATTGAATATCTGGAAATTGTCGAGCCCGCGACGTATCAGCCTGTGAATGTCATCCGCAGCCCGGCTCGGATTGTCGCAGCGGTTTGGCTCGGTGATGTGCGGCTGATCGACAATCTCCTCATTGAGGTCGCAACGCGCGTAGACTAGGCTGAGGGGAACCCTGAATGTCTCGATCTCTCGCCCTCGCTCTGTCGGTAACGTGCTTCGCTCTCGCCGGCCGCGCCTGGGCCGATCAGATCACGCTCACCAATGGCGACCACCTGACGGGAACCATCCTTCGCAGCGACACGAAAACACTCGTGCTGAAGACCGACACCGCCGGGGATCTGACTCTCAAGTGGGACTCGATCGCCGGGATCTCCGCTCCGGGGCCGCTGTACGTCGGTCTGAACGACAATCAAACCATTGTCGGCGCGATCGAAACCGCGGATGGAAGATTCAATATCGCCACCCGGACGGCCGGCGTCGTCTCCACTTCGAAGGATGCGGTTCAGTTTATCCGAAACAGTGACGAAGAGTCCAAAGTCCAGGCTGAAATCGATCATCTTCGCAACCCCCGCCTGATCGATCTTTGGACGGGCTTCGTCGATCTCGGATTTGCCGCTAATCGAGGCAATGCCAATACGCAAACGTTGACTATGTCCGCGAATGCGGCCCGGTCCACCGCTCGCGACAAGATCGCCGTCTATTACACTTCCATTTTTTCTTCAAGTGATTTTTCAGGAACCACACAGACGACCGCGAATTCGAAGCGAGGGGGGATCGCGTACAACCTTAACGTGGACTCGAAGGCCTTCGTCTTCGGGTCCGTCGATCTCGAATCGGATCAGTTCCAGAGCCTGGATCTGCGCTTCGTGCCGGCGGGCGGCGCCGGATATCACGCGATCGCCACGACGCCTACGCAGCTCGACCTGCGCCTCGGCGTATCGGGGAACCGCGAATTCTTTTCTACGGGACTGAACCGCACTTCGGCCGAAATGTTGCTGGGCGAAGCCTTCACCCGCAAGTTTACCAGCACAACGTCAGTTGAGCAGACATTCGTGTATTTTGCGAATCTCTCCGATGCGGGCGCCTACCGCATGAACTTCGATACGTCGGCGGTGACCACGCTCCGCAAGTGGGTTTCCTGGCAGGTAACTATAAGCGACCGTTTTCTGAGCAATCCGGTGCCTGGCCGGAAGAAGAACGACATCCTCTTTAGTACCGGCCTGCGCGTCACATTCGCGAAGTGACCCTCGCTCGATCTATGCGGCTCGTACTGCCTGCGCTGCTGGTGCTGTGCGTGGCGCGCCTCTGGATCGCGCCGCTCACATCCAGCTTCTGGGTGGATGAAGCGGAGACGGCTTTCGTTGCCCACTTCGGCTACGAACACCCGTCGCTGGCTGTGGTTCCCCAGATCACCGCTTCGGTGTACTACTGGCTCCCGCGCGCAGCCATTGCCATGTTCGGGTTCTCCGAAGCGGCCGAGCGTTTGCCTTCGCTGGTCGCCATGGCGATGGCTCTCTTTTTCATTGGACGGCTGGCTGCCCGGTTGATTCACCCCGAGGCAGCCTGGTTCGCGGCGTTCGCGTGCCTCTCGCTCCGCGCGTTCGACTACGAAGCCGCCAATGCCCGGCCCTATGCTTTAGGGATCTGCGTGGCGGCGGCGAGCCTGTGGCTTCTGGTCCGCTGGCTGGACTCGGGCCGGTGGATCAACGGGCTGCTGTTCGCCGCATCGGCCGCGCTGCTCTGGCGCGTGCAACTAATCTACTGGCCGTTCTATCTGCTCTACGCGATCTACTTTCTCATGTGCCGCGACAGGCGAGCATCCTGGATGCAGACGGGCGTTATCGCGGCGGCACTGGTTGTGGGTTTGCTCCCGGTGGTTCCCGCCGCTCTCGGCGTGAACCGCGAAGCTGCCTTGCACGCCTTCGCCCCGCAGCCCTCGTTGCTGGATCTGGGCGGCGCCTTCAAGTTTCGTTTGGCCGCCGGGTTGGCCCTGGGTACGTGGATTCTGTCGCGTTGGAGGCGCTGGCCGCGTCCTGAATCGCTGCCGCACTGGCCGTCCGTTGTTTGGATCGCCGGATGGTGGGCGATCCAGCCAATTGCGCTATTTCTCTACTCGCACATTACCGGCATCAGCGTGTTTTCGACGCGCTATCTGTCGATCGCGCTGCCGGGCGCGGCACTGGCGGCGACGGCGGCCGGGGCGTACTTCATTCCGAAAACGCATTGGCGTCCGCTCGCGGCGGCCATGGGAATCATCGCGCTGCTGGTTGCGGGCCAGTGGGAACAGCTCTGGCCGCCGCATCACAATTCGGATTGGCGAGCGGCGTCGCGAGCCATTAATGAACGCGCGCTCGGTGCGGATACGCCGGTGCTGGTCGTCAGCCCGTTTATCGAAGGGAAGCCGCCCCTCTGGCGACCGGACTATCCGCTGCCCGGATTTCTCTATTGCCATCTCGATGTGTATCGGATCGCGGGCAAGCCGTATCTGCTGCCCTACGACGCATCGCCCGCTGCGAAGGAATACGCCGATACTCTGGCGCGGAGCGCGCTGCCGGCCGCGCGAAAATTCTTCATCTACGCAGGCGCAAGCGATGTCCGCTTCTGGCGCGACTGGTTCGCAGCGCGGCCTGAGTTCGCCGGGTGGCGTTCGCGCCTGCTGGGCCCGTTCCGCGACGTGGATGTCGCCTTATTTGAGGCGCCGTGAAGAGGTCGGCTTGTCGAGCGGCCGGTAATTCACTCCCTGCCGCTTGAGCCACGCAAGCTGCGCCGCAACGCGGCTGAGAAAATCGCGATAGCTGCGCGAGGATTGCGGCGACCACGCGACTTCGGCCAGCGCGAACAGCCTCGGGAACAGCATGTACTCGACCTGCCGAGAATCTGCCATATACTCGGTCCAGACATTCGCCTGCGGGCCGAGAATATGCTTCTTTTCCTGGTCGCTCAAAGCAGAGGGAACCGGGTTGTAGCTGTACACCTTCTCGAGAGGAAGCTTGCCGCCGATCGCCAGAGGCTCGTTGCTGCGCTCGCCCTGGTAGTGGTCAAAATAGAGGTACGAATCGGGCGTCATGATCACGTCATGACTCTGCCGCGCGGCGGCCCAGCCGCCCTGCTCTCCGCGCCAGCTCATCACGGTCGCGTCAGGCGCGAGGCCGCCTTCCAGGATTTCGTCCCAGCCGATCATCCGGCGCCCCTTGGAATTGATGAAGCCTTCCATGCGGCGGATAAAGTAGCTTTGCAACGCTCCTTCGTCCTTCAGTCCTTCGCGCTGGATCACGGCCTGCGCGTCCGGGCTTTCCTTCCAGCGATCTTTTTGCACCTCGTCGCCGCCGATGTGGATGTAGGGGGAAGGGAAGAGCTCCATCGTTTCGCTCAGCACGTTTTCCAAAAACAGGAAGGTGCTCTCCTTGGGACAGAAGACGTCCTTGAAGACGCCCCAGGTGGTCGCGGTTTCAAACGGACCCGGCGGGCACGCCAGTTCGGGATACGCCGCCAGAGCGGCCAGCGAGTGGCCGGGCATCTCGATCTCGGGAATCACGGTGATGAACCGCTCCCGCGCGTACGCCACCACCTCGCGGATCTGTTCCTGTGTATAAAATCCGCCGTACGGCTTGCCGTCATACGTGGTCGATTGCGGCGCGTGTCCCAGAAGCGTTTCCCTTCGCATGGAGCCGATTTCGGTCAGCCGCGGATACTGCTTGATCTCGATGCGCCAGCCCTGATCGTCGGTAAGGTGCCAGTGGAACCGGTTCAGCTTATAACGCGCCATCCAGTCCAGATAGCGTTTGAGGAATTCGACCGGGAACATGTGGCGCGCCGTGTCCAGGTGCAGGCCCCGGTACGGAAATCTCGGCCGGTCCTGGATCTCCAGCGCCGGCAGCGCGAACACCGTTCCACTGCGCGCCGCCGCGAGCTGAAGAACGGACTGCGCTCCATAGAACAATCCCGCGGGCCGGCCCCGGATGACCACGCCGCGCGGATCGATCCGCAGCCGGTAACCCTCCTCGGGCTGGCCGTTATCGATCAGGAAATGAAACGCGCGGCTGCCGGGAGGCTCCGGGGCGAGCTTCGCAGCGAGTCCAAACTCCGTCTGAAGCTGCGCGGCGAACCATTCCGCCACCGGCCGCGCTTCCGGTTCGGCGTAGATTACCGCTGATCGGCCGCCAAGAAACGTGCCATTGAGGCGCTGGACGAGGAAGGGACGCGGAATAATCGGCTGCGCCGTAAGCTGTGCCCCGGCGAGGCATAGCAAAAGCAGGATCCGGCGCGTCACGCCTCTCAGTCTAACGGAAGCTTATTCGACTACTGGCACCGCGTGCCTGGCGGGCGTGGATTCGGTAGCCCGGGATCGCCTTCCACGCAAGGAATCGCGCTCAGGTATTCGTACATGGCGCGAATGTCGTTGTCTGTCAGGCTCTGGTAGACAGGCCAGGGCATCACCTGAAGGAGGGGGCCGAACTGCGGATGGGCGTGATCCGGATCGACGCCCGTGCGCAGAATCTCGCGGAATTCTGAAAACGTGGCGCCGGCAGGCCTGCCGGTCTTGTCGGGAGTGAGGTTTCTCGATATAAATGGCCCGAACGCTGTGCCGCCTCCAAGATAAACGGCCGCGTTGAACTGTTTGGGCTGGCCCTGATAGGGATCGTGTCCGGCCGCATAAGGCGGACTCGTGTGGCAGTCGTTGCATCCGCCGGCCGCGTTGATCAGGTAGCTGCCCAGGCCCACGAGCGCGCGATTCCTGCCAGCCAGATTCAGCGTGACTGGGGAAATGGCAAATCCTCTCTGGACCTTCGATTCGCTGTCATCGTCCGCAGCGTGGCCGCGGGCCGTCATGATCAAGACTCCGGCTGCGACGGCGGCAATCAAGGCGGCTCCCGCACCCAAAGAACGGAAATCCTTGTGTTGTTTCATCTCTCTCCTTATGTTTGTGTTAGGGCGAACACGTGCTCGCGATAATAAAGTAGAGATTCCGGAGACCACCAGGACCGTTTTCAGTAACTCAATGCACAGTACCCGCCGCTGGCGTTGACCCAGTTGCGCTGGATGAGGAAATTAAGCCCCCCAAGATTCATGTTCGCCTGAGCGCCGTTTGAGGTCGTGTAGGTAGTCCCAAAGGTCCAGGCGCACTTGTCGGCGTTTTCATAACCTCGGCGATCGTACCAGGCGTTCAGATTGGGATCGGTTGCCATTTCCTCCAGTTCGTGGGCAATCACGCTGGCCATAGCGTCCGCACCCGCGTTGTTGTTGGGGCTGGTCGTCTGTGCCTCGCACGCGCTGGGACAACGGTCGGCGTTCCCTACGAAGGAGTACTTGATGTTGCTGCCGTTAAGCGTTCCCCAGGTATGCCACCCGCAATACACGGTGCAGAATCCACTGGACTCCGCCACATCCTTAGAAGTCAACACGAAGTAGGCGCCGTTTTGGTCTTTCGGCAACCTGCCACTTGAGATGGCGCTCGAAACGATCGCTTGAATATCGGAGTCGGAGAGGGTGCTGCCTCGGGAGTAGTTGTCGGTGGTGGAACGCAGGAATGCTACGGAATTCGGTACTCTTGCATTGGTTCCGTCGTAATAGGTGGTGTTGATGTTGAAATAGGGCGAGCCGCCGATATGGCTGGCCAGAGTCTCCAGGATGGCATTTGCCGAATTTCCGCTCCAGTCCCCGTACCAGATGTAGTAAACGTTGATGGTGAGCATCACGGGCCCGCCGTGATAAAAGATGCCGTTGCTGGTGGTCCCTCCACCGCCTGGCTTGGCGCCCTTCGCCTCACCGGCATTCCCCTGGCCCGGATTCAGCAGCGTCCCGGCGCCCCGGCCGTTCGGCTGGATGTCTTTTTCGGCGTTGTCGCTGCTGCCCGGTGCGAGCATCGGCAGCGTTATCATGCAGGCTCCGGCCGCAGCCATCACCGCAAGCAATCTCCACTCTACTTTCATTGCGGTCCCCTCCAACACAGAGATTTCAAGGAAGAACTTCCAGGATGTTACCACGGTTCCGAGGAAGTTTCGCCAGTCATCTTCCCTAGTACTGGGCGTGAAAAGAGCGATTTGCGGCTCAGTACCATCGGCGGAGGGCGGGGAGCGTGGAGCCGGCGGAGGGGCTTGAACCCCCGACCCTCTGATTACAAATCAGATGCTCTACCAACTGAGCTACGCCGGCTTTGCCTTACCGCGCACATCGGGACTCGGCGGCGGCTTTGATCCGAACTTGGAAGCCGCCTCGTCCTGTGCGCTCCGGAAATCCTGGAGCGGGAGACGGGAATCGAACCCGCGACCAACAGCTTGGAAGGCTGTGACTCTACCACTGAGTTACTCCCGCCCGGGTTGCACTTGCTATTCTAACCCAACGCGACTCCTTTGCTATACTGAACTTTAGTCCAAAAGCCCCCCGCATCCGGGGCAGTTATGGCATCGGACAGGTGGGTGAGTGGTTAAAGCCAACAGACTGTAAATCTGTCACTCCTTGCGAGTTACGAAGGTTCGAATCCTTCCCTGTCCACCAGAGTTTTGGCCGCTTTGCGGCGAGAGTTTCCGCAGGGCCGTTGTAGCTCAGTTGGTAGAGCGCGTCCTTGGTAAGGACGAGGTCACCGGTTCAATCCCGGTCAACGGCTCCAGGTTTCATCGCGCACAACGCAGCGCGCCGACAGCGTCTTTATGGCGCTGCCGTAGTCGGTGCGCGCTGTGCGCTTGAGTTGATCCGCGCACAACGTCCTGTGCGCTCGATACGCAGGAGAGAACATGGCGAAAGAAAAATTCGATCGCAGCAAGCCGCACTGCAACGTAGGCACCATCGGGCACATCGATCACGGCAAGACGACGCTGACGGCGGCCATCACGCAGACGCTGGCC